>QMCD01000005.1_pt1 | contig 245688 bp, 239 predicted proteins | sample 1821841 | NCBI WGS metagenome assembly QMCD01 (sample SAMN01991225, study PRJNA193472) | Termite gut metagenome, whole genome shotgun sequencing project. | isolation source: worker | host: Macrotermes natalensis
GACACTTACGAAATTGTCATTCCCGTTGGAGACACCGCTATCGAAGCCACACTGACCATCCGCTCCAACAGCAATCCCGACCACGACAAGGTGATCAACATCCACCGTCTCTTACCCGACCCCTCGAAGAAAGCCCAGGACCTGCTTCTTTATTTTGCAGCAGACGGTACTTTGAGCCTCGGCGCTTGGGATAATGGTCTGGTGAACCAAAGCACCCTGGCATTCTTCCAGTTCGGGTCGTTGGTTGGGTTCACTAACAACAACGACGGTTGGGCCAACACCCACGTGAAGTTCTCGCCGACCGGTACGACTTCTTATGCCTACACTTCCATTCCGGTGTACGCCGACCACCCCAAACACGTTACTGTGGAAGACGGTTACATCACTGGAGCGTACGCTAAGGCTGGTAAGGGCGACCCGTGTATGTTTGTTGGCTATAAGTCGAGCGACTTTTCTGCCTCGACCACTACAGCCGAGTTCGACGCGATCATCGCTGCTGCTCAGTATCGCCTCCCGACGGCTGAAGAGAACATCCTCTTTGTTGGAGCAGAAAACCACGCCAACTACCTCGACGGTTGGGCACCCGGTGAAGCTAACTTTTCTCTGGGTCAGGCATCTCCTGGTAACGGTACAACAAGCCTGAACTTCTGGGAATCTACTACAACTGATTGGGGTATTGCCGGAGGTTACTTCCCCGGCTCTACTACTACCGACCTCAACAAAACCGGCTCATTCCTTCCTGCCGCTGGCTACCGGAGTACTTCCGGTGCTACCAACAACGTAGGCACGAACGGGTACTTCTGGTCGTCGTCCGTTTATAGCTCTTCTAGCGGTCACAGCTTGAACTTCTACGGGAGCAGTGTCAGCCCGGCGAACAGCAACAGTTACGCCAGCGGCTTCGCTGTGCGTTGCGTCTCCGCCCTCTAAGAATTTGCCGAGTGGCGGTGTTCCCGCCACCGGCAAATATACGATGAATTGAGTATTAAGCGCGGGCATTCAAAAGCCCGCGCTTTTTGATTTTGCCGCCCAACAAAGGGCGGCAAAATTTTTTCGCGCGACAGAATTTTTTATACCTTTGCCCCGATGAAGTACGACCAGCTACCCGTTTTCAAAGAGGCGTACGATCTGACACTACAGGTATATCTGTCGAGCCAGACAATGAAACGCGAATACAAGTACACCCTCGGCGAAAAGCTCAAAGACGAGGTGGGCGAACTGCAACTTGCAATCTATCGAGCCTCCACACGTGCAGACAAACTACCCCACATCATCCAAGCTCGCGAGACGCTCGAATCAATCCGGCTGAAGATCCGACTGATGAGAGATCTCAAACAACTTCCTATGAACAATATGGCAAGACTCGTCGCGGGAGTGGAGTCGGTCTCGAAACAACTAACCAACTGGCACAGAAAACTTATAAAGGATAACCAGGAAAAACAACAAGAAAGAATTGAAATGCAGGGTGTTGTCAGGTAAGAGTCCACGTGATCGAGGTCACCTGGAGAAAAGTCTCGGCAAATTCAGTAGTTCACTGGCGCCTCCGTCCGCGGGTCGTTAGTTATGGGCAGCTTGAAATCAAAGACTGCCATTCGCAGACCGTCCGGGTGAAAAATCCCGTCCGATCCGGCGAAAAGAAAAGCAACTACTATAGTTCCTGCCGCTGGAAACCGGAATACTTCCGGTGCTACCAACAACGTAGGCACGAACGGGAACTTCTGGTCGTCGTCCGTTTATAGCTCTTCTAACGGTCACAACTTGAACTTCAACGGGAGCAATGTCAACCCGGCGAACAACAACAATTACGCCAACGGCTTCGCTGTGCGTTGCGTCTCCGCCCTCTAAGAATTTGTCCACCCTGCTTTCAATTCTCTTTTTTTCGATATGACGTCTCAAAAACTTCTCGAGGACCTGCTCCAGGCTTATTACGATGCCCGCCGCAATAAGCGCAATACCATCAACCAACTCAAGTTCGAGATGACGATGGAGGAGAGGCTCGTGAAACTCCACAGCGAGATCGCCAACAGGACTTACAAAATCGGACGCAGTGTAGCGTTCATCATCGAAGAACCAGTCAAGCGCGAGGTTTTTGCTGCTTCGTTTGCCGACCGCGTAATCCACCACCTATTCTACAACTACACCAACGAACTCTTCGAGCGCAGCTTCATCGACGACTGCTACTCCTGTCGGAAGGGCAAAGGAACAAGCTACGGCATCGGCCGCCTCGACCACCACATCCGAAGTTGTTCGCAAAACTATACCCGCGACGCCTACGTTCTAAAGCTCGACCTGTCGGGATACTTTATGAATATCGACCGGCGGATACTCCACGAGAAGGTCGTGGATACGCTGAACCGCTACGCAACTCGAAAGAACAGCCGTGGGGTGCGTTTCTGCGATGCACTGGACTACGACCTGTTGCGTTTCCTGACCAAGGAGATCGTCTTCCACGACCCGCTGGACGACTGTTTCATCCGAGGTGATATGAGCGAGTGGAACGGACTGCCGCCCGACAAGAGTCTATTCACCTCGCCACGCGACTGCGGCCTACCCATCGGCAACCTCACCTCGCAACTCTTCAGCAACGTATATCTCAACGACTTCGATCACTGGGTGAAACGCGAACTGAAGGTCCAACACTACGGCCGCTATGTGGACGACTTCTTCCTGATCCACCCCTCGAAGGAGTTTCTGGTCGACGCCATCGACCGCATACGTGACTACCTCTGGGACGATCTGGGCATCCGGCTCCATCCCCGCAAGATATATCTGCAACACATCCGCCGCGGGGTTCCATTCCTTGGGGTTATAGTCAAGCCTCATCGCATATACGTCAGCCGTCGCACATCATCCAACTTCAAGCGCGCCTTGGACAAAGGCGAGCATCACTACAGAAAGCACCCCGACGAACTACGATCCGTATTGAATTCCTACCTCGGGCTGACCTATCACTACAAGACTTTCCGTCTGCGCAGCGCTATAATCGAGAAGCATCCGTGGATCTACAACTACGGCTGGCGAGACGCGAACTACCGAAAATTTCACATCGAGATATGACAAAACAACAGGTTTATGACATCGAGACAGGAAACGATGACGCGATTCATCTCTTTCGCGAGGGCACGTTTTGGATTGCCTACGAGCGTTCGGCGTTCAGATTCGTGCGCTCGTTCAAGTCTTACAGGGTTACCAAAAAATACATTCAAAACATAGGCCGCGAGCTGGTCTCGTTAGGTTTCCCCGGCACGATTCTTGCATCGCTCGCTTGCGAGTTTATCTCGCAGGGGGCCGCTCACGTGGTGCTCCGTTCACCCTGGGTCGAGCAGGGGGCGGATGAGTTCGCAGAGTGGAAAGCAGGAGTGGAACTTCTCGCCCCCAAAGCCCCAAAGGTGCCGAAAAAATCTGCGGCCGAGACCTTGGATGCTGCCTCTTTTGCCGAGTCCGCCTCATCCGGTGCCCTTCCTGCCACGCCGCCGGCCGCCACTCCGGAACCGTCCGAACCCCCCATCACCCCTATGACCACCGAGGCATCGTCCGCATTCTGGGCCCAGGAACTTGTCACACGCCTTCGAGACTTCAATCTGGAGAGCAAAACCCCGATGGAGTGTATGTTTTTCGTGGCCGAACTCAAAAAGAAAGCTTCCGAGAACAGTCCCGGAAGCCACACTTCTTGACGCCCGGACACCGCCGGACTCGCCAACGATCTACTCAACCGCTGCAGGAACCGCCTCAGTCTCAGTCGGAACCTCCGGCGTCGCAGGCACAACCTCGAAGATCGCCAACACATCGCCCATCCGGAGCAACATCAGCTTCTCACCGTCGATACTGAACGAGTCAGCCTCGCGCAAAACAGCCAGAAAACGATCCTCCTGAGCCTGATTAAGGCACATCATCCGCGTCGACACCATATCGTCGGCTACCTTCAGCGCACCAGAACCACGACCGTCACCGCCCTCCAGCGAGAACGTCCCCGAGAAGCGGTTGCAGTCGCCCACGCCACTCACACGACCATCCTCCCCGAACGTAATCCGGTAACCCTTCTCAGACTCCACAGCCTTTCCATCCATCTGAATCATCGCCCACTGTGCACCCTGCAACGGCACCGCCGAACGATTTCGCCTGCAAGCGCAGCAAGCCACCAGACTCACCGCCAACGCCACAACGAGCGCAATTTTCATTGTCTTCATAACAGCTTTTTAAGGTTTTTGGGCAACGTTTCCCGATTCATAACGATGCTTATCGTCTTGTATTCCACGAAAGGATACGAGGCGTAGAAGTATCCGTCGTACACGTGTCCGTCCGTTCCCCACGAATTTTTCACCTTGAAGTATTTGTTCCCTTCCTGGTCGACGGCCATACCCACAATTTCCATACCGTGGTCATCCGTAGTTTCCCAATTATCGAACGCCTCCTGACGCATTGCCTGAGTGATAGTCTTTTCGCGACCCGGTTGTTCGAACTTATATAGCGCTTCGTTCTTTTGCGCGTCGGTCAGCTCGGCCCACTTGGCCAGCTCCGAGTCGTCCATACTTTCGGTGTTGGCTTCGGGGATCACGGCCAAGCCCTTCTGCCAGGCGAATCCCTTTTCGCTCACGTCCGATGCCCACAGCACCGGGTGTCCGCTGTCGATCGTGCCTTCGATCACCTCCATCATCTCATCCAGCGGCACGTTGAATGCATCGCCCCAGACGGTGTTATCCGGAATCTCCACTATGAAACTCGTGTAGAACGGATGGTGCGTGAACGACGTGATAGACACATAGTTGTCCAGATTCACCGGCAACGATGCGGCAAAGGTCTTGGGCGTATACTCCTTCCCCTTATATGTGAAAGTTTCAGGCACCTTTCCCAGATAGGCGTCCAGGATAGCATCCAAACCCGCCAGCCAAGCCGTGGAGAGTTTCCTGTTCGAGTTGCGGATCACTCCGTCGCAGTATCCCTTGATCACTGCGTCGAGTTCGCCGTGACGGTGAAGATCCTCGCCGTACTGCAATCCAGAGTATACTTCCATTGGCACGATACCGTGTTTCTCCCAGCAGATGAACACATCTTCGGCGGAGGCTCCGGCGGCGAGGTTCGACGTACCGTGCAACCTGATGTACTTCACCGCGCGATCTTTATATGCGTGTCTCACCACGAACATTGCCGACAGATCGACTTCAGGCCCGCCCGCGATGAGTATTTCGCTCTCTATGAATGCCAGTCCCGAGAAGCTCCAGCAGGTTCCGCTCGAGGCTTGGTTTTTGACCGAGGTGACCGGTACCGTCTTCACATCCCGGAAGAGATACCCTGTTGTTTCTTGTGCTGCTCCGGTCGCTACGATCAGAGCGCAAATGAAGGTTAGTATTGTGGTTTTCATTCCGCGAAAATAGAAAAATACCGCGAAATCCCCAAAAAAATATTAATTTCGCCCCTCTGATGAATATCACCCGAATAACACCCGAGGGGTTCGATGTTTTCCTTATCGTGATGGCGGCCCTGGCCGTCGTGGTGTTCATCGCGCTATACTTCATCAAGGCGGGCTACGGCCAGTTTTTCGACCCAAAGTGGGGCCCCGGAATCCCTAACCGCCTGGGATGGTTCCTGATGGAGTCGCCCGTGTTCCTCGTGATGACGCTGCTGTGGATCGCTTCTGATCGTACGTGGGACGTGGTGCCGCTCGTGTTCTTCGGCATATTCCAGACCCACTACCTCCAGCGCTCGCTGATCTTCCCGTGGCTGATTCGTGGTCACAATAAAATGCCCCTCGGCATCATCCTGATGGGCGTGTTGTTCAACACCTGTAACGCGCTTATGCAGGGCGGTTGGATATTCTTCTTCTCGCCGTCTTACCCCCATAGCTGGCTTTGGTCGCCTCAGTTCATCGTCGGCGCGGCGTTGTTCTTTATCGGCTTCGTCATCAACCTCCACTCCGACTACATCATCCGCCACCTTCGCGCCCCGGGCGACACACGCCACTACCTGCCTCAGGGCGGGATGTTCCGTTGGGTCTCCAGCGCCAATTACTTCGGCGAACTGGTCGAATGGATTGGCTTCGCTGTGCTCACTTGGAGTTGGGCTGGGGCGGTCTTCGCGTGGTGGACATTCGCCAACCTCGCTCCCCGCGCCAACGCCATCTACCACAAGTACGAGGCCGAGTTCGGCTATGAGTTCCGCCGCCGCAACCTGAAAAGGATCATTCCCTTCATATACTGACCTCTCGCGTTATGCCTTCTTCGAAACTTTTTACCCCTTTTCGACTCGGTGGTACGACTCTTCGTAACCGCACCATCCGCTCTGCCGCGTTCGAGAGTATGGGTGCCGATTACTCGCCGACTCCTCAGTTGAAAGACTACCACACCAGCGTTGCTGCCGGTGGTATAGGTATGACGACCCTTGCTTATGCTTCCGTGTCGCGCTCCGGACTGTCGTTCAAAAGCCAGCTCTGGATGCGGCCCGAGATCGTTCCCGCTCTTCGCGACATAACCGACGCCATCCACTCCCACGGTGCCGCGGCCTCCATCCAGCTCGGCCATTGCGGTAATATGACCCACCGCTCGACTGCAGGTCAGACCCCCATCGGCGCTTCGAACGGCATCAACCTCTACTCTCCCACACTTGTCCGGCGCGCTTCCCGTGCCGAGCTCGAACAAATCGCGAAAGACTTCGGTCGCGCCGTCCACCTGGCTTCCGAGGCTGGTTTCGATTGCGTCGAGATTCACGCCGGGCACGGTTACCTCATCTCGCAGTTCCTTTCGCCGCTCACCAATCGTCGCCGCGATGAGTTCGGCGGTAGCCTCGAAAACCGTATGCGCTTCCTTCGTATGTGCCTCACGGAGGTTATGCGCGCCCGCGCCGAGACCGGCATCGCGGTTCTGGTCAAACACAATATGTACGACTGCCTGCCTGTCACGCAGGGTGGCTCCGGCTGCGGTGTCCAGATTCCCGAGAGCATCGAGATTGCCCGAGTGATCGAATCCTTTGGCGTTGACGGCATAGTCCTCTCCGGCGGTTTCGTCAGCCGTAGCCCTATGCTCGTTATGCGCGGCGCTATGCCAATTCGTACGCTGACCTATTATATGCATTCGCCGCTCCTTCGCCTTGGCATCCGCGCGTTCGGTTGGATGATGATGCGACCTTACCCTTGGAGCGAATGTTACTTTCTGGACGACGCCCGCCGGTTTCGCGAGGCACTCTCTTGCCCGCTGGTTTACGTCGGTGGGGTAGTGTCTCGCGAGGGAGCCGACCGGGTTCTGGATGCCGGGTTCGACCTTGTTCAGATGGCCCGTGCTCTGGTTGCCGAACCCGATTTCGTTCGCCGCCTCGCTTCCGAAGGGCCTGATTGTTACAGCGTTTGTGACCACACTAACTACTGCATCGGTCGTATGTACAGCGTCGATATGCAGTGCTGGCGCAACTGTCCCGATGTGCCAAAAAGTCTGTATTGCGAGATTATTCGACCGTGAATCGCTCAACCCATACTCCTCCGGCCACTTCTTGGGCGCTCATCACCGGCGCCGCTGGTGGTATCGGGCTCGCTTTTGCCGAGGCATTGGCTGGGCGCGGATTTGGCCTTGTGCTTGTCGATATCGCTGCCGACCGCCTCTCCCACGCCGCCGACTCCCTGCGCGCGACCTTCGATATTACCGTCCATACCCTCGCCATCGACCTCTCCCTCCCCGCCGCGGCCGCTGAGCTTCACCGCTTTTGCACCTCCGTCGGGGTCTCGCCTCTGGTCGTTGTCAATAACGCCGGGGTGTTCTCTTTCTGCGACGTCGTCCGCTCCGACCCCGCATCTCTGGAGCGTATGTTGAGCCTTCACGTTGTCACAATGTCCCAGATCTGCCGCCTCTTCGCCGCCGATATGGTCTCCCGCCCGCCGGTTGCTTGCCCGCCTCCCGAAGGCTCGTTTCCCAGCCCTTCCGCCCACGCTGCCCGGGAAGCCCGCGGTTATATCCTCAATGTGTCATCTTTATTCTGCTTGGATGCCCTGGCCCGGTATTGCTGCTTATAGCGCCAGTAAGGCTTTCGTCCGCTCGTTTTCGCTCGCGCTCGCCGCCGAACTTCACCCCAGCGACGTTTTCGTGACCGTTGTCCTTCCCGCCGGCGTCACGACCGACTTGTATGGACTTTCGCCTCGCCTCCAGTCTCTTGGGCGCAGGCTCGGTATCCTCCTCACGCCTCAGCAGATTGCTTCTCGTGCCCTTTCCGCTCTCTTTTCCCGCCGTCGCTCTCTCATCCCCGGCACTCTTTTTCGCCTTCTCCTTCCCCTCGTCCGCGCTGTTCCTTGTTCTCTCACCCGCTTCATTCGTCGCAAAACACTGAAATATCAAAAATAATTGTTACCTTTGTGGCTCGTCTTCGGGGTGTAGCGCAGTCCGGTTAGCGCACCTGCTTTGGGAGCAGGGGGTCGTGGGTTCGAATCCCGCTACCCCGACGAAATGAGGAAGTTCATTCTACTGTTGTTGATGCTACTGTCGGCGATATGTGTCGAGGCTCAAACCGGGCGCGACGTCGATGATGTGGTTTATCTGAAAAACGGCTCTATCATTCGCGGTACGGTGATCGAACAGACCGACGAGGAGATCAGGTTGCAGACCTACGATGGTAATATTTTTGTGTGGCACTCTTCTGAGGTCAGCCACCTGAACAGCGAACCCACCATATACAGAAAACGTCGTAACCAGTTGATGCCTGGCGTGTACCGTGGACGCTTCAATCCCTCTCCCAAGGGTTATCTCGGTATTGTGGAAGGTTTTTTTGGCGTTGGTAAGGATATTGGGGACGACATCTTCGGCGCTCCTACCTACGGATTGAACATAATCAATGGTTACCGTTTCGGTCACCACTTTGCGATGGGGTTCGGTACCGGGTTTCGGGCATACTCGTTCACCCGATTCGATGGTGCAGATACCGGCCGCCTTTGGTGGGAATATTGTGTGCCGGTTTACGGACACTTTCGGGCTGATTTTTTCAAGAGCTCGACCACTCCCCTCGTTGCCCTGAACGTGGGTTACAATATGTCTTTCTCCGAAGATAATTATTCTGCGTTTTTTGCCGAGCCCTCTCTCGGCGTGGCTTTTCGGACTTCGGATCGCAATAGTGTCGTTCTGGGCTTGGGTTGTACCTTCATTATTCCCAGTAACTATTATTGGGGTTATCGCACTCTCGCTCCGTTCGGTAACTTGAGCGTCGGGGTCACTTTCTAAAAAAGCCTACTTCAGATAAATCCCATTCCTGGCACATTCGGCGATCTGTTCTTCGGGCCAGAGCGAGACTTGCACTTCGCCGATGTGGGCGCACCGCAGATAGAACATACACAGCCTCGACTGGCCGATCCCGCCGCCGATAGATAACGGTAACCGTCCTTCCAGCAGCGCTTTGTGGAAATCCATATCCGCCCGCCGCTCTTCTCCCGTCATCTCCAGTTGCCTACGCAGCGCTTCCGCGTCTACCCTGATGCCCATACTCGACAGCTCTAACACGCTATCCAGCACCGGATTCCACACAATGATATCGCCATTCAAGCCGTGATGCCCTCCACCCGTAGGAGTGCTCCAGTCGTCGTAGTCGGGTGCCCGGCCGTCGTGCCGCTCGCCGTGACTCAACGCGTGCCCGATGCCGATGATGAACACCGCTCCGTGCTCCTTGGCCGCCTCGTTCTCTCTCTCCTTGGGCGTCAACTTCGGATAGCGCGCCAACAAGTCCTCGGCCTGAATGAAGGTGATCTCGTCCGGGAGGCAGGGGGTGATGTGTGGAAACAGATCGTAGACCTCTTCCTCGACCTCCTTGAGCGCGGCATAAATCGCCCGCACGGTTCCGCACAGATAATCCAGCGTCCTCTCCTCGGGTCTCATAGTCCGCTCCCAGTCCCATTGGTCGACATACAGCGAGTGGATATTGTCCAACTCTTCGTCTGCCCTGATGGCGTTCATATCTGTGTACAGACCATACCCGGGGGCGATCTTGTACGCCGCGAGCTTCATCCGCTTCCACTTTGCCAACGAGTGCACCACTTCGGCTCGCCGCTCGCCCATATCCTTTACCGGGAACGATACCGCCCGTTCCACTCCGTTCAGGTCGTCGTTTATGCCCGTTCCCGAGAGCACGAACAGCGGCGCCGTCACCCTGCGCAACCGCAGGTCGCGCGCCAGAATCTCCGGGAATATGTTTTTCAGATAGGTTATCGCCTGCTCCATCGTCTCCGGAGCGAGTTTTGCAGTGTAGTCCTTTGGAATGTAAAGTGGCATCGTATTGTTCTTAGAATAAGGTGTTCTCTTCGGGCCCTCTCTTCAGGCCCAGATGTTTGTATGCAAGTTCTGTTGCTTCCCTTCCTCGCGGCGTCCGCTTCAGGAAACCCTCCTTTATCAGGAACGGTTCGTAGACTTCTTCTATGGTTCCGGGCTCTTCTCCCACTGCCGTTGCGATCGTTCCCAACCCCACCGGGCCGCCTCGGAACTTCTCTATGATCGTTCCCAGTATACGATTATCCATCGTGTCGAGCCCCCTGGCATCTATGTTCAAAGCCCCCAACGCCACCCTCGTTATCGGTAGATCTATCCTGCCGCCTCCCTTCACCATTGCAAAGTCCCTCACCCGCCTCAGTAGCGAGTTTGCTATTCTCGGCGTCCCCCTGCTCCGTAGCGCAATTTCTTCGGCTGCATCGTCGTCCGTCCCGATCCCCAATATTCCCGCCGAGCGTTTCACGATTCCTTTCAGCACCCCCGCGTCGTAGTACTCCAGATGGCATTGTATCCCGAACCGCGCCCGTAACGGCGATGTTAGCAGCCCGCTTCTTGTCGTTGCTCCTATCAGCGTAAACGGATTCAGTTCTATCTGTATGCTTCGCGCCGATGGGCCCTTGTCCAGCACGATATCTATCCTGTAGTCTTCCATCGCCGAGTACAGGTACTCTTCGATGATGGGGCTCAGGCGGTGGATCTCGTCGATGAACAGCACATCTCCCGACGCCAGATTGGTTAGTAGGCCCGCCAAGTCTCCCGGCTTGTCCAACACCGGCCCCGAGGTCACCCTCAGCGTTGCTCCCATCTCCGTTGCAATGATCCCCGCCAGCGTTGTTTTTCCCAGTCCCGGCGGGCCGTGCAGCAGTACGTGATCAAGCGATTCCCCCCTCAATAGTGCTGCTTTGATGAATATGCGTAGGTTTTCAACGGTCTTGTCCTGACCATTGAACGCGCCCAACTCTCGCGGCCTGATGCTGTTTTCAAATTCGAGATCGCTCTCCATAGATTAGTTGCAAAGATAGAGTTTTTTGCTTAACTTCGCGCAAACCAATAAAACTTGGGATTATGAAAAAGATCTTGTCGTTATTGGCGATTGCGTGCTTGGTTGCATTCGCGTCTTGTACCAAACAGTTGGATGATAAGCAATTGAAGGTTCTATCCGGGGAGATTTCTCAGACCGTCTGGGCCGACGAAACGGATGTTCCGAAGCCCATTCGATTCGAGGCGTCTGAAACCTGGACGGCCTCTGTGGCATCCACTCCTGCTTCGGCTGCTTCCCGCGCCAGTAGCGTGGATTGGATCACACTTCTTTTCGACGGCATCGAGCAGTACACCGGTTCGGCCGGCACTTTCACAATGACCATCGAACTGAACGAGAATTACACAGGCGCCCGTCGCTCGGCCACTATCACTCTTCGTTGCGGCGACACGATCATCACCATAACCATCATCCAGGACGGTAAGACCGAGGACGGCGTCATTCCCGAGGATCCCACCAATCCTCCTCCTCAGCCTCCCGAACCCTTCGTTCCCGCTCGGTTTGTCTCGGCGATCGTAACTAAATGGAACGATGATGGTGACGAGGGGACAGCAACCATCACTTTCACCTATGACTCCCAAGGACGAATCGTGGGGTTCGAAGAGGTATGGGATGGTGCCGCTCCCGACACAGGCGAGTATATCTGGGAGCCTGGTAAAGTTTCGTATGGTCGTGACGACGAGTTGGACGTGCTTCTTCTCAATTCGCGCGGCTGGGGCGAGACTTACACCACTACGAACGGCGATCCCGGGCCGACTTATCTGGCCTATGATCGCAACGACCGCCTTACAAGTGTGACTTGGGGAGAGGAAGATGGAGACGGAGGGCTTTTCGAGTGTGTGTGGGATGCTGCCGGTAATATGATAGAGATAACAATGGAAGAGGACTACCAACTGGCGACTTACACAACCCATCCTAACAACGTCAGTATCGACCTGAACCATTTCGTATACGGAATGTACATCGACATCTGGGGGCCGCAGCTCCACTGGACTAATGTGTTGGGCAAGCGTAGTGCCAACCTCATAGCGACATATCGTGAGAAGAACGACGAATCGGACTATACCATTAATTTCACTTATGAATTTGATGAGGATGGTTTCGTAACCAAAATCACTGAAACCGGAACAAGGGACACCGACGTCTACGAGATCTACTACACCGACGGCCCTCAGCCCGAACCCGCTCCCGAGTTGATCCGCCGGATCGACATCACGATCGACGACGAGGACGATGGTACCTCAACCGGTACGATGGCATTCACTTACGACGGCCAATACCGCGTCAGTAAGATCGAGACCGTAATGTCCAGCTCCATCGAAACCGAGTCGTCGACTTACGACTTCACCTGGGCCTCCAACAAAGTCACCATCGACTATGTTTTCGACACCGAAGGCGACCACGATGAACAAGCGACCGAGTTCACACTTAACAGTAAGGGCTATGCTACCCAAACCACCACCTCATTCCCGAACGACGACGACTGGGATCCCGAAACCATCGCAATGACCTACCGCACCGACGACCGCCTTGAAAAGACGACCTACGTGGGAAACGAAAGCTCTTTCGATATGGCTATCTGCACGTGGAACTCCGCTGGCAATCTGAGCAGTATCTCCAATGAGGACAATGATGGCGTGATCACCCTCGCATACTCTTCTTCGCCTAACGACTCGAACCTCGACCTGAATTGGCTTCTTGTCGGTGGTAGCGAGTTCGACTTCGACCTGATGGAGGCTGAGAATATGGGTGGTACGGTCGACCTGTTCGGGGTTCGCAGCCCCAAGCTTGTCTCCACTCACACGGACGACGACGGGGAGGTGGCTTCTTGGAGTTACCAATTCAACGGCAACGGCGCTATTGTCAAAGCTATCCGCACCTTCCGCGGCGACACCTGGACGTATGATTTTTCATACTGACAGCTACGTTCCGCAAAGGTTTGCGTTTTCGATCTCCATTGACTACCTTTGCACTCTATGAGTGAAACCACACGTTACGGTCTGCGGGGCGTCTCTTCCGACAAAGAGGACGTCCACGCGGCCATCCGAAATGTTGATAAGGGGCTCTTCCCCAAGGCGTTCTGTAAGATCATTCCCGACACGCTGACCGGTTCGCCGGATCATTGCCTTGTTATGCACGCTGACGGGGCCGGTACAAAATCGTCACTCGCTTATGCTTATTGGCGCGAAACGGAGGACCTCTCCGTCTGGCGTGGTATTGCTCAGGACGCCGTCGTGATGAACACCGACGATCTGTTGTGCGTCGGCGCGGTGGATAACATCCTGCTCTCATCGACCATCGGGCGTAACAAACGCCTGATTCCCGGTGAGGTTATTTCGGCCATTATTTCCGGTACCGAGGAGTTTCTTGCTTCGATGCGTGACGCTGGCGTGAACATCATCTCTACCGGCGGCGAGACTGCCGATGTCGGCGACCTTGTTCGTACCGTGATCGTCGACAGTACCGTCACTGCTCGTCTGGCCCGGGCCGATGTGATCGACAATTCGCGCATCTCTCCCGGCGACCTCATCGTCGGGCTTGCTTCGTTCGGCCAGGCGACTTACGAGACTCAGTATAACGGCGGTATGGGCTCGAACGGCCTCACTTCCGCTCGCCACGACGTCTTCGCCCACTATCTGGCTGAGAAATATCCCGAGACTTTCGACACCGCGATTCCTCCCGAGTTGGCTTACTCTGGCGGCTTCCGCCTGACCGATCCGTTGCCCGAAACGCCCGAAGGGTTTGTCGGCGACGGTTGCTCGCTGGATGTGGGTAAGTTGGTCTTGTCTCCCACCCGCACTTATGCACCCGTCGTTCGCCGTATCCTTTCCGAGTGCGACCGTTCTGCGATCCACGGTATGGTTCATTGTAGTGGGGGAGGGCAGACCAAGATCCTCCACTTCCTCGAGGCGGGTCTGCACGTCGTTAAGGACAACCTCTTCCTGCCGCCTCTTCTCTTCCGCCTGATCGCTGAACAAAGTGGCACTCCGATGCGCGAGATGTACAAGGTTTTCAATATGGGCTCTCGCTTGGAGTTTTACGTTCCCGACGAGCGCACCGCCCGGGAGATCATCTCCATCTCTACCTCTTTCGGTATTTCCGCCCAGATTGTCGGCTCCGTCTCGCCCGCTCCTCCCGACTCTCCTCCTTCCGTCTCCATCGGCGAGTACACCTACACAAAATAAAAGAACCCCGCTCACAGGAGCGGGGTTCTTCTTTACGTCACAGTTCGCTATTCCGGAACGAACTCATCGTAAGTCTGATAGCTAAGAGTTCCTTCGGAGATGTACCAGGCGGGAAGCAGGGACGCATAAGTCACGTCACCGTTTTCGTCGAAATAGATACCGCTATGATAACCTCCTTCGGTGATGAAGCTATCGTTTCCCTGCCAGTAACCGACGTCACGAACGGACAACGGCCCGCGGGCACCATACTCCAAGCCTGTCGACTGATTGGGTATACGGGTATAAGTAAAAGTACCATCGGCGTCGCTTCCGGTCTGATCCAACAGAGCCACCTTCAGGCCAAAGCCCGGGGCGAAAATGTCCTTGAAACGATAAATGGTCGGATCCTGATCGGCCACCTGCAGAGTGGTGGGGACATTTTCAGGCCTGACACCCTGATCAGCAAGGAAACCGAAAGTATAGGTTCCATCGACAACGTCCGTCCAACTGAGACCGTAGAAAACAACCTCCGTCATAGGACCCTGTTTGCCGCTGCTATTTAGAGCAACGACACTGATCGCATAATAACCTGCCAAACCGGAGACAACAGTTTCGCTCAGGCCATTTGCCGGGACAGTCATCTTGGTGCCCTGCGAGACCACCCTGTCTTTATATGCCTGTTCGCCGTTACTGTCGATAAAGTCGGCCTTATCTTCCAAAAGTTCGGCATAGTAGTAGAACTCCTTTGCCTTGCCATTGCTGAACAGACGAAGTGCAGCATTCTCGTCAGGATTCAAAGTGGCATCTACAGGGGCGTAAGCATATGGCGTGACAAGAGCGTACCCGTCCGAGCCTGGTGTCGAGCCGAGTTCTTCGCGACAACCCGTGAGTGCAAGTGCGCTCAGGGTTATCGTTGCGAAATATAAAAATATCTTTCTCATAATTCTTTAATTTTAAACAAACACTTAATAATCACACTCCCCGACTACCAAACGTGTGCGGGAGAATCAGCCGTAGGAGCTTCCGGTGCGGGATTCGATATAACGTTGGGATTGGGATTGGTCTCCGTATCGACGATGCAAAGGTTCATCCAGTTGGGAGGAGTGGTCGTATTCCAACGGTAACCAAGGTCGTGGTTTGTACCTTCGTAGCTGCGGATAATACCCTTGTTTAGACGCTTGATATCGAAAGTGGCCATACCTTCGCCCCAGAACTCGATACGACGCTGCATCCAGACATTGTCGCGGAAAGAGGAGAACGTGTTGTACTGATAGTCTGTGTCGCGAAGAGCGGCAAATGCTTTCAGCAGTTCGATACCACGGGCCTCGTTCTGCATACCTGCGGCTTCGGCTTCGATGAGCATCATCTCTTCCACACGCATCATAGGAACAGAAGCGGCGAACGCCTTGTAGGGGTCCGAACGACCGGCAGTACCACCGGCGGCACGGAACTTCAGCGGAAGGTAAGCATAACCCTGATGAGTAGGAGCAACCGAAGCGTCGATCAAGTCAGGATAGTCTGAATACTTCGCAATGATAGCTGCAGTGCGTTCATCGGGTTCCATATCATTCAAAGAAGGATCGATGTAGCAGTTCTTGCGAGCGTCGGTTTCGGGGATCATATCATACAGGTGGGCGTCGATACGCTTGGGCCAGCCATAGTTGGCATAACCCCCGACAGTCTCTTGGAACATTTGAGAACCCCAAGAAGAGTCGGCATCGTTCAACAGGATGCAGTCTGAAGTGGGAAGGAACACCATACCCATCATCCAAGCGCTGTTAGGCGTGTTGAAGGCGGTCATACGGTCTGTGTACTGAGCAGCGCTCATAGGAGTATAGCCTGCCTGAGCCAGCTTTGCATACTTTTCGGCTTCGACCCAGTTTTCCATAACCAGATAAGCACGAGCCTTCAAACCGTAAACCACGCTGAGGTCGGGAGTGTAAACATCACCACGCTCGTAGTCGGCAATATACTCTTCGGCTTTGTCCAGGTCGGAGATAATGAAATCCCAGATCTCTTCGTTGGTAGCGTTGCCCTGAACCACGAGGTCTTCCATCGTGGAAGTCTCGGTACGGATAGGAACGGTAAGAGCGCTTTTGTCGAGAGCATAGGTCTTGGGAGCATACATACGGGCAAGGTCCATATAGTACATAGCACGCATAGCGTATGCCAACCCTGCACCGATGATCTGGTTTTCGGCCGGCTCTTCGCCCGCAAGAGCAAGCACTGTGTTGCAGCTGTTGATCCACTTGTAGTAGCTTGACCAAGGCATTTGGCTATGAGCCCAACCTGGTCCGAGAGAGTAGTCGGCAGCATACCACGAGTGGAACCACTCATATCCCGTGTGGTCGTCCGGAAGCAGGTCCTGGCCCATAATATCCCACATAATGAAGAACTCGCTATAACCGAAGTCGTTCGCATCGGCGTCGCTTCCGCTGTAGATGAAAGTTCCTGCAAGTGTAGAGGTCAGACCGTCAACAATACCTTGAAAAGCATTGGGCGCATCATTGACCTGATCGATGGTCGGGCGTTCGTTCATAGGGAATTTCTCCTCTACGCAACTCACGGCAAGCACGGCCAGTGCCGCGACAAGAAATATTTTGCTTAACTTTATCATAATTCAATAGTCTTTAAATTAATCCTGATGATCCTTAGAACGTCAACGAAACACCACCCGAAACCGTACGGATGGGCGAGTAGTCAAGAACGGAGGTATTGCCAATGAAGGCATAGCGAGGATCGAGACCCTTACGAGCAGACCAGAAAACAAGGTTCTCGCCCGCTACGTAAACGCGAATCCGGAAGTCCTTCAGCCACTTCTCAGGGATGGTGTAACCGATCGTGAACGACTGGAAGTTCAGGTAGCTCGCATCGGTAAGATAAAGTGAACTGCGCTGATCATTACCTATGTCACCCAACTGCCAGCGGGGCAACTTGCCGCTCGTATTGGTGGGGCTCCACGACTTGACCCAATCCTTGTGGATTGCGCTACCGCCGTTGGCATCCTGACCCGAAGCAACGGTAGATGCATAGTAAGCGTCGTAGACCTTACCACCGACAGAGTAGTCGAACTGTGCGGAGAAGTCGAGGTTCTTGTAAGTCAGACTTGTCGAGAAACCACCATAGAATTTCGGAAGCATCGAACCCTGTTCATATGGGGCGTTGGAAGTTGCCCAGTTGAAGTCAGTTGTCGTACCACCCTTGCGTATGATCTTTCCATCCTGTTCTACATCCATATAATACAAGGGCTGCCCGTGATCGTTCAAACCGGCAAATTCAGGAAGATATGGGTTGTACAGAGAGCCACCTTCCTTGTACCACATATTTAGGAACCTTGTAGCGTCTGACTGGTCGAAACCGCCACGTCCCATTGTTTTGGCTTCCGGCAAAGACAGGATCTTGTCGCGGTTCAGCGTGAGGTTGGCTCCAATCGACCAGTCGAGATTCCTGGTTCTGATGATCGAACCGTTCAACACCAGCTCGAAACCTGTGTTGCGCATATCGCCGATGTTCTGATACATATTACGGAAACCGGACGATTCGGAAATCGAGATAGAGAAAAGCAGGTCGGTGGTTTTCTTGTTGTAGACATCGAGGCTACCGCTCAAACGGCCTCTCCAAAGGGTGAATTCAACCCCGAAGTTATACGAGGTTGTGGTTTCCCAAGTTATATCCCTGTTACCTTTAGTTACGGGAACGGCAGACATATGGATACCATCGCCCGAATCTATGACATCGAAACGGTCGATATACGAGTAGTCGGGTATTCTGTCGTTACCCACCTGACCGACTGAAGCCTTCAGTTTCAGCATATCGACCCAGGAGACATTGGACATAAAGTTCTCTTTCGACATAATCCAGGCACCGCTGATCCCCCAGAAGTTACCCCAGCGATTCTCAGGAGCAAAGCGGGAAGTACCGTCCATACGATAGAAGACCGAGCCGTAATATTTATTGTCGTAATCGTACTGACCACTGAAGAAGTAACCCTCGACATTATACATCTCCGATCTGGATTCGGCATTGAAATTAGGCGTAGCCGTTGCGTCTATCTCCTGAATATCGGGCGAGAACATACCACGACCACGAGCCATAAGATTCGACACTGTCGAGTTATAGTACTCGTGACCGATCATTGCATTGATGTTGTGCTTGCCGAATTTGTCGAAATAAGTCAGAGTTTGTACGTTGTCGGTACGGTAGCTTCTTTCGCCTTCTTTTTCGATCCAACCGTTAGTTGCGGCGGGAGTACCGTAGTACATATTACCCATCTGGTGGGTGTTGTCTTGCTGCCAGGTAAGAGTGCTGGTCACACTTGCACGCAGGAAATCGGTGAAATTGACCTCCACGTTAAACGTACCGTTCAGCATATCGGTGCCTACCTGATATTCGTTATACTGGTTCTCGCCGAGCGGGTTGCCTCCCGGGCCAAAAGGACGCGACAGGCCTTCATAACCGCCGGCTGCCGCCATACCATAGTCATACATCTTGTTGCCGAACTCGTCGGTCATAATATTCTTGTTCGCATCACGAACATAGAGAGGATAGATAGGAGCAAGGTTCGAAGCGAAGTAGAAAATATTATTAGTACCACCACTGGTTCCCCAGTTTGCGTTTTCATCCCTCAGAGAGTGAGTATAACCGACGTTTGCACCGATCTTCAACCACTTCTTAGCTTGGAAATCGGCCTTGAGGCGAGCCGCCATACGTTCGAAGTTGGTGTTGTCGACTATACCTCCGTCGTTCAGATAACTTGCACTTGCGTAGATGCTTGCACGTTCCGAACCACCATTGATACTTACATTGTACTCCTGACGCAGGTTGGTCTTATAGGTCGCCTTCATCCAATCGTCCCCGGTCAACCAGTAGTCCTTATCGTTGAACGAATACTTGCGACCCAGACTTGCGCTGGGATTGAGCTTGCCATCCAGACCGATAAGAGCTTGGCCTTCGGGACGGCTGAAAACGTCATAACCCAAAGCGTCGAGCATCAAACGGTTGGCCGACGCATTTGCAGCTTCAGGACTTACGGCCTGACCCATAGCGTTGGCGTTGTAGTAATCTCGGTTGAACACCTGAGCATAATACGCTTCATAGTACTCGCCCGGGTCGGTGATCACGTCATACAACTGCATTGCACGAGAGTTGACCCCCCACTTCATATCGACGCTCACAACAGCCTCCTGAGACTTGGCTCTTTTGGTGGTCACGATGATCACACCAGACGCCGCTCGGGCACCATAGAGTGCTGCCGAAGCGGCATCTTTCAACACTGTGACCGACTCAATGTCCGACTGAGGAATGTTGGAAAGGCTGGCGGGGTAGGGAGCTCCGTCGACAATGATCAGAGGAGCGGTGTCCGCGAACATTGAAGATATACCGCGAATGTTGATATCTCCGACATCATCACTACCGGGTTGACCTTTACTACCACGAAGCTGAAGACCCGGAACGGAACCCACCAATGCATTCAAGATGTTGGAAGTTTGACGTTTTTCAATGTCAGCAGCGTTCATAACGGTTGCCGATCCCGTAAATGCTTCTTTGGTAGTCGTACCGAACGCCACCACGATCACATCTTCGATCGCTTCGGCGCTTGCAGTCAGCGTTACATTTACCGTGGAGCGGTTCCCGATCGCGACTTGGGCATCGTTCATCCCCAGAAAGGCGATCACCAGTGTGCCGTCCGCGGGGGCCGAGACGTTATACGCGCCGCCGGCATTGGTTACGGCAACGGTGTTGGTTCCCTGTACGGTAACCGTTGCGCCTGCAATGGGTTCGCCGTCTTCCGCGGAGACGACCCCCGACACCTGCCTGTTTTGCGCCAACAGGGATCCCGTCGCCAAAACAGCCATAATTAATAGTACAAATTTCCTCATACTGAATAACAATTAAGTGAAAAATTAGTTTGTATAGATTACGATTAGTGTCGTATAATTAAGTTTTGGTTACGATTTGCAACTACTCAATCTCTTGAATCAAAACACATTACTCGACAAAGGTAATAAAAATTCCTGAATTATCAAAAATTTTTAAAAAGTTCGCACAATAAACAAGCGACAGAGCCGTTAACGCACCACTACACAACTTGGTTTTCTTACACCGACCGAAGACACCGGCCGCGCTCCCGGGACTGATTGATATAAAGATACATTATCCCCCTCCTGATTAGCCACCAGCAGCCACTCGCCACCCGAATTCGAATCCGAACCGCCCGAACCCGCAACAACCGCAAATCCTCTCGGCCAGTTTACGCCTTCGACAATTCGACCCGCTGGCGACAAAAGCCCCGAACCGCCGTCCACATCGTAGCACACGATCGCCGGCACTCCTCTCTCCGAGGCCCACAGTCGACTGCCGTCGGTTGAATAATGAATATCCGCTGCTGCACACCGCCCTCCTTCCGGGGGTAGGGTAGTGATCGCCTGTAATATACGATTAAAAATACCTTCTTCGTCCGGCCCGAGAATCACCACCGTGCTGTTCAGTTCACACACGACCGCCATCCGTCGCCCGTCCGGACTGAACGCACAGTGCCTCGGCCCCGAGCCCTCTGCGAGCTCGACAACCGAATGGTGCACAAGTTCGCCCCCGGCCACCCGAAAAACTTCTACCCGGTCTCGTCCCAAGTCGGTTACATAAACCCATCGACCATCCCTGTCCTCCGCCACCTGATGCGCGTGTACCATCGCTCCCTCCGGCCGCTCACCACCCAACAGCCTCACTTCTCCCTCGAACCGCCCATCGCGTCCGACCCTGCACCACACCACCCGCCCGTCGCCATAGCACGCCGCGGCCACGATCCGCCCGCCGTCCAATAGCCGCACGTGACACGGGTCTTTCACCCCACCCATCCACACGCTGTCCACCGGCGTCAATCGCCTTCCGTCCGGCCCGATTCGGTAGCTGTAGAAACTTGCCGTCCCGTCCTCGCCCGTTGCAAATGTAAAAAGTAGTTGTTTGTCCTCCGACAGCGTCAGATACGACGCCTGTACCGCTTCGACTTCGAGCCTCGCATCCGCCAGCTCGCCCCTCTCCGCATCCCACTCACAGGAATATATTCCCGCCTCTTCCTCGCTCGTGAAACTTCCCACAAACACCGTCCGCGGCCCGCCCGCCTCGTTAGCCGGCCCACCCACAAGAACCAACGCCGCCGCAAGAAGCCCCGCCGCCCACATTACTCCTCTATATAGATTTCGAACACCAGTGGGGTATATGGTTGTATTTCTGTTGTGATTGTTTGTTGTGTTCCTTCCTGCGCTACGGCCGACATACTTTGATTGTAGTAGTTTTGCATACCTCCGTAGTAGTAGTTATTGTAGTAGTTGTTGTAGTACCCGCTTCCGTATCCTCCGCCATATCCTCCTCCATAGCCGCCGTACATACTGTTCATCATATAGTATTGCGCATACGCATCGTAGTACGCTTGTTGTTCTTTCACTGCTTTCGACAGTCCCGTCGCTCCATAGCCGTATGCCGAGGTGAACACCATCCTGCTCCACTGCCCGCGCCTCAGTTCCGGTATCGCCTTGAAAAATGCTTGTATGTAGTTATCCTCGTCCGACTTTGCCGTGTAGCTCAACGCTTCGTTCGCTGCATCCCTCCCTCTGTAGTCTTCATCCGCCCTCCTGTTGTAGAATTCGTCGTGAATCTTTGGTATGTTGGTGTCGAATATGAACCCGTCTATGAACCTTCCCACGTACCATATTTTTGCCGTAGAGTCTGCCGTCAGCGCCAGTTCGTCCCTGAACTTCACTTCCGGAAACTGCGCCAGCAGATCCGCTCTCGGCCTGAAGTTCAGCGTGTCCACATAGAACAGCGTGGTGAGCGTATCGGTTTCTGCCATTCCCCACTTCACCGTCGCGTGATCTACCACCATTTGTTCTTCTTCTGCCAACGGATCCTTCACCACCTCTCTCACCTCCAACTCTTCGACTACAATCTTCGTCCCGTTCAGCGCGAACTGCCCTCCGTATCCCTGATCGTTGCTGTACCCCGTCGATCCGTACGCAAGATACGACGGTATGTATAGCCTCACCCGCGAGCCTTCCGTGATTTTCATCGTGCTTCCGTCGGGCTTTTTCAGATCTCCCTGCAGCGCCAGATGCCTCCCATACATCATCCCGAAGTTCTGCCGTCCCACGAAGACATACTCGGGCACATAATACGTATACGGCGAGTAGCTTCTCTCCCTGAGCGCCACCATCGAGTCTCTCGTTGCAAAGACATTTCTGTCGATATCTCTCGACGTGTAGTTCATCCTCAGCCATACGAGCGTATCGCGGCTCGACTCCACAGCCTGGTTCCCGTCCTCCAGAAATTCCACCCAGTAGCCTCCCTGTTGCTCCACGGCCTCCACACCTTGGCCAACCACATACTTCTCCATCCACGCCTCGAAGGCCATCTTCTCCAACTCGAGCGTATTTTCGCTCTCTGCTTTCACACATCCTCCTGCCAAAAACGCTCCTGCGAGCAGGATTGCTCCCAGACAGTATCTCGTAATTCTCTTCATAGATTCTCTCATTTAATGATCTCGATGTCGGTCAGTTCGAACACCAGCGTGCTTCCTCCCGGTACGTCATACACACTTCTCCCCCCGAAGCCCACATCGGGCGTCAAGTACACCCTCACTTCGTCGCTCGCCACTCCACCCTGCTCGTCGTTTTCCGGATTCCCGTCGCCTGCTCGGCTGCCGATTAACGCAACTTGTACCGATTTTAGTATCTTCGGATCCTCACCTACTTTAATTCTCAGCGGCGTTATGGGCCATAACAGCGGATCGAAATCGGGGTTGTTTCCCGCGATCATCGCTCGCCGCGCTTCGATATTTGTATAGAAAGTCGTCGAGTTTTCGAATTTTCCGCTATACACCCTCGCATCGAAATACAATGCCAGGCTGTCTCCTGCGGCGATTACCGGCGAGTTTGCCCTTCCGTAGCGTCCTTCGTTGACTATGTGTCGATAGATTTTCCCGTCGATTATGTCGTAGTATCCCAGCACTTGTTGCGGCGCCGGGTCTTCGGGCAGGTTTCCTCTCTCGTAGATATTTGCTCCTTGTAGATCTTTTTCGATCCTCTCTTGTGCTTTTGCAATGGTGTCTCCCGACTCTTCGCCGCACGCGACCAGAAGAGCGAGTGCTACCACCCCACACAGATATTGAAAACCGCGGATCATCGCCGCAAAGATAAGAAAAAAACTACAACCCGCTCTCTACGAAATATTTTTGGCTCTTCAGCAAGTTTCTCGACTGTAGCACCATTGTCTTGGTTTCGTTCAGTATTCCCAGATACAGTACACTCGTCTTGGTGCTTCCGCTCTCTCCTTGTATTCTCCTCAGTTGCCTCTTTATCACTTCCGAGATCATCTCCATCAACCCGTCCCTCATCGCCATCACCTCATCCATCTGCGAGAAGTCGTTCGTTTCCAGCATCGCATTGATTTTGTCATACAGTGCCTTCACCCGGTCGTTCACCGCCCTCAGATCCTTAACCTGATCCTTCGAGAATCCCTTGTGATTGTTGTCTATGTGGTCGAACGCCGGCCTGGTTATGTGCACCAACGCCTTGGTCACTTCCGACAGATAATCCACAACTTGTACATAATAGTGTACCGTCTCTATGTCCAAACCCTGCAACTTATGCAAGATCGGCACCATCTCATACTTTCGTTCGCGGGAGCGATAGAAAAGTTCGTTGGACTCCCTGACCAGATCTCGTAGCGCCTTCCGGTTCTCCTTCATCACCGCCACCATCGTCCTGTTGTATATCTCCGTCACATCGTCCATCACTCCTCTCACCTCGTCCGAACACTGTTGTAGTATCGCTCTCGAGTCGTTCGACACTGTCAGCCAGCTCTCCTTGTCCTCATCTTCCAGCGTTTTCTTCTTTGCTTTCAGATTGCTGCGCAGTATCATCCACAGCGCCAGCGCCGAAATGATCAGTACCGCCACCGTACCTCCGTACATCAACGCTATCGCGATTCCGAACGCTATCACGAACGCTCCCAGCCCCGTCACGAACCACCCCATCACCACCGTCACCACTCCCGATATTCTGTACACTGCCGTCTCTTTTCCCCAGGCCCTATCCGCCAGTGAAGATCCCATCGCCACCATAAATGTCACATACGTCGTCGACAGAGGTAGCTTCAGCGAGGTTCCGAAGGCGATCAGTATCGAGGAGCAGATCAGATTCACCGTTGCCCTTATCAGGTCGTAGTGTTCTGTTCCTCTCTCCGCTGCACTCAGCGTCTCGAATCTGCTGTTCACCCAGTTTTGCGCCCTCTGCGGCAGTAGTTCCTTGTATGCGTTGTTCACATTCACCGCCGCCCTCACTATCGCCCGCGAGAACATCGTCGAGCCGTACTTTTCTTCTCCTTCTTTTTGCGATGCCAGCCTGATCTCTGTCTCTGTCACGTTCATCGCTTTCTTCGAGAACCACAGTGTAAGTATCATAATCAGCCCCGCTCCCAACAACAGTAGCCAGTTTGCCGGTACACTCTCTTCCAGTCCTCCCATCATCATATTCATATCGCCCGACGTTGCGGCCATCTTATACGAATCCAAGCCCGCGATCGGCACCCCTATGAAGTTCACAAGGTCGTTCCCCGCGAATGCCAGCGCCAGCGAGAACGTTCCCACCAGAATTGTAACCTTCAGTATATTGACCTTCGCCAACTGCAGCCCCAGCAACACCAGTGTCATCGCCGCCCACATTCCCATCAGGAACAGTGCTGTGTTCTGGTTCACGAACTCCAGGAAAGCCGTTCCCGCCAGTGGCGCCTTCAGCCCCTTGATCAACACATAATATAGTATGACTGTCACCGCCAGCCCGCACCACACCGAGCCCAAGTACCTGAACACTCTCTGGTAGCGGAACGAGAAGATCACCCTCGATATCCACATCACGAACGTACCCACCACAATGGAGATCGGCACCGACAGCAGTATCCCCGACACCATCTCCGATGCCTTGGCTGTGTTGAGAAAGTCGGCCACCCTGTGGGTTGCACCCGCGTCTCCCGCCACTTTCGTAATCGACACTGCTACGGCCGCACCCAGAAGTCCGAATATCAGCGTCACCGAGGTGGATGTCGGTAGCCCCAGCGAGTTATACACATCCAGCAACACTACTCCTCCCAACATCACCGCCAGATAGAGCATCATCACCTCTCGGAAAGTAAACAGCGACGGGTCGAACGCTCCTGTCCTTGCCAGCTCCATCATTCCGCTGGCTGTCAGCGTTCCCACGACTATACCCAGCGACGCCACGATCAGTATCACTCTCATCGAGGCGGCCTTCGAAGCCAGGGCCGAGTTAAGAAAATTGACGGCGTCGTTCGTCACGCCCACAAAAAGACCGGAGATTGCGGCAATCGCCAGAATAACAAGTACTACTGTAAAAATCACTTCCATACGCAGTCACAAAAATAGCACGAGAATCCGAATTTCGCCGCCCGCCCCGCTTTTTTTAACCGTTTTGTAACAATTTTCATAGCTTCTTGAGCGACCCTCTTATCACCTCTTCGATCGACATTCCCGGGTTGTCCTTCATCACTCCTCTCACCGCCTTTTCCGAGGCCGCCCTCGAGAATCCCAGCATTCCCAGTGCCGCCAACGCTTCCGCCAGCGTTCCTTCGTCCGCTCCTCCGCCAAAGCCTCCCGCTGCACTCGCCGCCCCGATTCCCGTCATCTTTCCTCTCAGCTCGATGATTATCTTCTCCGCTGTCTTCAGTCCCAATCCCTTGACGTTCTTTAGTAGCACCGCATTTTCGCTGTTAATTATTCCCGCCAGCTCGGTAGGGGAGTATGTGGAGAGTATCATTCGCGCCGTTCCCGGGCCTACTCCCGACACTCCTATAAGTTGCCTGAACAGCTCCCTCTCATCCTTTGTTGCGAAGCCATACAGTATCTGCGCATCCTCCCGGACTACAAAATGCACCCACAGCTTTGCCTCCGGGAGCCGCTCCACTTCGGCATACGTTTGCAAGGATATATTGAGGTAATATCCCACACCCGCTGCTTCTATCACAATGCTTGCCGGTGTAGCTTCCGCCACCCGACCTGAAATATACTCATACATTTTGCAAATTTACTAAAAATAAATATCTTTGCGCACTCAAACGAAAACTATGACTATGAAAAAGGGGCTAATTTTTGGGTTTGTGGCGTTGATGGTGGGGTTGGGAATGTCGGCTTGTGACGGTGCTCAGACTGGTGCCGTGGGCACTTCCGAATCGGGTTCCGTCCGCGAGCTCGGCGCTGGCGACATCGCCTTCATCCGTATGGACTCCCTGATCGGCAACTACAACCGTTACATCGACCTCGGTTCGGAGTTCGAGACTAAGGCTACTAAAGTTCAGTCCGACCTCGAAGCTCGCGCCCGCCGCCTGCAGAACGAGATGATGGACGCTCAGGAGAAGGTCGAAAAGGGCCTTGTGACTCGTTCTCAGGCTGCCTCTCTTCAGGAGCAGTTGCAGCGTAAGGGCGAGGACTTCGAAAACTCCCGCCAGACCCAGCTCTCCTCCCTGGCTGAAGAGGAACAGGTTATGTTGAACCAGGTTACTTACGCCATCACTCAATACGTGGCTAAGTTCAACTCTGACCTCCGCTTCAAAATGATCCTCACCACTTCCGGCGGTACTCCAATCCTCCACGCCGATCCGGCTCTGGACATCACCGCCGAGATCCTCGACGGCCTGAATGCCGAATACGCCGCAGAACAGAACACCAAATAAACCATAATTTAATTCAATGTCAGTAAAAATCAGATTAGGACGACACGGTAAGAAGGGCTACGCCTTCTACCACATTGTCGTTGCAGACAGCAGGGCGCCACGTGATGGTAAGTTTATCGAGAAGATTGGCACGTACAATCCGAACACGAATCCTGCTACGATCGAGTTGAGCTTCGAGAAAGCTCTTGACTGGTTGCAAAAGGGCGCACAACCCACCGACACCTGCCGCGCGATCCTCTCCGAAAAGGGAGTGATGATGAAGAAACACCTTCTGGGCGGGGTTGCTAAGGGCGCTTTCTCCGAGAGCGACGCCGAGGCTCGCTTCAACAAATGGTTGGAGGAAAAATCCGCCCGTGGCGCTGCTAAGGTCTCCAAGATTGCCGGCGATGCTCGCGACGTTGCTAAGGCTCGCGCCGCTGCCGAAACAAAGGCGAAAGAGGAAAAAGCTAAAGCTGTCGCGGCTAAGAAAGCCGAAGCCGCCGCTGCCGCTGCTCCCGAAGCCGAAGAAGAGTCTCCCGTTGAAGAGGCTGCTGAGATCGCCGAGGCCGCTTCTGAAACTGCCATTGCCGAAAACGCCGACGCTCTGGACGCCATCGCCGCTATCGAAACTGCGACCGATGCCGTCGCTTGCGAGCCCGAGGCCGAAAGCGCTTCCGCTCCCGAGGCTGCCCCTGAAGCACCTGCCGCTGAAGAAGAAACTCCTGCGGCCGAGTAAGTTATGACTCCCGCGGGGAAGGTCGGCGGGCTCTACGGGGCCAGGGGCCAGAGAGGCGAAGTGAGCCTGAAGAGCGAGAGGGTAGGGGGCCAGAGGGGTGAGCAGGATGGGGGGGTGGCTCTCACTTTGTATGACTCTTTTCCGCGCGATTTCAATATTGACGAGGAACCGGTTTGGGTGTTTTTTGACTCCCTTCCGGTTCCTCTTTTTTTCGAGTTCCTCTCCTTTCGCGGTACCCGTGGCGCGACTGCTTGTTTCGCCGACATCGACACTCCTTCCCGCGCGGCCGAGCTCGTTGGCCTCGAATTTTTCCTGAAGTCCGACACCCCCGCCGCCCCCGCTCCCTCCGACTTCATCGGTTGGACAGTTGACCTTGGCGCCGAAATAACCGGCGTCATTTCCGACTTCATCGACGGCCCGAACCCTCTCTTCGAGATCGCCCTCACCCCAGCATCCCCTCCCGCCAAGACCTCCGCCCTCACTCCCACGACCGTCCTGATTCCCGCTTCCCCCGACTTCATTTCCTCCATCGACGAGCCCGCTCGCTCTATAACCTTTTCTCTCCCCGAGGGCCTTTTGGACCTTAACTCCTCCCAAAGACCCCAGACCTCTCAAACCCTCGTATGAAAAAAGTCGTCGTAGGTCTTTCCGGCGGGGTTGATTCTTCCGTTGCCGCATTCCTCCTCAAACAGCAGGGGTTCGAGGTTGTTGGCCTTTTTATGCGTAATTGGCACGATACTGCCGGTACTCTTTCCGGCGATTGCCCTTGGGCTGACGACCAGCTTTTCGCTGAACTCGTTGCTAAGAAACTCGACATTCCCTTCCATTTCGTCGATCTTTCTGCCCAGTACCGCGAAAGAGTCGTCGATTATATGTTCGCCGAGTACGCTGCCGGCCGTACTCCTAACCCCGACGTTCTTTGTAACCGCGAGATCAAGTTCGACGTATTCCTCAGCGAGGCTCTCAAACTCGGCGCTGAGGCCGTTGCTACCGGTCATTATTGCCGCACCGCCCAAACCGACTCCGGTTTTTTCCGCCTTCTCGCCGGCGCCGACCCCGGCAAAGACCAGAGTTACTTCCTCTGCCAGCTTTCGCAATACCAACTTTCGAAGGCCCTGTTTCCCATCGGCGACCTTCTCAAATCCGACGTCCGCCGTATCGCCGAAGAGCAGCACCTCGCTACCGCTAAACGTAAAGATTCTCAGGGTATTTGCTTCGTTGGTAAGGTCGACCTTCCCACCTTCCTCCAGCAGAAATTGGCTGCCAAACCCGGCGACATCATCGAAATCCCCCCGACAGGCGGCCCCGGTAAAAAAGTCGGCACCCATCCCGGCGCTCACTTCTTCACTATCGGCCAGCGTAAGGGCCTTGGCGTTGGGGGTACTCCCGAGCCTTTGTTCGTGATCGGTACCGACGTCGAACGTAACATCGTCTTCGTCGGCCAGGGGGATTCCCACCCCGCGCTTTGGCGCTCGTCCCTCTCCATCCGCCCGCAAGACCTGCATTGGATCCGCCCCGACCTCGCCCTAAACGCCGGAGAATCAGCCCGATTCCTCACCCGTATTCGTTACCGCCAGCCTCTCCAGTGGGCGACCCTCTCTCTCTCTCCCGACTCTGCCAGCGTAGTATTCGATTCTCCCCAGCGCGGCATCACTCCCGGCCAGTTTGCTGCGTTCTACTCCGGCGACGAATTAATCGCTTCGGGCGTTATAGATGGATAATTTTTTCTATCTTTGCCTCGTCCAAAAGTAACTAAAACGTATTTGAGCATACTATTTGACTGCAGGGAATTTGCTCCCGGTAGGCAGTCATTTAGTGTGCAATGTCGTATATAGTTGCTTTTTGGACAAAAAACCTCTATAGCCGGGGGCTTTTTTTATCTCTGTTGATTTTTTGTTGTTTTTCCGTTCCGGCGCCTGCTCAAAGCGTCGTCTTTTGGAACGCCGAGAACCTTTTCGACACCCTTCCCAGCCCCTTTTACGACGACTCCGAGTTCACTCCTCCTCGTTGGAACACAGCCCGTTACAACGCCAAAATTACGAACCTCGCCCGTACCCTCGACGAGCTCTCCGCCGACTTGGTCGGGCTCTCCGAGGTCGAGAACGAATCCGTGGTCCGCGACCTTGTCCTCGCCCTGCATACCGATTATAATTACATCCATCTCTCTTCCGGCGACTCTCGCGGTATCGACCTCGCTCTCCTCTACAAAGGCGACAAATTTTTCCCCGCCACCCAAAAACTCGAAAATTCCGGTACCCGCCGCGAGTTTTTCCACGTCTCCGGCACACTCGCCAACCCGACCCCAAACGCGCCCGACACCCCCCTCCACCTCATTGTCTGCCACCTTGCTTCGAACCTCAATCCGCCGCATTACCGGGCCCGAAACCTGGAAGCCCTCCGCTCCACCCTCGAAACCCTGCTCACCGACGACCCTGCCGCCCACATTATCGTTATGGGCGATATGAACGCTTCCCCCGGCGACAAGCTTGTAAGAAAAGCCCTCGGTGCCTCCCAAAGCCCTTTCGACTTTATGTACTGCCCGTTCCACTCCGCTGCTCGCAAAGGGGTGGGTAGTTATAGTTTTCGCGACCGTTGGTACCTCTACGACTGGATGCTTCTCAGCCCGGCCCTCGCCCGCTCCTCCGAGATCTCCGCCGGCATTTACGCAAAAGATTACCTTACCGAAACCACCCCCACATCTAAGCGACCCAAAAGAACTTTCTTCGGCGACTCTTACCTCGGCGGCTTTTCCGACCACTTCCCTGTTTGGGTTTCCCTTGTGAAATAGCAAAAATTTTCGTACCTTTGCGGGCATAAAAATCCAAATTGTAAGTAGAAGAGATTATGCCAAACACAAAACGCGTCTACACCTTCGGTAACAAACACGCCGAGGGTAACGGTAAAATGAAAGAACTGCTGGGTGGTAAGGGAGCCAACCTGGCTGAAATGAATCTGATCGGTATTCCTGTTCCTCCGGGCTTCACTATCACCACGGAGGTTTGCGCCGAATATTATAAGGAGGGCCACGACAAGGTGGTTTCGTTGTTGAAACCCGAGGTCGAGAAGGCTATGAAGGGTATCGAGGAGCTCACTGGCCGCCGCTTCGGCGACAAAACAATGCCTCTTTTGGTTTCTGTTCGTTCGGGCGCTCGCGCTTCTATGCCCGGTATGATGGACACTATTCTGAACTTGGGTATGAACGACGGTGCTGTCGAGGCTATCGCCAAGTTGTCCGGTAATCCTCGCTTCGCTTGGGACTCTTACCGCCGTTTCGTTCAGATGTACGGCGACGTTGTTTTGGATATGAAACCCATCTCCAAGGAGGACGAGGACCCTTTCGAGGAGATCATCGACCACCTCAAACGGGAGAAGAAGGTTGCTAACGACACCGACCTCACTACCGACGACCTCAAGGAGCTCGTTTCTCGCTTCAAGGCTGCCGTTAAGAAACAAACCGGTAAGGACTTTCCTTCCGATCCTTGGGAGCAGTTGTGGGGGGCGGTTATGGCTGTGTTCGGCTCTTGGATGAACAACCGCGCTATTCTTTACCGTAAGCTCAACAACATTCCCGCCGAGTGGGGAACCGCTGTTAACGTTCAGGCTATGGTTTTCGGTAATATGGGCGATAACTCCGCTACCGGCGTTGCTTTTTCGAGGGACGCTGCAACCGGTGAAAACCTCTTCAACGGTGAATACCTCGTTAACGCCCAGGGTGAGGACGTTGTTGCCGGTATCCGTACTCCTCAGCAGATTACTCTCGAGGGTTCTCGCCGTTGGGCTGTTGCCCAGGGGGTTTCGGAGTCCGACCGTTCTAAGAAATTCCCCTCTTTGGAGGAGATTATGCCCGGTATATATAAGGAGCTTTGGGATATCCAGCACCACTTGGAGACTTACTTCAAGGATATGCAGGACATCGAGTTCACTATCCAGGACGGTAAGCTTTGGATGCTCCAGTGCCGTAGTGGTAAACGTACCGGGGCTGCTATGGTTAAGATCGCTATGGATATGTTGGCTGAGAAACTGATCGACGAGAAGACTGCTGTCCTTCGTTGCGAGCCCGCTAAACTCGACGAGCTTCTCCACCCGATTTTCGATAAGACCGCTATCTCCCACGCTAAGGTCATCACTAAGGGTCTTCCTGCTTCTCCCGGCGCTGCTACCGGGCCCGTCGTGTTCTTCGCTGAGGACGCTGAGAAGGTCCAGGAAAAGGGCGGCCAGGCTATCCTTGTTCGTATCGAGACTTCTCCGGAGGACCTCGCTGGTATGAACGTTGCCGCCGGTATCCTTACTGCTCGCGGTGGTATGACTTCCCACGCTGCCGTTGTTGCTCGCGGTATGGGTAAATGTTGCGTTTCCGGCGCTGGTGAGATTAATATAGATTATAAAGCTCGTACCGCTTCTGTCGGTAGCCTCACTATTAAGGAGGGCGATTGGATCTCTTTGAACGGTTCCACCGGCGAGGTTTACCTCGGTAAGGTCGACACCGTTGCTCCTTCCGTCGGCGGCGACTTCGGTAAATTGATGACCCTCGCTGGTAAGTACGCTACTATGAAGGTTCGCGCTAACGCCGACACTCCTCGTGACGCTCAGCAGGCTTTCGAGTTCGGCGCCGAGGGTATCGGTCTTTGCCGTACGGAGCATATGTTCTTCGAGGGCGACCGTATTATGGCTGTTCGCGAGATGATTCTTGCTGAGGACGAGGCTGGCCGCCGGGTTGCTCTCGCTAAATTGCTTCCTATGCAGCGTGGCGACTTCGAGGCTCTGTTCAAGATTATGAACGGCCACCCTGTTACCGTCCGCCTGCTCGATCCTCCTTTGCACGAGTTCGTTCCCCACGGTGAGAAGGAGCAGAAGGAGTTGGCTAAGGAGATGGGGGTCAGCTTCGAGAAGATCGCTGCTAAGGTCGAATCTCTTTCGGAGGTCAACCCGATGCTCGGCCACCGCGGTACTCGCCTTGGTAACACATACCCCGAGATCACCGAGATGCAGACTCGCGCTATTATCGAGGCTGCTATGAACGTCCGTAAGGGCGGTACTCCTGTCCACGTCGAGATTATGGTTCCTCTCGTCGGTAACCACAAGGAGCTTCGTTACCAGAAGGATATCATCGACGCCACTGCTGAGGACGTTTTCGCCGAACGTAACGACCGTATCGAATACCTTGTCGGTACTATGATCGAGGTTCCTCGCGCTGCCGTCACTGCCGACCAGATCGCCGACGTTGCCGACTTCTTCTCTTTCGGTACTAACGACCTCACTCAGATGACCCTCGGCTTTTCTCGCGACGACATTGGTAAGTTCCTTCCCGTCTATCTTGCGAAGGGCATCATTAAGGCCGACCCGTTCCAGATTCTCGACCGTAACGGCGTTGGCCAGTTGATCCGCGAGGCTGTGTTCAAAGGCCGCGGGCGTAAGGATCACCTTAAATGCGGTATCTGCGGTGAACACGGCGGTGAGCCCTCTTCGGTTGAGTTCTGCCACTTTGCTGGTTTGAACTACGTTTCCTGCTCTCCTTTCCGCGTTCCTATCGCTCGCGTTTCGGCTGCCCACGCGGCCTTGAGCGAACAGTAATCCATACTTTCCACATAGAAATAGCGCCTCCCCGAGGGCGCTATTTTTTTGCCTTCCCGTATGCCAGTGCCCACATTCCTCCGAAGGTCAGTAGCGCATTCAAAACCAGTATCTCGTAGCTGAATTGATACCCTCCGAACCACGCCTCCGCGCGCCAATCCAGTACCAGACACACCGCCGGGGCTGCTATCGCCACTGCCGGCACCCACTTATCCCGCACCTCCCGCCGAACGAGCATCCCGAACGCAAACATCCCCAACAGCGGCCCATACGTGTAGCTCGCCAGCGTGTACACCGCATCTATCACACTTCCGCTTCCCACCGCCCTGAAGGCCACGATCACCAGCCCCATTCCCACCGCCATTCCTGCGTGCACCGCCTTTCTCACCCTCGTCAGCCGCCCTGCTCCCAGCCCGGAATCCACCCCGGAGCCCCCGCCCCCGGCCCTCAAAACATCCACCGTGAACGACGTGGTCAACGCCGTAAGCGCCGAGCCCGCTGCCGAATATGTCGACGATATCAGCCCCAGCACAAACACCACTCCCACAACCACCGGCAGCCCTCCATACACCGCCACCGCCGGAAACAGCTCATCCCCCGCAAGACCCGCCGCAGAACCGCCCGCAACACCTTGCGTCCCCGCAAAAACATACAACAACACCCCTAAACTCAGCAGTAACAAGATCACACAAAACTGTAACACTCCCGCTATCACAAAGTTCCTCCTCGCTTCTCCCGGCCGCCTGCAACTCAACGGCAACTGCATCATATCCTGATCCAGTCCCGTCATTCCCACCACCACAAACAGCCCCGCCAGGAACTGCTTCACAAAAAACCTCCCGTCTCTCACATCGTCCAAGAACCACACCCTCGACATCTCGCTCCCTCGAACCGCCTCCACCATCTCCCCGAACCCAAAACCCAGCTCCCGCGACACAAAGAAAATCGACAGCCCAACCCCGCTTACCAGGAACAGCGTCCTCAGCCCGTCCGTCCACACTATCGACCTCACGCCTCCCCGAAAAGTATACAGCCACACTAAGAACATCATCCCCGCTACATTCACCCCGAATGGCACCCCCAGCACCTCGAATACCAGCATCTGCATCACCCCGCACACCAAATAGATACGAACCGCCGCTCCCAGCAGCTTGCTCACAAAAAAGAACCACGCTCCCGTCCTGTAGCTCGCCACCCCGAACCGCCTGTCCAGATACTCATATATCGACACCACTCCCGCCTTATAATACATCGGTATCAGCACATACCCTATCACCACATACCCACACACAAACCCCATCGCCATCTGCACATACGCCCACCCGCTCGTCCCCACCATTCCCGGTACCGACACAAAGGTCACCCCCGACATCGAGGCTCCGATCATTCCCCACGCCACGGCCCACCACGGCGAGCGCCTGTTTCCCGTGAAGAAAGTTTCGTTGTTCGCTCTCCTGCTGCTTGCCCACGCCACTGCGAATAGTAGCGCCAAGTATGCTCCCACTGTTGCCAGTATCGTTCCCGGTGTCATAGTCCTTGCGTTTCGTAAATTTCCGCAAAATTAGTAACTTTGCGCTCCTAAACAACACCTTTTCTCCGTGGACACACCTACATCCGAGGCTCTTTCGCGCCTCATAGACATAATGAACCGCCTTCGTTCCGATTGCCCTTGGGATCGCGAGCAGACTATGTCTTCTCTCAAGGGGGCCTCTTTGGAGGAGGTTTGCGAGCTTGCCGAGGCTATCGACGAGCAGAACCCCGACCACATCTGCGAGGAGCTCGGCGACCTTCTTCTCCACATCGTCTTCTACTCCAAGATCGCTTCCGAGCAGAACGCTTTCACCCTTGCGGACGTTGCTAACGGTATCTCCGACAAGCTCATCCACCGCCACCCCCACGTTTTCGGCGACGTCGGGCCTCGTACCACCGACCAGGTGCTAAAGAATTGGGATACCCTCAAAACTGCCGAGGGCAAACGCCGCCGCTCCAAGTTCCAGAAATTCCTCAGACGCGCAAAATACTCATGGCAATTATTAAAGAAGTAAGGGGCAAGACCCCTTCCGTTGGTTCCAATACGTTCCTTGCCGAGACGGCAGTCCTGATCGGGGACGTCACAATTGGTAAAGATTGTAGTATCTGGTACGGTGCTGTTCTTCGCGGCGACGTCAATACGATCACTGTCGGCGACCGTACTAACATCCAGGATGGCGCCGTGCTCCACACCCTTTTCGATGGCTCTCCTCACCCTTCCCAGACTCACATTGGTTCCGACGTCTCCATCGGCCATAACGCCATCATCCACGGGGCTTCGATCGGCGACGGTTGCCTGGTAGGTATGGGTGCTACTGTTCTCGACAACGCCGTCGTTCCTTCCGGTTGTATAATCGCTGCCAACGCCCTCGTCCTCTCTGGTTCCCGACTCGAACCCAATAGCGTTTACGCTGGCGTTCCCGCTAAGAAAGTCAAGGAGATTACTCCCGACCAGCGCCGCGACATCATCGAGCGTACCGCCCACGATTATCAGCTCTACGCATCTTGGTATAGCGCGACTTAACTCAAAATTATTCTCCCCGTAATCATAGCGTAACACGATTGGGCTTTTTTTGCACTGTGAAAAAAGCTCTTCTTTCTCTTCTCCTCAGCCTCGCCGTAGCGGCACTGGCTGCCCAGCCCAAAGCATCTGTTAAAGGAATCGTTACTGACGCCGCTACCGGCGAGCGCCTCATCGGTACCACCATCCTCGTCGAGGGAACACCTCTCGGTACAGCTTCCGATTCTAACGGCGAGTTCACCATATCGAACATCACTCCCGGACCCGTCTCCATTATCGCCACCTACCTCGGTTACGAGATTTTCCGCCAGGACCTTGTCCTCAAAGCCGGCGACAACGTTACCGTCGAGATCGCCCTCGTCTCCTCCGATGGTATCAGCCTTCAGGAGGTTGTCGTCACTGCTCAGATCGACAACGAGAGTGAGAACGTCGCTCTTTCTCACCAGCGCGAGAACCTGGTCGCCATCCAGACCGTCGGCGCTAATGAAATGTCTCGTAAGGGTATCTCCGACGCTCGTTCCGCTGTTGCTCAGGTTTCCGGTATTTCCCACCAGGAGGGCGTTAAGAACGTCTTCGTCCGCGGCCTCGGCGACCGTTACAACGCCACGTTCCTCAATGGTTTTCCTCTTCCCAGCGAGGATCCCGAATATAAAAACATCGCCCTCGAGTTCTTTGGTTCCGACATCATCTCTTCGATCGGCGTAAACAAAGTTCTTCGCGCTTCTTCCGGCGGTGACGTCGCTGGTGCCGTTATCGACATCCGCTCCAAGGAGCTTACCGGTTACGAGGAGTTCTCCGTCAGCCTTTCCGGCGGTGCTAATTCCGAGGCCCTCGGCGCCGACACCTTCAAAAAACTCGACGGGGTCAATTACTTTGGCGCCAGCCGTTCTGCTCAGCCTTCCGACCCGACCCGCTTCGACTTTCCCAACCGCCTCACTCCCTCGACCGTCTCCTTCCCCTTGAACCACTCTTACTCTCTCTCCGGCGGTAAACGTTGGAATCTTGGTGCCGATGGCTCCAACCCTCTTTCTTTCTTCGTTGTTGCTTCCCACTCTTCCGACCACACGTACTCCGACAAATCCGTTCGTAGTACCGATCAGGAGGACCATTACTTTCGCGACCAACAGGGCTCCATCTCCTCCATCTCCATCAACCAGCTCGCCCTCGCCAACCTCGACTTTCGCCTCGACACCCGCCACCGCCTCACTTACAACTTTATGCTCATCCACTCCGGCGACCAGTACGTTGGCGAGTACTTCGGCGTCAATGGCGACCGTTACTCCGACAAGGATTACACCGGCTTTATGCGCCGCCAGCAGAGTAACGACAATCTCCTTCTCACCCACCAGCTCATTACCCGCTTCAATCTCTCCGACCGTTGGCAGCTCAACGTCGGCGCTGCATATAACTCCATCGAGGGCGACGAGCCCGACCGCCGCGAGAACAACCTCTCTCTCCAGAGCGACGGCGGCTTCACCACTACCAGTAGTAACGCCCAGGAACGCTTCTTCTCCACACTCACCGAATCCGACCTCAACCTCAAGGCCGATGTCCGTTGGAAACTCGCTCCCAATACCGACATCGACCACTCCAACATCACCCTCGGTTACCGTGGTCGTTTCGTTCGCGACCGCTTCGATGCTACGGAGTACTTCTACGGCGCCTTCGACCTCGGCTCCGATCGCGTGGACATCGACGTCGACTTCGATGAGCTCTACAACCCCGAGACTTTCGCCGCCGGCAAGTTCCGCTTTCCTCCCGCCGTCGCTCACGATTACAGCGTCTCGAAGGATACCCACTCCGCCTTCATCGAGGCTTCCCACCGCTTCTCTCCTCGCTTTTCTGCTAACGTCGGCTTCCAGCTCGACCAGGTCGATATGTCGGTCACTTATAAGGAGACCACCTCGCTCGACAAACTCTACTACCTTCCTTCTCTCTCTCTTCGTTGGGATCCCGTCGACCGCCACTCTCTTCGCCTGGGCGCATCGCAGAGTTACACCCTTCCTCAGTCCAAGGAGATATCCGAATACCTTTATATTAATATCGACTTCTCCAGCGCTGGCGACCGTAACGTCCGACCTTCCGACAACCTCAACCTCGACCTGAAATGGGACTGGTACCCCTCCTCTTCGGAGCTCGTCTCTCTTGGGGTTTTCTATAAACACATCGCTCACCCCATCGGCCGCGTCGACAAGGGTAGCTCCTCTCTCGCCCTCACTTACGACAACATTTCCAAACAAGCCGACGTGGCTGGCGTGGAGTTCGAGCTTCGTAAGAACCTCATCAACACCACCACCGCTCGCCAGAATATGCGCCGCCTCTCCGTCGGCCTGAACGCTTCCTATATTTACAGTTCTCTCGACTTCGACATCGAGAATACCGCTCCTCGCCGCGAGAGCCTCGAGGGTGCTTCTCCTTTCCTTCTCAACGGCGACCTCTCCTATAACTGGTCATCCGGCTCCCGTAGCATCACCACTTCGGTGGTCGTAAATTACTTTTCCGACCGCCTCCACACTCTCGGTACTCGTGGTAACAACAACACGATGGAGGAGGGCGTGGTCACTCTTTCTCTCGCTTCTTCTTTCAAACTTAACCGCCATTGGAGTATCCGCCTCAAGGCCGGCAACCTTCTCAACCAGCCCTACCGCCTTACTCGCGACCTTATGACTTCTCCCGGTAAGGCGACTCTTGTCGAGTACCGTAAAGGCATCGACATCTCTCTGGGCCTCTCATTCGAACTCTAACAACTAAAAAATACCAATTATGAAGATGAAAAATTTGTTTTCGATTCTCGCGGCCGGGCTTCTGCTCGCCTCGACAGCGACTCTCGTCTCTTGCGACAAGGACGACAACGACGACGACCGCCAGGGCTTCTGGTCCGGTTCCGACCTCAAGGGATCTGTTTCCGCTCCCGTCAGCCTCGACCCTTCCACTACTTACACTCTCTCTGCTCCTCTGTTCGTCAAATCTGGCGGCGAACTTACTATTCCTGCCGGTACTACCATAAAGGCTGCGGCTGGCGACAACTACATTCTGGTTGAGATGGGCGGTAAGATCTTCATCAACGGTACTTCCTCCAAACCCGTCATTATGACTGCCGCCGTTCCCAACGCCGGTCCCGGTTACTGGGGTGGACTCGTCATTAACGGCCGCGCTCCTTTGGCTGGTGGCGAGACCAATGTCGACACCGAGATCAACGCCAATTACAAATACGGTGGTTCCGACGCTAACGACGACTCCGGCGACATCTCCTACCTTGTTCTCGAATACACCGGTTATGCTATTAGCGCTTCGGTCGAGCACAACGGCCTCACTCTGAACGCCGTCGGTAAGGGCACTTCCATCCAGAACGTCTTCATTCCCAACGGTGGCGACGACGGCATCGAGTTCTTCGGCGGCTCCGTTGACGTGACGGGCCTTTTGGTTGTCAACTCCGACGACGATATGTTCGACTTCACTCGCGGTTACACCGGTACTCTCAAGGATGCTTACGGTATCTGGGAATCCGGTTACACCTCTTCCGAGGAGGATCCTAACGGTATCGAGGCCGACGGTAACTTCGACGGCAACTCTGCCAGCCACACCGCTCAGTCGAACTTCACCGTCACCAACATCACTTTCGACTTCCGTAACGCTTACGTTTCTGGCGACAACACCCGCCGTGCTCAGAGTGGTATGCGCCTTCGCCGCCACACCGACGCGACGATCACCAACGCTCTGTTCAAGGGTACCGGCCGCGTCGAGACTCTCATCAACCTCAGCGACTCGAAGGGTGGGGCGGACAAATCCATCTCCGTCAGCGTGACCAACTCCCTCACCACCCCTCCCGACAACTTGTTCCGTTACTCCGAGCCCGACACTGCTGCCGACTTCCCCGGCGTCCAGATCGTATCCGGTAACACTGGTTGCGCCACTTCGGTCTTCTCCTGGACTGGTTACAGTTTCTAACCGCCGCTTCCCCAATAAAAAGGGCCCCGCTCAGGGGCCCTTTTCTTTTTATCTCTCCCTCACCACCAGCCCCTGCTCCTTCAGCCAGGGTATCTCTCGCCCGAATACTTCCGCTTCAAATGCCCCATAGTCTCTCTCGAACGCCTCCCTCTCTCCTTGGGCCGATCCCGCCTCACTCCAATCCGGCGTTGCATTCCAGGCTCTTTCTATAAATCCCATCATTTTCGGGAACAGCGACCGCGTCACCATATCGAAATTCCTGAACGTCTCTGCCCACAGTTGGCCTTGTATCCCCACGATGTTTGCTCGTCCCTCTTCCGTCAGAGCTTCCAACCCTCTCCCGGCTCCATAAACATCCAAAGCGTTCCCCTCTCGATCCCTCCTCAGCGAGGCATAGATATTATACGGTTGCATTGCGAAGACCGCCTTTTCGTCCACATATCCTCCCCACGACAGTCCCGGCTCGTCCACTGCGTTTTCATACGCCAGGTCGAAATACAGATTCCCCACATTGCTCAGCACCACCGGATACCCCAGATTCGCCAGCGTATACGGTACTTCGGCCGACCTTCCGTTCGTGCTCCAGCAGTTCACGTATGCCAGATTTCCCTTCACTGCTTCCCTGAACTCCGCACTTCTTCCTTCGACCAGTTCCTGCCATCCCGCCATCTTCAGCCCCCTCGCTTTCAGTAGATCGTTCACCCTCAGTATGTAGTACTCTCCCAGCGCCGTCACATCTTCCAACCCGTTCGCTTCCATAAACTTTGCTGCCACTGGCGATCCCGTCCACGAGCCTCTCGGTACTTCGTCTCCTCCCACGTGCACCACACCCAACTCCGCTCCCGCATCCGCATACATCGCCACGATTTCGTCTATCACCTTCTCCATAAACCTGTACGTCGACGGTAGCGCTACATTCATCACATTGTCGTGATAGTATTGTGCCGATGTGTACACCGAGGCGTCTTCGAAATCCTCCAGCAGGTACTCCCTCGCTGCTTCCTCATCTCCCGCTGCCATAAAGTTCCGATACCTTGCTGTCATCGCGACCTTTGCTGCTCTGGCGTGCCCCGGCGACTCTATCTCCGGTATCACCGTCACGTGCCTCTCTTTGGCATACTTCAACAGTTCTATAAAATCGGCCCTCGTCAGATATCCGCTTCCCGCTCCCTTCTCCGGATCGTGCCCTCCGCCATAAGCCGGTAGCAGCATATCCATCTCATCCACCGTATAGCCTCTTCTTGCTCCTATCTGGGTCAGTTCCGGTAGTCCCGGTATTTCTATTCTCCATCCTTCGTCGTCCGAGAAGTGGAAATGTAGTACATTCAGCTTGTAGCTTGCAAACAGGTCCACCAGCCGGAAAACATTCTCCTTCGTGGTGTAGTTTCTCGCCACATCCACGTGTTGTCCTCTGAAGGCAAAATCGGGCCAGTCTTCCACCACCACATCTCTCAGCACCGCCGGTATCTTCTCTCCCTTCAGCATATCGACCAGCGTCTGGGCTCCATAGAACGCTCCCGCTCCCGTCGTTGCTCCGATCTTCACTTCTCCTGCCCCTATCGCCAGCTTGTACCCCTCTGCCTGCAAGCCCTCCTCCTTCTCCAGCCTGATTTTCGTTCCTTCCGTTCCCGCTGTAATCCCCATCGCTGCCAGCTTTTCCTTCAACAGTCTCGCTTCTCCCTCGAATCCCTCCGCCGCTTCTACCACCACTTGCTTCCCTATCTCCACACTCGCCTCCGCTCCTTCCGCCACATCAATCTCCAACACCTCCTTGGGGTGGGGTAGTATATCCGTCTGTCCCATCGGCCCTGCTGCTACAACCCTCGGCACCCTTTCCGGCCTCGGCAACGAATCGAAACTCAACGCCACATCGACTGCTCCTCTTCCCGGTATCACCATAAACACTCCTTCCGGCGCATCATAGTCTTTCTTGAACTCATACCCCGTCGCTATCTCCACTACCCTTGTTTCTCCCTTTCCCAGCGGCTCCCAACCTTCCGTCGGCATCATCTTCACTATGTTTCCCAGCCCCTCTTCCAGTTTCACCTGCGCTCCCGGTAGTTCTTCTATGGTCCTGGTTTGATTGAACCACATCTCCCATCCTTGCGCCAGCTCTTCTCCCGTGTTGTTCGTAATCGTGAATCGCTCCACCGCCTTTCCCGTCGCCTCGTCCACTCCCGTCCCCGGCTCCCAGTGCACTTCCACCGGTGCTGCCGCCTTGTTCGCCCCACACGCCACCATCAGTAGCCCCATTCCCGCTGCTATAATCTTCTTCATCGTCATCTTATTTTCAATTTTTATTTGTTTTCACACTTCTTTTCCGGATACAGCCCGTAGTATATCACCTTGCTCAGTTCCATCTCTTCGGTATCTCCTCCGAACTCCCAGTACATAATTCCCCTCAAACGATTATCTCTGATATACTTCGTCTTGATCGCCAGCGACTCCGCATCGTCATACCCCACTACCATCTCTCCCTGTTCATCCACAATATACGGCGCCTTTGCTGCATCGTCCCACTCCCTGCTGTACTTTTCTCCGTCCATCTCTACAATTTCGTGATACCTCATCGAGCCCTTCAGTTCCGGAGTCGAGCGCCCATAGAACGGTACTCCTATCACCAGTTTGTTTGCCGGTACTCCTCCCGTCAGATGTGCTCCCACTGCTTCGTGGGTCGTAATGACCGGCGATCTTTCCGACCTGTACAGTCCCGAGTGATGCGCTTTCCCCGTGTGATCCATATCGTAGGACATAATGTTCACCAGATCGATGTACTTGTCTATCGCCCTGAAATCTATGTACTCTCCCGTCGCCACCGTCGCCAATGTCAACAGCTTTCCCGGCCCTATCGCTTCTCTGAGATCCCTCATCAATAGCGTAAAGTTTTCCGTATCGTTCGGCGATGCCGATATTCCCGCTGCGTTCGAGGTTGGATACTCCCAGTCTATGTCAATTCCGTCCAGCCCAAACTCATCCACCACTCTCCTCGCATCCGCTGCAAACGCCCTCCTCAGCTCATCGTCCGCCGCCATTTCGCTGAACCTTCCCGCTCCCCATCCTCCTATCGACAACAGCACCTTAAAGTCCGGATTCACTCTCTTCAGCCCCACCACTTCGTGCAGCCTCTGAGGATTATTCACTCTTATCCCGTCGAACGTTTCCGTCACTCTTCCGAAGGCGTAGTTCACGTGCGTCAGCAGATTCGGATCCGGTAGCCTTCCTCCTCTGGCCGTCACATACCCCAGTACCACCTTCTCCTCCTCACATCCTGCCTCCACCGATGCCCCGCACCCAACAGAAACCCTGTACAGCGACTTATGCGTCGTCATAAACAGCGTCTTCCCGTCCGCCCCTCCGAACGCCAGCGTCAGTGGCCTCTCCGGTACTTCGATCACTCCTATACGCTCTCCCTCTGCGTTGAACACATACACCTGCCCATCCGCCACATACAGATTTCCCTCTCCATCTACTGCCGAGCCGAACTCTCCCGTCTCCACAAAATACTCCATCCTCCCGAGCCCCCCATCTGCCGCGACATCCAAACGCACCATCCTCTTGTCATACTCATCCGCCGTGTAGAACGGCACACCCGGTACCGCCTCCAACACCTGCACTCCCCTGGCCAGGTCATACTGTTCCGGCACGATCGTCACCCCGTCCGGCGCCACCCAGCACTCCGCCGGCCTGTACGAGACCACCGTATTGAAGTCGTGAAAATCTCTCCACCTGTTCGACGGATAGAGCGCCTTTGCCACCCTCGCCACACTTCCCATCGGTCTCTTCTCCAGTAGCCTTATCGTCTCTTCCGGCCTCTGGGGGTCTACCGCATACACCATCGTCGAGTAGGCTCCGTTCCCGTAGCCGGCAAAAGAAGTCCCGCGAGTGTCCGGATACACCGCCGCTTTCTCATCCGTTCCCGGTTGCGGCGCATACCTGAACACTACCAGTAGATTATCCTCCGTATCGACTCCCGTCGCCATCGGTTCCCACTGGAAATCCGCCACCATCGTCACCAGCCCCGTCTCTACACTCCACTTGTACACCCTCCTCATCCTCTGCTCACAGAAATAGACATTCCCCTTGCTGTCGCTGCTCGCTCCCACTGCAAACTCGAACCCCGTCGCCAGCCTCTCCGGCCTCCCGACCCCAGCCGCACAACCCGACCCCGCAGCCGCCCGTGCCTCATTCCCTCTCACTACCAGCCTCGCCATCTCCCACGGCCTCACGCTCCTCCCGGTGTTCACATCATACAGGGTTTCCACCGCTGCATACTTCGTCTGCGCATAGTTGTGTACATTCACAAACTCCACATCCTCGCACCCCCACGTCCTCACCGCATACGGATACGGCGTGTTCACCCTGATCACCTGAAACATATACAAGTTCGCGATCAGCATATTCCTGCAATTCTCCAGCTCCAGTGGTTGACAATCTCTCCCTTCCCTGTTCTCTTCTTCGAATTGAAACGCATACGCCTTCCAGTTTGCCACATTCTTGAACCTCGCTTCGTTCCTCACGTGATGCTCCAGCGACATCGCATATATCCTTCCCGGCGTCTCCGTATCGCTCACATAGAGTCCACTTGCCGCATAGCTGCTCGCACTCCAGATATTCTTAAACGTTCCTCCTCCTCCGTTCGTGACCCACATACTCCAGTACTGCGTATCCCACGCATAGTCCATTCCCGGCGCTGTCGATGGTTCTCTCGGCGTCGAGATCTTCGGCGGCCTCGACCAGCTTGCTCTTTCCGCATCTGCTTCCGGGCCTGGTCTTGTCATTCCTCCGTGGCCTCCCACGAATTTCACATCGTTCATATACGACTTCTCTCCCGCTTGCCACTTCACTCCCACCGCCCTGTAGTTGTACGCTCCCGTGTTTATTCCCAGCCCCGTCACAATATTCTTCCCCCCGACCGGCGTCTCCAACAGCGCTTTCGGGCTTCCGAAGCCGCTGAACGCCGGCGTGCTTTCCGCCAGCATCAGCTGCGTCCCGAACGGATGTAGGGCTATCAGATTCGTCTCCGGCTTCAGCTCTATGGTCTCGCTCACCACATACCACCCCTGCGGAAAATAGACATTCCGATTCGCCGCCACCGCCCGCTTCACCGCTTCCGTATCGTCCGTCTTCCCGTCTCCCACCGCTCCGAAATCCCTCACAGAAACCCAAGAACTCATCTCCGGTATCGCTGGTATATCTTTCTCGAACGCTCCCGGCATCTTCGCCATCGGCTCCGTTTCCACCTTCGTCACCATCTCCAGCACCGCATCCAGTCCTTCCATCTCCAGCCCGTGCGTAAAGCTCTTCACCCTGTACACTCCCCGACCGACACCCGCAGCCATCACCTCTCCCGTCCGCGCAGCCACCAGCACCGGTACCGCGCGACAAACAACATTCCTCAAAGAGATCTGGTTCGCTGCATTCCCCACATTGCTCACCACCACGGCCGGCCCGCTCACTCCGTCCCACACACAATCCTCCATAAATAGCTTGTCCGCATAGTTCTCGTCAATCTCCACTACACACGGCACCCTCCTCGCCGTCATCCTCACAATCGCCATTCCTCCCTCCTGCGACCTTATAGCCGCTTTCCTCTGGCCTTCGAACAGTACATCCACCATCATCATCGGCCACCCCGGCGATGCTTTGGTCGTGTAAATTCCCCAGTCTCCTCCATAGAACCTCACATTCTCCATCTCGTTTCCCACTTCGAACAGCCCCGCCCGGCCTTCTTCCGCGTGCACATCCATATGCGCCACATAGCTGTGTTGCGCATAGTGCGTCCTCAGCGCCACTGCCCACGGATTCCCCGCTCCGATGCGTAAATTAATATTTGCCATACAGCTGTAGAACGTGCTCGGACTCGCATCCGGAATTCGCCCTCCCGGATCCTTCACTACTCCGCTCGTGAACCAGAACATATACGCCGCCCGGCCCTTGTCTCCTTCCACTTCTTTCTGAAATCCCGGCGATCCCGGTGCCAGCACAAACTCCGGCCTCTTCTCTCCATACCCTATCACCCTTATTCCTCTTGGTATAAAAATCGTCCGGCTAATCGTATACCTCCCCGGCCCCACGAATATCACTCCCCACGCTTCTTCCTCCGCCACTCTGTTTATCATCTCCTGTAATGGTACGGAAACATCGCTTCCCGCCTTCATCCCTATCTCTTCATACGAGAAATAGTGCGCACCCGGATCCTGGGGCCTTAGTTTGTACACCGATTCGCCATTCGTGGCCATTGCCGCCTGTGCCACACACACTGCTGCAAGCAGAATAAGAAGTTTTGTTTTCATAAGCATCAAAAAAGGGGTTCGTTTTCGAACCCCTAAATTAATCACTTTTTTGGAAACCCCCAAATTATTCTGCCAATACGGTATTCACTGCCCACCCCCACGTGTTCAGTAGCAGGGTTCTTATCACTTCTTGGGTCGTGCAGTTTACTCCCGTGAACTGCGACTCTCCCATATAGACTATTCTCTCGCTCGGATCCACTCCCATCATCATCATATCTGTCTTCGCCGGGTCTTGCGGATAAGTTGCTCCCAGTAGCCCGTGGAGCGTGATCGTCGTTTGGAATACCGCCAGTGGTATGACGCTCGATCCTTCTTCCGGCATTGCGAATTGCGAATAGGTGTCGTACACCGTGCTCGACATTAGTGTTGCCGGGTTTGCCTGCCCGAACGGCCCATTGACGAAAATGGCGTTCTCCGTTGTTTGGTCTGCCGCCATCAACCCATTCACTTCCACATCCGGCGAGCCGCCACCCAATAATGTACCCAGTAGTCCCGACAGGAAGTCTATCAGCCCGCTCAGTAGATCGGTCAGTAGTCCTTCGTCGCTTAGCTCGCCCTCGTCATACCACGTCAGCCCGTCGTCCAGTCCTCCAATAAATGCCGTGTTGGTTGTCGGTGCGTCTGCCGACACGAACACCACGTGGCTCGGATCCTGCCTCCACTCTTCAATCGTTGCCAGTATTGCTCCCGACGGGTTGCTGTAGTAGGGTAGTATTAGTATATCTGCCGCCACTAATTGTCGCCTCAGTAGATCCGCACTCGCTAAAGATGTTGCCGACACGTCTGCAACTTGGAATTCGTCGAACGTAAAACCTTCTATTTTCACTGTTCCTTCCGGCCCGAAGTTTGCCGGGTTGACCAGCATATCCCTCAGATAGGATCCTTGGGCGGGTACCAGTCCCGGGTCGTCCGGATACCACACTCCCATCGAGCCGTAGTTGTTGGTCAGCGAGAGCACATTTATCACCCTCGGTCCTGCTGTTGCTTCCTGGGTAATGCTCACACTCAGCGTTGCTCCTTGTAGCATAATGAACACTGCCGACTCTCTGGCGTCGTTCGGATCCGTATTTTCGGCTTCGTTCTCTATGTTGAACGTATAGTCCGTGTACTCTCCTTGCGGGCTCGTGGTGACCCAAATCGAGTAGTGACTGTCTCCCACACTGACTCCATCCTCACTCGAATAGACCGTTCCGTCCTGCCCCAGTTGCCACTCGAACGGTAGCGTCGAGCGCACCGTGAAAGTTCTCTGTCCTCCGTCGTTGTACGGCATCACCACATCGTTCGTGTTGACCATAATGTAGTCTCCCGTTCCCACGAAGTTCACTTGCGACACATTGTCGTTCCACGTGGTCACCTTCACCACCATCGAGTTTGCGGTGGTTGTTGCTGCTTCTTCCACCGTATCTTTTCCCGGCGCCAGCACCTTGGTAATGTTGAACACATATCTGGTGTTCCTTAGTATCTGCCCGAACGGATGCCCTGGTTCTCCCGAGTTGAAATCCACCCTGTAGAACCTCTCCTTGCTCGTATCTCCGTTGTAGTAACCTCCCACTATCACACAGGTTGCATTCAGTTTTTCGTCGTCCGTTACTGCTTCCGGACTTTCCGGTACGAGCATTGGCGTGTGGTAGCTCAGTGTTGTTCCGTCGTCTCCCAAAAAGTGGAATTCCCACTCGACAGCATCTACTATCTCCGCCTCCTGTGGTATCGAGACGCTCCTCACTCTGGTAGGTATGCTCGGGTTAATGGCATCCGCATCTGGGAATATCTGATAACGGTCCAACGGCCTGTACAGCCTCACGCTTGTCACTTCGAACGGTCTCGATCCTACTTCCAGATTCTTGTCCACATCTACTCTCGCCACACTCCTGGTCACCGTTATTTCGATCGTGTTGCCCATTACCTTCTCCAATCGCGGCAACACCACTTCTCCATACAGCGTCGTGTAATCATCGTCTCTTAGGCGCTCCAGTACGAACAATTCCCTCACTTCCTCCTCCGTCAGCCCTGCTTCCAGTGGTACTATTTCGAGATCCGGCACAACCAAATTCAGATCGAAATCGACTATAAACATAAGCTTTACGGGGTTGTCGCTCGACTTCATTTCCGCTGTGAACATTGCCATATTATCTCCAAGACTCTGCGTCTCTGACGTTTTCACCGCATAGTCGAATACATACCCGCCGTTTCCCTGCTTGAACACAAATATCGCCAGATCTTCCATAAGGTAGTTCTCTGATGGGACTTGGAAACTGATGTTTCGCGTCAGACTCACATCCGGATCCGGCGCTCTGAGATTGAACACTACCTCTACCGGTTCTCCGTTGCTTCCTCCGGTTCCGGTTCCTGTTCCGGTTTTCACCGGGTCTTCCATCGTGCACGCACCGAGCATCATCCCCAGCGCCATTGCCATCAATATCTTTTTCATACTACTATTATTGCGCTCGACATTTCGTTTGCTGCTTCTTCGGCCGTTGCTTTTCCTGGCGCCGTCACCTTGGTTATATTTATCACATACCTGGTGTTCCTCAACACTTGCCCGAATGGATGGCCCGTCAGCTTCGAATCGAAATCCACCCTGTAAAATAGTTCCTTGCTCGTATCTCCGTCATAGAATCCTCCCACAACCACACACATTGCGTTCAGTTTTTCCTCATCCGTCTTCGCTTCTTTGCACTCCGGCATATACATCGCCATTGCATACGATATCACTCCGAGACCGTAATCCGTAAAGCCCGGGAAAGTTATCCACTCTCCTTCTTGCGGCGTTGCTCCTGCCGGTAGCGACGGAGCTGCCACCTTCGTTGTGCTTCCCCCCACCATAGCTTCCATCGAGGGCATTAGTTGCACCTCTCCCACTGGCCTGAACAGCGCCAGCGATTGGATTACGAATGACTTCGACCCTTCTTCCAGATTTTTGTCCACATCCACCCTTGCCAGCGTCCTTATCATTGGTATTTCCACCTCGTTTGTCGTCGTTCCCAGCCCTTCTACCTCTTTTTCTCCCGTCATCGTCGCACACTGACTCACCCATACATTCGTCGGCATCACAATCGCCTTCCTCATCTCTGCTTCTCTTGTTCCTCTTGGCGGTAGAGTTCCCATCACATCCACTCCCGTCAGAAATTCGTTGTAGTTCGCCACCACAATCAGTTTCACCTGCGTCCAGTTTATCTTCACTTCTGCTTCGAAACCTGTTTCTTCGGTCGTAAAGTTGGTTGCGACCGTCTTCACTCCCACCACTGCATAGTCCAGTACATATTCTTCTCCGCTCCTCGCCATCACAATCACCAGTAGATCTTGAAAAATGTAGTCTACCTCGTTTCCGAAGTCCAATACCCTCGTTGTCGCTTGCTCCATTCTCTCCGGCGCCGTCAGCCATATCTTCACCGTTGCCTTCTGGCCCTCTTCCCTTACGGGTTCCACCTCATCCTGACTTATTCCCATCGTGCATCCTCCGAGCCCCATTCCGAGCCCGAGCCCCATCGCCAGTATTGTAATCACCCGTTTCATCTCCCCCAGGTTGTCCATTGATGAATCACACCCCACTCTGTCACTTCCACATACACTTCTATGTCTCCCTTTCCCGGTCCTCCTTCCGGGAACCTGATCAACACGTTGGTTGTCTTTCCCGAATACAGTCCTATGTAGTCTCCGTCTCCGTAGGTTGTTCTGTTGACTGCTCCGGTCAGGTCTATGTCACCTGCTCTGGTCGTTCCGTCTCCCACTTGGAAGAGGTGTAGCGCCACCGCATTGTCTTCATTGATGTTGTTCGGATCGAGCGACGGTATGAGGTTTCTGGGCGCCGGTGAGACCAGGAATCCCGTCCTGGCGTCTATCTTGCCCACTCCTCTCATTTCTCGTAGTTCGTCTCCTGCAAACACATCTCCTTGATAGTTGTACCCGTTGTTCTGATTGCATATCTGTAGATAGTAATCTTCGGCCTTGTACCCGTCCGGTAGATTTTCCACTTGCACCCACAGTAGCGCATTCAGTTGCGTGATTTGGATCTCGTGTACCAGCTTTTTTGTTCCATCGGGGTTGTCCACTACCTTGTCGTACCTTGGGTCCACTACTTCTCCGAAGATGATCGTCCTGATCCCGAATAGTATCTCTTGCGGTACGGTGTAGAATCCCTCGTAGTCGGGGTTTGGCGTTAAAAACAAGAATTCCGTCGAGATATCGTCGACTCCGATGTCGTATAATCCGGTGACGTTCATATTGCTGTCTCCGATATTCCCCCAGGCCGAGATCCACATCATATCTCCTTTCTTGTACTTTCCCGAGGCGAGTACGGGTATGGGTTTTTCCACTCCCAGATTTGTCTTCGCCATTGCGACGTAGTCCACCAGCTTGTCGTCCTTCCCGTCGAAGAAGAACAGCGACCCGTCCTGCACTTTATCCGAGATTGTGATTGTTGCTCCCGTTCCTGCGTCTCTTGCCGTGACGATCATCACTTCTTGCGTGTACGGTGGACAATCTTCCAGATCATCCTTGATGCTGTTGCATCCTCCCAGCGTCACCACTGCCATTCCCAGCACCAGCGCCGCCCATTTTTCTTTCCCCGTTTTCATATTTTTCCTGCCGTTTTGTTGGTTTTTTGTCTTGTTCCCCGCCGCCCGATCAAGGGCGCCGGGGATTGGTGGTAATAACGGGGAGTGTATTACCACGTTGTATTTTGGTTCACCGGTCCTTCCCAAGGTACGGGCTTCACGGTCACGATGAGGTTTGTTCCCAGCGACGGGTCGTTCGGATCCTTTGTTCCCATAAGGTTTTTGAAGGTAATATTGACTGTATACCTCATATTCCTCTTGATGTTGGTTCCGTCGGTAGTGTCACCCGTGGTCTTGCCTGCATTGTTTGCCGCATTGATTGCTACAGGATAGAACCAGGGCTCTTCCATATACTCTCCTTGCAGCGTCAGCAAGGTCGGATTGAGCGGATCGTTGTTCGGTAGTACATACCAGAACAGGTTCGGCGTCTTGAGTAGTTCCGAGATGTTGATCTCGCTAAGCACGGGGATCTGGTTGAGTGCAACCTGATCGAGATAACCAAGTAGAATACTCGCTCCAGTGAGTGTTCCGTCCAGCAGAGATTCCACGGTGTCGATTGCTGCCTCCAGTATGGGTATAACGACAACGTCTGTTCCCGGTAACAGACCCAGTATCGAGGATGCATTATCTTCGATGGCTTCGAGCAGTCCTACGACCAATCCTCCTATATCCAGTAATCCTGCACCGTCCGTTCCCATATCCTTCAGCCCTGCCAGAACACTGGTCGTCGGGGTTCCTGCTATTGACGCATAACCTCCGTAGTATTGCGGACTGGCGGGATAGGTGTCGATTTCACCCGGATATACATACGCGCTTCCGACGGCCTTTTGGGCTGCTCCTCCGTAGATTTGGAATCGGATGATGTCACCGATGGTTACCGACGGGTCGAAGCTGATGCCTGTCAGTTCGATTCTTGCCACAACTCTTTCCACCGGTACTTCGATCTTGTTCGGTCCTTCGACTACTGTCCATATCGGATCCACCGGAACTGCCGGCCGAACGCCGGTTTTGTTATTCAGATCGAACTGTCCACTCATAAACAAGCCGTTCGTGATATCGGTGAAGTCGGTGATCATTTCTGCGCTCAGCGGCAGAGTCGTGGTTAGAATCCCCTTTTGCAGATCAGCGACTGTCGATGATCCCACCGTCAGCGATGGTAGCGTCACGTGCGATGCGGTGCTGTTCGCAAAAGCCACGACTTGGATCTTGTCATCCACTTCATAGCCCGGGAAGATGATCTGCTTTGCTCCTTCGGTAGTTGTTCCTTGTTCGAGGAACAGTCCGTCTCCGTCGAACAGATAGGCTACGAATTCGACCACATTGTCTTCAAACTTTTGGATCGTCGTCGCGTTGTCGTCTCCAAGCAGGGCTCTTGTTTCAGCTTCTGCTGCAGCGATCGTTACGATGATGTCCGTACTTCCTGTCTTGTACGGTTTCGGGCCATCGTTGCCCAGTTCTTTGGCACAGCCTGTTGCCAGAAGGGCGAGCACAGCTCCACCCATCCACAGTGAATTAAACTTTTTCATAGTGCAAAACATTTAGTTGGTTAAAAAAAATTAGTTATTGTTGAAACATTGTTCGCTTTGCCCCTCGACTTTCCACGAAGCGTGCCAAAACTTTTTGTAACTTGCAGCACTGCTATGAACGACTCCGTCCTCGGTAAACTTAAAGTGCTGGCTGAGAGCGCCAAATACGATGTCTCGTGCGCATCGTCCGGTACTTCTCGTGCTGGTAAGGATGGCCATATCGGTAGCGCTTCCGGTTGGGGGATTTGCCATAGTTTCACTGCCGACGGTCGTTGCGTCTCTCTTTTGAAGATAATGCTCACCAACCATTGCATCTACGATTGCGCTTATTGTATCAACCGCCGTTCCAACGACGTTCCTCGCGCCGCTTTCACTCCTTCCGAACTTGTCGAGCTGACTTTGGAGTTCTACCGCCGTAATTATATCGAGGGTCTTTTTCTCTCTTCCGGCGTCATCAAGAATCCCGATTACACAATGGAGCGAATGGTTCGCGTCGTCCGCGACCTCCGCACCACCCACCGTTACAACGGTTATATCCATATGAAGTCGATTCCCGGGGCTTCCGAGGCTCTCATCCGCGAGGCCGGTCTCTACGCCGACCGCCTTAGCGTCAACATCGAGATTCCTAAGGAGGAGAACCTGAAGCTCCTTGCTCCCGATAAAGACCACGCCAGCGTCTACTCCCCTATGCGTTACATCCACCAGGGGTTCCTGGAAAGCGCCGAGGACCGCCGTAAATTCCGTAAGGCTCCTCGTTGGGCTCCCGCCGGGCAGAGTACCCAGATGATTGTCGGCGCTACTCCCGAGACCGACAACGACATTTTGAAGCTTTCCACCAAACTCTATAATGTTCAGGGTATGAAACGGGTCTACTTTTCTGCTTTCGTTCCCGTCAACTCATACGACACCCGCCTTCCTGTCCTTCGCCAGCCTCCTTTGGTTCGCGAGAACCGCTTATACCAGGCCGATTGGTTGATGCGGTTTTATGGTTTCGGTGCGGATGAGATCGTCGACGAGTCTTTTCCTAATTTGGATTTGGAGATCGACCCGAAGCTCGGTTGGGCTCTTCGCCACCCCGAGCGTTTTCCTGTCGATTTGAACCGCGCGGATTACGAGACGATCCTTCGCGTTCCCGGGATCGGGGTAAAATCAGCCCAACTGATCGTTGCTGCTCGGCGCCATTCTCGAATTACGGGCGCGACCCTCAAAAAAATGGGGGTCGTCCTCAAAAAAGCGCAATATTTCATCACTTGCGGCGAAATTTCAGGGGGGTCTGGTTCAAAAAACATAGTTTTTGGCGAGACACCCCCCGATTTGGTTCGCCGGATGCTCACCGCGAAGCGCCCTTCTTCTCGCCGCGCCGTGTCGCCCGACCAAACGGAGCTGATTTTTCCCGAATAGCGGGTCTTGCGGGGTGCGTTTTTGGTCGAAAGTGTAAAAAATTTTTACACGAGTGTAAAATTTTTTGACAGTGATCGCATATCGTTACGATAGGACTTTCGAGGGCCTCTTGACGGCCGTTTTCGACGCTTATTCGCGCCGTCAGTTCCCCGATTGTGTGCTTGTAGAGGGTCAGCCGGCGCCTCTTTTTACCTCCGAGGAGCACCTTGTGGTCACCGACCCATCCCGCTCACAGCGCGTTTGGAGGGCACTTTTGCGCAAAACGACCCCTTCCGTGCGCAATATGCTCCTATACGCCTGGTTGTCCGAGGAGCCCGAAGTCGAGATGATGTTGTTGCGTTATATGCGCCGGATTTTCGACTCTCCCGAGGGGGTGTTCACCGATTTCGGCGACCCTGACATTCTGCGAATCAAGCAGTTAGCCCAGAAAGTTTCACACGAAACCGAGCACCTCCGACAATTTACCCGCTTCCAAAAGGGTGGTGACGCGAGTTATTTCGCTCCTGTTTCGCCGCGCTATAACGTTCTGCCTCTGGCGATTGCTTACTTTCGCGACCGCTTTCGCGACCAGCGCTGGTTGATCTACGACATCAAGCGCCGGTATGGCTTTTACTATGATCTTCAGACAGTTACGGAGGTGACGATGGATGACGACGCGCATCTTCTTGCTGGTCAGTTAGATGCCGACTTGATGGCTGCCGATGAGAAGCTTTTTCAGGATCTTTGGCGCACCTATTTTCGTTCGATGGCGATCGAGGCCCGCATCAATCCCAAGCTCCAGCGCCAGCATATGCCGCGTCGCTTCTGGCACCTGCTCACGGAGATGCAATAACCTCAGCCACAACGTATTCGCCCACAACACTCACCAACAGATTCTCCTCCGCGCCCGACACCGCGATCACAAATTCGCTCTGTTTGCGGCCGTTTTTCGCCTCGGGCAGGGTCGCCAACAGGAAACGTATCTGCTCGCCGTCGCTCGAAGTAGACGCCACGGTGGCATACTCCTCGGTCTCCAGCGCGAGTGCGACGTCGCGGGAAAACTCCTCGTCGGGAGCGTCGCTACTGACAAGAATGATGGATGATATCTCCTTGATAATGTTGGATATATCCACATCCTGAATGCGGATCGAACCGTTGAATCCGGAGGCCAGGCGACCCTTGATCACGGTCGAGGAGAAGCCGTCGCGCCCCGAGTATTTTTCGGCCAACTGTTCGATGGCGCGGTTTTGAGCCCCGGCAAACAGAGGCAACAGACATATAGTCAGGAAGATAATATACTTTTTCATAGTCTGCGCGAAAGTTTTAGAATCCAAAACCTATTCCGAAAGTATAGGGGCTCAGGGCAGGACCCTGGCCGCCGTCGAACATCTCGACAAGAGCGTAATTGCCAAACAGATAGGCATTTTTGAAGCCGATGCGAGCAGTGAGGCCCGCCTGCAGAAAGTTGGTGTAGGGGTTGTTGAGTTTCTCCTTGGGGAACTTCCATTTGAGGTGCGATTTGAGCATCAGGTCGACGTAACCGCCCACGGAAAAGAAGAAGCTACGAGAAGGGTTAACCTCCAAAGCCACAGGAAGATGCAACGCGAAGGTGTGCAACTTTGCCTTCTTCAGGCCGTCGGTCGGCACGGGGTGGATGGCGCGGCCGATCTTGGCAAAAGCGGACGTCTCTTCGAACGTATAGTCGTTACTGGCAAGGCCAACTCCCATAGTCACGCCAAGGGAGTTGTCGCGGGTAAGAGAGGATGAGAAGGTGAGGATATTCCAGGTGAAACTCAGCGACTTACTCATATTCAGATCCATAAATCCACGTTGGGCGGAGGGGTAGATCGAGTAAGCGCCACCGGAGGAGCGAAGGCCGTTGAAGCCGATTTCCAACGTACCGATACGGCCACCGTAGTAGCGTTTGGGAGAATCTTTGAGAGGCAGGCCGGTGGGTTCGAGCAAAACCTCGTAACCAGCCACGCGGATAGACATTTGGCTACTCTTGGGAGGCGTCGACCGGGCCGTCCGGGGCTGTTGCGGAGTCTGGGCCGAGGAACTCAACACCGTGAACGCGGCGAGGAGCAGAAGTGATAATCTTTTCATATTTTTCTACGAGTTTGTTGATTTGACTGATCGAAAGAAGAGCCTGTTCCTCCACGGCAACGGGATCGGTAAGCTGCCGGCCGTCGACGTAACACACTACGGGCGAGGAAGTTTGCCAGCGGGTGGAGAGAGGAATGAAGACGAGTCCGAGGAGCACGGCAGCAACAGCGAAAAGGGCCACGCGGCGGCGACGGGGAGAGGGCGTGCGAAGCTCGATGGAGCGTTCGGGCGTCTGAGAAGCCCAAGCGGAGCACCACTGGTCGAGGATAAAGTCGAGGTCACGTTCCATAATTCATTATTTTAGTAAGTTGCTCTTTTACAGCAGCGTGCGCACGAGAAAGCGACATACGAACGGCGTCGGGACGAGAACCCATTATGCGGGCGATCTCGTCGATATCCAACCCCTCGATGTCGCGAAGGTGCATCGCCGTACGCTGGCGCTCGGGAAGAGCGGAAACGAGGCGAGAAACAATAGCAACAACATCGTCACCGGAAGAAGAATCGAGATCGCAGCTAAGAGAAGCAGGAACCTCGGTGTGAGGCCGGCGACTACGAAGACGGTCGAGGCAAAGATTACGAGCCGAAGCAAGAATGTAAGCGCGAGGATTCGAGTGAAGAGTGACGATCAGACGACGGTGCCAAAGCCGCTCGTAGAGGTCCTGAGAGATGTCCTCAGCCTCCGTGCGGCTACCGGTGATGCCGAGAGCAAGGCGAAAAATCCGAGCGTGAACAGAGAGGTAAGTCTCGTTGAAAGCGGCTGTGGGCATTAGCTATTAATCCGTTACTGGATATATAACGAATCAGGAGGCGAAAATATAACGCCGGTCAGGAAGAAAACGAGTGGCTGGAGACGTATTCGTGGATGGCCTGGGCAGCGCGGCGACCAGCACCCATAGCGAGGATAACGGTTGCAGCACCCGTCACGGCGTCACCACCGGCGAAAACACCGGAGCGAGAAGTGGCACCCTCGGGAGAGGCGACAAGGCAACCGCGGCGATTAGTGTCGAGGCCGCTGGTAGTGCTGGCAATAAGAGGGTTAGGGGAGGTCCCTAGAGCCATTATGACGCACTCGCAAGGAATCTCGAACTCGGAATCGGGCACGGGAACAGGAGACCGACGGCCGGAAGCATCGGGTGCGCCGAGCTCCATCCGGACGCAACGAACGGCGCGAACCCAACCGGACTCGTCGCCAAGAACCTCGACAGGGTTGGTAAGCAACTGGAAGTCAATCCCCTCCTCGCGGGCGTGATGGATCTCCTCGGCGCGAGCGGGAAGCTCCTCGGCGGAGCGGCGGTAAACGATAGATGCCTGAGAACCAAGCCGTTTAGCAGTACGAACAGCGTCCATAGCAACGTTACCACCACCGACGACAACAGTACGTGTCCCGACGAAGATAGGAGTGTCGGAGCAAGGCTCGAAAGCCCCCATCAGGTTGGCGCGAGTGAGAAACTCGTTAGCAGAAACAACACCGTTCAGATTCTCGCCGGGAATACCCATAAAGAAGGGAAGTCCGGCCCCGGAACCAACGAATACAGCAGAAAATCCCTCGTCGTCAAGAAGTTGGTCGACGGTAAGAGTGCGGCCGATGACAACGTCGGTTTCGATATGGACGCCGAGAGCAACGATCTTAGCAATCTCGCGAGCAACGATACGCTCCTTAGGAAGCCGGAACTCGGGAATACCGTAAACCAAAACGCCACCGGGACGGTGAAGTGCCTCGAAAACAGAGACTTCGTAACCAAGACGAGCAAGGTCGGCAGCGCAAGTCAATCCGGCAGGCCCGGAGCCAACGACAGCAACACGGTGGCCGTTTCTTGCGGGCAGGGTGGTGGTGGGTGCAGCTTCGGCGGCCCCGGTGGTGGGGGGTGTTGCAGCGGGATCAGGCGCGAGAGGTATTGCGGCGGGGCCGGATACCTCGGCAGCAAGAGCCCAGTCGCCGACGAAGCGCTCCAACTTACCGATGTTAACAGGCTGACCCTTAATGCCAAGGACGCAAGAACCCTCGCACTGGGACTCCTGAGGGCAGACGCGGCCGCAAATCGAAGGAAACAGAGAATCGAGAGCGATAGTGGCAGCAGCGCCGGCAAAGTCCTCGGCGCGAACCTGAGCGATGAACTCGGGAATACGGACAGAAACGGGGCACGAAGCAACGCAAGGGCGGTTTTTACACTGGAGGCAACGAGATGCCTCGGAAGCAGCCTCCTGAGGAGTGAAGCCGAAGCTGACCTCCTCGAAGTTCCGGGCGCGGGTTTTCGGGTCCTGTTCGCGAGCCTCGATGCGGGATATCTTATTTGCCATATTCGAGTTTACATTTGTGGTGGGCCTGCTGCTCCTGAGAGCGGTACATAGACTGACGGCGGATAGCCTCGTCGAAATCAACCAGGTGGGCGTCGAACTCGGGGCCGTCGACGCAAGCGAAAACAGTCTGACCATCAACAGATACGCGGCAAGCACCGCACATTCCGGTACCGTCGACCATCAGGGTATTGAGGCTGGCGATGGTGGGCAAGCCGAGCTCGCAAGTGGCAGCAGAGACGAACTTCATCATTATCATAGGGCCGATCGTAACAACCTCGTCGTAAGTCTTACCCTCCTTCTCGACCAGGTCGCGAAGCAGTCCGGTAACGAGGCCGTGGAACCCGACAGAACCGTCGTCAGTAGCGAGGTAGAGGTTGTCCGAAGCAGCGCGAAGCTCCTCGGTAAGGATCAGAAGGTCAGAGGTTCGAGCACCGAGAATCACGTCGGTCGAGATACCGCGCTCGTGCAACCATTTAGTCTGAGGAAGCACGGGAGCAGCCCCGACCCCACCGGCAACGAAGAGGAATTTTTTGTTTTGGAGCGTTTCGAGCGGAGCGTGGGTGAAATCGGAAGGGCGACCGAGAGGCCCCGAGAAGTCGGCAATAGTGTCGCCGGCCTGGAGGGAGTTGAGTCTGAGCGTGGTTGCGCCGACGGTCTGGGTGACGATCGCGACCCAACCCTCTTCAGGAGAGAAGTCGACGATGGTGAGGGGAATGCGTTCGCCGGAAGAGTGGACGCGAAGGATGATGAACTGGCCGGGGGAGGCGGATTTTGCGACACGAGGAGCCTCGATACGCATCCAAACGGTGTCGGGGCTTAAGGAGCGCCGCTCTAAGATCTTGAAACTCATCGTTATTTAACTTTACCGGTGATTACGAGGAAGTCGCGAAACTGGTTACCGCCGGAGATGACAGCGATGGATTTAGAGAACTCACCGCGGTAACCGGCGGGCTCGAAAGTGATGGTAACGGAGCCGGATTCGCCGGGGGCAACGAGCGAGCGGGTGAATTCGGGGGTCGTGCAACCGCAAGAAGGAACGACGCGGTCGATAGCGATCGGGTAGTCTGCGGTGTTGATGAAGGTAAAAGTATGAGAAACAGATCCTTTGGACTCTTGGATGCGGCCGAAATCGTGGGTCGTGTCGCTCCAGTCGAAGGGCGAAGTGGCAACCAGAACAGCGGCAAGCGCAGGGGCGAGGAGGGTGAAAAGTGTTTTAATCATACCACAAAGTTAGCGAATTTTTTGGCGTTAACGAAATTTGATGTATATTTGCACTCCGATTGGCGAAAAAGCCTGTCGGCGTTCCAAAAAATTCCTCTTTAGCTCAGTTGGTTAGAGCACCTGACTGTTAATCAGGGGGTCCAAGGTTCAAGTCCTTGAAGAGGAGCCACCAAAACGAAGAGAGTTGCGATGGAGGTCGCAACTCTCTGTCTTTAGAAACGAATCTACCCCTATTTGTTCCAATTGCTCGCAATTACCTCGTCGTAGACCAGGTCGGCGTTTTTCCAGGGAAGATACTATAATTTGACGAACTCGACGCGGCGGTTCTTGGCGCGGCCCTCGTCGGTGGAGTTGTCGGCGATGGGGTTGTTCTGGCCCTTACCGGAGGCGGAGAGGCGGTCGGCGGCGATGCCCAACTCGGTCAGGCGGGCGACGATGGCCTTCGAGCGTGCCTCGGAGAGCGTCTGGTTCGAGGCGGCGTTGCCCGTGCTGTCGGTGTGACCCTCGACGGAGAAGCGCAGGGTGGGGTTTTCGTTCATAAGCTGGACGATGCGGTTGATTTCGCCCATAGATTCCGGTTTGATGGTGCTTTTGCCCACGTCGAACGTGATGCCGTAGGAGATGAACTTGCCTTCGGACATCATACGGTCATAGAGAGGAACAGCGCCCTTGGCGATGCGGACGTTAGTAATGGCGCATCTGTGGTCGTGCCAATCGGTTCTGTTTATGCTCAATCTCACAGGAACCGCCATACTCGGTATGTTAACCACGCGCACACCGTTAATGTACGCCTTAAAAGCCCTTTTGTTGAATGATACGGAGAGATGGCTCCACGAATCTATCTTCTCCTTCATCGACATATCGCCATATCGGCTCTCTCCGTCGGGCGTGAGATAGTGCCAACGAACGGCTCCTTCAGCAAATTCGAGTTCCATAACGTCTCGCCCGCTCGCGTCATAGAAATGCAGCCGATAATTCTGACTGGGTATCTTGTAGGTTTCAGTATAGTTGTTTACCCAATAGTCGAACTCCACTGTAAAAACATCGGGCAGGTAGCTTTTCATATCTTTCATCAGCGGAGCGATGCTCGTTCCAGGAGCTTCAAGAAAGATACACTGACTTCCGTTGATATTCGCAACTTCGGCATTGCCCTTCAATAAATCCCATTGGCTTGGGAACTCGCCCAACTGCTCGCCCGCCAACTCGTCGGAGAAAATAATCTCGTCGCCGGGAACGAAGTCGTTTTTGGCGTAGTTCATTTCGAGAGCCTGTCCCGCGTCGGTGGGTGCGGTGGCGAGAGTGTTGCCCTGTTGGGGCTGGGGCTGTTGTTGCGGTTGGGAGGCGGGCTCTTGGTCGTCCGAGCCACCGCCTTTGTAGGTTTCGAGGTCGGTGGCCTTGTCGACACCGCGTTCGACGGCCTGCTCGGCCTTACGAGTGACAGCCTCCTCGGCAGCACGGCCGACCCGGCGACCAAGGCGATCGAGAAAACCCTGAGCAGCGGCGTCGGAGGATGAGACGGCGACCAACAGGGCGGTTGCGAGGAAAAGTTTGAACGTTTTCATAATCGTATGGAGTTTTAGGTGACGTTCGGTATCGCAAGTACGCAAAGATAAACAATTTAATGAGATATGGTGCGGTTTTTGTTATCTTGCGAAGAAAAAATTGAAAAAGCCAATGGGAAAGAAAGGTATCGTTATAGGCTTGGCAATCGCGGGAGCAGTCGCACTGGGGTGCATAGGTGTGAGTATGTGGGCCAAGCACAAGGCAAAGCAGGTGATAGAGGCGCAGTTCGAAGGAATGGGAGCAGAAGTGGAAGTGGGGAGAGTGAAGGTGAAGCTGCTGGCGAGAGGAGTGGAACTGGAGGATGTGAGAGTGAGGGTGCAAAGGAAAGATGCGGGGGTGAGGGATACGGCGAGCGGGCTGGCATACCTGAGTGTGGATGTGAAGAGGGCGGAAGCGAGAGGAGTGAAGCTGAAAGGCCCGGAAGCGAAAGAAGTGGAGGTGGAGGTGAGAAGTGCAGCGATGGCGACTGCGAAGGGAGACAAGCACGCGGTGGTGGAAGTGTTCGGAATGAGGGTGCGAGTGGAGGGAATGGAGGCGGGGGTGCTGGGAGCGGACAGTGTGAGGCTGGGATTCGGAGTGGGAGAGAGCGACCAGAACGATATTGTGGTCAGGGGGCTGGAGTGCGAGGGAGTGGATGTGGGGCGATTACTGGCGGAGAAAGTGCTGGCGGTGGAGAGAGTGGCGGTGGGAGGAGCGAAGATGAAGAGCTACAAGAACAGGAAGATATATGAAGCCCCGAGGAAGAAGCCACTATTGTGGGAGAGCTTGCAGGGAGTACCGATAGCGTATGAGGTGGGGAGAGTGGAGTTCGAGGAAGCCGACATAGAGTATGCGGAACTGGGAGCGGAGGCAGACAGGCCGGGAGTGGTGACGCTGACGGGAATGGAGGGCGAAGGAAAAAATCTGACCAACATAGCGGAAGGCCACGAAAGGTTCTTTGAAGTGGACTTGACAACGAAGCTGATGGGGGCGGGGAGACTGGAAGCAGTGTGGAGGATGCCGGTGGCAGCGGAGGACGATTACTGGGAACTGGAGGGGCGGCTGGGGAGGACAGACCTGAGGAGCTTCAATGGGGCGTTGGAACCTTTGATGAATGTGAGGGTGGATTCGTGCAACTTACACAGTCTCGATTTCAGAATCGAGGGAGACCACGAGAAGTCGAGCGTGGCACTGGTGATGCTGTATGACGGACTGTCGGTGGAGATGCTGAAAAAGCACGAGAGAAAAAGAATGTGGCTACCGACGATAATACTGGATGACATTATACTGAAAAATGCAAATCCGGCGAGAGAAGGAGCAGAAGTGAGACAGGGCAGTGGAGAACACGTGCACGACAGAGGAAAGTCGACGTTCAACTTCGTGTGGAAGTCGCTCGTACCGGGAATCACGCAGACGGTGATGTAGGAGGCTCGTCGAGAAGGCGATATTCCTTATAGTAGATACGGATCAGGAGGAGGAACACAGAGATCATCAACGGGCCGAAGATAATGCCCCAGAAGCCGAACAGAGGAAGTCCGAGGATCACGCCGAAGATGACGATCAAAGGATGGGTGTTGGAGATCTTCTTATTGAGAACGATGCGGGTGAGGTTGTCAACGTTAGCGATGACCAGAACGCCGCAAAGCATCAAGAAGATGCCAGTCCAAATCTGGCCGGTGGCGATGAACCAGATACCGAGAGGAACGCTGACGATGATTGTACCGACCATAGGAATAAGTCCGCAGAGAGCAGTCATAAATGCCCAGAAGACAAGGTTGGGAACACCGAATAACCAGTAAACAAGAGCAGCAACAAGACCCTGGGAGAGCATCATCAGAGGAATACCAACAGCGTTGGAGTAGATGATCGAAGTAACCTCGTCGAGAAGGCGGGTACGGCTCTCGCCGCGGAAAGGCATATAACGACCGACACGACTCTCGAGAGAGCGAGCGTGGGTGAGCATAAAGTAAAGGATGACGATAGTCATAAAGATGTTGGCAGCGAACGAGTATGTGGTGTTAACCACGGCGTTACCGATCTTAGCGAAAACAGTGGTGAAGGAACGAATCACGTCGCCGGAAAAGACGTCGAACCCGAGGAACTCGTTAATGCGAGGAACCAACTCCTGAGCGATGACGGGAATCTGAGTGACGTCGACGTTACGCATCTCGACGGCCAAAAGCTCGAAAACAAGGTAACCGAGACCGAGAAGAACAACGCAGATACCGAGAACAATGACAAGAGAAGCCAACCAAGCAGGCCAACGGTGGCGCTCGACCATACGGAAAATAGCGCGGCGAAAAACAATGTAGAACGCGACAGCACCGAGAAACGAACCAACGAAGAATGTCAACTGGCGCAACATCACGGCGCCCATCAAAATCAGGATCCCCAGGAAAAGCAACTGGCGGAAAAACGCATTGTTCTTTTTAATGATCTCTTGCATAACGGCTTATTGAAATAATTCGGTCGACAGGTAACGTTCACCCGTGTCGGGAAAAAGAACTACAATAACTTTGCCAGCGTTGGCAGGCCGTTGAGCAACCCGAAGAGCAACGGCAGCAGCAGCCCCGGAAGAGATTCCGACGAAAACACCGTCCAAGCGAGCGAGGTCGCGGCAAGCAGAAACAGCATCCTCGAAAGAGACGTTCTCGATGGAGTCGACTACGGAGGGGTCGTAATTGCGAGGGATGAAGCCGGCGCCGATACCCTGGATCTTATGAGGCCCGGGGGCACCGCCGGAAAGGACGGGAGAAGCATCGGGCTGGACAGCGACTATCTGGATGTCGGGTTTTTGTTCCTTGAGGAATTTACCGGTACCGGAAATAGTACCGCCCGTACCGACCCCGGCGACGAAGAAGTCGATGTGACCGTCGGTGGATTGCCAGATCTCGGGCCCGGTGGTATTATAGTGGGCAGCGGGGTTGGAGGGGTTGGAAAACTGGTCGAGAGTAACGGCGCCGGGAGTGGAGCTGCGAATTTCGTCGGCCCGGGAGATCGCACCTTTCATACCCTCGGAAGCAGGAGTGAGAACAACCTCGGCACCGAGAGCGGAAACGATCATACGTCGTTCGCGACTCATCGTTTCGGGCATTGTGAGAACAAGCCGGTAACCGCGAGCAGCGCAAACCAGAGCAAGGCCGACCCCGGTGTTACCACTGGTGGGCTCGACGATAGTACCGCCCTTATGGAGAACACCACGGTTCTCGGCGTCGTCGATCATAGCCAGAGCGATACGATCCTTGACGCTACCGCCGGGATTGAAGTACTCGACCTTAGCGAGGATACGGGCGGGAGAGTCGTGGAGAGCAGACCAGTGAGGAAGCTCCACGAGGGGAGTGTCGCCGATGAGAGGAGTGATATTTTTCATACGAAACAAAGTTAGCAAAAGTTTTTGTATCTTCGCACACTATGCTACCACAAGAACGATACCGAGATTTATTGGAAAGAGCCGCAAAGGTGTACAGCCCCGGAAGCGTCGAGATGATCGGGAAGGCGATGGAGATGGCTGACGAAAAACTCGCGGGAAAGGTGCGCTACAACGGAGCTCCGATGATGGACCATTCGGCAGGAGTGGCGCGGATAGTGATAACGGAGATAGGGCTGGGGAGAAACTCGGTCATTGCTACGCTGATGCACGATGTGGTGAGGATGGGACTGATGAGCTCGGGAGAAGTGGGGGAGGCGTTCGGGGAAGAAGTGAAGGGAATCATAGACGGGATGACAAACATCTCGGGAATAGATCCGAAGATAAGCGATGCCCAAGCGGAAAACATAAGGGAACTGATAATAAGCTACTCGACCGACCCGAGGGTGATACTGATCAAACTGGCGGACAGGCTGGAAGTGATGAGAACCCTGGGGATGTTCCCGCACGAAAAGCAGGAGAGGAAAAGCTGGGAAAGCCTGAACCTGTATGCAAAGATAGCTCACAAATTGGGGCTGTACAACATAAAGAGCGAGCTGGAAGACCTGTCGCTGAAGTATCTGGACGGAGCGGCGTACAACCACATTGTGGAGAAGCTCTCGGCGGGAGAAGAAGAAAGAGAAAAGTTTATAAAGAGATTCTTAGTACCGATAATCGAAAAGCTCGACAAGGCGGGGCTGAAGTACTATATCAAGAGCAGGACAAAGTCCATATACTCGATATGGAGCAAGATGAAAAAGCAGGGAGTGCCATTCGAGGAGATATATGACATATTTGCGCTGAGGATCGTGGTGGATGTACCGAGAGAGGAGGAGAAGACGGCGTGCTGGGGAGTATACTCGATAGTGACGGACTTCTACACGCCGAATCCGGAGAGGCTGAGAGACTGGATATCGATACCGAAGAGCAACGGGTATGAATCACTACAGACCACGGTGGCAACCCCGGAAGGAAAGTGGGTGGAGATACAGATACGCTCGGAGAGGATGGATGAAGTTGCCGAAAGAGGAATCGCAGCCCACTGGAGGTACAAGGGAGTGCAGAAGGGAGGAATGGGAAGCGAAGAGTGGCTGGCGCGGCTACGGGAACTGATAGAGAGCACCGACGCGGAGACGGGGAAAGTATCGACGAAGACTTTCAATGCGGAGCTGAGCTCGGGAGAAATACTGATATTCACGCCGACGGGAGAGCTGAGGCGGCTACCGGAAGGAGCAACGGTGTTGGATTTTGCGTTCTCGATACATACCAATGTGGGAGCAGCCTGTGTGGGAGGAAAGATCGAAGGAAAGAATGTAACGATCAAGCATCAACTGAGGAACGGAGACAGGGTGCAGGTGTTGACCTCGAAGAGTCAGAAGCCGAAAGCGGACTGGCTGGCGATAGTGAGAACGAACCGAGCGAGGAACAAGATCAGAGCATACCTGAGAGAGGAAGAAGCGAGGATGGCGAGTCTGGGAAGAGAAGAGTTGGAGAGGAAGATAAAGAACTGGAAGCTACCGGTGGCGATGGATGATGCGGTGACGGTACTATGCAAGCACTACAAGCTGAGGACGGGAACAGAACTCTATGGGAGGATAGCGGACGAGAGGGTGGACATAGCGGACACGAAGGAGATACTGACAAGGCACCTGAGCGGAGAAGAAAAAGGGCCGGAGGTTAGGCGGGGGTCTGTGGGTGCTGGTGGCGCGGGTCTTGGGACGAGTCTTGGTTCCGGGTCGGGGGCGATCATAATAGACGGAGCGGTGAGAGGGTTGGACTACAAGTTTGGAAAGTGCTGCAATCCGGCGCCGGGAGACGATGTGTTCGCGTTTGTAACCGTGGCCTCGGGAATCACGATACATAAGGAAGACTGTCCGAATGCGGCGAGGATGAGGGTGCTGTATCCGTACAGGGTGCTACCGGCTGAGTGGTCAGGCGCCGAAGGAGGAGGGGAGCGATGAGAGGAGGGATTGTTGTGATAGTACCGACGGAGCGGGAAGCGGCGGGGCTGGTGGCCGCGGGAGTGGAAGTGGAAGTGTGTGGAGTGGGAATGGCGGAGTGTGGAGCCGTGACCGCTTCGGTGATTGTGGAGCGGCGACCGAAGCTGGTGGTATTGGCGGGGGTGGCGGGTTCATACTGCGACGAATTGGGGTTGGGTGAGGTTGTGGCTGTAAAGGAAGAGGTGGTGGCGGACTTGGGGAGGCTGGCAGAAGAGGAGAGTGGGGACGGAGTACGGAAGTTTACGCCGCTTTATCAGAAGACCTATCTGGCGCCAGTGTGGAAAGTAGAAGGATTGAAGTCGGTGAACAGCAGGACGGTCAATATGGCAGGAGGGATGGAGAGGGGGGGAGCTGGGGGGTGGGCTTCGGGGCGGACTTTGGATGAGCCGGAGGTGGAAAATATGGAGGGAGCAGCGTTCTTTGCAGTGTGTCGGAAGTTAGGGGTGGAGGGGATGCAATTGAGAGCAATATCGAACAGGGTGGGAGAACCGGTCGAAGCACAGGGACTGGGGATGGCGGTGGAGAGGCTGACGGAAGAGGTTGTGAGGGTAATTGAGGGGTTTGAAGGCTCGGAGGAGGGGCGGCGGAGATGAAGCTGACGCTAAATATTTCGCCCTGTCCGAACGACACGTTTATGTTCGAAGCTCTGGTGAACGGAAGGGTCGACACGAGGGGGCTGGAGTTCGAGGTGAAGTTTGCGGATATCGAAGAACTGAACAGGGAGGTGATGGGGGCTTCGCGGGTTTCGGAGGGGGCGGTGAGCTTGGGTTCGGGGTCTGCAGAGTGCGGGCGGAGAACGGGAGGCCGGCCGGATGTTTCGAAGATAAGCTATGCGGTGTTACAGGAGGTTGCGGAGGAGTATGAGGTACTGGGAAGCGGGAGTGCGTTGGGGAGAGGGAATGGGCCGGTACTGGTTGCGAGACCGGGAGGGGCGTTTTCTTGTGGGGGAGATTGGGGCAGGGCGCGGGTGGCGGTACCGGGGCTGCATACGACAGCTAATATGCTACTGGGCAGGCTGTTTCCGGGAATCGAAGAGCGGGTGCCTGTGTTGTTTTCGGAGATCGCACCAGCAGTAGCAAGGGGAAAGTATGATGCGGGAGTGTTGATACACGAGGGGAGGTTTACGTATCGGGATTGGGGGCTGGAGAAAGTGTGTGACCTGGGAGAAGAGTGGGCGAAGGAGACTGTGGGTCTTGCGGGAGCGGATGGCTTGGAAACTGCGGAGGAGGGTCTGCCGCTACCGCTGGGGGCGATTGTGGTGAGAAGGAACTTAGGGGCGGAAGTGAAGCAGAAAGTGGAAAAGGTGCTCAGAGAGAGTATCGAGTATGCGATGGCAAATCCGGGAGCGTCGAGGGGGTGGGTGAAGGAGCACGCGAGAGAGATGGACGACGGAGTGATAGACAGCCACATAGCCTTGTTTGTGAACGAGAACTCTTTGAGGCTCGGGCCGGAAGCGAAGAGGGCAGTCGAAGAACTGACGGGAGTGAGGATTTGAGAAGGCGGGGGTGTGCGGTCAAGTTTGAAAAAAAGCATCGGGTGGGCTATAAGCCGGGTTCTGTGGCCGGGTGGAGAGGCGGAATACTCAATACGGTTTTACGTCCGAGCCCGCGACAACCCTTTTGGCCCCCTGTCATTTATCTGCGGCGAATGTCACCATCCGTCTGAAGCGACCTACCCCCCGGACTAAAGGGGCGAGCAACCCCCGAGGATGGCCGAAGCCAACCACCAGCCGGTATATGCGGTCTTGCAACCCGTCGTGCGTAGAGCCACCGGATGTCACCAACCGATGCGGTGGGCTCTTACCCCACCATTTCACCCTTACCCGTTTTGAAGCGCTGAACCCTTTGGGGGCGGCTCCGAAGCGGGCGGTTTGTTTCTGTTACGCGAGTCAGGCCCTCACGGACCTCTTCCAGTTAGGAAGGACGGCGCTCTGTGTTGCCCGGACTTTCCTCTGTCGTCACGGTCTTTTGCTTGTTGGCCTTTCGGCCTTGGGCGTAGGATCGATGGCGGCAGCGACAAGGCATCCACCCGATGCAGTGTAAAAAAGAGGAGACACGTTCGGCCCCCTCTTATACTAAATGTTGCTACCCCCCTCCGGTTTAGAGCCCCTTGATTGTGGATTCGTCGGAGACGGTGAGTTTTTTGCGACCCTTGGCGCGACGGGCGGCCAACACTTTGCGGCCATTGGCGGTGGACATCCGCTGACGGAAACCGTGTTTGTTGATCCTCTTGCGGCGCGAGGGCTGGAAGGTGCGTTTCATTGCCATAACTATCTCGTTTTATTTTTTAATGCTTTGTGTGTTTGGTGCTTTTCGGACGGCAAAGATAGGTAAAAAATTTCATTTTGCAATGTGAACCAACTTTTTTGTTGCGAAAAAATCTTCGGAAAACCAGTCGGAGATGTTGTAGGTGGTTGTCGGGCGGCCGGTTGCGGCGAGTTCGGAGGCAAGGTCGCCACCCTTGAGGAGAAGGAAGCCGTTGGGAAGAGAGCCTTTTGAGGGTTGACTTTGGGGACTTTTTTCGAGCAGAGGAAGGCCCCATTCGAGCAAGCAGGAGGCGGGAGCAACGGCGCGGCTGACGATGAAGTCGAAGGTGCCGGGGATGGATTCGGCGCGAGAATTGAGGGCAGTAAGGTTCTTGAGGTCAATGGCTTTGGCGACTTCCTGCACGACGCGGATTTTTTTACCTATCGAGTCGACAGCGGTGAAGTAGACATCGGGGAAGAGGATAGCGAGCGGAACAGCGGGAAAGCCGCCGCCGGTACCGATGTCGAGGATGCGGGAGTTGGGGGCGAAATTTTGCATCTTGGCGATGGCGAGAGAGTGGAGGATGTGGCGGAGGTAGAGCTCAGGAAGATCCTTACGAGAAATGACGTTGATGCGGGAGTTCCAGTCGGTATACAAAGGGCCGAGCGCAGCGAACTGCTCGCGCTGAAGATCAGAGAGATGCGGAAAGTACTTGAACAAAAGGTTCAGGTCTGAAGCGCTCATATTAAATCCCTCCCTGGCTGATGAAGTCACTCAACTGGGTGCGAGCGCGGTGAATCTGAGTCTTGATAGTACCCATAGGAAGGCCGAGCTCCTCGGAAATCTCCTCGTAAGAGAGATCCTTGAAGAAGCGCAACTCGATGAGACGACGATATTTAGGTGCCATCATCTCAAGGTATTGTTCAAGCTGAGACTGGCGCTGGGTGCGGATGATAGTCTCCTCGGGATTAGGAGTGAGAGAAGCGGGCTGGCGAACGTATTCACCGCCGGTACCCTCGATAGAAACGTCGTCGCGGCGCTTACGAACGTAGTCGATGAAGGTGTTTTTAGCGATAGTGTAAATCCACTGGCCGAAAGCGTAAGAACGGTTGTAACTATTTAGATTTAGGAACGCTTTGATGAAGATGTCCTGGATCAGGTCGTCCGTGTCATCGCCCTTACCACCGGTACGCTGGAGGTACAATTGGCGAAGAGAAGCGCCGTAACGCTCGAACAGGTGCTCGAAAGCGCGAGGATCGCCGTCAAGAACCATATCCACGAGAGCAGAGTCGGATGCAACGATGTATTTCTCTATCTCCATACCTCGCGTATGGGTTTGATTACCCGCGAAATAGAAACCAACACCTCAAGCAAAGGTTCAGTCAGGTCGTTGATGAAGTACAAAGGCATCAAGCGTCGTTCGCCAAGTCGGCGAGCAACCCGACGCATCTGAGAAAGGACGATGATGAAGCGCAAAAGAACGAGTCCCGCGGCAGCTACTATGACTTCGGGAGGCATCAAAAGGCAAGTGGCCACAACGCAAGAGAAGAACAAAAGGCGGCTACCAGATTCCCATTCGATGAAATTACGAGTGCGGACGGGGTAAAAAGGGTAAGCATGGTTACGAAGTCTACATTCGTGGAACCACCAACCAAGTCCACCCCAACGCATCTGACGGATAGTGGCGCGAGGGTGCATAACGATAGTATAATTGTCGGGAGTAAACAACTGCTGCATAAACAGGTCGTCCTCGCCAAGGTTCAGGTTCAAGTGGCCGAAGCCTTTGTGAGCAAAGTAGAGGGTTTTGGAGAAGCCAAGGTTCTGGATCGTACCGCGGTAAGGCTTACCGAGGATGGCAGCGGTAATGTAGAGAAGAGAGGAGAACATACGGGAGGAGCGGATCATCTTATCAGCCAAACCTTTACCAGGCTCGATACCGCAGTAACCGATCACGATCTCGCCCTTCTCGAAGCCGCGAGCCATCAAAGACAACCAACGAGGAGAAGTAGGGTGGGAGTCGGGAGTGGTAACAACGATATTGGCGTAACGAGCAGCCTTGATACCGATATTTATAGCCATTTTGTTACTAATGGGAAACAGGGGGTGCTGTTTGATGCGAGAGACGCGGAAGCGCGGAGAACCCTCGGAAAGAGCCTCGAGAGACTCCCCAAAGTCGTTATTGTTACCGATATAGACAACGATGACTTCGAACAGAGAGTAGTCCTGAGCGAGGAGAAGAGGAAGGGTATTGTCGACCCAAAGGTAGTCGTCGCCCATAACGACGATCACGGAAATACCTTCGCTACCGGAAGCGTCGGTGGTGCCGATCTTGAAAGAGGGCAGGCGGCGGAAAAGCCCTAAGTAATAATACAATTGGACGGCGAAAAGCACCAATAAAGCAGCCATCAAGGCGAGACCCCAAGGGCCGTAAGCCTGCGCGGCGGTGTTCCAATATTGAACGAATATCTCCATAAGAATCCGCAAATTTCGCGAAAATTTCTTACTTTTGCAACAATGTTTTTCGAATTACAACATAGTTGTGGTGCTGGGAGTGCGGCGGGTGTGGTGCCGAGGACGGGGAGGATCGAGACGGCGCATGGAGAGGTGGAAACGCCAATCTTTATGCCGGTGGGAACGGCAGCAACGGTGAAGGGGATTTTGCATCGCGACCTGGCGGAAGATGCCGGGGCGCAGATAATACTGGCGAATACGTATCACCTGTATCTGAGGCCGGGAGTGGAGGTGTTGGAAGAAGCGGGAGGAGTACACAAGTTCTCGAGCTGGGAACGGCCGATGCTGACGGATAGCGGAGGATTTCAGGTATTTTCGCTGGCCGATTGCAGGAAGATCACGGAGGAGGGGTGCAGGTTTTCGTCGCACATTGACGGGTCGAAGCATCTGTTTACGCCAGAAAATGTGATAGACACGCAGCGCTCGATCGGAGCGGATATTATGATGGCGTTCGACGAGTGTCCGCCGGGAACAGCAACAAAAGAGTATGCAGCAAAGTCGCTGGAGTTGACGAACAGGTGGCTGGAAAGGTGTTTTGAGCAGTATACGCGGACCTCGGGAAAGTATGGGTACAAGCAGTCGCTGTTTCCTATTGTACAGGGGGTTACGTATGAGGATTTGAGGGTGCGGTCGGCGGAGTTTGTACAACAGTTCGATGCGGACGGGTATGCGATAGGAGGACTGGCGGTGGGAGAACCGGCCGAAGATATGTACAGGATGATTGAGGTGGTGAATGGGGTTTTACCGGAAGACAGGCCAAGGTATCTGATGGGAGTGGGAACGCCGGCGAACATACTGGAAGCGATAGAGAGAGGAGTGGATATGTTCGACTGTGTGATGCCGACAAGAAACGGACGCAACGGGATGATCTTCACTACGGAAGGGGTGATAAACATAAGGAACGAAAAGTGGCGAGTCGACTTTTCACCGCTCGATCCGGCGGGGGTGTCGTTTGTGGATGAGGTGTACACGAAGGCGTATCTGAGGCACCTGACCATCGCGGGAGAGATGCTGGCAGCGCAAATCGCCTCGCTACACAATGTGGCATTCTATATGTGGCTGGTAAGAGAGGCGAGGAAACATATACTGGACGATACGTTTGCAGAGTGGAAACCACAGATACTTAACAAGATAACTCGTCGGCTATGAAACTGAAATTTCCGGGAGTCAAGATACTCGACAGGTACATAATCGGCAAGTTCCTGGGGACTTACCTCTTCTCGATCGCGATATTTATCGTGATACTCGTCATCTTCGACTACGCAGAAAAGGTAGACGATTTTATAACGAACAAAGCCTCGTTCGCAGCGATCGTGGGACAATATTATTTGAACTTCATACCCTCGTTTATCAACCAATTCAGTGGACTGCTGACGTTTATAGGGGTGATTTTCTTCACCTCGAAGATGGCGTACAACACCGAAATCGTAGCGATGCTGTCGAGCGGAGAGAGCTTCAAAAGACTGATGTGGCCATATTTTCTGTCCGGAATGGCGATCACGCTGTTTGCATTGGCGCTCAATCTGTGGGTCATACCCAGGGCGAGCACGAGGGTGGTGGCGTTCGAGACAAAGTATATTACGCGGGCGATGATGAGGAGCCAGCAGTATGACGCCGATATTTACAGGCAGGTGGCGCCGGGAACGTATGTGTATCTGAGGAACTTCAGTGGAGAGACGCAAAGGGTAAGCTACTTTGCAATAGAACATTACGAGAACAGGCGGCTGGTGGAAGCGCTGGAAGCGGCGGATGCGACGTACAGCGACGAGACGGGCAGGTGGACAGCCGACAGGTATACGGTGAGGCGACTGCCGGGATGGGGTGCCGGGGTGGATTCGCTTGGGATGCCGGTGCCGGGACTGGAAGCGGAAGTGTTTGAACAAAAGGTTCAACTGGATACACTTATAAACTTGAATACAAATGAGCTGGGGAATGTGGGGATGCTGATAAAAACGATGAACATCGGCGAGCTGAACACCTTCATAAGGCAGCAAAAGGAGAAGGGATCGGATATGATGGCACTATTCGAAGTGGAGAGGCAGAGCAGGTTCTCGTATCCGGCTGCAATATTGATACTTACGCTGATAGGGGTGTCGCTCTCGTCGAGGAAGGTGAGGGGAGGAACGGGGTTACACATAGGGATAGGCATTACGCTGTGTTTCACGTATATACTACTGTCACGGTTTGCAGAAGAGTTCGCAAAGGGAGGAATCCTACCGGCAGCCTTGTCGGTGTGGATGCCCAATATTTTGTTCGCGGCAATCGCAATATATCTTTACATAAAAGCACCTAAGTAATATGAGTTACAACGAGTTATCGGAACAGGAACAACTAAGGCGAGAGTCGCTGGCAGAGCTGAGAAAGCTGGGAATAGACCCATATCCGGCAGCAGAATACAAGGTTACAGCCACGGCAGCGGGAATCGCCAAAGAATTTACAGTAGAAGTGGCAGGAGATGAGGCGAAGGCGGCGAAATTTGCGAATGTGAGGATCGCGGGGAGGATAATGTCGAGGCGGATTATGGGCTCGGCGTCGTTTTTTGAGCTGCAAGACCACACGGGGAGGATTCAAGTCTATATAAAGAGGGACGATGTGTGTCCGGGAGAGGATAAGACGCTGTATAATGTTGTGTTCAAAAAGCTTATGGACATAGGCGATTGGGTTGGTGTAGAGGGATTTGCGTTCTATACGCAGACAGGAGAGCTATCGGTGCATTGCAAGGAACTGACGCTGCTGGCAAAGTCGCTGAAGCCCCTACCGATAGTCAAGGAAAAGGACGGGCAGGTGTATGATGCGTTCACAGATCCGGAGCAAAGGTATAGGCACAGGTATGTGGATTTGGCTGTTAATCCGGCAGTTAGAGAAGTTTTTGTGGCGCGAGCAAAGGTGATATCGACGATGAGGAAATTCTTCGATTCGTATGGGTATCTGGAAGTGGAGACACCGATCCTACAACCGATTCCGGGAGGAGCAGCAGCGAGGCCGTTCAAGACGCATCACAATGCACTTAATGTGGAACTTTACCTGAGAATAGCCAACGAGTTGTATCTGAAGAGGTTGATAGTGGGAGGGTATGACGGGGTGTACGAGTTTGCGAAGGATTTCAGGAATGAGGGAATGGACAGAACGCACAACCCGGAATTCACAGTGATGGAGATATATGTCGCGTGGAAGGATTACAAGTGGATGATGGAGTTCACGGAGCAGATGATCGCGGAAGTGGCTAAAGCTCTGCACGGTACGACGAAGCTGAAGGCCTGGGAAAATGATCTCGATTTCACACCACCGTTCAGGAGGCTCACGATGACCGATGCGATAAGAGAAAAGACAGGATTCGATATAACAGGGCGGAGTGAGGAGGAGCTAAGGACTGAGTGTCAGAGGCTTGGAGTGGCGGTGGATGCGACGATGGGAAAAGGAAAGCTGATTGATGCCATCTTCGGAGAGAAAGTCGAAGCGGATCTGGTGCAACCGACCTTCATTACGGACTATCCGCTGGATATGTCGCCGCTGGTGAAGAGGCACAGGTCGAACCCGGAGTTGACGGAGAGATTCGAATTGTTCGTGAATGGCAAGGAGCTATGCAATGCGTACAGCGAACTGAACGACCCTATAGACCAGTTGGAGAGGTTCCAGGAGCAGATGAGGCTGAGCGAAAAAGGAGACGACGAAGCGATGTTTATAGATGCGGACTTTGTGGCTGCATTGGAATATGGGATGCCGCCGACGTCGGGAATGGGAATCGGGATAGACAGGCTAACTATGTTAATGACAGATAGTTCGTCGATTCAGGATGTGCTGTTCTTTCCGCAGATGAAGCCTCGGGTGGCGGTTGTTGCGGAAGATTTGGCGGTCTATGTTGCGGCTGGGATCCCGGCCGAGTGGGCAGAAGTGATGCAAAAGATGGGATACATTACCCTGGAGGCGGTGAGAAAGCTCGCGCCGGGTCGGCTACTGAACGACCTGGGAGGGTTCAACAAAAAAAATAAACTGGGGCTGAAAAACCCTACAATAGAGGAAGTTAAGAGATGGACAGGACAGGAAATGTGACGAGCGACGGCTCGGGGGCCGGTTTGGCGGCGGGAAGCAAGGTAGGAGTGGTTGCGGGAAGTGGGCAGATGCCGGTGGAGATAATCAGGAGTTGCAGAGCGAGGGGAATAGAGGTGTATGTGGTTGGGCTACAGCCGTTTGTGGATGAGGGCTTGTTCCTGGAGGGAGCTGGGACTGCAGGGTCGGGTTCTGGTGCTAAGTCAGGCTCGGGGGCGGCGATTTTTGCGGATGTGCCGTTTGTCGGGGCACGGCTCGGAGAGATTGGAAAGATGGTCAAATTCCTTAAGGCTCACGGAGTTGTGGATATAGTACTGGCGGGAGGAATCAAGAGGCCGTCGCTGAAAGAACTGATTCCAGATTGGGAGGCGACGAAGATGCTGGCGAGGGTGGCGCTGAAAAAACAGAGCGACGACGGGCTGTTCAGAGCAGTGATCAGAGAAGCGGAAGGCTTTGGCCTTCACGTACTTGGCATCGAAGAAGTGGTGCCGGAAATGCTGTTCCACGAAGGAGTGTATGGGCGAGTGAAGCCATCGGGAGAGGATATGGACGACATCAAGAGGGGAATCGAGGTGGCGAAAGCGCTCGGGGCGGTCGATGTGGGGCAAGCTGTTGTGGTTCAGGAAGGTATGGTGCTGGCGGTGGAGGCAGTGGAAGGAACCGATGCGATGCTGGCGAGAGGCGCAAGTCTCAGAAAACCAGGTAAAAAGCCGGTTATGGTGAAGATCCTAAAGCCAGGGCAGGATTCGCGGGTCGATGTACCGGCTATGGGGCTGCAAACGATCGAGGGGCTGGTGAGGAACGGGATGGGGGGTATTGCGGTCGAGGCAGGAGGCATACTTGTCATTGAACGTGAGGCAGTTATAGCTGCAGCCGACGCTGCGGGCATTTTTATAATAGGTATGGCTATTTGAAAGATTCGGGCGGTTTGAAGATTTATATTATAGCAGGGGAGCCTTCGGGCGATCTGCTGGCGTCGGGACTGATGCGGGCGTTGCGGCGTGCGAGGCCGGATGTTGAGTTTCAGGGAGTTGGAGGCAAAACGATGGAGGCGGAAGGGCTGCGGAGCTTGTTTGATATTTCGGAGATTTCTGTGATGGGGGTTGCCGAAGTATTGCCGCGTTTGCCGATGATTTTGAGGCGTATAAGGCAGACGGTCAGTAATATAGAGGCGTTTGAGCCGGATGTTTTGGTGACGGTGGATAGTTGGGGGTTTGTGAGTGCACTGCTGAAGCGGCTGAGAAGGCGAGCTCGTCGTTTGCAGAAGCCGTTACCGCCTGTGGTTCACTATGTTGCACCACAGGTTTGGGCCTGGAAAGAGGGCAGGGCGCGAAGTGTTGCGCGGCTGGTCGACAGGTTGCTGACGTTGCTGCCGGACGAGGGGCGATATTTTGAAAAATATGGCTTGGAGTGCGTTTTCGTGGGGCATCCAGTCGTCGAGCGGGTGGCGGAAGCGAGGCCTGATCCGGCGGGTTTTCGTGCGGCGAGAGGGATTCCGGAGGAGGCGCGAGTCGTGGCGGTGCTGCCAGGAAGTCGGAGGCAGGAAGTGAAAAAGATGCAACCTGTTTTTAATGAGGCGATTAGATTGCTGCGGGAGAAGTATGGGTATGATGATCTTGTAGTGGTGGAGACGACGTTAAGCGATACTTCAAGTGATCGTCTCAATGCGTTTGCGGCCAGCACGATAGCTCTTGCAAAGTCTGGCACAGTGTCGCTGGAACTGGCGGCGGTAGGAGTGCCACATCTGATTGCGTACAAGTTCAACGAGCTGACGAATTTTCTTGTCAAACGAGTCATTAGAGTGCAGTATGCCAACTTGTTAAACTTGATCGCAGGGCGGGAGATTATACCTGAATTTGTACTCGACAGGTGTCGACCGGAGTTGATTGCGGAGTGTGCGGCGAGGCTACTGGATACTCCAGAAGAGGCAACGAGACAAGTCGAAGAGGCGCAAAAAGCGCTGGAAGAGTTGCGGCTACCAGATATTTTACCGTCGGATAGGGCGGCTGAAGCAATACTTCAATTGAAAACCAATAACTAATTTAATATCAATAAACTATGAGAAAACAAATCGTTGCCGGAAACTGGAAAATGAACACAACTCCGGAACAAGGTGTGGAGCTGGTGAAGGAAATTATGAAAAACATCGGACACGCCTGTAGCTCAGTGAATTACATCGTTTGTCCACCATATACGCACCTGTCGGAAGTGGTGAAAATCGCGCGCGGAACAGCAATTCAAGTGGGTGCGCAAAACTGTGCCGAAGAAGCCAAAGGCGCTTATACAGGGGAAGTTAGCGCGGAAATGATCGCGTCACTGGGAGTGACATATGTGATTCTGGGCCACTCAGAACGCAGGCAATACTATGGAGAGACGAGCGCAACGCTGAATAAGAGGATGGCGCAGGCGTTCGCAAACGGTTTAATACCAATATATTGTGTCGGCGAAACATTGGAAGAGCGCGAAAGCGGAAAGCTGTGGGATGTGGTGAAGGCGCAGATCGAAGAGGTCGTCTTTGAACTCTCGGATGACGAGTTCAGGCGTGTGATCATCGCTTACGAACCGGTTTGGGCCATCGGAACGGGAAAGGTTGCGACGGCAGATCAAGCGCAAGAAATGCATGCGTTCATTCGCAAAACCTTGGCAGCCAAGTATTCAGACGCAGCAGCAAAAACGCCGATTCTGTATGGCGGCAGTGTCAAACCAGACAATGCGAAGGAAATTTTCGCAAAGGAAGACGTCGACGGCGGTCTGATCGGAGGTGCATCACTCAAAGCCACCGACTTTATGGGAATCGGTGCGGGGTTTAGTCAGTAAGCGTTGGAGCGTGGGGTTGAGCTGGGAGGGGGGGGCAGTTGACCCTAATCGGTGAAGACGGCCTCCTTAACTATCTCGCTTACAGATGGATGAGGGAAGATAGTGCGTTTGAGAGCGTCGAGGTCGAGCCCCTGTTCTATGGCAAGGCAGGCGCCCCAAATTATCTCACTTGCGGGGTTGCCAATCAGGTGAACACCAAGCACTTGCCCGGGCGAGAACGGATCGGTGGCGGGAGCATCTGCGATAACGATTTTGCAGAGTCCCTCGCCACCTTCGTTTTCAGCGACGAAGCGACCGGAGTATGACATTGGGAGGCGCAACTCTTTGACATTTACGTTTTTAGCCTGTGCTGCCTCGAGAGTCAGGCCGACGGAAGCAATCTCGGGATTGGTATAGACGACCCCTGGAATGGCGGCGTAACTCATCGTGGTGTCGGCTTTTGTCGGTTGTGTCGAGTGGGACTTCTCGGGCTTTTTGGATGCTTTTTCGAGCGAATCAACGATGTCGTTCACAGCGACTTCAGCCTCACGAGACGCAGTGTGGGCCAACATCGAAAAGCCGGTAACATCGCCGGCAGCCCAAACGTCGGCCGCGGAAGTACGCATATGAGTGTCGACACGGATGCCGCCGCGATCGAGCTCAACGTTCAAGTTTTCAAGGCCATAGCCGGTAGTATTCGGTTTACGTCCGACACTGACGAGTATCTTATCGCCGGAAACTTTGTGTTCTGAGCCTTCAGAATCGGTGAAAAAGACGTCGTTACCGTCGATGCGGGTGACGCGGCTCGAAAGGTGGAAAGCAACGCCGCGTTTAGTGTATGTGGCACGAAGCATCTCGCTGATTTCACGATTGTTAGTTCCGAGTATCTCAACCATTTGTTCAACTACAGTAACAGGCGTGCCGAGAGAATTGAACAGGCTCGCGAATTCCATACCGATGACTCCGCCGCCGATAATGATCAGAGACCCAGGACGCTCCTTGAGTTCGAGGATTTCGCGGCTGGTGAGCAGTGTGTCGGAGGATCGAGCTTCCTGTGCGCCAGGAATCGGAGGAATAAACGCCTCAGCACCAGTACAAAGGAGGAGTTTACGTGAAGTAAAACTTAATGTGGTGGTATCGGGGGTTTCGGGAGCGGCAGAGGTGCATTCGATCCGGAAGCCTTCAGGAGAGTGACCGGAGATAACAGCCTCACCTTTAACCACTTCAACGTCGTGGAGTTTCATTTTCACGCCGGCGACGAGTTTGCGGACAACTTTGTTTTTACGCGCCACCATACGGCCGTAATCGAACGATGGGTCGGGGCACGAAACGCCGTATTTGTCGGCGTGGCGTGCGGAATCGAAGGTTTTTGCACCGTATAGCAGCGTTTTAGTGGGGATGCAACCCTCGTTCAAGCAGACACCGCCAACCTCGCGACGCTCGAAGAGTACGACACTAAGGCCTTGTTCAACAGCACGTTCAGCAGCGACATAACCGGCAGGTCCGCCCCCGACGATCGCCAAATCAAAAGAGTTCATAAGTCTATTTTTTTTACGCGAGCCTCATGGCGGCCGCCTTCAAATTCGGTTGAAAGAAAAAGTTCGGTGCAGTGGCGAGCGGTGTCATTGTCGATGAAACGCCCTGGCAGACAGAGGATATTGGCGTCGTTATGGCGACGGGAAAGCTCGGCGATCTGGGGCACCCAACACAGTGCACCGCGAACGCCGGGATGACGGTTGACGGTCATCGTGATGCCGACGCCAGAGCCGCAAACGGAGATACCGCGAGGGAATTCACCGCGGCTAACTGCCTCAGCCAGAGGATGTGCTACGTCCGGATAGTCGCAAGGTTCGGGCGAATAACAGCCGAAGTCGAAAACCTCGTAACCGAGTGACCCAAGGTAACCGACAAGGTACTCTTTCATTTCGTAGCCGGCGTGGTCGGCGGCAATACCTATTTTTCTCATATATAATTAGTTGTTATGTATCATCTCAAGCAAAGCTTCAGCTGCTGGGCGAGGCTCCTCGATTAGACCATTGTGTCCGGAATGCTCCAGCCAAACGACCCGAGCTGAAGGATGGCGGGAGATCATCGCGTTGGCGATGTCGGGAGAAATATACTCGTCGTGGCGACCAAGGATAAACATCTGAGGCACAGGTAAATGGGAGAGCATATCGTTTTGGTCGGATCGGGCGGCCATACCGCGGAGAAGAGCCGTAATGCCCTCATCCTCAGTGAGCATAACCAACTCGGCAAGGTCCTCGATCTCGTCGGCAAAACGCCGGCGATTTTCGGGAGCAAATCCGCGGCCGGGAGCGGAACGAGCCAGCAGTTCTTTTTTACCGCCTTCCACGAGAGCGATCTCACGCAGGCGATCAGCCTGTTTTTCAGGCGAATCGGCGTTTGGAGTCGATGAAAAAAGCACCAGTCCGGACAATATCTCGGGATGGCGTGCGGCCAATGCAAGAGCCACGTATCCGCCCATAGAATGGCCTACGACACAGCATTTTGCAACATTCAACTCAATCAAAGCTTTATATATGACGTCGGCCAAAAACTCCATCGAGTGGACGGGGCCGCAAATTTGGGAAATACCGTGACCGGGAAGGTCGGGAGCAACAACGCGAACGCCGCCGCCAGACAAAAAAGGCGTCATCTCGTCCCAGATATTGAGGTTTTCGAGGTAGCCGTGGAGCAAGACAATAGTCTGAGGATCAGTCCGTGAGTCGTCGCCGACGGGCGCAATGTCCGAGATACGGATTGCGCAATCGCCGGCGATGATGAATCGTTCCATAACACAAAGATATGAATTTTTACTAATTTTGTGGGTCAATGAGAGCAGAAATCGCAATAATAGTTCTGGCCGTGGCACTCACTTCGTGCAGTGCGACGAGGCACTTGGCAGAAGGACAATATCTACTGAAATACAACAATATAGAAGCGGATAAGGAGGCGCCGAGAAAGGAGCGGATCGGTGCGGCGGCGCTATCGAGGTATGTGGGACAGGCGCCGAACCGACATTTCCTGGGAACGAATCTTTACGCGGGTCTGTGGGCGGGGGCCGATCCGGAAAGCGCGAGCGGCTGGGGGCGATTTCTTAGGAGCATCGGCGAAGAACCGGTGGTGTGGAGTCCCGAGGAAACGGAACGGTCGGTCAGGCGGTTGGAGACCTATATATATTCGCGTGGATTTTTCGAAGGAGATGTTACTGTGGAGGTGGATACTATGGGGCGAGGCAAAAAGGTGAGGATCAACTATTTGGTACAACAAGGACGGCCGTGGAGGATCGGGCGGATCGACTACACTTTCAGGGACACGCTACTGAGGGAGCCTGTAGAGCGGGATTCGGTCGAAACATTGCTTAGGACGGGTAATATATTTGACATCAGCGAGTTGGACGCAGAGCGAGTGAGGATAACAACAAACCTAAAAAACAGGGGATATTGGGATTTCAATGTAGGGGATGTTACTTATGTTGCGGACTCGACTGCGGGCGATCATCTAGTGAATCTGGAACTTATCGTGCGGCGACGACTTGCGGGGTATGCCGAGGACGGGATGCCGGAATACGTCAACCACAGAACGTATAGGATCGGTGAAATTCGTGTGCAGGACGAGGCGAGGCTGAATGTTCGGCCGCAAGTGCTGCGAAGGGCCATCAGGCTGAGGACAGATTCGTTGTATTCGGCAACGGCGGCGAGCGCGACATCGAGCGAGTTGATGAGGCTGGGGGCGTTCCGAAGTGTAAGCGTGATGATGGAGCCTGCGGACAACGGCTTGCTGAATAGCGAGATACGGCTCACACCTGGGCTACGGCAAAGCTTGGGAGTGGACGTGGAGGGGAGCACATCGTCGAGTTTCTATGGGCTGAGGGCGACGATCGGGTATCAAAACAGGAATGCTTTCAGGGGTGCAGAACTGTTCGACGCGTCGCTCACGACGGGGTTCGAGTTCCTGAAATCGAGCACTCGGAAGCTATCCTATGAGCTGGGAGGAAGCGTATCGCTGACCTTTCCGAGGTTCGTTTTCTGGGGAGTGGAAGAGTGGAGCGGTTCGCGGAATCCGGTTTCAACACTCACGTTGTCAGCTAATTGGCAAGACAGGGCGTATTATTCACGAGCGTTGTTCGGGCTGAGTTGGGGCTATGGATGGGGAGCGGGACAGTTTTCGAATTTCACGCTGCGGCCGGCCGACATAAATCTGGTTCGGGTGGGGTATTTGGACCCTGATTTCCGACGACAGTTGGACAATCCATATCTTGTGGCCAGCTACGACGATCAATTGGTGGCAGGGCTGTCGGCGTCGTATGTGTTTAATAATCAGCCGCGTAATCTTGAGGCAGGGGCGGTTGTCTTCAGGGCTAATGTCGAGACGACGGGGAATTTGCTGAGCCTTGTGACGGACGAGATTTTCGGCATCCGGTTTTCGCAATACGTGAGGGGAGAGATGAGTTTCAGTCAGAAGATAGTGCTCGGAGATCGTACCGCGTTGGCTTACAGACTACAAGGAGGTGCGATCTATTCGTACGGAAACTCGCAGTCGCCGCCATTCGACAAGCTATTTTTTGCAGGAGGGGTCAATTCGATGCGCGGCTGGGCGGTGAGAACACTTGGACCAGGAACGCAAAAAACTCCTGACAGTCAGGATTATCCGGCGCAGATGGGAGATGTTAAGTTAGAGGCGAACGTAGAATTCAGGTTTCCGGTTTTTCGGTCGGTGAACGGGGCACTGTTTGCGGATGCGGGAAATATATGGTTTATGCGCTCACAGCCAGACGAATACCCGGACGAAGCGGTGTTTCGAATGAGGAGTTTCGCGCGGCAACTGGGCCTTGATGGTGGGGTCGGCGTAAGAGTCGATCTACGGGTCATCGTGCTGCGGCTTGACTGGGGGATAAGACTGCACGACCCGGGCAGGACGGCTAACGAACGGTGGATTAGACATTTCCGGTGGGGAGATACGGCGCTGAACTTTGGAGTAGGGTATCCGTTTTAAGAGCTTGAACCCAGAGCTAAAGTAATACTTTAAGTGAGTCGCTCGTGAGGCCGGAGAAATCCCTGACGGTTAGCGCAACATTTGGTGTTACCTGAAGTGTTGCTTCAGGCATCGAAGTGGCCAGTGCGATGACTTTTACTCCGGCGCTTTTGGCCGCCTGAATCCCGGCAATAGCATCCTCGAAAACCAGACAATCAGAAGCAGGAAGGGATAACATCTTGAGAGCCAATAGGTAAATATCGGGCGCAGGTTTCGCCTGGCGGACCATGTCGGAGGTCACGAGAGCGCTGAAATAGTGGCGAATACCGAGCCCGTCGAGCACAAAATCGAGGTTCGTCTGGCAAGCCGAAGTACCGACAGCCATCTTGATGTTGTGAGCAGACAGGTCGTCGAGAAACGAGATAAGTCCTTGGGTTGCAGCAAGTTTAGGAGAGTATATTTCGCGGTAAAGTGCCTCTTTTTCTGAAGCGAGGTTGTCCAAACCAACACGTTCGATAATCTCGGCGGGAAACAAAGCACCGAAAAATTCGCGGTTACCCATCCCTGATAAGCTGAATACTTTATCGGTCTCAAAATCAACATCATAGCGGCGAGCGATTTCAGAAAAAGCCGCCAAATGAACCTGCATATTGTTGACCAACACGCCGTCCATATCGAAAATCGCACCGCGAAACATTGCCATTTGAGTAAAATTAATGAACGACAAAGGTAATGATTTACCACAAAAATTCGTACCTTTGCCTCAATAAATCCATTTGAAAAGTTATGAGAAAGTTGATTCTGGGAGTGGCTCTGGCATTGATTGCAGCCTCTTGCGGTGGTTTTTCGCAAGGTTTTGAGGTCAAAGGAAACGGAGAAATGGCGCGAGGTGCATTCGATATCTCGCTGAATTACACATCGTTATCGGTCGACAGAGGAATCAAGGTTGTGCTTGTGGCATCTGGCAGAGGCGAAGGGTTCATTGCGGCTGACGAGGAAGTGCTTGGCCACGTGTCGATTACGGAAGAAAACGGGCGGGTCAGAGTTACGTATGCGCCGCACAATATCATTGTGAAATCGCCGATCGAAACTGTTGTCACGATGCCCGTGAGCAGCGTTTTGGGCAAACTGGATGTGTCGTCTGCAGCAAAAATCGTAAGCAATGAAACGCTTGTGTGTCAGGAGCTTGAACTGGAAGGATCGTCTGCGGCACATTTGGATTTACGGGTCGAGGCGCGCAAGTTAGAGCTGGAATTGAATAGTGCGGCGGGGGCAAAAATCGCGTTTGTGGGCAGCGAGGTGGACGTTGAGATGAACAGCGCTGCGAAGTGCGAAATGACCGGAGCAACGGAGCGACTCGATGTAGATATTAACAGTGCGGCCAGATTCACTGGCTTTGAGCTACTTAGCCGTACAGCCGATGTCGACGCCTCGAGCGCCGGAAGTGTCGAGTTGAGTGTTGCAGAAGATTTTTCAGTCGACGTATCAAGCGGAGCATCAGTGCGTTACAAAGGATTGCCAGCGCGAATACATCAGGACGTTTCGAGTGGCGGATCGCTACGGAACGTTCAATAGGCGAGATGCAGCCAGCGGTGAGGGTTTTTGACGATATGGAGACGCTACCGGAGTTTCAGGCACCGGTAGTCACGGTGGGCTCGTTTGACGGGGTGCACAGAGGACATAAACACTTACTTGAGGTTGCGCGTGCAAAAGCCAGTGAATCAAGAGGAGAGGTAGTGGTGGTTACCTTTTCAGACCACCCGAGGCGAGTGGTTGAACCAAATGATGAGGTGATGGTGCTCAACACGCTGGAAGAGAAAACATTACTACTTGAAAAAGAGGGCGTGGACAACCTTGTGGTTCTCGATTTTGATGAAGCGATGAAAAACCTGTCGGCAGAGGAGTTTGTGAGAGATATTTTGGTGGCGAAAATTGGTGTGAATCAGCTGATTATGGGATACAACCATCGGCTGGGACGAGACAGAGCCGGAGATGTGGCCGAACTGAAGAGGCTGGGCGAAAAGTATGGTTTTAAGGTGCACGAAGCGGGGCGACTTGGCGGCGGCGAAGGAGGGCAGAATGCAGGCTTTTGCGGCAAGGGGGGGGGGCAGGCACGAGGAGGCGAGAAAATCAGCTCGACTGAGATACGTAAAGCGCTGGCACGAGGCGATTTAGCTGCCGCGGAAAGGATGCTCGGAAGAAGATTAAAATGAAAAGATATGTCTGGAGAAAAACTTGTAACTGAGGGGCTTACGTTTGACGATGTGTTGCTCGTACCGGCCTATTCCGATGTGGTCGGAAGGGATGTGAACATCGGGTCGAAATTTACGCGAAATATTCCACTCAGCACCCCCATCGTGAGCGCTGCGATGGATACCGTTACTGAAGCAAAACTCGCGATTGCAATTGCGCGCGAAGGGGGTATCGGTGTGATACACAAGAATATGAGCATCGCCGAACAGGCCGCCCAAGTGCGGAAAGTGAAGCGCGCGGACAGTGGGATGATCTACGATCCGATCACGATCGGGCGCGAGCAAACGGTCGGTGACGCGCTGTCTCTGATGCACGAGCACAGGATCGGCGGCATTCCGGTGGTGACGGCCGACGGAACGCTGATTGGCATCGTTACGAATCGCGACCTGAGATTTCAGACCGATATGGAGCGCAAAATCGACGCCGTGATGACCTCGCGCAACCTGATCACGACGCAGGACCCGGACCTTGGAAAAGCATCTAAGATTCTGTTGGAAAACAAGATAGAGAAATTGCCGGTGGTGGATTCCGCTGGTAAGCTGGTTGGACTGTTGACCTATCGCGACATCACAAAATTGAAGGATAATCCGCAGGCGTCGAAGGATGAAAAGGGGCGATTGAGGGTTGCAGCAGGGGTGGGGGTGACGGCCGATACAATGGAAAGAGTTGCAGCGCTGGTCGATGCCCAAGTTGATGTAATTGTGATAGATACGGCACACGGGCACTCGCGAAACGTTGGCGATATGGTGCGGCGTGTCAAGAAGGAATACCCGAAACTTGAGATTGTGGCGGGGAACATCGCGACTGGCGAAGCGGCACGCTTCCTGATCGATGCGGGGGCAGACGGAGTAAAAGTCGGAATCGGCCCCGGGTCGATCTGCACGACGCGTGTGATTGCAGGGATTGGGGTGCCGCAACTAACTGCTATATACGACGTTGCGAAAGCAGCTAAGGGTACGGGAGTGACCGTGATTGCCGACGGGGGATTGCGCTACTCGGGCGACATTGTGAAGGCGATGGCCGCTGGAGCCGACTGTGTGATGGCGGGTTCGATGTTTGCGGGAGTGGAGGAATCGCCCGGCGAAACCATAATATACAACGGCCGTAAGTTCAAGAGCTACAGGGGAATGGGATCGCTTGAGGCGATGCAACAAGGATCGAAAGACCGCTATTTTCAGGGGCACGAGGACGATGTGCGCAAGCTCGTGCCTGAGGGGATCGCCGCGCGGGTGCCGTTTAAAGGCACGCTGGCCGAGGTAATCTACCAACTGATCGGCGGTCTGAGGGCCGGAATGGGGTATGTGGGAGCGAGAGATGTGGCCGCGCTGAAGGAGGCTAAGTTCGTGAGAATCACCTCCTCAGGAGTAACCGAAAGCCATCCGCACGACGTAGCTATCACGCGAGAAGCGCCCAACTACTCGAGAGGGGAATGAGTCTGATTGCCAGAGACATACCTATTCGCGTTCGGTACAACGAGACCGACCAGATGGGCATTGTCCATCATTCGAACTACATTTTCTACTATGAGGTCGCGCGGACGGAGCTAATGCGCTCGCTGGGAACGAGTTACAGAGAGATGGAGGAACGTGGGGTACTGCTGGTTGTGAGGGACGTGCGGTCGCATTTCATTGCCCCGGCCTACTATGACGAGGTGCTGAACGTGCGGACTTCGATCCGCGAAATGCCTACGGCGAAGGTCACTTTCGACTTCGAGATATTCAATGAGAAAGGTGAACTGATTCATACTGGGGAAGTTACGCTCGCTTCGGTGGACAAGCAGACCAGAAAGCCGCAGCGTGCGCCTGAGTGGTTTACAGAACTTTTGCGAACATCACCACATCTCGCGACCCTTAATGCCACTTCATTATAGTCGATGATTCTGACACACACCGCACCGAAAAACCACCTGCACGGGCGATTTGCTCGACAGGAGTGGTTACTCGGAGAGTAAAGTCGATGTAGTTGTTGCGGAATGCGAACGAATTGGTGGCGTCCGAGTACCAGTAAAATCCTACAGGTGAGCCAGTTCCATCCTCGTCATTGACGACGTTCGTGTAGTTGCGGGCCGACGATGCGAGGCTCTTCGAGAAGCTGCGACGACCGGCTGCGGGGAAGAAAATCTCCTGATCATCAACCACAAACGTCCAACCATAACGATATTCGCCGACTACATTGAAGTCCGCCGGATCGGTTGTGGCCCACGGGTCGTTGGATAGTGTTGTCTCGAAAACCTCGCGCGTTGGAACCTTCCATCCTGCCGGACAGGGGTCGTAGATTGTTTTTGTGCCGACCGGATTGTACGTGTCCCACAGATTTTCGTCGCGTGTCAAGAGCCAGTTGTACGTGGCCACGGCGTCCTTGTCCCCGGCGATGAACGTGTCGGGGTGGGCTATTGCGTATTCGAGGGTTCCGGCCTCGGAATCGTCAGACTTATCGATCTCTCCCACAACGATATATGAGTGCATCGTGGCCAGCCCGCGATTATCGAAAAGTGGCTGCGGAGTAGTCGAGTTCCACGCGTCGGGGCCGGTGAACGGATCTTTGCGTCCCCACTGATAGAGGAGTCCGTAGGAGCGCCAGGCCTCGTCGGCGGATGCGTTCGAGCAGGCAAACGCGCCCAGGTTTCGGTTCATAACCTGCTGTCCTGCGAGTATATGCGGATCTTCGGCCGGGTCGAAATCGGTAGCCCAGATGTGCCAACTCCACAGGATCGTATCCTCGGCGTCGGTCACGGCGACAACGGCATTCCCTTCGATCAATGTGTCGCCCGCGCCTGTCGCAAAATAGATGTAGCCGTTCTCGTACGAGACGTTGATTATGGCAGTTTTGGAGGTACTCCAGACGCGTGTTGCACGAGCTGCATTTGTCAGAGTCTCAGCGGTTTCGTTGCCGCGGCGGCGAGCATTGAACTTATAGCGTGTGTCGGGTTCGGAGACGATGAAGCTGTTGGCCGGGCGGGTGATCTCTTGCGCGAGGCGCACGGCGACCTTGAGTGTGCGCGACAGGGTCACATTATTGTCGGAGCGTGCGCTGATCTTCACCTCGCCGGAAAGGTCGGCTGAAGAGGCAGATGTGGAGGGCGAAGTAACTGTAAACGAGCCCTTTTGCGACACATAGCTCCAACCCTTTGGGACGGTGATCTCGGTAATCTCAGCGACGCGATATGTCTCGTAATCAATCTGTTTCGTTTGTCCATACTCGAAGTCGAGTGATGTGTCACCCACGATCGTTAGGCGTGGTGCGACTTCCTCGTCTTTTTTACACGATCCGAGGGTTAAGAACAGTGCGCAGAGTAGCGTTATTCCGAGAAATTTTCCTAAATTTGTCATAGGTGTGGCATAGTTATTGGGCACAAATTTACAAAATTTTACTCTAAAACCTTAATCTCTATGGCAAAAGTTCAAAAAGGCTCCAGGCAGGCCGACTCGAAGTTCCACATTGTGATCCAGGACAAGGGGCCGATTATGGTCTATGGCAAACCCGCTTTGGTTCAGAAGTTTATCGTGCCCAACGAGCGTGGCGAAATGTGGTGGTTGCAGGACGGACAGTCGTTCAAAATGGATACGGAGCCGGTTGCTCTTTGCCGCTGCGGCGAGTCGAAGAAGAAACCCTATTGCGACAACTCTCACGTGCACGCCGATTGGGATCCGCGGCTAACTGCCTCAGAAGGTGGACTTTTGGAGGGCGCCGAGGTGTACGACGGACCCGAACTATCGTTGACGGACAATCAAAAGTTCTGTGCTTTCGCCCGTTTCTGCGATGCCGGTTTGCGAGTGTGGAATGAGGTGGGGGAGAGCGACAACCCGGCCCATAAGGATATGACAATTCGCGAGGCAAACCACTGCATTGCAGGACGTTTGTCGGCGTGGGACAACTCCACTAAAGAACCCTATGAGCCGGAACTGGAGCCGGAATTGGGCCTTGTGGAGGATCCTAAGATCCACGCCTCGGCGGGCCTTTTTGTCAGCGGCGGCATTCCGTTTGCGCGTCAGGATGGCTTCACGTATGAGATCCGCAACCGCGTAACTCTCTGTCGCTGTGGGCAATCGTCCAACAAACCATACTGCGACGGCACCCACGCCTCCTTCCGGTGGAACGACGGCCTGGGCGGTACTCCGACTGGAAAAAAGTGGTGAGGTTGGAAATTTTCACTATCTTTGGCGCGGCAAAGGCGCCCGGATGGTGGAATCGGTAGACACGCCGGACTTAAAATCCTGTGGACAGCAATGTTCGTGCCGGTTCGATCCCGGCTCCGGGTACGATGATGAAGCGTCAAAGAGTTGGTTTTCAATTCTTTGACGTTTTTCTTTTTCTCGCCGCGACCGCACCACGACCGCAAGTCCCCGATTTCGTTTCATTCGCTCAACTCCTTACCCTTGCTTTTCAGGAACTCTTTCACTTCCGAGGCTTTGTACCAGACTCGGCCGTTGATGGTGTAGTAGCGCACCAGTTTTCGTTGGCGATAGCGAGCCAGCGTGCGTTTGGTGATGTTGAGCAGTTGACACATATCCTGATTGTCGAGCAGCTTGTCGCCGTCCAGCGGGTGCACTTCCTGCTTTTTGACTCGAAGGTTCTCGTCAATGCGGTCGAAGCGTTCCATAATTTTGCGAAACATCCCTTCCACCTGAAACTTATCCAAATACATAATCCTGCTTGTTTTGTCGTTGCAAGATTAGGCGAAGCGGGCGAAAGAATTGTCATACCTGATATATCAGGTAGGGTGATATTTTTTGTAAGTGATTATGATTTAGTTGGTTTGCATTATTCCGTGTGTGAGCCAATAGAGAAGCCCCAAAAACAGACATATCCGCAGGGCAGTTTTTCGGTAGATGAACAGCAGAATGCCCCAGGCCGGATGCAGTCCCTGCGAGATGAGAAACGCCGCCAAGATGAGGCTGAGAATGAAGAGAAGCAGCCTTGTCATAATATTCGTTGATTTTTCTTCCACAAACAGGATTGCCCTGTCGTTCCCGACTTCGTTGGCAAAAACTGCGAAGTGCTCCGGCTGTCAAGGTTTACGCCAGTAACCCCGCAAGGGGCGCCGACCTTGACTGCCGAACCAGAGCACGAAGCTAAATTTGCGAATGAATCGGAATGACAGAGATGTGTATTTAGAAAATATTTTTACTTCGGCAGAAGTAAAAGCAGGATCGAGAACAAGGATCACATCACAGGCTTGTTGCTGAGGATTGGATTTGTCGGCCATACATCGGATTTTGTATGGCCAAAAGTAGAGCGCATCTTTAGATAAAGTACTGTAGATCAAAATACTAACGATAGATGACGTCAGATATCACCGAATGGCGGATAATGTCCGTGAGAAAGTTGCAGGGACAGGACGATAGCGTTTGCGTTTTATATGTTAATTTTATGACTCTTCAGTGAGATTTTATCCGTCTTGTCTGTTATAAAATATTTTGACAATTGCCGTAAAGTTTAGTACCTTTGCGAACCCCTATTATTAACCGCACGTTATTGACCCGTATCACGACACAGACGGACTTTGAAGAGAAGCTTCAGGAAATTGCACAAGCACTATGTCAACATACCCGAGAAGATGACGCTGGGGACATAGGCAATCTGGGATTACTTGCAGGAAGAAGTGGTGTCATCCTTTTCCTGTCTCATTATTTGAATAAATATTCAAACTCGAAGCTCAACGATATTTATGAGGAATATCTGGGTGATTTCTTTGAGACACTGACCACTGAACCGCAATCTATGTTGTCTTATTGTTCGGGACTCGCTGGAGTTTTTACAACTCTTCGGATGATGAATGAAAGCTCTCTGATCGAACTCGATTTTTCGGAAATTGAGAGTGCATACAGCGACAGTATGCTACAATGGATGAACTATTGCTTCTCCAATCAGAATTACGATTTTCTACACGGTGCTCTTGGTGTAGGGATGTATTTTAAAAATGACTCGCTGTTTATAAAAGCCGCATTGCAGAGTTTGGAGAAAACGGCCGTAAAGGATGGAGATAAACTCAAATGGATTTCCAGTCTTGGACAAGACAGGCCCTATGGTTATAATATTTGTTTGTCTCATGGGATGTCAAGCATAGTTATTTATTTGTGTCGGGTTCTTCAATCTGGAATAATGACAGAGTTGAACGAGCAATTGCTTGATAGTGCAGTCAAATACATTTTGTCTCAGGAGATTGATCCGGTTCAATATGGCTGTTACTTTCCCTCTCAATCCTTGGAGAACGGCGATCCGATAGCAAAATCGCGACTTGCTTGGTGCTATGGTGATCTTGGTGTTGCCGCGGCACTGTGGCAGGCTGGAAAAGCGACTGGGAATGACGTATGGTCCCGAAAGGCTCTTGACGTATTCCGATTCTCGGCCAATAGAACAGATCTTCGGGACACTATGACCCACGATGCGGGGTTGTGCCACGGGACGGCAAGTATTGCTATGATGTTCGCTTATATTTATAATCAAACCTCCGACGAAGTATTCAAAAACACTCGCGACTATTGGTTGTCTCAGACTTTTGAAATGAGCCGGTTTTCCGACGGTCCTGCCGGATATAAACAGTATCTGACTCGCGATAACGGTTGGAGAGACAGTTATGCTCTTTTAGAGGGTGTCTCGGGTATTGGCTTGATGCTTTTGTCGATTCTCGATGCGAATGCCGAAAAAGATATGTTGAGTTCCTTTGCGCTGTATTAAAAACATTTATGAGAATATGAAAAAAGTCCCCCTGTATTTGATATCTATCGCTGTTCTGGTCGGTTGTGCTTCCCGGCAGCAGCCCGAGCAATATGCCGATTATTCGAGCAGTTCGGGATTTCAGGTCGAGCTCACCGACTCCGTTTCCGTGGAAAACCTCGTTGCTCTATGCAAGGTTTGGGGCTTTACGAAGTATCACCATCCGGTTTTTGCCGGTTCGACTCACAATGCTGATTACGAGCTGTTTGAGCTATTACCGCGGATTGCTTATGCAGATGCCGAGGAGCGCAATGCCGTACTTCTCGATTGGATACGGGGACTGGGTGAGTTCAAGTCGGCAGAAAAAAAGCTCCGCAAAGAAATTGCAAGGGAAGGTTACATTACTCCGGCCGACTGGGAGTGGCTTGAGGACGAAGCACTTCTTGGCGCGGAGCTAACAGAAATATTGCAGCAGCTTAGATGGGCAAAACGCGAGAAGCCAAGCAGATATGCGCAACAATCAAGTTGGGAGGATTCGCCCACGATTTTTATTAGTTTTTCGGCGGAATCCACTCAAGGTCCCTTCTTTTCGGATACCGGGTATGACCTTCTGACTTTGTTCAGACTGTGGAATATGGCCGAATACTTTTTCCCGAGCGTCGGCCTCACCGACAAAAATTGGAACGATGTTCTCTGCGAATACATTCCGAAGTTTCTGGCCTCGAAAAGTGTAACGTGGACAACGGCGGAACTTATTGCAGAGTTGAGTGACACACATTCAGTAATGTGGCCGAATCCGATATATCCCGACTTGAAATTGCCCGTCGAGTTGGGTTTTGTAGAAGGCAAGTTGATAGTCACAGACAGCCGTACAATTCCTGATGAAGAGCCTGTTTTCGAACCCGGCGATGAGATAATCTCTATAAACGGCCGCGTTCCTGACTATTTTGTTGAGCGCGCCCGTAGATACATCGCCGCATCGAATGAGAGTGCATTATTGCGTGACGCTGCCAGGCTTGCACAACGCGTAAACGATACTATTGTAAATATTATAGTGCGGCGAGATGGTGAGGAGAAGGGGGTTGTTGTCTCGGCACTTGCCTCTGGCTCCGGATCGAATTCCCGTACTAAACAGGAATCTTCGTCGTACGAATTGTTGAGCGATGATGTCGGCTACATCAAACCGGATGAATGCAAAAAATCCGATCACGCTATGATAATGGAAACATTTGCCGACACCGAGGCTATCATCGTCGATATGAGATGCTATCCGATTGAGTTCGGAATGTTCGATTTTATAGGCGACTACTTTATTCCGCATACGACGCAACATGTCACCTGGACGTTACCTGTTTTTTCATTGCCCGGTTATTACCAAAAATTCCCTGCGTCGATGCCATTATCGCCCGTGTCGAGTAGTAACAGCGACTATTACAAAGGGTGCGTGGTGGTGCTCGTGGATGCCACCACCCAAAGTATGGGAGAATATGCAGTGATGGCGTTTCAAGCGGCTCCTGATTTTATCGTGGTTGGTTCTCAGACAGCCGGAGCCGATGGTAATGTTGTCGAGTTGCCTCTTCCTCGTGATATTAGGACTATGTTTTCGGGCATTGGTGTCTATTATCCCGATGGCACAAATGCTCAGCGTGCCGGCATCCGTATCGACCACTACATCGAGCCTTCCGTCGAAGGCATCCGTTCCGGCCGCGACGAGATCCTTGAAAAGGCACTGGAGATAATCGAGAAGAGGAGGACGAAGGATGACCCACGCCCGCCCGATACAACCATACTGTCGACCGCCCTGCTAATACTGCGGGGCGGTTTTTTTGTGAGTGGGAAGGTCCCGTTATTTGAACCCAAAGTGCATAAGATACACTATCACGCCCCACAGAACAACCGAGGAGATGATGATCCCCAGAATGGCACTTAGCAGGTGGTCGGCGAGCCAAAGGACGAGCCCTGTGTTAACGAGCTTGTTGTCCGTGTGCAGAACCTCGCGACCAAGAAATGCCAAATAGATCGCCCCGCCGATAGCGGCCAGCGCAACCAAGCCGATAATAATACCGACTATTAAATCCGATTTTTCCATACCACCCGCTCGAGCAACTATTGTGCCGACTTTTCGAGCTTGATGCCAAGGCGCAGGGTGCGTTCGGTCGGGAGATCGTCGAAGCGGATGGTGTATGATGTGTTTTTGAGATCGACGGCGATGACGGTTCCGGGGCCGAAAACAGGATGCTGCACCCGGTCACCCACCACAAAGAGTTCCGACGGCACCAAAGACGCAACAGCCCGGGTACGCATTTCGAGGCCCGGGTCGATTTCGCGAACGAAATGCAGATTTTCCCGTCCGGCATCGAAGATGAAGCGCGATGGGAGTTTGTATATCCCGTCACCGGTAAGGCCCTCTGCATCTGAAAGATATAGGCGCGTCATCGCCCTCGTCATCGCAACATACGCCAGCCGCCGTTCCTCATCCATCTCCTCGGGCGTGGTGATGCGGCGACCGGGGAAAACACCTTCGCTTAGGCCGCAAACAAACACGTGCGGAAACTCCATCCCTTTGGAAGTGTGGATGGTCATCATCTTCACCGCCTCGCGACCTTCGTCGTGGTCGAGATTGGTGAGTAGTGCCACACGCGAAAGAAAATCGTCAAGCGTAGCGTCATCATCCTGCCCGGCCGCCTCGACCGCACGCTTGAGTTCGGCCACATTGTCGAGCCGCTCTTGGTCGCCCTGCAGACGCAAAAACTCCTCATAACCACTCCTGTCGAGGGTCATCTGGAGAATATCGCCCAGACGCGCCCCGTGCATATCGCGCTTCACCGATTCTATGGCGTCCACATACCGCTGCGCCTGCGTGCCGCGAAATGTCTGGTTGTCAAGGTTTTTGCGCAATGCGTCGTAGAGCGAGGTGCCGTTCTGCTCGGCCTGATCAAGCAGGAAAGCGAGTTTTCGTTTGCCGATTTTGCGGGATGGGGTGTTGATCGTTCTCAGGAAGGCGATGTCGTCGGCCGGGGAGAGCATCCGCAGATAGCAGACTATGTCCTTGATCTCACGCCGCCCGTAGAACTCCACGCCGCTGTAAATCTTGTATGGTAGGCCCTTTTCGATGAAACACTCCTCAAGTGGTCGGGTCAGATAATGAGCACGATACAATATCGCAATCTCGCTCAGGGGTGTCCCGGCGTCGCGCAGGGATTCGATCTCGGCGGCGATCCACTCGGCCTCTTGTTTCGTGTCGCGGGCGTGATTATAGAGTGGCTTTTCGCCAAGAGGCCTCGTCGGCGCGAGTTGCTTCGGGAATCGGACTATATTCTTTTCTATCAGAGTGTTTGAGGTCGTGAGGATCTCCGGAGTGGAGCGGTAGTTGGTCGTAAGCAGGATCGTTTTTGCACCCGGATAGGTTTTGTCGAAATCGAGAAATAGTCGCACGTGCGACCCCCGCCACGAGTAGATCGTCTGGTCTGGGTCGCCTACTATGAACAGGTTGCCGTGCCGCCCCGCGAGCGTTCGGGCGATATTGTATTGGCGCAGGCTAACGTCCTGAAACTCATCCACCATCACGTATTGCATACGCTCCTGCCACTTGGCCCTCACGTCCGGAAAATGGTCCAGAATGTAGGCCGCAAAGTTGATAATGTCGTTGAAATCGCATCCGAAACACTTCTTTTGTTCGTAGAGGTAACGCAGAAAAATCTCTTCATTGCGGTCGGCGGCGGTTGCAAACTTGGCGCGCAGTTGCTCGTTGTCGAGTTCGTAGATGTAGTCTATGTAGCTTGTCGCGTGTAGTTTACGCGCTTCAAGAACCTCGTCCAGAGCACGTTTGACGGTTGTCTCGCGTAGCGTCAGGCCCATCTCCTCGAATATCTTGAGCAGCAGCTGTTTTTGGTCTTCGACGTCGAGGATCACGAAGTTTTTAGGAAAGTTCAGCACGTGGATATCCTCCTTAAGCAGCTGCACACAAAATGCGTGGAACGTGCAGATGTATCCCAGATCCATGTCGCCGAGCGCGGCCCGAATGCGCTGTTTCATCTCGTTGGCGGCACGGTTTGTGAACGTTACACAGAGAATATTGCCCGGTGCAACTCCGAGAGTATCAGTCAGGTAGCAATAACGCGAAGTCAGAGCACGAGTCTTCCCCGTCCCCGCACCCGCAAGCACCCTAACCGCCCCTTCGGTCGTTTGCACGGCAAGGCGCTGCTCGTCGTTGAGCCTGTCCAGATAGTTCATCACCAGAATAGTATAACGCAAAAACGGTCGGATTATGATTCGCGCCACTGGATTTCCTGGTCGCGTCGAAACCACGTCATTTGGCGCTTTGCGTAGCGACGCGAATTGCGTTTTATCAGCTCTACGGCATGCTCCAGACCTTCACGACAGGCCTCTTCTGAGTCATACTCACAGCTAAAGTGATCATTCAATTCACGATAGCCAAGTGTTTGCAGTGCAGGAAGATGTCGCAGCGGGAAAAGTGCCCTTGCTTCGGCTTCGAGCCCACTCGCCATCATCTCGTCCACTCGTGCGTCGATTCGGGCGTAGAGCTCGGCGCGCGGCAGGTCGATGCCGATTTTTTTGATCTCGAACGGCCGGTTGGCTTTTGCGCCGGTGCGAAACGACGAAAACGGTCGGCCCGTCTGGAGACAAACCTCAAGCGCACGTAGCACTCGTGCCGGATTTTGGCGATCCACCGCCGCAAAATATACCGGATCGAGCTGCTCAAGTTGCTCAAGTAAAGGTTTAAGTCCGGCCCCTAACAATTTATCATTCAGATCACTGCGAATCTCGATATCGACCTCCGGCAAAGCGTCCAGTCCGTTGCACAAAGCGTCGATATACAGCCCCGAACCACCCACCGCGATCACATCCCGATGACCGGCGGAGGAGAGTTGCTCGATAAGCGCCAGCGCCTCGCGTTCGAAGTCGGCGCAGGTGAAGCGTTCGGTGGGCTCGCGGTCGGCGATAAAGTAGTGAGACACAGCCGATTGCTGTTCAGACGAAGGTTGCGCAGTGCCGATCGCCATACCGCGATAGACTTGTCGCGAATCGAACGATATGATGGGTGCAGGGCCCAGTTCAGGCGTGCCGAGTTTGAGCGCAAGGCGAATCGCGAAATCGGTCTTGCCAGAGCCTGTCGGGCCCGCTATTGCTGTGAGTGTCATAGAGATAGCAAGAATTTCATCGTGTCGCGACCATCCGGATAATCGAGCAAACTCGGATGCTGCGTCCGTCCGAGAGCCACACTGCGAGGGTGGGGCAGGGCGAGCGAGTCAACCTCTCGACGCGAGAGAGCCAGGCATTGGATCTCGTTGTCGTGCTCCTCGACCCAAAGCGTTACTTCAGATAACGTGTCGTAAAATGCATAATTCAATACACTTACGTCGGCAGAAAAGTCACCGCATTCGCGAAGCAAACAAACCCCGCAATCGAGAAACGGCACTCCTGACATCAAAAGCAACGCACGTGCCTGACGGTAACTATTTCGATGTAGCGGTGAGGTATCGTACTGACCCAAAGCTGATTGCAAAGCCGAGAAGTCATATCCGCGTGGCACGAAAACCAAACTGACGTTGCGGCATCCTAGGCCCGAGTAAGCCAGTATGTCGTCGGCCAGGGCGGCGAGTTCGTCGGGAGTTTCGTCACCACGCAAAACCGCTAACGATGACCGGTGGCCGCGAAGCAGTGTTGGCAAACCAGCAAATCGTTCACGAAAACTGCGCGTTGCGTCCTCGCCCCCCATTGCGATAACGGCGTCCGGCGCGGCGGCATAGGGCGAGTCAGCCGCAAAACAAACAGGCAAAGTCGGTTCTATGTCAAGTAGTTGTTCTACCACCCACGCCATCCTGTCGGCATCGCGTCGTGAGGGCTGTACCAACGCTCTGTGCCCGGCCGCCAAAACGCACAATAAATCGTGCACGCCGACAAAAGGAATGTTGCCGGCTGTGATAATTAATATATTTTTTGTTATATTTGTGGTCGCGTAGCGTGCGAGCCAGTCGTTAATTGCCTGAGGCGAAAGCATATCGGCGGCAATGGCCTGGGCAGCACGACGCGAATCCCGAGCGGCTGAGGTCCAAGTGGCGTCTGATGCACTTGCCGAAGCCCTGGGGAAAAAATCACCTTCGAAGGCGGCCAAACGGCGCCCGAGTTCCACAAAAACATAGTTTATTGCAAGTTTCACACCGCAAAGTTAACCAAATCCCATTTTCTATGCAAGACACTCACGCAATGGAGTCGAAAAGCCTCTCCGAACTGCGAATCATTGCCAAGTCCCTTGGTATCAAGGGCGCCTTCAAGAAAGACGAACTTATCGCACGCATAATTCAAGACTCCGCCAACGCGACGCAACCTTCTGAATCCGTCGCAGAAGGCCCGCTTTCACCTACGGAATTTGCTGATTACCAAGGTGAACCGAGAAAACGTGGACGCAAACCGAGAGTTCGTGTTGGCGCTGCTCCGGAGATGGTTTCGAGCCCGGCGGAAACTGCGGGATTCACCGAAGTTCCAGAAATGACAGCCCCGGCAGAAGTCTCGACTGAAACTGCAGATAACGGTCAACGCGGTGCATACCAGCAGGATAGAGGCAAAAAACACAGGCAAAAAGGCGGCCCCGGAAACGGCTATCAAAACGGTGCAGGCCATAGCGGCGGACACAACGAGGCACGCGACTTTTTCACTGGTAGCGTTGAGGGCGAGGGCGTTCTGGAGGTGATGTCCGACGGGTACGGATTCCTGCGGTCGGCCGACTATAACTACCTCAATTCGCCCGACGACGTCTACGTTTCGCCGTCTCAGATCAAGCTTTTCAGCCTCAAACCGGGCGACACGGTGCAGGGCGAGATTCGTCCGCCACGCGAGGGCGAAAAGTATTTCCCACTCGTTAAAGTCAATCGTATCAATGGATTGGCTCCCGACCTCGTGCGCGACCGCGTACAGTTCGAGTTTATGACGCCGCTCTTCCCGAGCGAAAAATTCAACCTCACGGGCAACGGCCACAACAACCTTTCCACGCGCGTGGTCGACCTCTTTTCACCCATCGGTAAGGGCCAGCGCGGATTGATCGTTGCCCAGCCCAAGACCGGTAAAACCGTGCTGTTGCAGAACATTGCTAACGCCATTGCGGACAACCACCCGGAGGTCTATATGATTGTTCTTCTGATAGATGAGCGCCCTGAAGAGGTAACCGAAATGGCCCGCAACGTGAAGGCCGAGGTCATCTCCTCGACGTTTGACGAACAGGCTTCGCGCCACGTGAAGGTAGCCGAAATGGTGCTCGACAAGGCCAAACGGATGGTCGAATGCGGACAGGATGTGGTGATCTTCCTCGACTCGATCACTCGTCTTGCGCGCGCGTATAATACGGTGCAGCCCGCGAGTGGCAAGGTGCTTTCGGGCGGGGTCGACGCCAACGCGCTCCACAAACCAAAACGCTTTTTTGGTGCTGCGCGAAATACGGAAGAGCGTGGCTCTCTGACGATTATAGCAACAGCTCTGATCGACACCGGTTCGAAAATGGATGAGGTGATCTTCGAGGAGTTCAAGGGCACGGGCAATATGGAGCTTCAACTGGATCGCAAGTTGGCCAACAAACGCGTCTATCCGGCTGTCGATGTGATCGCCTCTGGAACGCGCCGCGAGGACCTGCTGCTGTCAAAGGAGGTGCTCCAGCGGACCTGGATTATGCGCAAGTTCCTGTCTGATATGACTCCCGTCGAGGCAATGGAGGTGATGAAAAAGCATATGGAAGGCACGCGCGACAACGCCGAACTACTCATTTCAATGAATTCTTAACCAGCAACTTAGAAAGTATATCCGGCCTGGAGATAGAATTCCACTCTTCGAGAGACGTTCGACCATCCCAGCGACACCATTACCGGAAAATTCCGTAGATCCAGCCCGTAATCCAGCGAGGCTCCGAAGTAGCTCTTCGTGGTACTCACACCTGGATCTATACTGATAATCTGGCCAGGTAGCGCACCCAAAATATCCCCGGCCGCAAGGCCATAATTCATTGATGCTGAAACATAATGACGTTGCCCGAGACGTTGCCTCGCTTGCAGCCTTGCCGCGAGGAACGTGTTCGATACCGATTGCATATAGCCCACACCATCGAATGGCAGCTGCCCACGCGCATACCGACCGAACCACTTGCCACCCACCATATTAAGCAGTGCGAACGGGACATTGTCGCCAAAAAGTACACGCCCGTAAACCGTCGGTATGAGCGAAAACCGTCCCGATATCGGAATCGCTGTCAGCCACGAAGCCGTCAGTGCACCGAACGGATAGTCATCTCGATATTGAACGAAGTTGTCGGTATAAAGTTCGTAAGCCGCTGACACAGAGGTTCCTCGCGTGGCAAAATAGCGACTGTTAAGTGTCTCGTAGTCGAGCCGCGCAAAGTAGCTCACCAACCTGTCGTTCTGCACTGGAATCTTGCCGCCCTCGTGCGGGAAATCCTTAAAATCGGTTAACCAGCTCAGGTAGAAGTACTTCTCCCACGCCAGCCCCATCTCCATACGAAAGTTCTGACGCAGGAAGTTCATATTCAGATAGCTCAGCGTCACAAGATGGTGGTTGTAGATTGGGTTGTATGATCGCCTTCCCTGTGAGTTGATAACCACATTGTTACGGTTAAACGTGTAGCCCAGCTTGAAACTGCTCAACGGCGAGGTCAGCAGCGAGTACTCCAGTTGTCCCATCGATCGCTTGCCGAATCGCCCCGTCAGCGACACTGTTTGCGGGGTCTGCTTGCCGAACCGCAATGTACCATTAACTATCACAGCAGCAATCTCTTCCGTATCGAAACTCACACCCGCGTTCAGACTGTTTTCCTTCACGTCGTTCATATGGAACGTCAGGTTATAGCCGTCCAGCGTGTCGCGCAGAGAGTAGTAAACGCCTGTGCGTGAGCCCACTGAGCCGATCATCGACACACAGTGGTGCAGGTGGGTAACGCTTATTGTGCCACCCGGTTCAATGTGGCATTTTCGCATCAGCCACCGTTGCTCACGCGGCGTGAGGCTCTCGAATGAAACGTCATATATCTTAAAATCACCGCGTCCGGCAAGCGGAACGAACGGTCCATGGCGCGGAGGAGCAAAATCAGGTGTGAGGTCGATCCCGCGCTTCAGACTCATCAGGTCTTCCCAATGATCGGCCATCGAGCTCTCACCACGCCGAATTAGCGTGTCAAGTGCGGGCAGGTTGAAGCTGGCCGATGAGTAGCCCTCGACATCGACCTTGACATAGACATCCGTGCGAGCAACATTTTCGCGATAGGCATCGTTCCTCATTGACAGATCGACCATTTGGGCCAACACAGCCGGAGCGCCAATTAATTGATCCTTAGAACGAAGCGTTGACAACACATCGACACCGATAATTACGTCGGCGCCCATCGAGCGAGCCACATCGGTTGGAAAATTATTCACGATCCCGCCGTCGACCAGTACCATCCCGTCGGTGAAAACAGGGGTGAACACACCCGGTATGGCCATACTCGCCCTCATTGCTGTGGGCAGCACACCGGAGCGCATCACAACGGTCGACCCGTCGACAACATCCGCCGCAACGCAAGCAAACGGGATAGGTAAGCTACTGAAATTCAACGAATCGTGGTATCCGGCGGTGAGGTTCGAGAATAACATATCGAGGTTGGTGCCGCGAATCACTCCACCGACGACCTCCAACCTGCGTCCGAAAGAGTACGAAACCTGATATCGGTCTCCGGTCTCTTTGCGCGAAAAAGGTGCACGCGAGCGCGGAGTCCGGTCGCTCAGCAGCAATCCCCAATCCTGAGAAAGCACCATCGAATCGAGCTGATCAGGCGTATAACCGATTGAGTACAACCCACCTACAATAGCGCCCATCGAGGTGCCGACCACAATGTCGATCGGGATACCGGCTTCTTCGATGACGCGTAGAGCCCCGATGTGAGCAACGCCTTTTGCTCCGCCACCACTCAAAACCACGGCGACTTTCTTTCGCGTGGTTGCGTTCTCGTCCTGCGCGGCGACTGCGGCGACGGCCTTGGTGGTCGTCACGAACAGGACGCATAGGAGCAGTATATTGAGTAGTTGGCGTTTCATCAGCGCAAAGATAGTACAAATTAGAGACCAAAAAAAGCGCCCCTGACCGGAGCGCTCGTGCTTCTATGTTTTGGAGTCCCCTCCACATCTCTCTTCTCCCCCCTCGCTCCGGCCCCCGACCTTATACCTCCGGGTCGATGTCAATTATTTGGAAGCCGTTGATCTTGATTTCGACATCGAGGTTGTAGAGGATATTAATCTCGATCTTGAACAGTTCTTCCTTGTTGATGTCGTCCTGATCGTAATAGAGGTATCGGCCGTGTTCGTCGCGCACCTGACGGATGTGCGATAGTATGTCGATATCGGGCAACACGTGATTGTCGGCTCTTGTCTTGTCGGTGCTGTGTAGGTGCAGCAATGCCGGATTGGTTTTGTGCCGTTGTACATCAAGACGCAACAAGCGTATCTCCGCAACTGTTTCTGTGTCGGTCAGCGAGATTGTCCTGGTGTTGAAGCGTTCTTCCGGTGCCCACTGACATATTCCGCCGTTGTACGTGTAGCTTCCCATAGGGGCCGTGATATAGATATCGAGTGGCAAGTGTGGTTCGGCTCTTGTGCCACTGGTTTTCCTGGGGATCGTCGGGTTGATGTACTGTACTCCCATGACTTTCAGTTCTATGGTGTTGTGATACGGTACGAACGTGAAGTCGATATAGGTCGGTTCCTTAGAGTTGTTTACTTCGGGATTTACTACGACGGTTTCTGCATACGCGTGATAGAGATTCGAGAACCTGTCTCCTGAGTCGGCTACCAACAGTCGGAAATCGTTCAGTTTGGTTTTGTTAACTTCCACGCCTACGGTTCTGCCGGTCGATCCGTCCACCAAATGCCTTTCTATGAAACTGCCTTTTTGGTACGTCGGTCCTCCGAAGCCCCAAGCCACGATGGAGTAAGTTCCGACTGGCAGATTTGCTGCGAGTAGACCGTGGTCGAGTTCAGCACTATTAATAGGTATGATCGCTGCCAGAACTCCCGTGCTCTTTTCGAAGATATAGAGCACCATTTCTTCCATTCTGGTTGCTATGTCGAAGTCGTCGTTTGGATCTTCCTTTGCGTCGTACTTGTATCCGAACCTCAGGTCGACTTCGGCTTCGAAGCAGTCTTCCATATTTGTCTTGACGTTGCAGCTTGTGGCCATTCCCACGAGGCCCACGAGCGCAACCATCATCAGAGCATTGAAGTATTTCTTCAGGTTTTTCATAATTTTCGGATTTTTAGTGAGCACCGGCGAACCCAATCCCCGGTGCCCTTTGTTACGATCGCGTAACCCGTTGCGCGCTTAAGCACGCGTGTGGATTACATTTCTACGTCGCTGATTTCGATAACGGTCCAAGGTACAACCGTTACGTCAACAGTCAGTTCGTAATCGGTGAAGGGATCCGGTTCGTCGGGAAGAGTAGCAAACTGAGTCGAGTCGAACGGAACCTTAGCGATACGGTAGATGTTACCCGGTTCGAAAGTGGTCTTGCCGTCCGGCAGAGTGTAGTTCTTAACTTTCAGATAAGCCACATAGGGATCACCGTCTGCATCGGGGTCTGAACCACCTTCTACACGAACACCAAAGAGAGGTTTGGTTTCTGCGGGAACGTTGTAAGCCCAAACTTTGCTACCATCGGCAGCGGCTTTAGCAACACCGTCAACACCTGCCCAAGAGCCAGTGTCATAAAGACCTGTACCAGTGTAAACCGGAGCGGCAACATTGGCGCCTGCACCCTTCTTACCACCGAGAGTGTACTGATTGTTGTAAGCGAAGAGCGAAACACCGGTTACAGAGAAATCTTCACCAGAGGTGTTGACTGCGGGAGTCATCGCGTAGACGTCCGGATCGGTATCGCTGTCAAGGTGGTCTTCAACAGCAACCAACTCGATACGAGCAACAACGGGCAACAGGTTGATGCTGCAAGTTGCAGTTCCCGCAGCGCTAGTCGTAGGAGCATCTACGATAGTGATCGTCTGAGCGGCAAAGGTCTTGGTACCTTCGTTGACAGTTGCGAGGGGAACTTGAGTAGTATCCGGTAGAAGATTGGCTACGCTACCGAGTTCGGCCGACATAATGCTGGCAGCACTGGTCGGAGTCGTGGGAAGAGTAATACCATTCGCAGCGGTGTTACCTACTACAAATACCGTAGCGTCAGCCGGAACGAGCGTTGCGAGCGTCTGGCCGGTGCTGATGGAAGAGGTGATAGCCTCGCTGGTGATGAGTTCACCACTTGCGAAGACATAGATCATACCGTCGCTCAAAGTAGCGGCAGCTGCTGATCCAGGAGCAGTGACGGCACGGGTAGCGCCAGCCAACTTGATGACCAACTGATGGTTGCCTTTTACGTCAACCTTCGATTCGGTCTCTTTGATACAGCTCGAGAAGCCAAAGGCTACCAGGGCTGCCAATGCAAAAACCTGAAGTTTTTTCATAATAAAAAAGAATTAGTTTAAAAAAGTTAAAAAATTAAATTTGGGTACTATATAATTGTCTTAATTGGGTACTATTCAACGCGCAAATATACGCACTTATTTTCAATCTCACAACATTTTGCATTTTTTTTTATTTTTTTCTACATTTGTCTCCTCAATGGTGGTGGTTCTCGATAACGTTCGCAGCCTTAATAACGTAGGCTCCTTTTTTCGCACCTGCGACGCTTTTGGCGTCTCAAGACTTGTTTTGTGTGGTATTTGCGGCACTCCTCCTAAAAGCGAGATTCACAAAACCGCCCTCGGGGCCGAACTCACCGTTCCGTGGGAGTACGTCGAAGAAACGGTAACCGCGGTGGAAAAATTGCGTCAGGTCGGATATATTATCCTCGCGGTCGAGCAAACCCCCGACGCAGTGCTGCTCACCGAGTTTACTCCCGACCCCGCTGCAAACTACGCGTTGGTTTTCGGTAACGAGGTCGACGGGGTTGCTCCCGCCGTTATTGATCGGTGTGACGGCGCGATCGAGATTCCGCAGGTTGGTTCCAAGCGTTCGCTCAACGTTGCGGTTTGCGGTGGGGCTGTGATTTGGCAATTTTTTACGTACAAGATATGTCGACAGAGGGAAAAATAAAAGCGGTGACTGCCCGTAGGCTCGCCGAAATGAAGGCTCGTGGCGAGCGGATCGCTATGCTCACGGCCTACGATTACTCCACGGCTCGGGTTATGGACGCCGCCGGGTTGGACGTGATTCTGGTCGGCGACTCGGCTGCTAATACTATGGCCGGCTGGGACTCCACGCTTCCCATCACACTCGACCAGATGATTTACCACGCCGCCAGCGTCGTTCGGGGTACCTCTCGGGCTCTGGTTGTTGTCGACCTTCCGTTTGGTAGTTATCAGGGCGATTGGCGCGAGGCTCTGGCTTCGGCCGTGAGGGTGATGAAGGAGAGTGGGGCAGGGGGGGTCAAACTTGAGGGTGGCGAACAGATCGCCGAGACTGTGCGTAAGATCGTCTCCGCTGGTATTCCCGTTATGGGCCACCTCGGACTTACTCCCCAGTCTGTCCACCAGTTCGGTGGTTACGGTCTTCGCGCCGCGGAGGATGCCGAGGCTGAGAGGCTTATTAGCGACGCGCGCCTGCTTCAGCAGGCCGGTTGCTTCGCCGTTGTTCTCGAAAAGATTCCCGCTTCTCTTGCTACTCGGGTCTCGGGTGAGCTTGTCATTCCCACTATCGGCATCGGCGCCGGTGCCGGTTGCGACGGTCAGGTGCTTGTGGTTCAGGATATGCTCGGCGTGACTCACGACTTCTCGCCCAAGTTCCTTCGCCGTTATGCCGACCTTGAATCCGTTATGACAGCCGCCTTTACCTCATATATAAAAGACGTCCGCTCGGGCGATTTCCCTTCTCGCGAGGAGGAGTACTGAGACGCGTGGCATAGTTTGTGTGGTTGGGGGCTGGAAAACCACACTGATTATGAAAAAGTTCGTCCTTATTTCAGCATTTTTCACCTTCGCGGCCATCGTTTCCTCAGGCGCACAATCTCAGGACTCTCATTGGGTTCGACAAGGGGTGGCCGGCGCAACTCTCTCTCAGGTATCGCTCAGTAATTGGGCTGCCGGTGGCGAAGGTTCCGTTGCTTACAACCTGATGTTCAACTACGACGCCGATTATAAAAACGGCCGCCACCTTTGGGATAACCGCATCGAGTTGGCTTACGGTATGACCTGGTCGCAGTCCAAAGGTCAGCAGAAGAACAACGACCGTATCTTCCTCAGTTCGATGTACGGTTACGAGATCGGTAACAACTGGTACTTCTCCGCTCTTGGTACCTTCCGGACCCAGTTCGCCAATGGCTTCGATTACGGCCTCTCTCCCAAGCACAAGATTTCTCGTTTTATGGCTCCCGGCTACCTCAGCTTCGGTCTTGGGTTCACTTGGAAACCCAACGACTGGTTTTCGGCAATGTTTTCGCCCCTGACCTGGCGCGGCACTTTTGTTCTGGACGACGACTTGTTCTGGGACGCCAACGGTAATCCGATCTCCGCTTTCGGGGTTAAGCACGGTAAACATTTCTTGAACGAACTGGGTGCCAACGTCCGCTTGGAGGTCAATCGCAACCTTACTCAGAATATCAATCTTTACAGTCGCCTCGACCTTTTCTCGAACTACCTTCACAAGCCTGGCAACATCGACGTTCACTGGGATGTCGTCCTGTCGGCTGCTTTGACTCGTTGGTTGTCTGCTAATTTGACGTTGAATATGGTTTACGACGACGACGTCAAGTTTCCTCGTAAGGACGGTTCGATGGGCTCTTCTAAGTTCCAGATTCGCGAGATTTTCGGCCTTGGGTTGCAGACAACGTTTTGAGTTTTTCCAATTATTTTCTACCTTTGCGGTCCCGTGTTTTCTCCGGGACTGTTTTTTTGCGGAAATAGCTCAGTCGGTAGAGCATCAGCTTCCCAAGCTGAGGGTCGCGAGTTCGAATCTCGTTTTCCGCTCCGCAAGTTACTACAATTCCACCTTCACCCGGTATATCCGCCATAGATACCGTAGCTTGTCGAGCCACGCCGCCCACTTTGTTTTTGGATCCCTGATCGAAAGATATAGCCGAAAGGATAGAAATTCGCAGTGCTTGGTCGCTTCTCGCCTGAAGTAGTCCACAAACTTTTGCGGAGCTTCGACCTCAACAGCTCCTCCGAACATCCGTAGGTTATAGCTTGTGTACACCATCGGATCTATGTCTCTAAGATTATTCTCCGTAAACGCTATGCAGGACTCATAGTGTTGCTTGCGATTTGAGACGAGATAATAGATCGTCGTTGGTTCCTCCTCCCTGGCTATCAGTTTGTAGTTGCGCTCGAACCTCACTATGAAGTCGTAGTCCTGATGGTCTATCAGTTCCGGATCCCACATCGTTCCCTTCGCGCTTTGGGCCGTTGTAAAATAGGTCGACGTCTGTGCTCCGGTCACGGTCTCCAATAGATAGTCTATCATCGACTCGCCCTCCCTCAGCGCCCGCGCTATCATTTTCTCGTTCTCATCCCTCACTCCGTGTTCTCTCGTAAAATACAGACCTCCATACGATCCATCCGCACCGCTCTCTTTGAGCGACTTCAGACACTTTTCGAGATGGTCTTCCAACCACGCATCGTCGGCGTCCAGCATCGCTATGTAGTCTCCCGTGCTTTTGTTGATTCCGTGGTTGCGCGCCACGTTCGCATTGGCGTGTTGTATTTTGTAGTATGCGATTCTCTGATCGAGTCCTTCGAGTTTCTCTTCTATGGGTAGTGGCGAGCCGTCGTCCACGACAATTATTTCGAAATTTTGGTGCGTCTGCCTCAAGACGGTCTTGATTGTCGGTACCAGCAATTCCTTTTCGTCGTTGTACACCGGTATGATTACTGAGATTTTGTCCTGCCCTGAAGTGTTTTCTTTCATCGTGTTTGTCGTTCATTGGTTTAGCGCAAAAATACACATTAATTCTCAAAAATTGTTTGGAGAAACAAAATTTTAGCTTACCTTTGCACTCCGATTCCCACTCGGAATTGTCCACTTTGGGGAGTTTAGCTCAGCTGGTTCAGAGCATCTGCCTTACAAGCAGAGGGTCGGCGGTTCGAATCCGTCAACTCCCACCGAAATAAATAAGCCGCCTTCCGCCGAGGTGGCTTGTTTTTTGTAGTAGGGCTGACATAACATAACAAACGCCCCACGACTATGAACAGTTCCCTTTTGCAAAAGCTGACCGCTTCTCCCGGTAAGACCCACTCGACCGGCGACTTCAGTACGTCCTACACTGCTTCCTGGAGTAAAAAACACGGTTTGGAGCGGCTCGAACGGGCCATTTCTCGTATGCGCGACCTCCAGGACAAGCTTTTTGCTCTTGACCGCCACTCTGTCCTTATTATCTTTCAGGCTCTCGACGCTGCTGGTAAGGACGGTACTATCGAGCACGTTATGACTGGCATAAATCCCCAGGGTTGTCAGGTTTTCACCTTCAAAGAGCCCTCTACCGAGGAGCTCGACCACGGTTTCCTTTGGCGCATCTACCGTGACCTTCCCGAGCGCGGCCGTATCGGTATCTTCAACCGCTCTCATTACGAGGAGGTGATCGTCACCAAAGTCCACCCCGAGCTCCTGCTCGACGAGAAACTGGTCGACGTGGACGATTTGCACGACGTCGACGCCGACTTCTGGAGCCGCCGTTACCGCCAGATCAACGACTTCGAGCGTTACCTCACCGAGACCGGTACCGAGGTTATAAAATTCTTCCTCAACGTCTCTCGCCACGAGCAGCACAAACGCTTTCGCGACCGGCTTCAGGATCCTGCTGCCAATTGGAAATTCTCTCTGGCCGACGTTCGCGAGAGCGAGTTTTGGGACTCTTACCAGCGTGCTTACTCCGATATGCTTACCCACACCTCTACCGCCCTTGCTCCCTGGTATGTGATTCCCGCCGACCACAAATGGTTTATGCGCGCTGCCGTTGCCGAAATTATTTGCGAGCGCCTCGGCCGGCTTGGCCTTCACTATCCCGAGCTCTCCGAGCAGCAGCAACAAGACCTTCACCAAGCTATGAAAGAGATCGACACCGTCACAATATGAAAGCCCTCTACACTATCGGTTTGCTCGTCGTTGCAAACATCTTTATGACCGTTGCCTGGTACGGCCACCTTCGTTTCGGCACTTCAAAAAGCGGTGCGCCGTTGCCCCTCATCGCCATCATCCTGATTAGTTGGGGTATTGCGTTTTTCGAGTATTGCGTTCAGGTTCCCGCCAACCGTATCGGTTTCATTGGTGACGGCGGGCCGTTTTCTCTGATCCAGTTGAAGATCATCCAGGAGGTTATCTCCTTGAGCGTTTTCACCGTCTTCACTCTTCTCGTTTTCCGCTCCGAGACTTTTCGCTTCAACCACATTCTTTCGTTCCTGTTTCTTGTCCTTGCTGTGTTTTTCGCTTTTCGTAAATGAGATTCTACTGGTCCATCCTTCGTCGTTACCTTTGGAGTCTGTTGGCCAGTCCCCTTCTGATTGGCGTTGCTGTTTTGTGCGAGACTCTCCAGCCGTTGTATATGTCTCGTATCGTCGACGATGGGGTTATGAACCGAGACCTTGGCATTATTACCTCCACTGGTATTTGGATGATCGGCCTCTCTCTCGTTGCTCTCGCCTCCGCCGTTGCTAATGCTTACCTTTCCTCCCGTACTTCGACTCGCTTCGGTACCGACCTTCGCCGTACTATTTTCACCCGTATCGACTCTTTCTCTTTTCCCGACGTCGACCGCTTTTCTTCCGCTTCTCTGATCACCCGCCTTACTGGCGACGTTACTCGTATGCAGCAGATCGTGTTTATGTCTATGCGTATAATGCTTCGCGCTCCGATGTTGTTCGTGATGGCACTCGTATTCATCCTCGTTCTCGACGCCCAGCTTGCTGTTGTTCTTGCTGCTGCTATTCCCGCTATGGCTTTCATTGTTTGGATCGTTATGCGCCGTGGTTTTCCGTTCTTTTTGAAGGTCCAGCGTCGTGTCGACCGCCTCAACGCTGTTGTTCGCGAGAATTTGCTCAACATCCGTCTCGTCAAGTCGTTCGTTCGCGAGGATTTCGAGAATGAGAAGTTCGAGACCGCTTCCACCGGCCTTCACGACACCACTCTGAAGGCTTCTAACATCATCGTCACCCTTATTCCTCTTATGCAGCTCGTCCTCAACATCTCTATTGTTGTTGTTCTTTGGTTGGGCGGTGCTCGCGCTATCGAGGGTTCTTTGTCCGTCGGGCAGTTGATCTCTTTCGTCAATTACTTTATGCAAATTCTGATGGCCGTAATAATGTTCTCGATGGTTGTTATGAACTTTGCTCGCGCTTCTGCTTCGTCCGAACGCATCCTTGAGGTTCTTCGCACCACGCCCTCTCTCACCGACTCTCCTGAGGCTCTTTCCCATCCGCTCTCTGTCGAAAAAGGTTCCGTCGAGTTTCGCGACGTCGGGTTTCACTACGAGGGCGGCACTTCCGGCGACGATAACGTCCTGTGCCATATATCATTCTCCGTCACCCCCGGCGAGACTGTCGCTGTTGTCGGCGGTACCGGTTCCGGTAAAAGTTCCCTCGTTCAGCTCATTCCTCGGCTCTACGACGCCACTTCCGGTAGCGTGCTCATCGATGGCCACGACGTCCGCTCTTTCCGCCTTGCCGAGCTTCGCCACAGTATCGGTATGGTTCTCCAGAAGAACGAGCTCTTCTCCGGTACTATCCTCGAAAACCTCCGTTGGGGTAATCCCGACGCCTCTCTCCATGAGGTCCAACAGGCTGCAAAGATTGCTCAGGCCCACGACTTCATAATGGGCTTCGACAAGGGTTACGACACCGAGTTGGGGCGGGGTGGGGTGAACGTTTCCGGCGGGCAGAAACAGCGCCTCTGCATCGCTCGCGCGCTCCTTCGTAAGCCCCGTATCCTGATCCTCGACGACAGTACTTCGGCGGTCGACTCCACCACCGAGCTCGCCATCCGCCACGGCCTCAAACGCACCTTGCGCCACACCACCGTCTTCATCATCACCCAGCGTATCAACACAATGCAGTCTGCCGACCGGGTTCTCGTCCTTGAGGATGGTAAGATCGACGGTTTCGACACTCCCGACCGATTAATGCACACTTCCGCGGTATATAAAGAGATCTATGACTCGCAGCAATACAAAGCGTAGGACGCTCTTGCGCCTTTTCTCCTACCTCGGCCACCAGCACGGGGCTCTTGTTGTTGCTTGCGTTCTTCTTGTCGTTAGTGTTGCGTCGAGTACACTTGGCTCTTATCTGATCCGCCCCATCATCAACGATTACATCCTTCCCGGTGACTGGTCAGGCTTGATCCGTATCCTCATCCTTCTTCTTGGCGTCTACCTTCTCGACGCGGTAGCCGACCTTGGCCAGTACCGCTTGATGAACTCCATCGGCCTTCGTACCACATCTCGCCTACGCGAGGATCTGTTCCAGCACCTCGAACACCTTCCCGTCGATTACTTCTCGACCCACCAGACTGGCGACCTTATGAGCCGCTTCACCAACGACATCGACCGCATCGCCGACGCCCTCACCGACAGCCTTTCCAGTATGATCTCCGGCCTTTTGACGCTCATCAGTATCACCGTTATGATGCTCGTCATCAGTCCTCTGCTCACTTTGGTTACGCTCGTGATGGTTCCTGTTATGGTTCTTGCTGCTCGTTGGATCGTCCGCCGTAGCCGCCGTTACTTCACCGCCCAGCAGGAGTCGATCGGTACCCTCGGCGGCTTCACCGAGGAGATGATCTCCGGCTTGAAAGTCATCAAAGTGTTCAACCACGAGGCCGCTACCGAGCGCGACTTCGACCACCTTAACCGCGACCTTAACGACAAAAGCGAACGCGCTCAGTTCTACTCCGGACTGATGATGCCCATAATGCAGAACCTCAGTACCCTGAATTACGTCTTCGTTACTATCGTCGGCGGTATTTTGGCCATCTTTCGCGGGTTCGACGTCGGCGGTCTCGCTGCATTCCTCCAGTATTCTCGCCAGTTCGGCCGCCCTATCAACGATATGGCCACTCTCTATAACTCCATCCAGGCTGCAATCGCTGGCGCGGAGCGTATCTTCCAGATCATCGACACCGCTCCCGAGCCCGCCGACTCTCCCGACGCCACCGAACTTCAAAACGTCGAGGGTGAGGTTGTCTTCAAGGAGGTTGTTTTCGGTTACGAGCGCGGCCACGTTATCCTCGACGGTATCTCTTTTCGCGCTGCTCCCGACCACAAGATCGCTCTGGTCGGTACTACTGGCGCCGGTAAGACCACTCTTTTGAACCTTCTTCCTCGCTTCTACGACCTCTGGTCCGGCTCTCTTACCATCGACGGCCACGAGGTCTCCTCCGTCCAGCGCACCAGCCTTCGCCACCAGATGGCTATCGTTCTTCAGGACACCCACCTTTTCACTGCTTCCGTCCGCGAGAACATCCGTTACGGCCGCCTCGACGCTTCCGATGCCGAGGTCGAGCAAGCCGCTCGCCTCACCGCCGCCCACTCGTTCATCAAGCGGCTTCCTCAGGGTTACGACACTATTTTGGAGAACGACGGTGCGAACCTCAGCGCCGGCCAGCGCCAGTTGTTGAACATCGCCCGCGCTGCTGTAGCCGACCCGCCGATTTTGCTCTTGGACGAGGCCACGAGTAACATCGACACCCGCTCCGAGGTATTGATTCAGAAAGGTTTGGATAAATTGATGGAGGGTCGCACGAGCCTGATCATTGCCCACCGCCTGTCGACTGTTATGCACGCCGACACGATCCTGGTTCTCGAAAACGGCCACATCATCGAGCGCGGCACCCACACCGAACTTCTCGCCCTCAAAGGTAAATACGCCGCCCTCTACAAGGAGCAGTTCGAGTAGCTGCCCCGCCAAAGCCCTCCCCAGCTCGGCCCCTTAATACCCCAGTATCCTCATCATCGACCTGTAGCTCTGCTCGCGCGCAAACAGCCTTGTATAGTACTCGCTGTCTCCCTTTTCTCTGTCAATGATCACGTGCTTTGGTGCTGGTATCAGGCAGTGTTGGATTCCTCCGAAGCCTCCCAAGGACTCCTGATACGCTCCCGTGTGGAAAAACCCTATGTACTGCGGCTCTTCGGCCTGAAGTTTCGGTAAAAAGATGGCATTGGTATGGGCCTCGCCGCTGTAATAATCTTCCGAATCACACGTAAGCCCTCCCAGGAAGACCCTCTGATACTCCTGATCCCAATTGTTTATCGCCAGCATAATGTACCTCTGGTGTATTCCCCACGTATCGGGTAGGGTAGTGATAAACGAGCTGTCTATCATATACCAGAACTCTCTGTCGTTCTGTTGTTTTTGGTTCACTATCGAATACAACACCGCCCCGCTGTCTCCCACCGTGAACGACCCGAACTCCGTAAACAGGTGTGGTTCTTCGATTCCTTGCGAATTGCAGATATTCTTTATTTGCGCCACAATCTCTTCTGCCATATACTCATAGTCGAATTCCATCCCGAGCGAGGTTTGGAACGGAAATCCTCCTCCGATGTTCAACGAATCGAGCTCCGGACAAATCTTCTTCAGCTCGCAGTACAAGTTCACACACCTGTTCAGCTCGTTCCAGTAGTACGCCGTATCTTTTATTCCGGTGTTGATGAAGAAATGTAGCATCTTCATCTCATACTTCTTGTTGGGCTTGATCTTCTGCTTGTACAGCTCCACAATTTCGTTGTACCTTATCCCCAGCCTCGAGGTATAGAAATCGAATTTCGGTTCCTCTTCGGCTGCGATCCTGATTCCCACCTTGCACCTCTTCTCCAGCACCCCGTTGAACAAGTCCACCTCTTCTTTGTTATCGAAAATGGGTATCGTGTTTCCGAATCCCGCATTCACCAGGCTGGCTATGTTCTCCACATATTGCGGCCTCTTGAACCCGTTGCAGATTATGTAGGTGTTCTTGTCCATCAGGCCCTGTTCATACAGGGAGTTGATGATGTGAATATCATACGCCGAGCTCGTCTCGATGTGAATATCGTTCTTCAGCGCTTCTTCCAGCACAAACGAGAATTGCGAGCTCTTCGTGCAGTACGAATAGTTGTACGTTCCCTTGTAGTCGACCTTTGCCATCGCTACATTGAACAGCCTCTTGGCTTTGTTTATCTGTTGCGATATTTTCGGTAGATAGGTAATTTTCAGCGGTGTTCCATACTGCTTGATTAGTTCCATCAGCGGAACGTCGTGCCAATTCAGATCGTTATCCTCTACGGTGAACTCTTCCGTTGGGAATTCGAACGTCTGTTCGATGAGGTCTGCGTACTTATTCTTCATAGCGAGCACAAAGGTAGGAAATATTTTGTTAACAAAACAGGGGTTGCAAATTCTTAGGCGACACAACGTACTGAATGCCCGTTCGCCCGATTGTTGTTGTTTGTGTTCGCTTCTCCACTATTGAAATTCAGGTTGTTTGCATTGCCAGAATTGTTCACTGTGGAACTCCAGTAATTTCCATTTGAATCGATTTCGTTCAGCGAGCCATTGTTGTTGCGGTAACCAGAAGCGGGAAGAAACACCGATAGCAGTCGCTTATCTCATCGAATGGCCGGAGCGACTTTGATTGTATCGCAACGGCGTTCGACTGACAGTCTGTCTTTCAAGCTGCCAATAACTGAAACTCAAACGTATCACGTCCCAGCGGACTGCTGAATTTGCGAGGTTCATCTCCCGTGAGCCTCAACCCGCCGGGACTCTTACCTTCACCCCCTGCACTTTAACCGGCGGGCTTTTCGAATGCCCGCCGGGATAAATCATATGAATCGAATGTTGCGAGACAAGCTCGCAACTATTGGGCGACACAACGTACTGAATGCCCGTACGCCCGATAGTCGTTGTTTGTGTTCGCTTCTCCACTACCGAAATTCAGGTAGTCTGCATAGCCAGAATAGTTCACTGTGGAACTCCAGTAATTCCCACTTGAATCGACTCCGCTCAGCGAGCCATTGTCGTAGCGGTAACCAGAAGCGGGAAGAAACACCGACTTCTCAGTGTTCGCATCGAAAAATGCCCTGCCGTTCACTTCACCATGCTTCTCCCATACACTGATAACCTCGTTTCCGTTGAGTAGCGAAGTAAATTCGCCCAAGGTAGGCACTCGCCACCCCTTGGGGCAAGGGTCATTAAACGACGCCCACACATTGCCCGAAACAGTACTGCCATCCCAAGTGGTATCTCCTGACGACGAAACAAGAGGATCCGTCGAACTCCAGCCCACATTCTTGCCCCACTGATAGAACATCCCAGCATCCTCGGGCTTGTCAACAAACTTGCCCGGTTCGCCGACGTTGCGGGTCGCCCAAACGACCCCGTTGATCTTGACACCGCCAGTCGGATTGTTAGGTTTTTCAGGATTCTCCGGATCGTCGGGCCCGTCGGAACCTTTGCCACAAGAGGAAAACATCGCGACCAAAGTCATCGTCACGAGGCCGAAAAGAATAAATAGTTTTTTCATAACAAACACTTATTAAGGTTAAAAAATAAAAGGCGCAGGCTCTCCTCATCGGTTAAGAGGCACGACCAGCGCCCACAGTCCTAATAAGTATCAGCCCGCGCCAACGCGCGAGCATTAACCTATTGCTAATTGGACTGTTAAAAATTTGGTCGTTTTCTTAACCCAAAAACAATAGCTAACGCTATCAATATGTTCGACAAACCTACGCAATTTTTGGGACTTGTGCAAAAAAAACCTAATTTTGCGCATCTTATGGTTGTTGGCGTCATACGCGATTACTTGCTCGAGGGGGAGGGTGAAAAACGCCTTGCTCTTCCCGGGTTCGGGACGTTCGTTCGTCGGGCCGGTCGTTCTCAGATTTCGTTCGACGACTCCGCGCGGACCGACGACGGCCTCGTTGGCTCCCTGGTCGAGTCATTCGGCCATTACGCTCCCGTCGAGGCTATGGCCCTCGTGGATCGTTTCGTTTTCGAGACCAAGCGCGCCATCGAACAGACCGGCTCCGCTGTTCTGGAGGGCTTCGGCGTGATGTCGCTCGACCCGAAAGGCCACTACCGCTTCACCACCGCACCTGCCCCTCCCAAGGATGGCGTTCAACGTAAACTTTTCGGACAGGAATGGACACCCGGGCGGTAAAATCGCGTTTTGGTATGGGCGGCTCATCCCAGAAGATGAACGCCGCGTTGGAGATCGCCCTTCGGGTTGCTCCGACCGACCTCTCTGTCCTTGTCACTGGCGAGAGCGGCGTTGGTAAGGAGTTCTTCCCCCAGATCATCCACTCCTATAGTCCTCGTAAACACGGCCGTTACGTTGCTGTCAATTGCGGCGCTATTCCCGAGGGCACTATCGACTCCGAGTTGTTCGGCCACGAGAAGGGGGCTTTCACCGGCGCTCTCGATGCTCGTAAGGGTTACTTCGAGGAGGCTACCGGCGGTACTATCTTTTTAGACGAGGTTGCCGACCTTCCTCTCTCTACACAGGTTCGCCTTTTGCGCGTCCTCCAGACTGGTGAGTTTATGCGCGTCGGCTCTGCTAAGAGCCATCGGACCGACGTTCGCGTCGTCGCTGCTACTAATAAACACCTTCCCGAGCTCGTCTCTGCCGGTCGCTTTCGCGAGGACCTTTACTACCGCCTCAATACCGTTCCCATCTCCGTTCCTCCTCTTCGCGAGCGTCGCGAGGATATCCTTCCTCTTTTTCGCCGCTTTGCCGAGGATGTTGGTGCTCAGTACCGTATGCCCGTGATCTCTCTCGACGAGGGTGCCCGGGCTGCTCTCGAGAGTTACTCTTGGCCCGGTAACGTCCGCCAGTTGAAGAACGTTGCCGAGCAGATTTCCGCTGTCGAGGCCACCCGCTCTATCACTTCGGCTATCGTCCACCGTTACCTCCCTCCCGACTCTTTCTCCTCCACCCACCTTACTCCTTCTCCCGCTGGCGCCTCTTTTGGCGACGAGCGGGAGATCCTCTACCGTATCCTCTTCGATATGCGTTCCGAGATCGCCGACATCCGCCATACTCTTGACGACCTTCGCCGCCGTAGCGAGGAGGCCATCCAGACTCCCGCTCCTCCCGTTGCCGAGAACGTTGCCGGGCTTCTTCCCGTTCACCCCACTACTAAGGAGGATGTCGCTCGCGAGGCTATCCTCAAGGCTCTCCAGCGTTGCGGTGGTAATCGCCGCGAGACTGCCGCCCAGTTGTTCATCTCCGAACGCACTCTTTACCGTAAAATCAAAGAATTGAACATAGAATGAAACGACTTCTCCCCATCCTCGCCGCGGCGCTGCTCCTGACTTTTTCCGGTTGCTTTAGCGGTGGTTACTCTTTTACCGGGGCCCAGATTCCCGCCGAGGCTCAAACCTTCTCCGTGACTTACATTCCCAACAACGCTGCGATGGTTGCTCCCACTCTTAGTAACGACCTCACCGAGGCTCTTCGCGATCGTTTTATTCGCCAGACCCGCCTCAGCCAGGTTCCCGACGGTGGCGACCTTGCTATCGAGGGTGAGATCACCGGTTACATCGACGCTCCGGCTGGTATCAGTGCTGACGAAATGGCTGAAACTATGCGCCTTACCGTCACTGTTAACATCCGCTTCGTCAACCTTTACTCTCCCGAGTGGAGTTTCGAACAGGGCCAGTCATTCTCCGCCACTGCCGATTATCCCGGTAACCGTACTCTAATTGAGATGGAGAGTTCTCTGATTCCCGAGATCGTCGAGACTCTCGTCGACAACATCTTCAACGCCTCCGTTGCCAACTGGTAACCCTCAAGCCGATGAGTGCCTTGAACGATTTCATCTCCGGCCGCGGCGAGCTCCCCTCTCCTCGTAAACTCAGCCGCCTTGCCGAGCAGTTCCCTTGGTGTACGACCGTTCGCCGCGTTCGTGCTCTGGTCACCCGCGAGCCCGACCCTATGCTGACTCTTCCGTTGGCTTTTTGGCCGACCGTTGCTCCCGTCCCCCGACCTACCGACCTGATTGACAGATTCATCGAGCACGGTGGTTACCGGATCACTCCCGATGATGCCGAGCGCGAAGTCGAGGTCGAAGTCGAGATCGACCCTGAAATGGTTTCTCCTCAGTTGGCTGAAATCTACCGTTCCCAGGGCCTCACCGAAAAGGCGGATGAAATTTATCGCCTTCTTCGCTTGCGAGATTCGTAAAAAAAGATTACTTTTGCGCACACAAATCGAAAAACCGTTATGTACATCGCTTGTATCGTCCTGATCTTCATCGCAAGTATCCTTCTCATACTCGCCGTTTTGTCCCAGAGCCCCAAGGGTGGTATGGCCGCTAACTTCGGCGCCTCGAACCAGGTTATGGGCGTTCGTCAGACTGCCGACTTCCTCGAGAAATCGACTTGGGGGCTTGCAATTGCCATCCTCGTTTTGAGTCTCGCTGCTACTATGTCGATGCCTAAGGATCGCATCGAACGTAGCCGTACCGGGGTCGAAAACGCCATTATGGAGCAGATCGAAACCGGCGGCGAAGAGCTGATTCCCAACCAGATCGAGCCCACACCCACACCGGCCACCGAGGAATAAGGGGCCGAAGTAAGGGGCCGGAGTAGGGAGGTTCTCTCCAGCGAGCGTTATATCTTCCGCTCCAGTATATAGTCGTTCATATAGTAGCCTCGCCCGATCGGGTGATCGCGTCTGCCTGTTACCTCGAACCCGTTCCTCTTGTAGAACTTCAGCGCTTTCGCGTTCTCTCTGTTCACATTGAGTCCCAGCGTCTTGGCTTCCGCGTCGAGCTCACGTAAGTGCTCTAAAAACATCTCCAGCATCTTTCGCCCCTGCCCGCTGCCCTGCATCTGCGGTAGTAGATAAATCTTCTGTAAATAGTAGCACCCTCCGCCCAGCACCTCATACGCCACATACCCCACATCCTCGGGCCCGGCCCCCTCACGGCCTCCCGCAGCCTCATCCTCCTCCTCCGAAAATATCAAAAACTTCTGCCCTCCGCCCATCGCTTTTCTCAGATTTTCCGGCGCATACATCATTTCGAACATATACTCCAGCTGCTCCCTGCTCATCAACTTCCCGTACGTTGGTTCCCAGATTCTCGCTGCTATGGCGTTAATTACCTCACTGTCAGCTTCTGTTGCTTTTCTAAATTTCATCTTGACGATTTGTTTTTTCTGCCACAAAAATAATATTATCTTTGTAGAATGAAAAAAGGTGTGCTGTCCTCTCTCGGCGAACGCGCCCGCCGCCTGCTTCGCCAGGCCCTTTCGCCTGCTTTTCTCCTCATCCTTGCGGGGTCTGTCGTGTTGTGGTATACCTCCAAGTTGGGTTACGACTACACGACCGAGATGCCGATGAACGTTCGTATTGACGACCAGAAATACCGCCTTTCGGCTATTGTTTCCGGTCGCGGTTCGACTCTTGTTGCTTGGCGTATGTCCTTGAAAAGCAGATTGAATATCTCCCTCGACGAGTTGACGACCTCTCCTGCTCCCGACTCGCTGGGCGGCGGGGTGTTGATTGCTCCCGAGTCGTTGCAGAAGGCTCTTTCCGACCGCCTCACCAGTTTGCAGGTCGTCGAGGTGATCGACGCTCCTCCTTTTAAACCTGAACCCGAACCCGAAGAGCCTGAGGATATTACTTCTCGTACCTCTCAGTTATGATTCATATCGGCATAACCGGTGGGATCGGTGGTGGTAAGAGTACCGTCTGCGGGCTGTTCTCGCGACTTGGCGTTCCTGTTTACGACTCCGACGCTCGCGCCCGCTCCCTGATGAATCAGGACAAGGAGCTTCGCCTCAAGATCGTGCAGCTCTTCGGCCCTGAGGCTTACCTCGTCGGGACGGCGACTGGCGAGTTGAACCGTCCTTTCGTTGCCTCGAAGATATTCGCTGACAGCTCTTTGCGTGGTTCACTTGAAGCTTTGGTTCACCCTTGCGTGGCGGCTGATTTCGCCTCCTGGGCCGAGCAGTATTCGTCTCTCGGTGGTTACCTTTTGTTGGAAAGCGCCATTCTCTTCGAAAGCGGATTCAACGAGTTGGTGGACAAAGTTATAACTGTCTCCGCTCCTCTCGAAACCCGCGTCGAGCGAGTCGTTTCCCGTAGCTCCCTGCTCCCTGCACAGGCCCGCCAAAGAATCGGCGCCCAGATGACCGACTCGGAGCGCGAGACACAGGCTGACTTTGTGATCCACAACTGCGGCTCTCTCAGCGAGTTGGAGACCCAGGTTCACAAACTCGACCAACAAATCCTCAATCTCGCCCACCAGATAGTACAAATAGGCAACCACTCAAAAGAGAACCAAACCTAAAACTACTGAACCAGATGAAAATAGGTGAACAGACCCTCGATCTTCAGCGTCCGGCCGTTATGACGATCGTTAACGTTACTCCCGACTCGTTTTTCGCCGGTAGCCGCTCGATGCACGCCGAGGAGATTGCTACTCGTATCGAGGAGGCGGTCGGTTGGGGCGCTCGCATTGTCGACGTTGGCGGTTACTCTTCTCGCCCTGGGGCTGAGGATGTTCCTGTGGATGAGGAGCTTGACCGCGTTATGTTGGGCGTTGGCATTGTCCGCGAGAAGGCTCCCGGCGTTGTTGTTTCGATCGACACTTTTCGCGCCGAGGTCGCTGCTAAGACTATCAAACGCTTCGGCCCTTGCATTATTAACGACATTTCGGCTGCTTCCGAGGAGCCCGAGATTCTCGACGTTGCGGCGAAATTCCGCGTTCCTTACGTCCTGATGCACTCTCGCGGTAACCCTCGTACGATGCAGAATATGACTGATTACACGGACGTTGTGGCCGACGTTAAGGAGTTTTTTGCCGATAAGATCGCTCTTGCCCGCTCTCGTGGCGTCGAGCAGATTATCCTCGACCCCGGGTTCGGCTTCGCCAAGACCACTCCTCAGAATTTCCGCTTGCTCGGTAGTCTTGGCGATTTGCGTAAATTCGAGCTGCCGATACTCGCTGGTATTTCTCGTAAGTCTATGATTTATAATGTTCTCGAAAGTACTCCCGCCGAAACTTTGGTCGGTACTGCGGCTCTTCACTGGTCTTGCCTCCAGGGTGGTGCTTCGATCCTTCGTGTCCACGACACACTGGCTGCAACCGAGGTTGTCAAGATCCACAATTACTATAAAAATGTGAACGGTTGACGGCCCTGAATCGGGGTCGTTGGGGCTCTAAGTGTCAAATTTTTTTACACAAGTGTAAATTTTTTTTACAGTGATCAGACTTGAAAATCTTCGTAAAAGTTACGGCCAACTCGCTGTGCTTAAGGGTATTAGCTTAAATGTTGCTCAAGGCGAGATCGTTTCCATCGTCGGACCGAGCGGCGCTGGTAAAACCACTCTGTTACAGATAGTTGGCACTCTCAGCCGTCCCGACAGTGGCCGCGTTATAATCGACGGCGTCGACGTTAACTCTCTTAACGACAATGAGTTATCTGCCTTCCGTAATAGCCACATCGGATTCGTCTTCCAGTCTCACAATTTATTACCTGAATTCACCGCCCTCGAGAATATATGCCTGCCGGGCTACATCGGACGACGAGAAGGGGTCGAGGCGCGCGCCACTCAATTGATTGATGAACTGGGACTTACTGCTCGTCGCGACCATAAACCGGCCGAGCTTTCCGGCGGCGAACAGCAGCGCGTCGCCATAGCCCGTGCGCTCATCAACTCGCCGGCGGTGATTCTGGCCGACGAACCATCGGGCAACCTCGATTCGAAGAACCGCGACGAGATCCATCGCCTGTTTCTATCTCTGCGTCAGCGCTTTGGCGTTACGATAATCATCGTCACCCACGACGATAGTCTCGCCGCAATGGCCGACCGCAAAATCACTATGATGGACGGTATAATAGTTTGACAATGAACACGAAACGTATGCAACTGGCTGAACTTCTGGAGGAGCTTTACGACAGGTACAACACGCCCGAGTTCATCGCGGCGGACCCGATTGCCATTCCGCATCGCTTTAGTAGTCAACAAGATATCGAGATTGCCGGATTCCTTGCCGCGACCATCGCGTGGGGCAATCGCAAGGCCATCGTGAAAAGTGCCAACCGGATGATCGAAACGATGGATGGCGCGCCGTATGATTTTACGATGAATGCGTCTGAGAGTCAGCTGGATAGCACAACGCGATTTGTGCATCGGACGTTCAATGGCGAGGACTTTCGCTCGTTTATCCTATCGCTGCGACACCTCTACTCGCAATACGGGTCGATGGGCGCGTTCTTCGAGGGCGAATTTGCCCGCAGCGGTACCTCTGGGAATGGCGGACAAAACCCTGGCGACCTGAGACCTGCGATCGCCGCTTTCCGGAGGGTGTTTTTTGCGCAAACGCATACCCCGCATTGCGCAAAACACCTATCCAGCATCGAGCGTGGCTCGGCCTGCAAGCGGCTCAATATGTTTCTGCGATGGATGGTGAGGCGGGACGATCGCGGGGTCGATTTTGGGCTGTGGAGGGGCATTCCACCGTCGGCACTTTATCTGCCGCTGGACGTTCATAGTGCCGCTACAGCGCGTTCTATGGGGCTTTTGACGCGGCGGCAGAACGATTGGCGAGCGGTCGAGGAAGTGACGGCGGCGCTGCGGGAATTCGATCCGACGGACCCGGCGAAGTATGACTTTGCGCTGTTCGGGGCGGGGATCGCGGGAGAGATAAAGTAACAGTTCAGGTGATGGGCGGCAATTCTTTCAGATTCAAGCAATTCGAGATCTGGCAAGAGGGTGTGGCGATGAAGGTCGGCACGGACGGTGTGTTGCTCGGAGCGTGGTGCGGCGTGGAGGAATCAGATGAAGCGATACTTGATATAGGTACTGGTACAGGCGTGATAGCATTGCAATTAGCGCAACGGACGCAAGGTGCGAGAACGAGGATCGAAGCGGTGGAGGTGGACGAGGCGAGTGCGGCGGCGGCGAAACGCAATTTTGCAGCCAGCCCGTGGGCAGATAGGCTGACGCTGCACGCGATGACGGCGCAAGAGCTTGCGACCCGAGCGGGTGGGAAGGAGTTTGCGGCGGTGGGGCAAGGGTTGGCCACAGGAGCGACGGGAGCAACCGCGGAACCTTGGGCGAGGTTTGACCATATTGTCTCGAATCCGCCATATTTTGTGGATTCACTGACGGGGCCGAGGCAAGCGCGGAACATAGCAAGGCACGCGGAGGCGCTGACTTATGAGGATCTTATCGAGATGGCAGATAAGTTGTTGAGGCCGGCTGGAAGGTTGTCGTTGGTGCTACCGGCGGGCCCCGAAGCGCAGAAAATGACGGCGCTGGCGGGTGGGCGAGGGTTCGTGCCGAGGAGGATTACGGAAGTGCATTCAACTCCGAGGAGCGGCCCTAAACGGGTACTGATGGAGTTTCGGCGTGGGGGGCAGAACCCGGGATGTGCGGCGCAACCAGCAGCTCAAAACACGGCCCAACAACCGGAAAGAGAGTCGTTGGTGATTGAGGACGCCGGGCCGGGCACATTTTCCGCCGAATACAGGGCCCTGACGAGCGATTTTTATCTATATTTTTAGTAGCTTTGCGGACTATGAAAACAACCATCGAAGAGCGCTGGGGAACGCACCCAGGCGACGTAAAACACTATGACACAGAGCGCCTGAGGCGCGAATTTCTGATAGAACGGGTGTTCGAACCCGACGCGGTGAGGATGACGTATACGCACAACGACCGACTGATAGTCGGGGGAGCGTGGCCGGTGAAGGAGGCGCTGGAACTGGAAACCGTGGCGCTGATACGAAGCGAGTTTTTCTGCGAGCGGCGCGAGGTGGGCATCGTCTGCATCGAGGGCGAGGGAGAGATCGAGGTCGACGGGAAGAACTACCGAATGAGCTATAAGGATGCACTTTACGTCGGGCGGGGGGCGCGGAAAGTGGTTTTCAAAAGCGCGAGCAAGGCAACCGACAGAAGCGAGCCAGCGAAGTTCTATTTCGCATCGGCCCCAGCGCACAAAGCCTACCCGACGGCGCAGATAACGGCCGAAATGAGGCGGACGAGAGAGCTGGGAGCGGCGGCAACCTCCAACGAAAGGACGCTGAACCAGTTGATATTAAACGAGATTGTGCCGTGCTGTCAGCTGCAGATGGGGCTGACCGAACTGCACGAAGGAAGCGTGTGGAACACGATGCCGCCCCACACCCACAGCCGAAGGATGGAGGCGTATTTCTATTTCAAGGTGCCGGAAGGGCAGGCAGTGTGTCACTTTATGGGAGAGCCGCAAGAGACCAGGCACGTGTTTATGGGCAACGAACAGGCGGTGATCTCGCCGAGCTGGTCGATACATTCGGCAGCCGGAACAGCAGCATACACCTTCATCTGGGCGATGTGTGGCGAAAATCTCGACTATGATGATATGGACAGCTTTACGGCGGATAAACTAAGATGAAAAGATTGATATTTTTGGCAGCACTGCTCGAGGCGGTGGTGCTGTTGGGAGGAGTGGCGTGCGCGCCGAAAGGAGCGATCGAGGTGAGGGTCGAAAACCCCACAGAGGTGGATCGGCGAGTGGAACTGGTCGAGGTAGAAGTCGCGAAGCTGGGGCGGGTAGTGCTGGCCGAAGGGCAGGCGTGGGTGGTGAAGAACGCGGCGGGAGAGGTTGTACCCTCGCAAGTAACGCACGATGGGCTGTTGGTGTTCCCAAGCGGGCTCGGAAGTGGCAAAAGGGCGGTTTTCGCGGTCGAAGCGGGAGAGCGGGGAGAGTTCGAAGCGAAAACGTATGGTCGAGTGGCGCCGGAGAGGTATGACGACTTCATCTGGGAGAACGACCGAGTGGCGTTCAGGATATATGGAGCGGCACTAATACCCATCGACGGCCCATCGAACGGAATAGATGCGTTGTACAAGCGGGTCGAACAACCGATTCTGGACAGATGGTATGGCGATTCGGTCGAGAAAGGGCTGTCCTATCACGACGACAACGGAACAGGACTGGATGATTATAAGGTGGGGAGGACGCTCGGAGCAGGAGGAATGGCCCCGAGGGTAGATGGCAAGCTTGTACTGAACAGCAACTATGTGGAGCAGGAACTTTTAGATAACGGCCCGCTGAGGACGACTTTCAGGCTGACGTATCCGGTGCTCGAAGTGGGTGGGGTGACGGTCGCAGAGACGAGGACTTTTTCGATAGACGCGGGGTCGCAGATGACGAGGGTGATGCAAGAGTACGGCGGCGCAGGGAGGATGCAGGTGGCGGTGGGCTATCCGAGGCACGCGGAAGAGGTGGAGTATGAGGCGTGGGGCGATGTGGTGATGGTGAACGAACCGGCAACGAGGAAGGCAAGCGGAGTGTATCTGGGGCTGGTAGTGCCGGGGGGAATAGAAGAGGTGGTTGCGAACAGCGAGGGGCACATACTCGCGCTGGCGGTGTACGACGGGAAGCCAATGGTATACTACACGGGGTTCGGGTGGGAACGGTTCGGAGACTGGACGGCAGAGAGGTTTGAGGAGTATTTGCGCGACTTCGATCAGGCGGTGAGGAGTCCATTAAAAGTGAGGGTACGATGAAGAGGGTGGTGACGTTCGGGGAGGTGATGCTGAGGCTGGCAACCCCGGGATATGAGCGATTTGCACAGGCAACGGAATTGGAAGCAACCTTCGGAGGAGGAGAGGCGAATGTGGCGGTGTCGCTGGCGGGCTTCGGGATGGAAGCGGACTTTGTGACGCGGTTACCGAAAAACGATATCGCAGAGTGGTGTATGGCAGAACTGAAGAGGCGGGGAGTGAGGGTCGACTGGATTGTGAGAGGCGGCGAGAGGGTTGGGATATACTTTCTGGAGACAGGAGCAGTGGCGAGGCCGTCGAAAGTGGTCTACGACAGGGCACACTCATCGCTGGCGGAGATAGAACCGGGAATGGTGGACTGGCGGAGGGTACTGAAAGGGGCCGACTGGTTCCACTGGACAGGAATAACGCCTGCGGTGTCGAGAGGAGCGGCAGAAGCGTGCAAAGAAGCGATACTGGTGGCGGGAGAGATGGGAGTGGAGGTGTCGTGCGATCTGAACTACAGAAAGAATCTGTGGAAGTGGGGGAAGACGGCTGCGGAGGTGATGCCGGAACTGGTGGCGGGGTGCGATGTGATACTGGGAAATGAGGAGGATGCGGAAAAGGTCTTCGGGATAGCGCCGGAAGGATTCGATGCAACGGCGGCAGGAGCGGATGTGGAGAGCGGGAGGTTCGAAAGCGTGTGCAGGCAACTGGGGCAGAAGTTCCCGAGAGCGAAGAAGATAGTTATAACCTTACGAGGCTCGGTGAATGCAAACCACAACACATGGGGAGGGGTGATGTGGGACGGGAAGAGGCTGTATGAGTCGACGAGGTATGACATTACCCACATTGTGGACAGAGTTGGAGGAGGCGATTCGTTTATGGGAGGATTGGTGTATGGGCTGCTAACCTGGCCGGAGAATGACGGGCGAGCGCTGGAGTTCGCAGCAGCAGCTTCGGCGCTAAAGCATACGATCAAGGGAGATTTCAATATGGTGAGCGTGGCGGAAGTGGAAACGTTAATGGCCGGAGACGGCTCGGGAAGAGTACAGAGATGAGCCGGAACGCCGGCAGCGATTAAAAAGATAGGGATAATTATGTTTGATTTAACGGGGAAGGTGGCTCTCGTGACGGGAGCAAGCTACGGGATCGGAATGGCGATCGCAAAAGCGCTCTCAGGAGCAGGAGCGAGAATAGTGTTCAACGACCTGAAGGCCGAATTGGTCGAAAAGGGGCTGGCTGAGTACAGGGCCGCGGGTGTGGATGCGGCAGGGTATGTGTGCGACGTGACGGATGAGAAGGCGGTGGGAGAGATGGTTGAGAGGATCGAGCGTGAGGTGGGTGCGGTTGATATTCTGGTGAACAACGCAGGGATAATCAAGCGGATACCGATGACGGAGATGACGGCAGCGGAGTTCGAACAGGTGATAGACGTAGACCTGGTGGCGCCGTTCATCGTCGCAAAGGCGGTGATACCGGGAATGATCGAGCGCGGGGGCGGAAAGATAATCAACATCTGCTCGATGATGAGCGAACTGGGGCGCGAAACGGTGTCGGCATACGCGGCGGCAAAAGGAGGATTGAAGATGCTGACCAGGAACATAGCGAGCGAGTATGGGCGGCACAACATTCAATGCAACGGCTTGGGGCCGGGGTACATAGCAACGCCGCAGACAGCACCGTTGCGCGAAGTGCAACCCGACGGGTCGAAGCATCCGTTCGATGCGTTCATCATTGCCAAAACCCCGGCAGAAAGGTGGGGAACACCCCAAGACCTGGCGGGCCCGGCAGTGTTTCTGGCTTCGTCGGCAAGCGATTTTGTGAACGGACACGTATTGTATGTCGACGGAGGAATATTGGCATATATAGGAAAGCAGCCGTGAAAGGGATCTTGGAGTTGATGGAGGCCACGGGTGTGGTGCCGGTGTTCTACGATGGGGACGCGGGAGTGGCAGCGAACGTCGTGAAGGCGTGCTACAAGGGGGGCATAAGGGTGTTTGAATTCACGAACAGAGGCGAGCGGGCGGCGGAGGTGTTTGATGAGATCGTACGGATTGCGGAGAAGGAGTGTCCGGGAATGGTAGTGGGGATCGGGTCGATCGTGGAGGCGGAGAGCTGCCGGAGGTTTGTCAAGGCAGGAGCGCGGTTCGTGGTTAGTCCGGTGTTTGTGGAAGAGGTTTTGCAGGAGTGCGACAGGCTGAGAGTGCCATACATCCCGGGAACAGCGACGCCGACAGAGATGTTCGATGCGCAGAGGGCCGGAGCAGCAATGGTGAAGGTGTTTCCGGCGGCACAAGTCGGGGGGCCGGCGTTCGTGAAAGCGGTGCTGGCGCCGATGCCGTGGCTGAGAATTATGGTTACGGGAGGAGTGACGCCAGAGAAGGAAAACCTCGAAGGGTGGTTCCGGGCGGGAGTGAAGTGTGTGGGAATAGGGTCGAACCTGTTTCCGAAAGAAGATATCGAGGCGGGCCGGTGGGGCGAGATCGCCAGAAGGTGTGCCGAAACGTTGAACGCAGTAAAACAGATACGGGGATGAAAAAGACAGGAGGAATGACCAACTACAGGTGGATGATATGTGCGATGCTGTTCTTCGCAACCACAATCAATTATCTCGACCGGCAAGTGCTGTCGCTGACGTGGAAAGACTTCATAGGGCCGGAGTTCGGGTGGACGAATCTGCACTACGGGATGATCGCGTCGTTCTTCTCGGGATTCTATGCGCTGTCGCTGCTCTTCGCGGGGCGGTTTGTGGACAGGCTCGATACGAAGAAGGGGTATATGTGGGCGATAGGAATATGGAGCGTGGGAGCGTGTGTGCACGCGCTGTGTGGAGTGGCGACCGAGGCGTGGATCGGGATGGTGAAAAGTGCGGCATCGGTGGTGAATGTGAGTCTGGTGATGTTCATATTTGCGCGACTGGTGCTGGCGCTGGGAGAGGCGGGAAACTTCCCGGCAGCGATAAAGGCAACGGCGGAGTACTTCCCGAAGAAGGACAGAGGCTTCGCGACGGCGGTTTTCAATGCCGGAGCGCAGATCGGGGCGCTGGTGGCTCCGCTGACCATTCCGGTGATAGCTAAGTATTGGGGTTGGGAGGCGTCGTTTGTGATCATAGGAGCGCTGGGGTTCGTGTGGATGGGGTTCTGGGTGTTTGTGTACAAGAAGCCGGAGGTGAACCCGAGGGTCGATGCGGCCGAACTGGCGTATATATTGCAGGACGACGTTGTGGAGCAAGAGATCGTTGTCACGCCCACGGCAGTTGTGGAGCGGGAGGTGATTGTGGAGGTGGAGCCGCGGATGACGTTCGGACAGTGTTTTGCGCAACGGCAGACGTGGTCGTTCGCAATCGGAAAGTTCCTGACGGACGGAGTGTGGTGGTTCTATCTGTTCTGGGCGCCGGCATATCTGAGCTCGGTGTACGGAATCCCATCGCACGACCCGAGAGGCCAGATGGCGATATTTGTGCTGTATGCGGTGTCGATGCTGTCGCTCGTTGGAGGGTGGCTGCCGACATACTTTATCGAGCGGCGGGGGATGAATCCTTATGCGGGGCGTATGAGGGCGATGCTGATCTTTGCGTTCTTTCCGCTACTGGCGCTGCTGGCGCAACCGCTGGGGCATATATCATACTGGGTGCCGATCATAATTATAGGTATCGCAGGAGCAGCACATCAGGCGTGGAGCGCGAATATCTTCTCCACAATCGGAGATATGTTCCCAAAGTCGGCAGTGGCAACAATCACGGGAATCGGAGGAGCAGCCGGAGGATTGGGGTCGGTGGTATTTCAACTCGGGGCCGGAGGACTGTTCGACCACGCCGAGAGAAGCGGAATGAAGCTGCTGGGAGCAGAAGGGATCGAAAGTGGATATCTGGTGATATTCTCGATCTGCGCGGTGGCGTATCTGGTGGGGTGGATAATTATGAAAACGCTCGTACCGAAGTTCAAACCTGTAATAGAATAATGAGTATGAAAAAATTGATGTTGGTTTTGCTGGGTGCCGTGGCCGGGTTGGCTGTGGCACGAGCGCAAGGACCCGAGCTGACAACGCTGTGGGTGGATGTGGAAGTCACGCGGCAAGAGATAGTCGCGGGGCCGTATGCAAGGTATGCGCAAAAGTATCTGGGAATCAGTGCGCCGCTGGCAGATAAAGTTTTGCTTGAAGTTACGGGGGCTAAAATTATGGATTTCAGCGGCTATGATGAGCCTATTCGTATTACAGAGGATGGCGCCGGTTTCGAAAAACTACCGGTGGACAGAACATCGGGTATTGTGCCGGGAGCGGAAGAGAGCGCAAGGCTGGCAGCAGCAAAAATCTTTGAGATTCGCCGCAGCAGGTTCGAATTGATCACAGGAAACGCAGGCGAAAATGTCTTCGGAGCAGGCTTGGCGAGTGCGCTGGCAGAACTGGCGAGGCTCGAAGAAGAGCACTTGGCGCTGTTTCTGGGCAAGCAAACGACGACGAGGACGGTGAGACGGTTCAGAGTAACACCGACAAGGAGCACGCAAGAATATGTGCTATGCAGGTTCGACGACGCGGAAGGGCTACGAGGAGCGGACGAGGATGGATATCCGGTGATGCTGGAACTGAAGGTGTTAGGAGTTCCGGTGGTTGACGGCCTGGGAGTAACCGACAAACCGACGTCGAGGTCGACTGCGTGGCTCGTACCGGCCGATGTACAGTGTCGGGTGGTGTGGGACGGAGAAGAACTCGCATCTACAACGTTGCCGGTAAAGCAGTTAGGCAAGGTGGTCTACGTGACGCAATAATGTGGTGACGAAGTACGACGATGAAAAAAACCGTACTACTGACCGGAGCAACGGGGGTGATGGGAGGAGCGGGGCTGAGGGAACTGATGGGGCGGAGGGAGAGGTTCGACATCAGGCTGTTGGTGAGGCCGACGAAGGCCAACCGAAAGAAGATGAGGGTGTTGGAGAAAGAGTCGGGAGTGGAGATCGTGTGGGGAGACCTGACCAAGTATGAAGATGTTCTGAGGGCAGTGGCCGGGCCCGGAGAACGAGGGGGCAGGGTCGCGAGGACAGGTGAGGGGACGAGGCCGGTGGACTATGTGCTGCACGTGGGAGGGATGGTGTCGCCCAAGGCGGACAAGCTACCGGAACAAACGATGAGGGTGAATGTAGGAGCAGCGGAGAACATTGTGAAAGCCGTTAAGGCTCAGCCGAATGCAGACAGAATAGGGGTCGTATACATAGGCTCGGTAGCCCAAACCAGCGACCGAAATCCACCACTACATTGGGGGCGAACAGGAGACCCTATAACCATCAGCAAGTATGACACTTACGCCGTGTCCAAGACCATCGCCGAGAGGATCTTCGTCGAGGGCGGTCTTGGGCGATGGGTGTGCTTGCGGCAGTCGGGGATACTGCACCCGGGAGTGATGAATAATTTCGACCCGATTATGTTTCACGTGCCACTCGGGGGCGTACTGGAGTGGGCAACGGTGGAGGATTCGGGGAGGCTACTGGCCGGGGTGTGTGAGGAGGAGGTGCCGGATGTGTTCTGGAACAGGTTCTACAACATCGGCAGCGGGACGGAGTACAGGATCACCAACTACGAGTTTATGCGTCGGCTACTGGGGGCGGTTTCGTGTCCGCCGCCGGAAAAGATTTTCGACCCTAACTGGTTTGCGCTGAAAAACTTTCACGGCCAATGGTATCTCGATTCGGACGAACTGGAGCGACTGGTACCGTTTCGGGAAGGAGTGTCGCTGGATGACTATTTCGAGAGGCTGCGAGCGGCGCTACCGGGCTATTTCCGGTTAGCGAAACTGGCGCCGGCGGGAGTGATCAAAGCAGTGATGAGGCGACTGGCGCACCGGAAAGGAGTGGGGACGATGGACTGGGTGAAGAGCGGGAATGAAGAGAAAACGTGCTCATATTTCGGAAGTTACGAGGCGTGGGCAGCGATCCCGAGAAAGTGGGCAGAGGTCGATATGGCGAGGCCGACGGATATGGCAGAAGAGGCACGAAGGCTGGAGCACGGTTGGGATGAAGCGCGAGCGGGAAAGGTCGACATAGAAGATATGCGGCGTGCAGCGGAATTCAGAGGAGGGAAGTGCTTGTCGGAGAAGATGGAAGTGGGGGATTGGGCGACGCCGTTGGAGTGGGAGTGCAGGGGAGGGCACAAGTTTGAAGCCTCGCCTACGTTGGTTTTGAGAGGTGGGCACTGGTGTCCGGAATGTCTGGAGGGACTACTAACACACTGGAACACAGAAGCAATAGCGGAAGGGAATCCGTTTGTGGAGCAGGTCAGAGGAGCGAGTCGGAAACAGACTTGAGCTCAGCAGCGGAAATAGCGCCGGAAAAGCGCCACAAAACCTCGCCGCGGCGAAAGAAGAGCAGGGTGGGAACAGCTCCGATGTGGTACTCCTGAACCTTCGAAGCGTGGACAGGAGAGTCGATATCTAACTTCAGAATGGGAATACGGCTGGAAGTAAGGCGTTTATATTCGTCGAGGACAGGGTGCATCGCCGTGCAGGAACCACTCCAGTTGGCGAAAAATGCAACCAAAACGAGGTCGTCAGACGAAATATAATCCTTGAAGTTTTTCATATCCGAGTTGCAAAATCGTGCACAAAATTAAAAAATTTCCTTTATTTTATAGTATTTTTTGAAGCAGAATCTCGTCGCGCCATTCCGAGCCGCGCCGAAACCACTCGCGTCTGACGCCGACTTTTACAAACCCCTTGCCAGAAAACAACTCATAGCTGGAAATATTACTGGCCTCGACCCCGGCCCATAACTGATGTAAATTCAGGATGTTGCGAGCGTATTCGCATAACAACGAGAGTGCCTCGGAGGCGAAACCGTGGCCGCGGTGGCACGGCTCGAAGATCAAAATACCGACCCCGGCGCGAAGGTGAACAGGATCGAAATCGAACAAATCGACAAGTCCGACAGGAAAGCCGTCCGAGGCGAGGCAAATAACGAGGCGAAGCTGGCGGGTTTGAAAGATGTCGAGGCGCTGGTTTTCAATAAATTCGGCGAGGGCCGCGCGGGACAGGGGAGCCAGAGTTTCGCCGACAGACCACACGCGGGGATCGTTCTCCCAAGCATACAACAGGTCGACGTCCTCGGGCTCCAGAGCGCGGAGGCGAACTTTTTCGCCCAGCAACAGGCTCTCGGCGCCGGCGGGCAGCATTCTCTCTGTGGACGCCGTCTTATCCGCCAGCCCGGCCGCCACCTCCGCAAGCAACCCACCCCCCGTTATCTCCCCCCCTTTTATCTCGCCCCCCTGCATCACGCCAGACCGATGATTTTATTGCGCATAAGCATCGCCGCACCGAGAGCACCGGCGTTCGAACCCATACGAGAGAGGCGAAAGCGGGTGTCCTTGTAGACCAGAGCGAGAGAGTATTTGTTGGTCGAAGCCTTCAGGGGAAGCATAATGTAATCGCCCGCGTGAGAGAGATTTCCACCGATGATAACGGTCTCGGGGTTGAAGATGTTGATCAGAAAGGCGATACTCTTACCGGCCTTTTCGCCCACGTCCTCCATCAGCTCGATCGCCAGAGTGTCGTCGCGACGGGCAGCGGCAACGATGTCGTTGATATGGATATTCTCGCCGCGGTCGAACTTCTCGCGAAGGATCGAATTACTACCGCGGTGAAGCCGATCGAGGAACTTCTCCTCGACAGCCGCACCGGAAATCTCGGTCTCAAGGCAGCCTTTTTTACCGCAGGAGCAGATCTTCTCGTTGTCAAAGAACGGGGTGTGGCCAAACTCGCCAGCGAAACCCGATTTACCGTAGAACAGTTTGCCGTCCATCACGATACCGATAGCAACTCCGCGCCCGAGGTGAAGGTAGAGGATATTCTCGCCGTCGCCCGGGCCACCGACGTTGTATTCGGCGTAACAACGGGCGCGAGTGTCGTTTTCGAGCAGGGTACGGATGCCGGTAACGTCCTCGAAGATCTCGACCAGAGACTGGTCGCCGCCGGTGAAGTATTTGTAACTGCGACCGGTGTTGGGGTTGACGCGCCCGGCAATGCAAACCCCAAGGCCGAGGATCTTACCGCGGTCGATGCCGCAAGAGTCGACGAAGCTTTGGATGCTGGCGCAGATACGACGAAGGCAAGCGGGAGTGTCATCCAACTCGAAGTCGGTCTCCTCGCGTGAAGTGATGATGTTGTTCTGGATGTCGGTGATGACGAACTGGATGTTGTCGCGACCGATGTTAACCCCGCCGAAGTAGATCGCCGAAGAGGTCAGTCCGTAAACGTTAGGGCGGCGACCACCGTTAGTTTCGATCTTACCTATCTCAGCCACCAACTGGTCATCCACCAGTTCGCCAACGAGCTTGGTTACAGTGGGAATACTGACGTGCAGGGCGCCGGTCAATTCGGCAAGAGTACAGGGCCCACCGGTAGCCATATAGGCCACGATGTTCCTCTTGATGAGGTTGTTTTTGTGGTCTATACCACCTTTCTGAAGCTCGTCGTGGTGGCGGTTGAAAAACTCCTGGAGTGAAATCATACTACCGCTACAGTACTGTCGATCTTTGAGATGAGGCCCGCGAGAACGTTACCAGGCCCAAGCTCGGTGAACTCTGTGGCCCCGTCGGCGATCATATTACGAACCGTCTGGGTCCAACGAACCGGCGAAGTGAGCTGGGCGATGAGGTTTGTACGGATCTTGTCGGGGTCGGTATAGGGCAGTGCATCGACGTTCTGGTAAACGGGGCAGACAGGCGTCGTGAAAGGAGCAGCGGCGATACCCTCGGCCAATTCGACACGAGCAGGTTCCATCAACGGAGAGTGGAAAGCCCCGCCGACGGGAAGCCGAAGAGCGCGACGAGCACCAGCAGCTTTGAGGGCCTCGCAAGCGGCGTCGACAGCCTCGACGGAACCAGAGATGACCAACTGTCCGGGGCAATTATAATTAGCAGCAACAACCACGCCGGGAGTAGCAGCGCAGATCTCCTCGACCTTAGCGTCCTCCAGAGCGAGAACGGCAGCCATAGTGGAGGGCTGGGCCTCGCAAGCCTTCTGCATAGCTTTCGCACGAATGGAGACGAGGCGCAAACCGTCCTCGAACCCAAGAGCACCGGTAGCCACCAGAGCAGAGAACTCGCCCAGAGAGTGACCGGCAACCATATCGGGGTTGAAGTCGGCCCCAAGAGCGCGAGCGGAAATGACCGAGTGGAGAAATACAGCGGGCTGGGTGACGGCCGTCTGTTTGAGCTCGTCGGGAGTGCCGGCAAACATCACGTCGGTGATGCGGAAACCCAATATGTCGTTGGCCGACTCGAACAGGGTGCGAGCAGCGGTGTTGTTTTCGTATAGGTCTTTACCCATTCCGGGGAACTGGGCCCCCTGGCCGGGGAAGACGAATGCTTTTGCCATAATTCTAAAATTTTTGGTTTATTTGCGCCGCAAAATTAATAATTTTTTTAATTATTTGTTACGGAAAAATTACCTATTTTTGCAGGATATGTTTACCGTGTTATACTACGTTGTGATCTTCACAGTGGTGATCATCTTTTTGATCGCCACTGTGTTGGTGTGGCCGCTGACAGTGCCGTTCGACCCAACGAGGAGGGCAGTGCACGCAATTTCGAGGGGCATCTCGATGGTTTTTTTACGCACGCCGCCGTGTTGGAAGACCAGGGTGGAGGGCTTAGAGAACATAGACCGGGAGCAGACGTATGTGATTGTGCTTAACCACCGGACGATGGTCGATATACTGATGCTGTACTGGACGCCAATGAACTTCCGATGGGTGTCAAAGAGCAAAATCAAGAAGCTACCGCTGGTGGGGCAGTATCTAATGCTACACGGGGATATATTGATTCCGGAGGGTGCGGGCAGGGAGGCGGCTAAGATGATTATGGATAAGGGGCGGATGTGGCTCGTGGAGCGGAAGGTGTGTGTGGCGATATTTCCGGAAGGAACGCGCTCACGCACGGGAGAGATTGGGCGATTCAAGCCTACGGCCTTCGCGCTGGCAAAAGAAGCGGGAGTGGCGGTGCTGCCGGTGGTGCTGGATGGGAGCAATGTGGTGGGCCGCGGAGGGCGGTTACCGTGGAAGCACAACTTCACGGTGAAGGTGTTGCCGCCGGTGAGTGCAGCAGAGGTCGCGAAGAAAGACCCGAGGGAAGTGATGGAGGAAACGCATAAGAGAATGGTGGAGGCAAAATTATGTCTGAAGTAAAATATACAGAGAGCGACATCAAAACCCTCTCGACGCGAGAGCAGATGCGCCTGCGGCCCGGGATGTGGATCGGAAAGCTGGGTGACGGCAGCCAACCGGACGACGGGATATATACCCTAATAAAGGAGGTGATGGACAACTCGGTTGACGAGTTCATTATGGGCGCCGGAAAGTGCATCGAGCTGACGATCGGCACGGGAAACGTGGTGACGGTGAGGGACTACGGGCGGGGGATCCCCCTAAACAGTCTGGCCGATGCGGTGAGCAAGATCAACACCAGTGGAAAGTACGGAAGCGAGGCATTCAAAAAGACCGTGGGGCTGAACGGAGTGGGGGTGAAGGCGGTGAATATGCTGAGCAGCAACTTTACGGCCCGAGCGGTCAGAGGAGGAGAAGCGCGTACGGTGACCTTCGAGAGAGGAGTGGAGACGAGCGACAGGTGGGAGAGCGGAGTGGCGGAGAAGGACGGGACGCTGATAAGCTATGTGGTCGATACGGAGGTGTTCGGGGAGTATGTCTACAATCTGGAGTACGTCGAGCAGCGGGTGAGGAACTACACCTATCTGAACACGGGACTGACCATCAAGCTCAACGGCGAGAGCTACGTGTCGAAGAACGGGCTGCTGGATCTGCTGAACGAGAATCTGGGCGAGGAGCCACTGTATGAGCCGATTCACCTGAAAGGGGACGATATAGAGGTGGTGATAACCCACGGAACAGGCTACGGAGAGAGCTACTACTCGTTCGTCAACAGTCAGTACACCTCCCAAGGAGGAACCCATCAGGCGGCCCTCAGGGAGGCGATAGCAAAGACGATCAAGGAGTTCTATCACAAAGACTATGCGCCGGAGGATATTCGAGGTTCGATAGTGGCAGCAATCTCTATCAGCGTCGAGGAGCCGGAGTTCGAAAGCCAGACAAAGATCAAGCTCGGGTCGAGAACGATGTTCCCGGGTGGGCCGACAGTCAGGCAGTTCATACTGGACTTCGTCAAGGAGCAACTGGACAACTACCTGCACAAACATCCGGCAACGGCCGAAGTACTCAACAAGAAAATTGTGGAGAACGAAAAGGAGCGAAAGGCCATAAGCGGGGTGCAGAAAAAGGCGAGGGAGATGGCCAAAAAGGTGAGTCTGAACAACCGCAAGCTACGCGACTGCAAGGTGCATCTGGGAGACAAAGACCCGAGGGCCGAACAGACGATGATATTCATTACGGAGGGAAACTCGGCAAGCGGGTCGATAACCAAGAGCAGAGACGTTCATACTCAGGCGGTATTTTCGCTGAGGGGGAAGCCTTTGAACACATACGGGCTGACAAAGAAGGTGGTGTACGAGAACGAGGAGTTTAATCTGCTACAAGCAGCGCTCGACATAGAGGACAGCATCGAGGATCTGCGCTACAACAAGGTAATCATAGCAACGGATGCCGATGTGGATGGAATGCACATCAGGCTGCTGATGATGACATTCTTTTTGCAATTTTTCCCGGAAGTCGTGAGGCAAGGACACCTGTATGTGCTACAGACGCCGCTGTTCAGGGTGCGAAACAAGAAAGAAACCATCTATTGTTACAACGAGGCGGAGAGGCAGAAGGCGGTGAAGAGTCTGGGAGCGGGAGCGGAAATTACCCGCTTCAAGGGACTGGGAGAGATCTCGGCAGACGAGTTCAAGGAGTTCATAGGCGAAGATATGCGGCTGGAGACGGTGCGACTGTCGAAAGGCGACGCGATAGGAGAGATGCTGACCTTCTATATGGGAACCAACACCCCGGAGAGGAGAGATTTTGTGATTAATAATCTAAGAATTGAGGCGGATTTGGTCGAATAATATTTATGAAAAAAACAAACACTAAGCGGGAGCAGATTAAAACAAAATCAACAGTCCAGCAGGTTTTTTGGCTGAAAAAGATATTTTCATCTAATATAGCGTGGACTGTTATTGGTATGGTAATAGCTGCAATAGTAGCTATCATATTATATAGATGTGAAAGAAACGAACGACTTGCCGAGGAGCGACATTTGCATCACGAGGACTTAAAGCTATTCCTTGAATGTATCCCCTTGGATGAGAAACGAGAATATAGTATAGATGTGATCTCCCCTGACGATACCTTTCTTCCCTTCCCCATTAATATTGCAAAAGATGGGAAGTATTCTGCAAAGGACGTCGTGGTGTCCTTTATCGGAGATTTAAGACTGGTTTCTTTTGATTTTATCGAAGAGTATCCTATGATAGTTGCACAAAGTTCGTTATATCCTTATAACAATGAACGTGCCGGAGATATACGTTTCGAATCATTACCACCCAAGATATTCTTGGGTATGCCAATATTATATGAGATACTAAACTTAAAAACAGGTGACAATTTTTCTTGCCACATTACCCTAGTAGCCGAAAATAAAACAAACCCCATAGATGTCAAATTAAATATGACGCTATTCCGTTTCACGTCGATAGACGAATACAGAGAATACCTTTCGTCCAAGTATGATACCCCCGAGTATCTTGACTATTTCAAGGACAAAGATATTATTGTTTTAGGTGTGACCGATGGCATGGATAGGGCATTCAAAGTTGCAGTCGAAGGTACCGAGGTTAAGATGTGGGAGTGTATTGATATATAATTGACTGGATATGAGCGTAATGAATATAGAGGCAGGTACGAGCAAGCTGGGAGGAATGTACCGCGACTGGTGGCTGGACTACGCCTCCTATGTGATTCTGGAGAGAGCCGTGCCGCACGTGGAGGATGGGCTGAAGCCTGTCCAAAGGCGAATACTGCATTCGATGAAGCGGCTGGACGACGGGCGCTACAACAAGGTGGCCAATGTGATAGGCCACACGATGCAGTTCCACCCGCACGGAGACGCCTCGATCGGCGATGCACTGGTGCAGTTGGGGCAGAAAGATCTGCTGGTGGATTGTCAGGGAAACTGGGGAAATATTCTCACGGGTGACGGAGCGGCGGCACCGAGGTATATCGAGGCGAGGCTGTCGAAGTTTGCGCTGGACGTCGTGTTCAACCCGAAGACCACCGAATGGATGCTGTCGTACGACGGGAGAAACCAGGAGCCGGTGACGTTGCCGGTGAAGTTTCCGTTGTTGCTGGCCCAAGGGGTGGAGGGAATCGCAGTGGGATTGGCGTCGAAGATACTGCCGCATAACTTTGTCGAACTGATAGACGCCGCAGTGGCGTACCTGAAGGGCGAGGAGTTTGAACTGTATCCGGATTTCCCGACGGGAGGGATGGTGGACGTGAGTCGATATAATAACGGATTGAGAGGTGGAGCGGTCAAGGTGAGGGCGAAGATATCCAAGATAGACCGCCGGACGCTGGCAATAACCGAAATACCGTACGGAACGACAACCGAGAGCATCAAAGAGTCGATAATCAAGGCGAACGACAAGGGAAAGATCAAGATACGAAAGGTGGATGACAACACCGCCGAGAAGGTAGAGATCATAATCCACGTGTCGAACGACGAGTCGAGCGACAAAACCATCGACGGGCTGTATGCGTTCACCGACTGCGAGGTAAGTATCTCGCCCAACTCGACCGTAATATGGGAGGACAAGCCGCACTTCCTCGGGGTGGATGAAATACTGCGCCGCTCGACAGACCGGACGAGGGAGTTATTGTTGAGCGAACTGCACATTCGACTTGACGAACTGGCCGAGGACTGGCATATGTCGACACTGGAGCGGATCTTCATCGAGAATAAACTCTATCAGCGGATCGAGGGTGCGCGCTCGCGAGAAGAAGCGTACTCGGCCGTGGATGAGGGGTTGGAGCCTTTTAAAAAGTTGTTGCGCCGCGAGGTTACGAAGGAAGATGTGGTAAAACTCACCGAGTTGCGATTTATTCGAATCTCGCGCTACGATACGACCAAGGCCGACGAGCACATTCGCGGGGTCGAGGAGGAGATGGCGCGGGTGAAGCACGACATAGAACACATCGTACCATATACGATAGCCTACTATGAGCGGATTCGCGAAAAATATGGAAAAGGTCGCGAACGGAAAACGGAGATAAGGGAGTTCGAGGGAATCGAGGTGGCGAAGGTCGCAGTGGCGAACGCAAAGCTCTATGTGGACAGGGCCGAGGGATTTTTCGGAATCGGAGCGGGGATGAAAAAAGACGAATTCGTGTGCGACTGTTCCGACATAGACGACGTCATAGTAATCTGCCGAGACGGGCGGTACACCATAACCAAAGTGAGCGATAAAGCCTTCTTCCACAAAAACATACTCTACATCGGGGTATTCAAGCGAAGCGACGAAAGGACGATCTACAACGTACTGTATCGCGACGGAAAAGCAGGCGGGGCCGAGGGCACGGGTGCAATTATGATGAAGCGGTGCGCCATTGTGGGAATCACGCGCGACAAAGAGTACAACCTCACGAAGGGAACGCCCGGAAGCGAGATACTGTGGCTGAGTGTCAACCCGAACGGCGAGGCGGAGGTGCTGAAAGTATACTTCAAGCCACGGCCGAGGCTCAAGAAAGTAATCACGGACTTGGATTTCTCGGTGCTGGCGATCAAGGGCAGGGCCTCGCAGGGAAATCTGTTTTCGAGGTATGCGATACACAAAATCGTCCTAAAGGAGAAGGGAACGTCGACGCTGGGAGGCCAAAATATCTGGTTTGATGAGGATGTGAGGCGACTTAATGCCGACGGTCGGGGGGTACTGTTGGGTGAATTTGCGGGCGACGACAGAATCGTGGTCTTCGGCGAACAAGCTTACTACATAACGGGTTACGAACTGACGCACCACTTCCCCGAAGATACCATCAGGGTCGAAAAATGGGATCCGGAGAGGATCTACAGTGTGATGTATTTCGACGGCGAGCAGAACTACTACTACGTCAAGCGGTTTGTGGCCGCGGCAGGCGAGCGGATGCAGGACTATCTGGATGCGGACTGCCGGCTGGTGGAGGTTACGAGCGATATGAGGCCGCGGCTGGAGGTGACCTACAAGGGCGCGAACGCGAGCCGACCGGCCGATGTGGTCGACGTGGGGCAGTACATAGGAGTGAAGAGCAACAAGGCAAAGGGCAAGAGGATAACGACTTACGATGTCAGAGGGCTGAAGTTCCTAGAGCCGGTTTTGGAAGAGCCTGTTGTGCCTGTGAGCCCTGTCGAGGCGCCTGTTTTGGCCGAGCCGATCGAACTGACGATCGAGAGAACGGATGCGGACAGTGGCGAGCAAGATACTAAGACCCAGCAACTTAACCTGTTTTAATAGTGGCGCAACGGATATTTCTGGTAGGGTTTATGGGCTCGGGAAAAAGCAGCTTCGGGCGGCGACTCGCCAGACAGTTGGGGTGGGATTTTGTGGATACCGATGCAGCCGTCGAGCGAATCGCGGGGATGACCGTGGCCGAGGTCTTCAAGCGCTACAGCGAGGAGTGTTTTCGGGCACTTGAGAAGCAAGTAATCGAAGAATCAACTAAAGGTGAGCGAGATACGATAGTTTCGTTGGGTGGAGGAGCGGCCTGTCGCGAGGGGGTGATGGAGATGCTGAACGAAGCGGGTGAGACCGTTTATTTGAAAATGACGCCCGCGAAACTTGTCGGGCGGATGGGTGAGATGGCGCGTGCGCGGCGCCCGAAGATCGCCGGAATGAACGACGAGGAGTTGACAACCTTCATAGAAGCAACGCTACCGGAGCGCGAAAAATACTACAACAAAGCAACTTACGTTATCGAATTATGATACTTTTTTTTGACAACAATCGAGGAAAAATATACGCCGTGGATGCGCAAGCCGCACCCAGCGACGAAGAGATCAAGCGCTTAGAGTGGCTGTTTGGTGGCGCGCATCGAATTGAAGATGCGGTCGTTAGTGGCGAATTTATCGGCCCGCGGCGCGAAATGATCACCCCGTGGAGCACCAATGCCGTGGAAATCACCCAAAATATGGGCATCAAGGGCATTCGGCGGATCGAGGAATTTGTGCGAATGGGCGGGGCTGGAGACGGTTCGGCGAGTGGTTCAGGCGCCGACGAGGTCGCTTTCGACCCGATGCTGAACAGGCGTTATTCGTCTCTGTATCAGGATGTTTTCGCCATCACGGCGACTCCCGAGCCCGTGCGAGAAATTTGCGACATTGCCGAGTATAATCGCCAGGAGGGGCTTGCGCTGAGCGATTTGGAAGTATCTTATTTACAGAATGTTAGCGCAAAAATGGGGCGCCCGCTGACCGACAGCGAGGTATTCGGTTTTTCGCAGGTCAACTCGGAGCACTGTCGCCACAAAATCTTTAACGGCGAGTTCGTGATCGACGGCCAGGCGCGCCCGGAAACGCTGTTCGGACTCATCAAAAAGACCACCAAGACGCATCCTGGGCAGGTTACGTCGGCATACAAGGATAATTGTGCTTTCCTGCAAGGACCTGTGGCTGAGCAGTTTGCGCCCGCCTCGGGAGATCGCCCCGATGAGTACCGGACGAGCGATTTCGAGAGCGTGATATCGTTAAAGGCTGAGACTCACAACTTTCCTACTACTGTCGAACCCTTCAACGGCGCCGCAACGGGCTCCGGGGGCGAGATCCGAGACCGAATCGCAGGCGGCAAGGGCGCGTTCCCTGTGGCCGGAACTGCGGTCTATATGGCCTCATATCCGAGATTGGATGGCGGGCGAGAATGGGAACGCGCCGTTGCGCCGCGTAAGTGGCTGTACCAGAGCCCGGAAGAGATACTGATCAAGGCGTCTAACGGAGCAAGCGACTTCGGCAATAAATTCGGCCAACCGCTTATATGTGGCTCACTATTAACGTTTGAGCACAAAGAGGGCGGAAAAACCTGGGGCTACGACAAGGTCATTATGATGGCCGGAGGGGTGGGGTATGGTAAAAAGGCTGACAGTCTGAAAGATGAGCCCACCGCAGGCGATGCTGTGGTGCTGCTTGGTGGCGACAACTACCGCATCGGGATGGGCGGTGGCGCTGTGTCGAGCGTCGCAACGGGAGAATTTGCCGGACAGATCGAACTGAACGCCGTGCAACGCTCGAACCCCGAGATGCAGAGGCGTGCTTATAACGCCATTCGCTCTGTTAGTGAGGCAGATACGAACCCGATTATCTCCATCCACGACCACGGCGCAGGGGGACATCTGAACTGCCTGAGCGAGCTGGTGGAAGCGACTGGAGGGCGGATCGATATGGAACAACTGCCGGTGGGTGACCCGACGCTGTCCGCGCGTGAAATCGTGGGCAACGAGTCGCAAGAGCGTATGGGTCTGGTAGTTAGCAAACGTTATCTGGACTATCTGCGAGCTATCGCCGAGCGCGAGAGGGCGCCTTTTTACGCGATCGGCGAGACCACGGGCGACGGCCGGTTCACATTTGTAAACAATGTCACGGGCGAGCGACCTATCGACTGGCCGCTGGAATATATGTTCGGCAAGGCACCACGAACGGTAATGACAGACAGCACGTTGCAAGATTCATTTAAACCTTTGATTTATGACTCCGGGCGGATCGTCGATTACATCGAACAGGTGCTGCAACTGGAAGCCGTGGCGTGCAAGGACTGGCTTACGAACAAGGTCGACCGCTCGGTTGGCGGGCGCGTGGCGATGCAACAAACAGTCGGCGAGCTGCAATTGCCGCTGAATGACTGCGCCGTGGTTACGCTTGATTATCAGGGAGTTTCGGGTATTGCAACGGCAATCGGGCACGCTCCCGTGGCGGCGATGATAGACCCAGCAGAAGGGTCGCGACTGGCAATCGCGGAGTCGCTCACGAATCTTGTTTTTGCGCCGCTAACGCACGGATTGTCAGGTGTTTCACTGAGTGCAAACTGGATGTGGCCCTGCAAAAACCCCGGGGAGGATGCGCGACTTTACGCGGCAGTCGAAGCGGCCAGTGAATTCGCTATCTCGCTGGGTATCAACATTCCAACGGGAAAAGATTCGCTCTCGATGACTCAAAAATATCCGGACGGCGAACGTGTTATGGCTCCGGGGACGGTGATAATTACCTCTGCAGCAGAAGTTTCGGATATTTCGCGGAGTGTCGGAGCGACCCTTAAACAGGTGCCGAGCGAGATTCTATACGTCGATATGAGCCGTTGCGGATTCGAACTTGGCGGTAGCAGTTTTGCACAAGTAGTTGATGGAGTGGGGGATACGCCCCCTCAAGTGTGTAGTGCGAACTACTTCGCGAGGGCGTTCGATGCGGTGCAAGGACTGGTGCGAGGGGGTAAAGTGCTTGCAGGTCACGACGTTTCGGCAGGCGGCCTTGTGACGGCACTGCTCGAAATGACCTTCGCCGACAACCGCACCGGCATCGACGTGAACCTCGACAGCTTTCTTGGGACGGAGCTAGTGCCGCTGCTATTCAGCGAAAAGCCTGCTCTGTTGTTACAAGTGTCAGACGGTGCAAAAATCCGCTCCGAACTACACAAGCAAGGCATTGAATCATACGTTATTGGCACTGTTAATCTAAAGCGTCACTTTAGTATCAAATCGGCCGATGTGGAGATGGATCTGCTGCAGGATAACCTGCGCGATGTTTGGTACAAGACGTCGTATCTACTGGATCGAAAACAGAGCGGAACTACCAAAGCAGCAGAACGTTACACAAATTACAAGGAGCAACCGCTGGAGTTTCGGTTCCCTGCGCATTTTGAGGGTAAGTTTGCGCAATACGGGGTGGATCCGCGCAGGAAGCAAAAAGCCGGGATCAAGGCGGCTGTGATTCGCGAAAAAGGGTGTCAATGTGAGCGTGAAACGGCTTGGGCGATGCATCTGGCGGGCTTCGACGTGCGCGACGTACATATGACTGACCTTGTGAGCGGGCGAGAAACACTGCAGGATGTGAATCTGATCGTGTTTGTAGGCGGATTTTCGAACTCCGACGTGCTTGGCTCGGCAAAGGGTTGGGCGGGTGCGTTTCTTTATAACGAGAAGGCCAACAAGGCGTTACGCGATTTCTACGCACGGCCGGACACGCTCTCGCTCGGGGTGTGTAACGGATGTCAACTGATGATTGAGTTAGGGCTGATTAAGTCGTTGAAAGACAGCGCCGAATTACCTAAGATGCTACATAACGACAGCCACAAGTTCGAGTCAGGATTTGTGGGAGTGGATGTTGCCACTGAGGCCAATTCAGTGATGCTCAACTCGTTGTCGGGATCAAAGTTGGGGATATGGGTGGCGCACGGAGAGGGTAAATTTTCGCTTCCGGGAGGAGAGGCTCGGTACAATATTCCGCTGAAATACAGTTATATGGACTATCCGGCGAATCCTAATGGCAGCGATTACGGGGCGGCGGCGATCGCCAGTGCAGACGGGCGCCATCTTGCAATGATGCCTCACTTGGAGCGCGCGATAAAGCCCTGGAACTGGGCATTTTACCCGTCGGAACGTGAAGTAAAAGATGAGGTGTCGCCGTGGATCGAGGCGTTCGTGAATGCGCGAAAATGGATTGAGAAAAATCGTGGCGCCGAAGCTAAACGATAACCTCAAGTAGCAAGGCGTAACACACTGGTAGACAAGAATGGACAATAGGCCGATAGGTGTTTTCGACTCCGGGATGGGGGGGCTGAGTGTGCGTGCGGAAATTGCTCGCGCTCTGCCCGCCGAGTCGCTTGTGTATTTCGGCGACGGGGTCAATGTGCCGTTCGGTTCGAAAACTCGCCAGCAGATCACCGGCTTTGTCGACAGTGCGGTTAAAGTTATGATTGACAAGGATATAAAGATGCTGGTCGTGGCTTGTAACGCGGCTACCGGGGCGGCAATCGAGCACCTGCGGAAGCGGCACGTTTTCCCCATCGTAGGGACGGAACCGGCCGTGAAACCTGCCGCGCTGAGCACCAAAACAGGCGTGATCGGCGTTTTGGCGACCGCGGCAGCGCTGCAAGGCGAACTGTATCGAGCCACCGCCGCACGCTATGGAGACACGGTGAGAATCATAGAGCGGGTGGGCGACGGGTTTGTGGAAGTCGTTGAAAATGAGCAAGAAGCAACGCCAGAAGCGTACAAAACGGTGAGTCGGGTCTTGAAACCGATACTCGAAGCCGGAGCCGACCGAATAGTACTGGGCTGTACGCATTACCCGTTTCTTACTCCGCTGATGCACAGGATCATAGGTAACCGTGACGTGCAGATCATCGACTCGGGGGCAGCCATCGCGCGGCGGGTGGACCAACTGCTCACGGAGGGTGACCTGCAAGCCGACCCCGCCCAGACGCCAAAGCACGAATTTCTCTCCTTCGCGGGCGATGAATACGCGCGGCTTTTAAGAAAAAAATGTAACTTCGCCCTATGAAATCCCAATCGCAAGAGGCGCAACGAGGGGCGTACGGCCGCGCAGAAAGCCACGAGGAGTCGCCTCAAGAACGCCGCAACAAGCTGAGTCTTAGCGACAACCAAAAGTGGGTAATCGGGCTTATATTATTCTTTTTCGGCCTGTACACCTTATATATATGCGCGAGCTATTTCCTGACGTGGAGCGCCGACCAATCGCTCGCCACCGCGCTCCAAAGTGCCGCCGACGCCGTGCCGACGGGCGAAAAAGGAACCCTCGGAGCTCGATTGGGCGAATGGTTGATCGCTCGCGGATTTGGCGCGTTCGGGATATCTATTCCGGTGATGCTCATCATCTTAGGACTACGAATGATGCGTTACCGACCGGCTGCTTTGGAGCGCTCAGTGCGGATCACGATGATGGTGATGATCCTTGGATCGGTGTCGTTGGGACTCGTTTTCGGGACGCGTTGGGGCGTGTTTGGCACGGGTCTGGGGGGCGAATTGGGCATTTTTGCCGCCGAATGGCTGCGCTCACAGATCGGCTTCCCGGGTGCCGCGCTGGGACTGCTGTGCCTGTGGATCCTACTCGCCGTGTACATCAGCCGCAAGACGATTGCCGCGCTGAGTCGCACCGGCCGAGCTATCGTAACGACCATCACGCGCAGTGCAACCGACCCGCTGGAGGGCGACGAGGCATTCGATGAAGAGGTGCGCGCAGCCGCTGAGGATCAGATGTTTGCGTCGATCGCCTCGGCCGCCGAGGAGGCTGCTACTGAAAAACTCGTCGAGGCACCGTTCGACTATCCTTTTGAGACTATTCCGCTTGAAGATGAGCACGTTATAGAGATTGAAAAGCCCCAGGAACCTGTACCGATGGTGAAGCGAACGGCCGACGGGGTTTTTGAGATCGTGGAGCTCGAACCGGAACCCGAAGCCGACGAGGATGATATCGAAAATCGCCTCTACGACCCTCTCAAGGAGTTGTCGACATACCGGAAACCCGACATCGAGGGGGTACTGAAGGATCACGGCACGAAGGTGGAGGTGACCGATGAGGAGATTCAAGCCAATAGTAACCGTATCGTACAGACCCTCAGGAATTTCGGCATCGAGATCAGCAAGATCAAGGCGACGATAGGGCCGACGGTGACGCTCTATGAGATCATTCCGGCGCCGGGCGTAAAAATCTCCAAAATCAAAGGACTGGAACAGGATATAGCCTTGAGTCTCAAGGCGTTGGGAATAAGAATCATCGCTCCGATGCCGGGCAAGGGGACGATCGGGATTGAGGTGCCGAATCAGAATCGCGAGGTGGTGTCGATGTATTCCCTGGTAAAGTCGATGAGGTTTCAGGACAGCACCGCTGAGTTGCCGCTCGTGTTGGGCAAAACCATTCAGAATGAGACGTTTCTGGTCGACCTGGCCAAGATGCCACACCTATTGATCGCGGGCGCAACGGGGCAGGGTAAGTCGGTGGGACTCAATGTGATAATCTCTTCGCTGTTGTATAAAAAGCACCCCGCGGAGGTCAAGTTCGTGATGGTCGACCCAAAGAAGGTCGAGTTGTCGCTCTACTCGCGGCTGGAAAAGCATTTTCTGGCAAAAATGGAGAGCGAAGAGGACGCGATTTTGACTGACACTCAGAAAGTTGTCTATACGTTAAATTCGCTTTGTGGCGAGATGGAGGCGCGCTATGAACTGCTGCGTAAGGCCGAGGTTAAAAAAATTAGCGAGTATAACGAAAAGTTCGTCAACCGCCGCCTCAATCCAGAAAAAGGGCACCGCTATCTACCTTATATTGTGGTTGTTATCGACGAGTTTGCGGATATGATTATGACCGCGGGCAAGGAGGTCGAACAACCCATCACGCGACTGGCGCAGCTGGCCCGCGCCACGGGAATTCATCTGATAATCGCCACACAACGACCTGATGTGAAGGTAATTACGGGTCTCATCAAGGCGAACTTCCCGGCGCGTATCGCTTTCCGCGTGACCAGCATCGTCGATTCGCGCACTATTCTCGACCAAACGGGGGCCAATCAGCTTATTGGTCAGGGAGATATGCTCATTTCGCTGAACGGCGAGATAACACGACTGCAATGTGCGTTCATCGACACGCCGGAGATTGAGAAAATGACGGAAGTTATTCAGAATCAGCGCGGTTACGCATCAGCATATCAGCTTCCAGACTGGATGCCCGACGGGGCGAACGACGGGGGGCCGGGCGAGCTGGGCGATGTGGATCGGATGTTCGAGGAGGTAGCGCGATTTGTGGTCAATAACCAGCAGGGTTCGACCTCTAACATCCAGAGACACTTTGCGATAGGGTACAATCGAGCAGGGCGATTGATGGACCAACTCGAACGGGCGGGTATCGTAGGACGCGCCGAAGGCAGCAAGCCGCGTGAGGTGCTGATCCAAGACCCGCGCACCCTCGACAGGATTTTCGAAGACATCCTATGAGTATGAAAAAATTGCTTGCACTTTTGGGGGTTACGTTGCTGGCTGTCAGCGCGTTTGCGGACGAACGATCGACCGCGGTATTGGAGCGACTGGAGCGCGAGGTGGCCGGATGGGAGGCCTATCGTGTGGAATTCACAGTCGAGATCGACGGTCAGGCGGTAAGTGGAAGCTATGAGGTTGATGGTGAGGCGTATAAGGTCGTGACGCCGGAGATCGTGCTCTACTGCGACGGGGCGACCAAATGGGAGGTGCATTTGACTGACCGTGAGATAATTGTAGATGCAGTCGACCCGACGGATCGCAGTGTGTTGGCCAACCCGACGCGGCTGTTCGATTTTCTGGACGGCAGTCACACCCATCGGTTTATCGGTCCGGCGCAGGTTAACGGTGTTAACTGCAACAAGATAGAGCTACGTGAAGTCGGGCAGGCGGGCGACCCGGGGACCGGCGGTTGGAACACAGGCGCCACTGAGGATCAGACCGTTGACGTGTATATTGCCGTGACGACAGGTTTGCCGGTGAGGTTGAACTACAAGATGGCGATGTTGGGAACCGATGCCGTGATCGACGTCGCGCGCATTACGCCACACATAATCACAGATGCTTCATTCACCTACAGAACAGCGCGTTATGCCGGTTTTGAGGTCATAGATTTTCGATAAAGCAAGCCGTCCGAAGCAGGAGCCACGCAAAATCGAGGTGGCTATCGGCCGCACCAGTTCGCGCGCCCGGAAGGTTGAAATTATACGAAAATCGCCTCGATAGTCTGTCCCACGCTCGCAGCGATCGACGCCAGCGGGAACGACATAACCAGCCCGACGAAGCAGGCCGCAGCAGCCACGAATGCCCAACCTGCCCGACGACTCAGGCGCCGGGCATTCTCCTGAGTCACAGCCAATAAAACCCGCCGCTCGAACTCGGCCGAAACAGCATAGCCGCCCCCCGAGCCAGAAACGGCCGGCCACCCGCTAAGAACCAACGACTCACCCGAAGCCAAGACCGAAGCCGAACCCGCCACCTTCACAAGCACCTCAAAACCGTCCACTGGAAACTCGTTTACTGAAAAATCTCTTTCCATATCGTCATTCCTCCTTTTTCATCAGTTCTCGCAGCCGCCCTCGTGCCCTGTGCAACCGCACCTTGACATTTGCCTCGCTCAGACTGCAAACCTGCCCACATTCGCGCACCGAACGATCCTCGATATAGAAAAGCGTTACCAGCGAGCGATCCACCGGACCGAGCTGCTCCAATGCGCGCCTCATCCGATCTATGTTTTCGTCCGTCAGCGCCCAATCACCCTCATCGTCAGCCGAATCCGAGGCCGAGACCGACGCCTCAAGACTCGCCGAAAAATCCGCCGCACCAACCGCCTTTCGCCTCCTCAGCGAGGAGATCGCCGTCGTGTAGACTATCCTATAGAGCCACGTCGACATCGCTCCTTCGCCTCTCCACAGGCCCCGCTTCACGAAGGCTTTCACCAGTGCGTCCTGCACCACATCCTCGGCGGCCTCACGTTGGCCGACAATGCCTTGCGCAAAGGCAACGAGTCGGGGCGAGTAGTCGTGTACGATTTTGGCAAACTGCTCCATTCAACTGTTAGACGCGCTTGAGGCGAAAAAGTTACATTGTAACCTTTCGGCCCGCCGTGCGTCAAAATTACGAAAACAAACCCTAAAAACACTCAAAAAAACTATGGAAGGTATTCTTGCTCTTTTTATTCCCATCATTTTCGTGATCGGGCTGTTCGCGGCCATCTCGTTGAACATTTACTTCAAGTACCGCACAAAATCGACTCTGGTTGAGCAACTTCCCGAGGGATCCTCCCTTGCCGATCTTGCTCGCGTCGAGGCCGAGGCTCGGGCCGATCGCGCTCGCGGTGCGACTTTTCGCACTGGTGGATTCCTCACCGGCGCCGGTATCGGTACTGCCGTTGGTTGCCTGACTATGCCTTGCCTGAACGGGATTTTCTCAGGTTCGTGGATCGACGAGACGGCTTGGTTCGTATTCCTGATCCTCGCTCTGGCACTGTTTTTCGGCGGCGTTGGTCTCATCGGATCCCACTTTGTTCAAAAGGCGCTCGACAGCCGCAAATAATTTTCGTATCTTCGCGGCGTGAAGTCGATCGCCGCAAAAGTCACATCTGGCGCTCGCGTCACTCCCGAGGAAGCTCTTCGGTTGTGGCGCGAGGCTCCTTTGTGGTTGTTGGCGCATCTGGCCGATGGTATTCGTCGCAGCAAAAACGGCGATGCGCTCTTCTGGAACCGAAATTTCCACCTCGAACCCACGAATGTTTGCGCTTTCGCGTGTCGATTTTGCTCTTACCGCCGCGGTGCCGGTCACCCTGAGGCTTGGGACCTGTCTATCAGCGAGATGGAAGACGTGGCTCGCGGATACGCCGACAGTGGGATCACGGAGGTTCACATCGTCGGCGGCGTCCACCCCGACCACGACCTGTGGTTCTACACCGAACTCATCCGCCGCATCAAGGCGATCTTGCCTGAGGCGGCGATCAAGGCTTACACAGCTGTCGAATTGGCATATATGATTCGCCGGGCGGGTTTGTCGCTCGAAGAGGGGCTTGTCGAGTTGCAGCGCGCCGGAATGCAGGCGATTCCCGGAGGTGGGGCGGAGATTTTCGACCCTGCTTTGCGCTCGCAGATCTGCCCCGAGAAAGGTACTGCCGAGGAGTGGCTCGCGGTTCACAGAACTGCCCACTGGCTCGGTATACCAACCAATGCCACAATGCTTTACGGCCACGCCGAGACGATCGAACAGCGCATCGACCATCTGGACCGCCTACGCACCCTGCAGGACGCCACCGGAGGCTTCAACGCCTTCATCCCGCTGAAATACAGAGCAAAACACAACCCGATGGGGGAGGGACGCGAGGAGGTTTCCGTGGTCGAGGATATGCGGACGTTGGCAATGTCTCGCATTTTTCTCGACAACATTCCCCACATCAAGGCCTACTGGGTGATGTACGGTAAGTCGGTGGCTGAGATGGCGTTAGCGTTCGGGGCGGACGACATCGACGGTACGATCGACGATTCGACCCGCATTTTCTCGATGGCGGGCGGCGACGAGCGACCTCGCCTGACTGTCAATGAGATACATCGAATGGCTGCCGCGGCTGGCCTGCGGGCCATGGAGCGTGACACGTTTTACAACATAGTTTCGGAGAATGAAGAAAAGTGAAAAATTGAAGGACGGCGGCCGCAAAGTTTGGGGCAACGTCATCGCACGTAATCTGATATTGGCGGCACTCGCCGTGGGCGTTTTTGTAGGCATCAGCGCCCTGATTCTCAACATTTTGACCCGCCACAACCAACAGAAGCCCGTTCCCGATTTTGTGGGCGTTTCCCTTGCCGAGGTTCGTCAGCAGGCCCTCGCCGCGAAACTCGAATTGGAGATTGTAGACTCGATCTGGGCGCCGATCTACCCGGGTGGCACCGTCATCGAGCAGTTGCCCACGGCCGGAACCGAGGTCAAAAACGGTCGTCGCGTTTTCGTGACCATCACCTCGCACCAGCAGAAAATGGTTCCCGTGCCTTACGTAACCGGGTTCTCGTTGCGACAGGCTAAGAATATGATCGAGATGACTGGTCTGGAAATCAAGGAGTTACGCTACGTTCTCAACCCCGCTACCAACTACATTCTCGCCGAGTTGGCCGGACGCGACACCATTCGCCGCACTTCGAACCGCCATCTGGAGGTCGGTACAGGCCTAACTTTGATCGTTGGCCGCGCGGGCAATGCGTCGTGGGTCGGGGTTCCTGACGTAGTCGGACTTCCTCTGAACCAAGCCCAAAGCCGCTTGTGGGAGCGCGGCCTGAACGTCGGCACCATTACGCGCGACGAGGGTATAAACCTTGTCAATCAACGCGATGCACGGGTCTATCGCCAATCACCACCCTCGGGTCGCCAAGTCGAATTAGGCACCAGCGTCTCTATCGCCCTGACGCTCGATGAAACAAAATTACCACGATGACTGAGAACCATCTGGAAAATATCGACGACCCGGAACTCGAAAGCGCGAACGAGGGAGAAGACGGGCTTTTTGAACACTTCTCCATCACCGCCGACCGTGGCCAGTCCCTGTTGCGCATAGACAAGTTCCTGACTCACAGACTGGAGCACGTCTCTCGTGCCCGCATCCAAACTGCCGCCGAACAGGGTAACATTCTTGTGAACGGCACGCCCGTACGGTCGAATTACAAGGTCAAGCCGGGAGATCGAATCCAGATCGTGATGCCCTATCCGCGCCGCGAGGTTGAGATCATTCCCGAGGATATTCCGCTCCAGATCGTTTACGAGGACGACGACCTGATCGTCGTCGACAAACCCGCGGGTCTTGTCGTCCATCCGGGCCACGGCAATTACAGTGGCACGTTGGTGAACGCTCTTGCCTGGCACTTAAAGGATTATGAGCTCTTTCAGAAGGGTGATATGCGTGCAGGGCTTGTCCACCGTATCGACAAAAACACCAGCGGGCTGCTCGTCGTGGCCAAGAACGAGATCGCTCACGCCCGCCTCGCCAAGCAGTTTTTCGACCACAGCATCGAGCGGCGTTACGTCGCGCTCGTGTGGGGTAATTTCGACGAGGACGAGGGCACTATCACCGGAAATATCGGCCGCAGTCGCCACGACCGACTCAAGATGGCGGTCTTTCCCAGTGACCCTGCGGTGCTCGGCGAGGGGGTCGAGCCTGAAGGCAAGCACGCCGTCACCCATTGGAAGGCCCTCAAACGCTACGGTTATGTGACGCTGCTTGAGCTTCGACTTGAAACCGGCCGCACGCACCAGATTCGCGTCCATATGGAGCACACCGGCCACCCGCTTTTCAACGACGAGCGCTACGGCGGCGACCGCATCCTGAAGGGCACCACGTTTAGTAAGTATAAGCAGTTCATAGAGAACAACTTCTCTCTTATGCCCCGCCACGCTCTCCACGCCCGATCGCTGGGTTTCGTCCACCCCACAACAAAACAGGAAGTCCGCTTCGAGAGCGAACTTCCTGCCGATTTCCGTGCCGTGCTCGAAAAATGGGATAACTACAAACAATAAACCTAATGAAAAAAGCAATTTTTGTACTTTTGATTTTGGCCGGAACAGTCGGTCAATCTTCTGCTCAGGACAAAGAAAAATTTTGGATAGGCGGGAGTTTCGGCGCCGCCACTGATGATGAAGAGGGATATATTAAGAGAAGTGTATATTCCATCCAACCGGAGATAGGCTATGCCTTCTCTGACCGATGGGCGGCCGGAATTCGTTTCGGAATCGAACAATCGAAGATAAAATATGACGAAACTCGTGCTGGGTCCATGATGGGATCTAAAACGAATAACTTTAACATAAATCCTTTTGTACGTTATACTTGCCTCAAATGGAAAGCGTTAAATATCTTTGTCGATGGAGGACTCCGATATGGATGGGGAAAGGAAAACCAAACTCGATTCGACAACGAGGATGAAGAATATTATATCCGCGCAAAGGATAACGACTATGGTCTCTTTATAGAGCCGGGGGTATCATTGCAAATATCCCGCAGCATTGCATTGGCCGGTCGTATAAATTTGTTTAATCTTTCTTACAATAGAAGAAATCACGACACAAATGGTGACGATAACGTAGTGGATCGTGATAACTTTGATATCGGTCTGAATTCACCTTTCTATTTAGGGAATTTTTCGTTAGGATTTAATGTCTGCTTTTGAGACTATTCCAAGTTCAAACCAAAGACAGCGCCCTTTTCAGGGCGCTGTCTTTGGTTTGAACACTAACGAGATTACGCTTTTCCTGCCGAGCCGAGTACCTTTTCGCACTTGTGCATATAGAGCTTTTTGAGTTCGTCACGAGCCGGGCCGAGGTATTTGCGCGGGTCGAATTCGGCGGGCTTGTCGTGGAACGTCTGGCGAACCGACGCGGTCATAGCGAGACGACCATCGGAGTCGATATTGATCTTGCACACAGCCGATTTGGCAGCCTTGCGCAGTTCTTCTTCCGGAATTCCGATCGCATCTTTCAGTGCACCGCCGTTCTCGTTGATGATCTTCACATACTCTTGCGGCACGCTCGACGCGCCGTGTAGCACGATCGGGAAACCGGGGATGCGACGTTCGATCTCTTCAAGAATGTCGAAACGCAGGGGCGGCGGAACGAGCACACCTTCTGCATTACGGGTGCATTGTTCGGGCTTGAACTTGTTGGCTCCGTGCGAGGTACCGATCGAGATGGCCAGCGAGTCTACCCCCGTGCGAGTCACGAAATCAACAACCTGATCGGGCTCAGTGTAGGTGTGATGCTCGGCCGAAACTTCGTCCTCCACACCGGCCAACACACCCAGCTCGCCTTCAACCGTAACGTCGTGCTTGTGAGCGTATTCAACCACTTTCTTGGTCAGCGCCACGTTCTCTTCGTATGGCAGGTGCGACCCGTCGATCATCACCGACGAGAAGCCCATATCTATACAGCTCTTGCACAGCTCGAATGAATCTCCGTGGTCCAGATGCAGCGTGATGGGAATGTTCTTGCCCAACTCCTTGGCGTACTCCACAGCCCCCTGGGCCATATAACGCAGCAGGGTCTGGTTGGCATACTTTCTCGCGCCGCTCGACACTTGTAGAATCACGGGTGAGGATGCTTCGACACACGCTTGAACGATGGCTTGCATCTGTTCCATATTGTTGAAGTTGAACGCCGGAATGGCATACTTTCCTTCGATGGCCTTTTTGAACCCTTCGCGGGTATTCACCAGACCGAGATCTTTGTACGAAATCATAAATTCTATTGGTTATTAAAAATTTTTACAAATGTAGCGCACCGTGACCAGAATTGCAAATTAATCGTAAACAATTTTGCCCGACGGCGACAGGGCAGCGATGGCGGCACCCGTCAGATTGGGGTGACCCTTCATCCTGTCCAATATGGTTATCTTCACACCCCGGAGTTTCAGTTCCTCCAATTGCTTGACAACGATATCTCTGTACGGGTATCCGCCTTTTGCGCCCTCGCCCCAGAACACGCTTCCCTCGACCGCCACGCCTATGTTTTTCACCGCCGAATCCTGCTTGACGATCACCTGGGCCAGACCAACCAACGCCGCCGCCACCAAACGGGCCGAACGCTGGTAGATCCAGCCTGCCACTTGCGCCTGATCGGTGGGGTATTTATCTGGATGGTTGAATATTTCGGCCAGACTCGCGCCATTGAAATCGTGAGCGATCTTCTCGCACATAAAATAGGTCTTGAATATCTCTCCCAAATACGCTCCCGAGATCGCCTTCTCGAATCGTTGCTTTCCTTTATTGTTCGACATCGCATCCACCAGCCCGTCCACGACCGTTAGATAGGGCGGATTGAAGTTTCCCGACTCCAGATTGATCGGAATCGCACCGTTGCTCTTGTTGTTGAGTTTCGGTATCTTGTCCAGCCTCATCTGCGCCGCCATATTGTTTCCCGTGCCGACGATCAAGCCTATGTAGGAGTCATAGCCTGCATTTTCCAGCCCGGCAAACAAACACGCCACCGTGTCGTTGATCACTTTGATGTCCGAGAATCTGCCCTTCAGTCCCTCGTACACGTTCAGATAGTCGAGTAGCGGTTTACCCACCGGCTGGTCGATCATATCCGGAAACTCCATCCCCTTTGACATATGCAGCAGTATTGCATCGCCGTTCAAACGCGATGCCGTGGCGTACGAAAAGCAGTAGCCTATGGCCATCTTGTCGTCTTCGTTTTTCGGTGGAGTTTGGAACGTTTTCAGTTTCTTGATCGTTTCGGCCATCTTTCCATACAGCCCTTCACGCGTAAGTGCGTCGGTCTCCTTGGCATCCAAAACCATCTCTTCGGGGCCTTCGACCTTCACCGGTTTTCCATTTTTGAACTCCACGATTGCTGCTCTGAAATTCGTTCCACCCCAGTCGAGCGCCAGCACCGTTCCGTCCGGTATCTCTTTTCGCGGATTGATATGCGTCGGGTTGGCCAGTATCTCCATATTGTCCTTTCCCAGTCCCTCTTCGATTTTCGCTTCGAGCGCGTCAGCAATCTTGCCCAGTTCCTCGTTCGAGAGTTCAAAAATGTTGGTTTTCATCTTATGTAGGTTTTTAGGTTTGATTCTGCTCCCAAAGATAGGGAAATTAACTATCTTTGCAAAGCCAAAAACTAAAACATCGCTATGAGCCAATTCAAATACCAGGAGCCCTTTCCGCTGGGGGTCGATACCACGGAGTACAGATTGTTGACCGACCAGCACGTCTCGGTGGATGAGTGTGGCGACCGCCGCATCCTGCGCGTCGAGCCTGAGGGCCTCGAACTGCTTAGCCGCGAGGCGTTCAACGACGTTTCGTTCTTCCTTCGTGCCGACCACCTGGCCCAGTTGCGCTCCATTCTCGACGACCCCGAAGCAACCGATAATGATAAGTTCGTGGCCTACACTATGTTGTTGAATCAGGTCGTTGCTGCGGAGGGCGAACTGCCCACTTGTCAGGACACCGGTACTGCTATCGCTGTCTGTAAAAAAGGCGAGGACGTTTACACCGGCGTCGACGATGCCGAGCACATCTCCAAGGGTGTTTTTCAGACTTACGCCGAACGTAACCTGCGTTACTCTCAGGTGGTTCCGATGACTATGACCGAGGAGAAGAACTCAGGTACCAACCTGCCCGCCCAGATCGACATCTACTCCACACCGGGGAACCATTACAGCTTCCTGTTCATCACCAAGGGCGGCGGATCGGCTAACAAAACCTTTCTGTACCAGCAAACTAAGGCCCTGTTAAACGACACTTCGCTCGAAAATTTCTTCCGCGAACATATCCGCGACCTTGGTACTTCGGCTTGCCCGCCTTACCACCTTGCGATCGTCATCGGCGGTACTTCGGCCGAGGCTAACCTCGCTGCTGTTAAAAAGGCTTCGGCTCATTATTACGACAACCTGCCCACCTGTGGTAACGAGGGCGGTAGGGCTTTCCGCGACCTGGAATGGGAGGCTCGCATCCGCCAGATCTGTATCGACTCCGGCATAGGGGCTCAGTTCGGCGGTAAGTATCTTGTTCACGACGTGCGTGTTATCCGCTTGCCTCGCCACGCTGCTTCGTGCCCCGTCGGTATGGGCGTTAGTTGCGCTGCCGACCGTAATATCAAGGCTAAGATCGACGAAAAGGGCATCTGGCTCGAAAAGTTGGAGAAAAATCCTTCTCGCTTCCTGCCTAAGGAGGCTCCGTACCTCGCTCCGGCTGTCGATATCGACCTCGACGAGGGGATGGACAAGGTTCGCGAAACGCTGTCTAAGTACCCCATCAAGACTCGCCTGAACCTCCGCGGCCATATGATCGTTGCTCGCGACATCGCCCACGCTCAGATCAAACGTATGATCGACGAGGGAAAACCTATGCCCGAGTACTTTAAAAAGCACCCCGTCTACTACGCCGGGCCCGCTAAGACTCCCGCCGGGATGGCTTCCGGTAGCTTCGGCCCCACAACGGCCGGTCGTATGGATCCCTACGTGGATGGATTCCAGGCTCTGGGCGGTTCGCTCGTTATGGTTGCCAAAGGTAATCGTACTCAACAGGTTACGGATGCCTGCCGTAAACACGGTGGGTTCTACCTCGGCTCGATCGGCGGCCCTGCTGCGATCCTCGCTAAGGACTCCATCAAACGCGTCGAAGTTGTCGACTTTCCCGAGCTCGGGATGGAGGCTGTTCGTAAGATCTACGTCGAGAATTTCCCCGCGTTCATCATCGTGGACGACAAGGGTAACGACTTTTTTGCTTGTAAATGAGACAGCGGGCGGCGGTCATATTGTTGGCGTTTCTGACGACGGTTGCGGCGACCTTTTCGGCTGTCGCTCAGGACGTTGTTTTCAATGTCGCAGCTCCCACTGTTGTCGGCGCGGGCGAATTGTTTCGCGTCGAGTTCACCGTCAATTCCACTAAGGATGTGTCGTTTACGCCTCCTTCGATCGAGGGATTCGAAATTATGGCCGGACCTCAGGAATCGCGTAGTACGGGCGTCGAGATGATCAACGGCGACTTCACTCGTACCGAGAGTACGACCTATACCTATATTCTTCAGGGTTTTACACCCGGCATCCATACAATCTCTGCTGCCAGCGTATCTGTTCGTGGCGGTTCGTCGTTCTCCACCCGCGCCGTCTCCATCGAGGTGGTCGGCGATGGCGACGCAGCAGGACAGGGTGGCTCGACCGGGGCAGGAGCCGGCACTTCTGGTGCCGGACAGACTGGTGGCCTCGGTGGTCAAAATGGCTCGGGCCAGATCTCTGCCGACGATGTTTTCGTTCGCGCAATTGTCTCTCGTACAGATGTATACAAGGGCGAGCCTATCGTCGTTGCTCTCAAACTCTTTTCTCGCGTTCCTCCTGGCGGCCTTAACAACCTCAAACTTCCCGCTTTCAACGGCTTCTGGCAGCAGGACATCACTCCTTCCCAGCCCGTTGCTCCGGCTCGTGAATCCTCCGGCGGTAAGGTCTACGACGTCTACACTCTGAAGGAGTATCTTCTTTACCCTCAGCAGTCTGGCTCGTTGACTATCGAGCCGTTCGAGGCCGAGGTCACTATCCTCGTCCAGTTGCCCGCCGGGTCTCAGCGTAACATCTTCGACGAGTTGATGGGCCTCGCCGGGGGTGGGTTCCAAGAGATTAACAAACATATTGCCTCTCAGCCCGTTAAAGTCAACGTTCGCGAATGGCCCGCCGGTGCTCCTTCAGGATTCGACGGTGCTGTGGGCGACTTTTCGCTCGAAGCTACACCGCCTCCGAGTTCGATGAAGGCCAACACGTCGGCGACTTACACCGTTCGCCTGAGCGGTACCGGTAACTTTCCGCTCATCCGAGCCCCTCGACTCGACTTGCCGCAATCGTTTGAGCAATACAACGTTACAACTTCTGATAACACCCGTAACACCCACTCCGGCACGAGCGGTTACCGCGAATTCAGCTACCCGTTTATTCCTCGTTCCGACGGATTGTACACGATCCCGGCGCTCGAATTTTCGTTTTTCGACCCTCGTCAGGGGCGCTACGTCACCGTTTCTTCTCGCGAAACGTCGCTCGAGGTTGTCGCCGATTCCACCGCTATGTCTGCTCCTGGCGGCCTTGTGAGTGGGATTTCGCGTGAGGATCTCAAGATTTTCGGTCAGGACATCCGCTTCATTAAACGCGGTAGCCCGAGCCTGCACCCCCGCGGACGGATGTTTATGTGGAGTCCCGCGTTTGTCATTACAGCTCTGCTGCTTGTCGCGTTTTGCGCAGCCGGGTTCCTCATTTTGCGCAAATATATGCGTAATATGCAGAGTGACAGGTTCGTACGCAACAAACGCGCTAACAAGCTTGCTCTCCGGCGCTTCCGTAATGCCGAAGCTTCGATGAGCCAGGGCGACAAGGGTGGTTTCTACGACGAAATGCTGAAGGCCCTCTGGGGCTATATGTCTGATAAACTGGATATTCCGATGGCCGAATTGACTAAGGAACGTATCCGTGAGGAGTTGTTTGAGCGTGGCGTTCCCGAGCTTCAGACCGACGACTATATCCGCATCATTTCGGAGTGCGAACAGGCGCAATACTCGCCTGCGCCCGCCATTCGGATGAGTGAACTTTACCGCGAGGGGGTCGCGATCGTATCCCAATTGGAGTTATGAAACGACTGACTATAAGTCTCTTGGCGTCGTTTGCCGCCGTAGCCGCTTTAGGCGCCGCCACCGCTCACGTCGCGCACGCCGTATCGGCGGTTGTGGCTACGCCCGCCGCTCCGACTTCTGCCGACCACCTCGATGCACTTTGGAACGACGCCGGAACTGCCTATTATGCTGGCGATTTCGCCTCTGCTGCTGCACTTTACGACTCCATCGAGCTGTCCGGCCAGATTTCCGCGCGCCTTTATTATAATAAAGGTAACGCACTGTTCAAGATGGGTAAGATTGGTGAGTCGATTCTTTATTACTCTAAAGCTCAGAAGCTTGCCCCTGCCGACGATGACATCCGCCACAACCTCGCCATCGCTTCCGGCCTCACTCGTAACCGCATCGAACCGTTGCCCGAATTCTTCCTGCGTCGTTGGATTCGCGGCACTGCTTCTCTTTTGAATGGTAACGGCTGGGCTATTACTTCGCTGATTCTCTTTGCTTTAGCTCTTGCCGGTGCACTCCTTTACTTGTTGCCTTTCGGCCGCACTGTTCGCCGCGCCGGTTTCTGGGGTGGGGTAGCGGCAATCGTTTTGTTGGTGTTCGCTTTTTCGTTCGCACAAATCGCTTATACTGAGGCGAAATACCCTTCGTCCGGCATCGTCACAACTCCCTCCGCTTCCGTAAAAAGTTCGCCAGACAGCTCCGGCACTGACCTTTTTGTGCTCGCCGAGGGCGACCGGGTCGAAATCCGCGACGCGATGGACGAATGGAGCGAAATCACTATCGCAAATGGCAATCGCGGTTGGATCCGCTCCGCCGCTGTATCTGTAATAGATTGATACACAATGTCTAAACTTCTCGATGAGGTTGTTCGCGAACTGTCCCGCCTTCCCGGGATAGGGCGCCGTACAGCCTTGCGACTGGCGATGCACATCCTTCGCCAGCGGGAGGATGACGTGGCTTCGATGGTCGCTGCGATCGGCGATTTCCGTACCGGCATCCGCCATTGCGTGCGTTGTAACAACCTGTCTGACAATGAATTTTGCGACATTTGCGCCGACCCTAATAGGGACCGTTCCACAATTTGCGTTGTAGAACAGGTTGGTGACGTGCTGTCGATCGAGAAGACCGGGCAGTTTCGCGGACTTTACCACGTGCTCGGCGGTGTGATTTCGCCTATGTCCGGGATTGCTCCGAGCGACCTCAAAATAGATCTGTTGGTCAGCAACATAGCCGCGGGCGACATTCGTGAGGTGATCCTTGCCATCTCCACAACGGTCGAGGGCGAGACTACTCTGTTCTACATTATGAACCGCCTTCGTCAGTTCAATGGATTGAAAATCACCACTATAGCTCGTGGAATCGGGTTTGGCGACGAGATCGAATACGCCGACGAACTGACCATCTCCCACGCCCTGGCCAATCGCCGCGAAATCGCAAACAAATAACCTCCGCCCACAACCAGCCAGCAACTCGCCACTCGCACGACCTTCGGCAGTCAACAACCCGCAACCAGCAAGCCCCCCTTCGGCATCCTCTATTTCAGTACGTTGCGCCTTGGTTTTTCTCTCTTCTTGTTCTTTTTGCCGATCACTCTCTCATCTCCTCGGCGGCCGAAGCTTCCGCTCTTCTCTATCGGCGCCGCAACTGGTAGCGTGTTCAGTTTTCCTGTTTCGAAGTCGATGGTTCCGACAAGTGAAAAGTCGATTATTCTGCGCGCCAGGTCGGCTCCCTTGACTCGGATCCGCACCAGATCTCCGAGCGTAAATTTTCGTCCACTTGCCTGACCTACAGCGGCATATATATTCTCATCGAACCTGTAAAAATCGTCCGCCACATCTCTCATCGACACCATTCCTTCGATCAGACTGTCTTCCAGTTCGACATATATTCCCCAGTCGGTAATCCCCGAAATGTGCCCATTGAACTCCTGTCCCACCTTGTCAAGCATATATTCGGCCATTTTGTACTTTACCGATGCACGTTCGGCGTCGGCAGCCCTCACCTCCATATCGGAGCAGTGCTCACATAGCCGCTCCGTGGAGGGTTTGTCGGTGCTCTTTCCGCCGGCCATATAGTGGGCTAACAGCCTGTGTACCATCATATCCGGATACCTGCGAATTGGCGACGTGAAGTGCGTGTAGTACGGAAACGCCAGCCCGTAGTGACCTATGTTGTCGGTCGAGTAAACGGCCTTTGCCATCGTTCGGATTGCAAGTGTCGAGATGACATTTTCCTCGCTTTTGCCCTTAATCTTGGCCATCAGCGTGTTCATCTGCTTGGATACGTCCTTCAGCCTGTCTGGCCTGAAATAGTAGCCGAACCGTATCACGAAGTCACTGAATTTCAGCAGTTTTTCCTCATCCGGCTTGTCGTGGATTCTGTACACGAATGTTCGTCCGGCCTTTTTGCCTGTTTGTGGATTTTTGCCGCCGAACTCGGCTACTCGCTTGTTGGCCAGCAACATAAACTCTTCGATGAGTTGGTTCGATTCTTTCTGCACTTTGTGATACACACCCAGCGGTTTTCCGTTCTGGTCGAGCTTGAATTTGAACTCCTCGCGGTCGAACGTGATGGCTCCGTGGGCGAATCTGCGCTTGCGCATCTTTTGCGCCAATTCATTGAATTTCAATATCTCCTGCTTAAAATCGCCCTCTCCTCCCTCAATGATCGCCTGCGCCTCCTCGTAGGTGAACCGGCGATCCGAGCGTATCACCGTCCGACCGAACCATTCGCGCGTAATTTCCAGATCCTCAGTCATTTCAAATATCGCCGAGAAGCACAGTTTGTCTTCGTTCGGGCGTAGCGAGCACAGGTCGTTCGACAACTTTTCGGGTAACATCGGCACCGTCCGGTCGACCAGATAGACCGACGTGGCTCTGTTTTCGGCCTCTTCGTCAACGATGCTTCCAGGTGTTACATAATGAGTTACATCGGCAATGTGTACCCCGATCTCCCACAGCCCGTCACCCCCTTCGCCGCCCGAAATTCGCCGGATCGACAGCGCATCGTCAAAGTCCTTTGCATCCTCGGGGTCGATCGTGAAGGTCGTCACGGCGCGAAAATCCCTCCTGCGCGCAATCTCTTCCTTCATTATCTCGCTCGGAATCGCGTCTGCGGCCTGCTCCACCTTCGGCTCGAACACCCACGGCAGGTCATATTCGGCCATTATTGCGTTCATTTCCACATTGTTATCGCCCGCCTGCCCCAGTACTTCGACAATTTTACCTACGGGCGAGCGGCTTCCTTCTTGCCAGTCAACTATCTTAACCACAGCCTTTTGACCATTCACCAGTTCGGCATCACCCTCGTGCCGGCGGATGTAAATATCGACATTAATACGGCGTGAATCGGGCCTCAGGAACGCAGCGTGGTCCGTAATGTCGAGCACCCCGACGTAGTTTCGCTTCGAGCGTTCAATTATCTGGATAACAGCTCCTTGCAGATTACCATTTCGCTTTCTGCGCGTCACTCTCACCTCCACACGGTCACCATCCAGCGCGTGCATCGCATCGCGTTGATCGACGAAGATGTCGTCATCCAACTCATTGATTTTTATATACATATCGCCCGAGGCGATCATATCCACAGTGCCGACATACGTTTGCGGCGCTCGTTCCGTGGTTTGCTTTTTTCTACTCATTTGTCTGATTTGTTTTGACCTCGTCCGCCGTGGGAACGACTATGGTTTTGGTCTCTATTTTTTGCGGAACTCTCACCCCCACACCCACTTTCACGAAGTCGAACAGCGTCGGATAAAACCCCTCGGCTCTGGGCGAAAGCGCCACCATCGTGATCACCCCCGCGACCGCCAGCACTCCCAAAATTCCTATTATTTTTTGCAGCATAGTGTCAATTTTTTTACACTTGTGTCTAATTTTTTGACAGTTCCAGCGCCTTTTCGATGGTCGTGTCTATCGGATATATTTGCGAGTAATATCCGTTGTAATCCAGCGCGGTATTTCGCCCTATCAGCGCTCTCAGCTGCGCCTCGATGATCTCTCTCGAGACCGCAATTTGCTTATAATCAGGCTCTACACCATTCCGCGCGGCATACCTCACAAAGTCATCCACCAACCTCGGCTGCCCATCCAGTAGCGCCTCCAACTCAGGTAGCGTCTGCACAGCATTCATCTGCGTGCGGTGCCTGTCACCCCAATCCAAAACATAACGATATATCAGATTCAACCCGTTGACTTTCATATAGTAAGCACTCATTCCGAGCGTGTCGACCGGCACAAAATGGTCGGGCATAATCCCTCCGCCGCCGTGCACCACGCGCCCCGAACGGGTATAATATTTGGTCGTATCCTGCCGCGTGCTATCTGCCGCAAACATCTCGCCGCCACTATAACGATTGTAGATATCCATTTGATACTCAGCCGATCCGTGATCATATGGCTTCTGTATCGAGCGGCCGGATGGGGTGTAGTAGCGAGCGATGGTCAGCCGCAGAGCCGAACCGTCCGGGTATTCCATCTCTCTCTGCACCAACCCTTTACCGAACGAGCGCCGACCAACGATCACACCGCGATCGTTGTCCTGAATGGCCCCGGCAAGGATCTCGCTCGATGACGCGCTGCCCTCATCTATGAGCATAACTATCTGAATGTCATCGAATCCGCCGCGTCCATTGCTATACTCACGCACTTTTTTGCCGTCACGATCCTCTGTGTAAACAATCAGTTCGCCCGAGGGCAGGAACATATTCGCAATGGCGATCGCCTGGTCGAGATAGCCACCCGCATTACCGCGCAGGTCGAAGATCAGGCTCTTCATCCCCTCGTTAACTAACTGGCTCATAGCGACAAACAACTCAGAGGCCGACGAGCGCGAGAAAGCGGACAGCCGCACGAAACCCACCCCCGGGCGAATCATAAACGCTGCGTCGAGGGCCTTGATTGGGATCACGCCGCGCTCGACAGTAATCGGAACGAGCGTCTGTGCACCCCGGCGTTCGATGTCGAGTCGGACGGAGGTACCGCGAGGCCCGCGAAGACGCCTAACAACCTTATCCTGAGGAATTTTGCGCCCCGCAACCAACGAGTCGTCTATGCGGATAATCCGGTCGCCGTTCTGCACCCCGGCCTTGTCGCTCGGGCCCGAAGGTATAACATTGAGCACCACAACAGTGTCGGTCAACATATTGAACATCACACCGATGCCATCGAATTCACCCTCCAGCGGTTCGCTAACAGCCTGACGATCGCGAGCGGGAATGTAGACCGAGTGCGGATCGAGTTCCTCCAGAAGCACGGGAATGGCCAGTTCTGTCAACGAATCGTGATCGACGGGATCGACGTACAGCCGCTCAATCAGGCGCATCGTGTACGAAAGTTTATCCTCTGCGGGCCGCGGGCGCGACACACAAGCCACCGCAACGAGGCCGAGAACGAAAGCGAAAACGACTATGGAAAGTTTTTTCATCTGTTTCTGTATCTGTAAGTTAGCCCCACGCGGAGGTAGTATTGCATTTGAACCTTGTCGATCTGGCTGCGGTCGTACAGGGTGGAGGTGCGAAACTCGATAGCCAGAAAGCGCAACGGATTGAAGATAAATGAATTAGTCCAATTCACCGTCGGGAGAATCCCAACGTCAGAGCCCTCGATACCGTCGTGTCGCGCGGCCTCGGTCATCCAACCGTAGAACGACCCAAAAGTGCTGTTGTATTGGAGCGTCACCCCATCCTTTTTGCCGAACCGGAACGTGCGGTTGAACCCTACGTTGACGCTCGAACCGCCCTCGATCTTGTGGCGAATCAACTTGCCGTCGGCATCGCGCGGCTGAGCAAGGCCCAACTTAACACGCTGATCGTCACCGATGCGGTCGTCCAACACGAACAAGCCGTTAGCGGAGATAGGGTTGAGCGTCACGATGAATGGCCACTTGGGATCGGGCGAGGTATAGGTCAACCCAACCCCGGCGTTAACCGTACCGGGGGCCATAAAGTTGCTCCACAGGGTCTTCTCGGTGCGCGATTTATACCCCTCGGCGAACTGCGAAGCGAACGAAGCAGTGAAACTATAGGCCCAATTACGTAGGAAACCGCTCTGTTTCAGCTTCCACGACGAGAGGTAATACAGTTTCAACATATCCTGATTCTTGAACCACACGTCGTCGATGTAGTTCATCCCGTAGATCGCGTCGAACTTGAAAAGTGACGTATGGCGACCGCGAGTGTAGGTGTGGTAGTAGTACGCGGCGAGCTCGCTCGACACGGCATTCTGGTTGTTCTTCACCCACGAGCGGTTGAACTGGGTGACCATTCCGGTAGCGCTGACGCGGAAATCGACGTCGTTACGCGACCGCCAAAGTTGCTTTTTGAGCACCCGTGCCTCGGCGGCATTCACCACGTGGAAGTCGAGCGGAGCGACCTCGACGGGCATCGGGACGGAGAGTTGTCGGTTTTCGCCGACTGTGTTCATCGAGAACTGAGCCGCCGCGGGGAGAGTACTCAGGGCGGCCAAAACGAGAAGAAGTGTTTTCAGTTTCATCCCCACAAAGATACGATTTTTTTGTGTATTTTTGTTCTGTTATGAAATACTTCGGAGCACACGTCAGCGCGGCGGGTGGGGTCGGAAAGGCCCCCGAGCGAGCGCACCAGATCGGAGCGGGAGCATTCGGTCTGTTTACCAAAAACCAACGTCAGTGGCACGCACCGGCTCTTTCGCAGGCCGCAGTGGATGAGTTTCGTGCTGAATGCGAGCGGTTTGGGTACGCCAACGGGCAGATCCTGCCGCACGACAGCTATCTAATCAACCTCGGCCATCCGGAGGAAGCGGAACTGAGCAAGTCGCGCGAGGCATTCACGGACGAGATGGCGCGGTGTCAACAGTTGGGCATCGACCGCCTGAATTTCCATCCGGGAGCGACGCTGGGAGGAATTTCGGTGGACGAGTGTCTGGCCCGCATTGCAGAGAGCATTAACATTGCGCTGGAAGCGACGGAAGGCGTGACGGCGGTGATCGAGAACACGGCAGGGCAGGGGAGTGGAGTGGGAAACCGGTTCGAGCACCTGGCCCAAATCATTGATGGAGTGGAGGATAAGTCGAGGGTAGGAGTGTGTTTGGACACGTGTCACACCTTCGCGGCGGGATACGATCTGAGCACAGCCGCGGCCTGCGAGGCAACCTTTGCGGAGTTCGAGAGAGTGGTGGGGTTCCGGTGGCTGAGAGGGATGCATCTGAACGACGCGCTCAGGCCCGAAGGAAGCCACGTGGACAGGCACGCATCGCTGGGAGAAGGCTTTCTGGGATGGGAGTGTTTCAGGTACATAGCCCGAGACGCACGATTCGACGGGATGCCGCTAATACTCGAAACCCCGGACGAGTCGCGATGGCCGTCAGAAATAGCAGCGCTAAAGGAGCTGGCGTGAAAAAAGACCGGCCTTCAGTTGCAGGAAGGCCGGTCCACCACTAATCAATCTTAAACAACCTTAACTGTTTCACTCAATTAAGGGGGGTTAAAGTCTCCCGACTTAAACTATCGAGCGCCAGAGAATCGGGCCCGAAAACTGCATCTGCATCCTCATCGAGGCGGCGGATAGGCACGCCACCGGTATTACTACGCCAAGGGTCGCTGTCGAAATCGCTGCGGATCTCGATACGGTGGCGGTCGCGCAAGTACGTCGCATACGTCGCGTTATTAATAAGCACCACAGCAAGGCCAACCATCGCAACGCCCCAAACAACGAGCAGAGAACCATAGATAGACCGGCGGATCTTCCACGAGAAGGCGAACGACACGAACATAACTCCAAGCACCGTCAGAGGAAGAGCCCAACACAACAACACCAACTCCATCAACCACAACGGAGAGTGCAGAGGCATAGGCATCTGGTCGATCATAGAAAGCGCAGATATAAGCTCCTCGATCGCAATGTGGGGATTCGACACAATCACTATCATACCGATGAACAGTCCCAGCGCAGAGAACAGAAGCGTGAAACCTACAATGGCCGACACGAACTTTACGAAGAACAACACAATGCGGCCAAGAACAATAGACACCTCTGCCAAAACCGAAGCAGCCTTGGGAGCGTTAGGGTTGGAGGACGATCGGGCGCGGCTAACCAGATTGTGGCGGATGGACGAGGGAGTAATCCGCTCGCCGCGAGCCTCCAGGCGCTGGCGGGGAGTCTTAGCAAGCGGCATTGCAAACCACAAAACAAGGTAAGTCACAAGGAACACGCTACCCAGGCCCTCGCCGAAGCCCTTCAACCAATGCAAATGGTCGGGCAACGAAATACACCAAAGGAGAACAGGAATCAGGAATATCAAACGGATCCAGGCAACGCTAATGTTATGGTAGTTGGCAATACCAGCACAAACACCGCCGAAGATACGCCCCTCGCGAGCACGATAGAGGCGGCGAGGAATAGAAGCAGTCTCAGCGGGAGCGGTCGCCCAACCGCCGGGAGCCCCGGCAACCTCGGTGTCGTCGTCGATCTCCTCGGCAGAGCCCAACTGGGCAACGATAGTGTCGACCAGAGGCCGCGAAACGATCTTTGTGTAAACCTGCTCCTCAAGGATTAACTCGGCGATACGGCCCTCGATGTCGGAGATGATCTCACCACCGTCGGGATCGTCCGAGTAATAAGACCGAAGCGAATCGAGGTACTGTTTGAGGGCGGCGTAGGCATCGTCGTCAAGAGTGAACGAGATGCCGGCTATACTGACTTTCTCAACTTTTTTCATAACGAATCAATTTAATCTGTTCCACCATCTCGTCCCAAACGTTATCCAACTGACCAAGGATATCGCGACCACGATCGGTGATCATATAGTACTTACGAGGAGGCCCCTGTGGAGACTCCTCCCAACGGTAAGACAACAGACCCTGGTTCTTCTGGCGGGCCAACAGAGGGTAAAGCGTCCCCTCGACGACGATCATATCGGCCTGCTTGAGTTCCGAAATGATCTGTGGAGCGTAACTGTCGCCGCGCGAAAGGATCGAAAGGATACAGTATTCCAAGATACCCTTACGCATCTGCGCCTTGACGTTGTCCACATTCTTGATGTTCTCTTCAGACATAGCCACTCTATTTTAAGTACTTAGGTGCGCGCGGAACAACAATCCACATAACGATGTAGACCCAGAAAGAGACACCTCCAAGGAACAGAAGCAGAACAGCAATCAGGCGGATGATACTGGGGTCGGTGTTGAAGTAATCGGCCAAACCGCCGCAAACCCCGCCGAAGACCTTATCCTCGGAAGAGCGGTAGAGTTTACGAGGTGCCTCGTCGCAAGCCCCGCCGTGGTAAGAGAAGCCGCGTTTCTGACCGCCGAAAACCTCCGGACGACCGATGACAGCCATAGCACGACGAACCATCTCCTGGTTCACAACCTGCATAGTACTCGAAATCCTTTCGTCGAACAGATCGGCGATACGAGCCTCGATGTCATCCATAGACTCACCCTCAGAATCCTTAAGTCGAGAAGAAATGTCCCGCAGGTAACGGTCCAGAATCTCATAAGCGTCCGTGTCGATGTTGTAAGCACGCCCGCCGATGTTAACATTGTAGGTCTGTTTCATACTTTGTGTTTTCGTTGTTTTTTTAGTTTGATGCTGCAAATATATAGCAAAAAATAATACTATGCAATACCTAATACTATTTTTAACAAAAAAAGCGCACTTTTTTGTGCGCTTTTTCGGGGAGTTGGTGTAGTAGCCTCTCTGTGGGCCCCTAAATTTAGCCTTTCTTGGTGGCCACGGAACGTCCGGTCGAAGCCTTCGAACCGCTGGTCTTAACCGCGCGGGGAGCAGCAGCCTTGGGCTTACTGGCAGCAGGCTTCTTAGCGGCGGCGGGTTTCTTGGCAGCCGGCTTGGTAGTCTCTTCAGCAACATCAGCCATTTCGCCTACGGTAGCATCGCCTTCGGCAGCCTTCGGAGCAGCCACCTTACCGGAGCGGCGAGTACGAGCCTTGGGAGCGCCGGAAGCGGTAACACCAGCCTTGAACGTATCGTTGAAGTCAACGAACTCAATGATGCACATATCGGCAGCATCCCCGAGGCGGAAACCAGTCTTGAGTATACGAGTGTAACCGCCGGGACGGTCGCCGATAGCGGGAGCGATCACGCGAAACAGTTCGGTCACAGCGTGTTTGTCCTTCAGGTAACTGAAAACCACGCGGCGAGAGTGGGTCGTGTCCTCCTTCGATTTGGTAACCAGAGGCTCTACGTAACTCTTCAACGCCTTGGCCTTGGCAACCGTTGTCTGGATCCTCTTGTGCAAAACCAGCGACGTAGCCATATTGGCCATCAATGCCTTACGGTGCGAACTCGTCCTGCCGAGGTGATTGAAATTCTTATTGTGTCTCATTTTTGCTTAGTCTTTATCGAGTTTATAGGGGGAAACATCCATTCCGAAGTGCAGGTTCAGCGTGGTTAAAAGGTCGTCCAATTCCGAGAGCGACTTCTTACCGAAGTTACGGAACTTCAACAGGTCGGAACGGTTGAAGCGAACCAAGTCGCCAACGGTATCCACTTCGGCAGCCTTAAGGCAGTTCAGAGCGCGAACAGAGAGATCCTGATCGGCCAGCTTGGTTTTCAACAACTGACGCATATGCAGAACATCCTCGTCGAACTCCTCGCTCGTGCCCACCTCGTCCACGTTCATTGTGATCTTCTCGTCCGAGAACAACATAAAGTGGTGGATGAGGATCTTGGCAGCCTCCTTGAGAGCCTCCTTGGGGTGGATCGAACCATCGGTGGTGATCTCCAGGCTCAGCTTCTCGTAGTCGGTACGTTGCTCGACGCGGTACTGGTCGATGGCGTACTTCACATTCACGATGGGCGAGTGCAACGAGTCGATCGCCAAACGGCCGAACTCCATCTCCTCCAGGTGGTTCTCCTCAGCCGGAACGTAACCGCGGCCTTTACCGATCGTGAGCTCAACCTGGAGCTTCGTGTCGGGAGAGAGGCGGCAGATCACCAGGTCGGGATTCAACACCTTGAAGGCAGAAAGGTAATTGGAGATGTAACCAGCCGTGAGGGCGGTCACACCGGCAACGTTCAGCGTCACGCGTTCGCTGTCGATATTTTCCGCAGTCCGGATGAAGCGTACCTTCTTCAGATTAAGGATGATGTCGATCATCCCCTCCATCACACCGGGAATCGCGGCAAATTCGTGATCTACACCCGCAATCTTCACCGTCGTAATTGCAAACCCTTCCAACGAAGAGAGCAAAATACGGCGCAAAGCATTGCCGATGGTCATACCGAAACCGGGCTCCAACGGTCGGAATTCGAACTTCCCGAGCGTCGAAGTGGATTCGAGCATAATGACCTTTTCAGGCTTTTGGAATGCTAATATTGCCATAGTTATTATTTTCGTTTTAGTTGTTACTATTTCGAGTAAAGTTCGACGATCAACTGCTCCTTGATGTTCTCCGGAATATCTTCGCGGTCGGGTCTCGACAGGAACTTGCCTGACATCGCGCCACCGTCCCACTCCAACCACGAGTAACGGCTGCGACCACCCGAAAGGGCATCCACGATCACCTCGAGGCTCTTCGATTTCTCACGAACCCCGACAGTATCGCCTATTTTCAAACTATACGACGGAATATTAACAACCGCACCATTCACCGTGATGTGGCGGTGGTTCACCAACTGGCGGGCAGCCGCGCGGGTGGGTGCGATACCGAGGCGGTAAACCACGTTATCCAAACGGCATTCGAGCAACTTCAACAGGTTTTCGCCCGTGATACCACCCATTGCGGCGGCACGGTTGTAAGTAACGCTGAACTGCTTTTCGAGAATACCGTAAATAGCTTTGGCTTTCTGCTTCTCGGTCAACTGGGTTCCGTATTCCGAAACCTTTTTGCGCTTACGGTTTTGGCCGTGCATCCCGGGAGGGTAGTTCTTCTTCTCGAAGGCCTTGTCGGCCCCGAAGATCGGCTCTCCGAACTTGCGCGCAATCTTTGTCTTTGGTCCTATGTATTTTCCCATTGCTTTTTAAATTTTCTGATGACAAATCTCTTTCCACTCTAAGCCCTCAGGCCCTTGTGGCCCCTGGCCGCAATTACACGCGGCGGCGGTTAGGCGGACGGCATCCGTTGTGGGGCAGGGGAGTGACGTCGATAATCTCGACGACCTCGATCCCGGCGCCGTGGATAGTACGGATGGCCGACTCGCGACCCTGGCCCGGACCCTTGACGTACACCTTGACCTTACGAAGACCCATATCGAAAGCGACCTTGGCGCAATCCGAAGCTGCAGTCTGGGCGGCGTAGGGCGTGTTCTTCTTCGAACCACGGAAACCCATCTTACCGGCCGATGACCAACTGATAACGTCGCCATTCTCGTTCGTGATAGTCACGATGACATTGTTGAACGTCGAGTGAACGTGGGCTGCCCCTTGTGCACCGACCTTGACGACTTTCTTTTTAACTGCTGTAGTTTTTTTAGCCATAACTCTCTAACCTCGGATTATTACTTGGTAGCTTTCTTCTTGTTAGCGACTGTCTTCTTCTTACCCTTGCGAGTACGTGCGTTGTTCTTGGTGCTCTGACCGCGAAGAGGAAGACCCAGACGGTGGCGGATACCGCGATAACATCCGATGTCCATCAATCGCTTGATGTTCATCTGGACAACCGAACGGTTCTCGCCTTCGACCTTGATACCGCTGTCGGCGATGGCTCCACGGATCTTACCGATCTCGTCGTCGGACCAATCCTGAACCTTCTTGTCGTAACTTATACCAGCCGTGTCGAGCAGCTTGCGGGCAGTCGAACGACCGATACCATAGATATAGGTCAGGCCGATCTCGCCGCGTTTGTTTTTAGGTAAATCTACACCTACTATACGTGCCATATAAATCTCTTTTGTTTTTGAAGGATTAACCCTGACGCATCTTGTACTTCGGGGTTTTCTTACAGATCACATAGAGTTTGCCCTTGCGGCGAACGATCTTGCAATCCTCACTACGTTTTTTGATCGATGCTTTAACTTTCATAGTTCCTAATTATTTGTACCTGAAAGAAATACGGCCCTTGGTCAAATCATAGGGCGACATCTCCACTTTTACTTTATCCCCGGGCAGGATCTTGATGTAGTGCATACGCATCTTGCCCGAGATGTGACCGATGATAACGTGGCCATTGTCGAGCTCGATGCGGAACATTGCGTTCGACAGAGCCTCGATTATTGTTCCATCTTTTTCGATTGCAGCTTGCTTTGCCATACAGCCTGGTCAATTGTGTTAAAATCAGTCAATACATCCGCAACCTGGGGCTTCCCATCCGCCCCTGCTCCGCGCACTGCCACGGCCCATTCGAAGTGGGCAGAGGGCAGTCGGTCGCGTGTCCGCACAGTCCAACCGTCGTTTTCGAATACAACGGCCTTCCGACCGGCATTGATCATCGGCTCGATACAAAGAACCATACCCTCCTTGAGGAGTGGTCCCCGACCCGCAGTACCGAAGTTCGGCACCTCGGGTTCTTCGTGCATCTTGCGTCCCAGACCGTGTCCGGTGAGTTCTCTCACTACGGAGAATCCATTCATCTCGGCGTGCTTCTGCACAGCGGCGGAAATATCGCCAACGCGATTTCCTGCCTTTGCCTGTGCGACACCTTTATAAAGAGCCTCTCTGGTTACATCGAGAAGGCGTTGCACCTCCTCGTTAATCTCGCCCACCGCAAACGTGTAGGCCGAGTCGCCATAAAACCCCTTTAGAATCGTGCCACAATCGACCGAAACAATGTCCCCCTCACGGAGAGCATAAGATGAAGGTATTCCGTGTACGACTCCCTCATTCACCGATGTACACAGTGTTTTGGGAAAACCCTCGTAACCTAGGAATCCGGGAACTGCTCCGTGGTCGCGAATAAACTCTTCGGCAACCCGATCCAACTCATTGGTCGTAACCCCCGGTGCGATGTGCTTGGCCACCTCGGCCAGTGCCGCACTCACCAACAGGTTATTCTCACGCAGCAGCTCTATCTCCTCCTTCGTCTTAATCCCTATCATTACATTCCACCGCGTCCTTTGATACGGCCGGTCTTCATCAGACCGTCGTAATGACGCGACAACAGATAACTTTCGATCTGTCGCAGAGTATCCAAAACCACACCGACAAGGATAAGCAGCGACGTACCCCCAAAGAAGTAAGCAAACTGCTGGTTGATACCCAATTTCGTTGCAAAGGTAGGCAAAATTGCGATGATTGCAAGGAAAATCGAGCCCGGAAGGGTGATTCGCGTCATAATGTCGTCCAGATACGAGGCGGTCTGCTTACCGGGTTTGACCCCGGGAATGAACCCACCGTTACGTTTCATATCTTCGGCCATCATAACGGGATTGACCGTGATCGCGGTGTAGAAGTAGGTAAACGCGACCACCAAAAGGAAGAACACCAGATTGTACCAGAAGCTTTCGTAAGCGAAGGCAGCGGCGAAACCGCCGTTACCCATACCGGAGAAGAGCATCGGGATAAACATCAGAGCCTGGGCGAAGATGATGGGCATAACACCCGCGGCATTGATCTTCAAGGGGATATACTGGCGAACACCCCCGTATTGTTTGTTACCAACGATTCGTTTCGCATACTGTACCGGAACCTTACGAACAGCCTGAACAAGAGCGATCGCGGCCATAAAGATGAGGTACAGAAGAACCAGCTCGACGACCAGCATCACGACACTACCGGCGCTGTTGGCACCGAAGCGGGTGGTAATCTCCGACCAGAAGGCGAAAGGCAAACGAGCGATGATACCCACCATAATGATGAGCGAAACGCCGTTACCGATACCTTTGTCGGTGATCTTTTCGCCCAACCACATAGTGAACATAGTACCGGCGATCAAGCACATAAGAGCCACAGCGGTAAACAGAGGCCCGCTCAGAACGAACGCCTCGGCGGGAATCTGTCCGTGAAGGTTGGCAAGGTAAGCCGGTCCCTGGAGGCACAACACGATGATAGTGAGGTAACGAGTCCACTGGTTCATCTTCTTGCGACCGCTTTCACCTTCTTTCTGCAACTTCTGGAAGTAAGGCCAGATGATGCCGAGCAACTGGATCACGATCGACGCCGAGATATAAGGCATAATACCCAGAGCGAACACCGATGCGTTGGAGAACGCACCGCCGGAGAAGATGTCCAACAGGGTCAACAGACCGCTACTATCCACCTGGCTACCGAGCTCGGCCAACGCCACAGGGTTGATACCCGGGATCACGACATAGCTACCGAAACGATAAACAAGAACGAGGAGGATTGTGTAGACAAGTTTCTGTCTCAACTCCTCGATCTTGAATATGTTCTTTAAGGTTTCAATGAATTTCATAACCTTTTACAATTTTATTGCTTTACCCTGCAAACCTTCGATCGCCGCCTGGGCGCTCTTCGAGAAGGCGTGAGCCGTCACGGTAAGGGCCTTGGTGAGAGTACCGTTACCGAGGATCTTCACACGGTCGTTCTTCGAGATGAAGCCGGCCTCGATGAGCGTGTCAACGGAGATCTCCTTCAGGCCGCGTTTTTCAGCCAGCGTTTCGAGCGTACCGAGGTTAATGGGTTTGAACTCCACGCGTTCGATATTCGTGAAGCCGAACTTGGGAAGGCGTCTCTGCAGAGGCATCTGACCACCCTCGAAGCCCAACTTACGCGAGTAACCCGAACGCGACTGGGCCCCCTTGTGACCGCGAGTCGAAGTACCGCCCTTACCAGAGCCTTCGCCACGACCGATCCGACGTTCCCTGTGGGTCGCCCCTTTTGCGGGTTTTAAGTTATTGAGTTCCATAATCTTTTAGTCTTCTTTTACGGTTTTCGGTTTAGCCGGAGCCTTGGGGGCTGCGGGCTTCTTAGCGGCGGTCGCCTTGGGGGCCGGAGCTTTTGCGGCAGTTGCCGTTTTGGGTTTCGGAGCCATCTTGGGCTTTTCAACCGTGGGAGCGTCAGCCTTTGAAGCGGCCTCGACCTTAGGGGCTTCGGCTTTGGGAGCCGGAGCAACTTTGGGTTTCGCAGGAGCGTCGGGTGCAGCCTCTACTTTAACGAGGTGCTTCACCTTCTCGACCATACCGAGGATCACGGGCGAAGCTTCGTGAACCACCGTGCGGCCCATCTTACGGATACCCAATGCGTCGAGGTTCTTCTTCTGACGTGCAGTGCTACCTATGCGGCTAACCACCTGAGTAATTTTAATCTTTCCCATTTCTCAAACTTTCATTTAGCCGTTAAACACTTTACTCATCGAGATACCGCGAGCCTGAGCCACCGAGTAAGCGTCCCTCAGTTCGAGCAGAGCACCGATCGTCGCCTTCACAAGGTTGTGAGGGTTGGACGAGCCCTTACTCTTAGCCAACACGTTCTTAACACCGGCGCTCTCCAAAACGGCGCGCATAGCACCACCGGCGATGATACCGGTACCGGGAGCCGCCGGGCGAATCATAACGAGCGACCCAGAGTAGCGCATCTCCTGTTTGTGAGGGATCGTACCGTGCAACACGGGAATCTTAACCAGATTCTTCTTGGCATCCTCGACGCCTTTGGCGATAGCCGACGTAACTTCGGAAGCCTTACCGAGGCCATAACCCACAACGCCGTTCTCATTACCGACGACAACGATGGCCGAAAAGGAGAAGGTGCGACCACCCTTGGTTACCTTGGTAACCCTCTGGATGCTCACCAACCGGTCTTTCAGTTCCAGGTCGCTGGTTCTTACTTTCTGTATATTACTGTTTGCCATATTCTCTTTACCTCCCCGGAATTAGAATTTAAGACCGCCCTCGCGAGCTGCGTCGGCCAATGTTTTCACTCTGCCGTGATACAGGTAACCGTTACGGTCAAAAGCCACGGAGGAGATACCCTTTTCAGAAGCGCGTTTGGCGGCCAACTTACCGACCATTGCAGCGACCTCCTGAGGAGTTTTACCCTTGGCTGCTTCCACGATCTCCTTGTCCAGCGAGGAAGCGGCGGCGAGGGTCACCCCGGCAACGTCGTCCACAAACTGAGCGTAGATCTGCTTGTTACTCCTGTATACGGTCATACGGGGCTGAGAGGCGGTTCCGGAAACCACCTTACGGATGCGCATCTTGATGCGGGCCCTTCTTTCTATCTTTGTCAATGCCATAATTTCAGCTTTTTAACTATTTACCCGCAGATTTACCCGCCTTGCGACGCAACTGTTCGCCGACAAACTTGATACCCTTACCCTTGTAAGGCTCAGGCTTACGCAGAGAGCGGATCTTAGCCGCAACCTGGCCGATAAGCTGTTTGTCGATACTCTTCAGAGTAACGATGGGGTTCGACTTACGGTCGGTGACGGCTTCGGCCTTCACCTCGTCGGGCAACATAATCCATATATCGTGAGAGTAACCCAAGCTCAACTGGAGAACGTTCCCCTGAACTTCGGCCTTGAAGCCCACACCGACGAGTTCCTGTTTGATCTCGTAGCCTTTACTTACGCCAACAACCATATTGTTGATCAACGCGCGATACAACCCGTGCATGGAGCGGTGGCGAGGCTGGTCGGTAGGACGCGTAACCGTCAGGACGCCGTCTTCAACTTTGACGGTGATGTCCCGATCGACGGCCTGCGAAAGCTGTCCGAGAGGCCCTTTCACACTAACCACATTATCCTTCGAGACCTCTGCGGTCACGCCGGCGGGCAGGTTTACAGGTAATTTACCAATTCTTGACATTTCTTTTTCTTCGTTTGTTTAGTAGATGTAACACAAAACCTCACCGCCGACATTCTCCTGCCGGGCGGCCTTATCGGTCATCACGCCTTTGGAGGTCGAAACGATAGCGATACCCAAGCCGTTCATCACGCGAGGCATCTCATCGACGCTGGCGTAACGACGCAAACCGGGACGGCTGACTCGTTTGAGTTCCTTGATAGCGGGAACTTTTGTCTGAGGGTGGTACTTGAGGGCGATCTTAATGGAAGGGTGCCCTTTTTCGTCCTGCTCGAACTTGTAAGCAAGAATATAACCCTGATCGAAAAGGATCTTGGTTATTTCCTGTTTAATTTTGGAACCGGGAGCTTCAACCGTCTTGTGGTTGGCTTTCGCCGCGTTTCTAATCCGAGTGAGGAAATCCGCAATAGGATCCGTCATAATTGATTTAGAATATTAAAATTAAACTTGTGTTTTCTGTCTACCAGCTTGCTTTACGAACACCCGGGATCAACCCTTGCGAAGCCATTTCGCGGAACTGGATGCGGCTGATGCCGAACTGGCGCATATAACCCTTGGGTCGACCGGTCAGTTTGCAACGGTTGTGCATACGGATCGGGTTGGAGTTCCTGGGCAGTTTGCTCAGGCCCACCTGGTCACCCTCTTCTTTGAGTCGTTTGCGTTTCTCGGCATACTTGGCCACTAATTTCGCGCGCTTAACCTCGCGGGCCTTCATCGATTCTTTTGCCATATTCTCTGTTTAGTTTTGTGCTTTGCGGGCGTTTTTGAACGGAAGACCGAATTCACGAAGCAGTGCATACGCCTCCGTGTCGTTGTCCGACGAGGTCACGAACGTGATCTCCATACCGAGGATCTTGGTAATCTTGTCGATGTCGATCTCGGGGAAGATAATCTGTTCAGTGATGCCGAGGGTGTAGTTTCCGCGGCCGTCGAACTTCTCGTTGATGCCTTTGAAGTCGCGGATACGGGGCAGAGCCACCGCCACGAGGCGTTCCATAAATTCGTACATCTTGTCGGCGCGTAGCGTGACGCGAACGCCGATGGGCATACCCTTACGGAGTTTAAAGTTCGAGATATCCTTCTTGGATTTCGACATAACGGCCTTCTGACCTGTGATCTGGGTAAGTTCGGCGATAGCCACATCGATGAGTTTCTTATCGGCCACGGCCTGACCCATACCCTGGTTGACAACGATCTTTTCGAGCTTGGGCACCTGCATAATGCTTTTGTAACCAAACTCCTTCATCAGGGCGGGAACGATCTGCTCCTTATAGTTTGTTTTGAACGTGGGCGTAAACTTCTTACCTGCCGGAGCTCCCTGCGCCCCTTGTGCCCCCGTTGCTGTGCTCTTTGCCATTATTTGATTTCCTCCCCGGATTTTTTAGCGTAACGAACTAATTTACCGTCTGCCCCGACCTTGCGACCAATACGGGTCGGAACACCGCTTTTGGGATCGACGAGCTGCAGGTTCGAGACGTGAACCGCGGCCTCCTGCTTGACGATACCGCCTTGGGTATTCTTCGCATTGGGCTTGGTTGCCTTCGAGACCAGATTGACCCCCTCGACAACGGCGCGCTGATCCTCCGTCTTGACGCTGAGAACCTTACCGGTGCGACCCTTGTCGTTGCCGGCAATGACCTTCACCGTGTCGCCTTTCTTGATATGTAATTTCTGTGCCATACCTCTTTATAATCTATTACAATACCTCGGGGGCAAGTGAAACAATCTTCATATAACCGTCCCTGAGCTCGCGAGCCACCGGACCGAAGATACGCGTTCCACGCATCTCACCCTGGTTGTTGAGGAGCACCACCGCATTGTCGTCGAAACGGATGTAGCTACCGTTCTGTCGGCGGATCTCCTTTTTGGTTCTAACTACCACGGCCTTCGAGACCGTACCTTTTTTCATATCGCCTGCCGGGGTGGCGCTCTTGACGCTCACCACGATCTTATCGCCGATCGAGGCGTAGCGGCGGTTGGTTCCGCCCAACACCCGAATACAAAGGACCTCCTTTGCACCGCTGTTATCGGCAACGGTCAGTCTACTTTCCTGCTGTACCATAACTATTTAGCCCTTTCAATTATTTCCGTCAGCCTCCAACGTTTCGTCTTGCTCAACGGACGAGTCTCCATAATCTTTACCACATCGCCGATGTTGCAACTGTTTTCGGCATCTTCACAGGCGAACTTCGTGGTTTTGTTCACGAACTTGCCGTACATCGGATGCTTAACTTTACGTTTCACGGCGACCACGATGCTCTTTTGCATCTTGTTGCTAACGACCGTTCCGATCCTCTCTTTTCTCAGATTTCTTTCCATGGCTCTACTTCGATTGTTTTTGGTGCAGGATAGTCATCATTCGAGCGATATCTCTGCGAGAGTTCTTAATCGTACCCGGATTTTCGAGCGGCGACACCGCGTGGTTGAGCTTCATCTTGCGGAGATTTTCCTTCTCCGCGCCGATCTTCTCGACCAAATCTGCCACCGGCATTTCTTTTATTTCTGCTGTTTTCATCAGTTTGCGTTTTCAGTATAATCCCTTCTTACGATGAACTTTGTGGTGATGGGCAGTTTCTGGGCGCCGAGCCTCATTGCTTCCTTGGCGATTTCCAGAGGCACACCTTCCGCTTCGAACAGGATGCGACCCGGCGTCACCGGAGCGACGAAGCCTTCGGGAGCACCCTTACCCTTACCCATACGTACTTCGGCGGGCTTCTTGGTGATGGGTTTGTCCGGGAAGATGCGGATCCACAACTGTCCTTCGCGTTTCATATGACGGACAATCGCCTGACGTGCAGCTTCGATCTGACGACCCGTGATCCAAGTCGATTCCAGCGCCTTGATTGCAAACGAACCGAATGCGAGCTGATTTCCTCTTCCGGCCAGGCCTTTCATACGGCCTTTTTGCATACGGCGGAATTTTGTCTTTTTTGGCTGTAACATTTTCTTATCTTTCGCTTAAGGTTCCTACTTATTATCTGTTTCCGCCTCTCGGCCCACGATTGTCGTCGCGGCGACCTCCGCGATCGCCTCCACGGCCACCACGATCTCCACGACGATCGCCTCTGCGGTCACCCCTGTCGCGACGATCACCTCTGTCGCCCCTGTCGCCACCGGAGAACGAGCTTGCGCTGGCACCCTGATATTCGAACAAGTCACGTTTCTGGTAGACTTCGCCGGTGCAGATCCACACCTTAACACCCAGGATACCGACTTTCGTCAGTGCCTCGGCCAGCGTGTAGTCGATATCGGCGCGGAAAGTGTGCAGAGGAATACGACCCTCCTTATAACTCTCGCTGCGGGCCATTTCGGCACCACCGACGCGGCCGGAGACCTGAATCTTAATACCTTCGGCACCCATACGGATGGTCGAAGCGATGGCGCTTTTGATGGCGCGGCGGTAGGAGATGCGGCCCTCCAACTGGCGGGCGATATTGTTGGCTACGATCACAGCGTCGATCTCGGGCCGCTTAACCTCGAAGATGTTGATCTGTACATCCTTGCCTGTCAGCTTCTTCAACTCCTCCTTGAGCTTGTCCACTTCCGTGCCGCCCTTACCGATGATGATACCCGGGCGGGCCGTCGAGATGGTCACCGTGACGAGCTTCAGCGTACGTTCGATGATGATCTTGGAGATGCTCGCCTTGGCAAGGCGGGCGTTCAGGTACTTACGAATCGTGGCGTCCTCCACCAACTTTGCAGAGAAGTCCTTACCGCCATACCAATTGGAGTCCCATCCGCGGATGATGCCGAGGCGGTTAGCTATCGGATTTACTTTCTGTCCCATACTTTCTTATTCGGCATTTTTAACTTCCTGTGCAACTTCGGTTTTGGGAGCGGCTGCGGCTTTGGGAGCCTTGGCGGCTTTCTTCTCCTCGACGATCATCTTATCGACGATGATGGTGACGTGGTTCGAGCGCTTGCGAATCCTGTGCGCGCGACCCTGAGGTGCGGGCTGGATACGTTTCAACTGACGGCCACTGTCGACGAAAATCTCCTTCACGCAGAGGATATTGTCCTCCAGACGCTGGCCTTCGTTCTTGGCTTCCCAGTTTGCAATGGCACTTTTGAGGAGTTTTTCCAGACGCAACGAGGCTTCCTTCTTGGAATAGCGCAAGATCCCGAGCGCACGATTGATCTCCACGCCGCGAATAATGTCGGCCACGAGCCTCATCTTACGGGGCGAGGTGGGGCAGTCGCGCAGTATTGCGATCGCTTTCTGCTTCTTTTCGGCCTTTCTTTGCTCGGCCGCGTTATGTTTTCTTACACCCATGATCTTCTACTATTTTTTACGGTTACCGGCGTGGCCGCGGAAGTTACGCGTGAGAGCGAACTCGCCAAGCTTGTGGCCGACCATATTTTCCGTCACGTAGACCGGAATAAACTTGTTGCCGTTGTGCACGGCGATCGTCTGACCCACGAAGTCGGGTGAGATCATACTCGCCCGCGACCACGTCTTGATTACGGTCTTCTTGCTGCTTTCGCTCGCGGCAATGACTCTTGCCTCAAGCTTGGGCTCAATATATGGCCCCTTTTTAAGTGAACGACTCATATATTATTTTTTCTTTTTAGACACGATAAACTTCGACGAAGCCTTCTTCTTGGCGCGGGTCTTGTAACCCTTAGCCAACAGGCCCTTACGCGAGCGGGGATGTCCCCCCGAGGCGCGACCTTCACCACCACCCATAGGGTGATCCACCGGGTTCATAACCACACCGCGGTTGCGGGGGCGACGACCCAAGTGGCGACGGCGACCGGCCTTACCGTGCTGCTCCAGACCGTGGTCGACATTCGAGACAACACCGATCGTGGCACGGCAGGTGGTAAGCACCATACGCGTCTCGCCCGAAGGTAACTTAAGGATTGCGTACTTACCCTCGCGAGCAAGCAACTGAGCGTACGAACCAGCGCTACGAGCCATCACCGCACCCTGACCGGGGTAGAGTTCGATGCCGTGAACCACGGTACCGAGGGGAACCTCAGCCAACGGCAGGCAGTTACCAAGCTCGGGGGCTGCGCCGGGGCCACTGACCAGAGTCTGGCCAACTTCGAGTCCGTTGGGAGCGATGATATAGGTCTTAACGCCGTCCGCATAAACCAACAGCGCGATACGAGCCGTACGATTGGGGTCGTATTCGATCGTCTTAACAACAGCGGGAATACCATCCCGTTGGCGCTTGAAGTCGACGATGCGATATCTCTGTTTGTGACCACCGCCGATGTAACGAACGGTCATCTTACCGGAGTTGTTACGCCCGCCGGTCCTCTTTTTGGGAGCGAGCAGGCTCTTCTCGGGGGTCGAGGTCGTAATATCCGACGTCGTACTGATAATTTTATGCCTCTGCCCCGGGGTAATGGGTTTGAATTTCCTTACAGCCATCTTATCCTTGAACGTTAGATATTAGAGTAAAAATCAATAGTGTCGCCGTCTTTCAGCGTAACGATCGCTTTCTTGGTGTGGTTCGTGCGACCCTCCAGAAGACCGGCCTTGGTGTAACGCCTTTTGGCCTTACCCATATTGATCATCGTGTTCACATCGACCACTTTAACGCCATATTGTTTCTCCACGGCGTCCTTGATCTGAGGTTTGTCGGCATCCCGGGCAACGACGAAACCGTAGCGGCCACGCTTTTCGCTCTGCGCGGTCATCTTCTCGGTGAGAATGGGTTTGATGAGAATTTCCATAGTCGTATTCGGGTTATATTATGCTAACAATTCGTTGAGGGTAGCCACCGCACCTTCGGCCAAAACCAACTGCTGGGCGTTCATAATTTCGTACGTGTTAACGTTTTGAGCGATCACAACCTTAACGTTTGGAATGTTGCGGGCCGAGAGCTGAACGTTGACATTGCCCTGAGGGATCAACACCAGAGTCTTCTTGTCTGCAACGCCCAGAGCCGCAGCAATGGCGAGCATCGACTTGGTCTTGGGAGCCTCCAGGTTCAGGTCCTTCACAACCGTGATAGCCTCGCCCTGAGCCTTATAAGTGAGGGCGCTACGGCGAGCGAGTTGTTTGAGCTTCTTATTGAGTTTGAAGCTGTAGTCGCGGGGCTGTGGGCCGAACACGCGACCACCACCGACGAACAACGGATTCTTGATACCACCCGCACGAGCGCCGCCGGTACCTTTCTGACGTTTCAACTTCTTGGTCGAGCCGGCAATCTCATTGCGCTGCTTCGACTTATGGGTTCCCTGACGCTGAGCTGCGAGGTATTGCTTCACATCGAGCCAGATAGCGTGGTCGTTGGGCTGAATCCCGAAGACCCCGTCGGCGAGCTCCACGCTCCCCGTCGTCTCTTTACCCTGAATATCGTGTATTTTCAGTTTCATAGCGTGTGTCTTCTCTTAGTCTTGGATTACGAGATACGAGCCCTTGGCGCCGGGAATGGATCCCTTGACCAACAGGAGATTATTTTCGGGAATGATCTTGAGGATCTTCAGGTTGGTTACGGTCACGCGATCGCCGCCGGTCTGTCCGGGTAATTTCTTACCCTTGAACACACGCGAAGGATACGACGAGGCGCCCAACGAACCGGGCTTACGCTGGCGGTTGTGCTGACCGTGGGTTTGTCCGCCCACACCGCCGAAGCCGTGGCGCTTGACAACCCCCTGGAAGCCTTTACCTTTGGAGATTCCGGTGATGTCGAGCCAGTCGCCATCGATGAAATCTTCCACGGTGACAGCGTCTCCGAGGTTGAGCTCGCGTCCTTCCCAATCGCGGAATTCGGCGAGTTTACGTTTAGGGGTCACTCCGGCCTTTTTGAAATGGCCCAGGAGTGGCGAGCTGGTGTGCTTTTCGGTCTTGTCGTCATAGGCAAGCTGCACGGCCGAGTATCCATCTTTCTCGACAGTCTTCACTTGCGTAACTACACACGGACCAGCCTCGATAACAGTGCAGGGCACATTCTTGCCCTCGGCGCTGTACACGGAAGTCATTCCGACTTTTTTTCCAATAATTCCTGACATAAACTTATGTGTATCAAACTTTGATTTCTACTTCAACACCGCTGGGCAACTCCAGCTTCATCAGCGCATCGATCGTCTTGGAGGTCGAGCTGTAGATGTCTAGTATCCTTTTGAAGGTGCAGAGTTGGAACTGTTCGCGCGCCTTTTTGTTGACGAAGGTCGAGCGATTGACGGTGAAGATCTTTTTCTGAGTGGGCAGGGGCACCGGGCCGCTGACTACTGCGCCTGAACCTTTCACCGTTTTGATGATCTTCTCGGCGGACTTGTCCACCAGATTGTGATCGAACGATTTGAGTTTAATTCTGATTTTCTGGCTCATATCTATTAATTTCTTTATTCCTCTTCTTGTTTGCGTCTTCCGCTCGACTTTTCGATGATGTCCTTGGCGATGTTTTGCGGGACTTCCTCGTAGCTCGAGAGCTCCATCGACGAGGTTGCACGACCGCTCGAAAGCGTACGCAGAACCGTCACATAGCCGAACATTTCACTCAGCGGAACGCGGGCTTTCACCAGACGGGCGTTGCCCTTCTGCTCCATACCCTGCACCTGACCGCGACGCTTGTTCAGGTCGCCGATGATGTCACCCATATTCTCCTCGGGCGTCACAACTTCGACGGCCATCACCGGTTCCATAATCACCGAACCGGCCTTGGGAGCCGCGTGACGGAAACCTGTACGGGCAGCGATCTCGAACGATAGCTGGTCGGAGTCTACGGGGTGGAACGAACCGTCGATCAGGCGAACCTTCATACTGTCGACGTGATAACCGGCCAACGCACCGTTTGCCATAGCCGAAGCGAAGCCCTTCTGAACTGCCGGGATGAACTCCTTGGGAATGTTACCGCCCTTGACCTCGTCCACGAACTGCAATCCTTCCGGAGCGCCGGGGTCAGCCGGTCCGAGTTCGAAAATGATGTCGGCGAACTTACCGCGACCACCGGTCTGCTTCTTGAACACCTCGCGGTGCTGAACGGGCTTGGTAAGCGCTTCCTTATAGTTAACCTGAGGCGCACCCTGATTGATCTCCACGCCGAACTCCCTCTTGAGGCGGTCGACGATAATCTCCAAGTGCAACTCGCCCATACCGCTGATGATGGTCTGGCCGCTGTCTTCATCCGTCTTGACGGTGAAAGTGGGGTCTTCCTCGGCAAGCTTCGACAGACCTACACCGAGTTTATCGAGGTCTTTCTGCGTCTTGGGCTCGACTGCCAAACCGATAACGGGATCCGGGAAGGTCATAGATTCCAACACGATAGGCGCCTTTTCGTCGCACAGCGTGTCGCCCGTACGAACATCCTTGAAGCCTACGACCGCGGCAATGTCGCCCGCGCCCACGACCTCAATGGGATTCTGCTTATTGGCATGCATCTGGTAGATGCGCGAGATACGTTCCTTTTTGTCGCTACGGCTGTTATAAACATAAGAACCGGCGTCCAACTTACCCGAGTATACGCGGATGAACGCCAGACGGCCCACGAACGGGTCGGTTGCGATCTTGAAAGCCAAAGCAGCGAACGGGTCGTTCTCGCTCGGCTTACGTTCAACCTCTTTTTCAGTGCGCGGGTCGGTACCGACGATCGCGTCCACATCCAAAGGCGAGGGAAGGAATGCAACAACGTAGTCGAGCAGGATCTGCACACCCTTATTCTTAAAGGACGAGCCGCACAACATCGGCACGATAACCATCTCGATGGTAGCCTTACGGATCGCGGCGATGAGCTCCTCGGGAGTGATCGAATCGGGATCCTCGAAGAACTTCTCCATCAGGGCTTCGTCCACGCTGGCAACCTCTTCGATGAGCTTTGCGCGCCACTCGGCAGCCTCGGCCTTCATAGATTCGGGTATCTCCTTGGTGTGGTAGTTGTCGCGAACGTTCTTGTCGTCGAAATAATAATATGCCCTGTTATAAACAAGGTCGATCAGCCCCTCGAACTCGTGCTCGTGGCCGATGGGCAGCACAACGGGCAGAGCCGTCGCACCCAATTTCTCCTTGACCTCACCGCAGACGCTCAGGAAGTCGGCTCCCGTACGGTCCATCTTGTTGACGTAACCGATTCTGGGCACCTTGTACTTATCGGCCTGACGCCAAACGGTTTCACTCTGAGGCTCGACACCACCAACGGCGCAAAAAGTCGCCACAGCACCATCCAACACGCGCAACGAACGCTCCACCTCGACAGTGAAGTCGACGTGACCCGGAGTGTCGATGATATTGATCTGGTACTGTTTGTCCTTATAATTCCAGAAAGCGGTCGTGGCGGCGGAGGTGATGGTGATACCGCGTTCCTGTTCCTGCGCCATCCAGTCCATCGTGGCCGACCCTTCGTGGGTTTCGCCGATCTTGTGGGTCTTACCGGTATAGAACAGGATACGCTCCGACGTGGTGGTTTTCCCCGCGTCGATATGCGCCATAATCCCGATGTTTCTGGTATATGTTAAATCTCTTGCCATAAATCTTTCTCCTTAGTCCGGTGCCTCTTAAAATCTGAAGTGTGCGAATGCCTTGTTGGCGTCGGCCATACGGTGCATCTCTTCTTTGCGTTTGAAGGCGGCACCTTCGCCATTGTAGGCGGCCAGGATTTCGGCGGCGAGCTTTTCGGCCATCGACTTCCCTGCACGCTTGCGCGAGTACAGGACCATATTCTTCATCGAAATGGAGACTTTTCTCTCGGGACGTACCTCCATCGGCACCTGAAACGTTGCACCACCCACACGGCGAGACTTAACCTCGACCTGTGGTGTGATGTTTTCCAACGCCTGCTTGAAGACCTCCAGAGGAGCCTTGTCCGCGTCTTTCATCTTCTCGCCGACCATATCCAACGCATCGTAGAAAATGGTGTAGGCGATACTCTTCTTACCATCCAGCATCAGGTTGTTCACAAACCTCGTAACGGAGGTGTCGGAAAACTTGGGATCCGGAAGCAGAATTCGCTTTTTAGGCTTAGCTTTTCTCATTATGTTTTAAAATATTACGTTGTTAAGCGTTTATTTCTAATCGCCGGCGGCGTTCCGGCTTAATTAGCTTTGGGTTTCTTTGCGCCGTACTTGCTTCGGCGTTGTTTGCGGTTGGCCACACCGGCCGAGTCGAGTGCACCGCGCACCAGGTGGTAGCGTACCCCCGGAAGGTCCTTCACACGACCGCCGCGAACCAGTACGATGCTGTGTTCCTGCAGGTTGTGGCCTTCGCCCGGGATGTATGCGTTCACTTCCTTGCCGTTCACGAGCCTCACACGGGCCACTTTACGCATTGCCGAGTTAGGTTTCTTAGGGGTGGTTGTATACACGCGTACACACACGCCTCTGCGCTGGGGGCAGGCATCCAACGACGGCGACTTGCTTTTGCTTTCGATCGTTGTGCGCCCTTTTCTCACTAATTGTTGAATAGTTGGCATTTTGCTATGGTTTTATGCTATATTTATACTCAATTTCGGGCTGCAAAGATACGAACTTTTCTTTAATATACAATAGCCGGCATACTATTTTCTTATGGTTTACCCCGCAGTATAGTTATTGCTTATAGATTGCTATTGCGCGCATTATTTTATACCTTTGTACTCTGTATGATACGACAACTTTTCACACTCGCGTTTCTGTTGTTCGCTTTGCCTGCCGCGGCGCAGTGGGTGAGCAATCCGGACGGCATCCTTTCGCCGCAAACCGAAGCGCAAATCAACCGCCTGTGCACCGAACTAAGCGACCGCCACATCGCCCAGGTCGCGGTCTTGGTCTTGGATTCGGTGCCCGAGGACCAGCTCGATATGTTCGCCCATCGCCAGCTGAACGAACTCGGGGTGGGGGAGAAAGGGCGTGACAATGGCCTTGTTATCAGTATTGTGCGGCAGCAGCGCGACATTCAGTTCGAGACGGGCTACGGCCTTGAAGGAGTTCTGCCCGATGCGCTATGTAAACGCATCCAAACCGTGTATATGGTCAAATCGCTCGTGGCGGGCGACTGGGACGGTGGGGTGTTGGCGGGCGTAACGGCAGTGTATAACGTACTGATGGACAACAAGGAAGAACTGGGCGCACTGATGGATTACAAGGAGGATCTCACCGGGCCGCTTGCCGTGGGTGCACTATTATTTATAGGTGCGTTGGTTTTGTTGCTCATTTTGGCGGCGCACCACAACAAAAAAGGCGGTGGAGACAGGGGCTCCGATAGCTTCGGCAGCGGGATGGGTGGATTCATCCTCGGCAGTCTGCTGGGCAGTTTGGGTCGCGGAGGAGGAAGTTTCGGAGGCGGCGGATTCGGCGGGGGTGGATTCGGAGGAGGATTTGGCGGTGGTCGCTCGGGTGGCGGAGGCGCAAGAACTGGTTTCTAAGAACTTAAAACATAAAAAAGATTATGAAAAAAGGCTGGATCGTAATTATCGTAATTTTGGCGCTTTTGGCGCTCTGGGGCGTGACGTCCTACAACGGATTTGTCAACAAGGAGGAGACCGTAAAACAGGCTTGGGCGCAAGTCGAGAACCAATATCAACGCCGTGCCGACCTGATCCCGAACCTCGTGAACACGGTCAAGGGTTATGCCGAGCACGAGTCGTCGACGCTTGAAGGGGTAATTGCGGCTCGGGCGCGCGCAACGCAGGTGACCGTCGACCCGAACAACCTCACTCCCGAGGCGATCGCGCAGTTCAACTCCGCTCAGGGCGAGCTTTCGTCTGCTCTGGGTCGCTTGTTGGCCGTTGCCGAGAGCTATCCCGACCTGAAGGCCAACCAGAATTTCCTCGAGCTGCAAGCCCAACTGGAGGGCACCGAGAACCGCATCACGGTCGAGCGTCAGCGCTTCAACGAGTCGGTTCAGACGTTCAACACTTCTCTGCGCCGTTTCCCGGGTAACATCTTCGCCGGCCTGTTCGGCTTCACGGCCCGCGGTTACTTCGAGGCCGCCGAGGGTGCGGAAGTCGCTCCGGTGGTGCAGTTCTGACACGGCCACTGAATCTTGCCGGGCCGCAATCCTGCTGTCTGCAAAAAGAGAGCCGCCCCGAGGGGCGGCTCTTCTCATATCAGTTCCTCGATCTGGTCGAGATGTAGTTTCAGATGGCGTATATAGTCCGTCACCATCTCCCGCAGAGTAACCTCCTCGGCCGGCGAGCCAGGTGTCGCGGGTGCGGCGATCCAGCGCCTGTCGAGCTTCGCCGGGTCGATGTTCTCCATCACCCAGGCGATATGCAGGTTGGTGTACTTCCATAGCCCGACGAGCAGACCCCAGTCCTCATCCTGGAAATTCTGAACCGCGATCCAGCGGTCGTTATTACCATCGGAGGAGTAGTTCGGAAACACCAGCGGATCGGAGCCGTATTGCAGATGAACGATCCTGTGCAGGTTGTTCGACGCCGAGTCGGCCATATGGCCCACTATCTGCTTCACGCTGCGGCCCTGAGTGTTGCGCCTCTGGGTGATTGCCGCCTCGTCGAGCCCTGCCAGTCTCGCCTCCCAATCGCCCACAAGCGCGCGAACGCCCTCCACGACGGGAATGAATTCCGCTATCATTACTTCTTGTTGCGTTCCGGTCTGAGCGAGCGAACGACCGCTCCGGTCTGCCACATTTCGCTGTCGCGCAGTGCTTTGAGCTCCTTTTCGAGACCCGCACGATAGTCCGCCTTGCTGTTCGAGTCGATTGAGCGTTGGGCTTCTTCGCCCGAAGCGACCTCGCGATACAACTTCTTGAAAACGGGCAGCGTAGCCTCCTTGAACGGTTCCCACCAGTCCAGCGCACCGCGTTGAGCCGTTGTCGAGCAGTTTGCGTACATCCAATCCATCCCGTTCTCGGCCACGAGCGGCATCAGGCTCTGGGTCAGCTCTTCGACAGTTTCGTTGAACGCCTCCGAGGGGCTGTGGCCGTTCTCGCGCAGCACCTCGTACTGTGCCGCGAAGATACCCTGAATCGCACCCATCAGCGTGCCGCGTTCACCGGTCAGGTCGGAGAAGACCTCCTTCTTAAACGTGGTTTCAAACAGGTAACCGCTACCGACTGCAATCCCCAGAGCCACAACGCGTTCGAAAGCGCGACCCGTGGCATCCTGATGAATTGCGTAGCTGGAGTTGAGCCCTTTGCCGTCCAAAAACAAACGACGAAGAGAAGTTCCCGAGCCCTTCGGAGCGACCAGAATAACGTCCACATCTTTCGGGGCGACGATGCCCGTACGATCGGCGTAGGTGATGCCGAAGCCGTGCGAGAAGTATAAAGCCTTACCGGCCGTCAGGTACTTCTTAACAGTCGGCCAAACGGCGATCTGGCCCGCATCCGAAAGCAAGTACTGTATAATAGTACCGCGTTCCAACGCCTCCTCGATCTCGAACAAATCCTTACCCGGAACCCAACCGTCGGCCACAGCACGCTCCCACGAAGGAGAGTTCTTACGCTGACCAACGATCACGTTGAACCCGTTGTCGCGCATATTGAGCGACTGACCGGGCCCCTGGACGCCGTAACCGATCACTGCGATTGTCTCGCCACCAAGCACTTCGAGTGCCTTACTCAAGGGGAACTCGTCGCGCGTCACGACGTTCTCTTCCACACCCCCAAAATTCATTTTTGCCATAGTTCTATGATTCTGTCTAAATTAGTTATTGCTGTTCACACAAACCACGCCGACGATCTTTTGGATCTGGCGGGTGATGGTCTGGGCCACGGCGTCCTCGATCAGCACTACGATGATGAATCGGCTGAAGCCTTCCTGGGCCGAGGCTGTGACGTTGAGCGTCTCGATGTTGACTTTGCGGCGCAGAAACACCGACGCAATGCGGTGGAGAATCCCCGGGTGGTTCTCGGTGAGGATCGAAAAAACGTACTCCTTTGTCTGATTGGTTTCCATAGCGCGCGTATTACATTCCCGGGTTAAACATAATTTCTTCGAGGTTTGCGCCGCCCGGGATCATCGGGAAGACGCAATCCTCTTCGTCTACCTTCACTTCGAGGAAGTAGGCCCCCGGCGTGGCGAGCATCTCGGCCACTGCTCCGGCGAGGTCTTCGCGCAGAATGACCTGTCGGTGGGCGATTCCGTACGCCTCGGCGATCTTCTGGAAGTCGGGGTTTGTCATCGGGGTGGATGAGTAGCGCCGCTCGAAGAAGAGTTGTTGCCACTGGCGCACCATCCCCAGGAAGCTGTTGTTCAGCAGCACGATCTTAACCCCAACGCCCCATTCCATCACCGTGCCGAGTTCCTGAATGGTCATCTGCAGCCCGCCGTCGCCCACGAAAAGCACCACATCGCGATCCGGAAGCGCCAACTTTGCCCCGACGGCCGCCGGAAGCCCGAATCCCATCGTTCCCAGCCCGCCGGAAGTGATCAACGACCGCGGACGGGTGAAGCGCGAGTAGCGTGCCGCCTCCATCTGGTGCTGACCCACATCAGTAACGATCATCGCCTCACCGCCCGTAGCCACCGACACCGCCTCGATCACCTCGCCCATCGTCACGCGCTCCTTCTGTGGGTGAAGGTCGTGGCAGATCACGTGGTCGTACTCCATCTGCCGTTGTGCGACGGCGGTCTCGAACCACTCGCTGTGGTCGTGCCGTCCGATGCCGGCCGCGAACTGCTCCAGCACCCTTTTCGCATCGCCGTGGATGGCTACCTCGGGAGAGATGATCCGTCCCAACTCGGAGCGGTCTATATCTATATGTATGATCTTGGCCTTCTTTGCGTACTCCTTCACGTTGCCGGTCACACGGTCGCTGAACCGCATCCCGACTGCCAGAATAACGTCGGCGTGGCGCGTCAGCCAATTCGGGGCCGCGTTGCCGTGCATACCCACCATCCCCACGTAATTAGGGTGATCCGTCGGAACGGCCGAAAGCCCCAGCACTGTGGACGCCAACGGGATGTGCGCTTTCTCGGAGAGTTCTATCAGGGGTTTTTCGGCGCCGGAGATCAACACCCCGTGGCCGAAAATAATCAGCGGTCTCTCAGCCCCGTCCAACAACTCGACCGCACGTTCAATGGTCTTCCGGTCGGGCGTCGGCGTCGGGTCGTAGCTGCTACCTATACAAGAGCACTTCCGATAGCTGAATCCGTCCAGCATCTCTACGAACGCGTTCTTGGTAACATCCACCACAACCGGGCCGGGCCGACCACTACGAGCGATGTAGAACGCCTTGGCTATGGCGTCGGGAATCTGCTCGGCGCTGGTCACCTGATAGTTCCACTTGGTGATGGGCGAGGTCATCGAGATCATATCGGCCTCCTGAAAGAAGTCCGTCCCCAGTACCGCGGCGGGCACCTGAGCCGTGATGCATACGATCGGTATCGAATCGATCATCGCATCGGCAATTCCGGTGAGGAAGTTCGTAGCTCCCGGGCCCGAGGTTGCCAGACAAACCCCAACGTCACCTGAAGCGCGCGCGAACCCTTCGGCGGCGTGCACCGCTCCCTGTTCGTGGCGGGTTAGGATATGGCGGATCTTGTCCGAGTGTACATATAGTGCGTCGTAGAGCGGCATAATGGTGCCGCCCGGGTAGCCGAAAACGGTTTCGATGCCCTCTTCCCGCAGGGAGAACAGCAGCGCCTCGGCCCCCGATATTTTCCTATTTTCCATAATTTTCTATCATTCTCACGGCGCCCAAATCGGCCGACGAGACCATCTGCGCGTACGCTTGGAGCGATTTACTTACAGTTCTGTCCCTCACCGGCCCGAGGGTGGTTTTCGCCCGTCGCTCGGCCAGTTCTTCAAACGTCAAAGCGGCGTTTATAGTACGATTCGGGATATCTATCTCTATCCGGTCGCCATCCCGCAGCAACGCGATCGCACCGCCCGCAGCCGCCTCAGGAGAGACGTGGCCGATTGACAATCCGCTCGTGCCGCCCGAGAACCGTCCGTCGGTCAGCAGGGCACACTCCTTGTCCAAGTGCATACTTTTAAGGTACGAGGTGGGGTAGAGCATCTCCTGCATCCCGGGCCCTCCCCGCGGACCCTCGTAGCGAATAACCACCACATCGCCCGCCTGAACCCGTCCGCCGAGAATCCCTTCCGCCGCGGCCTCCTGACAGTCGAACACTCGCGCCGTACCCGTAAATTTCAGGATCGAGGCATCCACCCCCGCGGTCTTGACTATGCAGCCGTTCTCGGCGATGTTGCCGAACAGCACCGCCAGCCCGCCATCGCGCGAGTATGCGTGCTCCACGTCGCGAATACACCCGCCCGTGCGATCCGTATCGGCCTCGGGGTAGTAGGTGCTTTGCGAGGAGAGGGTAATATCGAACCGGCCCGCCGGAGCGGCCAGATAGTCCTTTGCGTCGTGAGCGACTATCGTCTCGGCCAGCGAAGGCGCGTCGACCCTGCCGACCGAAGTATCCAACAGCCCGGCCTTAGCCAGCTCGCCGAGGATCCCAACCACACCCCCGGCGCGGTGTACATCCTGAATGTGGTAATGGCTATTTGGCGCAACCTTGCACAGCACCGGCACGCGGCGTGACAAGGCGTCGATATCGCTCATCGTGAAGTCCACTCCCGCCTCGCGAGCCACAGCCAACAGGTGCAACACGGTATTCGAAGAACCGCCCATAGCGATATCCAACGACATTGCGTTCAGGAAAGCAGCCCTCGTGGCGATCGACAACGGCAGAACGCTCTCATCCTCCTCGAAGTAGTATCTCTCTGCATTGCGGACTATCAGCTTGGCCGCCCGCTCGAAAAGTTCCGTCCGTTCGGCGTGCGACGCCAATAGTGTTCCGTTTCCGGGCAGCGCCAGTCCCAACGCCTCGGTGAGGCAGTTCATCGAATTGGCGGTAAACATCCCCGAGCACGAGCCGCAAGTCGGGCAGGCGCTACGTTCCAGTCGGGCCAGATCGTCGTCGCTCACCGCCGGATCGGCCCCACGGACCATAATATCTATCAGGTCGTAATCGCGTCCATCCACCCGACCGGCCTCCATCGGCCCGCCGGATACAAAAACGCACGGAATATTCAGTCTCATCGCCGCCATCAGCATCCCGGGCGTGATCTTGTCGCAGTTCGAAATGCACACCATTGCATCCACCGCATGGGCGCGGCACATATACTCCACACTGTCGGCGATCACCTCCCGCGACGGAAGCGAGTAGAGCATTCCCTCGTGGCCCATTGCAATGCCGTCGTCGATGGCGATGGTGTTGAATTCGGCGGCGAAACACCCCTGCTGCTCGATCCAGCCCTTGACCCGCTGTCCGATTTCGTGCAGGTGGACGTGACCCGGAACGAACTGCGTGAACGAATTCACAACAGCCACGATCGGTCGCCCGAATTGCTCGTCGCGCATACCGTTTGCCCTCCACAGCGCCCTTGCGCCGGCCATTTTTCGCCCCTGGGTCGAGAGGCTGCTACGTAACTTGTTCATAAGTATGGCCGCAAAAATAACAATTTTGGCGCAAATCGACGTTAAATGAACTTTAATTTAAATGTGCAGTGATCCAGTCCAGAAAAGCCTGGCCATACTGCCGGTAGAGCAACACCCACACGAGAAACCTGCAAAAGCACCCCGCGTAAGCCAACAGAACCGTAACCAGGGGGCGCGATTTGTAGAACCCCAGGGTGATCATAAACACCTGGCCCACAATGGGCAGCCACGCGAAGAACGCGCACCACACGCCGTATCGCGTCACCTTTGAACGTTGCTTTTCGAGCGTCTCGTGCTTCACCTTGAACCACCTCTCCAGCCACTCCCACTTACCCAGCCATCCCAACAGATAGGTCGTCAACACCCCTGTGCCGCACCCGACGGTCGCCGCGATCAGACACAACCACGGGTCGCCCCCGGCCAGCAGAACCGCCACGATGAGCAGGTCGGAGCTCAACGATACGAACGTTCCAGCGATGAACGTCCCCAGCAGCAGACCCCAGTACCCCAGGTCCATCAACCACTCTGCCTGCAAAATAGTTTCCATAAGATGGCGCAAAGATAACAACTTTTCCTACCTTTGTGGTGATTTGAAAAATTTGAGTTCGATATGAAAAAGTCACTGCTCTTTTTTGCCATCTACTTTGCCGCGATCGTGCTGGTGGGTGGCGCGGCCGTCAGGTGCTGCACCCCGAAGAAAGATTTCCTGCGCGCCAAGGGCGATCGCATTGTCAATAACGGCGGCGAGGTGCTGCTGCGTGGCTTCGGCCTCGGAGGCTGGGTATTACAGGAGCCTTATATGTTGCAGCTCACGGGCGGCATCCGCACCCAGACTCAGTTCCGCGACAGCCTCGTGGCGCTCGTTGGCGAGGATCGCACCGCCGAGTTCTACCGTACCTGGTGGCGCAACGGCATCCAGAAACGCGACATCGACTCACTGGCCTCGTGGGGCTTCAACCACGTGAGAATGCCAATGCACTACAACATATTCACCTTGCCGATCGAGCAGGAGCCCGTCCCCGGCGAGCAAACGTGGCTCGCGGAGGGATTCGAAATTACGGACAAGCTCTTGGAATGGTGTGCCGCCAATAAGATATACCTGTTCCTCGACCTCCACGCAGCTCCCGGTGGTCAGGGCAACGACGTTGCAATTTCGGATGCCGCCCCGGTTAAGTTCTGGGAGGACGAGCGCAACGTCGAAAAAGCCATCGCCCTGTGGCGCCGTCTTGCCGAGAGATACAAGGACGAGGAGTGGATCGGCGGTTACGACGTGATCAACGAACCCAACTGGGGTTTCACCGACCCGGCCGACCGCAACGGCCTGAACGAGCCAGATAACGGCCCCCTGAAGAAGTTCCTTGTGGACGTCACCCGAGCGATTCGCGAAATAGACAAGAACCACCTCGTCGTCATCGAGGGCAACGGTTGGGGCAACAACTACAACGGCATCTTCCCTCTCGACTGGGACGACAACACTGCAATCAGCTTCCACAAGTACTGGAATCGCAACGACCCCGAGTCGCTGGCCGAAGCGCTGAAAAACCGAACCGAGCAGGGTGCACCTCTTTGGATGAGCGAATCAGGCGAGAACTCCAACGTGTGGTTCACCGACGCGATCTCGCTGTTGGAAAGCAACAACATCGGCTGGTGTTGGTGGACCTATAAACGCATCGGCACTCCCACTCCTATGGAGATCATCCCGGGTGAGGGCTACTTGCGGATCCTCGACTACTGGGCCGGACTTGCCCCAAAGCCTACAGCCGACGAAGCTTGGGCGGCATTGCAAACTTTGGCGGAGAACTACAAGCAACAGAATACCGTCTTACACCGCGACTACATCGACGCGATGTTCCGTCAGGTGGCCACGACCGAGACCCTGCCGTGGAAAAAGCATAAGGTCGGTGCGATAGCCGAAACAATCTTCGCCACCGATTACGACCTTGGACGCGAGGGTTACGCCTACCACGACCTCGATCTGGCCAACTACCGCACCTCCGACCCGCGCGAGCAGGGTGGCAACCGCGGCCGGGCGTATCGCAACGACGGGGTGGACATCTACGCAATTCCGGCCGACAGCCCCATCCCCGACGGCAACGGCTACTACGTGGGTTCGACCGAAGAGGGAGAATGGTTGAAATTCACTCTCGACGTCACCCAGAGCGGCAACTACAACCTCATCCTGTGCGAATCGACCGACGGCAAGACGTGGGCCAAGCGTAACGCAGGCGAGGTTGTGTTCAACGCGGGCGAGGTTCCTTTCGAGTTCAAGCTCGACTCGCGACCGGGCGTTAACGTGGCGTGGCTGCGCTTCGAAATGGTTAAATAAGCACGACGGGGTGGTGGAACAGATAGACTTCGTTGTGATGTGGGTCGATATGGACGACCCGGCGTGGCGGGAGCAGTTCGCGCGCTACTCGGGCCGTCCGCAGACCGACAACTCGAACAACTCCACGAGCGATGCCCGCTTTCGCGACCACGGCTTCCTGCGCTACTGGTTTCGGGGGGTGGAGAGGTTTGCTCCGTGGGTTCGGCGTGTGCATTTCGTCACCTGCGGCCAGCGGCCCGACTGGCTCGACACGTCGAACCCGCGCCTGAACCTTGTCGACCATCGGGACTACATTCCGCACGAGTTCCTGCCCTGTTTCAACAGTGGCGTCTTGGAGAGCTACTTCCATCGCATTTCGGGCATCGCCCAGCGGTTCGTCTACTTCAACGATGACTTTTTCCTGACCGCACCCACTCCTCCTGAACGCTTTTTCCGCAACGGACTGCCGTGCGACATCGCAACTTTTCGCTATAACTCGGGCGGCTCGCAGTGGGCCAAGATGTTGCGCAACAATATCGCGATCATCAACCAACACTTCGACAAACAGACCGTAATGCGCCAATGGCACGACAAATGGTTCGCGCCCGAGTACGGCGCCAAGGCGTGGTTGAACTACCTGCTGCGATTCTACCCGCGGTTTGTAACCCTGCGCACGCCCCACAACGCCCAGCCATATCTTAGGAGCACATACGAAAAGGTGTGGGCGGCGGCGGGAAAGGAGCTCACGGAGGCTTCGATGCACCGGTTTCGCACAGCGGACGACCTCACGCAGGAGCTTTTCCGCACGTGGCAAATTTGCGAGGGCAACTTCGAACCCTACAATACCTACGTCGACACACGAATGTTCCCGCTGGTGTTGCGGCCCGGACAAGCCATCGAAGCCGTCAGAGAGCAGAAATACAAATTAGTATGTCTCAACGACAATGTTCACATTCGTAACTACGCGCAGGTGATGGCCTCGCTGGAGGCCGCCTTCGAAACCATCCTGCCCGACAAATCGAGCTTCGAGAAGTAGGGCGAGGGGACGGAAGCGAGGGGAGCGAGGAGCGAAGGGGCAATGGGGCGAAGGGGAGAAAACGGGTGCCGGAGGTTATCGCTCGAATGCCGAGGGCGCGGGGAAGAGCTGCTCCAGGAAGGGTTTGATCTGCGCCCGGTTGGCTTCGGTGGCTCGTTGGGTATCGTTTAGACACAACAGCTTAGGTTGGCGGGTGCGCAAGTATTTCGCGTAGTCGGCCCTCTGAACGGGGATTCGCATACTCTCGTCGTTGCCCACGAATTTCACGTGCGCGTGGCCGATTGCAAGGGCGTAGTATAGCACCACTGAGCGCTGCAGGTCGTTCATCGTGCGCGTGCGATGCATTGTCGCCTGCCGGGCTTCGTCCGCAAAAGTCTTCTCGATGACGTCGGCGAAATCCGATTTTTTGTACGCGTCGATATTGTGATGTGGCAGCGAGCCATAGTACTTCCCGAACTTCTTTTGCACCATCAGGGCCGCTTTGTGGACATTGGTGCGATAGCTTCCCGGACGCTTGCCTCGTAGGAACTTCACAAAGTAGTGCCATTTGCCCAACGGCTTATGCTTCAGACGCACAATCGGATAGCCGTCCTGTGCGAAGAAGAATCCGGGCTCGACATCGCCGTTGAAAAACATATCGTCGTTGGCATACAGGAAGTGCTCGGCCAGCCCGGGTATCTTGTAGATGTGACTCTCGATTACACGCGAATTGTACGTCGGAAGCGCCTCGGGGGGCAGTATCTCGGTATGGTCGACGACCTGTACCCGGGGATTGGACGTATCGAGCCAGTCGGGGGTTTGGGCATCGGTGACAATGAACACCTTACGCACCCAGGGGGCATATCGCTCCATCGACCGGAGCGAATACTTCAGCTCGTCGTTGCTTTCCCAGCGGGCGCGGCTGTCGGTCTCGGAGCCTTCGCGGAAATCTCCCGTCGCCACCATCTTACGTTCCAGCCATTTAGGGTCGCTGGCGTCCACCCACAAATACACCAAATCTATCATCATCGGCACAAAGATATGAAAGATTGTTTATCTTTGGAATATGAAAATGGACCCTCACACAAAAAAGAAGCTTGCGGAGGCCTTCGCGGGAGTGATTCCCAACCGGATGGAGCGTAACCGTTGGCGCGGGTTGTTGCGTTATGGCCCGTGGCGGCTGATGCGGCTACTCTGGCGTCAACGACAACTCCACCCCAACGCACCTGCCTCGCAGCACTACCTGAGCGTCTGCGCCATAGTCAAGAATGAGGGCCAGTACTTCGTCGAGTGGCTCGAATGGCATCTGGGGCAAGGGGTTGAGCGGTTCTACATCTACGACAACGAAAGCGACGACGACACGGTCGCAATCCTAACTCCCTACATCGACCTCGGCATCGTCGAGTACACCTTCTGGCCCGGGCGTCGCCAGCAGATTCCCGCCTACGACGACTGCATCGAGCGCCACCGACTGGATACGCGTTGGTTGATGTTTCTCGATCTGGACGAGTTCGTGGTTCCCGAGCGCGGCACCTTCGCCGAGTACCTCCACACTATGGAGCGCCACCCGAGCGTAGAGCTGAACTGGTTGATCTACGGCAGCAACGGGCAACGCGAAAAGCGACCCGGAAAGGTTATGGATCGCTTCACCCGCCACGCCGAAGCCGACTACCAGCTCAACCGTCACGTCAAGAGTGTGGTCGATCCGCGTCGCGTGGCCTGTATGACCGGTTGCCACGAGGCTGCACGCCTGCCGGGCACCGGGCCTTCGGTGAATTCACGCGGCGAGGCAATCGTCGAAAACTTCAAATACCGCCCGCCCGTGCACGACAACGTCCGGGTGAACCACTATGCTGTGAAGTCCTACGAGGAGTTTCTGACCAAGCGCGAAAGAGGTCGAGCCCGCAAACTGGATCAGCGCGGGCTCGACTACTTCGATCGTTACGATCAGAATTCGGCTATAAGCGTAAACCACTTGCCGGCCGACGATCCCCAAACCTCCTTGTAGGTCGCGGTGTTGAACTGCGGCCAGTAGGGGGTATCTTCGTTTCCGCGCGACTGCATCCCCACGGGAATCTCGCCCACGGTTTCGCCCGGCAGTGCCACATACTGTTGGCCGTAGTTGCTGCCTTCGCCCCAGATGATGGATTGCCCGAACGGGTTCTTGCCCACGATCCACATCAACTGCTCCTCGGCAATGTGCCTCAGTTCGGGATCGTTCAGGAATTTTCCACACAAGGCTGCGTTCTTGCCCGTTGCCAGATGTACCGCCGCATTGCCACGGAATGAGAACCATACCGGGAATACCTTCAGATAGTGTTCGTCGTCGAGCTTCACACCGTTTTTCAGTTGCTCTGCGTAGTTTGCCTCCTGCCCGCTGCGCACACCCACCTGGGCGATGTAGAACTGTGCCGGATCGGCCGTCGCTTCGTGGATGTTATACACACCGCTGGGCACCATTCCGTAAGGCGCAACGTACTGCATAATCTTTTTCAGGTACTCGCCATAGAGTTTGATCGCGCCCGCCCACTTCGCATAGTCCGGATGGTTGGGTTGGGTTTCGCAGAGTTCCGTCAGGGCCATCATATAGTAGTGGTCTCTGGACTGGTGGTTGTAGTGGACGATGCTCTTGCGACTCAGGTCGCGATAGAAGAACCCGCTGATGCCGTCCTTGTCGCCAAGCGGCTCGGTGCGTTGGCAATCCAGCGTGTACTCGATCACTTCGGCGGCTTTGTCTGCGTAGTACTGTTCGCCTGTTGCCTTGTAGATCTGACTTGCGGCCCACGACACATTGGCCATATATTGGCTCCGTGAAGCCATTGCCGCGTGGTCGCCACCGCCGCCGCCCGAGAGCAGTTCGTCGAAGCCCATCTGGTCGAAACGTTCCTGCGCAAAGGCAAAGTCCTCTTTGGCTACCTTCACCAGGTACTCTTTCAGCACCTTGTCCCTCTCGATAGCCATCGAAGCTGCGGCCTCGATACCGGCGAACAGGTAATTCTCGAAAGCGCGGTTATGCACACGAACCATTCTTCGACCTGCGTCGTCCACCGTTCCGACGAATCCGTCCGTCCACAGGTTTGTTCCCCAGGTCTGCACCCTGTAGCCGTCGCCAAAGCGCGTTGTGAGGATGTAGTCCAGGCCCCAGTTGGCCTCTTCCATCAGGCGGTTGTACAGATCCAGATTGCCTTTCTTCTTCGCATTGAGCGCCGCTTCGAACATATTGAAGGCTATTTCGCCTGTCTGCAGGGTTTGTTGCGACATATCGGCCGCGTCGTGCCAGCCGCCGTTGATGGTGAATTTCTTTCCGTTGTGCTCGCCGTTCAGGTCACGATGCTCGGTTGCGTGGTGCTCCGGCACGGGGTATCCACAACGCTCCACGAACATATAATTGCACACTCTCCAGGCCGAGTCGTCCCAGATGTTGGCGTCGATGTAGAACGGCATCGTGGTCACTCCTCCGACACGGATGCTGTACTGACCCGGGGTGCGGAACGAGCTGAAGTCTATAGACTCGAACGTCCCGATCTGGGTCTTGGCTTTGTCGATGCGACCCTGGTGCACCACCGCTCCGGTCTTGTGGTCGACGAGGGAGTAGTTGCCGTCGTTGCCCGGCACGTTGATGATTGCCGTCTTGCGGCTGTCCACTCCGTAGCCCGTTGTTGAGAATATGATCCGGTTCGGCGCGGGCACCCACCCGGAGGCGATCTCCGGGTTCTCGATACGTTGCAGTTTCACGTCGTCGATGTAGAACTTCAGCAGGCCGCTCATCGTCATCTCCGTTCCGAAGATCTCGATGGCGAACTTCAGTGCGCTCACCTTATCTCGTGGCAGTTCGGGCATCTCCAGAAAGCACTCGTTCCACTGACCGCCGATGAGGTTGATCTCGTGCACACCCTCCCTGTTGTACGGGTCGGGTACTTTTATCTTACCGTCGTTCTCGATGTACATATTAAGATATATGCTCCTCGCACCCTCGCAGTCTGGGTAGATCCAGAAGTGCAATCTATTATACTTTTCCCAGTTCTTTCCGCCCACCTCGTACGTTGCCAGCGATGTTCCGGCACCTATTCCGAAGGGCGGTGGCAGGGTAGTGATCTCAGTTTCGGCGGTCAGCAGCATCGAGTGCGTTCCGCTCTTGACGTGGTCGGTCGACAGGGTCATTCCTCCCACACCGCGGTGGCTCCACCCGTGCAGGCTCTCCATATCGAAGAGAACGTCGCTTGTGATTACTTTTTTGTTCACAGCCCAGGTTTCGAACGCCTTCGTGTAGTCCTTGGTGAGTGGTGCGGCGTGGATGTAGCCCGTCGCCCGGATGTCTTCCCTGAGCGCCGGATCGACCTGCGCCACGGCACTGCTACAGGTGAGCACCGCCGCAATAACGAGTAGTCTTTTCATAGTAGTTTTGTGGTTTAAAAATGGGTTATCCCGACAAAGATAAGAAAATTTTTTGTATCTTTGGTCTACTATGAAAAAGGACTATATGGGGGCGGCTAAACGCTCCCGCACTCTGGACAGCAACCCTCGGGCATCCAATCAGACACCATTTCAGTTCACCAGAGTCGATGTCGATAGCAAGTGCGTTGAGGGTTCTGACGAGGAGCAAATTGACGTTACGCTTCAGCAGATAGAGTTGGATTGCAATCCTCAGGAGGCTGACTCTGAAGAGCAGATTAACACCTACAAGAAATATTTAGAAGCCTTTGCTGCCATTCCCGTGCCATCCGAATACGATCGGAAAGTGCTGGATTATTTGCAAACAAAGATTAATGAACTTACCAATCTGCTGTCCCCAAAACCCGTCAAGCGACCCCGACCCTATCCCGAGTTTCGAGAGAAATACAGGCTGACAGACCCGAAAATGGGATTTCACACCTTCTATTCATCCCATCTGAAACCGGTGAATATTAGACACTCTCGATGCTCATCATACATCTCCACAAATAAGAAACAGTATCCGGATACGGAGGTGGGTACTACTTATAAAAGTATAATCGAGGCTTTGAAGAAAGAGCGCGTAACCGATCGTGAGATTGCAGATATCCTTCTAACCGACGGCATTGACAAGTTAAAAGACCCCAACGCCCAGAGGGCGGCGATAATGCTCATCGGGATTGTCTATCTTGCCGAGGAGTGGCGCAAGCAGGGTGCGGTGAAGGTGTTTCGTGCAATTTTGCGACTAATCGAATCTGGCAAGAAGACATTAGAGGATATCAAAAAAGACTACCAGTTCGTGAAAAGCGCCCAAGCCGGCCGCGAGCAGGTTCAGCGTCTGTGGGGGGTTATGAAAGGTCATATAGAATTGTCGTCTCTGGATGAGCGCGATCGGCAGATATACGATGCACTGTCCGATATGGAAGACGGGGATATGGAGAGCGACACAGAAATGAGAAAAAGGAAGAACTCCGAGTATAAGGGCAAAAGACTTAGATTGAATTGAAATCGCCTACGAGTCGATCCGAACTAAGAGAGAATCTCTATCGATTCGTGCTATCGTTGTTATTGGCGGCGGCCGTGTTGGTCGCGACGCTCGTTCGGTTACACAACATCAGACACAAATGGCTTTCCCGCAGAACTGCCGTCCGTCGGCCCGAAAATCCCCCACGCGAGCCCTCCGCCGAGGAGCAACGTATTATGGAGGACATCTCGCGCCTCATAGTCGAGCACAAAGAGTACCTCCACCCGGAACTGACGCTCGGCAGCCTCTCCGTTCGGACAGGCATCAACACCACCTATCTTTCGCGCGCCGTCAACCGCACCACAGGCCTGGGTTTCAGCCGCTGGGTGAACGAACTTCGCGTTGCGGAGGCCGTCTCTCGCCTCTCCGACCCGGAGCGCACCTGCAACTTTTCCCAGATCGCCTACGAAGTGGGGTTCAACGACCGCACAACGTTCTGGCGCGCATTCAAACAGATAACCGGCTCGTCGCCACGCGAGTTTTGCAAAAAAAAGTGTTGCGATTCATAAATTGCATCGTTTTTCCCACTCGATTTCGCTATCCTTGTCGTCCCAAAACGAGAAGAAATGGTTTACCGGTCGTTATCGTGTTTTGCCGAGGGTTTGTCGGATTACTTGTCGCGCGTGTTTTCGTTGCGCGACGGGGCCGTGTTGCTCTCCGCTCCTCTGAGCCGTGGCGGGGTCGCACCTCCGAACAAGCTTGTGGTGAGCCTCGTCAACGTCGAGCGCGAGACTGCCGCCGGCATAACCTTTCCCTCCCGCCCGGCCGGCCAGCGTATTGCAAAGTCGTCGCCCTCGTGGCAACTCAACCTCTACGTTCTTATTGCAGCTCTCTTCGCCGACAAGCAGTACGAACAGGGGCTGCGCTTTCTCTCCGAGAGCCTTCACTACATCCGCAACAACTCCCAGCTCACTCTTCCCGACTCGGGCAATGCGTTGGCCGTCGAACCGGTCAACCTATCCCTCGCCGAGTTGTCCAACCTGTGGAGCATCTGCGGGGGCGGTTATCAGCCGTCGGTGTTGTGTAAGATCCGCGTGTTGAACCTCTCCGGCGACGAGATCCGCTCCACCGCCATACCAATCACCCAAAAAGAGACCTGACAATGAGTCGCATCGAAACTTACACTCCCTACCTAACTGTCGCCATCCGACACGGTTATTACTCCTCCGCGCCGCCCGTGTGCCTTGAGCCGGACTCGGTGACCTCCTCGTTCTTTCGACGTTCGGGATATATTCTTCGCCCGCTCGGCTCGGAGTGTTGGACCGTTCTTCGCCCGCAGGGGCGGCCGCCCGAGGAGTTCCACCCGACCTTCCGCGTGATCCCGACCGACCCGTTGTTCCATTACGTTACCGAGCGGGCCGAGGCGCAGGGTGCTGAACTGGAGATCGTCCGCCAACCCGGAACGTGGGCCCTGCTGAGGACCACGGAAGAGAGCGTGGAGTTGGAACTACACCCGCCCGCACGGAAGTTGGAATTCATCCTCATTCCGCGCCACACAGACCCGACGAGCCGGATCGCGTTGCGGGAGGCACAGAACAGGGTCACTTTCTCGCCGCCGGAGCTGCTGCCACCCGGAACACACTTCGGCACGGCCTGGCGGACGACCACCGACGAACAAGTAATCCTGACCGAAAACCCACCTCACAGATTCCAGCTGTGGGAGGTTCGCCCGAGGGGCGAATGCCTGCTGGCCGACCGGGTACCATTTCCACGTCCAAGGGAGAGTTCGCTGAGCGACCCGCACAACACCATTACGACATATTTTTACTATTGAATACGAAACTCTTTAAAAACCAGCTTTGTGTATGTGTGCAATGAAAACCCCGGGGGTGTACATCGTCGAAAAGAACGCATTCCCCAACTCGGTCGTGGAGGTTGCCACGGCCGTTCCCGCCTTCATCGGGTACACCGAAAGGGCGCTCAACGGCAGCAAATCGCTGCTGGGCAAACCGTGGCGCGTCACCTCTATGGCCGAGTTCCGCTCATTCTTCGGCGAGGCACCCCGGGCCCGTTTCTCGATCTCAAAAGAGGGCGGCGTGTCGGTGCAGCGAACCGACCGCTTTTCGCTCTATTACCAGATGTTGCTCTTCTACGCCAATGGCGGCGGGCCTTGTTATGTTGTGTCGGTTGGCAGCTATGCGGACGAGCTCGATAAAACCAAACTCGAAGAGGGTCTCGTACCATTGCTCAAGGAACAGGAACCCACGATGGTTGTCGTTCCCGAGGCGGTCTGTCTGCCTAATGCGGAGGATTGTTATGCGTTGCAACAGGCGATGCTGAAACATTGCGGCTACGATATGCAGAGTCGTTTCGCCGTGCTCGACGTTTACGGTGGCTACAAGGACAGAAAGGATCCCGACGGGGACTGCGTGGCTGCTTTCCGCGAGGCGATCGGCAGCAGTTTTCTCGACTATGGCGCGGTCTACTACCCGTGGCTCAACACCTCCATCGTGCAGGAGAACGAGATAGACTTCAACAACCTCGACACCGCAGAACTGAAGACCGCCCTCACAGAAGAGATCACCGGCTCGACCCTGCCTGAGGATAAGAAGACCCAGGCGCAGAGCTACATCGACCAACTGGGCACCGATATGGACTCCGTGGCGTCGACAACCCTCCACAAGGTTCTCACCCAACTGAGCCCTCTCTACCGCGAACTGATGAAGGAGATGCGTTCAGCGCTGAACCTGCTACCCGTGTCTGCCGGACTGGCGGGAGTCTACACGATGGTCGATAACACCAAGGGTGTGTGGAAAGCTCCGGCCAACACCTCTCTTGCCACGGCGGTCAGTCCCGCGGTGAACATCTCCCACGAGGAGCAGGAAGACCTGAACGTCCCCCTGAGCGGCAAGGCCGTCAACGCCATCCGCACATTCACCGGCGAGGGCATAAAGGTGTGGGGTGCGCGCACTCTGGATGGCAACTCGCTCGACTGGCGCTACATCAACGTGCGCCGAACTATGATTATGCTCGAAGAGTCGATAAAGAACGCCGCCCGGGCCTATGTATTCGATCCCAACACGGCCAACACGTGGGTGAGTGTTCGAAGTATGATAGCCAACTTCCTGAACGGCATCTGGAAGCGCGGCGGATTGGCCGGTGCAACTCCGGACGACGCGTACAGTGTCCACGTCGGGCTGGGCGAGACGATGACCCCGGAGGACATCCTCGAAGGGATAATGCGTGTGACGGTACTGGTAGCGGTGAGCCGTCCGGCCGAGTTCATCGAGATCACTTTCCAACAGCAAATGCAGAAATCATAAAACACTAACAATCTAACATTATGGCAGGAGAAGCGCAGGATAAGGTTTGGCCGTTGCCAAAATTCTATTTTCAGGTGAAGATCGCCGACCAGGAGGTGGCGTTCGCCGAGGTGAGCGGCTTGGACATCGAGGCTCAGGTGATCGAGTACCGCCACGGCAACAGCAAGGAGTTTTCGACCATCAAGATGCCGGGCATCAAGAAGTCGGGCAACGTGACCCTCAAGAAGGGTGTATTCAAGGGCGACAATGCGTTCTGGGACTGGTTCAGCAAGATCAAGATGAACACCATCGAGCGCAAGGAGGTTGTGATCAGTCTTCTGGACGAGGGTGGCGCCCCGACTATGGTGTGGACGCTGAAGAACGCCTGGCCCACCAAGATCACCGGTACCGATCTCAAATCGGACGGCAACGAGGTGGCGGTCGAAACGCTCGAAGTCGCCCACGAGGGCATAACCATCGCCAACAGCTGATGACCGGGGCGTTCTACTTTTCGGTCAAGTTCCAGGGCGGGCCCTCAATCGGCGAGGTCGCGTTCAAGGAGGCGAGCGGGCTCTCGTCCGAAATGGAGATGGAGACCGTCTCCGAGGGCGGGGTGAACGACCACCAGTTGCGCCTCCCGAAGGGCGTACGGCAAACCAACGTCGTGTTGAAACGTGCGATGATGCCTCGCGAAAACAACTTCGGCGAGTGGGTCCATTCGACGCTCGAAGGAGGGTTCGCCAAGCCGATCGTGCCGCGTAACGTGGAGATCATCCTGCGCAACGAGGAGGGCGAACCGATGTATTGGTGGATCTGCTCGGGCGCGTGGCCGGTGAAGTGGAATGCCGAGCCGTTCGACTCGCAGAAGAACGATCTGGCCGTGGAGAGCATCGAGCTGGCCTACGCAGAACTCAAACGCGGACAATAACACCCGGACAGGCTATGAGCGGCACGTTGACCAGGATGAAGATCATCGGCTACAGCGACGAGCGCCTGTCGTCGGAGTGCGGCGACATCACGGTGCAGATCAACCCCGCCTCGCTGAAGTACTCAAAGGGCAGTAAGTTCGGCGGCGGCAGGAACTTCGGCACGTCGGCTCCGGCCAAGACCTTTTACCTTCAGACAGAAACTGGCCTGTCGTTCGACTTCATCTTCGACGAGACGGGCGTCATCCCCCTGCTGCTCGGTCAGGCCGACACTACCATTCCCGCCCTGGTCGAGCATCTGGAAAAGGTCGCCTATCGTCTCAACGGCGAGAGTCACCAGCCCAACTTCCTGAAACTTAGTTGGGGCAGCTTCATATTCAAAGGCCGCCTTACGGGGCTCGACTACGACTACACGCTCTTTCGGCCCGACGGCTCGCCCCTGCGCGTAAAGGTGAAGATGAAGCTCAGTGGTTGGCTCGACCCTCTCACCGAGGCTCGACAGGTGGGCCGTTCTTCGCCCGACCTCACACGCCGCATCCGCCTCACCGACGGCGAAACGCTCGCCCTGTGGTGTGACAGGATCTATGGCGACCCGTCGTACTGTGTCGAAGTTGCCCGCGAGAACGGCCTTGGCGGATTTCGCCACGTGGCGCCTGGCACGGAGATAGTCTTTCCGCCTCTTAAACGAGTCCGCAATGGTACGTTGTAGCGTCTACAGCGAGGGCAAGGCCGTCGGGGTCGCTTTTCGACTTGTGTCGGCTCACGTGGAGTGTGGCGTCGGACGTATCGGACGGGCGATGTTGCTCTTCGAGACAGGCGATATGCTGTCGGGGGTAGTTCCCGGCGCGGATGACGACACATTCGCCGTCGGCAAAAACATTCGAATCGAGGCGGGCCACGATGACGACGAGTCGCCGCTGTTCGAGGGTGCGGTCGTCTCCCACGGACTGGAGATCGGGCCGGGAAACGGGGCACTGCTTCGCGTGGAGTGTCGCGACCACGCCTTCCCGTTGACCCAAGGACGCCACAGTCGCTTGTTCACCGACTCGACCGACAGTGCCGCCATCGGGGCCGTCCTCGGGGAGTACTCATCGCTCGAACCCTCGGTCAAGGGCACCTCGGCGAAGTATGGCGAGTTGGTTCAATACTACTGTCCGGACTGGGATTGGGTTCTCTCGCTGGCGGAGCGCAACGGGATGGTCTTCGTCACAGAGGGCAAGAAAGTCACCATCGCACCGCCCGCCGTAGGCGCTTCTCCCTCGCTCTCGCTTATCTTCGGGCCCAACATAGTTTCGTTTCGGGTCGAGGTGTCGTCCGATGGTCGCGTGCCTGGTATCGGGGCACGGGCGTGGAACCCGGCCGAGCAAAAGAGCATCGCAGGCAAGGCAGGAAAACCTTCGCTGAACTCCCAAGGGTCGGACGATCCCGCCAAACTCGCTTCCGCGGCGGGCATAAAGGAGTGGGAACTGCAAACGGTCGGTGCACCAGATGCCGACACGCTCACCGTCTGGGCCGACGCCCACAGTCTCCGCGCCGCACTATCGCGAATCCGGGGCAGCGTCACCTTTTCCGGTTCGGCTGGGGCCACCGCGGGCGGGACGCTCCAACTCGACGGCTTCGGCAAACACTTCGATGGCACGGCATACATCGGAGAGGTGGAGCACGACATCCGCGACGGCAGCTGGACGACAACGGCCCATCTCGGCCTGCCGGATGAAGCGCCTTCCCGCCCCACGGAACTGTTGCCCACTATCGGTGGGCTGCACATAGGCAAGATGGTAAAAGCGGACGGCGACCCGGCGAAGGGCGGCCGCATCCAGATCGAACTGCCGACCCTGAACGGCAAGAGCAACGTCGTGTGGGCGCGGTTGTCTTCCTCTTGGGCAAGCAAGGGTTACGGTTCGATGCTCATCCCCGACGAAGGTGACGAACTGATCGTGGGGTTCTTCAACGACGATCCGTGCTATCCGGTCGTACTGGGCAGCCTTTACAGCAGTGCCCGCCCACAGCCCTTCGAGGTGAAGGCCGAGAATGACATTCGGGCAATGGTGACTCGCGAAGGGATCCGGCTGGTGATCGACGAGAAGGCAAAGTCCGTCACGATCGAGACTCCTGGTGCGAACCGTCTCGTGCTGAGTGACGATGACAAGGGCATAACCCTCGAAGACCAGAACGGCAACCGGCTCACAATGAACGATGGCGGCATCACCATAGAATCGTCCAAGGCACTCACCCTGAAGGCCAAGACCGACCTCACCGCGTCGGCGGGCTCAGCAGCGTCCCTGACCGCGAAGACCGACCTGAAGCTCAAGGGGCTCAACGTAGAAGCTAAGGCCGATGCGTCGATGACCGTCAAGGGAACCGCCTCGGCGGAACTGTCGGCCTCGGGCACCACCACGATAAAGGGAGCAATGACGATGATTAATTAACAGATGGGACAACCGGCCGCCAGAATAACCGATATGCACGTCTGCCCGATGACAACGCCGGGCCTGCCACCCGTGCCCCACGTCGGAGGCCCCATCATAGGGCCCGGCGCAGCGACAGTCCTCATAGGCAAACTTCCCGCTGCCCTTGTTGGTGATTCGTGCGTGTGCGTCGGGCCACCCGATACGATAGTCAAGGGTTCGTCCACGGTGATGATCTGCGGCAAGCCCGCCGCGCGGATGGGCGATACCTGTACCCACGGAGGAAGCATAGTCATCGGATGTCCGACGGTACTGATAGGAGGGTAGGGCGTATGAGCGAATCGAAGAGTTATCTGGGACGCGGTTGGGCCTTTCCGCCGCGATTCATCAAGGGGCAGGGTGTGGCAATGGTCGCCCAGGAGGAAGATATCCGCCAAAGCCTGCGCATACTCTTTTCCACCTCACCGGGCGAGCGCGTCCGAAGGCTTGAATACGGTTGCGGGCTCCGGCGATGGGTCTTCGGTGAGATTACCCTGTCCGAGCGAACGATGATAGCCGACGAGATTGCCGGGGCCGTACTGTTTCACGAACCGCGGGTGGAGGTGTTGTCGGTTCGTGTCGAGATGCGCGAGCCAGAGCGGGGAGTGTTGTGGATCGAGCTCGATTACCGCGTACGCCAGACCAACAGCCGTAGCAACCTCGTCTTCCCGTTCTACTTTCTGGAGGGCACCGACCTATGAAACCGAACCACATCCGGGTGTGCGACGACGGGGAGATGCGCCTGCTGCGTCGGGCGTTGGAGGTGGCCGGGAGCGTGCGCTACGTCGACCAGCACGGCAACCCCGATGGCTACTTTCGCGAACTGTTGCCTCTGATCGAGGGGCTTTGCGCCCGCCCCGCTGCCGGACCGGGTTTACCAGAACCGGACGGCACGATGGAGCCTTCGCAGGCATTGCTTCGGACGTTTGTCCACAACCTGAACGAGATAGTCGAGACGTTCAATCACCGTTGGGACGAATTGCCGTACTGGTACCTCGACCGCATCGGCGGCATACTCGACCTTCCTGGCAGGCCGGCCGAGGTGTGGGTTGCGCTGGAGAAGAGTTCGCGCGAAGGGGTCACGGTCGGGCCCGAAACCGGATTTCTGCTTGGTGCTGGCGGCGCGGTTTTCCGCCCGACCAAAGAGGTGGTTCTCGAAAGCCCAACCGTGGGCCGCATAGTCGCCGTCCATTACCGCCGCCAGAGCAACCTCTATCCCGCCTCGGCACTCGGCTGCGTCACGGAGGTCGAGGTGCGCGAACTGCCTCCCGAACAAACCACCGAACACTCCGCCGGGCCCGACGAGGATGGGCCGCTGTTTTCGGGCAGGCGACCCTCGGGTCTCGACTCCTCGCCCGGATTCATCGTTTCGTCGCCTGTGTTGCTGTTGCGCGAGGGTCGGCGAACCATCCACCTGCGGCTCGAAACCGAATCCCACGCCCTCACCTCGTTCATAGAAGCCAACAACATCCGCGACCCCCGCCTGATGGCCGATCTGTTCTGGGTCGAGATCAGCACCGAGGCGGGATGGGAGCACGTTGGCAGGGTGCACACAACGGCGGGCGAGGGCGACCCCGACAATCTGACAATTCGCTGCACCCTGCCGAACGAGTTTCCCCCAACGGCCGGATGCACCCAGCCCACCCACGGGATCGAGGCTCAGTTTCCCGCCGTGAGGGTTCGGCTCAATCTCGACGCGTGGCTCTACCCATACACATGGATCCGCGACTTTGTGTTGAAACGCATCATAGTGAATGTCGAGGTGGAGGGGCTCACGTCGCTGGCGGTGTACAACGACCTTGGGCGGGTGGACAACTCCAAACCCTTCGCGCCGTTCGGGGTGGGGAACGAACCGGGGGCGTGGTTCGTTGTGGGAAGTTACGAGATGGCTGTCAAGCACACCACCGCCCTCGACCTACATATTCACTGGAGCGGCCTGCCGACTGTGAGCCTGTTCGAACACTACCGCAACTACGGTCTGGGGATCGACAACCGCTCATTCCGTCTCTCGGCGCAGTACCTGAGCGACCACCGCTGGCACGACCCCGTTGAGCAGAGCTCTCACTTTCTGTTCGCCTCCTCGCCCGCAGCGCCCGACGACAGCCCCCTGAAAGAGGCCCCGTTGGCCGACAGTACAATCCTGCGTGATATCCCCGTCGGGAAGATGCCTCGGATCGTCACGGCCGAAGAGGAGTACGACTACACGATCCGTTCCCGCAGCGGCTTCGTGCGACTGAACCTGACCGCGCCCGATATGGGATTCGGAGAGCGACGCCACAGAGAGCTCTTCTCGCAACGGCTCATAGAGAGCATCGGCAAGAAGCGCCTTGCCCCATCGCTCCCACCTCCCATTGCGCCGCTGGTCGAACGCATCACGGCGGATTATCGCGCCACAGAACGGATCGACCTGCGCGAACGCCGCCAACGACCTGACGCGGGCTTCTGGCACATCCACCCGATCGGCATACGGCGGGCATATCCAAACCGCGAGCGCAGTTCGGTTCCGCTGATCCCGTCGTTGGAGGGCGAGGCGCATTTGCTCTTCAGTCTGAACGGGGTCAGGGGCGGAGAGGTGATGCATCTGTGGTTCGACTTTGCGGAGCTGGAGCGCGGGGCAAGTGCGCCACCGTCGGTACGTTGGTTTTGGGGCGACGGCTACCGATGGGGTGAGTTGCCTGACGATGTGATGCTGCACGACACGACCGACAACCTCTCCGGCCCAGGGATGATCACGCTGGATCTTCCCGAGCGGCTTCCGGCTGAGGATGGCGAGTTGTGGTTTCGGGCGACCGTCGTGGAGGGTATTCGCCGCGTGCCTGCGCTGCGCCGGATAGTTTCCAATGCCGTGCGACTCGTGATGGATTCCGAGGGCGAAATACCCGAAGGTGTGTCCGAAACCGAACCGGCGTTTGAGTCGGTGCGGTTGCAAAAGGCCGTTCCGGGGGTTGTAGGCGTGCGCTACTTGTCCACGAGGGGTGGCGGGCGGATGCGACCCGAAACACCGCAACAGAAACTCACTCGCTTTTCGGGCTGGGTCACTCACCGCGGGCGGGCGGTCACGCCACGCGACTACGAGCGTCTGACCACGCAGGCGTTCCCCGAGATAGCTTTCGTGCGGTGTTTCCCCGGGCTTGACACGCGAGGTGAGCAGCGCGGAGTTGTAACACTTATGGCCATTCCCGCCGAGGGCCGACAGGGACGCAGAGGGTGGCGACCAAGGCTGACTGGTACTCAGATCTTACGCATCGAGGAGTATCTCACCCGCCGGGCCAGTGATGCGGTCGGGCGAATCGACGTGATCAATCCCCGCTACGAGGAGGTATTGGTGCGCGCTCGGGTTACTTTCCGGCCGGGCCACTCAACGGGTGAGTGTCGTGCCCGCCTCAAGGCGTTGTGCGACGAGGTGATCGCCCCGTGGCAGGGCAGCCGTCAAACCCCACGTCCGGGCGCGACGCTGAGCTACGACGAGATGGCTTTCGCGATACGTGCACACCCTTGTGTCGCCACGCTGGAGAGCCTCTCTATGATTCGTCTGACGCGCGTGCGAGGCAAGGGATACGCGATCCACGAACTGGACACTCCGGGCGGCAAGCTCCGTCCGAGCGAACCGTACGCGGTCTTCGTTCCGGCGCGCGAACACCTATTCCTGACAGACGGCGAGCACGGGTTCGGGATAGGCGAGATGAGGGTGGAGAGCTATCTGGTGGTCGAACACAAACACTGAAAAAGGAATGCCGAAACGTAACAGACAAAGCCTCAAGGCGTCGTTCAAACAGGGTTGTCGCCCGAGCGAGCTCGATTTCGAAAATCTGATCGACTCGACGCTCAACCTCATCGACGACGGCCTGCGCAAAGAGCCCGACGCGGGACTGGTGCTTGCTCCGGAGCCGGGTAAGCGGGCGGTGTTGTCGGTATGTCGCGACGCGGGTGACGAACGGGCGCTGTGGGAACTTTCGCTCGATCGCGAGACCGGCACTCTATCGGTCGGTCGTGGGGCTCGGCAGTTGGTCACACTTAATATGGACGGAACGGTTACGCTGGGCCACGAGGAGGGAGCGGTCGTGGTCGATGGCACGTTGCACACCTCGTCGCGTCGCGGAGTGTTTGCACAGGGCGACGTGGAGGCCGACGGGCGCTGGCACGACATAACCGACGAGTTGGAGGGGTGCTGGGCGCTGGAGGTGGTGGCTGGTTGTGGACGCAAGAATACCGGCAAGCACAGTCTGGTGGTCGCAACGGCCGTACACTGTTTCGGTGCGCGACCAAAGATCGCCCGAGTCGCATCGCACTACGGTATCCGTGGCCACCGGATACGACTGCGGTGGGTGAAGCGCGGAAACTACGCGTGTGTGCTCCAAGCGCGCACCGTGTTCGACTACGGGGCAGAGATCCGAATCAGGTATCACATCGCCCGGCTGTGGGACGAACCGTATAACGAAATAATCTGACGCACGGGAATGGAGGCGAGATACATCGAACGCAGGGAGCGCGGCACGGATTTCTATCACCACCTGGAGCAGAGGTCAGTAGCGCTGTTGCAACGTCTGAGCGGCGAGATCTGGAGCGACTACAATGTCCACGACCCGGGCGTGACGCTGCTCGAAGTACTCAACCACGCGCTGGATGAGCTGCGCTATAAGCTCGACTTTCCGCTGGACGACTATCTGACCGATCCGGCGAGCGGCAAGATACCTTTTCGGCGGATGGGGCTGTTGCCGTTCGATGAGTTGTTGCGCAGATCGGTCGTAACGACGGGCGACTACGAGCGCCTGATGGTCGAGCGCCTGCCCGAAGTGGCGGCCTGCCGAGGAGTGTTCAGCGGTGGGTATTACGACTTCACGCTCTATCTTTCGGGGGGTTGCGCTTGCCGAGAGGCTGGGGACGACGAGGGGTTGGTTCGGCGGGCCGCGAGGCTCTACCACACCAATCGCAATCTGTGTGAGACGCTGGGAGAGGTGCGAATAGGGCAGGGGCCGCCACCCAAAGCCCCGTCTCGGACAAAGGAGTCGCTCGATGGGATGCCGCAACAAGCCCTCGACCACCGCCCACCGCGCCACACCCATAGAGACATCGCGTCCTACCGTTCGGTGGCGGCAGACCTGCCCCGTTGCTACGACGGTAATCCCCAACTGGAAGCCTACCTGCTAATCTTCGACCATCTGTTGGCCGGGGCCGCGGAACAGGCGGCTGCAACGCGAGACCTGCTGGATATCCACGCCGAACCGACACCCGAGGAGTGGCTCGATGCGCTCAACACCCTCTATGGCGAAAATACACGGGAAGCGCAAAGGTCGCTGGCAGAGCGGACGCGGCTGATCGTGGAGTTGCCGGAGATGAACCGGTTGCGTTTCCGCTCGTTCGACATTCACGAACCGCCCAGCCCCGCCGAACACCGCATAGTAGAACACCTGCTACTCTATTCCCGTGGCGAGGCGCCCGAGGAAGAACTGGGTAGGTTGTCGCTGGTGGCGCCCTCTTGGGTCGATGCCGAGGAAAGAGTGCGCGAACGCTTCCCGGCGCACATCGCAACAACGATCCGGCTATTGCCGCCTGCCGAGTGGCTACGTTTCGAGAAGCTTTACCGTGACTGGCGGGCGGCCCTCGCGGGCGGCAACGCGGAAGAGATCAAAACAACCTCACGCGAAATCAAAAACTCGATCATATGAAAACACAACAACTCAAACATCAGGCGCGTCACGCAACGAACGACACGACCAACGCCGCAAAACAAACCGATGCGGAGAGTCTGCTGAGGCGGCGGGCGGAGGAGCTGTCGGGTTACAGTCTGGACGATGTTACGATTCACTACAACTCCGACCAACCGGCCCGCCACGGTGCGTTGGCCTACGCCCGCGGCAATCAGGTGCACCTCGGCCCCGGCCAGGAGCAGCATCTGGGTCACGAGTTGTGGCACGTGGTGCAACAAAAGCAGGGACGGGTGCTACCGACCGTACGGGTACAAGGCCTGAACATAAACGCCGACCCGGCTCTGGAGCGCGAGGCCGATGTCTTTCAGGGGGTTTTGGACGATGGGATGAAACGTATACTGAAAACCGCGGAGGACAATAATACTCATTTCCCGGTCTGGGTGAGCGATATGCTCCGCGAACTGGACGCCTCGGAAGCGGTTCAGGTAGTATTCGAAAACGGTGCGGGCGGCATACACACCCGATTCGAAACCGGCGGGGTGCTCTTCATCCACTTCCTCGAAAGCGACCTGAACAAGTCCGTGGCGGAGTACGACCGAGACCCAAAGGCTCACTCGACCTATCTGAGTTACATCGTGCACGAGATCACCCACGCCTACGACTATCTGAAAAAGACCCCCTACGGCAAGCCCGAACACACCGGCCGGAAGATCACCACCACGATCGAGAGTATGCTGCTGGCGGAAATGAACGCCTGGAAAAATGAAGCCATCTCGGGAGTCGAGTTGGCATTCATCAACGAGCCGCGGGATAAGTTTCGCCTGTCGAACTACGACACGGAGTTGTTCGACGGCTTCCGGACGCTGACCGCCACGCCGAGTCCGGGGAACTACGTATACGAGCGTCTTCGGAATTACTTCCACAAGTTTCGCGACAAATACGGAGTACCCAAAGAGACGGACAGGGAGACGTGGCTGGCGCAGTTCCTGGCGGACAACTGGGCGTTCATCCGGGGTCTGGCGGCCGAAGTCATAGAACTGAGAACCTTCATAGACAACCAGTCGCGGCCCCAAGCCCGGCCTCAAGCCTCAAGTAGTTCCGGAGTATGACGCGAACCTTGCACAACTTCCGGTTGCAGCTTCAGGCGGCATTCGAGCGGTTCTTCGGATCGGCAGGGTCTGGGGAGGAGGGTTGCGGCGAGCCCGGGCCCGTGATGCTGGAGCCAGCCTCGTCGCTGCAACCATTGCTGCCCCCACAGCCCCCGACCCCTTTCGACAGCGAATGGTTGCGCGGCCTCTTGCCCGAGAGCCTTCCTCCCCGGCGCGAGGTTACTTTCGCAGAACAGACGATTCTGCTATTGGCGCTTATGCCACACATCGACCCTCGCGGACTCGATCTTTTCTTCCTGCGGAACCGCGATCTGGATCGCCCCCACACCGAGTTCGGCGGCTGGAAAGGACTTTCCCACAGCGGTTTCCTACCGACGGGCGAAACGGCGCAGTTCGTTGTCTCGGGCGGCGATCCGAACGACCACGAGGCGCGCGAAATTGTAGCCCGCACCCTCGACAAACAGCACTGGTTCCACACCGAGAACATCCTTCGGTGCGAGGGTCAGGGCGAGGGCGAACCGTTGTTGAGCGGGGCACTGATAGCCTCGGAGGAGCTCCTGGCGCGGGTTTTCGGCACTGAGTATCGGCCCGAGTACAGTGCTTCGTTCCCTGCACAAAGGGTCACCACGAGCCTGGATTGGGACGATCTGGTGCTGCCGTGCGAGGTACGCGAGGAGTTGGACGACATCGCCGTCTGGCTGGCCCATCAGCGGGAGATCCGCAGCCGGTGGGCTCTGGCGGGCATAGTCAGGGAGGGTTATCGTTGCCTGTTCTACGGCCCGTCGGGTACGGGTAAAACCCTCACTGCAACACTGCTCGGCCAACGAACCGGAATGGAGGTATACCGTGTGGACTTGTCGGCGGTGGTGTCGAAGTACATCGGCGAGACGGAGAAGAACCTCGCCCGCGTCTTCGACAAAGCCGCCCACCACGACTGGATACTACTCTTCGACGAAGCCGATGCCCTGTTCGGTCAACGCACCGAGACCACCTCCTCGAACGACCGCCACGCAAATCAACAAGTGGCCTACCTGCTCCAGCGCATCGAGCAGTTCCCGGGTGCGGTCGTGCTGACCACCAACCTCAAGGACAATATCGACGAGGCGTTCTTTCGGCGCTTCTCGGCGGCACTCTACTTCCCGTTGCCCGACGAGCGCGAACGACGGCGGTTGTGGCAGCAGATGCTTCCCGCGGAGTGGTTGGTCGGGGCGGACGAGCCCGAGAAGTTGTTGAACACCGCCGCCGGATACTCCCTCTCGGGTGGCAGCATAGTAAACGTGGTTCAGAGTTGCGCCATCCGTCTCTATCGGGGGCTGGTCGATGAGGTACCTGGCGCGGTTTCCGGCGGCCCCTCGTGCAGATTGACCGAACCCGTCCTGCGGCAGGCGATCCGTCGCGAGTTGGAGAAGATGGGCAAGGTGGCGTTGTGCGTTCTGTTTGCACTAGGATTGCCTATTGGGTTATATTCGCAGGATTGGGATCCGGGTGTCTATCCGCCGGTATATTATAAGGAGACCCCGTTCGGATTCGAGCGGTTGGACAGCCTGCCCGTCGTCACGGTGCGCGACACGATCCGCATCACCGACTTGGACGCCATTATGAGCGAGTACACGGGCGACGCTCTGGCGGGAGGTGAGGGCGGTCTTCAACTCTACTACAACTTCTTCCTGCCGACCGACAGTCTGCGGCTGATGTCCGACAGTTTTGTTGTTCGCCAAATAGGAGTGGACGACGATTTAATGCCGCTGGCGGCCATCGTCCGGGAGCCCGAAAATCTGACCGGCCCGAGCCTCGGGAACACGCCCGGATCGTTGCGGCGCGAAATACTGTTAAGGGTCGACGGGGGCGAGCGAACGCTGCGTTTCATCCACGACAGGGCCGTCGTGAGTAGAGCCGTCTCGCACCTCTTCACCGATATGCAGGCCGACACGACAGGCATCCGCGGAGTGGATCTCTACTTCCCGGACTACGATTTCACCCACCGGCGCGATATGGTTCAGTTTGTGAAGAGCGTCCGCCTGGTGATGGACGCCTCGCGCGATTTCAAGTTCGGGAATGCGATGTCACTGCGGGTGTTTTTCCGCGCGGACGAGTCCCCGAACGGCGCACCGGTGCATTTTCTGTATGGTCTGGCTCAGGAGGTTGCCTCGATCGTGCTTCTCGACAGGGCCAGCTCGGATGAGTTTTACGTTCGGGCGCGCCGGATAGATGCTGCCGGGTGGAACGAGGTAGGGATGTGGGATAAGATCCGCAGCCACTTTCTTGTCGCCCGCTACGACACCTCCGATCGCGACGTCGATTCGCAACAACTGGCCGACTTCTCCGAGGCCGGTCTCGCGGAGATTCTCGTGGCCGACTATCCGGAAAACCGCTGGGAGACCTTCGCGGCGATACTTCTCGTCCTCGTGGCGGCGATGGGGGTCTTCGCAGTAGTGCAGCGCCACTATGCCCCCTTGGCGCGGTTCATCAGCCATCACGCCGAGAGCGTTCTTGTGGTCGCGATTGTGGTAGTGTTGGAGGTCGGGGTGTTGCTGGTGACGGTGTTTCAGAATATGTGCAAGGAGGACGAATTCACCATCATCGAACAACATCCGGTTGTAATCTTTCTGTTACCGCTGGTGGTGGTTCTGGCCACGCCTCTACTGCATCACGTGCTCAAAAACCAAAACAAACCCTGACGTTCGCCCGAAATTATTGCGTACCTTTGCGGCTGCGTATTCTCGCGCACAGATTTGCAGCCAGTATGAAAACCCTCGAATCGAAACCTCATTACGTCGTTCTGGACGGTTTGCGCGGCGTTGCTGCGCTTGTTGTGGTGTGCTTCCACATCTTTGAAGCCTTCGCCACGAGCCATCTCGACCAGCGCATCAACCACGGCTACCTCGCTGTGGACTTCTTTTTCATCCTCTCGGGCTTCGTTGTCGGGTACGCCTACGACGACCGGTGGGGTAGGATGGGGGTATGGGAGTTTTTCCGCCGACGACTGGTGAGGCTCCATCCGATGGTCGTGATGGGGGCTGTGATCGGCGCTGTGATGTTCTACTTTCAGGACTTCGCTCCGTGGAACGTCTCGGGCGTTAGTATCGGGGCGCTGTTGGTCGCCACGTTGTTGAGTGCGCTGTTGATTCCGGCCACTCCGGGGACTGAGATTCGCGGGTTGGCCGAGTCGTTCCCGCTGAACGGTCCCAGTTGGTCGCTGATGTTCGAGTACATAGGCAACATACTCTATGCGCTGTTCATCCGCCGCCTCTCGACCCGATGGCTTTCGGTTCTGGTCTTTGCGGCCGGGGCGGGACTTGCGACTTTTGCAATCGCGGGCCCGCTGGGGGACATTTGCATCGGTTACTCACTCACTGGGATAGAGTTTACGGGCGGGTTCCTGAGGCTACTGTTCTCGTTCTCGGCAGGCCTGCTGATGTCGCGCGTGTTCCGTCCTCGGGCTCGGAGCCGGGGGGCTTTCTGGATCTGCTCCGTGGTGGTGATTGCGTTATTGTCGGTGCCACGGATCGGTGGGGCAGAGCGCCTGTGGATGAACGGCATCTACGACACATTGTGCTGCGTGGCTGCGTTCCCGTTGCTGGTTTGGCTCGGGGCGTCGGCAGGGGAGACTGGTCGCGTGACCGGTCGACTGTGCAAGTTTCTGGGTGAGATCTCCTACCCGCTCTATATGGTGCACTACCCATTCGTGTTGCTCTACTTCGCGTGGGTGAAGAACAATGATCTCACGTTCGGCCAATCCCTTCCCGGCGCGGCGGCTGTTGTCGTCGGCTGTGTTGCGTTGGCGTGGTTGTGCTTGAAGTTTTACGATCTGCCCTTACGAGCCAAGCTTTCGCGAAAGTCTCGTTAGTGCCTCCACATAGTAGTAGTCGGCGTAGGTTAGCGGCACGTCGATCTCCGAGTCGAGCGGGAAAGCACCCACTGAATGCATCAATATGAAGTCGCCGTTCTCACCCACCGGAGCGGTGTAAGCGGGCGAGGCGAGGGTACGGATCTGCGTCTCGGCCACCTTCATATACTCCCGTGCGAGGCTCGGTTGCGAGTAGTCGGCCAGTTCGATGAGCGCCGAGGCCATAATCGCCGCGGCCGAGGCATCACGCAGAGCATTGGGAATCTCCGGCGCATCGAAATCCCAGTAGGGAATATAGTCGGCAGGCATATTTTTGTGTCCAAGCACGAACCTGGCAACATTTTGTGCCTGAGTCAGGTAGCGTTCCTGCTTCGTGATTCGGTACATCATCGTGTATCCATATAGCGCCCACGCCTGCCCCCGGGCCCAGTTCGACTCGTCGGCATAGCCCTGATGGGTTTGCTTCAGCAGCGGGTTTCCGGTCAGTGTGTCGTAAGACACCACGTGATACGACCCGTAATCCTCCCTGAAGTGGTTCACCAACGTGCTATCCGCGTGCGAAAGGGCGATCGTCCGCAGGTTTTCGTCGCCGGTGTAGTCCGCAGCCCAGAACATCAGCTCGAGGTTCATCATATTGTCGATAATGACGGGGTATTGCCATACTGCACGGTTGTGGTCCCACGAGCGGATTAGCCCGACACTGGGCCTGAACCGCGTGGCCAGCGAGCGCGCCCCTGTGCTCAGCACTTCGCGATAGTGCTCCTTGTCGGCTTCGACGGGCGTTAGTCTGAGTCCGTTGCCGAAGCTCGACATCAGCATAAAGCCCACATCGTGGTTGGTGGTTGTATATTTTTCGCGTTCGACGCGTTCGGTGAACATTTGTGCATATCGTAGCACCTCTGCATCGCCGCTGTTTTCGTACAGATACCACAGTGTTCCCGGGAAGAACCCGCTGCACCACCACCGCGAGCTCGATCCCACGTCCTCTCCGGCTGCCCCGTCGCCAACCGTTCCGCGCCACGATTGTGGTAGTCGGCCTTCCTGTGGTTCATACTTTTTCGCCAACAGCAGTGCTTGCGCTTGTGCGTTTTCGAATGCTGTTCCGATGACTTGTTCGATCGGTTCTTGATTTTGTTTTGGTTGGCATCCCGCCAGGGTCGCCGCCAACAGGCCCAGGGTCAATAGTCTTTTCATAAACGTTAAGTTGGGTCGGAAATTTTTTCTCTCGGTGGAGCTGGAGGGAGTCGAACCCTCGTCCAAACAAGGAACCCGAGTGCTTTCTACACGCTTAGCCGACGATTGATCCTCCTCCTCAAAGCTGGCTGCCGGCAACCCACTTCAAGGCCCAGTCCCGGTAAATTTCGCCTCACGATCGGGACGCCCCGCAAGACTATCTTCTCATTTAATGATACCCCGGAAAGCCCCATCGCACAAGAAGCGGGTGCAAAAAAGGCGGGATACTCGTCGGCCGACCCCTGGGGTCAGCGGATAAAGCTAATCGACTTGGTCGTATTAGGCAGCGAGTGCATAGCTGTTATTGCCATTTAGTTTTTTGAGCATTCACTTTTACGAGCACTCCACTCAACGCTCGGCGTGCTTACCCTCAGACTCTTACCTGCTGTCAAAACCGGTCAGCCCCTTGTGTAAGTTGTGGCAAAGATATACAAAAAACGCGCCCGAGAACAACTTTGTTGCACAAAAAATAGTAACTTTGCGGCTCTATGAGCGAACAAATCAAACACGAGTGCGGCATTGTGCAAATCAGGCTTCGCAAGCCGCTTGAGTACTATCACCAGAAATACGGCAAAGGTTGGGGCCTGGATAAGCTCTACCTTATGATGGAGAAGCAACACAACCGCGGTCAGGAGGGAGCCGGACTGGCCGTAGTCAGTATCGACGCTCCGGTTGCTTCCGAGTACATCTTCCGCGAGCGTGCCGAAGGCACCCGCGCAATTACCAAAATCTTCGACAGAGTGAATGCGGCCCGTAAGGCCGACCGTTCTGCGTTCGAGGGCGAGTTGATGTTGGGCCACCTGCGGTACAGTACCGGTGGTCGGGTTGGCACTTCTTTCGTCCACCCTTTCTTGCGGCGTAGTAACTGGCGGCAGCGTAACCTGTTGTTGGCCGGTAACTTTTCGATGACCAACACCGATCAGATCCTTGCCAGCATCGTGGCCGAGGGCCAGCACCCGCGTAATAACGCCGACACCTTCATTCTGTTGGAGCAGTTGGGCGGTATTCTCGACACTCAAAGCTTGAACAACGGTGGGTTCGACATCGCTAACGTCCTTCGCCAGGCCTCTTCGATCTGGGACGGTGGTTACATCATCACCGGCGCGACCGGCGACGGTACCGGCTTCACTCTTCGCGACCCTTGGGGTATCCGTTCGGCTCACTATTGGGTGGACGACGAGATCGCCGTTGTCGCTTCCGAGCGGGCCGTTATCCAGACCGTTATGAACCTCTCCTCGGAGCAGGTCTCCGAGCTCCTGCCCGGCGAGGCGATCATCCTGAGACGCGACGGTGGGGTAGAGTTGACCCAGATCCGCGAGCCTCAAACCCCTCACCCTTGCTCTTTCGAGCGTATCTACTTCTCTCGCGGCACCGATGCCGACATCTACCGCGAACGTAAGGCCTTGGGACGCTTTTTGGTTCCTCAGATCCTGTCCGAGATCGACGGCGACATCGACCACTCGGTCTTCTCGTTCATTCCCAATACCGCCGAGGTTGCCTGGTACGGTATGATGGAGGGTCTTGAGGCTTATAACGACGACCGTAAGATGAGCCGCCTTGCAAGCTTGGGCCACGACATAACCCCCGAGCAGATCCGTGAGATCATCGGCCACAAGGTTCGCACCGAAAAGATCGCCGTCAAGGACATTAAGCTCCGTACGTTCATAGCCGAGGGTGACCGCCGCGACGACCTCGCCGGTCACGTTTACGACATCACCTACGGTACAATTACCCCGAAGGAGGATTACGTCGTTGTGATCGACGACAGTATCGTCCGAGGAACGACCCTTCGACGCAGTATTGTCAAGATTCTCGGTCGGCTCGACCCTCGTAAGATTGTTATCGTCTCCTCTTCGCCTCAGGTTCGTTACCCGGACTGTTACGGTATAGATATGTCCCACTTGGAGGAGTTCATCGCGTTCAACGCCGCCGTAGCGATGTTGCGCGAAACCGGACGCGAGAATGTTCTGAAAGAGGTTTACGACAAGTGCCTCGCCTCGCGTACCCAGCCCGATGACCAGATCCAGAACCACGTCAAGGATATCTATGACGGCTTCTCTCACGAGGATATCTCTCTCCGTATCGCCCGGATGGTTACTCCGGCCGATTGCCCCTGCCCCGTCGGGGTTGTGTTCCAGACTATCGAGAAACTGGCCGAGGCTTGCCCCGCGAACGACGGCGACTGGTACTTCTCGGGCGATTATCCCACTCCGGGTGGTATACGAATGGTAAATAACGCATACATTAAATACTATGAAAGAAATTTGGATTGAACAGGTTCGCGAGTGGACTCCGCGACTGGTTCGTAAGGCTGTGATCTGGCTCTGCGGCGAGGTCGGTAAACCGATCCTGAAGTTGACTCGTAAGGACTACGTGGAGAACGGCTTGGAGAGTCTTCTGGAGAGCGAGGGTACGTTCGACTCGATCAACATCAAGGTTTTCAACGATCTTCAGCACACCATCACCGGTTGGCCGGGCGGTAAACCCAACGCGGACGACTCGACCCGCCCCGAACGTAGTACGCCGTTCCCTAAACGGGTCGTGATCTTCTCTCCTCACCCCGATGACGACGTTATCTCTATGGGTGGTACATTCTGCCGCTTGGTCGAACAGGGCCACGACGTCCACGTGGGTTACCAGACTTCGGGCGACATCGCCGTTCTGGACGAGATGGTTCTGGCGACGATCGACACCGCGCACGAGTGCGGCTTCCCGAATCGCTATAACGAGGTTAAGGCTCTTGTCGACACTAAGAAACCCGGCGAGCCCGAGCCCCTGGAGCTTCGCCACCTCAAGGCCGGTATCCGCCGCGCCGAGGCTAAGGCCGCTTGCCGCGAGTTCGGATTGGACGCTTCCCATTGCCACTTCCTCAACCTGCCCTTCTACGAATCCGGCGGGGTTAAGAAAATGCCTCTCGGGCCCAAGGATATCGAAATTACCGTCGCCCTGTTGCGCGAGATTAAGCCCCACCAGATCTACGCCGCCGGCGACTGGGCCGACCCGCACGGTACCCACCGCGTTTGTGTCGAGGCTGTTTCCGCCGCTCTGGAGGTCTGCAAGAACGACCCCTGGATCGCCGAATGTAACCTTTGGTTGTACCGCGGCGCTTGGCAGGAATGGGATCTCGACCTTGTCGATATGGCCGTCCCTCTTAGCCCCGACGAGGTGATCAAAAAGCGCCACGCAATCTACCGACACATCTCCCAGAAGGACTTCATTCCCTTCCCCGGCGAGGATGCTCGCGAGTTTTGGCAACGGGCCGAGGATCGCACCCAGCACACTGCCCGCGTTTACGACGCTCTCGGTATGGCCGAGTACCAGGCGATCGAAGTTTTCGCAAAGTTTAACCCCAGAGAATTCAAGTTATGAGACTGTTGATCAAAGACTCCGCCGCACAGGTTGCCCGTTGGGCCGCGGAGCATATCGTCGAAAAGATAAATGCCCACTCCGGGCCGCGACCGTTCGTCCTCGGTTTGCCAACCGGTTCGACCCCGCTGGCTACCTACGCCGAGCTCATCAAGATGCACAAAGCCGGTAAGGTTTCGTTCGCAGGCGTTGTGACTTTCAATATGGACGAGTACGTCGGCCTTCCCGAGGATCACCCCGAGAGCTACCACTCTTTTATGTGGAAGAACTTCTTCTCTCAGGTGGACGTCCGGCGCGAGAACGTTAACATCCTCAACGGTAACGCGAAAGATTTGTTGGCCGAGTGCGCCGATTACGAGGCTCGCATCGCTGCTGCCGGTGGTATCGACTTGTTTATGGGTGGGGTTGGTAACGACGGGCACATCGCCTTCAACGAACCTTTCTCGTCGATGGCCTCTCGCACCCGCATCAAGACCCTTACCGAGGATACAATCATCGCTAACGCCCGCTTCTTCGGTGGTGACACTTCGTTGGTTCCGCGCACTTCTCTGACCGTCGGTGTTGCGACTATCCTGGGCGCTCGCGAGGTTATGATCCTTGCTACCGGCGCTGCTAAGGCTCGCGCTGTCCAGCAGGGCGTCGAGGGGGCTTACTCTCACGTTTGGACTATCACCGGTCTCCAGACCCACCCTCACGGTATCCTCGTTGTTGACGAACCCGCCGTCACTGAGCTCAAGGTCTCCACGTACCGTTACTTCAAGGATATAGAGAGATAGGTGATAGGCTTCCCTTCTGTTAGGAACCGCCTCTCGTAGGCGGTTTTTATTTGCAGGGTGGAGTAGACCTCGGCCAGCCCCTCCCCATAGATATCCGCACTCGCACAATGCAGTTCCAGTCCCTGCTCGGCCACCACTTCCAGCGTGTAGTCGTGTAGTTCTCGCGAGTCGGTTTTCAGATGCACCATCCCTCCTGGCACCAAGAACGCCCGATACCTATCCAGAAACCCAGGCGCTGTCAGTCGCTTCTTCTCTCTGCCTTTTTTGAGTTGCGGATCCGGGAAGGTGATCCAGATTTCGGCGATCTCTCCGGGTGCGAAAAACGAGCCGATAAACTCGATCCTCGTCCTCAGGAAGCCCACATTTCCGAGCCCCATTTCGGTTGCGGTCTTGGCTCCGCGCCACATCCGCGCACCCTTTATGTCTATCCCCATAAAGTTTTTTTCCGGATTCGCCGCTCCCATTCCTACCGTATATTCACCTTTGCCACAGCCCAGTTCCAGTACTATCGGCTTGTCGTTTCCGAAGAAATCCGCCGCCCAGTGCCCTTTCAGCTTGTGGTCTCGACCGAAAATCTCATCGAACTCTGGTTGTACGAGGTTTTCGAATGTGAGGTTTTCGGCAAACTTTCTCAGTTTATCCTTGCCCATTTCCTCCCTGATTTCCCTTATTGCCTCCCGACCGTGGATTGCCGCCCTGATTTCCTGAGCCTTGCCCGCCGCCTTGTCCTTGATTTTGACCACCGCGACCTCCACCACCTTGCCCGCCGCGGTTTCCTCCGCTCGACCTTTGACCTCCCCGACCGCCGCTGCCTTGACCGCCTCCTTGACCCGAACTTCCCGAGCCACCCCCGCCGCCTGGCCGCCTTCCGCGATCTCTTCCGCCTCGATTCTCACCGCTTTTGTTCTCTTCGTTTTGCGGCGTTTTTCGATCACCGTTCTGCGGTCCTCGGCGTTCACCACGATCGCGGCCTTCTCCACGCTCCCGTTCCTGCGAACGCTCTTCGCGCGACTCCGACCCACGACCTTCCCGGCCTTCAGCCCGCTCACGGCCTTCTCCGCGCCCTGCTCCTCGTCCCCTGTCCCTTCCTCCGCGACCCGAACGACCTCCGCCGCCAGAACGCGCCTTATCAAACCGTGTGATGCTCTCCTCGCCGACCATATTCACGAACGAAGGTTCCTCCTCAACCGCGTGCCTCGGCGCCAAGCCTGTAATCGTGTCGGGCTTCTGTCCCCGCCGATTCATATCCTGAATCTCTCTCACCTTGGCCACCGGTAGCACAATGCTGCCGTCCATCGCTCCTTTCTGCGTGTTGAAACTCATCGTCCGGCGCAACACGTCGGTCGAAACCAAAAAGTAATCCCCATCCAGCGCCTGCAATGGGTCGTTCACTCTTGGCAGCGACTTCCGCGCGTCGATATACGCATCCAGCTCGTAGGCCAAACAGCACTTCAGCTTGCAGCACTGTCCCGCCAATTTTTGCGGGTTCAAAGATATGTCTTGCGTCCGCGCGGCGCCCGTTGTGACTGAGTTGAAGTTCGCAATCCACGACGTGCAGCACAGTTCCCGTCCACACGACCCCAGGCCCCCAATCCGCGCCGCCTCTTGCCGTGCGCCGATCTGCTTCATCTCCACCTTGATCCCGAACTCGCTCGCGAAGACCTTGATCAGTTCCCTGAAGTCTACCCGCCCGTCTGCTATATAATAGAATATGGCTTTTATCCTGTCGCCCTGATACTCCACATCGCCGATCTTCATATCGAGCCCCATCTCCTTGGCTATCTGACGCGAGCGTATCATCGTCTCGTGTTCTTGGGCGATGGCTTCCTGCCACTTCTCGATGTCGTACGGTTTTGCTTTTCGATAGATCGCCTTGAACTCTCCGTTCTGTGGCGAGAAGCCCGTGCGCTTCATCTGCCTCGCGACCATATCTCCCGTCAGGGAGATTATCCCCACGTCGTGCCCCGGGCTCGCTTCGACGGCCACAATGTCTCCACGCCGCAGGGGCAGATCGTTCACATTCTTGTAGTATCCCCTGCGCGTGTTCTTGAACCGCACTTCGAATACGTCTCCGGGCACGCTCACCGGATATCCTTCCAGCCAGTCGGTTTCGTGCAGCTTGAAGCATCCATCACACACTTTCGCTTCTGCTCCGTCGAATTCGCACCCCCGCCCTATATCGAGTTTTGAGTTATTGTCCATTCTGCAAAGATAGTGAATATTTCTTTACCATCTTCCTGTACCGGGCGACAAGCAGGGTTGCGGCGACACAAAGTCCGAACACGAAGCCTATCCACAGTCCCCTCGGACCGATGCCAAGCGTAAATGCGAACAGATAGCCTATCGGGATGTTAATCACGATGTACGATATGAATGCTATGATCGAGGTGATCTTCACATCCTGCATTCCTCTCAGTATGCATATCGAGACGCATTGCACTCCGTCGAAGACCTGAAACATCGCCACCATAATCAGCAACTGCCCCGTTATGTCTATCACCGCCGGGTCGACCGTAAAGATCCTCGGCAGCAGATGACGACACACCACAAAGACCACCGCCATAAAGACGTTCCACACGATCCCTATCCTGTACGACGTCCTCGCAATTCTCTTTATCGCCTCGAAGTCCTTCAGCCCGTACGCGTGACTGACCCTAATGGTTGTCGCCGAGCCGATGCTCAACACTATCAGGAATGCCATATTGGTAATCGAGATCGCAATCTGGTTTGCCGCCAGCGCCACCGCTCCCAGCCACCCCATCATTATTCCCGTCACTGCAAACGCTCCTCCCTCCAACACCATCTGTAACGAGATCGGGAATCCCACTCCCAGTATCGCCACCACTCTTCGTCTCGACCAGTTGTCTCCGCTGTAGAACGACAGATATCGCCTGTAAGAATGGTTCACCACGAAGTACCCGATCATCATCAGCGGCATCATCACCCGCGAGGTAAGCGTCGCCAGCCCCGCTCCCGACGCCCCCATCGCCTCGAACCCCAGATTGCCGTAGATGAACACCCAGTTCAGGAAGATATTTATCGCGTTGCAGATTATGGTTATCACCATCTCCACTCGCGTGTTTCCCACTCCTTCGAGGAATTGGCGGAAGGCGAAAAAGATCATCAGCGGTATCGAGCTCCACGCCAGATACCTGTAATATGGCGTTCCCGCTTCGATCACCTCCGGCGGTTGGTTCATATGCGGGAACAGATGTACTGTCTGCATTTGCAAAAAGCTGATCAATAGCCCCAGCCCCATATAGAGCGCCACGGAGTTTTGCAGCAGTTGAGCTACCTTCCTGTGCTTTCCCTGGGCGTGCGCTTCTCCGACCAAGGGTGTTATTCCCATCGCCAGTCCCAGCCCGAAGATGAACAGGAAGAAAAACACATTTCCCCCGAAGGCCACTCCGGCCAACGGAACTGCTCCCAGATGGCCCACCATCGCGTTGTCCACTATCTGCACTGCGAGCATTCCCGCCTGCGTCAGCGCGACGGGCACGGCCAGCCTCAACGTTTTCGAATATTCGGTACTTAAAGTTTTCATTAATTCGGGTGCAAAGATAGTTTATCCGAAATGAAATTCGTACATTTGCTTTGCAATTTGAAAAATAACACGACCGAGCTTATGGCTGAGATAAAAGGAACTATAAATGTTGACCGCGAGCGTTGCAAGGGTTGCGGTGTATGCCTTGGGGCTTGCCCGTTCGACGTGCTGGCTCTCTCGGCCGAAGTCAACTCCAAGGGTTATCCTTTCGCCTCTCAGGTTCGGGCCGAGGCTTGCACCGGTTGCGCCAATTGTGCCGTAGTTTGTCCCGACGGTTGCATCGAAGTGTTCAGAAAAATATGGAAGAAATAAAATTAGTCAAGGGTAACGAGGCTGTTGCCCTCGGGGCTATCAATAGTGGTTGCGACGGTTACTTCGGTTACCCGATCACTCCCCAGAGCGAGATTCTGGAGACCTTGATGGAGCTTCGGCCGTGGGAGTCGACGGGTATGGTCGTTGTTCAGGCCGAGAGCGAGGTTGCTTCTATCAATATGGTCTACGGTGGGGCTGCTTGCGGCCGTAGGGTTATGACCTCGTCGTCCAGCCCGGGTATCAGCCTTATGGCCGAGGGTATCAGCTACCTTGCCGGGGCTGAGCTTCCCTGCCTCATTGTCAACGTCCAGCGTGGCGGCCCAGGACTGGGTACCATCCAGCCCTCTCAGGCCGATTACTTTCAGGCCACCAAAGGTTGCGGCCACGGGGATTACAATATGATCGTTCTCGCTCCCAACTCTGTTCAGGAGATGTACGACTTCGTGTTCGACGGGTTCGACCTTGCTTTTCGTTACCGCGTTCCCGTTATGATGCTTTCGGACGGTATCATCGGGCAGATGATGGAGAAGGTTTCTCTGTCTCGTTCTCGTCCTCGTTGGTCTGCCCAGGAGATCCGTAGTATGTCCGACGACTGGGCTACTACCGGCCGCCACGGTTCCCGCGCTCGTAACATTGCTTCTTCTTTGGAGCTAGACCCTAACGAGATGGAGCGCCGTAACCTCGACCTCCAGTCCCGTTATCGCTCCATCGAGTCCGCCGAGGTTCGCTTCGAGGAGTTTCTCACCGAAGACGCCGAGTATATCGTCGTTGCCTTCGGCTCTTCCGCCCGTATCGCTTCCGAGACTGTCCGTATGGCTCGTGCCGAAGGTATGAAGGTCGGCTTGCTTCGTCCCATCACTCTTTGGCCGTTTCCTTCCGCCCGTATCGCCGAGTTGGCTGACCGCGTAAAGGGATTTTTGGTTGCCGAGCTCAATGCCGGACAGATGGTCGAGGACGTTCGCCTCGCTGTCGACGGCCGGGTTCCTGTTCGGCACTTCGGTCGGATGGGCGGTATAGTTTACTCTCCGGACGAGATTTTGAACGCACTTAAACAGGAGGGCCGCAGTAATGGATAAGGTTTACGGACGCAGTTCGTTGTTGACCGACAACGTGATGCACTACTGCCCTGGTTGCTCCCACGGCACGATCCACAAGCTGGTTGCCGAGACTATCGAGGAGATGGGGCTCCAGTCCGAGACAATCGGCATTTCACCCGTCGGTTGCTCCGTTTTCGCATACAATTATGTCGACATCGACTGGATTCAGGCTGCCCACGGTCGCGCTTGCGCCGTCGCTACTGCTGTCAAGCGGCTCCAGCCCGACAAGATGGTCTTTACTTATCAGGGCGACGGCGACCTATCCGCTATCGGTACCGGGGAGACTATCCACGCTTGTAACCGCGGCGAGAACATCGTCGTGATCTACGTCAATAACGCTATCTACGGTATGACCGGTGGCCAGATGGCTCCTACGACCCTTCTCGGTATGAAGACGGCGACCTCTCCTCACGGTCGCGAGGCGGCTATCCACGGTTACCCTTATAAGATCGCCGAGATGGTTTCGCTGCTCGACGGTGTTTGCTTCGTCACTCGCCAGAGCGTCCACTCTCCCGCTGCCGTCCGTAAGGCTAAGAAGGCCCTTCGGCGCGCTTTCGAGAACGCCCAGGCCGGTATGGGATTGTCGTTCGTCGAGATTGTGTCGAGTTGTAACAGCGGTTGGAAACAATCGCCCGTCGAAGCCAACCATTGGATGGAGGAGAATATGTTTCCGTTCTACAAATTGGGGGACCTCAAATGAAAGAGACTTTAATCATTGCCGGTTTCGGCGGTCAGGGTGTTTTGTCGATGGGTAAGATCCTTGCTTACGCCGGTGTTGTCCAGGGGTTCGAGGTTAGTTGGATGCCTGCTTACGGGCCCGAGATGCGTGGTGGTACTGCTAACGTTACCGTAATCCTGTCCGACAGCCCCATCTCTTCTCCCATCGCCCACGAGTTCGACAGCGCGATCATCCTCAACCAGCAGAGTATGGACAAGTTCGAGCCCGCCATCCGTCCCGGCGGCCTGCTGCTTTACGACACTAACGGTATCACCCGCCACCCGACCCGTACCGACATCCGAATCTTCGCTATGGACGCCACCGAGCAGTCTGCTCGCCGCGGTATGGCCCGTATGTTCAATACAATGGTTCTGGGTGGTTACCTCGCTGTTCGCCCTGTCGTCGATTCCTCTTCCGTCGTCGAGGGCCTTCGGCTGTCTCTTCCCGAGCGGGCCCACAAACTGATTCCCGACAATGAAAAAGCCCTCGCTGCTGGTGCCGAGTTAATAAAAAAATGATTATCTTTGCGGCTTCGAAAACAATTTCAATCAAATAATTAGATGTCTAAAGTCATTAAACTCAGAAAAGGACTCGACATTCACCTATCCGGAGAGCCGCAGCCCAAGATAATCGAGGCCTGTGGCTCTGACACTTATGGTGTCTCTCCGGGCGACTTCGAGGGGGTGGTTCCGAAACTGCTCGTTCGGGAGGGTGATGGGGTCAAGGCCGGTTCGCCGTTGTTTTTCGACAAGGCCAACGAGGAGATCCTCTTCACCTCGCCTGTTTCCGGTACCGTATCGGAGATCCGCCGCGGGGCTAAACGTAAGTTGTTGGCCGTTGTCGTTTCTACCGACGGTAAGGGTGAAAGTATCGAGTTCAAGATCCCTTCCCTTTCTTCGGCTTCTCGCGGCGAGGTTGCCGGGGTTTTGCTCTCTTCTGGCTTTTGGCCGATGCTGATCCAGCGTCCTTACGGCCGTATCGCCGATGTTGCCGACCACCCCAAGGCTATCTTCGTCTCCGGGTTCGATAGTGCTCCTTGCGCTCCCGACCTTAATTTCGTACTTGCTGGCGAGCGCGAAAACCTTCACACTGGTGTCGAAGTGCTCAGGAAACTCACCGACGGTAAGGTCCACCTCGGCCTTCGGGCCGGCGTCGACGGCGTTCTTAACCAACTCGATAACGCCGAGCAGCACTTCTTCAAGGGGCCTCATCCGGCTGGTAACGTCGGGGTTCAGATCTCTCACATCGACCCGATAAAGAAAGGCGACGTTGTTTGGACTGTCGACGCCCAGAACCTCGCTATCATCGGCCGCTTGTTCCGCACCGGCCGTATCGATATGACCAAGATCGTGGCTATGAGCGGGCCTCAGGTCGTGAACCCGTATTATTTACGAATCATCGGCGGGGCCGAGATCAAGTCGTTCGTTATGAACTCCAACATCCGCCCGAACAAAACCGGTGGCTCCGGCGCCCGCATCATTTGCGGTAACGCCCTCTCCGGCCGTACCACTTCTCGCGAGGAGTTTATGGGCTTCTACTCTAACCACATCACCGTCCTTGCCGAGGGTAATTACCACGAACTTTTCGGTTGGATCGCTCCTCGGTTCGGTAAGTTTTCTGTTTCGCACTCCTACTTCTCGTGGCTTTGCCCTCGTAAGCGTTACAGCCTTGATACGAACTTGAACGGCGGGCCTCGCGCTATCGTCGCTACGGGTATTTGGGAACGTTACGTGCCTATGGACATCCTTCCTATGTACCTCGTTAAGGCTTGTATGGCCGGTAATATCGACAAGATGGAGGCGCTTGGTATCTACGAAGTTCTGCCCGAAGACCTTGCCCTGTGCGACTTCGTCGATCCTTCGAAGACCGAGGTGCAGCAGGCAGTTGCCGACGGTATTAACCTTATGATTAAAGAGTTGAGTTAAGATATGATCGCAAAGTTGTTAAGAAATGTGGTCGATCGGGTCAAGCCGCCGTTCGAGAAGGACGGTAAGTTGAGTTGGCTCCATTCGACTTTCGACGCGTTCGAGACGTTCTTGTTCACGCCCGACAGTACCACCCGCCGCGGGGCCCATATCCGCGACTCCATCGACCTGAAACGCACAATGATCGTCGTAGTTGTCGCTCTTGTTCCGGCTCTTCTGTTCGGTATGTATAACGTCGGGTTGCAGCACTTCCGCGCTGTCGGGGATCCTGCTTCCGCTGCTGCTCTCTGGCCCTGCTTCTGGTACGGGTTCGTTCGCGTGCTTCCTCTGATCCTTGTTTCGTACATCGTCGGATTGGGTATCGAGTTCGCTTTCGCTCAGGCTCGCGGTCACGAGGTGAACGAGGGATTCCTTGTTACCGGTATGTTGGTTCCTCTGATTATGCCTATCGACGTTCCCTTGTGGATGGTTGCTGTGGCTGTTGCTTTCGCCGTTATTATCGGTAAGGAGGTCTTCGGCGGTACCGGTATGAACGTCTTCAATCCCGCTCTTCTGGCTCGCGCGTTCGTTTTCTTCTCCTACACTTCGTTCATCTCGGGCGATCGGGTTTGGATCCGCGGGGCTGGTAAGGGTGGCGAGTATATCGACGGCTTTTCTGGCGCTACTCCTCTTGGTCAGATCGGTGAGAACGCCCAGCAGGCTTTAACCGACGCTCCCGTTTGGGATTGGATAGTCGGTACCATTCCCGGTTCTATCGGGGAGACTTCTCTTATCGCAATCCTCATCGGGGCTGCTGTCCTGCTCTTCACCGGGGTTGCTTCTTGGCGAGTTATGTTTAGCGTTTTCGCCGGCGGACTGGTAATGGGCTTGGTTTTCAACGCTATCGGCGGTAGTCCTTATATGGATATGCCCGCTTACTACCATCTGTTGTTGGGCGGCTTCGCTTTCGGTGCTGTGTTTATGGCCACCGATCCTGTCACCGCTGCTCAGACCAATGCCGGTAAACTCATCGTCGGCTTCCTGATCGGTTTGCTCGCCGTATTGATCCGCGTGGTCAATCCGGGTTACCCCGAGGGTATGATGCTTGCGATCCTGTTTATGAACGCTATGGCTCCGTTGGTCGACCACGTTGTTGTTGGTGCTAATGTCCGCCGTAGATTAAAACCCGCGAAACGATGAATAAGAATTCCAGTACCTATATTATCATCTACTCGGTGGTTATGGTGGTTGTGGTTGCGACTGTTCTGGCCGTAGCTTCGATGACCTTGCAGCCGATCCAGAACGCTAACGTCGAGCTCGAAAACAAAGGGGCTGTCCTTGCCAGCGTCGGCCTCGGTAGCAGTGGCGACATCCAAGCTGAGTACGACCAGTACATCACCGAGCTCTCCGTCGAGGCTGCTGACGGTTCTACGCTGCCTCTTTACGAAAGTAACGCCGACGGTAAGCGGCTGTTCATCATTCCCGTCTCCGGTAGCGGTCTATGGGGCCCGATCTGGGGTTACGTTTCCGTCGAGGGCGATTGGAGTACCATCTCGGGCGTCGTGTTCGACCACAAGGGCGAAACTCCCGGCCTGGGCGCCGAAATCACCACCCCTAAGTTCACCGACCAGTTCGTCGGTAAGCGCCTCTTCGAGGGGCCGCAATTGGTGGGTATCAGCGTTTTGAAGGGCGCCGGTTCGTCACAGGGCAACGACCACGCCGTGGATGCCATCTCCGGCGGTACGATTACTTCACGCGCCGTGGAGACTATGATCACCGCCACGCTCGCCCAGTATCTTCCCTACATCGAAAAGCAAAGAAACAATGAAAGCGTTGAATAGTAAGAATTGGCAATATTTTCTGGGGCCGCTCAGTAAGGACAATCCGGTGGTCGTCCAGATTTTGGGTATCTGCTCGGCGTTGGCCGTTACCGCCCAGCTCAAACCCGCGTTCGTGATGGCCGCTTCGGTAGTCGTCGTGACCGGGTTCGCTAACCTGATTATGTCGTGCCTGCGTAAGGGCGTACCTTCGCGAATTCGGATCATCGTCCAGTTGGTCGTGATCGCTTTTCTGGTGATTCTGGTCGACCAGGTGCTGAAGGCTTACGTTTACGACGTGTCGAAGCAATTGTCTGTCTACGTGGGGCTTATCATCACCAACTGTATCCTGATGGGTCGCGTCGAGGCATTCGCTCTTGGCCACAAACCCTGGCCTTCGTTCGTCGACGGTATCGCCAACGGGGTCGGTTATGGTATCATCCTTTTGATGTTGGGGTTCGTTCGCGAGTTGTTCGGTAGCGGCTCTCTGTGGGGTTTTCGCGTGGTTCCCGAGGCGTGGTATATCCAAAACGGTGGTTTCTACGCAAATAACGGACTGATGATGCTTCCGCCGATGGCGCTCATCCTCGTGGGACTGATCATCTGGGTGCACCGTTCGAGTAATAAAGATTTGATAGAGAAATAGTTATGGAGAGCCTGAATATTTTCATAAAGTCGATTTTCATCGACAATATGGTGTTCGCATACTTCTTCGGTATGTGTTCGTATATCGCTGTTAGTAAGAGCGTTAAGACTGCCAACGGTCTGGGTCTCGCCGTGATCTTCGTGATGGCACTCACCGTGCCGTTGAACTGGTTGTTGAACGAATATATCCTCAAGCCGGGCGCCCTGGGATGGATCTCCAACTCGCTGGGCGACATTGACTTATCGTTCCTGAGCTTCATCATTTTCATCGCCGTAATCGCCTCTTTCGTGCAGTTGGTGGAGATGGTTGTGGAGAGATTCGCTCCCGGATTATATAATCAGTTGGGGATTTTCCTGCCGCTGATAGCCGTGAACTGTGCAATTATGGGGGCGTCGCTGTTTATGCAGGAGAGAGCCTATCCATCTCTGGGTCAGGCAACTATGTTCGGTCTCGGAAGCGGAATCGGGTGGTGGTTGGCCATTATTATGATGGCCGCAATACGCGAAAGGCTCGAATACAGCCAAATCCCGGCGCCACTGCGCGGGCCAGGTATAGCGTTCATTATCACCGGTTTAATGGGGATTGCGTTTATGTCCTTCCTGGGCATACAACTGTAAAAAAATTTGACACTCGTGTAAAAAATTTTGACACTTATGGATACACAAACACTGATAATCGCAATCGCAGCCTTTCTCGTGGTGACGCTCGTTCTGGTCGCCGTGTTACTCTACGCTAAGGCAAAACTGACCGCCAGCGGAGAAGTGACGATCGACATCAACGGCGAGAGGCAACTGACCGTCGAACCGGGAAACACGCTACTAACAACGCTGGCCGACAACGGGGTGTTCCTGCCGTCGGCCTGCGGCGGAGGAGGCTCGTGCGGAATGTGCCGACTACAAGTCACTGAAGGAGGCGGAGATATACTACCAACGGAGGTGAACTTCTTCTCGCGAAGGCAACAAAAAGAGAACTGGAGGCTGGGGTGTCAGGTGAAGGTGAAGAACGATCTGAAAATCGCTGTACCTCAGAGCGTTCTTGGAGTGAAGAAGTGGGAGTGCGAGGTAGTGTCGAACCGCAACGTGGCCACGTACATCAAGGAGTTCGTGGTGAAGCTGCCGGAGGGAGAAAACCTCGATTTCAGGAGCGGAGGATATATTCAGATCGACGTACCGAAGTATGACGAGATTCGTTTTGCGGATTTCGACGTCGACCCGGAGTACAGGGCCGAGTGGGAGCAATTTCGAATGTTCGATCTGGTGGCGAAGAACCCGGAGCCGACATTCAGAGCCTACTCGATGGCCAACCATCCGGCAGAAGGCAACATCGTGATGCTCAACATCAGAATCGCAACACCACCCTTCGACAGAGTGAACGGAGGTTTCCTACCGGTCAACTCGGGGATCTGCTCGTCGTATATTTTCTCTTTGAAACCGGGAGATAAGATCACAATCTCAGGCCCCTACGGAGAGTTCCACGTGAAGGACACAAAGGCCGAAAAAATGTTCATAGGAGGAGGAGCGGGAATGGCGCCGATGCGTTCGCATCTGTTCCATTTGTTCCAGACGGAGAAGACGCCGATACCGGTAACGTTCTGGTATGGAGCGAGATCTGTGAGAGAAATCTTCTATGCAGAACAGTTTGAGAAGATTGCAGCCGAGTTCCCCAACTTCAAGTTCCACTTGGCGCTGTCGGATCCAAAGGCAGAGGACGGATGGAAGGGATATGTGGGGTTCATACATCAGGTGATCTTCGACAACTATCTCGCCAAGCACGAAGCGCCGGAAGATATCGAGTACTACCTGTGTGGCCCGCCGGTGATGAACGCAGCGATCACGAAGATGCTGGACGAACTGGGAGTGCCGCCGGAAAACATAATGTATGACGACTTTGGGTCGTAAGTTCGAAGAAAGCCCGCCGGTGAGGCGGGCTTTCTTATGGGGGTGGGCGGGGGTTATTCGCCGTATTCGTAGGAGACGAAGGCGAAGCGGCGAGAATCGGGAGCCCAAGAATTGACGTTTAGAGAGCCCTGGCCGCCGAAGAGGGTGAGAAGAGTCTCCTCGGGGCCGCTTTGGCGAGCAGAAATTATACGAAGCTCCACGTCTTTACCTGCGGGATGATCGCCGGGAGAAACCTCGGAAGCAAGGTATGCGATGTAGAGAACGCTACGGCCATCGGGAGAAACGTGAGGAAACCAGGAATTACGCGTCTCGTCGAGGGTGATCTGGGTCTGCCGAGAGCCGTCGGCGAGCATACGCCAAATCTGCATAGTACCGGAGCGGGCAGAGTTGAACCAAATGTAAGCCCCGTCGGGAGAGTACTCGGACCCGTCGTCGAGGCCATCGGCAGAAGTGAGGCGAGTTTCGACGGGAGAGGCGGCAGGATCGGTGGATATGGTGTAGACGTCGTAGTTGCCATTGCGTTCGGCGCAGTAAGCCAACGTCGTACCGTCGGGAGACCAACCGTGGAGGTAACTGGGAGCGAGGGGAGTAACCAGGCGAGCGGGGCACTCATCGGAGGAACCGGACAGGGGAAGGATATAGATGCGGGAGCGCCAATCGTCGGCAGTACCGGAACTGACAGCCAGCCGCGTACCGTCGGGAGAAAGAACGTGGTCGTTATTACAACTGGAAGCAGGGAAGGAAGGAATGAGGGTGTCGTTGGAAGGGTCGGCGATCTCGATACGGTGGATCTGACCGGAAGTATTGTAGATCAAAAAGCGACCATCGGAAGTCCAATTAGGGGCCTCGACAACGAAGGGAAACTCGCGAAGAACAGTACGGGCACCAGTCTCGAGGTCGTAAATCTCAAGGCGAGAAGTGATCGAACGATCAGAAGGGTGCTGGGCCGCAAGGGGCGCAAGAGAGGTGAAATGGAGGGCGAGCGCGAGGGCTGCCGTGAAAATTAATGTCCGACTCATAGTCCTGTGATTTTTTTGATTTCGTAAAGTTTATTGAGCGCCTCGATAGGAGTGAGCTGCTCGAGGCTGAGGCCGCGGATCTGGTCGCGAATCTGAACCAGAACGGGATCGTCCAACTGGAAGATAGAGAGTTGCATACTACCGTCGGAGCGGGCGCGAGACGACATAGAGGTCTTGTCGGAGTAACCGGCAAGGATACGGTCGGCGCGCTCAACCACACTGGAAGGCATACCGGCGATGCGAGCAACGTGGATACCGAAAGAACGATCGGTACCGCCCTCGACCAATTTACGAAGAAAGATAACGGACCCGGATTCGCCCTGTTTCGAAGCAGGAACCTCGCGAACAGAGACGTGGAAGTTGCGAACACGGGGGTGGGTTTGAGCCATCTCGTTGAGCTCGTGGTAGTGGGTAGCGAAGAGAGTCTTAGCGCGAGCGGAAGGGTGGTTGTGGAGGTATTCAACCATAGCCCAAGCAATAGCGATACCGTCGTAAGTAGAAGTACCGCGGCCTATCTCGTCGAGCAGGACAAGGCTACGGGAAGAGATGTTATTGAGGATGGAGGCGGACTCGGTCATCTCGACCATAAAAGTCGACTCGCCACCAGAAATGTTATCAGAAGCGCCAACGCGAGTGAATATCTTGTCGACAAGGCCGATACGAGCGGAAGAAGCGGGAACGAACGAACCGATCTGGGCCATCAGGACGATCAAGGCGGTCTGGCGAAGAAGGGCGCTCTTACCAGACATATTGGGGCCGGTGATCATAGCGATCTGCTGAGAGTCGTTGTCCAGAAGGATGTCGTTGGGAACGTACTCGGAACCGACGGGAAGGAGGCGCTCGATGACAGGGTGGCGGCCGTCGCGGATGTCGATCGAGTAACCCTCGTCGAGCAGGGGGCGGGTATAACCGCGTTCGATGGAGTTACGGGCGAAGGCAAGAAGGACGTCGAGCCGGCCGACGGAGGAGGCGTTACGCTGGAGGGAAGGAATCGAAAGCCCCAACCAAGAGATGAGCTCGGAGTAAATACGGGATTCGATTTGGAGGATACGGCCCTCGGCGGAGAGGATCTTCTCCTCGTACTCCTTGAGCTCGGGAGTAATGTAACGCTCGGCCCCTTTGAGGGTCTGCTTACGAATCCAATCGGCGGGAACCTTGTCGCGGTGGGTGTCGCGAACCTCGAAACCGTAACCGAAGACGTTGTTATAAATGATCTTGAGGGACGAAATACCGGTACGGGCAATCTCGCGCTCGGTCATCTCGGACAGGATCTCCTTACCGCGGGTAGCCGTACGGCGAAGGTCGTCGAGCTCGAGGTCGACCCCGTCAGCAATAATACCGCCTTTTTGGATCTGGTTAGAGGAGGGGTCGGGAAAAAGGTCGGAGGAGATACGGGCGCGAACCGACTCACAAGGGTCGAGAGAGTCGAAAGTGGATTGCAACTCGGGGTGGTCGGCGAGAAGGAGGCGGAGTTTCGCGACAGAGTCGAGAGAAGCGCCAAGAGCAACAAGTTCGCGGGGAAGAATACGGCCGTCGGCGATACGAGCGGAAGCGCGCTCAAGGTCACCGATATGGGAGATGGCAGCAGCAAGGCTCTCGGAAAGCTCGGACTGGCGCGCAAGGGCTTCTACGGTGTCGAGGCGGCGAGTAAGCTCGTCCAGATCCTTGAGCGGCAGGGCGATCCAATGTTTCAAAAGCCTACCGCCCATAGGAGTGAGAGTACGGTCGAGCACGGAGAGCAAAGACCCCGAACCGCGCTCGGGTCCGGAAGAGGGAGCGAAAAGCTCGAGGTTACGGATAGAAAAGCGATCCAGCCAGACGTAACGATCCTGGTCGATACGAGAGATGGAGCGGATATGGCCCAAGGCGGTGTGCTCGGTGAACTCCAAATAGTAAAGAATAGCCCCGGCAGCAGAAATACCAGCCCCGAGGCGGTCGATACCGAAACCCCTAAGGGTTTTAGTACCAAGCTGGCGGGTGAGGCGCTCGCGAGCAGTGTCTTCACTCCAGATCCAATCGTCGAGGCGGTAAGTGTAGAGCTGGCTACCGAAAGTCTGCTCGAAGCGCTGCTTTTCGGCACGCTGGTAGACGACCTCCTTGGGAGCGAAGCCGGAAAGAAGTTTATCGACGTAAGAATCGGTACCCTCGCCGATGTAGAACTCGCCGGTGGAGATGTCGAGAAAAGCGACGCCGGTGGATTTACGGCCGAAAAAAACGGAGGCGAGGAAGGTATTCTCCTTCGAGGCAAGGATGTTGTCGCTGAGGGCGACGCCGGGAGTGACGATCTCGGTAATACCGCGTTTGACGAGTCCCTTAGCAGTCTTGGGATCCTCCAACTGTTCGCATATAGCAACCCGTTCGCCGGCGCGGACGAGTTTCGGAAGGTAAGTCTCGATAGCGTGGTGAGGAAAGCCGGCAAGCTCGATCTCGGAAGCGGAACCATTACCGCGTTTAGTGAGAGTGATACCGAGAATAGCAGCAGTCTTGACAGCGTCGGCGCCGAAAGTCTCGTAGAAATCACCCATACGAAACAACACAACGGCGTCGGGGTGTTTGGCCTTCACCGCGTTGTATTGTTTCATCAGGGGCGTCTCGGAGGACTTCTTGGGAGTCTTCATTTCTCGAAGAATCGGTCGTCAAAGTTAACAAAAAATAATTTAACCGTGGCGCGGGTGATCGCAGTGTAGAGCCAACGAAGAAGGTCGCGAGAAATAGTCTCCTCGCCGAACAACATACGGTCGACGAAAACAGCAGACCACTGACCACCCTGAGCCTTATGGCAGGTGACGGCGTAAGCGAACTTGATCTGGAAGGCGTTGAAGAAGTCGTCCTCGCGGATCTCGCGGTAACGTTTAGCCTTGGAGGCAGTCTCGGAGTAGTCCTGTTCGACGGCGCGAAAAAGCCGAGATTGCTCCTCGCGGGAGAGAGAAGGAGATTCGGAGTGGAGCGTGTCGAGAAGGACTTTACATTCGATCTCGTAGTCGTCATAGTCGGGCAGTTGGATCAGCGCGTCGGCAAAGCGAAAACCGTACAACTCGCGGACACGGCGAAGGCGGCGAAGGCGAGCGATGTCACCGTTAGCGATGAAGCCGGCGGGAGAGTCGGGGTCGCGTTCGGTGAAGTGGTAGTTGTTTTTGACAACCATCAACATATCGCCACTCTCAATCTCCTCCTCGGCCCCGAGGACGTGGCGCCGGATCGACTCGTTGAAGCGGTTGGCGCGTTTGTTAGAGCGGGTGATGACGATTGTCTCGTCGCGGCCGAAGCGGGAGTAACACTCTTCGAGCTTTTCAGAAAAATCACTACCGTCGAGGATGGCAACATCGGAAAAGCCATCGGTACGGAACATAGGGATGTCGTAGATGCGGTTTTCGAGCATCGTACGGACAAGGGTGGCGTTGAAAAGAATACCGCTTTGGGCCTGCTGGCGCACAACGTCGTCCATCGAAGCGTACTCGACACCACCGTAAACCCCCATACGGCGAGGATCCAAAGCGGGGCTCTCGTCACGCCCGACCGGAGGCAACTGAGCAGAATCGCCGACAAGCATCAGGCGGCAACCCTGGCCACTATTAACGTAGGAGACAAGGTCGTCGAGCAAAGCCCCGGAGCCGAACATCTCGCCATCGCTACCGGAAAGAGAACCGGAGAGGCCGCCGGAGTTAGCCAACATAGAAGCCTCGTCGACGATGAAGCAAGCTTTCTTCTCGCGGTTGAAGTCGAGCGAAAAACTCGCCTCGGCAGAAGCTAAAGACTTCTGGCGGTAGATCTTTTTATGGATAGTGAGAGCGCGCTCGCCGGAGATACGAGAAAAAACCTTAGCAGCACGACCGGTGGGAGCCAAAAGAACAGGCCGGATACCAAGCTCGCGCAAAACAGCAACGAAGGCACTCACGAGCGTGGTTTTACCAGTACCGGCGTAACCGTTCAACACGAAAATCGTACCGTCTGCCGGATGCGATATCCACTCCGACAATTTTTCTGTAACTTTTTTTTGCCCAACTGTTGGCGGGAATCCAAATTTAGCGTAAATTTGGGTCGCGATTCGTTCGTTCATATACAGCACAAACTTAAATAAAAATCTAAAATAAAATGAACAAGGGACTTAAAATTATTCTACAGATCGTTCTGGGACTGATCGTCGTCGCGCTGGCGTGGATCCTATGGCGCCAAATTATGACGCCGCAAGAATTCACAAAAGAAACAGCGGTAAGGCAAGCTGCAGTGATCGAACGAATCAAAGACATCCGATCGGCCGAACAAGCCTTCAAACAAAAGCACCAGAGATACACGGGAAGCTGGGACACGCTGATCAACTTTGTACTTAACGACTCGCTGATATATGAACGTCAGATAGGCTCGGCAGACGACTCCGTAGCAGTAGCAAAAGGACTGGTTAAGACAGAAAAGTTCGCAAAAGCAGTCAGAGACACCATCTTCGCGCCAAAGGTTCTGACGGCGGAAGATATACGCAATCTGAAACTCATACCCTATTCCGAGCCGCAGTCGGAGTACCTGCTGAAAGCAGCGATGCTGACGACGGAATCGAAAGTGGTCGTACCGGTCTTTGAAGCAAAAGCACCCTACAAGGCCTTTATGAGCGATATGAACCATCAGTTGTTGGTAAATCTGATAGACGACGCCAAAAACGTCTACAGCAAGTATCCGGGAATACAAGTGGGCTCGGTAGAACAAGCAACCAACGACGCCGGAAACTGGGAGTGATCGAGATGAGGGGCGAAGAGCGCCTACTTGATACCGCAAAAACAATCCTCCTACCAGTCTCTCTATATGAAGAGGGACGGGGGGAGGATTATTTACGTCTAAATGGAATGGAGCCGGGGGCTGGAGAAAGGGTGGTAGTGAGCGAGCCAAGGAAGGTTGCCGGAGAAGATGTGGTGGCGGTGATGGCAGTGCCGGCAAGGGAGTTAGTTGCGAAGGGTTCAGGCGGGCGGCGGTATACCTCACCGCTACTGGAGATAGCGCGCGGACGGAAGCGAGATGTGAACATACGACTAACGGCGGGGAACGTGTATATAGTGGTATGGGAAAAGGGGCTGCGAATGGCCGAAGCGATGCCAGACCCGTCGCCCGATGCGCTACTATATTATCTGCAAGTCATCGGAAGAGAGTTCAAACTACGGAAATTCGATATCAATGTGAGCGGGAATGGTGCCGAGGGAGAGGCGAAGGCGCGAGAAGCGGTGGAGGTGCTACGGGAATACTTCGATAATGTACGTCTGGTGCGAGAGGGCGAATAGGTATGCGAATAATCAGCGGAACGCATAAGGGAAGGGTGGTGACGCCGCCGCGAAACCTACGGGCGAGGCCGACAACCGACTTCGCAAAGGAGAATCTGTTCAATGTCTTAGCGGGCCTCGTCGACCTGGAAGAGTGCGATGTACTGGATCTGTTTGCCGGCACAGGATCAGTGAGTTACGAGTTCGCATCGCGAGGCGCACGAAGCGTCACGGCAGTCGAGATCAATGCAGTCCACTATGGGTTTATTCGCGCAACCGCCGCCGCCTTGAGCTTTTCGACGCTGTTTCCGGTCAAGGCTAATGTCTTCAACTACCTGGCGGCCTGCGGGCGAAAATTCGACATAATTTTCTCCGATGCGCCGTACGATCTGGCTGGAAGCGAGCGAGTTGTGGACTTGGTTTTCTCGCGAGGACTACTACGGAAAGAGGGTGAAGCACGAGACGACGGTACGATCTCGCAGGGCGGAATTTTAATCTTTGAACACTCGGGAACGGCCGATTTCAGCACCCATCCAAACTTCTTACAGGCGCGCAGATACGGGAGCGTAAACTTCACGATGTTCGCCTAACGCTTTTGACGCATAATCGCAAGCGCGATCGCAGCGCACGCCTCGGCATCCTCAAGGGCGTGATGGTGAGCGAATTCGAACCCGATATGAGCCGCAACGGTCGGCAATTTGTGGTTGGGCAGTCCGGGGAAAGCGCGACGAGATAATCTACAAGTACACAGAAAGTTATAGTCGGGGTAGGGTATCCCGTAATGGCGATGCACAGCTTTGAGGCAACCCTGGTCGAAAGGGCTGTTGTGGGCAACCAACGGCAGGTCGGCAATGTGCGGCGAGATCGCGGCCCAGACCTCGGGAAACAGTGCCGCGTCGTCAGTGTGGGCGGGGCCGAGGCCGTGGATTTTGGTGTTAAACCAGCTGTAATGATTCGGGGCGGGGCGAATCAATTCGTAGATACGGTGTGCGATAACTCCCTCTCTGACAACCACAACACCCACACTACAAACGCTCGACGGGCTTGCGTTTGCGGTTTCGAAATCTATTGCTGCAAAATTTTTCACGAATTTTTCTTGCAAAGTTAGTGATTTGTTGTATCTTTGCACTCTCGAAACACAATGGTGTGGTAGTTCAGTTGGTTAGAATACCTGCCTGTCACGCAGGGGGTCGCGGGTTCGAGTCCCGTCCATACCGCAGAGGCGAAAAAGAGCGAGTTTTTTTTGTAACTCGCTCTTTTTCTTTGCGTTATGCGCCCAACTCTCTGGGACGCAAAGGCTTACTGTCCAATTTTGGCGGGTCTTGGCGAAGTCTGTCGATGACAAAAGTCGCCGAAAATCGCCAAGTTCCGCCGTCCTTTCTGAACCAATCCGTAACCCACCCACGAAAGACCTCGAAAGGTTACGCAAAAGGTCGAAAAATGTCGC
>QMCD01000008.1_pt1 | contig 245542 bp, 213 predicted proteins | sample 1821841 | NCBI WGS metagenome assembly QMCD01 (sample SAMN01991225, study PRJNA193472) | Termite gut metagenome, whole genome shotgun sequencing project. | isolation source: worker | host: Macrotermes natalensis
ATTGGACATCCAAGAATAAGATATCAAAATAATCACCTCTTGATAAATCCTCTAAAAGTTTCTCTCCTGTATAATATATTTTACTATCTATTCTTACCCGCATTATTTTTTCACACTGCTCTAATGCATTTGAAAGCAGTTCGCATACTTTTATATCATCATCACAGATACCTACAATAATTCTTGATGGCATAGTAAAACCCCTTTCAGGATAATAATAAATAAATTCTACGGTTTTGTCTATATATTGCCAAAAATAGACATTATAAATCCAAAAATTGTATAAAAAGTTTATCTTGTACTTTGCTGTTTAATAATTTACCACTTGTCTACTTCAGATAAGGTTCTACGTCTTCTATATTGTCGTTTACATCTAGTATCAAATATTTCTCTCCGCCCTACTCTAAAGTTATTACAATCATACTTCCCCGCAAAAGTACCCTATTCTGGAGACAATATAATTTGTAGATTCTCTTTATCTGATTATCAATTGAAAAAGCACGGTTTACAAAAGAACTGACTGACAATAACAGGTCATCCGGTATACCGTCTTCTGTTCAAGAATGGCCGTCTGGTGCTGCTCCTCCCTCTATGATCTTATCAGTCATTGTTGTTGCCGCATATAGTGCCATTTTTTCTGCTGACATATCCAGCAGGCGCTCTGTCAGTACTATCAGGCCTACGGCCCCTATTTTTACGCTCATGTGCTTCTCCTTTTCCGGTTTCTCTGAATCGCTTATGTTAATCTTGCTTGCCTGCCATCTGCCTTTTACCGTTCCCGGCTTATCACTTCCAGCTCCTCTGCCCGGATGGACAGGGCATCCCGCCTTATATATGTGGTAAACTCGCTGTGAACGGATAGGCAGTCTATCACCGGAAGCAGAACCGAAACCGGCTCCCGCTGATGCCCTGTATGGTCCGGAACCTGCTGACAGGGATTGCCCGGTTATAAGGATATTCCCTCATAAACATCATTGCCAAGCTTCGGGCGGCCATATTTCCATCAGCTCGTCAAAAAACAGGGCCTATGTCCCGCTTTCTTCCGGCCCGTTCTTTTCATTTTCTGCATCATTTCTCTTTATCATCAGCATCTTTTCCTCATTTTTCTTTAAGTATTCTTACTGACGTGCCGGACTGTCCTGCCTTTAACGGCATCGCTTTATTTTCATACATGGCTGCTTATTTCACGGGGTTCAGTTATCTGATTCATCTCCAATCATGGCAAAATTACAAGTTTAATAGTTATTATTATAATTGTTATCGTATTTTTATTACATAACATTTCTTAATATATAGGAAAAACCCTGCATGAGAAGCGTTAATCTCTCACACAGGGTTCTAATACCATTATTAGCAATTCCCTTTTGCTTCCCCAATTATTATATTTTACCACAGTTTTTAAATAATGCAACAATGAAATAGAAATTGCTTTAAATTTATTTTAATAATTACCTGCTTCTCGTTAAACTCTAACGCCACTGCAACGGCTTCCACATGCCCTCAGTCCAGATACTGTCTGTTACGATATTGTATTTAACCGGCAGCGACGGCGGAGCAGCAAAGCATTCTTCCGACAAGTACCATCCCACGTGGGCTGCATAGTATTCTTCCAGAACCTGATGAACATGTTCACTGAGGAAGCATCAGAGCATCTATTTCATGAATATCCTGGTGGCAGAAAGCAGCTTTGGAAATCTGTTTCCGCAGCCCTGACTCCCTGAAGGCTGATTCTATGAGTTCTTTCACTTCTGTCAGGTACATCACAGTGTCCGCCAATTTTTCGCCGCTCAGCTCGCTGTTTCTTACATCATTAATAATTGCCTCAAACTCATCATAAAACATGGTTATCCCTCTAAATTATAATTTTATATTCATTCGCTTTCCTGCGTCAGCGGATCCGGTGTCAGTGGATATCTTTTGCCTCCAACAGTCAGATATAGCAAATTAGGACAGTCCCAGAACAGGGCTTTATTCAGGTCTTCAAAATAATCCGGAAATGAAACATTCGTAAGTTTTGGACAGCACAAAGCTATTTGCTGCGTCATTGTTTTGGGGGTCCCTTCAAACGTGATGCTCTCCAGATTATCCATCTGTGTAAATATCATGCTTCTGAATGTATGAATGGTTGACGGAATGGTGATGGTCTTCAGGCTGCTGCAATTTGAAAACATCCCTCTTTGCAAAACCCTTAGCTTTTTTCCGAATTCAATCTTTTCGAGACTGCTGCAATAACCGAAAGCACCGTTTTCCAGTTTCTTTAATGAATCAGGAAGTTTTATTTCCTTTAATGATGCACACTTAAGAAATGTGCCAAACTCGATCTCGTTGATGCCTTCATTAAGTTCAACATACTCAAGATCCGGCATTCCGTTAAACGCATCGTGCGCAATACAAGCAACCGTACCGGGAATAATAACTTTTTTGACTCCGCCTTTACCCGCAAATGCACGCGGACTGATTCTTATGAATTCCTCCGGGATGATTACGCATTCTTCATCGCCAATGTATCTTTTAAGCCAGGGCCCATCAGACGGCCCCATAACTTCGTATTTGCTTTTATCGATCATCTTCCATAATCCCCATCCAAAACAAATTAAATTTGTTTGCTCCGTAAATTTGTTTGCTCATTTCCTATGAGCGATTATGCTGAACTTATTCTCTGCTGTCTTCTGCCTATTTGTATTCTTCAACATATTCTTTTTCAATAAATTTCATAGCTGAAGACAGGTCACTAAATTCTTTATAGCGTGGCCATCCTTCCAGATTATTATGAGAATATGTTAAATGATATATCCTGTATTTGCCATCAAACAAAAACAGAACATCATCTTTGGAGTAGCATTTTGCTATTGAACAGATTGATGTGTTATGTGCTTTATCCCCCAACTCTTTTTTTAACTCATCAACGAAAGAATGTTTTGAAAAAGGGATTATCTCCCAATTGAAGTCATCCCCGTATCTTTCAGCAAAAACGGAAAACCATTCTTCGGCAGTCATTTTTTCATTCTCCTAAAAGAATCTTTAGATTAGTGCAACAAATTAAAATATATTTTACATATCTGATTCAAATCGGAAGGATTCGATCTTCATCGGACACAGAATAATTTACGCCCTCCAGTTGAAGCAAATTCCAATCGTCACTATCATCTCATCATCTCCTCATTCGGATAATAACCTTCCCAGAATCAAATAGCAATTTCATTTCTCACAAAACGGCGTGATATTCTGTGCTCTAAGTAATCTTCTTTACATAGACCCTGGATAGTTCTCCATTCATGTCCTTCATCTCTGTTTTGAACTCACAACCATATTTCTCATAGAGTCCGATTTGGTTTGTCGAGATAAAGACTTCTGATATTCCTTCTTTTCTTGCAAGCCTTTCTATCTCTTCCAGCAAGAGCCTCACATAATGATGCCCCCTGTGTACTGGAAAGGTATATACAAATCCCATCCACGGAGTAATATCTGTAGGCTGGATGTCATCCTTTTCTGCATATGTGCAAAATGATATCAGTTCATCGCCATCCGTAAGCAACAGAACCCTTGACTTTTCCCCTGTGGCTTCAAAGAATGTTCCCTTGCTCAGTAGTTCGTGCAGAAATCCGGCTGCTCCCCAGTCGCCTTTCTTGATCTCGTTAAGCCAGTGCTCTTTTCTATCGCTTTCAAAATAGTTGATTACTCTCATAGTTTCACCTGATTCTAACCCTGTCTATTATAATTTTAATAAATTTATTTATCACCTATTCAGTATTTTCTTTATCGGCTCTATCTGTAATATCATAATCTGTAATATCATAATCAGATAAATCTTTGTTACCGATACGGTAATTGTGCCGTTACTCTTATTATATCAAAGATTGGTGCATGTTAATATCAATATTTAAAATATATATGTAAGAGGGTTTAGGTGCGTTTCTCTTAATTTCCACAAAGGCTCAATAATAACCATTCTTATCACCTTCTTTCGACTACCTTATTAATTAACTTCAATTTCCAAATCGGTAATATCAATAAAATTTATTATGTTCATCGTCGAGAGCGGACTTTTCGGAAATACCGGGGAAGTCCATGATTATTGCTGAGTATTCTTTCCATTTCCAGGCCAGTCCTCCCGAGTCATCATCATTTCTAATTGCCAAAGATGGACGTTATCATGCGCGGGTCATTACTCCTTGGGATATTGCCTGTCCCCGTTTGTCTGCAGCTTTTATAATTATTTGAAGTAACTTCACCGACAGGCGCTATCTTGCGCTTGGTTTTATCAGAATCTTCCCTCTTACGCACTGTTCGCTCCTTGTCTTCTAAAAAAAATTCAATATCTACCCCGAAATAACGGGCTAACACATACAGCTTGTCTGACTTAGGACAACTTCGGCCGGTTTTCCAGTCTGACAGAGGTGTCCTCATAATATTTATTTCAAATAATATGTTTTTATTGTTGCATTATATTTAAATTGTGGTAAAATATGAAATTGGGGAAGCAAGGGAAATTGTTATTAATTACGGTACTAAACCCTGTACGAGAAAATTGTGCTTCTCGTGCAGGGTTTTGACATGCTTGCAAAATGTTAAGTAATTAAAGGGTGATTATGATTAAAGGTAAGAATGATAATTCTTATACCAAGAAAGTGCTGAAAGCACATTCGATGTTCATCATAGCAATAGCAGACGGTAAACATTATTTTGATGGCGTTGAAATATATCCTCCAAGTAATTCGATTAATGGAAATATTTTTTCGCATACAATTAGTATAAGATTGGATGATATAATTATGATTAAAATGTTAAAAATTGTAATAATAATTATTTTTTATATTTTTGTTTCGGCATGTGCCAACCCTCAATTGATCAATAAAGAGGAAGTATCGAATCATAATGATGATGCTTTATTGAATCATGATTATATGGAAATGAAAGAAGGATCATCTCCTGAAGAAACGGAAATAACAGGAGATAATATTGTACTTGAGGAAAGAATTTCAGATACTCTTCAAGAATATGCTAATACCAAAGCATGGTTTCGTGCGGAGCGCACTTGGGAGTTTCATTTATTAAATAAGGTAATCGGATATGAATATTATACGAAAGAAGTACTGGACAGAAGTGTCAGTTCAGAGGGATATTATGATGACATAGCCGTTTTATTAGTTCACAAAGTACCGACATGGGCAGAAGAGATTGGAGGGCCTCTAGTAATTGAACAATATCATATTCTCGCCAAATCTGAAAATAGTTGGAATGGCAACGATATAGACGATTATCGCGGATGGTATGCAGATACCATTGAAGAATGTAGAGTAATCTTACAAGAGGAAGGGTATCACAAATTAGGAGAAGGTACTATTTCATTTGGCCCTCCAACAGAACCGGATTATGGAGAGGCAACAGAGGAAAAATTTGAATTAGTTTTGGAAATAGCCACGTTATTTATGAATACAATAGGAAGTCCTGACGAGATATCAGAACTATATATTTTAGATTTTTCGATTTCCAGCGACCATACACAAATTCTATATGTTATTGATGATGTATATTGGGAAACACAACTTGCAATAGGATACAGATATTTTAAACCTCACTCAGTTAGCGAATTTGATGATGATGGATATTATCGTAGCCAATTCAAAAAAATAGCTTTTTCAATTGATATATCAGATAAAGAGAATCTGCAAATCATATCATCTTCAGAATAGGTGATGAAAATTTCGATTAATACCAAGAGGTTGATGAAGGGATGATTGTAATAACTTTAGGCTGGATTTTCCACTGTTCCAGTGCGGTCCCGGTGTATGGATGGATAATGTATTCGCACGGAAGCTTATATGCCTTAGTAATCTTCGCCTGGCCTGTCTTACATCCGTTCAACAGCCGACATTCTGACAGAAGTTCCGGACCGGCAGCTCTGTGAATTGCACCGTCTACTCCGCCTCCGCCTAAGAGACTGGTGTTTGCGGCATTCACTATGGCCTGAACATCATGATCTTTCGTGATGTCGCCGCGTACCGTGATAAACTGCGTTTTTTCTGCCGTATCGAGCTTTTCGTCTTTCCACTGCATATAGGTATATTTCCGCGTCCATACCGGATCTTCATAGTGCCCAAACTCGTGCATCTGACATCCATGACAGAGATCATCGGCCATCTCTAGGATCACATCGATCAGTTCCAGATTCGTCTTCCATTTCTCTTCGATCGCATCGAATCCGAGAAGCGACCCAAGGATATTTCCGGTAACGGCTCCTGTGGAATCACTATCCCCTTTATGATTAACCGATGCTATGATACCGGCAGAAAAATCATGCTGATGTCTCAGCGAGCAGTAAAGAGCTATCCCAAGCGCCTCTTCAGCTACCCAGCCCTCGCCGATACGATTGATGTTTTCGAGATCAGTCTGGTCGTTCTCCGATAACTCTATGGCAAGATCAATGATGTCCGTAAGCTCCTTCAGGTGCTTGTCGCCTCTGAAGATGTCCTCTGTCCGGGTGCCCTGAGTGAATAGAGTTCAGTCACATCTGCCAGCCAGGATGTGCGTCCCGGCATACTGCCCCTTGTCTGCTTTCTGCTTGCCTCAAAAGAGATTTCCTGGGTACGGAGCCAATCCTGATAAGACATTGCCACGTATGACCTCGGCCATCCCTGAATCCCGCGCATGTTTCCGCGTGTGTTACCAACAAGAATACCGTTCGCTGTGAACAGCGACATCTGCGTGTCATCAGAAATCAACGCCTTTCCTGACACGCCATCCAACTTGTATTCAGTAATCCCTTTCTCCCCATATGTTCCAAAGATCTGATCCTCGCCCCAGAACTCTACGGCATAACCCAGCGCATCGCCAACGGCTCCGCCGACCATACACCCTCTGATCCGGTCAAGATGAACCTCCGTTTCCTTGATACGCTCTATCGCCTCGTTCATTTCCTTCTGATATTCATCGTGGCAGGTATGATCAAACGAGAAATTCGCTGACTTCATTTTCATCTTCACCAACTTCTTTCAGTTCAACTTTTTCTTTTTATACTCGCTGATACTCATTCCCGTCCAGATACGAAACGCCCGCAGGAATGAGTTTAATTCCTGATACCCAAGCAGGAATGCGATATCATCCGTGCTCATATCCGTATTCCTGATATAATGCTTCGCTAACAATTCTCTCACACCGTTCAGCTGCTTCTGGAAAGAAGTATCCTCTTCGGCCAGTTTCCTTTGAAGCGTCCGCTTGCTGATCCCAAGCTTCTCGGCCACATCATCAGCTGCACCGCCTCCGACCGGAAGAAGCTCCGTCAGTGCGCTTCTAACTTTTGCCGCAAAAGCTATCATCCTTCTCCATTTCATATAGTCTCTTCTGAAGCTCCGGTTCAAAGAAACCCCACATTCCTTCATTGAAGCTGACAAAAGGCTTCTCCATATCTTCAGCTGTAAAGATCAGGGCATTCTCATCGCTCTTCTTTACTTTGCAGCCCGTGAAATCTTTGAACTCCTTATCTGTAACCGGATGCCGCATCAGAACCTCAACCGGTGATACATTACTTTTTGTCGCTTTTCTGATGATGTTGATAATGAACACCATCTCCGTTTCCACAAGGAACTGTGGCATGGTCAGTTCTTCCTTGCTTGCCTCGATCACAAGCTTCAGCTTACCATCTGCCTCAGATAATTCATAGCGCATTGGAGCGATGATTCGCTTGTATACGCCGAGTCGCTCCATGCAGACCTTGCCGTTCCTGCTGCAATACGCCGCAAAGATAGGCGGGGAAAAGCTCTCGATGTTATCAGCGGAAGTTAACGCTATCGGCAGCTTCGGATCTATAACCTGTTTCCCGACCGCGTCCATGAAAGCATAATAATCCGCTTCATCCAGCACGGGCTTCTTGTGGCTGAACAGATCCTCCGGCACACCAGCCTCCTTCAGGGCTTCGCCAACCTTCACACCAATCATTTCCAGATATTTGCTATATTGTCCGTCTAAAATATATTTGTCCATTTGTTTTCCTTACTTCTTTGCGCTTCCGGCACTCTGCAGATCATAAACAAAGTTCAGTAGCGCCTTCTTCGGGAATAAAGGAGCCAGCTTAATCATAGGAGTCTGCCAGCCCGGAAGCCCGGAGATAACATTCCGTTTTCCTTTCAGCATTCCCTCATAGCCGTCCTGGGCAGCCTTCGTAGGATCCACTAGTACACAGCCTGAAGCGGACCCGGCATCATAGCGGCTATCGATGATACATTCAGCACCTTGCCGCTTCCCCTGTTGATAAAATCAGGAAGGAACAGCTTGCAGAGCCTTGTCGGCGCTTCGATGTTCACCGCGATCATAGTCATATCCTGTTCCATCGTCCGCTCTCTTGTAAAATCACCCTGACCGCCAAAGCCTGCGTTATTGATCAGGTAATCCACCTGCCAGCCGTTCTCCTTGCAGGTATCATAGATCATCTGCGCTGCATCCGGAGAAGAAATATCTGCCGTGATCGCATGTACTTCCACCCCGTATTGCTTGCTGACGCTTTCTGCCTGTTCGTCCAGCTTCTTCTGGCTTCTTCCGACCAGAATCAGATTCCCGCCATCACCTGCGTGTATATTTACAAAACAGGTACCAAGACCTCCATAAGAACCGGTGATAAGTGCTGTTTTACCTTTCATGAAAATGCCTCCTTTTCGTTGCCCGTTTAATAATGCAATTATATGAAAAAGAAGCCTGCTATTGAACATCATTCCATGCCGCTATTATATCAATTCGCGCCACGACTGTCATCAGGTTCCCACAAATATAGTAGTCCTGTACAAAAATCATTTTTTTGTTCAATATCCAACTTCATGTATTCTTCCTGTGTAAGAAAATCAGTATCAAACGATTCCTTACAAACTAGCACATATTCAAGGTTTTCGTTTGTATTATTAAATTTGACAGAGCCTGGAGTAAAATTTTCACTTGATTTGTAGTGTTAAAAGTTTGAATAATAACCGCATTCTCGCCACCTTCCCATTCAGTAACATCGGGATCAAAAAAAGCTCATATTTTTGAATACTTGATATACACCTTAAGCTAAGAAAAGGCTGTTGCTCTGACACCGAAAAAGCACTTAGTTGGACAAAATCATTTCGTCCTCCATTTTTTGAAAGCCATATTTTTTATATAGCGATTTCCCCATGTCTGTTGTTTCAAGCGAAATAAATGATATTCCACGACATTTGGCTTCATGAACCAATAAGTCTAATATTTTTAATGCAATTCCCTGTCTTCTATAAATTCTACGTATATACATATTCATAATATATCCCTTTATCCCTGACGGATTAAGATAAGTTGGCATAACACAATATATGCTTATCCCCCCAGTACCAACAAAGTTATCATTATCAAATACTAAGTAGGCTATATGATTCTCTGTTTTTATAGATTTTTCATAATAATCATATGAATTTTCAGTTACTAAGGACATATCAACAGAATCATCCAATTTATTAGCGGCCTTCAAAACTTCAATCCTTGTTTCAACTAAGAAATTAAGGTCATCAATTGTTGCTTTTTTAAATATTAAATTCAATTCCTGCGTCCTCCTGCATTTCGAAATTAAGGTTTAAAACTCGCTGAGGTCTGCGAGTTTTTATCTGCGCTACTCATACGCTTCGTCTTCTTCGTTGGCTACAAGTGCCGGTGAAATACTTCGGCGCAAAGCATACTCGACAACGACGTCATCTTTATCAGCACACAGAATAAAACCAACGCTCGGATTTTCGGTTTCTTTTTTACATCGCTGTCGGGCTTCAAGGTAGAATTCAAGCTGCCCCAGATGCTCAGGCTTGAAAGCACCAACCTTCAACTCAATAGCAACAAGGCAAGCCAGTTCACGGTTGCGGACACTGGATGAGTGGGGATATGTTCATAGGACGGCTCCCGCAGCTGTTCTATTAGCATAATCAAATCATATTTTTGAGTTTCTTCATACACTCCTTTTTTTCTTCTACCGAAAGCTTTTCAAAATAGAATAATACATCTTCTATTTTTCCTTCTTTTATAATTTCATCAGCCTCCGCATCCAAACGCCTAATATCTTCATGAGTCTTCTTAGACAAGTAGTCTGGAAGAAACTCCGTCTTTTCTTTCCATCGATGAACCTCGCCTCGTTTCTTATCACCGAGTGTCAGATTCGCCTTCCTCCATTCTTTTTCCTTGGAATCTAGTTTATCTGCAACGACTTTTATTACTTCACTAAGAATTTCATTTACTTCAAAATCGAATTCCGATTCTTTGTAATTTTCACGTAGTTCTGTAGAAATCTTCTCAAACTCCGACCTTGAGGAATCCTCCTTATTCAACCGATCTATATCCACAAAAAATGCATCAAGATTCCTCTTTATCTCCTTTAAAGCAGACTGATCGTTAGGCGATATTCCTTTTTGCATTACAAGATTGATACGTTCAATCAAATCTTGAACATCCTCCGATGATTTAACCTCATATAAATCATCCCAGATATCAGTAATATCCTGTTCAATACGTGCCTTTGTATTCTCTAGTTCCTGAACTCTACTATCCAAGGATGATTGAAGTGCATCTCCGTCTTTTCCGAGTGACGAAGAATACTTTTTCACTCTATCCCGCAATTCTTTTCCATTCTTGATAAAATCTTTGATTGCTACATAAGATGTAAAACGATCCGTCTTACTCTCTACAATAAACTTTTTACAGTCTCCTCGCAATTCTTGCCGTGATTTTATCTCAGTAATGTTATCAAGTTCCTTATTCTTCTGCATTTCCACACGCATACTATGCTCATGGAACCCAAGATCCTCAAGCATGGTCTGTATTCTATTGTTATGATTACGGAATGCAATTAAATGCTCCACATCTTTGCAATACATGTTCCCTAAATACGAATCGATATTACCATCAATAAAAGCAATGATTTCATTTCTGAAATTGTTCAATGATGACTTTGATTCCTCATCGAAATCAAAGCCACTATCTGCAAAGAATTGCTTGATCGGAAGCTTTTCAAATAATTCTAGTGCTTTTAAAGCATTGAATAGATTAATGGTCTCCAAAGCTTCTCCATATTGTTCCTCTGCCTCTCCAAGAGCTTTTCTCCAGCTCTTTTGTGCCGTTAGTCCATTGTCAAGAAATTTCCTGACAAGAAGATATTCCGTCAGAATTTCCTCTGGAACCTCATCAACAACCGTCATCTGATCGAGCCTTCTTGCCAATTCGTTTATCTCAGACATTAATCTGTTGCCCTGGATTCTCGAAAATAGTCTCTTGTATTTGTCTATTACCTCTCCAGCATCAACTACAATAAACTCTGATTCCCTGATGACATCTAAATCAATCTTTTTATCTTTGATAACAACAAGCTCTTTCCAGTTATTGATATTAGTCAATGAGCCTTTGTACTTGAAGCGCAGGCAATAACTTAGATTAGCGCAAACCACCGCTATCATAAGGGTAATAATATCATCACTCATTCCATAAGGTGGTTTACTGAACTTAGTAAATATATCAGAACAAGCCTTACCCTCACCTTTATTAAGATCATTGATAATATCATCATACACAAGTCTTGCCGCTTTATTCTCTGGCGGAATCATACGATACTGCTCATTGATGCACTTCCATGATGTATTGCTAGTAGTCATTAAGGTCGCATCAATCCTATTCTTAACATCACTTGCGAAATTATGTATACTATCGGAGTTAATATATCCTGACAAAAGCATCTTAATAATCGAGCAATAATATGCTCCGCCCTTTCCGCTCAGATTATTCCCCTTCGTAACAAAACCGTCGAACCAGAATGGAACCGCTTTGGGATATATTTCATCAAAAATTTCAGTCAAGAACAGTGAAATCCTGTTTCTAATCGCTTCTACGGTATCTGGCAACACCCTAATACGGAGTTTTTTAAGTTCATTAAACTCATCTTTCAAATTACTTTCAGCCTGTCTTAATCCGTCAAGAAAATGTCTTTCATATTTCTTCCGATTCAAATCGTCCATTGTGTTAAACACATAGTATTCAACGAGATAATTGAAAAGCCTATTCTCATCATCGTTGATTAACATGACTACAATAGGCAAATTCTCAAATTTTTTCACTAAATTCTGAGATTTCCCAATATGTTCAGGATCGGTATCTTTATTTAGGTATAGCCATATCAGTTGTCCTTTTGGTGCTAATGAGCTGGTTGCTGCTCTCCATTCAGCAATATACGAATCGGCCTTCGCCTCAGTAAACTGCTCTATGGGATATAACTGTTGCTTATACTGCCACTCATTTGTAGTAATCTTATGATTTATACCGAAGTTAGTGGTTTGGATTTCTAATATCTCTGCTATTTCTTGAATCTTCAGATCATTGATATAATCTGATGTGACATCTGCAGAAGCAATAAGTCGTTTCTTAATTACTTTGAAATCGTGCGCTCCATTTGATTCCTCCATAAAATCAAAACATCCAGCATGATCATCAAAACCTAAAACTGCATATTCATTTTCTAACCAATTTAACTCTTCCTCTATTTCAGAGAGACTAAGTCCAGATGCAAACATCAACGCTGCTTTAGCATCATCATAATCCGTAGTTCTAAATCTCAGTATTCTAAGAATCAAATTTGCCCTTAAAACGGTAAGGGATGCTTCTGAAAGTTTATTACCAAATTTCCTCAAGATATTGTCATATCGGATACATTGCTGAGACTTTTGCTTTCCCTCTTGCTCTGAAGTAAGCATTTCAACATAGAGATCGCCTTTCATCAAATATTCTGGCATGATCAAAACAAGGGTTTCTTCTACTTCTGTATTCGCAAGTTCATATATATACTGGCCAATCAATGTAAGTGAAGATCTGTTCTGTAGATAGTCTGAAAGCTGTGTCAGCATAAACGTTGAAAGAGGATGCATCGGGTATATTCCCTCTATAACCACCTTTCTGAATAGCTTATAATCTCTCCATATTCCTTTTGTTATAAGCCATCTATTTAACTGTTCAAACACAGTCTCCCATGCAGTTTCATTCTCCTTTTGTAAATTGATTATAGTATTGTTAAATGCCGATTTATCTTTTCGCTGAATCAGATTTGAAAATACAGTCTCTAAGTTGGACGAAATATAGTATTTATCGCTCCCATCATACCTACCTATATATCTACTTACATTCTTTGTTTGATCAACACGTTCCAAATATGTTTTGATATCCGACTGAATAAAGTTAATAACCTGAAGAGAACCATCTGCATTTTGTACTGACTCAAATATTTGCTGTAATGCGGAATCACCTGATTTGGCAGCATTGACAGTCGACGCATATTCCAAATATCTTCCGAACTCATCAAAAAAAACTATTACATGATCAAACTTACCGTTTATTCCGCAATACTCAGTTACCAGCATTTCAAGAATTGTAGCGGCAGATAATCCTTCGTCCCACCTAATGTCCTGTCCATTGATTTCAAAATACACTTTATTAACTATTTCAAAAGCTATGTCGTTGGAAAGAAGCTCATTTTCTATTCTTTTTTCAAGCTCCTCTCCCTTATCATCCCAGCCATATTCCTTAGCTGCTTTTTCAAACATGCTTATCGCTTTCTTTGCGTTCCTAACGAAAAACATTTCAGCTGTTTCGAGCGCTCGGTTGAGTTTCCTTAAATTGTCATCTGGAAGACCATACAAATTCATACTTTTTTGCGCTGCACGTAATATCTCAGAATGAAGGTTAAAATCCCTCATTCCATTTATGACCATTACAAAGTTACGCCCATCGCAATTTTCAGCGATTTCCTTAGCCGCCTCGAAATCAATGGCTCTTATATTAGCTAGAATCTTGTTATAAGTCACCGGCATGTATTCAGGACCCGAAAAGAGCTGCCCCAATGCAACAGCCAAGTGGGATTTTCCAGTACCATAATCTGCTATGGCCAGCGATGGAACCTTAACAGTGTTATCTCCTATCTTTGCTGTCAGTTCCTGAACAAGCCCTATCGTATCTATTCTTTTCTTCCCGCCCGATGCTATTTCTTCGACACCGAAATAGTCCTTGCCATGAAAGACAAAGTTCTCTGCAACCTTTGCGGCGCGTTTCTGATCGTAGAACCAGTCAATCTGAACCGCTCCTTCAAAATATATGTCTTTTCTGAACTCTAGCAGTTCTCCAAACTTCATACGTACCTCCTAACATAATTCACTATATAATTTATCTATTAAATCATGGCTTTCTGACATTTTCAGAATTGTATATGGCGTCAACTGCCTATTTAACCTTAGAATCCCTTTATCGGTTAAGTGTTCTAACACTGCATATTCCTCTTGGGTATCCCAACCGAAAACACCTCGATAATGCAATTCATTCAACCGATCAGATGATATCTCATCTTGATCCAGATAAGCTTCTTTCCAATACTCTAGTAAGACAAACGCATAAAGATATATGTATTCTCTATTAAACGGTATGGAGTTTAATCCAATTGATTCATTATTATCCACAAGAACGCCAATAGAATCAAAAAAACTATCATACGAACCGTAAAAAGGCGCAATATTCTTCACAGTCACCTTTCCATCAAATACCAAATTAAGTTCTTTAAGAAGCATATCCTTAGATATACCCTGCCTATACCGTGGAAATATTGCTCTAAATACCTCTGTCCATAAAGGTGCTCCTAAATCTTGTCTTTGTAACATACAGTGACACAGTAAAACTGTCAGTTTCTCTTGTAGTCCAGGATCTTCCATATATACTGTTTCACCCAGTGAGGTTCGTTGCAATCCATACTCTGAATCCTTTTTATCATAATTAATCAATCCCATATATGCTGCATAAATTATATGGGGTTCAACCTTGCCGCTACTTTTTCCATTAGGTATTCCAGTCTGTAATGAGATATCCTTTACAGATTTATACACATTTTCACCAGCAATCTCAAGAATAGAAGAAATATACTGTTTCTCTGGTCTGAATGTTTGATGAAAGTTAATACTTGCTACTTGCCTCATAAATCATTTCCTTTCTTCAAAGGATGTAACAGTTGTAATCGTGGGCTTTGTGACACCAAATCTGCCATTTGCTCCCATCCTGTCGCCAACAACGATACACTGTCCCTTTTTAAGATTTTTCAAGGAATTTAACCATAAGCTGCCGTCAGTAGGATCCAACTGTTTCGACATTTTTATGATCTCGTCATCTGTCGGCTTAAAATACAGCTTGTTGGCTGCTTGTAAAAGTCTTACAACTTCATCGTCAGCCAAAATCTTTATTGACTGTGTTGCAAACCACGCCGACCATCCAAACTTTCGTCCTTCTGTCAATATCGCAGCACTTGGCGAATTTGATTTATGCGACAGATTCTGTGCCTCATCTAAAATAGCAACAAACGGCTTGTCTTTACTCCCTACTTTTTTAGTGTAGTACCAAGCATCCCACAGCATAAGTTCCGTAATGATTACCTGTATCTCCCGATCAATAGATGTTAATTGGAAGATATTGAGTTCGACACAATCTGTATATAGTATATTTCCCCAATCAAATTCCTGTTCAGAGTTGAATTCAATGCTATACAGGAATGGTGCCATTTTTGACAGAACAGACTGAGCAGTTTTATTGTTTGCCTTTTCTTCTTCAAGCATATCTTGGAACAGCTTCATGTTCATCTGCTCACCATACTTATCGAGACCTTTTCTCGCAGCCTCAAAGATTGCAGAGAATTGTTGATCACCAAAACCATACACATGCTTGAAGATATTTGCTATTCTGGCGGCAACATCTGCGGACTTCTCCGGCATAGACATTCCAGCAACCTCTATTTCTTGCCTCTTAAACGGATTTATAGGCACTCCAGTATAATAAATGATATGTTGTTTAACTTTATCGCCCATCTTGTCCAAGAAATTTTTCTCAAGCTGATCAGGTCTAAACCCTTCGGTATAATCGAAGACAACCGCTGAAACGTTGCTCTTTAATAATTCATAAAGCATAGTTTGTATACTATAAGTTTTTCCTTGGCCAGATGTTCCAGTAATAAGCATATGTCTATTAGCAAGAGAAGGATTACCAAATTCCCAGAAAACATCATTAGAAAACTTATCCTTCCCGATTAGCACTCTGGTGTTCTCTATCTGAAACTCTTCGTCTGGTTCTTCTCTCACTTGATCAGCATTGTTATCGTCTTGATCCGGTTCTGTCTCATCATTTTCAGCGTTACTAGATGTTTCCTCTTGGATATCCGTATTTTCACACTGCGTATCATTACTGTCTCTATACTCTTCTTTAACTGAAACCCCAATCGCTTGAATATCCTCTCGCTCTATGAGACTAGAATCTATATTACCTCTCTGAATAGACTTGATTTCCCTAGAAAGCACCTTTTCTCTATTCTCTATCTGCTTCTTTTGTTCTTCATCCGCTGTTAGCACTTCATCTGGCACTTGAACATATTCTACATCTGACTCATCTCCAAGTAGAAGTCCCTGAATCACTTTTTGAGGCACATCGAAAATAGATATTACACCACCGTCTACACCTTGCTCTGTCTCTGCATCACCGTCCATATCAAGCCAATATCCTAGAATCTTTCCTGTCCAAGAAATTTCAAAGTTGCCATCTAATACAGCCCTTAGTTTAGCCGCAACAAGCGCGAACTCACTGGTATTATCGCTGAATGTCACTTGAGCAAATGCTAATGCCCTGTATAGCTGAGCATACCAATACCTTCTCATGATTGATTTGGAATTTGAATCGAATAATGATGACAACCTATTAATTCCATGCTCAACCTGTAATAGCGCTTTTTCCTTATGCTCAACTATATTTGCTAAGCCAGCAATTTTACATTCGATTACAGTAGCATCCAGATGGAGTTTTCCATCCTGTGTATCCTTAGTCTCCAAAAGAAGGAAATCTGGTCTTGATGCAGAATTATACTCATCTTTTTCAATCTCACTGTTAAACCAATGCTTATATGAGTCGAGATGAATCATAACTTTTAAAGCACTACTTGCACCATTTCTTTTTTCACGAAGAGATGTCAGTACATAGGCCATAAATTCATTAATATTGTGATCTTTAGGATTCACTGCAGAGAATAAGCTTATTCCATCAAGTTTTCCAGCTTCATTAATACAAACGCTTGCAGCCTTTTGTATTTTGACCTCATCCCACTTGAACAGCTGATACAATCGAGTCGATAGTCTTTTTCTGATAGATATCAAAATACTTCTTCTTGCAGTAATTGTAAGGTTGTACTGACCATAAGCTCCTTTTCCGGTACTGAAACCAATAATGGAATAATCATCCTTATGAGACTCATCATTTTTCAAAAGGGCTCCATCCATACCACTGTCTATACATACTACCCAATATGCTTTTGAATGAAGCTTATAGACCATCTTCTGAATATTCTGATCGATACATACTTCTCTGACCGCAATAAAATTCCCACTAGGAACTATATCCGCATTGTTCCTAAATCTAACAATTTGTGTATGTGCATAAGCCGCACTAAACTGTGGCTGTGAAAGCTCAATTTTCCTTCTAACCGTAGTTTCTGAAATCGGAGTCGGTCTGTAAACAATCGGAAACCTACATTCGTTTATAGAAATACCGTTTAGTCCGGTATCCCCGATGAACATGAGGCTATTCATCGTAAGCAGATCCATAACGAACACAATATCATGATTCCCATTCAAAAACTTATCAAGTTCCTGTTCAGTACTCCATTCATTAAGATATGTCTTGATATTTACATCGGAATCCTGTGAAAAGAATTCATCCATCCAATAGGATAAATAATTGCGTCCTCCCTTATTCTCGGGTTTTACTAGTATCTTAAGATTGATGTTTATATCGCCAGTATTGCCACTGTTTCTAGCATAATCCACATATTTATATATTGAAGCAACAATCGGCTGAAGTTCCATTGGATTGATGAAAACAATGCTGATATTATTGTCGTTTTGAAAAGATCTTACATAATCATGTATAACACCATAAATCATCTTTGCGTTATCATTCATCTGGGCAAATTCTTTTGCGTCAAAATCATCATCAAAAACTGCATCCTTGTGAATGATATCCTTCAAACGGTAATTGTTTTCAATATCATTTCTCGCATAAACAGAAAACTCTCCAAATGAAGCCGTCGAGCCAAAATACTGCTGTCCTATCGAAGGGAAAAGGTCTAACGAACTCTGAATCAGGCTCATATGCTCAAGATTATTAACCGTAAAATCTATTTTACTTTTTGAGGTCTTCCCTCCCTTAAGATTTTTCCACCATTCCTGGCAACCATCTAAAAAGAAATTATTCTGATCAACCATTTTTTGCACGGTCGCCGGATGCCAAGGAGGTACTATACAGCACCGTGCGTCCGTTTCATTTGTTAATACATTCGTACTGTCTTCAATATTAAATGCATGAATATATGCATCCAGTATCCACATCAAGTTTTGTGGAAGTATACCAGATGCTAGTAATTTACCGGTCTCAATATATTCTGTAATTAGTTTAACTGCTTCCGATTCCGAACCTTTATTTATTGAAGCATAAAAACCTTCCTGTTTGACAGCAACAACAAACGCTGAAAAAGCATACCCCAACTTAATGAATTGTGCATTATATTTATTGGCACTTGCCCCTACTTTCTGCTGTATGTGATCGACAATATTAAATGCAAAAGAAACATCGCTCTCATCATATAGATCAAAAAATTCTTCCTCACTCTTTGCAAAAATCATAGAGTTTATTTTTGTAATTTTAGTAAGCGGGATATAACTTTTATTCTCATCGAAAATCGTATCCTGTCTACATATATCCGAAAAAGCATGAATCCATGCACTATTCTCTTGAAATTCCCATGAATATTTAGGACTGAGCTTATCTCTATAGCTTCCATCTACAGCATAACACTTGACAGTGAAATCTATCTTGCTAAGGGTCTTATTATATCCAGCAGCCTTAACTATACCGGAATCCATATACACATCTGCATTATTTGGCGTAAATATCCCTTGTGGTGAAATCTCGATGTCTAAACCTGTGTCGTTTAAGTTCCACGATCTCTGATTGATAATCGGAACAATTCCATTTGTAGAACGACAGATTATTCTCCATGTCTCTACTAACTGATCTGCTTCTTCTGCACCCTCAGCATCTGAATACATTCCGACTATCTCTGCCTGCGTGATATCAATCTTTATACGGGCAATATCTTCTCCAACACAGTCGTTCAGTGCATACAGAATAGCCTTTGTAAAGACAGTAAGCGGATTACCTTTTATCTTTATTGTGGATTTTGTTCCTTTAGTAGTTATACCACTTTTTATTCCTAACACGCTAGAAACAACATCAAATTCTGTATTCACTAACAAAATCCTGTTAACGTCAGAGTTTTCCCCCCTAGCATACTCCATTACAACATCTGCGAACCGATCATAACTATGAATTGCTTGATCTGCCCAACCTTCCCAATTCGGACCATATTCGCCCTGCATCTCCTTATATTTAGTGAGTTTGTCTTGATACTCTTTATACCTGTTCAATGTCATCTTCTTAAACAAAGAACGGCTGATAAATGAGTGCTCGAGCTCTAACACATTTTTTCTTCCTTTCAATTCCTGTCCTGAAGGCAAATTACATTTTCTGCTTGGAAGTCCCCATCTGCTTAAATTAGCAAAGAATAATTCGACAAAATCCCCGATATTAGCAATCTGGTTCTCCCATTCATCTGCAATATTGCTGAGTTTAAAGATATCTGCTGGAACATATGCAAAAAGATCCTTATAGAGTTTATCTATAATTCTTTTTTCTGCTTCATTAAAGTATGTAAGGTATTCAAACACCTCCGAGTATTGGCCGTCTACCTCAGCAACAATAGTATCTGTTGTTATACAGTAACAATTTAGTAAACCACCCTTGTCTTCTTCTGATTCTGTGCCCAGCAGCAAAAGAAGATTTGAAGCGTGAAGATTCCGATATCTAGTAATGCTCACACTTCCCGCAATCCATCCATTCTGCTGCAAAGATTGAAGATGAGAAGTATATTCTGAGTTATTCTGAAAATAATCCCACTTGTTTTTTGCCAACTTGATATCCACAAATAATCCAGATCTTGAAAAGTTATTCTTTATTTTGTGCGCAAGGCTGTCATAAAAACGTACATCCTCAAACCCATCGACTCTCATCATAGCTTCTCCATCTATGGATGGGCTATTTCTTTTAATCATTTCTGCTGTTTTGTTCACTATATACTTCATCTCTGATCCCCCAATACGTCGCTGTACGGATTAATAACAATAGAAGTTGCGTCAGACAATTCTCGTAAAAAACCAGTTGATTTAAGAAATGCTTGGAATGCTCCCAAATTGTCAGTAAAAGAATTAGCTAGCGCTGGTTCCAGTTTTGATCCACCTTCAATCGACCTCCTATATTCAGCGGGGCCTATTACAATCCTGTAATGGATATAGAGTTTATCCAGGAACATATTAAGTGTCATTTTCTTTTGCGGTGGTATAAGCGAAAGCACCAAAAACCTTATCACATCCTCGGATAAGCTAAACCTCTCGTACTGTCCATTCGTAGGAATAATACATTGTAATTCTTTCCCTTTGGATCTAAAAATATCCAACGATGATCTTCTTGCCTTGTTTAGCACGGACATATATTTCTCTTTCGGTATCTTATCATCCCCGATCTCTCTTGCGGACTTATTAAGTGCTGTCAAAAAACCATTTTCTATGTTTATAAAACTATCCGCCGCAATTTTCTTGACAGTATTTATGAAACCTCTAGACATATCCACTATCCATGCTTTTTTTTCTATTCCCAGATAATTATCTACTCGCCATGACATCATACGCATTATCTGAAACATGACTCCCTTTGCAAGTATCTCTAACTTGTTAATCGAAGGCAAGCCACTTGAAAGAAAATTCACAAGTTCATCAATGCTGTAAGCTCCGCAATCCCTATAGGCTTCCTCAGGTATAAACGACATATTTAGATGCTGCGAAACATCTTTCTTATCCAACCCCATCGTCTCTTCCCAAGTTTCTTGAATCATATTGCATATTCTAGAAAGTTTATTATTCTCACTCCCTAAAAGCTTCTGTAATAAATCCTCAAGTTTTATCTTTATATTCTCTTTTCCTTCAAGCGCTTGAAGGATGTGTAAATAATAAATCTCTCCCCCTCGCGCAATAAAATTTCTTTTATCGAAAGAAAAGCTGTTGTCAACCTTCTCTCTATCATTATCCCAACGATAACCTCGCCTTGTCTTCTCCTCTGGCATAGCATCACATAAAATCATTTCAGGACATACAGGGAGAAGCATCTGGACACACCAATTTCTTTTTCTTATTACAACAGCATAACCATGCAGCAAATCTTGCATTCCATCAATAATGTTCTGCTTTTCCATATCAGTATCTGCAACGATATTCTGTTTCAGAGTTTGAATCATTTCTTGATAAGCCCGCTCATCTATCGACACGACACCATTTTTTCGCGCTTTGTCATAGTAAATGAATCTACGAAGTCCCATTCTTGGTTCACACCAATAATCTAGGCGCCCATTAGACGTGTCATGAAACTTCATTTTACCATTTATTAAACCAGGCTCTTTGGCTGAAACAAATACTAGAAGGAACTCTATCAGGTACTCATATAGAGTTTGGTCTGATTTGAAACGATTACCAAATAATCTATTTGCTATGTTGGACATATGATTCTCTAGATCATCTACACTACTTGGATATGTTTTTCCCATGAAAATGCCTCCTATACTCTTTGAACTTTATGATCATTGCTTATCTCTAAGCGGTAATTAACATTTTTGTTATTTTGTATAACAATCATTTCAACTGACTCGTCTTCTTCATCGTTACACTCTTCAGTCAATTGAGCTTTCAAACTTTCCACACCTTGAGAAAGCTGTGGATCAATGTTAGTTGAAATAACCCCATTCTTTAGTTCTTCGAAATAATCTAACATCGGAAGCGAAATAACATTGCTCAGCACCTTTTTATCTATTTTAAGCCTTGGTTCATATCGTTTAGTTGATTCAAAGACACTATCCTTCGTTTCTTGTGAAACAAGAGTCATCTTTCTCGTATTTATTGATCCCGTCACAAGTTGGACATTCTGTGTTAAACCTGCAGTTTTGCTCAGAGTGATAGGAATATAATTTGTTGCGTTATCAGCAACCTTTCCTAGATACATCATAGAAAGAGCATCAATAACAAGGTTTGTGTCTTGCTTAGCTGGTTTTATATCTCCACTTCTTATTTTCAGATAGTTTTCGAACTGTTTCGAAAAAATATCCTCACTATCTTGCGACATCTGGGATTTATCCGTTATGATATTCGTAAATATATACGCCCTTCTCAGGAACTCAACCCATCCAGCTATGTTCCCATCTCTTTTATGCGTTTCGATGAGAATCGAGTTGATGTCTTCCCCGAACATTATCTTGTAATCACAATCTATCAGCAGCTTTTCATCTGCTCTGAGTCGTTTTTTATCATATCCACATTTCTTTGCCTCCTTAACAGCTAGGATACTATTTGCTCTGTCGTTGTTTTTCAAGCCTATATATCCAAAAAATAAATTGAAAAACAACATTTTATTTCTTACCATTGATACCACCTGATCACATTCCACACCCCCAGTAATCATGTATGCAAGTTGTTCTGTCATGCTTCGAATCGTAAGCCTTGTTCCATGTTCAATAAGCCAAATATAATGATCCTTAATGAATTCAAGAACATGCTTCTTATTATTCACAATAAGCATTCTGTTTTTGTAAATATGGCAATAGCTCTTTTTTTCACACTCGGAGCATTTCTCCCATAAAGAATCCTTAATTATGTTTTCAACAAATTTCAACGCAAAGCTTGTATTATCGATGGCAGCAGCATTAATTACGCTAATCTTGTAACCATTATAATCACAGATATCGCCAGAATTCTGATCCATGGCATCAATAAGTCTCATTTTTTCGTTATCTCTTTGTGATTCATCGAACAATTCCTCAAACGTATTAATCAAAGGTCCAGTATTAGAAACCATAAACACATACCGCCCTTGTTTAGGTAGCGCTATACATTCCTTGAGAACATTTTTCTTCTCATCATCACGAAGCTCACTATAATCCTTAATACACCTACAAAATTTCCCTGTTGGCAATGTGATATCGCTGATCTTCTCGTTCGTGTTAAACTGTATTCCAAAGTCCTTCAGCACTTGGTACATAATGCTAGTTTTCCCATCTCCGGCATGTCCTGTCAGTATTAGTACATGGGGTTCATTTTCCTGTAATTGTTCTTTAATGTATCCGCATAATCCAACCTCAACTGCAACCTCCTTAAAATATTCACTTCCAACATTACTCTCTCCATACGCATTGGGATTCTGCGCATTATAGTTATGTAATGTATTAAGATATGCTATGTATCCTTGATTGTCCATGCTTACCTCCACTTTTTCTATGGTTTTTATCTTACAGTTTCTTCTCTGTTCTATCCTAAGATTCAGCACATTTCGGAGCTGATATATTTCAAAGTATTCCTCAACTCAGCAAAATCTTTCTCAGAAGTGAAGTAACCTACGCTAAAGCGTATCGTCCCTGCCGGGAACGTATTAATGAATTTATGAGCCAATGGGGCGCAATGCAACCCCGTTCTCACAGAAATACCTCGTTCATTAAATATTCTTCCCGCACTGTCGCTACTAATGCCATCAATAAGGCAAGAAACAATGCCTACATATTTTCTCCCTTTAACACATCCAACCGTCTTGATAAATTCATATTCTTTAAGCAGATCAAGAAGCTCTCTTCTATTTGCTTCTTCTTTCTGATATATCTTTTCTATAGTTTCTTCTTGGATCCACTTCAATGAAGCATTCAAACCAGAAATGCCGGCTATATTTATTGTACCCATCTCAAATTTTTCAGGCAGACTTTCAGGCATATCTTGGTTCGCTGATTCGAAACCAGTTCCTCCAAATAATACTGCTGGCAATTTAATCTCAGGCTTCATAACAAAACCCGATATACCTGTTGGTCCATATAATGTCTTGTGTCCCGCGAACACCGCAAAATCAAAGTTTTCCATTCCAATATTACAATCTACAAGTCCAGCACTTTGAGCCATATCAACTATAGTCAATGCATCATATTTCTTTGCACATCTGAAAATATCTTCCACGGGTGCTATAAGTCCAATAGTATTACTTACATGGCTCAAAATAACGGCATCCGGCTTGACTGAATCAAATTGGTATCGTATCTTTTCCAGATTGTATTCTAGATCATTGTTAACATGTAACTGATGAACTTTTATTCTGTTTTCTAATTCAAACGCATAAAGGGTTCTTGTAACTGCGTTGTGTTCAAATGGACTTATATATATATTCTTTACTTTAGCCTTGATTATCCCTTGAATAATCATATTTAACGCAATTGTTGCAGTGGGTGTAAAAACCACCTGCTTAACAGGACAATGCAATAAATCTCTTATTCTTGCTCTGGTATCAGATATCAAACCTCCAGCAGTCTGTGCAAGAGCATATTGTCCTCGATTAGCACTTCCACCACTCTCTCTGTAAAATCTTTCCATATACTCATATACACATACTGGTTTCGGATATGTTGTTGCGGCATTATCAAAATATGCCATCAGGCACGCCTCCTTTAGCACAGATCCCACAGTATTTCCATGAGTATCTGACGTTTTTCTTGAACAGATATTGCTCTTCCCATTGCATCCAAGGCGGCGATAACCTGATTATGCAACAGTTTGCCCTGCCGTGTATCCTCAACTCTGTTAAAACGCTTAGTCACAGCATTACTATCATCATCTGTAAAAACTATCTGATAGACCGTTTCAGTATTTGATTCCTTTCGTTTTTCTACTGATACCTTAAACGTTTCTGCCGTTGTCTTATATGCACACACATTTTTAAGGAATAATCCCTTAATTTTTTCATCCCAGTCTTCCAGTCTTAAATCTGTGACAATTTTAGCAAGGCTCGCTATCGTTTGATGATCGTCATTTGTAATATTCTTAAACAATTCAATTACCCTATCCGTCCCATCAGCAAATAATTGTTCAAATATAGCCGGATCAAGTTCCTCACACCAATCCTTAATAACAGAAGAAAGGGTCATTTTCTTTACATTCATTCTGTTACCACTGAGCACAAAAACATTCTTAATATCATCTGAAAGGATCTTGATCGTTTCGTTAAGATATGTATCAAAAAAAACTTTTGCATCTTTTATACAATCAATCAACTCTTTTTCTTCCTCCCCAAATATTTGAGGAAGTTTCTTAAATAAAAGCTCATTACCGCTGGCACTCATCTTCAAGAGCTTCAAATAATCTATATACTCTTTACAAATCTTATCTCCACCCGGCGTAAGGTGACTCTCTTTTGCATACCTAGGCAACTCCATATACCAGCGCCGCATCGCAGAAATTATATAATCATACGAATTTGATCCTCTTTCTACATCAACTATGTATTCAGTGAAAAGTTCATCCAGCTTCTTTATAAATTTTTCTTTGTCAGAATCCCAATCCAAATAAGATAATGTGAACATTTCTGGTTTAGAATTTATTTGTATTAAAACATCAGCAGATAAAGGTACATGGCCATGCTGATCGGATATTATAACCTCTTTCTTATAATTGTGAATTACTACCGCAAGGTAAATGGGAATAACCCCATTCCTCAGGCCAATATGACCTTCCGGGGAGCGGAGTCTTTCATACAAATCTACAAAAGATTTTTCTTTTCCGGCTTCAAGTATAAAACCTTCAATGGTCTGAAGCAGATTATCCATATGATCAACAGTTTTCGGTCGGAGATTCAATGTTGGAAGACCATTTTTTTCCTCCCATATTCCAGTACGTATTAAAGTACTTCTCATAATAGATACTTCTTGACCCGATCCTGTTAATCCCAGATTCGGTTCTAATTCGTTTCTGAGAAGAGCAGTCACTATTTTTTTTCTGCTATTACCAGCCATAACCGTGATCTCATTCTTGTTAATAACCTCATTATTAATTACCGGCGTATGCGAGTATATTTCATCACAAATAATAGACATTCTCTCAGACAGGGCTGATTTTCTACTGATGTCCAGTTGGTTTCCTCTGTATATAAATCTCGCTTTATAATCCTCCGGTCTTGTATAACCTCTCATAAAGAATCCAATTACTTCTCTGAGATCCTCGTAGATTACTTCATACTCTTCGAATAGAACCTTTTCATCATTAGCATTGTCTCTTAGTACAGAGACTGCATTAAACTCTCTGACTACATTTTCAATATCTTCATATTCTTTAGGAATAACAAAAATAACTCTAGCCAACTCAGTGGTAGTCTCTTCCAATATTTTTTTTACTCTTAAAATGCCCTCATTACTGTGTGGAATAATTCCGTAAATTATTCCATCCGCATCAATAGCAGCACTTTTTTCCTCCCAGTTCACATCTTCTGTTACTTCACTTTCATCAATAAACTTAAACGAAAAATAGCGTATCATATCATGCTCATTATTATAACGAGAAGAATACATATAGTTATCGAAATTGGAGTTATTGAGCGTTTCTTTAACAGTTATATTCTTACGCTGGAGCTCAATCATATCGCTTATCTTCTGACGCACATCAACACCTGATGCTTGTTTCAAACGCAAGAAGTTATTGCTCCGTTTCAGATAAATGACGTATTCTTTTTCTATTAGTTTGTCAATAGCAAATGCAATCTCCTCAGGCTTATAGCTCATGGAGAAAACACCTGCTATTTCGTCTCTTGATGGCTGCAATTTTTCAAACTGTTCAAGTATATATATCAGAGAAAGAGTTTTAACGATTTTGCTTTCAAGTGTACCATCCTCTAATTTCTCCAATATGAGCTCAGTAAGATAATAATACTCATGAATTGAGCCATCATAAACCTCTTTCTTCAAAAGTGGTTCAAAATAATCGTATATCAAATCCGGAGTCATCAATTCAAAATGATCATCATTATACATATTCAAAAATGATGGTAATGTTGAATTTCCTGGTGCCGAAATAAAAGTAAATAGCGTCCTTTCATTCTGAGCAACTCTTTCAGAAAGACGTGGCAAAATAAATGTTGATACCGGATGAAGTGGATAACATCCATAAATTGTCTTATTTATTTCCGAATCACCAATATCACTAAATAGATTATGCTTTTTGTATCTTGTTATAATATCATTTAAATAGGCTTTATTCTTCTCAATAAATTTATACCATAGCTTATCACTTTTTTGAATAGCAGAGCCAATTATTTCGTAAGTCTGAGTAAAATTATTATTTAGATGAATATGACTAAATCTTTCCGAAATGCCTCTCCATCCGTCCACTTTATTTTTGGGTAACTTGTCGATATAATTCGAAATCTCCTTATGCGAAATAAGCATAAGGTGCATCTGCAAGTCACCACTTCGATTACACTTCTCAGCAAAGTCTTGAAGCATTTTAGTGTCACTTACAGATGCCTCACTTATATTCGCCTCCAAGAACTTACTGAACTCATCATATATAACATATATTCCAGTATATCCCTTCTCTTTCAAACCCTTAACGGCTTCTTCATATAATTCTACAATATCAAAGCCTATAAAAGGATTAAAGACACTTCCTGAAGTAAGGTTTGGATAAATCTTCTCAAATGTTTCATATGCCCTGTTATTGTAGTTTTGAAGTTCATCAATAAACTTCTTTATTGGCATATCAATCATCTTTTTCAAATTATCGTAGGTTTTAGGAAATTCCTTTTCCCACTTCGCTATAACCTGAACAGCAGCCTTATAATTTGTTTCTGGCATAACATCTAGCCCATTCATCGAAAGAGTTCTCTGTAAGGCCATCAAAAAAGCCTGTGACAAGCTTGTGTTACTACCTGAAATAATAACAGGAAGTATTCGATTGTTTGAATCATAATAATTATTTACGATTTGATTAAGTCTCGGATCCTCTTTAATCTTTGGCATAGTTCTTACGAAAAGACTCCTTTCACGCTTCATAAGAGCAGAAAGGATCATCAATATGATATGAGACTTTCCCTTACCATAAGCCCCAATCAAAACTCTTGCCCTATCTGTTGATGCAGGGTTTGTACTTAAGAGTATGTCTTCTAGTAATCGAAGTGCCGATTGTGTAGGGATAAAATTCTTCAATTTGTCGTCACTATTCAGATCATATCCAATATTAACCGAATACTGAAATCCAGAAGCAACTGAGATCATTTTGCTACTCATTGATATCACCCTAATATCCCTTCACTCATATTTTCATAAAAGTTCTGCACGCATTCATCAAAAGTAAAATGTTCTTTCAAATGAATAATGTCCAAGCCCGCTGTTCTAATAATCTTAATCGCTCCCATCTTTTCCACCTCATGTAACACATCGAGTAAAGACACTGCATCTAAATTAAACACTTTTCCTATGTTGCAAGGGCTTTTAAGAAGTTCATTAAGCCCTATTTCATCTCTGTCTCCAGCCTGATCAGAAATAACAGCAAGAATCACCCAAGGATCAAACGTTTTTGGAGAAGGTGTCGTTTTCTTATATGTCTTTTGCTTCTTATTGGCTATATCAACTAATCCAAGCTCTCCAAAAGGACAGTCAATATTATTCTCTGGTGATACCTTCCCCGTACTAGACTTATACCTTGGCAAATATGTATTAATAATGCATGCTAAATCATCATTTAAGGATCTAATCGCTGCAGATGATACATTATCTTCCATAAGTATATAATTAAGAATTGATTGAACGAAATCTTCCCTCGAAAACTCTGACATAGTAAAGTCATTAAAAAAGAAATACCATGCCGTTGCGTCAGACTTATTCTTAGCAAGTTTGTACTGAAGCAAATAAAGTGTCCCTATTTCTTCTATGTAACGATCATTTTCGTAAACTATAGCGCCAAATGATGTTAGTGTCTGAACTCGCTTGCCGGATGTGGGCTCCGATGTTAAATCTACTGCTTGTAGCCAATATCTCAATGACTTGACCATGTTGGACCCTATGCCTAAAACATCCATCGGATTCTCTACCTTACTCACAAAAAGATCACTCTTGGCAACAACCCGCTCCATGCCCTTGCTAAGCCATCCCTTTCTTATAAAAAAAGTCTCATGTGCACGAAACTTCATCGACATTGATCGTTACCTCCATCACTTCGTTCTCAGATATTTATCCATGGTGCATCCGCCATCCAGATATTTGGCTGTCATACACATCCTACAATGTACGCATTTATCAGGATCTATCTGGTACTCATCTCCAGAAATGTTTATTGCCCCTGCTCGACAAATTGATTCACACTTTAAGCATTTCCTACATGCGTTATACTTTCGTATCTGGTATCCGACCATACGCTGCATTGCATCATGATCCTTTACATTCATCGTTCTAATCTTAACGGAATGTTCATACCCATCCTGACTAAATGGCTGGATGGATAATATCGGAACATTTGTCCTTACATCAAGAACGATTACCTCCTTAAGTAGTTTGTTGCCTAATTCAGGAACTATGCGTCCTAACGGCACCAACATACCTATCAACTCATCGCTATATGGTCTTACTAAGCTATAGATCTTCGCATGATCCTCTGTAGTACAATTGGTAAACTTGATCTTAACATCGCCTGCTGCCACAAGACCATTACCACCCTGACGTGCTTTCCACTTGCCAGTATCTACATACACTTCAGCATCCTCTTTGCCAATTTTTTTTGCAAAATCAAGCAAAAATTCATGCCATTGCTTTGACACTTCCGGCATATAGATTCTGGACAGAAACTGAGCTCTCTGGTTGTTATTAGGGCAACACCAGCAACCCACTCTGTCATATCCGAGCCTATATGCCTCATTAAAATCAACATTCTCAGCAAACAAATAAAGCCAAATATCTATATCATGCCAAAAGAATATCGGTGATGCCACTGTTTGCTGCTGTATCTTTAAAGACTCAGCATCATCCTCTACTCTGTTGTACTTGCTACGGTTCACTGACTCTGACTTTCTGATTCCATAAAACGTCAGAATCTGTTGATTTCTATAAAGGCTGTTGATCACTCGTGTTATTGGTCCCGTCTTGAACATAGAGCAACACCATCGCATCATCCTAGCCGGCGGTCCTATATCCTCGCATACATCCATAAAATTCTGATCCTCATTCTTTGCGAATAAGAATATTGACTGTGGATGCTCACTTCTAAATCTTTCGGCATACTGCACTGTTGCCGGAAACTCCAATGTTGTATCACCAAAAATGTGTACGATGCTTGGATTGCTAAGCGCTTTTACTACTACATCGGAAGTTACAGTGGAATCCTTGCCGCCCGAGAAGGAAATCACTATTCTCTCTTCATCAAATTTAGAAGCGGTTTTTCTAACAAATCTAAATGCCTCCTCCTTGAGTTCATTCAGTCTATCTTTATTTGCTTTAATAAACTTATCTATATACTTATTAAAATTCTCATATGATAGTTTATTCTTGTTTTTTTCAATTTTCCGTCTTATAACATCAGTATTCGCTGTCTGAAACACACCACTAGGAATAGACACACTTTTTCCATCAATATAATATCTGTTATTGACACACCATACCGATTTATCAGCAAAGGTATTCGGTACTTTATCCAAAAGTACCTCCAACAATAGGCGTTCCTCAGGAAATACCGGTCGTAAGTCAGTTGTTAGATACTTTGTTTTTCCACCGCAGATTGGGCAAATTCCCTTATCTGTCTGGTTAATACTCTGAATGACAGGAATATTACAATCCTTACACCAATATATCTCTATCGGGATATCTTCTGCCGTAGCTTTGCCACAGACTGGGCACATTTTTTCATTTGTCTCTATGCTACAATTTATGCACCACACTCTGCCGCTCACCTCCGTTCTAAAAATAATATCATATAAGCTGTCCACAAAAACGGACTTAATCCGGTTTTATTCGTAGCTCATAATTTCACTTACACTGCACTCAAAGTACTTTGCAAGTTTTTCTAGCACCTTATTTGATACCGGCTCTCCTTTCCCCATCTTAGCAACCGTAGCAGAGCTCAATCCTAGCTCCTTTACCAGATCTTGCTTCTGAAGTTTCTTATCGATCATCTTTTTCCACAAACCGTTATAAGATACTACCATCACAAAAGTGCCTTTCTTAAATCACTAATTTACTTAGAAACCACGGTTTTAAGTATAGCATAAAGGGGTCTTATTATCTATAAAAACGTTTAAAAAAATGAAGATTTTCTTTCTATTTTTAAAAAGCAGATGCTCTTCTTTATCAGAAGATATCTGCTTTTATCTATTACTGTTTGAACTCCGTCTATCCTTGACTACTAATTTCCACGCTCAAATTACTGTGTGCGAATCCCTTATATTACGGACAATCCACTTTCTTACTTATCCAAACTCTTCATCGTCGGAAACAACAACACATCCCTAATCGCCGGTGAGTCGGTCAGCAGCATGACCATCCGGTCGATGCCGAAGCCGATGCCGCCTGTCGGGGGCATGCCGATCTCTAGGGCATTCAGGAAATCTTCGTCAACGCTGTTGGCTTCCTCGTCACCCTGGGCTTTCAGCTCTTCCTGGGCCAGGAAGCGTTCCCGCTGATCCAGAGGGTCGTTCAGCTCGGAATAGGCATTGGCCATTTCCCGGCCGGTGATGAACAGCTCAAACCGCTCGGTGTATTCCGGCTTGTCCGGTTTCTTTTTGGTGAGCGGGGATATCTCAATCGGATGATCCATGATGAAGGTCGGCTGAACCAAATGGTCTTCTACATATTCTTCAAAGAATAGGCTGAGGATATCGCCCTTCTTATGCCTTTTTTCGTAATGGATATTTTTTTCGTCGGCTAAGCTTCTGGCAGCTTCCAGGGTTTCAATCTGATCAAAGTCGATCCCGGCGTATTTCTTGACGGCATCCACCATCGTCAGCCGCTCAAAGGGCTTGCCAAGATCAATTACATCGTCTCCGTATATAACTGAGGTGGTGCCCAGAACTTCCTGCGCCACATGACGGAAAAGGGTTTCGCACAGTTCCATCATCCCGTGGTAGTCGGTATAGGCCTGATAGAGTTCCATCAGCGTAAATTCGGGATTATGACGGCCGTCCAAGCCTTCATTGCGGAACACCCGACCGATCTCATAGACCCGTTCCATGCCGCCGACGATCAGCCTTTTCAGGTAGAGCTCCAAGGAGATCCGCAGCTTGACATCTTCATCCAGTGCGTTGAAATGGGTTTCAAACGGCCGCGCCGCCGCGCCGCCGGCATTGGCCACCAGCATCGGCGTCTCTACTTCCAGGAAGCCTTGCCCATCCAGATAGCGGCGGATGGCACTGATAATCTGCGAACGCTTGACGAAGGTATCGCGGACTTCCTCATTCATGATCAGGTCGGTATATCGCTGGCGGTAGCGCACGTCGGTATTGACCAGGCCATGATATTTTTCCGGGAGGATCTGCAGGCTCTTGGACAAAAGCAGGATGTCGTATGCGTGAACGGACATCTCGCCCTTCTGGGTACGGAATACTTCGCCCTTGATCCCGACGATGTCGCCGACATCATATTTCTTAAAATCAGCATAGGTATCTTCACCGACGCTGTCCCGGGCGACATAGCACTGAATATTGCCGGGCATGTCCTGAATATTGCAAAAAGAAGCCTTGCCCATGATCCGCTTGGCCATGATCCGCCCGGCGATCGTCACCGTCTGGCCTTCCAGCTCATCAAAATGCTCCTTGATCTCACGGCTATGATGAGTCACCTCGTAGCTCATCACCTGATAGGGGTCTTTTCCGTTTTCCTGCAAAACGGCCAGTTTATCCCTTCTCACCTTCAGCAGCTGATGAATATCCTGATTATTTATCTGTTCTGACATAATTTCCTCCGTTAGTGCCTTGGCCAGACGGCCTCACGACTGATTGGATCTCTGAATCTCCAATACTTTATATTTCAATGTGCCGACCTGGGTTTCTACCGAAACGGTTTCCCCTACTTTACGGCCGATCAAGGCTTTCCCCACGGGCGACTCATTGGAAATCCGCCCTTTTAAGCTGTTGGCTTCAGTAGAGCCGACGATTTTATAGGATACTTCTTCTTCAAATTCCATGTCACAGATCTTAACCACGCAGCCGATGTTGATCTTATCCAGATCGACCTCGTCTTCTACGACAACTTCGGCATTTTTTAGGATCTTTTCAAGTTCTTCGATTCTGGTTTCAATGTCACGCTGTTCGTCCTTGGCGGCATCATATTCGGCATTTTCAGACAGATCCCCTTGTTCTCTGGCCTCTTTGATCTTCTCGGCCACTTCTTTTCTTTTGACTACTTTCAGTTCGTGAAGTTCGTCTTCGTACTTCCTTAATCCTTCGTACGTCAATATGTTTTTCTTCTCTTCCATACTATTTTCCGCCTTCCCATTGCATTGTATTTAACCAGATCGATTCCTGTATTTCAACTGCCAATTAACTTTTGATTGCTAATTAACTTTCGTATTATACCCATTTTTAACCATAGTGTCAAGAAATTTTCGTGTTTCTTCCGCTCCCGACCAAAGATTTAGGACAAAATTAGTTTTACCGGCTCTTTTGGTCCTGTTAACGACAATCCCATATTCTTCATTAAAATATTCTTCCAGCTCTTGATATACTCCCTCTTCGCCTCCGGCTACCGTAATCGTATTGATCCGGGACAGATAGGGGGTGAGCAGGCTGATCAGCGTATCCGTCACGCCGGTGCGGCTGTCCTTAGGTAGTATGATGTCCAGGGAAGGAAAGCCCTTTTTTTCATAAAGCATCGCTTCCAGCAGCGGAAGCGGCGGCAGTTCATCATTATCGCCGCCCAGTATCCGGCGTACCGTGGGGTGGAGATAATAATCATCCGGCTTAAGCCGCTCTATGGCCTCTTGCAAATATTCCCTCAGTTTCTCCGCCCGCCATTCATGCCGCCCCCGATACCGGTTCTGATTCTCCGGCAGGCTGTAGCTGGCGAGGCCTTTATATCCGTCCGGCCCCACATAAAACTCCGGTACCGGAGCATAGTAATATTGGAGCCGGCCGTTCGGGGTTATTCCTCTGCGTGCACAGCGGTAAATCGGGAGGGAGTAAATATCCCACCGCCGTCTTTTGGCACATATTTTATCCTGCAGTCCGAAATAAAGTAAGCTCTTCACATTTTCTTTCATATTTGAGAATATGCTTATGGTATTTATAATATGTGGGACAAATTTGCGACCATCGCTTCTAACTGGGCAAATGTCTCTATTTCATTTACTTTTCTCCGCAGCCCGGCGGAATGAGGATAGCCGGCCGTGTACCACGCAACATGCTTGCGCATTTCCCGGATGCCGGTATATTCGCCTTTATATTGTACAAGCCTTGACGCATGCTTTATTATCGTCGCGCAGATCTCCTGCAGCGATGGCTTGGCAGACCCCCTCCCGCTTTCCAGATAAGTGGCTATCTGCTCAAATATCCAGGGATTCCCTCGTGCTGCCCGGCCGATCATGATGCCGTCACACCGGGTCTTAAGCAACATCGCCGCCGCCGACAGCCCGTCAGTCACGTCGCCGTTGCCGATCACCGGTATCTTTACCGCGTCTTTAACCGCTGCGATGATTTCCCAGTCGGCCTCGCCGGCATAGAACTGCTCCCTTGTCCGGCCGTGGACGGTTATCGCCGCCGCTCCCGACTGTTCGGCGATACGGGCAATTTCCACGGCATTGGCCTCCGCTGCGTGGTAGCCCTTTCTGATTTTCACCGTTACCGGCTTATGGATCGCTTTCACTGTTTGCTCGATAATCGCTCCGGCTAAACGGGGATCTTTCATCAGCGCCGACCCTTCCCCGTTATTCACCACTTTCGGCACCGGGCAGCCCATATTGAGATCCAGAATGTCAAATGGACGTGCTTCGATCCGCGCAGCGATCTCGCTGATAATAGCCGGGTCAGAGCCAAACAGCTGGAGCGATACCGGCCGTTCCTCCGGATGCACTTCCAAAAGAGTCTCGGTATTCTTGTTCCCATATAGTACCGCCTTGGCACTGACCATTTCCATACCCAGCAAGCCGGCCCCATGTTCCCGGCAAAGCAGGCGGAAGGCCAGATCAGTTACTCCGGCCATCGGTGCCAAGAGCAGGTTGTTCTTTATCGTAACATCGCCTATTTTTAATGCTCTGATTGTCGTCATTGTATCGTTCTTATTCGCATCGTTCTTATTCTTATCGTTCTTATTCACATCGTTCTTGTTCGTATACTTATTCATTGATTTATTTATTCTTTTCATATATAATCCGCAGACCCTGAAGCGTCAGCTGCGGATCGTAGACCTGAATAACATCGGTTTCCTCCGCAATGATCCGGCCCATTCCCCCGGTCGCCACTACTTTCAGGTCTGTATAGCCGGCTTCTTTCTTTATCTGATTGACGATATATTCCGTCTGTCCGATCTGTCCATAAACCAGTCCTGCCTGGATACTGGTTATCGTCTCCTGAGCGAGGATTGACTTAGGTTTCTTGATTTCCACTTCCGGCAGCCTGGCTGTATCTTCCCATAAAGCCTTTGCTGAAATACGGATGCCCGGAGCTGTGATACCGGCACAGAAACTGCCGTCCTCTGATATCAGGTCATACGTAGTCGCCGTCCCAAAGTCAAGCACCAGCACCGGTCCCCCGTAAAGTTCATAACCCGCCACCGCATCGACGATCCGGTCAGCTCCGATTTCTCTGGGGTTTTCTGTCACGATCTTGATCCCTGTCCTGACCCCTGGTCCGACGATTAAAGGGGTATTCCCGATATAGCGCCCGATCGCCCCGATCAGCGCGTGCATGACATTAGGAACCACACTGGCGATTACCGTGCCTTCAACCTGCTTCTTAGTCACGTTATTCCTCTGCAGCATATCTAAAAACATCACCCCATATTCATCGGATGTACGCGGCTGCCTGGTCATCAGCCGGAACGTCGTAACCAGATTTTTGCCCTCATAGACCCCGCAGGATATATTGGTATTCCCTACATCAATTACCAGAATCACTTTGACTCCAATCCGTGCGCTTTGCACACCTTATCTTACCCCTCTTTTACGCTGCGATAATACAACTCCAGGGATTCAAACAGTTCTTTCCGCTTGGTTCTTACTTCCCTGACCATAAGCCCGCTGCTGATTTCATCATAATAAAAGTCCCTTTCTTCACATTCGGTTTCCAGCAGCAAGCTGCCGTCCTCGTCAAACCAGATGGTAAAAATACCACCTACCTCTTCCGTAAAAAGGACACATAAAATCTTCAGCTCCTCCTTAACTGCCTTCGGCAGGCCGGCAAACTGCTCATTGAAATAATATTTCTGCGTATAGGCATTGGCCCCGCACAGCGCTGTCCGCTTAAGCATATCCGCCGCTCCCTCTGACTGAAACTTCCCCGGCATAAACCTTGATCATTTCCGCTTCCTGGCTGTCAGTTGATTTCTGAACCAAAAGCTCGCCATGTGCCGTGATCCCATGGGAGATTCCGGTATATTCACCTTGCGGATCCAAAACCCGCACTTCTTCTCCCAGCCCTGCCAGATACTGATTATATTCTTGCCTGATAAATTCCAGATTATGATTTATTTCAAATACCCGATATAATTCACTAAAATGCCGTATGATGGCCTTAAGCAACCAGTCCCGCGATATTTCACGATGAAACTCACACCGCAGCGAAGTGGCCTTTCCGGCCAATTCCGCCGGGATTTCATCCATGTTGACATTGACACCGACACCGACAACGACATAATTAATAATATTTTGAGGCTGAACAGCACTAAGCTGGCCAACATCACTTTGCTGGCATGTATCGCTTTGCTGGCCGGCACCGCTTGGCCGGACCTTCAGTTCCGTAAGAATGCCGCATACTTTCTTGTGGTTCAGTACGACATCATTGGGCCACTTAATCCGGATCCCCGGATTCCGGTCATCGCGCACGTCTTCTATCGCCCCGGCAACCGCCAAGGCCATCAGCAGGGTAAGCATCGAAGCATGCTCCGGCATAAACGACGGTCTGAGCAAAAGCGAAAAATAAAGATTCATCCCGCCAGGAGACTGCCAGTACCTGCCGCGCCGCCCTTTGCCGGCATGCTGCTGCTCCGCCCTGACCACTGTCCCGTGCGGCGCGCCGCTTTCTGCCTGTCTCATGGCTTCGCTATTCGTCGAGTCGACTTCGTCCAGCTCGATCAGCTTCGCGATCATAACGTTGCCGCCATAATCGCTTTTATCGTATGCATCCGGTTCTCGGCCTCTTCAAAGACCACCGACCGGGCCGATTCAAATACCTCATCCGTTACTTCCATCTCAGTAATGCCGAATTTTTGGTAGATTTCTTTACCGGTAGCCGTCTTGATATCATGGAAAGCCGGTAAACAATGCATAAAAACCGCATCCTGATCGGCTTGCTTCATGACGTTGGCATTCACTTGATAAGGCTTAAGGTCGCGGATTCTTTTTTCCCATATTTCATCAGGTTCGCCCATCGAAACCCATACATCCGTATAAATCACCTTGGCCCCCGCAGTTCCGACAGCAATATCCTCTGTCAAGGTTATGCTGCCTCCGGATGCTTCCGCGATTTCCTCACACTCTGACACCAGCTCCGGAGCCGGAAAATACTCTGCGGCCGTACAGGCTGTAAAATGCATCCCCATCCTGGCACAGGCCACCATCAGGGAATTGCCCATATTATAACGGGCATCACCCATATAGGTCAGCTTAATGCCTGCAAGCTCCCCGAAATGTTCTTTGATGGTCAAAAGATCCGCCAGCATCTGGGTGGGATGAAATTCATTGGTAAGGCCGTTCCAGACCGGCACCCCGGAATAAAGCGCCAGTTCCTCCACAATATCCTGCTCAAAGCCCCGGTATTCGATGCCGTCATACATGCTGCTCAGCACCCTGGCGGTATCGGCAGTGCTTTCCTTCTTGCCGATCTGAGAACATGACGGGTCAAGATATGTGACATTCATGCCAAGGTCATAAGCGGCCACTTCAAATGCACACCGGGTACGGGTGCTGGTTTTTTCAAATATCAGGGCGATATTTTTCCCTTTATGATATTCGGTAAAAATCCGTTCTTTCTTCTTTTCCTTTAAATCTGCCGCCAATTCCAGCAGATAATTAATTTCTTCCTTGGAGTAATCTAACAGCTTTAAAAAATGTCTTCCCCGAAGATTCATAACCTACCCTCTTTAACTTGTCGTCCAATTGAATTGATATGTCAGCTTACCGGCATTCCAGTAAGCTGACATACGTTGATGCTTTTTCTCAAATTGCCTATCGTAATTCTTGATTACAGTTGTTATTCTTATTTATCTTCAACAGCTATTTCTTTCAGTGAAGCAACCAAGCCGGCAAGCCCTTGGATCTCTGAAGGAATAATAATCTTGGTCGCTTTGCCGTCGGCCGCTTTTTCAAATGCTTCCAGGCTCTTGATCTGAAGCACCGCCCGGTCGGCTCCCGCTTCACGGATCATTCGGATCCCGTCGGCCTTGGCCTGCTGTACTTTCATAATGGCTTCCGCTTCACCTTCTGCTTCGCGGATCATCTTTTCCTTCTCGGCTTCTGCACGCAGGATCGCCGACTGTTTTTCCGCTTCCGCTTCCAGGATCGCCGAGGCTTTCTTACCTTCTGCTACCGTTATGTTGGCAATCTTTTCACCTTCGGCACGGGTGACGGATTCACGGCGTTCACGTTCCGCCTTCATCTGTTTTTCCATGGCGTTCTGGATCTCGGCGGGAGGCATGATGTTTTTCAGCTCTACCCGGTTGACCTTGATCCCCCAGGGATCGGTAGCCACGTCCAGGGAAGCCCGCATCTTGGTGTTGATCGTCTCTCTGGAGGTCAGCGTCTGATCCAGTTCCAGATCACCGATGATATTCCTGAGCGTCGTAGCTGTCAGGTTCTCGATGGCCATAATAGGATTTTCCACGCCGTAAGCAAACAGCTTGGGGTCCGTAATCTGGAAAAACACCACCGTATCGATTCTCATGGTTACATTGTCCTTGGTAATAACCGGCTGTGGCGCAAAGTCGACTACCTGTTCTTTCAGATTGACCCTTCTCGCAATCTTATCTATTAGCGGCAGCTTGAAATGCAGGCCGACCTGCCAAGTTCCCTGAAAAGCTCCCAGCCGTTCGACGACAAAGGCATAAGCTTGCGGCACGATTTTGATACAGGATGACAATAATATTATAATAAATAATATAAGAAATAGAAAAATCAAAATACCTCCAAATAATTCACCCATTCTTACTTTCCTCCTCCTTTTTTTCTTCAATAATCAGTTTTACGCCGTCAACATATTTTACTATGCCTACGGCACCTACCGGCAGAACAATCCCGTCCTGAGCGGATCTGGCTGTCCATTCCTGCCCCCCTAGAGTAACCTGACCGATTCCCTGCAGATTGTCAATCTCACTGATTACGATTACCTGTCTGCCGATATAGCTTTCCACATTGGTCCGCGCCCGGTCTTTATTAAAGTATTTCACGGCAATCGGACGGGTAAAAATCAGCAGCAGAATCGAGATCAGCAAAAACAGAAGTATCTGCACCCCTTCATTCGCGCCGAATATAGCTGCCAGGGTAGCAATCAGAGCACCCCCTGCAAACCATATCGTCGTCAGACCCATTGTTGATAGTTCAGCAATCACTAACACAATAAACAAAATGAGCCAGAAAAAAGTCATATTTATATGGCCTCCTTTCTGCGTTCTTAATATGTATCTGTAAACGCCTGTTCTTTTCTATTCTACTACATTTGTCATCATTATTCAAATAAAATAACGTAAAGAATATCTAAGACGGCAGAGTACGCCGTCTAAGATATTCTAATTACGTTCGGAAGAACGCGGAGCGTTCTTCCTGCTGATTTGCTTTACATTTTGCAAAAAGATTTTTTGTAAGCTTTTTGTGTGCCTTTTGCGTAGATAAAAAGTGGCAATTATATCTTATCGTATCTATTCGCATTACCAGAAGACGTGATCTCCGAGAACATAGCCTTCTCGCATGCCGGCTCTCCTGAAATGAGTCGCTCCGCCTACCGTAGTCTCTCCGGCAATCGCAGCTGCTGCAGCCTGCAGACATGCTTCCGGTACATTTCCTTCATAAGCCCGGGCGACCTTTCCGCTCATGGCCGGGGTGAACTGTCCCGATGCATAGATAACTCCATGGATTGTATTTGGATAAGCTTCGCTTTTCACGCGGTTCATGACTACTGCGCCGACACCGAGCATGCCTTCATAGGACTGGTTGCCCGATTCACAGTATATCAGTGCCCCCAGCAGTCTGGTTTCGTCTGCGGATGCATCCACCCGGCCCCTGTTCTGCAGCCGTTTACGCTCCGCCTCGGCTTCTTCCCTGGCACGGATCACTGCCATGGTCTCCCCTTCGTCTATGTGGTATCTTACATTGATGCAGTCGGTATAAACATAACCCACTTTATCTTCAAATTCGACACTGATCCAGTCGTCATTCATCACTTCGACGATTTCCAGGCCTTCATCCCGGGCAATATAGCCCCACACTTCCGCTTCCATGCTGGGTTCCTGCCGTACCCGAACAACGTCCGTTTCGATGGATGCCACCCAGTTCCCCACATCATCTGCCATGGCCTGTGCTTCTTCACCCGTCAGCAGGTACTCCTCGTTTGCCCAGCCGACAACGTCTCCTGATTTGATTTTGATCCAATCTCCTTGCCGTTCCAGAATCGTTCCGCCGCAGTCTTTATATAGAAGTCCTACCTTTTCCGAATTCTCATCTGCTTCTGCACGGACGTTCAGAGCCTTCTGCACATCAGCCATAGCAAGCTCTTCACCGATCCGCTGCTGTTCCTTCTCAAACTTCTGGTCGATATTCAGCTCTTCTTTCTCTTCCACTTCCATCTTGATCTCTTTATTGACACTGGGATCCAAGATGGGGGCGATTCCCGAGCTGATTAAGGATTCTTCTGCGCTTTCTATGGCATAGGCGACAACATTCTGTGATAACAGACAACTCAAGCCGACAATCAGAGAAAGCATTGTGGCAATCAGCCTATTTTTCAACATGATCTCCTCCATCTCCTTAACTGGCCGCAACCAGCTCTTGCTGATTATATCGGTCCGTTGGTTATTAAATATTACGCAATATAATACATATTTATTACAAAATTATTACAGAGAGTAAGCCTAATATACCAAATATTGGTTTCAATGTCAACATATTTTCTAAAAAATAGTGAATTGCACGAATACTTTTGGTACTATTCACGGAAGCATGGGGCGAGGACGAGGGCGGGGGGCTCGGGAACCGGAGGGCGGGACGTTTTCGATAGGAACTATATAAGAATTGATGTTAAATGAAAAAAGCCGCCTTTTCCCTGGTTCGGACGGCTGCCTTTTTCATGTTTATTCATATTTATGTTAATTTATTAAATTTATGTTAACTCATGTTAATTCTTAGTAATAATAGACACGATTTATAGGTCTTTCGATTTTATAGATCTTTCAATTTATAGGTCTTTCGATTTCCTGACGCTGGCTTCCACGGCGGCTAGTACTGTGCCTCGCAGTCCCCTGTCTTCCAGGACTTTAACTGCTTCGATGGTGGTTCCGCCGGGAGAGCAGACCTGATCCTTCAGCACGCCGGGGTGTTCTCCTGTTTCCAGGACCATTTTGGCGCTTCCATATACTGCCTGTGCCGCAAAGCGGTAAGCCTGGTTTCTGGGCATTCCGGCTGCTACGGCTCCGTCGGCAAGGGCTTCGATGAACATGTAAACATATGCCGGCGCACTGCCGCTGACCCCTACTACTGCATCCATAAGATGTTCCGGTACTTCTTCAGCTTTTCCAAAACTCTGCAGGATGCGGATACATTGTTCCATTTCCTCTGGGGTAACAAGTTCATTGCGGCAGACACCGCTGATTGCCTCACCTACCAGGGCCGGGGTATTGGGCATCACACGAACCAGTTTTACCGGTTTGGCAAATTGTTCTGTTAGCCATTCAGTTGATTTTCCGGCAATTATGCTGATAATTACTTTAGCAGGGGAAATATTATCACGGATTTCTTTTATAATTTGTTCTGCCGTTTGCGGCTTCACTGCCAGGATCAAATAATCGGCAAAGGCGGCTACGGCATGATTATCGGAAACCGTCTGAATGTCAAAATGCTTTGCCGCTTTCTCCAACGCCGGCGGGAAGCTGTCAGCACCTAAAATATCTTTCTTATTGATGATATGTTGGGAAAGCATGCCGCCTATCATAGCACTTCCCATATTTCCCAATCCTATAAAACCGACTTTCATATTGCCCTCCGCTTATTCTAAGTACCGTTTGATATGCCTGATTGCTGATTCTTTTATCAGTATCGCCTCACTTGTATACCTCATACATCAGTACTGCCGCCGCTGCCGGTAGGCCTTTTACATCAGTACTGCCGCCGCTGCCGGTAGGCTTCATACATCAACACAGTTGCTGCTGTTGCGGCATTCAGGGATTCTACTTTCCCTTCCATGGGAATGCGGATTTTTGCATCGGCTTTTTCTGCTGTTTCCGGCCGCAGTCCGCTTGCTTCATTGCCGATCAGGAAGGAGGTGCCGTAAATATAGCTCTCGTTATCATAATTGACGGCACCTTCCAGCTGAGCGGCAAATATCTGGATGCCCGCATCTTGCAATTTGGGGATCAGATCGGGAATATCGGTATCTGTCAGGAACGGCACCCGGAAAATCGAACCCATGGTGGATCGGACCGTTTTGGGGTTGTAGATATCCACGCAGCCGCTTCCCATAAAGATGCCGTCCACGCCGGCACCTTCGCCGGTACGGAATATGGTTCCCAGATTGCCGGGATCGCGGATGTCCTCAAGGATGATATAAAGCGGCGGTTTCTTGTGGGTGTTATCCAAAAAACCGGAAAGCTCGCGGTGATACTGTTTTATTACACAAAGGATCCCCTGTGGCGTCTTGGTATCGGAGATTTTGCGGAATACTTCGTTGCTTACGGTTTCATATTTTAAGGAAGTTAGCTTGTCCTGCGCTTCGTGCTGCCGGTGTTTGACCAGATAATCCTCGCTGATATAGATTTCCTCGATCATATCTACGGGCGCTTCGATAAACATCCGGCTGCCTTCGATGATAAAGACTGCCTGCTGGTTCCGGGCGCGGGCCTTTTCCTGAAGCTGGACAAGGTTTTTTATTCGGGGGTTAGTCGCACTGGTAATCATTGGGACAACAGCCTGCTGACTTCAAACTGGTAACTGTTGACCTCTTTCTGCATGGAAAGTGCTTCGGCAATGTCAAAATCCACAAACTCTCCGCGCTGATAACCCACGACGCGGTTTTGCTTGCCCTGACAGAGTATGTCCGTCGCATACGCGCCCATAATGGAAGCATAATAGCGGTCCTTACAGGTGGGGCTGCCGCCTCGCTGCATATAGCCCAGGATCGTCGCCCGGGTTTCCATGCCGGTAGCCGCCTCGATCCTTCTGGCCATGGAGGTGGAGTGGCCGATTCCTTCGGCATTGATGATAATATGATGGGTCTTGCCTTTTTTGCGGTTGCTGATGATATTGTCTATAATGACTTGCTCGTTATAGTTATATTTTCCGGGGATCAGGATGTCTTCGGCACCGTTGGCGATACCGCACCATAAAGCAATATAGCCGGCATTCCTCCCCATAACCTCGATGATGCTGCATCGTTCATGGGAGGAAGAGGTGTCGCGGACCTTGTCAATGGCCTGCATCGCGGTATTGACCGCCGTGTCAAAGCCGATCGTATATTCGCTACAGGCAATGTCCAGGTCGATCGTTCCGGGAATCCCGATGGTATTGATGCCTTGTTTCGACAGATCCAGGGCGCCGCGGTAGGAGCCGTCGCCGCCGATAATCACGAGGGCGTCAATCCCCTGCTTACGGCAGATTTCAGCGGCTCTTATCTGGCCTTCCAGCTCGCGGAACTCCGAGCTCCGGGCCGTTCCCAGCACGGTACCGCCCCGCTGAATGATTTCCGAGACATGATTTCTTTCCATTTCAAATATTTCTTCATTTAAGAGACCCTGAAACCCTTTTTTAATACCCATTACTTTGATGCCGCTGACGATTGCTTTCCTGGCAACCGCACGGATCGCCGCATTCATGCCCGGTGCGTCGCCGCCACTGGTCAGTACACCGATCTTTTTGATTGCATTAGCCATGTTTACTCCTGCTTTCTATGGTTAATCATAATTATGGTTGTTCATAATTATGGTTGTTCATAATTGTCAGAAGGTCATTAAGTAATTACGAAATACTGCCTACTGAACTGTTATGATTAATCGATAATATCCTTTTGGTCATGTACCATTCATTTTAGTTCATTTTTATCAGTTTTTCAATCCTTTTTGAAATCCCAGACAACTTTTATTTGAAATCCCAGACAACTTTTATTTGAAGTCCCAGACAACTTTTATATTGTCTTTCCCGAAATGAGCTGACAGTGAGGCCAGCAATTCCTTGTCCGCACACACGTTTTTGCCGGGCGGAAGCCTTTTGATCGCTTTTCCTTCTTCGACATAGATGATTACACTGTCGTTGCCGTCGGAAAAGGCCAGCAGCGACAATAGCTGCTCATTTTGTTTTTGATAGGATGCCATGTCGGGAAATTTGATCCACAGCTTCCGGGGCACCTCGTCAAACGCAACGATTCTCTCGCAGATCAGTTTGCCGTCCTTGTCTTCTTCCAGCGATACCCGGCCTTTGACAAAGATTTTGTTGTCCTCAGCAAGGGCATTGCTGTTTCTCTCGTAATCCTTGGGAAAAACAATCACCTCTACCGCCCCGACGAGGTCTTCCACCTGTAAAAAGGCCATGATCTTGTCATTTCTGGTGTATTTGATTTTCTTGTCGGCAATAATGCCGCCGATCACTGCCGTCTGACTGTCCCGGACCGCCGTCCCGCCGCTTTCTTCATCCAGATAAAAATCCGCCGTTTTATTGGTGATGCAGCTGCGCCACATGTCTTCGTATGCTTCCAGCGGATGGCCGCTGACATAGACACCCAGCACTTCCTTTTCAAAAGCCAGCTGCATTTCTTGGCTGTATTCGCCCACATCGGGCAGTTTTACCTCAAAATCCTGTTTCTGATCCTCCGCAGCGATGTCAAACAGGCTCAGCTGGCCGGCCATATTGCTCTTTTTATCGCGCTGGATATGGTCGGCGATCTGCACATAGGCGCTCATAAACTGCTTGCGGGTTCCCGGCAGGCTGTCAAAGGCCCCGGCCTTGATAAAGTTTTCAATCGCTTTCTTATTCATGTCCCGTTCCGCCATGCGGCTGATAAAATCTTTCAGGTTGGTAAACGGCCCTCTGGCACCTCGCTCCTCCACCAGGCTCCTGATCACCGGATGGCCGACATTTTTGATGGCCGTCAGGGCATAGCGGATCGACGATCTGTTGACAGAAAATCCGCCTTCGCCTTCATTCACGTCCGGCGGCAGGATGGAAATCCCCATATTCCGGCAGGTCATGATATATTCCGCCACTTTCCCCGGATGGTCGATGACAGAAGTCATCAGTGCCGCCATAAACTCGACCGGATAATAATGTTTCAGATAAGCGGTCTGATAAGAAACCACGGCATAGCAGGCCGCATGGGACTTGTTAAAAGCATATTTGGCAAAGTCCATCATGTTGTCGTAGATGCGAACCGCCACCGCCTCCTCAATCCCCTTGGCAATACAGCCGGGCACGTCTTCCTCCGGATTGCCGTAGACAAAATTGGCGCGTTCTTTTTCCATCACCGCCTGCTTCTTCTTGCTCATGGCGCGGCGGACCAGATCGCTGCGCCCTAACGTATAGCCGCCCAGATCACGCACGATCTGCATGACCTGTTCCTGATAGACGATGCAGCCGTAAGTGGGCTTGAGTATCGGCTCCAGCTGCGGGCAGGCATAAGTAATCGCCTGATGGCTGTTTTTGCCGCGGACATATTTGGGGATAAAATCCATCGGGCCGGGCCGGTACAGGGAAATCCCGGCGATGACATCCTCCAGGTTCTCGGGCTTCAGTTCCTTCATAAAGCTTTTCATGCCGCTGCTTTCCAACTGAAAAACCCCTTCTGTCCGTCCGCTGCCGATGGCAGCAAATACGGCCTTGTCATCAAAATCTATGGCATCGATATCCAGGTTTTTCCCGGTACTTTTGGCGATCATCTGCACGGCGTTCTGCAGCACCGTAAGTGTCCGCAGGCCCAGAAAGTCCATTTTCAGCAGGCCCAGTTCTTCAATCGTAGTCATGGGGAACTGCGTGGTAATCGCCCCTTCACTGCCGCGGGAAAGCGGAACGAACTCATCCGCCGGCCGACTGCAGATGACCACCCCGGCGGCATGGGTGGAGGTATGCCGGGGCAGGCCTTCCAGCCGCCGGCACATGGTAATCAGATGCTTTACCTGTTCGTCGCTCTCATATAATTTGCGGAACTCCGGGTTGATTTCCAAAGCCCGCTCCAGGGTAATATTCAATTCGTTGGGAACCATCTTGGCGATGGAATCCACATAGGCATAAGGCAGGTCCATGACCCTGCCCACGTCACGGATGACCCCCTTGGCCGCCATTGTGCCGAAGGTGGCGATCTGTACCACCCGGTCGGCCCCGTATTTCCGGCTGACATAGTCGATCACTTCTTCCCTGCGGATAAAGCAGAAGTCAATGTCGATATCCGGCATCGAGATCCGTTCCGGGTTCAGGAACCGCTCAAACAGCAGATTGTAGCGAATCGGATCAATATTGGTAATATCCAGGCAATAGGATACGATGCTCCCGGCCGCCGAACCCCGGCCCGGGCCGACGATAATATCATTCTCCTTGGCATATTTGATAAAATCCCAGACGATCAAGAAATAATCCACGAACCCCATCGAGCGGATGACATCCAGCTCAAACTCCAGACGTTCCCGCAACGAAAGCCCCGTATCGCCGGCAGGCGCGTCGATATCCTCGCCGTAACGCTTGCGCAGCCCGGTAAAACACAGTTCTTCTAAATAGGACGGGGCATCATAGCCTTCCGGTACCTCGTAACTGGGGAGCCTGGTTACGCCAAACTCAATCTCCACCTGGCAGCGGTCGGCAATCCGCTGGGTATTTTCCACGGCTTCCCAGGCGTAGGGAAACAACCCTTTCATTTCCGCTTCGCTCTTTACATAGAACTGGCCGCCTTCGTAGCGCATCCGGTCTTCATCTTCCAGCTTCTTACCTGTCTGGATGCACAGCAGGATGTCATGAGCACTCTCATCTTCCCGATAGGTGTAATGGACATCATTGGTGGCCACCAAAGGAATGTCCAGCTTTTTGCTCATCGTCTGCAAAGCGGTGTTGACGATTCTTTGCTCAGGCATGCCGTGATCCTGGAGTTCCAGAAAATAATTCCCTTCGCCGAAACAGTCAAGATACTTAAGCGCCGCTTTTTCTGCGGCATCGATCAGGTTTTTTTGGATATAACGCTGGACTTCTCCGGCAAGACAGGCCGACAGGGCAATGATGCCCTCATGATATTCCCGCAGCACTTCCATATCGACGCGGGGGCGGTAATAATAGCCTTCGGTGAAACCCTTGCTGACGATCTTCATCAGATTGGCATAACCGGTATTGGTTTCGGCCAGCAGGACCAGATGGTAATAGCGGTCCTCGCCGCCGGACAGTTCTTTGTCGTGGCGGGAGTTGGGGGCTACGTAGACTTCGCAGCCTAAGATCGGTTTGATTCCCTGGGCTTTAGCTTCCTTATAAAAATCAATGACACCGTGCATCACGCCGTGATCTGTGATGGCAGCGCTGTCCATTCCCAGTTCTTTTACCCGTTTCACATATTCTTTGATTTTGTTGGAACCGTCGAGCAGGCTGTATTCTGTATGTACGTGAAGGTGTGCGAAGGCCATGGGATTCTCCTTACTATCAAAATGCTTCCCGGAACCGCTTCTATGCTTTCAATGCTCATTTAATTCATTCAGATGTCGATTCTCTGCTTAATTTCATCGATACATTATATCATAGTCACCAAGCCAAAGCAACGATGAAGAGCCTGCCGTGGCAGCTTACAGACTTATCTTTTTAACACAAAAATGAGGGCCGTTCCTCTGACCCTCTAAGATATTAAATGTTTATTTGTTTATTATACATTTCAATTTTACAAAATAATCTTGCATATCCAGACACGTCATATTTTTCCTGATGATGCAAGTCGCCAATGACTTGGTCAAAAAAAGGTATTGCAACGTAGTCATATATATCAGGCATTTTTATCATAAAATCTTTTTTCAGTCCATCCCTTTCTGCTGTTACATCTTTGCTGGTGAGCCAGTCTTTGAGCATGTGTTGCCGCAATGTTTCAATACCGATATTAAACGCCAACAAAGAGTTGACCGAGCTATCTATATTCCCTTCGTGATTTATCGGTTTAATATCACGTACTGCACCACAAATACTGGATGCGATTATGTGGCGATCTCGTACTCCTTCCCGCCTCTGTGGGTTATATAAGTTGAATGGATTTATGTAAAAAAAGAATCTGTCCCTTATCCGGTTATTTAAACGGTCTTTAGTCTTTATTTTTTCAGCAGCTATCAGTTCTGCATCACCGACTATTTTCAGATTTTTGTCAAATGCAATAAACTCATTTATCGTTTTTTCTACAATAGGCCGAAAAAGCTGATTTTCAAAAGTATCTTCAAGGATTCCAATATTCATTCCCCTCTTACAGCGAAACTAATGGCCTTTGTTCGCTTCTCCTTTCTATTTTGTCACCAGAATCTGAAAAATCAATCGCATCAATTATATCCGATAATTCTTTGTCTGTAGGCTCCACTGGCACACAGCCCTTTAAGATTGCGTCAGCCACTTCTTTTAGCATAATCGGCATCGTCTCCTCCTTTCGCGCTATATATTAAATAAACATAGCTATCTAAACAATATATAAGATAGCCAACTAAAAAATTCTTTAACTTTGGTCTTTATGTATTTATTAATCATACTCTAAACAAATCGATAAGTCAACAATTTGCGCACAAACTACGTTTTAGGGCTACATAGTAAAGAATAAATGAACATTTTATGAACAAAATCCGAGGAAATCACGTAATTAATACATGTTTAAACGTCAACTCATTGTTCTTACAAGTTAATTATAGCATAAAAATAGTATTTATACAACATAAAACCTATCCGTCGATCACTGTAACAAAGAGGACTTTGTTGTAATGACATAACATGGGAGTCTGAACAGTTACCTGCGAACGCTTATGCACATAAATCGTCATCTCGCCCAAGATTCTTCTGTTCAGGCACTCAGGCAAGATGACGACAACCCTTCTAATAAATCACAGGTATTTCTTTAACATTTCCACCTTATCCACTTTTTCCCAAGGGAGATTCAGATCATTCCGGCCGAAATGCCCGTAAGCAGCTGTCTGTTTATAAATCGGCCGCCGCAGGTTCAGCATCTGGATGATCCCGGCCGGGCGCAGGTCAAAGTTCTCCCTGACAATTTCTACCAGTTTCTCGTCACTGACCTTGCCGGTGCCAAATGTCTCTACCATAACCGAGGTCGGACGTGCCACACCGATTGCATAGGACAGCTGGATCTCACATTTGTCCGCCAGTCCGGCGGCGACGATGTTCTTCGCCACGTAGCGTGCTGCATAGGCAGCGGAACGGTCTACTTTAGTGCAGTCTTTTCCGGAAAAAGCGCCGCCGCCATGACGGGCATAGCCGCCATAGGTATCCACGATAATCTTGCGTCCGGTCAGGCCGGCATCGCCGTGAGGCCCGCCGATGACAAAGCGGCCGGTAGGATTGATGAAATATTTGGTATCTTGGTCCAGTAAGGCCGTTGGCAGGACCGGGTCAAAGACATATTTCTTGATGTCTTCATGGATCTGCTCCTGGGTTACCTCTGCGTCGTGCTGGGTAGAGAGCACCACCGCCTCCAGGCGGAGCGGTTTCCCGTTTTCATCATATTCGACTGAAACCTGGCTCTTGCCGTCTGGACGCAGGTAGGGTAAAGTCCCGTCCTTGCGCACCTTAGTAAGCTGCAGTACCAGTTTATGTGCCAGTGAGATCGGATACGGCATGTATTCCTCGGTCTCATTCGTCGCATATCCGAACATCATTCCTTGGTCGCCTGCTCCGATTGCTTCTATCTCTTCTTCGCTCATTGCGGCTGTTTTGGCTTCCAGTGCTTTGTCCACACCCATGGCGATGTCGGAAGACTGCTCGTCGATGGCCACTAAAACGGCACAGGTATGGCCGTCGAATCCATATTCTGATTTGTTATATCCGATTTCCGTCACGGTGTCGCGGACGATTTTCTGGATATCCACATATGCTTTGGTGGTAATCTCGCCCATCACCACTACAAAGCCGGTGCAGGTCGCTGTTTCACAAGCCACTCTGCTCATTGGGTCCTTTTCCATCAATGCGTCCAGTACGGCATCAGAAATGGCATCGCACATCTTATCAGGATGTCCTTCCGTCACTGACTCTGAAGTAAATAGGTACTTGTCCATTCTTTTTCCTCCTTTGAATTCTAATATCTGAAACTTGTTTTTACTTTATAGGGTTTTTTACATTTACCCTATTAAGCAAAAAATCCGCTAGCTGTAAGCGGACCTGATACTCGATAATCAAATCCTCTTATTGCTCGAAGACCCTACAGGGTCACACTCGCTCAGGCAGGCACCTTCCAATACTGGGGTTGCCGTGGTTTCTTAGGTCCTATGTACCTCCACCACTCTGAATAAGAGACTCAATACAATATGGAATTCATTATCTGATAAAACAATAGCACTTGACCTGCCGCTTGTCAATCCTTTGTTGACATTTAACCGTAAAAAAACTATAATTTTTATATATGGCAAACGGGGGCATACGTATGAGACGATTAAGCACATCGGCACTGACGCCTGGGATGGTAGTCGCCGAAGATGTATATACTTACAACAATCAGCTGATTTTTCCCAAAGGCCTTATTCTGACCGATAAAGCCATTACTCGGATGGAATTTTATTCGATTCTTTATATCCGTGTTGAGGAAGACTCGGCCATACCGGAAGAAGCCGAAGCGGTCCCTTCTTATTCTGATAAACTGAAAGCCACGCCCCAGTTCAAACATTTTAAGAAGGTGTTCGAGGACGATATCGATAGCTTTAAAACTGCCATTAATGACGTGATCAGTAAAGGGGCGCCTCTGAATACCGACCGGCTTCTGTCACAGACTATGGACCTGATCAGCAATAATACGAGCTATGTGAATATCTTCGACATGCTTCACAACATGCGTCAATATGACGACAGCACCTATGTCCACTGTGTAAATGTTGCCTTGATCTGCAATGTCCTGGCCCGCTGGCTCAGGATGTCGGAGGCAGACATCAAGACCGCCACGATGTGCGGCCTCTTGCACGACATCGGCAAGCTGATGATTCCCGACGACATCATCAAAAAACCCGGCAAGCTGACTACGCAGGAATACCGTACCGTGCAAAAGCACTGCCAGGAAGGCTATAAGATCCTGGGGGCCACCTCCTTAGACATCCACATCAAGAACTCTGCCCTGATGCACCACGAACGCTGCGACGGCACCGGTTATCCTTATGGCCTCACCGGGGAACGTATTGATGCTTATGCCAAGATGGTTTCGATCGCCGATGTTTATGATGCCATGACTTCCGCCCGCATTTACCGCGGGCCCCTGTGTCCTTTCGTAGTGATTTCCGTTTTTGAAAACGAAGGCCTGCAAAAATATGACACCCATTTCATCATGACCTTTTTGGAGAATATCGTCAATACCTATCTGCTCAACCGCGTGAGGCTGAGCAACGGGATCGAGGGCGATATTATCTATATTAACCGCAATCATCTGTCGTCTCCCACCATTAAGTGCGGCAATCAGTATATTGATCTTTCTTCCCGGCCGGATATTCATATTGAGGAGATAATTTGATTCTCACAGCTTCAATCCTTTTAAGCTTTTCTTTGTCCTATAAATAACGGGAAAAATAATACAAATTCCGGATGATTTCAAGGAATATCGGCTTCCTGCCGCTCTGTGCCGTCAGTACGGATTTTATGGAATTCCGTATCATAACTTATCTGATAATAAATCCAGTCGCCAAGGATATTTATATCGCTGCAATCTTTGTCATTGCTCAGTACCGTTTTTTCCGTTCCGTCGGTTCGGATTTTATATAAGTTGCTTTTATAATCGTTACTCTCATCACCCTTATCCGAATAGTAAATCCAATCGCCTGATACATTGAATGCATACACCCATTCAGCAATCACCTTGGTTCTTTCACTTCCGTCGGTACGGATTTTATAGAGGTTATTGCCTACGCTGGAATTAATATAATAAATCCAGTCTCCATCCACGATAGGACAAAAACATATATCATCCGTTAAAAGTGTCTTGTCAGAACCATCAGTTTGGAACTTATAGAGAGGTCCGTCAGATCCGTTGATACTATTTTCTAGAGATATACAATAAATCCAATTATCGACAACATTGAGAAAATAATCTTCATTGCTGTTTAACAGGGTTTTCTCGGTTCCATCCGTACGGATTTTATATGTAGAACCGTCATACTTATACTCACCTTCCGCATAGGTACCATATGATAGGTAATAAATCCAACCGTCTATGACATTGATATATCTACATCGATCCTTACATAATACGGTTCTTTCTGAACCGTCCGTACGAATCTTAATCAGGCCACGATCCTCTCCATAAGCGTCATTATAATAAATCCAATCACCGACAACATTGATACTCGATAATCTAAATGCTTTATGAATCCGCTTTTTATATGTCCCGTCTTCACGCACCTTATAGATATTTTGACCTCCTTTTCCTATGTAATAAATCCATCCTCCTTGAATAGCTACGTGTCCGCCATTAGTGATATTGCCGGTAGTATTGCCGCGTTCATTTACAGGTTCATCGGGAATTCCGGCGGAGACGGACTGCACCCGATTTTCATGATTAAAATTATCAAGATCAGAGCAATGCATGTAATGTATTTATATTTTTTCACAAACTCATTCCTTTTCGGTTTTCCTTATCCTTATATAGTGAAACACTGAATTAAATCATTGTTTCCATAGACACATTCAGAAAATTGATAATAGTAAATCTGGCTGGCTTCAAGGAATATTGGCTTCCTGCCGCTCTGTGCCGTCAGTACGGATTTTATGGAATTTCGAATCATAACTTATTTTATAATAAATCCAGTCGCCAAGGATATTTATATAGCTGCAATCTTTGTCATTGCTCAGCACCGTTTTTTCCGTTCCATCGGTTCGGATTTTATATAAGTTGCTTTTATAATCGTTACTCGCATCACTCTTATCCGAATAGTAAATCCAATCGCCTGATACATTGAATGCATACACCTTTTCATCAATCACCTTGGTTCTTTCACTTCCGTCGGTACGGATTTTATAAAGTCTATAGTTATCATTTACATTTTCATAATATATCCAATCACCATCCACAATAGGGTCAATACATCTGTCTTCTGTCAGAAGTGTTTTGTCAGAACCATCAGTTTGGAACTTATAGAGAAATCCGTCAGATCCGGTGATACTATTTTCTAGAGATGTACAATAAATCCAATTATCGACAACATTGAGAAAATAATTTTCATTGCTGTTTAACAGGGTTTTCTCGGTTCCATCCGTACGGATTTTATATGTAGAATCGTCATACTTATACTCACCTTCCCCCACATAGGTACCACGTGATCGGTAATAAATCCAACCGTCTATGACATTGATATCTACACATTGATCCTTACATAATACGGTTCTTTCTGAACCGTCCGTACGAATCTTTATCAGGCCACAATCCTCTCCAAATCCGTCATCATAATAAATCCAATCACCGACAACATTGATATTCGATAATCCATATGCTTTATGAATCCGCTTTTTATATGCCCCGTCTTCACGTACTTTATAGATATTTTTTCCCATCTTTCCTATGTAATAAATCCATCCTCCTTGAATAGCTACGTGTCCGCCATTAGTGATATTGCCGGTAGTATTGCCGCGTTCATTTACAGGTTCATCGGGCGGAGACGGACTGCACCCGATTTTAATGATTAAAATTATCAAGATCAGAGCAATGCATGTAATGTATTTATATTTTTTCACAAACTCATTCCTTTCCGGTTTTCCTTTGTCCTTACTGATTAGTCATTGTTTCCATAGACACATTTAGAAAATTGATAATGGTAAATCTGGCTGGCTTCAAGGAATAGCTTTTATACTTTAACCATAATAATAGAAACAAAAGTCTTCTTCATTCTTTACTAGTGGAATCCAAGGTGATTAACGCAAAAACTGTATAACCGTTAGTATTAAGCCAGTCAGCTATAGATGCCTCTTGGGTTGCTGCAGTTGATGTATTAGTTTCATTATATATATAATATTTCCCGTTTTTATATTCTACAGCCACGTAATGCGATGATGTTCCATGCCAATACTTCATAATACTTACCGTGGATTTTTTTATACGTAAATCCGTATATTCCGGAAAATTGATCATATTTGTATCAATACCACTTTCTTCAAAGTATGTTTTGACTGTATTGGGATTGACTCCTCCTGCTCCGTTTAGTAATGTTCCTCCATTGGTCTCATAATAATTGATTATATCCTGTGGGAGTGCTGTCTGTCCCAAAATATTACATGCGTTATAGGTTGCTATCCAGCCGCAGCCGTTGTATGCTCCATTAAAATATCCCATCCACATTCCAGCCGCTGGTTGAGTAGTTCTACCCTGACCATTTATCATACCTGTAACGGATTGTTGGTTAGTATTATAATTTTTCGTCCTATAAGGATTCACCTCTTCCAAAACATCCGAAATAACACCTGAACCTCCCTCAATAATCTGCCATACAGCATCAGCAGCTGCGTCTATCCATCCATCAGAATTATCTCCTGTTCCACGCAGTGAATCAATCGCCTTATCTGCCATACCTATCCAGTCAGGCATAAGGCCACTGGGATCCACGTGCAGGATAGGGTCGTTATAACAGTAGGTGTACCAGTTACGGCCGTCACGGGCCGGATCTTCGGATATCATACGGCCTGTGTGGCTGTGGTAATATCTTGCCTGGGCATAATAGAGGCCGCTGACTCTGTCGGCCTGGTAACCGGTAAAGCCGAAGGGGTTATGGTGTGCTGATTTTCCGGTATTGCCGCCGGTATTTCGGCAATTCTGCGATCCATCAGCTAAGGGTACGGTTACGGTGGCTGCTCCGTTCCCTCCCGCCGTCAGGGGAACGCCGAATTCATCATAGGAAAACACTTCGTCCGGCCCGTCGCCGGTGAGGCGGATTGGCGAGCCCAGATGATCGGTCAGGTAAGCGAAGGAGGTCGCTCCTTCTGACAGGAGCAGTTCCCCTCCCCAGATATATCGGCTCGTTTCTTGCCCTTCGACAGCTAACAGGTCGTGGTATGGTTTGGTCAGATCCAAGAGGAACCGGGTCTCCTGCTCCGTTCCTGGCAGGCCGCTCCCGGAAGCGGGCATCGCTTCTTTTTGCTTGACTCGTTTCAGGAAGCCGTTATAAGTATATTCTACCCTGCTGCCGTCGGCGGCGAGCGCCTGAGCGAGGCATCCGGCAGCGTCAAAGCTATACTGTTTCTCCGGCAGGCCGTTTTGCAGGATCTGGGTCAGGTTGCCGCAGGGGTCATAGCGGTATTCCGTCTGATCCGCTCCAGACTGGGTACGGATCAGCCGGTTGCGGGCATCATAGAGGTAAGCCGTTTCTTTTCCGTTTATTAGGCTATAGGTACGGTTGTTTCGGCTGTCGTATCCGTAGCGTCGGATTCCGTTCTCTGTCCCGTGGTCGGCCTGGACCAGGCGACCGGCAAGGTCATAGGTATAGCGGGAACTTAAGCATGAATGTACAGCCGGATCCGGTATTGCATTCTGATACCGGTCGATTCCGGTGATGCGACCGGAGGGATCATAGGTATAGCGGTAGCGGTCCAGAAGCTGGCCATCCTTTTGATGACTCAGTTCGGCAATTCGGCCCAGGGGATCCCGGAGCCAGCCGGTGACGGTTTGATCCGGAAGGATACGTTCCCGGAGGTTTCCTGTCTCGTCATAGGCATAGCGGGTGATCCCGGACTCCGACTGTACTTCAGCCAGTTTTCCGGTTTCGTGATAGCGGTAATCCACTCTGCTGCCGTCGGGGTAGACAGTGGCGATACGGCGGGAGAGAGCATCCCACTCATAGCGGACGGTGCGGCCTTCATGGTCGGTAACAGCCTGGGTACGGCCCAGAAGGTCGCTTTCAATGGCGGTGGTTCCCAGCCAGTCGCGGAGCTCGCGCAGACGGCGCAACGGGGTGTAGCTTAATTCTACGGTGCGGCCGTCGGCGTAGAGAACACGGGAAAGACCGCCGGCAGTATCATATTCATAGCAGGTTTCCAAGCCATCTTCAGCGATCCGGGAGCGGCAGTTCCCTTCCCCGTCATACTTAAAATAAGTAATTTCGCCGGTAGGACGGATGTATCTTGTCACCTGGCCGCAGCGGTTATGTTCCCATGTGGTGACCTGTCCGTCTTGATCCATGCCGGTCAGACGGCCGACAAGATCATAAGAATACCGGACAGAATGGCCCAACGGGTCGGTAATCCCAAGCAGATGGCCGGCGGAAGAATAGTCATAGGAAGTAACCGCTTCATTTTCATCAGTAACGGAAAGGATATTTCCAAGAGGGTCATAAGTAAACCGGCGGATATCACCCAGCGGGTTGGTGACAGCGGTGACCCGGTCCATGACGTCATAGGTATATTCTGTGGTATTTCCTTGGCTGTCAGTGACATGGGTAAGGTTGCCGCAGCTGTCATAACGATAAGATTCTGTTCCGGCGTCAGGCCGGCTGACCGCGTCCAGCTGCCCGTCAGGGCGGTAGCGGTAAGTCCGCTTCCGCCCGGCCGGATCCGTGACAGCCGACAGGCGGCCGCAGGCATCATAATCGTAGGCGGTTTTATTGCCCATAGGGTCGGTATAGGTCTCCATCTGCCGTGACAGATTGTAGGTCATATGGGTCGTGCCGCCCTGAGGGTCAATGACTTTGATCAGATTGGAAACAGCATCATAGAAAAAGTAAGTTACGGCTCCATCAGCCTCATGGACCTCCTGACGGCGGTTCAGGCTGTCGTACCGGATCTCCGTCCTGCCCCCGAGCGGGGCGATGATGGCGGTGACATTGCCGTTGGGGTCATGTTCAAAGCGGGTAACCTGTCCTTCCTGATCCGTAATCGAGTTCAGGCGGTTATGCCGGTCATATCCGTACTGGAGACTGTGCCCCATAGCATCGGTGACGGTAGCGAGGTTCCACATGCAGTCGTAGGCAAGACGGGTAACTCCGCCCCCGGGAGCCGTGATTTCCGCCGGTTTTCCCAGAGCATTGTATTGGTAGAAGGTTACCCCGCCGTTATAGTCGCTCACTTGAATCAGACGGCCCATAAGGTCATATTCATAAACCCGGCTGTTTCCTTCGGCATTGACCGTCCGGGTGATGTCTCCCTTTTTATTGTATTCAAACAGCGTCCGGCGCCCGCACGGATCGACGGTCCGGATCACACGGTTCAGGCTATCATATTCGTAACAGGTAGTGCTGCCGCTCGGTCCGGTAACGGCAAGGACGTTGCCTTTTTCATCGTAAGACAGGGCAACGGTATGGCCGTCCGGATCATACAGAACCGAAGGTCGCCCCTGCTCATAGCTTATTTTCCGCTGCCGTTCCATAGGGTCGCATATCCCGATGAGATTCCCGGCTGTGTCATATTCATAGCGGTGCAAGCCTCCGTCCGCCTGGCTGCGGGAGATGATATGTCCCTGGCTGTCATAGGTGAAGCGGGTTTTCTGGTTCAGGGAATCGCAAAGCTCGGTAAGATTGCCGCTTCTGTCATAGCGGCAGCTAGTGCGGTTGCCATTGCGGTCGGTATATAAGGTTTTTCGATTCTTGCTATTGTAGGACACGGCTTCTTCCCATAAGGGTCTGCCGTCCTGACTGGTATATATGGTTTTAACCAGGCGTTTCTGTTCGTCATGAAGATAGCGGATCTGATTGCCATTCTGCTCGGTGAGCAGGACGGACTGTTCCCGGTCCTGGTATTGGAAAGTCATCCGGCCCTGGTCGGGGAAGGTCTGGCAGAGAGTTCGCCCCCGGCGGTCATAGCGGTTGATGACGGCGGCGTTGCCTTCCGCGTCAGTGACTTGCTCCAGCTTGCCCTGCCGGTCGTATGTATAGGAAGTAACGCCGCCGGACAAGGAAGTGACGGTGCCGAGAAATCCTTCTTTACAAGCATAACGGACAGTCCTGCCGGTCTGGTCGGCTATTGTTTCCAGATAGCCTTGGCCGTCGTAGGTAAAAAACAGAGAGCTGCCGCTGTCTTCCAGGATCCGGTTAATTCGCCGGGAATCGGCTGGCTGTTCTTGACCGTCTTCGGTCAAAGAAAGAGGAGCAAGGCTCTCATAATAAAAGGTAAGGCCGCTGCCATATTGATTCTCCTGCCGAATCAGAGTTCCTGCACCGTCAAACAGGCAGACGGAACGGTCATAAGCCATGTAGCGGAACCCCTCGGCAGTTTTTTCCAGCTTGCTGCCGCAGAACCGGAACGGGATGAAATCACCGCTTTCGGAGAGCCGAAAAATATCTTCCCGGCCGTCCTCCAATATGACCCGGACCTGGCCGCGTTCCTGGTTTTCTTCCACATAAATCTCATAGTTATGGTTCCAGCCGGAACCGAGGCTGCCCTTCCGTTTGCCGATCGAATTATAAAAGCGCCGGAAGGAGAGCGGATAGCGGCCTGATAAGCAGATATCCTCTTTTCGGTAGATAAAATTGCCGGTCGTCAGGTTTACCGGGTCTTTGCTGAAAGCGGCACTGAAACTTTCGATTCCTATCACGGCGTTCTTAAGATTCTCCATGGCCTCATAGGTTTCCAAGGTGGTGGCTTCAATATCGACCCGGCATTTCTCCAGCTCTGCAGACATGACTTCATAATCACCGTTCAAGCCATACGGGATCAGGCCGGCAATTTCATCGACCAACCCGATGCAGGTCTGAGTGATGTCAATAGATTCCTGTATCTTTTCGGACATCTGGGTGTCGTAATAGGGAAGATCAACAAGAAATTTATTAAGACCCAGGCTGAGTTTTGTTTTCATGGCCTCAAATTCCTCTGTCCCATGCCCGTTGAGCAATGCCTGAAGTGCGTCGATGTCAGCAAGCAAATCCGCATCTCTTGCTTCCGAAGCGATTTCATTGTAAGTAGACTTAAGGTTATCCAAATCTTCCTGTATGTTTTCATGAACCGTGACTGCCGTGTCCATCAGCTTGATACCGTTTCTCAGCAGCTCTTCGACGGCATTCTTTTCAAATTCCCGGGTTTTATCCAATGTACTCATTTCAATCCTCCCTTTACTTGGTGGTGGCTATTGATGCTTACCTGAGACGTAGACTTTTTATTATCCAGTTTCTCAAATTCATCTGTAGCCTTTTGAACCAAGGCTGCGAGCTGCTGATAGACATCGGCAACCTTGGTGGCAAGTTCCTGATCTTTAAGCAGATGCTCTTTGAGCTTATCGACGGCATCGCCGGCGGACAGGGCCAACAGGGCATGCATCTCCAGATAGGCGGCATCAACGGTATCCTTCAAACTCACTTCCGCAACCTGACTAATCTGATCGGTCGCATTTTGTGTGGCGGTATAATTTATTCCTAAGTTTGCATTTCCCATTCTTTTCTCGTGCTCCTCTGCTGTTTTCTTTCGTATTCCACCATGCCGTTTTACGGCATGGACATTCATATGGTATCCAGATTATTCACCGTTGCGACAAAGCTCTGAATCTCTTGCTCAATCAGGGCAAACTGTGTTTCCACGCAGGGCATAATATACATTTCTAATTCATCCAGCACCTCGTATATATAACCGCAGGTTTGTTCGGCATAAAAATTACCTTCAGCCATTAGATCATTAAACTGATAATACATATCATCAATGGTCTCTACTTCCAGCTGATGCGTTGCGATGAGTTTTTCCAATACCGAATTGATTTCACTATCTTCTAAATTAATATAGTCTGCCATATATCCTCCTTATGGTTGCATACTGCTCAGAGTTGCAAGAAGCTTGGATTTGTCTTCTTCAAGTTTGTCTATATAGTTATTTAGTTTGCTTATCTGTCCGTTCACAGCATGAGCGGCAGTTGCCGCGCCGCCGCCGATTATGGTCATCTGATTGGTCTCTTCCTTAAAATCGACTTGCAGGGTCTCCGCAATATTGCCGCGGAACATCCCCTGAACAACGATGTCTGATGTGATGTCGCTGGCCATACAGGATATAAAGGTATTGTGCCATGTATCCCTTTCAGCTCTCAGACTGTCTCTTGACACATTTAATGACAAGATCTGAAGTTCTGCTTTTCTTTTTAATTTGTCAATTTCCTGAATCCTCTTATTTATCCCCTCAATCAAGTGCATTGATATTATATTCATATATCCCCTCCTTTTGCTGTTGTTTTCATTAGTACCCGAAAAACGCTGGTGTGATATATCATAACAAATCTAAGCAAAAAAATCTTTAACTATCCAAAAATAGACATTTTAAATCCAAAATTTGCAAGGAGCTTTCAAACTAAAAAGAAAAACGGGCTGTCGCCCGTTTTGGTCTCTCGCCCGTTTTGGTCTATCAGCCCGTTTTTAACTTGAATTTCTGTAAGTCTCTTTCGGTATTCACTTTTTCTATCTGGGCACCCAGCAGCTGGAGCTTCAGGTGAAAATCTTCATATCCCCGCTCGATATACTTGATGTCGTCTACCGTAGTGGTCCCTTCCGCAGCCAGGCCGGCAATCACCAGTGCCGCTCCGGCACGGAGGTCAGGGACGGTGATGCTGGCCCCGGTATATTTGGACACGCCGTCGATAATGGCTGTGTTTCCTTCTACTTTGATGTTTGCACCCATCCGTATCAACTCGTCCACGTACTTAAACCGGTTTTCAAAGATGCTTTCCGTCACGATACTGGTTCCCTGGGACAGAGCCAAGGCTACGGATATCTGGGGCTGCATATCTGTTGGAAAACCCGGATAGGGCAAAGTCTTGACATGGGTATGATGCAGGGGCTTGGAGGAAACTACCCGCACCGCATCGTCGGATTCCTCCACTTCGCAGCCGATCTCCATGAGCTTGGCGCTGATTGATTCCAGATGCTTGGGAATCACGTTCTTTACGGTGACATCTCCTTTGGTCACGGCACCCGCAAACATAAAGGTTCCGGCTTCAATCTGATCCGGGATAATGGCATATTCCGTTCCGTGCAGCCGGGGAACGCCTTTGATCTTGATGACATCGGTACCGGCACCCTTGATATTGGCCCCGCAGCTGTTTAAGAAACTGGCGAGATCGACCACATGCGGTTCTTTGGCCGCGTTTTCTATCGTTGTCTGCCCTTCCGCCATGACAGCCGCCAGCATGATGTTGATGGTGGCTCCGACGGAAACCACGTCCATGTAAATATGGTTCCCTCTGATCTGTTCGGCTTCGGTCACGATCAAGGCGTGTTCAATCTTTACGTTTACGCCTAAAGCACGAAACCCCTTGATATGCTGGTCGATGGGGCGCAGCCCGATGTTGCAGCCACCCGGCAGGGCAACCACCGCTTTCTTGTATTTACCCGTCAGTGCTCCCAGCAAATAGTAGGAAGCCCTTATTTTCTTGATATAATCCTCTTCTATTACAACATCGTGGATTCCTTTGGGATTTATTCTTACCGTATGTCTGTCAATGCGGTCAATAACGACACCGATGCTTTCCATCGCCTGCATGAGCACATTGGTATCACGCACATCCGGTACATTTTCAACTAGTACGGTCTCATCCGTCATAATAGCCGCCGCAAGGATTGCCAGTGCCGCGTTCTTGGCTCCGCCGATCTCTACCTCGCCTACTAAAGGATTGCCACCTCGAATTGCATATTGTTCCATGGTGTACCTCTAACAGTTTTAAACTATTTATTCATTATAACATATTTTTAAATTTTGTAAACTTCAATTTCCTATCTGAACATCAGCCGATTTGATAACAGTTCAGCCATAGCTATTCCATGAGCTGATATACAGATGAACTATTACATTACTGTTCAGACCCGCCGCAGTGTATCATGAGGTGTTTTGCGCTCAATTACCGGTTTAGTCCAGATATTTCAAGGGGTTGACCTGGCCCCCTCCGATCAGTATCTCAAAATGCAGGTGCGGGCCGGAACTGATGCCGGTATTGCCGCTTAAGGCAATCTTTTGTCCTTGCGTCACGGTCTGTCCGTTGGAAACCAATAGCTTGCTCAGATGGGCATATCTGGTCTGACGCCCGTCGGCATGATTGACATAAATCACGTAACCGTAGCCGCTTCCCCAGCCGGCCTTGGTCACCGTGCCTGCCGCCGATGCCGTTATCGCCGTTCCCACCGGCGTCGCCCAGTCCACGCCCCGGTGATAGGTGCTGGCGCCTCTGGTAGGGGCCTTCCTGCTGCCAAAGCCGGAGGAAAGCCTCCCGCCCATAAGCGGCTTAAGATAAATAGGCGGTATTTTTGTTCCCCGCTCGACGATCTTGGGAACCGCTTCATACGTGATTTCTTCTTTTATGATTTCCCGGCTTACTTCCTTATTATTATGGTATGACGTAAGCGCCACGATCTTCCGGTGCCCGGCGGACGGTTCCTGCAATGTCACGGTCTGGTAGGTATACCAGTCATCATTATCGATATAAATGACTTCCTCTTCATAGTCTTCCTCAATGTACCGCTCTTCCTGTCGCTCAATGGTAATTTCGGGTTCCGGAACCGTGATGATCAGCCCGTCGCCGATGCGGATAATGGAGTTTTCATTTTCAAGGGTTTCATTCATTTCAATGATTTTTTCCATGGGTATATTCGTTTTCAGGGAGATCCCGGACAGGGTATCGCCTTCTATCACTTCATAAATTTCGTTTTTTTCTTCTTCTTTGGTAATTTCGGCAATCGCCAGATTCACATCAGTAAGCTCATCTTTCGACAAATAAGCTTCCACTACTTCAACAGTATCCCCAAAATTAATGGAAATTAACCCATTGTCATAATCTTCAAAATCTTTTTCCACCGCCGGTTCAACGGAGGCAAAAATCTCATCCACTACGTAATCGATTCCGGCGGAAGTACTGACGGCTTCTGTTTCCGTTGCATTGATTTCTTCTTGAGCCAACACTTCGGAAGTCAAGACCGAAAGTTCTCTTTCCGCATCCAGGGAAAGCTCAACATGATATTTTTTCTCATCATCATATTGGTTGATAGCGGCTTGGAGTAAAATAAGAACCTCTTCTTTGCTGGAGAGGTTTACCATGAATTCATTGATTTTAACTGTATAGGAACGGTGCATGGTCTGATGTCTGCTACTGTCAAGTACATTGACCATATTGTTAAGCACCAGTTCCGGATCATCGACCTTGCCCCATAAGACCTCGCTGCCTTCCATCGTTATCTCGCTGTCCACAAATACCAGCTCGGTGCTGGCCGCAGCAATCTTCCGCCGGGCTTCTTTCAGGATACCAGCGACTTCTTCCTGAGTTGCTACCATGCCGACATGGATTCCGTTCAGAAAAACTGAAAAGGTATTGTCGCCCGACAATTCAAACGGCGTATAGACCGGCAGAAAGAAAATATGAATGACAATTGCCAGTATGGCAATCTCAATCCCCCTGATTCTTAGCCGTTTATAACTTTGGGTTATATATTTCATAGATGCCTGATACTCCGTCGCCCTGATTTTGTAACAAATTCGTAACAAACTAATTTTAACAGCAATTTTTATGGTTGTAAAGATAAAAATGCCGTAAAATAAAAATGTACAAATAAACCGTTACTGTTCAGACGTTCAGACTCCAATGTTATGTCATTAGGTTCTTAACGTAAATGACTGGTTTTTATTTGCTAGTTTTTAATTTCACTTTTTGACACTATATCCGAAAGTTCCGATCTCTTCTCCCAAGGAAAAATAGGTTCCATGGGAATAGACGATGGGATCGGCCTTTTCTAAATGAAATTGGTGTTTCTCATCCATATAGGCTTCATCGGCATGGACTGCCACGATTTCCGCCATATACATGTCATGGGTTCCCAGACGGTGTACCGACTTCACTACACATTCGAGGTTGACAGGGCTTTCGGCTATTAAGGGCGGCCTAATGAAATCGGCCGGGCTGGCCGTGAGATTCATGGCTTTCCACTTATCTTCATTCTTGCCGCTCCGAACCCCGCAGTAATCGGTTGCGTAGGCCAGTTCCTTTGTGGTCAGATTAATAACAAACTCTCCTGTTTCTTCCAGCATCTGGTGTGAATGCCGCTCCGGCCGCACCGAAATGGATACCATGGGCGGATCGCTGCAAATGGTTCCGGTCCAGGCTACGGTAAATACATTGGGCGGACCCTCCGTACCACAGACCGATATAAGCACGACAGGCAAGGGATAAAGCATATTGCCCGGCTTCCAGTTTATTTTCGTCATCTTACACCCCGTGCATTTCGCAAGTCAAACCTACAGAACTCCGACAACCTGTAAGATCGTCAATCCCAGATTACCGATACCGGCAACCAGAGAAACAATAATAAGTGCTAAAAACAATTTGTTCATGCTGGAAGATTTACTTTGTTCTGCCAGCAGCTCTTTGGTCTGCTTGCCCAGTTCCTCTGTTACTGCCGCCTGAACATTGCGGTAAACCTTTATATTCTCCTTATGGACGATTTCTTCCACCGATCCGTTGTTATCCGTAAAAGATTTCTGGATATCTGCCATTGCCTGACTGCTTTCGGTGAACGTCTTCTGGATCTCCTCCACAGCCTGGCTGCTGCCGGTAACCGTTCTCTGGATTTCCTCGATGATATCCTTATTGCCTGTTACCGCTTTCTGCGTTTCTTCTATAATAAACTTCTGATCAAAAAGCGCTCCCTGCAGCTGCTGCTGCTCTCTTTGATAATCAGCGAGCCGCTCCTGAAGCTCCGCCAGCTTGATGAACATCTCGTCATTGCCGCCGGATGATGCCTGTATTCCGCTGATTCGGGCAATGCATTCGCCTATTAAGCGGTCGATCCGGTCTGCTGTTTCTGTTAAGTCATTTTGAATCATTTCCTGAACTGTACGGGCGTCTTTGGACAGTTCCTGTACCAACTGCGCACTTTCTTCATTTTTTACGTTAAGGTTACGCATTTCCTGCATGCAAAGTTCATATTGCTCCATCTGCTTCTGCATGCGCTCCGCCTGAATCTTGATCCGCTTCATCTCTGCTGCCTCGGCCTCAGAATTCGCTCGTATCCCATCCTGGCCATTAATCTTCTGTGCAATCTTATCAACAAAACTGTCCATTAACTTTCCTCCAACCATTTTTAGCCGCTCCTAACATACCAATCACTGTGAATAATACTTATAATATCATCTTTTTCCCTATTATTCAACGTTTCTTTACGATATTGCACAAATATCGCAAGGGGTTAAAAAGATATCCTGGGATGGGATGTTCCGGTAGCTCCTAATAAATATAGTATGTCACAATTATGCAAGTTAGAATGCACGTCACTTCTCATTAGCAAGGAATCTTTTAATATTTTGTCTTATGAATATTAAATATATTTTTACATGACGTTCATATTTTATACATAATCCGTTGTTATACTTAAAGCATCTTCTGAACTACGGTACGCGATATTATTACACATAATATTTTTTTCATAATGGCCTCGATGTAGCAATACATCGAGGCACTCCTCATTTTGGGGGAATTCTGTTTTGGAGAATTCTGTTTTAGGGGAATTTGTATCAGTGAATATAATCATTCGCCGTTTTCAATTTTGAGGATTTCATTATTAAGCGACAGCATTTTACTGTCGAGTTCAGAAACCATCTTCGCACATTCGGCAAGTTCTTCTTGAAAGTGCGCTGGCGCATTGCCTTCGAATTTATAGTGGATCTTATGTTCCAGGCTTGCCCAGAAGTCCATGGCTACCGTCCGGATCTGAATCTCTACTTTAGTATCTACGATACGGTCTGATAGATATACCGGCACGGAAACCAGCATATGGTAGCTTTTATAACCGCTCTCCTTAGGCTGCACGATATAATCCTTTACCCCCAGAACCCTGATATCGGTCTGATGGCTAATCATCTCCGCAATCTGGTAAATATCCGAGGTAAAAGAGCATATCACCCTGATTCCGGCAATATCATTTACGTGCTGTACCATATTCTTAATCGTAGACTCATATCCGTTTCGTTTCAGTTTCTTGACAATGCTTTCGGAAGTTTTGATTCTTGATTTAATATGTTCGATAGGGTTATATCGGTGTACATGCTGAAATTCATCATTTAAAATTTCTAATTTCATATAAATCTGTTTCAAAGCCGCATTGTAAATCAGAATGACCTCTTTCCAATTATCAACATCACTGTCTCTTTCAATTCTTAATTCCATATCATCCATCCTGTTAACTATTATTAATATAAGAACGTTACTATTATATCATACTTTCCATTTTAAATGTACACTTTATACAATAAGTTAATTGTTTTTTTATTTTTATTGTATGATTTGCCGTAATTTGTGTTTTTAACGCACCGCATTACTATATATATGATTTGATCCATCGAAAAATTCATCCGCTTTCATAAAAGTTAAATCAATTATACTGGAAAGCCAATTTGCTCTTTGCTATCAGCTGAATGGGCTAAGCGGTCATCGTCATATTGCCCGGGCAATATGACGATTCGGTATTCCAACTGGGGCCTTCTTGACTATGCCAGGGGCGATCGTTATAATTGAATAAAAAAGGACGATCTGATTATGTTTCGGCTATGGGGTAAAATTTTTAAAGAAAACCGCTTACTTAAAGATACGGTAATCTGCAATTCCTGTGATGATACCAGGACACATAAGATATTTCAGGCATTGGAAAGTATATGTTATGAATTTGACCTGGGTAAGCCGTTATGGCTGGAATCCACAATAGCCGATTTTAAACGGCATAATAAGACACGCTTTTCACAGGACAATTTTATCGAAGCTGTTGATTTTGACTATCTGGAAATTCAGATACTGGAAGAAGATTAAGGGAAACGCTGATTTTAATCAGGGTTTCCCTTAGATTTAGCGGAAACGGTATGAATAATAATCTTGACACCGTACATAATATAATGTAGTATTGTTTTATGCAACATGTAGTTATGATAACCACGTATTATGTCCGCATTATATTAGGAGGTGTCTATGCAAATTACTATACGCGAGCCAGGAAGTGCTATTACACATTTTATCGGAATGATATTGGCCATGCTGGCATCCATGCCACTGCTGGTGAAAGCGGCCGGATCAACCGACACTACGGTGCCGCTTGCGCTTTCTATTTTTACATTTACCATGGTATTGCTTTACGGTGCCAGTACTGCATATCATTCTATTTCTGTTTCGAACCGGATCATCCTGCTCTTTAAAAAGATCGATCACATGATGATCTTTGTTCTGATCGCCGGCTCCTATACCCCAGTTTGCCTTACCGTACTGGACGAGCGCATCGGATATCCGCTGCTGGCTGTCGTATGGGGCATTGCGATCGCCGGAATGGTAGTAAAGGCGATCTGGGTCAATTGCCCGAAATGGTTTTCTTCAGTTCTCTATATTGCCATGGGCTGGGTATGCGTCGCCGTCTTTGAACCCCTTTGCCGCACGCTTTCCGTTCCTGCCCTTTTATGGCTTGCGGCCGGCGGGGTCATTTACACCGTCGGGGGCGTTATTTATGCTTTAAAGCTGCGTGTATTTAATCGAAAACACGCACGTTTCGGTTCGCATGAAATCTTCCATTTGTTTGTTATCGGCGGAAGTGTCTGTCACTTTGTTTTTATGTTTGTGTATATTGCTTGATGGCTCGTCATTTTTAGCAGTTTATTTCAAATATCGTTAAGTTTTACAATTGTTAGGCTGTAATAAAGAGAAAAGTGTCAGTATCCTTCCGGATTCTTGCTCTGCCAGTTCCAAGAGTCCGCACACATTTCCCGGATTCCGTATTGGGCTTCCCAGTTCAGCTCCTTCTTCGCTTTTCCGGCATCGGAATAACAGGTTGCAATGTCGCCCGGGCGTCTTTCGGTGATGCGATAGGGGATATTCTTGCCCGTCGCTTTTTCGAAGTTGCTGACGATATCCAAAACACTGTAACCGGTACCAGTTCCCAGATTATATATGCACAACCCGGCATTTTCCATTATTTTATTAAGGGCCTTGACATGTCCTGTGGCCAGGTCGACGACATGGATATAATCTCGGACACCGGTTCCGTCGGGGGTGTCGTAATCATTGCCGAACACGCTCAGCTCTTTTAATTTTCCTACCGCAACCTGAGTAATATAGGGCATCAGATTATTGGGAATCCCATTGGGGTCTTCGCCGATCAGTCCGCTCTTATGTGCTCCGATCGGGTTAAAATATCTGAGCAGAATAATGTTCCACTCAGGGTCTGCTTTCTGGATATCGGATAGAATCTGTTCCAGCATGGATTTGGTCCATCCATAGGGATTGGTGCACTGTCCCTTGGGGCATTCTTCCGTAATCGGTATGATCGCGGGATCACCATAAACCGTTGCCGATGAAGAAAAAACCAGGTTTTTGACGTTATGGTTGCTCATGACCTCTACCAACGTCAAGGTTCCCGTAATGTTATTCTGATAATACTCCCAAGGCTTTGCCACCGATTCCCCTACCGACTTTAAGCCGGCAAAGTGGATACAGGCATCAAATTGTTCACGGGAAAAGATTTCTTCCAGTGCTTCCTTGTCCAAAATATCAGCTTTATAAAAGGTCACATCTTTTCCGGTAATCATCTTTACGCGTTCCAGGCTTTTTTCGCTGGAATTGCTGAGATTATCCAGCACTGCCACGTCATATCCGGCATTTTGCAGTTCTGCCACGGTATGGCTGCCGATGTAGCCGGCGCCGCCAGTCACTAATATCCTCATCTTGTTTCCTCCGCTTCTCTGTTTATATCTCTATTCGTGATGTTCTTCACGCTATGTTCTTCACGTCATGTTCTTCACGCCGTATTATAATATAATCCCGTTTTCCTTGCACAGTTCTCTTGCGCTTTCCACCGAGTCTATTCCGGTCCGGTTCTTGATCGGGGCAAACTCGCGGTTACGTACCACTTCAAAGGGAAGGCAGCTGTCGAGCTCATGGATCATATCCAGAACCAGCTGTTCATATTTATATCCGTTGGGCTTTTCCGGAGATATCTGATTCCCTGCTTCGTCCAGGCAGGCAATCTTTTTTTCCACCACATGCAAGGGCAGCTGTTTTTTGATAATCTCATCCAGGCTTTCGGTGTGAAAAAGATAATTCAGAATTACACCGAAGTTATATGCCGCTTCGCCTTTCTCGTCCTTAGCGTCCATTAATTCCGGCGTCAGGTCATAATATTCTACAATAGAAGGTTTGCCGTCCTCCAGGCAGATGCTTCCGACTTTCTCATCCGGGGCGTTTTTCCTCACCACCTTGGCTCCCGAAACACACTGCCGGGAAAGAACTGCGCCGATAAAACAAGGATCGGCGATTCTCTGCAGGACATTATCAACCGCAAAGACGTTCAGCCATTTTACGCCCTGTTCTGCCGCCTTCCGGGCGACACCCCATTTATGCATGGAGGAATACCAGCCGCCGTTTCCGTTCGGCGAGGTGGATATCTTCCCCTTTTCTTCCAGAAACACTTTCCCATTGTAGTCGGACGCCGGTGCCATATCCTGCATGAAAAATGTCACGCTTTCTTTCTGATAGCCAAAATATTCCTTCTGTTCAAAGAAGGACACGGTAGCCTTATGGTTTTTATCACTTGTCATTATGTATAGGGGGATCCAGGCGCCGGCACGGTTCACTACCTCAAGCAGGTTTTCTATGAGGCGCTGAAAGATAAAGACCGGCCTGGTGAGGCCGATGTCATAAACGCCTTTGGGCGCGTCAGAACCAAGACGGGTTCCCATGCCGCCGGCCAGCAGAACCGCCCCGACTGTCCCCGCTTTGATTGCCTGAAGCCCGATTTCCTCAAACTGGTTTTTGTTCGCTTCAATCTCATCGATTTCCATGGCTGCCAGAGGGGTAATCGTTCCCTTGCTTTCCATGACGGATTGCTGATTCAATGAATTCAATACTTCAAAATCGGTGTTTTCAATCTGTGTCAGTAATTCTGCCTGTCCGTTTTCATCCAGGCTGTCATAATATTGCATCAGATGCTGCTGGCTGTATTTTGCCAGTTTATTCCTTGCTTCAACTTCTCTCATGTGTCGGTCTGCTCCTTGCTTTGTGGTATTGCCTTATGGGCTGTTTCTCTACATTTAACCTTATTATATGACCTTTACCCAGCGGGCGCAAGATGCAAATTGTTTTGAATTTCATGCTTTTTGTTGGCAGATTTTCATTGGTTTACTTGAGGATACGATCAATAAAAGAATAAAAATTTCCGCCGATTATCGCTGTCACATCCTTTTCCGGCAGCCCGCGCTGCAAAAGCGCCGCCGTCAGCAAGATCATTTCGCTGTGGTTTTCCAGGCAGTTATTGTTTTCCACATTAAAACTGAGCCGGGGCTCGGCACGGCTGTAGGAATCACATAGGTCAAAACCATAGCCGACATGGCGGCTGCCTGTCAGTTTCACGATGTGCTCAACATGCCGGCATAGCATTTCCAGATGGTTGGACTTTTCCGCAGAACCGGCTATGCGGGCATGCCCGTTAATCCCTATGATTCCGCCTTTTTTACATAGGGACAGGATCTGTGGGTCGGTCAGGTTACGATAGCTGTCATATACGCTTCTGGCATTTGAGTGTGTCGCCAGGAACGGACGTACTGCTGCCTCCGCCAGCTGCTCAAAACCGTCGTCATTCAAGTGGCTGACATCGACAAAGCAGGACCGGTGTTCCAGCTCTCTGACAGCCTGAAGGCCGACATCGGAGAGCCCTCCTGGGATCGGCTTCTTTTCATTGGACCGGCAGCAGCCGGTCGCCAGCTGATTTCTCCGGCTCCAGGTAAGCGAGGCGCCCCGGATACCCAGCTCATAGAGAACCGGCAGCAGCCGCAGGTCGGTTCCGATACAGTCGAGCCCTTCCATATACAGGAGGATGCCGATTTTCCCATGCTGTCTGGCATATCGCAGCTCACGGCGGGTTTTTACCAGCATCACATCGTCGGAAGCAGCGGCAATATCTTCATACAGCACACTGATCTGATCCAAAGCATTCCTAAGGCCGCCTTCCGGAAGCACGCTGTCATCTACGTAAACGGATGAAATCAGGAGGGTTAGTCCGGCTTTCTTAAAATGATCCAGATAGTAGGTCCTGATTACCTCTTTTTCTCCCGCCTGATAACGAAGCAGAATCTCGCCGGCAAGGTCAAGATGGGCATCGACGACCGGGTTGTGGCGGTGGAGCTCTGTCGCTTGTTTTATGAATTTTTCTTTCACTTTCATAATGATATCTCCTCTGACATCTTCTCTGACGAAAAAGCTCTGCGTTACTGGGTAGTAGCGGCGTATGCATTTCGGCTAGGCTGTGAACAGTAAAAGCTCTGCTGGAAATCAGCCGACCGGCTTTAAATAATTCTATGCGGGCAACGACAGAGATGTTATAATATGGGCATGAATATTGCAAAAGGCAAATATATTTCTTCTATGTTGATTTTCGGCAGTATCGGGATCTTTGTCCGGATGCTTCCTTTTACTTCGGCGCAGATCGCCTTGGCACGGGGCATGACCGGCTGCGGATTTTTGTTGGCGCTCGTCCTTATCTTCCGCAAAAAGCTGTCACTGAAACGAATACGGGCGGATCTTGGGATTCTGGTTTTTTCGGGTATCGCTATCGGCATTAACTGGATCCTGCTTTTTCAGTCCTATCGGTTTACCAGTATTGCCAATGCCACCGTATGCTATTATTTTGCGCCGGTGATCGTCGTGGCTTTTTCGCCGCTTGTTTTAAAAGAAAGATTCAGTCTGGTCAAACTGATCTGTGTCGGGGCGGCGCTGACCGGCATCGTCCTGATTACCGGAACCGGCCGCTCCGGGGAGAATGACATGGCCGGCATCATCTGCGGGCTGGGAGCGGCGCTCTTTTATGCCTCGGTGATCTTCTTTAACAAGTTTTTCCGCCATGTGACCAATATGGAACGGACGATTATTCAGCTTGGGGTTTCAACAGCATCGCTTTTGCCCTATGTGCTTCTGACTTCTTCCTGGGAGGCCTTGCCGGTCACGCCGCAAAGTATTCTGATCCTGCTTATCATCGGGATCATACATACCGGGTTTGCTTATTTTTTATATTTTTCCGGGCTGAATGCCCTGAAAGGCCAGACGGCCGCTTTACTCAGCTATATTGACCCGCTGACGGCCATCCTTCTTTCTACGCTGCTTTTAAGGGAGCCGTTAAGCCTGTTGCAGATACTGGGAATTATTCTGATCCTTGGCGGTACTCTGATAAACGACCTAAAAAATAATCGCCCGTCGTAGCTTTTGCCTTACCGTAACGGGCGATTTAACTGTTTCCTTCATAATTGGCTGGCTGAAATAATTGGTTAGAAATAACGGGTAATATATTATTTTTCAGCTAAGACTATTTTGACGAGCTCTAGCGGTTCCACAATTACCCCGTCCTTATAAACGCGCATATTTCCGCCGGAAATCTCATCGATTAAAATCACTTCCCCATTGTTGCTTCCGAACTCCAGCTTAATATCATATAACTCGCAGCCATAATTGGCCAGTTCTTCCTTGACGATCTTGCTGATATTCTGGGTCTGGGTTTTCAGGGATTCATATTCCTCATTGGTCAGAATGCCGAGAATAGCCAAGGCATCCTTGGTAATCGGCGGGTCATCCCGTTCATCATCCTTCAGCGTGACTTCCACGAAGGCATCCATCTCTTGATTTTCTTTTGCATATTGGCCGTAGCGACGCAAAAAGCTCCCGACTGCCTTAAAACGGCAGATGACTTCGATACCCTTGCCAAATGTTGCTGCCGGCAGGACTTCCATGGTCTTTTCTTCGATATCGGAACTGATAAAATGAGTTTTCACTCCCTTGCTCTGCAGCAATTCAAAAAAATGGGTAGTCAGCCGCAGTCCGCCACGTCCCATCCCTTCGATGGTCAGGCCGACCGTATTGGCCCCGGGATCAAATACTCCGTCGGTTCCGGTTACATCGTCTTTAAATTTCAGCAGATAATTACCATTATCCAGCTGAAAAACTGTTTTCGTTTTTCCTTCATATACATGTTTCATTTCTGCGGCTCCTTTTCCTGTATTTTGACGTAATGATCCGGAAGGTTAATTACGGAACGGGAATATTTTATCACAGTCTTCCGGTATTCCGCAAGTTTTACTTGTATATTTTGTCATATATTTTAATATATTTGCAGCAGTTCAGCCTTCCACCGTTCCAGCAAGATTTTCCAGCTTTCTTTCCATATTTTTTACATGGCAATCGACGCATAAAAATGTTATGGTATCTTTAGCTCCCGTTGTGAAATTACAACCCTCAGTGAAACATCCCACAAAGTATACACATAACATTCACATTACATTCACATAGCATTCACAAAGAATACACATAGAATAAAGAAGGGGCGTGTGTCAATGCCAATAAAAAGAAAACATATCAAATATGTCATTGCGGTCTTGCTTATCGTAATTGTCCTTTTGACAGTGAACTTATTTATGGGAAGTTACTTTCCGCCGAATTCTAAAAAAACCCTATCCTATAATGACTTTATTGCTTATATGGACGAAAATCAGGTAGCGGAGGTCATAGCCGGGGAGAACGTGAGTTTCCTGGAGGTTCGTCTGACTGCTTCCGATACCCTTTATAAAGTGCCTAATCCACAGTCGCCGGCTATCTACGATCTGATTCTGGCTCATGACATTCCGCTGGTTTATGAGACTTCGAAGAGCGGTTCTGCTGTCCAGCTCCTGATATTGATACCGCTTCTGGGCATGGCAGTTTATTTTACCCTCAAAAAATCCAAGACTGCCCTTATCCGTAATGCTGCCAAAAATAAGTCGGCAGTTTCCCTGATGCTCAATGATGTCGCTGGCAATACCGAGGCAAAAGCCATGGTAGAAGACATGATTGCTTTTATCAAGGATCCCGATAAATATGTCAATGTCGGGGCGCATATGCCCCGGGGCATTCTCTTTTACGGCCCTCCGGGAACGGGGAAAACGTTGATGGCCAAAGCGATTGCCGGTGAAGCGGGTGTTCCCTTTTATGCCTGCAGCGGTTCTGATTTTATGCAGACTTATGTAGGCGTCGGAGCCAGCCGTGTCCGGGAGCTTTTTCAGACCGCCAAAAAATCGGAAAAAGCGGTTATCTTTATTGACGAGATCGATGCGATCGGGAAAAAAAGAGGCAAGCAGCCGGGAGCCAGCCATGACGAACGGGACCAGACCCTGAATGCGCTTCTGACCGAAATGTCCGGTTTTCATGAAAGGGACGGTGTCGTTGTCATAGCCGCCACCAACCGTCTGGATACCTTAGATGAAGCCCTAACCCGGCCGGGACGTTTTGACCGTCTGATCGAAATCGCCCTTCCCGATGTCAATGCCCGCCAAAAAATCCTGGAACTGCATGCCGCTTCCAAACCCTTAGATGAAACGGTAGACATGGAAGCCCTGGCCAAATCCACCGTCAGCTTCAGCGGTGCCATGCTGGAAAACCTGCTGAACGAAGCGGCCATTTTTGCTGCGAATGAAAATCAGGACAGGATCGCCCAGACGCACATCGACAAGGCCTTCTTTACCGTAATTGCCGGCGCTGAAAAATCCGATACCAGCTTTATATCCGAGCAGGACCGTAAGATCACCGCCTACCATGAGGCCGGACATGCCCTGCTGACACGCCTGCTCCTGCCCGATTCTTATATCTCCAAAGTGACTATCATCCCCAGTACCCGCGGGGCCGGCGGTTTTTCGCTGAGCATCCCCAAAGATACCCTGTATATGACCAAGCAGAAAATGCTGGCTAATATGAAGGTGCTGCTGGCTGGCCGGGCCAGCGAGGAAGTTATTTTCGGCCGCGACCAGATCACTACCGGAGCCGGCAATGATATTGAAAAAGTATCCGCCCACATGGTTGATTATATCTCAGCCTACGGCATGGATGACGAATTCGGTATTTTTAACAGCCGTCATCTCCAGCCCTCCCCTGACGCGGATCTGCTCACACTCTGCCGCAGTAAAATTAACGCTATTTATCAGGAAACCAAGGCCGAGGTGACGGAGAACCTGGTCAGCCTGCATCTTCTTGCCTCGGCGCTGTTGGAAAAAGAATCCTTGAGCGGCAGTGAAATTGACCAGATCCTGATTTGATAACTACTACTTAAGTAATATATTACAGAAATAAGGCTTTTATTGTCATTTTCTCTGTTTTCTGATTTCAATGTGTTACATTACTATGGATAGCTTAATAATATTATTTTTGCGGAGGTAGTTATGAAGAAAAAATTGTCTAGTATTCTTTTATGCATTTTGCTATGTATCATCATGGTAGCATGCGAAGCACCGCCGGATTATGTCGACCCAACAGCCGCGGCCACGGAAGAGACCGAACCGGAGCCCGAGCCGGAAGAAACACCGGTACCGGAAGAAACCGCAGCTCCTGATGAGGAACCGGAACAAGAGGAACAAGAAGAAGAGGAAGAAGCCGTTGTTACGGATTACAGCCCGAGTGATCTTTTATCGGACGATCTGTATAGTTTTCAGCTCCAGTTTAACAATGATGTTTTCCAGTTGCCGATACAATTTGCTGATTTTGAAAAGATGGGATGGGTATTTCAGGATGATGCCAGCATGACCTTGGAACCCTACCAATATCTGATCAGCGGCGGCTGGCGGAAAGACGACGGTACCCAGGTTTTTACCAGCATCATCAACTTTGCTCCTGATGTGATGCCGATCACCGAATGTGTCGTGACCGGTATCATTATTCATCAAAGAAATCTGGAAAACGGGGACGCCTTTTTTATGCCGCAGGGCATCCAGCTTGCGGTATCAACGGAAGATGAGCTCAGGGCGGCCTATGGCGAACCGACCGAAGTCATCGAAAGTGAATCCTATAATTATCTGGATTATATCCTGAACAGCGATCAGAATGTCGAATTCATGATAGAGGTCAAAACCGGTATCGTATCCGATATTGATATCGAAAACATGATTGAAACCGATGACACGGCTCAGGAATATGTTGCCGGTGATATTAATGAAGTGCCAGCGGTAGTCGGACAGTATGTCGCACCTTCAGAACTGGGCGACGACTTTGATGCCGCTACCATAGAACTGGAAGGCGATCTGTACACCTTTCCGGCACCGGTAGCCGAATTTGAAAAGAACGGCTGGGAGATTACCGATGCTCCTGACAGCTTCGTGGCACAAGACACGGGCTTTATCACCATAGAGAAAGATAATCAGTCTTTGTCTGCCTTTGTCCGTAATTATGGGGATAAGGAAACGATACCGTCCAATTGCTTTGTTTACTCACTCTCTGGCGGTGACAGCTTCGATATAACGATCCCCTGCGATATCACCTTTGGAATGTCGGATACGGAGTTAAAGAGTGTGTTGGATCAATCTGGCGCCGAATATGAGGTTCGGGAAGATTCATCATACAATCTCTATAACATTGAAGGCACATACGTAATTATAACCAGAGACGGCAAAGTCGATGACATAGAAATTAACAACATGCCAAAAGCCGCCGAGCTGTTTACTTCTTAAAATGCTTATAAGAGCGGGGGAGACCGGCAAGCCGGTCATGGATGTTTTCTACTGAAAAACAATTGAAATCCGGCTGTTGGCATGTGGTATAAAATGCCAACAGCCGGATCTGTGTTTTTACAGGAAAGCCTCCTGTTTATGTAGATACTTTTCTTTGGTCGCAAGTCCGCCTCGGATGTGCCTCTCTGATTTATTAACATCAAGTACTTTTCTTGCCTCTTTCGCCAGGGACGGATTAATCTGCATCAATCGGTCTGTAACATCTTTGTGTACGGTACTCTTGCTTATCCCAAACTGCTTTGCAGTCTGACGCACGGTCGCATTATTGTCAATAATATAATTAGCGATGTTCATTGCTCGCTCTTCAATATAATCCTTCAAAAAAGTCCCTCATCAACACATTTTTTACATTGTATGACGGGGGAGGATAGAATATGCTTTCTAGTACAGTAAGAGTTAAATAAGACTTTATGTATAAGCGCGGCAGTTAAGACTTTATATTATATGCTATCAGCATTTCGGTATATATTATTTCATTTTTATGCAGTATAATGGTTTTAAAGGCAATAGCCGATAAGATGGCCGATGAATATAAATGATGGTATTTAATTACGAGGTTACTATGGAAGTTTTTTTAATCGAACCCAGCTCCGCTTATGAATCAGCTTTTATGGACATGCTGAAGGAGTTTAAAGACTCGGGAGGACCTATCCCGTTTGTTATGCATTTTGGCAAAAATAATTTTCAGGATATCCTGCAGGCAGCCATTGATAATGCAAGCGGAAAAAATGTTACCGAAAATATGGAACCGTCTACAACATGGTGGCTTGCCGATGAGTCGGCAAACTTGTATGGAATCGTTAATATCCGGCACCGCCTGAATACCTATTTAGAAAACTATGGCGGGCACATCGGCTATGGGATACGGCCTAGCGAGCGAAATAAAGGCTATGCTAAAAAACTGCTGTCGCTTGCCTTACAAAAAAGCAAGGCAATGGGATTAAAACGCGTGCTGGTCACCTGTGAAAAGAGAAACCTTGCCAGTGAAAAGGTCATAAAAGCAAACAGTGGCTTCCTTGAAGACGAACGTGTGTATAACGGAATGACCATGCGGCGATATTGGATCAATCTTGATGACGGGACTTCCCATTCTTATTCAGAATTAATAAGGCGATAGGCCATATAAATTATAGCTATCGCCCAAACAATCAAAAATGATCTGTATTTTTTTCCGAGGGCGATATAATTCACAATACAAATACCCATGCTCAAACATGAACATGGGTATCTTAAAATATCAAAGCTCCTTTTCTACATCTTCTCCTTCAGCACCTCAATCGCCTTCTCTAGCTGATTATCAACACCTTCATCATAAAGCAGGTCCCGGTCCAGGTCGATCTCTACATCCGGTGTTACCCCGACCCCGCCAAGGCTTCTTCCCAGTGGTGTGTAATAAGAACTTACCGTCAGTTTCACTGCCGTCCCGTCCGAAATATTGATGATCTTCTGTACCACTCCTTTTCCGTAAGTAGACGTCCCGACTACTGTCCCTTTCTGATAATCCTGAATGGCTCCTGCCATGATCTCCGACGCGCTGGCTGAATATTCGTTTACCAGGACCACCAACGGGATCTGCAGTTCCTGCTTGCCGTCGCAATGGTATTCTTCGCGCACGCCGTTCCGATCTTCCGTATATACGATCAGGCCTTCCGGCAAGATCTTCCGGGCGATCTCCGTCAATGACGTAATGTTCCCGCCGGGATTGCTCCGCAGATCCAGTATCATCCCTTTTACATTATTTTCCTTAAGCACAGCCATCGCTTCTGCATATTGGTCAATAGTAATATCATCAAATTCCGTGATCTGAACGTAGCCGATGTCACCCTCGATAATGCTATGGCTGACCGTAGCCTGCTCCAATACCGCCCCACGGATCAGGTCCAGTTCAATAAAATCAGTCTCGCCTTCACGGTAAATCGTAAGGTGTACCGGGGTATTTTCCTCCCCCCTGACCAGGGTCACCACTTCCGAAATCGTGTATTGCGTGACATCCTCATCGTCAACCTTAACGATATTGTCGCCTTCTCGCAGGCCGGCTTCTTCTGCCGGACTGCCCGCCATGATCCCGCTGATATATGTCATTTCTTTTTCATCGTCATAACCGATATAGGCTCCGATCCCGTAGCTCACTCCCTCAATACTGGCATGGGCCTGGATCAGTTCCTCAGCAGAATAATATTCTGAATACGGATCATCCAAAGCGGCAACCAGTCCTTTGAATATCCCGGTTTCCAGCTGTTCCCGGGATATATCCGTCTTATAATAGTTTTCGTCGATAATCTCCTCGATCGCCGTCAGTTTCTCAAATGTCGCAGAATTGACAATACTGGCTTCGCCTTCTGACAAGGATCCTCTTTGCCCGCCCGCTCTGTTTAATAAATCGGTGGCTACATATTCAATGAAAATCCGGCCAAAAAACACAATACTTACGATAAACAGGCAGGATGACACTCCAAACAGAAAACCCGACATAAAACTTTTATTTCTTTGCGGTTTATTTTCAATTTCCAAATTATTTCTCCTACTTAAATTGAGTCGCCATACGAGTCACAGTACGTGTCACCCCAGATAATTCCGCGGATTTACATATTTACCTCCGACGCGGACGCTAAAATGCAGATGGTTGCCGGTAGAGCGCCCGGTGGAACCGACCGCCGCAATCCGCTGTCCCTTGGAAACCTCGGCTCCCTCGGCCACATACAGGGCCGATGCATGCATATATATAGTATAGACCGTGTCGCCGTGGTCAATCATAATATAATTCCCCATACTGCCGTTATAGCTTGCCGCGACGACTTTTCCGTCGTAAGCCGCTAAAATATCCGACCCTCCCGGTGCCGCCATGTCAATCCCGTTATGAAACTGCGGTACGTTTAAGATGGGGTGAATCCTGTCCCCGTATTCGTCTGATATCCTCCGATAGGCGGGAGCCGGCCAAGCAAATACACCGCCGTTATATTTCCGGGCCTGCTCTGCCGCTAACCGGGCACGTTCTTCGGCGACGGCTTTCTCCAAGGCCGCTATCGTATCGTTCTGCATCCGGATATCGGCTTCAAACTCTTCGATAGCCTGTTCTTTCTGGGAAATATCCCCCATCACAGCAATGATCTGATTTTCTTTTTCCAACAGCAGCTCATTCACCGCCGCCTGCTCCGCTTCTACGACCACTTTGGCCTCGTCCAGCAGCACTTTCTCTTCTTCCAGGGCTTCCTTGCTTAAGGCGACAAATTCCGAATGTAAGATATATTCCTGAAGTTTATTTCTGTCGTATTCGGAAAGCATTTCAATATAGTCTGCCGTATTCAGCATGTCCCCGAGTCCTTCCGAACCGAAGATCATCTCCAGATAATAGGTTCCGCCCTGCTCATACATGAATTTGATGCGGATTTTCATCGCCTCATACTGGGCTGTCTGCACTTCAATGGCTTCTTCCAGTTCCGCGCTTTTTACCGCTATTTCATTTTCTTTGTCGGTGATCATCTGATTCAGCTCGGCAATCTTTGTTTCCAGAGCGGCCAGGCTGGCATCCAGCTCTTCTATGTATAACGACAGATCCGCTTTGGACTGTTCCAGGCTGTTCTTTATTTCCTGGACACTGGTCAGATTATTCTGCAGCTCGTCTTTGGCTTTCTTGGCATCGGCTATTTCCTGTTCTTTGGCTTTTATGCTGTCATTGGTAAGCGTATTGGCATAGGATGTTTCCTTATTTCCGCTCCAGCAGAAAATCAAGGAAAACACCAAAAATATGCAGAAAAACTGTTTCCATCGTCTCATTCTGACTGACTCCCCTGCCGGCTTGTCTACCATATGCCGATCATACTCGTAAATGTTTCCTCACTGTCGTAATACTGCCCAAAAACCCGATACCGGCACCCATGGCAATCGAAACCGGCACCAATGTCCGGAATAATTCTTCCACCGGCAAAAAGGCCAGCAATTGGGAGAGTGTCGCAAAATTGCCGACGATATATTCAATGACCCGGTTATAAAGCATATAAACCAGCACCAGAGGAATCGCCGAACCGACGACACCGATCAGGATTCCTTCAATTACGAAGGGAGACCTCACAAAAAAATCCGTTGCCCCGATATATTTCATGATATTGATTTCTTCCTTACGGACTGAGATGCCGATGGCCACCGTATTACTGATCAAAAATATCGATACGGCAAACAGGATGCCGATAATGCCTGCCGTCGCATAAGCAATCAGGGCATTGACGCCACTCAGCGTAGCGGCGGCCATCTCTGAACGGTTTACCTTGCGGACTTCCTCTATGGATTCCAGATAAGTGACCAGCGCCGGCTGCATCGATACATCGCTGAGATAGATCTGGTAGTTCGCTGAATCGATCAACGGATTGTCCGTATAGCCGTCCGCATATTCTCCCAGATATTCATCTCGGAAGCCTTCCCAGGCCTCATCTGCCGAAACAAACACGATCTTGGATACTTCATCCATCTTGGAAATCTGATCGCCGATTTCCTGCATGCGGGCATCAGTCGTATATTTTTCAAAAAATATCGTAACGGATACCCCTTCCTGTGCAGTCCTTACAATGTTCTGGAAGTTGAAAAGAACCGCATAAAAAATACCGAATAAGAACAAGCAGGCACCGATAGTGGCAATGGACGCCAGGGAAAATAATTTATTTCTGGCGATATTCCTGATTCCCTGTCTTATGGTATAAAATAACGTACTAATCCTCATCTGCGTAACCACCCTTTTCTTCGTCACTTACGATGACGCCCCTTTTCATCGTAACAACTCTTTTCTGCATGGCATTTACGATTTCTCGGTTATGCGTTACGATGATCACCGTGGTGCCGTTCTCGTTAATCTGCTCCAGCAGTTTCATGATCTCCCAGGAATTCTTCGGATCAAGATTACCGGTCGGCTCATCGGCCAGCAGGATGCCGGGGCGGTTCACTAGGGCCCTGGCCAAGGCGACCCGCTGCTGCTCCCCGCCTGAAAGCTGCCGCGGCTTGGCTTTGTATTTTCCGGCAAGTCCTACTGTCGCCAGAATACTCGGGACATTCCTTTTGATATCTTTATTGGAAACCTGAATCACGCGCTGGGCAAACGCGACATTGTCATAGACGGTCAATTCCTTTAACAAACGGAAATCTTGAAATACGATTCCGATATTTCTCCTGAACTTAGGTATCTTCCTGTGGCGAAGCCGGCCAAGATCATAACCCATGACGTTAATATGGCCCGATGTGGGGATCAGCTCACGTAAAAGCAGCTTGATCAGGGTGGATTTCCCCGAGCCGCTGTCACCCACAACAAAGACAAATTCGCCGCGCTTGATGTGCAGGTTCACGCCGTTCAAAGCAGGCGCTCCGGTCGCATACGCCTTGCTGACATTTTCCAGGGTGATGATTTCTTCATTGCCCATCAACTGCTTTTTCCTGCTGTGCCTTCTGCTTTCTCTTCTCTCCAAAGTATTTCACCACCATTCTAATATTCAAAGCTTTCCATATCTTAACCACCATCAGGGCAATGCGGAAGGTGATGGCATCCTCAAAAATACGCAGATCCAGACCGGTACTCTTCTGAAGCTTATCCAGACGGTAGACCAGCGTATTCCGATGGATAAATAACTGTCTGGAGGTCTCAGAGACATTCAGGCTGTTTTCAAAGAATTTGGCAATGGTAACCAAGGTCTCGTCATCAAAATCATCGGGACTTTTCCCGCCGAATATTTCTTTTATAAAGATCTTACACAGGGGCATGGGGAGCTGATAAATCAGCCGGCCTATCCCAAGCTGGTTATAAGCGATAATGCTGCGTTCATCAAAGAATATCTTACCGACATCCAATGCCATCTTGGCTTCTTTATAAGAGCGGCTCACTTCTTTAATCTCTTTGACAATCGTGCCATAAGAAATATGGACGCCTGTCAGGCCTTCTTTCTGCAAGAAGCTTTCTACGGCATTGGCACACTTTTCAATATCCTTGCTGCCGTCACCTTCCGACAGGTCTTTGACAATGATTACACTGTTTTCATCGACCGCCGTGACAAAATCCTTACTGTTATTGCCAAAGAGCGTCCTGAGCATCTCCAAGGTATTGTTCTCCCGGCTGCCTTCGGTCTCAACCAGCATGACGACCCTTTTCACTTCGGTCTGGACATGCAGTTTCTTGGCGCGGCTGTATATGTCAATGAGCAGCAGATTGTCCAGCAACAGGTTCTTGATAAAATTATCTTTATCAAACCGCTCTTTATAAGCAACCATCAGATTCTGGATCTGATAGGCAACCATCTTGCCTATGGTATATACGCTTTCCCCGGCTCCTCCGACAATCAGGATGTACTCCAGCTGCAGGTCGTCAAATATCTTAAAATACTGAAATCCCCGGATCTCCTGCGCATCTGCCATTGATTTGGCAAATTCCACTGCTTCACCGGCACATTGTGACATGGCAGCACCGGTAGATGCTGCTTCTTTCCCCTCTGTATCCATAACACAGAGATCCACTCTGGCAATCGCCTTAAGTCCTTCTATGGTATTTTGCAAAATCTGGTTGGAAATCATTGCTTCACGCTCCTTATGTCATAGGTATAAGGGCACTGAGGAATCATTACGCCCAATTATTTTTATTTTAATACAATTGTACATAAAAATCTACCTGAAAAATTGAAAATTTAAAGATTTTTTGTGTATTTTGCCCAAAAGTAAAAAAGAGTATTAGGAAAACTTGCTTTTTATTACCCTTCTGACTATACTGATAGTATGAGATATGATGAATCAGTAGATTAAGTTAGCAGATTAAGATCAGTAGATTAACTGGTAAAGGAGACATTATGGATATTCCCGGTTTATCAATGAATATGGCGCAAATAGACTTAAGCACCAAAGTCGGTACCGCTGTTCTCAGCAAGGTCATGGATAGCGCCGAAACCTCCGGCGACGCCTTAGTGGGCATGATGAACCAAGCCATGGAACTATCGGTAAATCCTAATATCGGTTCCAATATAGATATATCAGTCTGATATATCTTTTTTATCAATTATTTTATTATTTTCTAATCAGAAATTTTTCTAATACTTTGTTCCGTAATCTCAATCTTACCTTCTTTCAGTAAATGTCCCACGGCGCGTTTGAATTCACTTTTGCTCATTTTCATTTCCTCGCGGATCAGCTCTGGTGAAGCTTTGTCATTAAAAGGCAGAATGCCCTGATAAGCATCGATGACCCTCATAATAGCCACCGCGTCCGTTTCTATCTGCAGATAAGCCTTTTGGCGGTTACTGAGATCCAATTTGCCATCCGGCTTTACGGCTGTTACCCTGACTTCAATCACATCTCCCGTCTTAAGATCGCCATACATTTCCTTGGCCGGAATCAATCCGGAATAACGGTTATCCACAGCTATAAAAGCACCGAAATTGGCGCTGATTTCGTAAATCTCACCAGTGACCATGTCATCCCGCTGATAGGGACTGTCTGTTTCAAGATAGGGATATATCTTCATAGTCGCACAAAGACGGTTGCTTTTATCAATATAAAGCGCAACATTCACCGCTTCGCCTTCCTTAACCGTTCTGGTCTGTTCCTTGAACGGCAATAACAGATCTTTTTCCAAGCCCCAATCCAAAAAAGCACCTATTTTTCCCACCTGAACCACGCGAAGCCGCGCTACCTTACCCAAAGTAAGCGCCGGATCCTTGGTCGTGGCTATCAGCCGGTCACTGGAGTCACGGTAAACAAAAACCTTCATCAGATCATCTAACCTGATTCCCCACGGTTTCTGTCTGACCGGCAGCAAAACCTTATCATCAGGATCAGCGGCATCCTCTGGTGCAAGATAGATCCCAAACTCCACCTCTTTGACTACTTTTAAAATCTGTTTTTCTCCTAATTGAATCATCAGCTGCTTTACCTCATCAATTCCACATTACAATAAGGGTTTCCAGAACCATCCCGCAGAGAAATGACCAATCTGTTGCTGCCGTTTTCTATCATCACCGGATAAATAACATCTCCCATCAAAGCAGATTTGCGGTATTCCGCCCGTAGCTGTCTGATACTCACATCATCTACCGGCCTTCCGGCGCTCTGCGCATGCATCAAAAGACTCTCCTTGGCCATCCCGATATACCTGCTGTTATTCACATGGTTATTGGTATCCAGATGCTGCGGCCTTACTGGAATCGGCAAAAGACCGGTTCCTGTCCCGTTAATTTCTATCTTTCGGGAAGCATAATCCATTGGCAATTTTTCTGCCAGCCGGTATCCGTTGACCATTTCCGGGGAGGGCTTTACCGGCAATCCTTTTTCCGTATCCAGTAACGTCCAGATGGAATTGGCACAGGCCAGCTGTTCCCCTTCTTCCGTCTGCAAAATAAAATTACGGTATCCTAAAAACCCCCTGAAATCATAAGGTGCCGTACCCACAACAATCTTTTCACATAAGTCCGGATAACGATCGATTACGATCTGCCAAGCCGACAGAACCCATGCTCTGTTACACTCGGTAAGATAAGTAAAGCCGAGACCGATATCTTCCGAGTGAAAAGTAGAACAGTCCTGAAAATAATTCAGCAATGCTTCTATCGACAGTTTCCCGTTCTTGTCAATTTCACTGTATCTGACCCTGCTCTTAAAAGTATACATAATTTTCCCCGTGCCCGTTGAAGTGTTTATAACCAAAATCCAAGCTGTATGTACCTCTAATAATTAACATAACCTTATAGATAACCCCTGTGGCAAATCCACAGGGGTAATCTCAGCTGGGCTACAAGGATTCGAACCTTGAGATGACGGAGTCAGAGTCCGTTGCCTTACCGTTTGGCGATAGCCCATTACATTTTGTAATTATATCGGATAATTAAATTTGCAAGTACTTTTTATAACGAATTTGCGAATGAATTTACCATCGGTATGCCGAAAATGCAGGTAGTTACTGTTCAGACCTACAAATTTATTATTGTCCCCCTTCACCAGTTATGTTATGATTATCTTGCTTCATTTCGTTCCAAACAAAACGACACAGGTCAATGTAACGGGAGTCATTATATGCTTATCATCAGTTTCGATGCCGTAGGCGACAGCGAATTTGAACGTCTGACCGCATATCCTGCAATTGCATCGTTTGCCCGTCAGGCAGCAATATTCCGTAACGTCTCCACGGTTTTCCTAAGCAATACCTACCCGATCCACACTTCTGTTGCTACCGGTGTCATGCCCGATGTCCACGGCATTACATCCAATACGGAGCCGTTTCCTTCGCCGTACCCGGTCTGGAACTCCCGCGAAACCGGCATTCATGCCAGAACCATCTGGCAGGAAGCCTTTGAGTCAGGCATCGATACGGCAGCCGTTTTCTGGCCGGTAACCGCATTCTCGAAAACGATACGCTATAACATCCCGGAAGTCCTGGCCCGCCCGGGCAAAAGCCAGATTATAACCAGCTTGAAAGCCGGAAGCAAGCTTCTGCAGCTCAGTATGTTTCTTCGCTACCGCAATATGCTGAACGGGATCGCCCAGCCCGGCCTGGATCGTTTTGCTGTCTCATGCATGGCGGATATCCTCCGGAAATACCGGCCCGGACTTGCCCTGATCCATCTGACTGCTTATGATACGCTCTGCCATCTTCATGGGCAAAACAGTGACGGAACAGCAATCGCCATGGAAGCACTGGACCGCAGCCTGGCTCTTCTGCTTGAGGCCGCCGGAGATGAGGAGGACATCCTTATCTTTTCCGACCACAGCCAGATCAATGTGCACACGGTCATAGAACCCAATAAAATACTGGTTTCCCTTAACCTCTTAACTCAGGAAGGCGGTAGCTGCCATCCGGGCAAATACGGCTGTTTCATCGAATGCGGCGGCGGTTCGGCATTCTTTCATGCCGGTCGGCTTCCCTTTCCACAAATTGACGAAGTACGAAAGGCTATTGCCAGGAGCCGCGGCTTCCGGCGCTTCCTGACGCCCGAAGAAATGCAGGTATCCGGCCACAAAGATATTGCCTTCGGGTTTTGTGCCGAGACCGGCTACTGCTATGAAGCCGCCCCTTCACATGAAAAAGCCACCCACGGCTATCCCCTTGACATGCCTGACTATAAGGTTTTTTATATGGTTAGGGGGAAAAACTTTACTCCCGGCAGCATTTCTCAGGGCGGAAGCCTGTTAGACATCGCTCCTCTGGTGACTGCCAGCCTGAAAAGCCTGAGACGGCAGAAATAGGTTAGTCTGCGAACAGTAACCAGACATAGCCAGCAAGCTTTCATAGACGGCCTGTGCGGCCGCACTAAATTAACTCATCTAATTAAAGGAGGCTAACTATGGAACAGACGAAAACGCAGGAACCCATGCGTACCAAAACCGCTTTTAAGCTGACACGCGAAGAAAAGAGCTGGATCATGTATGACTGGGCTAACTCAGTTTATGCCACGATCATGATGGCAGCAGTATTTCCTATTTATTTTACCAATGTCGCCAATAGTGCCGGACAGTTTGGCGATACCTGGTGGGGGATCGGAACCTCCGTGGCCATGGTCATTGTCGCCTTGCTCGCTCCTGTCGTAGGGGCGATATCAGATTTTATCGGATATCGAAAGAAGCTTTTTATTGCCTTCTTGATATTGGGTATCGGGTTTACTTTTTTCAGCGCCATAAGCAACAACTGGATCTTCTTATTATGCGGCTATGTAATCTCACATGTGGGGTTTTCGGGAAGCTGCCTGATCTATGACAGTTTTCTCTCCGAAGTGACCACGCCCGAACGGATGAACAAGATATCCGGCTATGGTTACGCCTTCGGATATATCGGCGGGAGTACCATTCCTTTTTTAATCAGTATTGCCCTGATTACATTTGGTGAAAATATCGGCATAGATGCTACCCGTGCTGTTAAGATCTCGGTCATAATCGCCGTGCTGTGGTGGACGGTATTTACCATTCCTTTCTTAAAGAATGTCCATCAGAGTCACGGCATCAAGAAGACGCAGAATATTATTCGTTCCGCCTTTTCTTCAATTATTAGCACCGCCAAAAAAATTTTTGCCAACAAGAAGATGCTATTCTACGTCATTGCTTATTTCTTCTATATCGACGGGGTCGGTACTGTCATTACCATGTCCACGGCATACGGAACCATGCTGGGCCTGAACTCTTCAAGTATGATCCTGGCTCTGCTCGTAACCCAGCTTGTCGCCTTCCCTTGCTCCATCTTGTTTTCCTCCCTGACCAGACGCTTCGGCTCTCTGACCATGATCCGGGCTGCCGTCTGCGAATACCTGCTGATCTGCATCGTCGGGTTTATCATGGGTTTTGGGCTTGAAGAAGGCTTTTTCAGCATCGGTACCGCCAGTATCTTGTTCTGGCTGCTGGCTTTTATGGTAGGCACTGTCCAGGGCGGCATCCAAGCTGTTTCCCGCTCTTACTACTGTCAGATGATTCCCCCGGAAAATTCCGGCGAATTCTTCGGCTTCTTTGATATTTTCGGCAAATTCGCCGCCGTCCTCGGGCCTTTGCTGTATTCCGTTACCAAGAGCCTTTCCGGACGGAGTTCTTTTTCCATCCTTTCCATTATCCTGCTCTTCCTGATTGCCCTGATCATATTAGGGATTGGAAATAAATATCAAAAAACCTGAGCAGAAAAAGGTGCTATGATAACCGCAAAACTGTTGTACGCGCAGTTTTGCGGTCTTTTGGCCAAATAAAATCAGAGACAGCCTCAGCCATCTCTGAACTCTAATGATCATAACGTCAAAACATAACATCCAAAAAGGTTCATGCCTGCAAATATTTTTCTATCTCATCGGCTGCTTCTACTTCGTCGCTCCCTTCGGTTACAACCGATACGGTCTCCCCGCTTACAAGACCTATGCCCATCATCCCCATTATGCTCTTGGCATTCACCTTCTTATTGCCTGACACAAAATAGACGGAGCTTTCATACTTACTTGCAATCTGAACCAAAACTGCAATAGGTCTTGCTTCCTGACCGCTTTCCAGACCAACTACCATAGACTTTTCAACCATTTTCTTCCTCCTTTTTATAGCGGAACTGCTCTTTCAGTTTATCGGCCAATTCACTCAGTTTCCTTAATCGGTGATTCACACCGGACTTCCCCACTGGCGGATTTAGTACCTCCCCCAATTCTTTTAATGAATGATCAGGACATTCCAGTCTGATTTCGGCCATTTCACGCAAGCTGTCCGGTAAGTTTCCAAAACCGTATCTTTCTTTTATTAAAATGATATCTTCTATCTGTCTGGATGCTGCCGTAATAGTTTTACCGATATTGGCTGTTTCACAGTTAACCTGGCGGTTAACCGAATTTCGGACCTCTTTTTCAATCCGCAGGTTCTCCAGATCCATCAGGGAATGGTGGGCTCCGATAATATTAAGCAGGTCGGCGATACCGGAACCTTCTTTTACATAAACGATAATGTTTTTCTTGCGAAGGATGCTTTTTCCTTCCAGATGAAAGCTTTTCAAAATCTCCAGCAGCTGATCCGCTTGTTCTGCATTGCTACAGACAAATTCCAAGTGGTAGTTTTTTCGCGGATCGCTCATGGAACCGATACAAATAAAGACTCCCCTGAGATAGGCTCGCTTGCAGCAGGTGTTTCTGACCAAAAGCGAACTGACCGTCCCCTCCGGGGCAGACCCAGATTCTATGTCCGGATACAGCCGGATCGCCTGAAGTACCTTACTGACATCCGTATTTATAATAAATGCTTTTCTCAATAAAGTAAAGTACTTTCTGAGAATCAGTTCATTTTCTGTCAGGAGCTTAATCTTAGCTTTGCCGTTTTCCTGATATTCCACTTTGGCGCACAGACGGATAATGGCCGCCAGCTCGGCTAACTGGCAATGTCTGCCGGAAGGAATAACCATCGCCAGTTCTTCTCTTACCTTGGAAGAAAAAGACATTGTTACCTCCCCTGATTCAAGTCGCGGTGAAATATTTTCAAGCCGTAGCTGCCTTTATCCTTCAGCCGCTTGTACAATTCATTGGCAAGCGTTACACTGCGGTGTTTCCCGCCGGTACAGCCGATTCCGATGATTAATTGGTATTTCCCTTCTTTTACGTAACCGGGAATCAGGAAATTAACCATATCGGTCAGTTTTTCCAAAAAGATACCCGCTTCTGGAAATCCCATAACATAATCCTGGACTCCGGCATCATTCCCCGTCTGATGCTTCAATTCATCTATATAAAACGGATTCGGCAAGAATCTTACGTCAAAAATCAGGTCAGCATCAGCCGGAATCCCATGTTTATATCCGAAAGACGTGATATTAATGATGAGGCTGTTATATTCTCCGTTGCGGTTAAAAATCCGGTCAATTTCTTCCTTTAACTCTCTGGTCAGCAGATTAGAAGTGTCGATGACATAGCTGGATTTCCGTTTTATATCTTCTAATATCAGCTTTTCCTTTAAGATCCCATCCTCAACCCGCCCTTCGGGCGCAAGCGGATGCATCCGCCGGGATTCTTTGTAACGTTTCACCAATACGCTTTCACTGCAGTCCATAAAGAGAATTTCAAAATTATGACCGTTAACTTTAAGCTGTTCCAGTACCTTCTGTGCATCTTCGAAAGACTGATCGGCTCGGACGTCCAGTCCTAATGCTGCTTTGGTGATTTCACTGTTCGGCTCGTCAATCAGTTCGATAAACTTTTCTATCAGCGGCACGGGCAGATTGTCCACGCAATAAAAACCGATGTCTTCCAGCATCTTATGTGCAGTCAGCTTGCCTGCCCCGCTCATTCCGGTTACTATGACAAATCTCAAACCGGCTCCTCCTTTTGTTAGGGCTTTTATTAAGAGCTTCTATTTAGAGCTTTTATTAGAGCTTTTATTAGAGCTTTTATAATTCGGGAAAATTAAAATTAGGGGAAATCTTAAAACTCTCCCAGACAGACCACTTCCTGTTCCAAAGTAACCTCAAAACGTTCATAAACCCTGTCTTGAACCTCTTTAATGACTTCCAGGATGTCAGCTGCTGTAGCATTCCCCCTGTTAATCACAAAGCCGCAATGCTTTTCGGATACACAGGCACCGCCGATCCGAAATCCACGCAGTCCCGCATCCATAATCAGTTTCCCGGCATAATGCCCGTCAGGGCGCTTAAAGGTGCTCCCGGCGCTGGGGTATTCTAACGGCTGTTTTTCGCGGCGCTCTGCCGCAAGCCGGTTCATCTTGTACCTGATCTCTTCTACATTTCCTGGCTGTAATATCAGTGCCGCTTCCAGTACAATATACGGACGGTTCTTAACCACACTGGTGCGGTAGCCGAACTCCATCGTATCATGGTTCAGTTCCATCAGTTCGCCTGCTTCATCCATGATCAGTACCGACTCCGTGATCTGTGCCATCTCACCGCCGTATGCGCCGGCATTCATCATAATACCGCCGCCGACCGTTCCCGGTATTCCGGAAGCAAATTCGATCCCGGTAAGGCTATGCTCGATGGCAACAGCCGCTACCCTTGACAGAAGGGCTCCCGCCTGAGCCGTTATCCGGTTCCCGGCCACATTCACTGCGCTCATCCGGTCACTGATCTGCAGAACAACTCCCCGATAGCCCTTATCGCTTGCCAGTACATTACTGCCATTGCCCAGGACAAAACAATCAATTTCGAGTTTTTTCAGAAAAGGCACCAGACGAAGCAATTGATCCTTCTGACTGATTTTAATAAGGACTTCTGCTTCTCCGCCTACCCGGAAAGTCGTATGTTTTTTCAGCGGCTCGTTCCGCATGATATCTTCTGGCGGAACAATCTGCTGAATATATTCATAAATATCCTGATTTATCATATCTTGGTCTAACATTTTACTTAACTCCCCAATTTGCCATATTCCGCTGCCCGATTATCCAAGGCCAGCTTAGCCGCACCATAAATACCGGCATCATTGCCTAAGATCGCCAGCTCAAATGCAACGTCCCGGCAGGCATGAAATACAGTCTCATTATAATATGGTACGATATAATCAAACAAAATATTCCCCGCCTTGGAAACTCCGCCGCCGATGACAAAGGCTTCGGGGTTGACCACATTGGCTGTTGCCGCCAGCGCTTTCCCTAAAATCTCTCCAAACTCTGCCGCCACTTCCATTGCCAGCTCGTCTTTTTCTTTTACGGCATCAAAAACCGCTTTGGCAGAAATGTTCTGGTTCAGAAGGCTGCTGGGCCGGCCCGTACCAGTCAGCTTCCGTCTGGCTAACCTGGCAATACCGGTAGCTGAGGTATATTGTTCCAGGCAACCCTTTTTCCCGCAGTTACAGACTTCTGTTTCGCCGTCCCGAACATAGGTATGGCCGATTTCTCCGGCAGCACCCCTGGCTCCGGTCAGGATCTTGCCGTCGCGGATGATCCCGCCGCCGACCCCTGTTCCCAAAGTCACCAGCACGATGTTTCGGTATCCCGCTCCGCCGCCTTGCCACATCTCACCCAGCGCTGCTACATTGGCATCGTTACCGGCGAATACCGGAATCCCTCCTAATAATTCACCGAGCGCCTCAGAAATATTAAATACACCCCAGCCAAGATTGACGGCTCGAAATACTGTTCCCGCTTGGTCTACCGGACCCGGTACGCCGATTCCCACGCCGGCCACTTCTCCTGTGCCGGTTATCCTGGTTTTCACGCTCGCCGCAATATCCGGCAGGATATGACTGCCTCTGTCGCCTGTGTCGGTCGGGATTTCCCATTTCTCTAAAAGATGGCCGTCCTGATCAAAAAGTCCCAGTTTGACCGTGGTTCCGCCTACATCTACACCAAAAAATGACTGACTCACTGCCTGATACATCAATGCCTCCTTTGTTCCTCTGGTCTTGCCGCGCACTATAAAAGTCCGTGGCATCTTTAGAATTATAACATAGAACAAGGAGAATAACAATCAGCCTTATGATAACTCTTCATGAAAGTTTATGAAAATACTGAAATAAAGCTTCCGCTGCTGTTTTGTTGATTTCCGGCAAGCCGGACAGTTCTTCAATTGAAGCTTCTTTGATTTCTTCTATTGATTTATAATGACGCATCAAAGCTTTCCGGCGGGCCGGCCCGATGCCGGGAATCTCATCCAGAACCGATTTAACCTGAGATTTTCCGCGCAGGGAGCGGTGATATTCGATCGCAAACCGGTGCGCTTCATCCTGAATCCGGGTTATCAGTTTAAAGCCTTCGGTATGGCGGTCGATGGGGATTTCGGTATTATTATAATAGAGCCCCCGGGTCCGGTGATTGTCATCCTTAACCATGCCGCAGACGGGAATGTCAATTTGAAGCTCCGCAAGAACTGCAAGGGCAATATTGACCTGGCCTTTACCGCCGTCCATCAATATCACATCAGGAAACCGGGTAAAACTGCCGAAGGCATCTCCCAGCCCTTTTTCAGCCAGTTCTTCTCTCTCTGTTTGACCGTGAAGCAGACGTCTTTGGAGAACTTCTTTCATACAGGCATAATCGTCTGGCCCGGTGACCGACTTTATCTTAAACTTTCGGTAATCACTCCGCTTGGGCTTCCCTTTTTCAAACACCACCATCGAACCCACATTGGCAAAACCGCTGATATTGGAAATATCATATGCCTCCATCCGGTCGATACGGGAAAGCTTCAGCCAGCCGGCAATCTCCTTGACAGCGCCGATGGTCCGGCCTTCTTCACGCCGGATCCGTTCTTTATCCTGACTTAAGATCAGGCCGGCGTTCTTAACCGCCAGCTCGACCATCTTCTCTTTATCGCCGATCTTAGGTACCTTGATATAGAACCGGCTGCCCCTTTTCTTGCTCAGCCACTGTTCCAATATCTCCCGGTCTTCCACTTCCTCCGGCAGCACCAGTTCCCGGGGAATAAAAGGCGTACCGGCGTAAAACTGTTTGATAAAGTCCTGCAGGATCTGCTTTGTTCCGGCACCAGCCGCATGCATCATAAAAAAATGCTCCCGGCCGACCAGCTTGCCGCCACGGATAAAAAAGACCTGCACCACCGCATCGTTTTCATCCGTCGCCAGTCCGATCACATCTTTATCTTCCCCGTCGCTGTCCGTGACTTTCTGTTTATTGGCCACCGCCTGAACACTTTTGTACAGATCACGGTAACGGATGGCTTCTTCAAATTCCATGTTTTCAGAAGCCGCTTCCATCTTTTGTTTTAACTCTTTTAACGTGCTCTGATAATCACCGTTTAGGAAGTCTATGGCCTTACGGATGTTGCCCTGATATTCTTCTTTGGTAATATAACCTTGGCAAGGGGCGGCGCACTGTTTGATATGATAGTTTAAACAAGCTCTTTCATTGCCGATTTCTTTCGGCAGGCTGCGGCTGCAGTTGCGCAGCTGGTACAGCTTGTTAATCAGCTCAATGGTTTCTTTCACGGCAGCCGCTCCGTAATAAGGTCCAAAATAACGGGAACGGTCTTTTTTCATTTCTCTTGAGAACAGCACGCGGGGATAATCTTCTCCTAAGGTAATCTTAATGTAGGGGTAGGTCTTATCGTCTTTCAGCAAGGTATTATAACGAGGGGCATGCTCCTTGATCAGATTGTTTTCCAGGACCAGTGCCTCCAGCTCGGAATCGGTGACAATATAGTCGAAGCGGCTGACCATCGTCACCAGCTTGTCAATCTGCGGGCCACGCCCGATATTGGTGCGAAAATAAGACCTGACGCGGTTATTCAGGTTCTTGGCCTTACCGACATAAAGAATCGTGTCATTCTCGTCATACATAAGATAAACACCGGAACATTTGGGAAGCTTTTTCAGCTCGTCGTTTATATTGAACATACTACTATTTTAAACTACTGGCTGGGCGGAAGCAAGGGCGGAAAATATGCAGTTGAATCATTATCATCATGTGGTATAATAAGTAATAATAATTCGCAAAAGGAGATAATTATGGGAGAAACCTCCTACAAAGATCAATTTGACGCAAAATATGGGTCGGAACCAATGGAAATCGCCGTTGCCGTTGGGGCACAGGATGCCTTCTGTGGCCTTATCTTGAACTGCCCAATTGTCGCCTGGCAGGATCTGGCAACCGGAAAGATCCATGCAAAATATGGTATGCTGGTCGAAATGGGCCAAAATGTACGCAAGCATTATAAATACCTAAAGAAAAATTCTATCGTAACCGTCAGAGTGTATAAAAGCCTTGATGAATCAGACCAATCAGCAGATAATTTTCGTTTGGCAGAGATCCTTTCCACTGCCTCAAAATATCCTGAACTGAAAGCGATCCAGAAAAAACAAGTGAAGCAGCTGAAACAAAAACAAAAACAATGGCTAAAAGAGCAGGATTCTAAAAATAAGGCTTTGATAAAGAATCCTAACCATTATAACGACGACGTTCTTGGCCGGTTTACCATGACAAGTGTCTTATCCGGTTATAAAAATGAAATAAATTGGTGTTCTGAAAAGGTGACCCTTGGTTTTAAGGAGGGAAATGAAGCCGTCATCCAGGCTTGTATTACCCACGCCCGGGAGATTGTAATCAATCAAGCCGAATGGGACAAGCGCATCCGCCAATTTGCCGCATCCGATATGACCGTGTTGGCAAACGACTGGAATCAAAACAGCAAAATCAGCGAACAAGAATTTTATGACCGGATTTCGATTGTCGGCATCTATGTTACAGCTGAAGGTGAATTTACATTCTTATTAGATGATGACAATATGTTCAGAGAGCATTCTGTTGTAGTTAACGGAAACATAAAAGAAGGACCCCGTGAAGCGGATCTTGTAGGATGACCGGCGATGATGTGTGAAATAAACGGTTGTGTATGGTAAAAGAGTGTGTTACAATTTTTTCATTAATCTACTAATATACTAATATTAAAATTTAAGGAGGCATCAACTTGAAACTGCATAATATCGAATTTGATGTGAAAAACAAACCGGTTCTGGATGAAAGTTTTATTCCCATGCAGAAATTTAACGAAGCCTTTCTCTCCGAAGCCAAGAAACCTCTGGCTATCGCCGTAGAACGTAATAACGGCTACACCTATGTGCATGACACATTTGTGCGTGAAGGCGCAGAATATGCCGATGCCAATAACTTTTATGTCGAACGGATGGTCAAAGCCATTCTGTGGTGCGTCGGCGGTTACAAAGTAACCATCTGCGGCGACGACACCATCGCCGCATATATCAAAAGCGCCTATAGCGCGTCCGGTGCCCGGGCTTTTGACTATACTATGATGACCAAGGTGTATGACCGCGCCATGGAAGTACACAGTGCGCCCTATCAGGATAAACCCGCACCTGTTTTTAGCTCAAAACCGATTGGCCGTAATCTTGACGGCTGCCGTATCGGCTTTGATGCCGGCGGAAGTGACCGTAAGGTATCCGCCATCATTGACGGCGAAAGCGTTTATAGCGAAGAAGTCGTCTGGTATCCCAAGGTCACATCCGATCCTGAATATCACTATAACGAAATTGTCAGTGCCTTCAAAACAGCAGCTTCAAAAATGCCCCGCGTGGATGCCATCGGAGTCAGCTCTGCCGGTATCTATATTGATAACTATACGATGGTCGCTTCTTTATTCATCAAGGTTGCTCCGGAAGATTTTGAAAAACAGGTAAAAGATATTTATATTCGGGCTGCCAAGGAAATCGGCGACATCCCTATTGAAGTCTGTAACGATGGCGACGTCACGGCCCTTGCCGGTGCTATGAGCCTTGAGGACACGAATATCCTGGGGATCGCAATGGGAACCAGCGAAGCCGGCGGCTACGTCGATAAAGACGGTAATGTAACCGGCTGGTTAAATGAACTGGCTTTTGCTCCCTGTGACGCACAGCCGGACGGAAGCCTTGACGAATGGTCGGGCGATATCGGCTGCGGGGTTAAGTATTTCTCACAAGATGCGGTTATCAAACTGGCACCCAAATGTAATATTGCTTTTGACGAAGGGCTGTCTCCCGGCGATAAGCTGAAAGTTGTCCAGGAAATGACGGACGCTTCCGGCAATTACATAAACGGTGTGGAGAAAATCTATGATTCCATCGGTGTCTATCTGGGTCACACATTGGCTTATTATACCACTTTCTATGACATCAAGCACGTGCTGCTGATGGGTCGCGTGACTTCCGGCCGCGGTGGCGACATGATCGTAGACACAGCAAAACGTGTCTTGAAAGAAGAATATGCCGACCTTGCTGCTAAGATAAACTTACAGCTTCCTGATGAAAAGAGCCGCCGTGTCGGCCAGTCTATTGCTGCCGGCAGCTTGCCTAAGATCGGGTAATTGCTCTTGTTTTCATAAACTTTCTTACAAAACAAAGGAGCCTGATTTTCAGGCTCCTAATTTTACTTTGTTTTATTGGGATTTTACTTGTCTTTTACTGTCTTTGTTTTTTACTTGTCTTTGTCTTTTTCTTCTCTTTGATTGATTTGATTTTGCAGTGCATCAGCAAAATCAGACGGCATGCGAGAGAATCTTCCTCTTGGCGCATTGCTGACCGTTTCTTTTTCTGCTTGCGATGCATCTTTTTCTTTATTATTTTCTTCTTCCTTTTCTTCGTTCTTTATTTCTTTTTCTTCGTTCTTTATTTCCTTTTCTTCTTCTTTTATTTCCTTTTTCTCTTCTTTTTCTTCTCTCTTTAATTCTTCATCATTTATTGCTTCCGGTTCCGTTGCTTCTATCGTTTCCGCTTTCTTTTGCTTCTCTACTGTAAAATGATCGTCCACCACCGCATCAATAACCGCTCCCATGGCTTTCTCCGCTTTCCCTTCATCTTCCTTCGGTTCCGGCTCCGGCAGCCCTTTCGCTTCCCGGTAAATCTTCATAAACTCTTTACCGCTGATGGTTTCCTTCTCAATCAAGTGGCCGGCCAGCTGATCCATGATCTCCCGGTTGCCGGACAGCAGCTCCTTGGCTTCTTCATAGCAGGCTTTCAGGACTTCCATAACCTCGGTATCTACATCGGCCGCCGTCACGTCACTGCAGGTCAGCCGGGCACCGCCGCCCAGATATTCGCTTTCCACAGTGGCCAAGCCCATCAGGCCGAAACGTTTGCTCATACCGAAACGGGTAATCATATTCCGGACGATATTAGTGGCCTGTTCAATATCATTGGCCGCACCAGTCGTTACGGTATCAAAGATCAGTTCCTCGGCAGCACGGCCAGCCAGCAGGCTAACCAGCCGGTCATGCAGTTCCGCTTCAGACTGTAAGTATTTTTCTTCCTCCGGCACGTGCATGACATAACCCAAAGCCCCCATCGTCCGGGGAACAATGGTGATTTTCTGTACCGGTTCGGAATTCTTCTGAAGGGCGCTGACAAGGGCATGGCCGACCTCATGATAGGAGACGATCTTGCGCTCTTCCTTGCTCATGATACGGTCCTTCTTTTCTTTTCCGACCAGAACCTGTTCTACTGCATCAAACAAATCTTTCTGACAGACAAACTCCCGGCCCCGCTGGACGGCATTGATTGCTGCTTCATTGATCATATTGGCCAGGTCGGCACCAACCGCGCCGCTGGTCGCCAAGGCTATCGCATCCAGATCCACACTGTCATCCATCAGAACGTTCTTGGCATGAACCTTAAGTATTTCCACCCGGCCTTTGAGATCCGGTTTATCCACGATAATACGACGGTCAAAACGGCCCGGCCGCAACAGCGCCTTATCCAAGATCTCCGGACGGTTGGTCGCTCCCAGCACCAGAATACCCTTGGAAGTATCAAAACCATCCATCTCCGAAAGCAGCTGGTTCAACGTCTGCTCGCGCTCTTCATTGCCGCCGCCATATTTATTGTCACGGCTCCGCCCGATGGCATCGATCTCATCAATAAAAATGATACATGGGGCATTTTTAGTGGCTTCTTTAAATAGATCCCGTACCCGGGATGCGCCGACACCGACATAAAGTTCGATAAAATCGGAACCTGACAAAGAGAAAAACGGAACATGGGCCTCGCCGGCCACCGCTTTCGCTAATAACGTCTTACCGGTACCGGGAGGACCTACCAGCAAGGCACCTTTGGGAAGACGGGCACCGATCTTGGAATACCGGCTGGGATTATGCAGAAAATCCACCACTTCCTGAAGCGATTCCTTGGCCTCGTCTTCACCGGCAACATCTTTAAAGGTAACCCCGGTCTCCCTTTGCACATATACCTTGGCATTGCTTTTCCCAACATTCAGCGGGCCGCCGCCCTTCGACATCTTGCGGAACAGAAAGCTTAACAAGGCCCACATCAGCAGAATCGGCAGTACATAGGTCAGAACCAGGCTCAGCAGCCACTGGGAATTGTCCGCTACCTCGCCTTTGACTTCCACCGTATCGTATTTGAGCAGACGGGCCGTCAGGCTATCGTCATCCTCGACTTTGCCGGTAAAATAGGTCACCGTCGCCCGGGTGTTGTATCCGTAAAAAAGCGATGTATTATCTTCTTCCGTCTCAACGGGATAAATCGTTACCCGATCACTGCCGATTACCACCGAACCGACCTGGCCGTCCTCCAGCATCTGGATAAACTCCGTATAGGCGATTTCCCTGACGGTGCTTCCGGTCATCATCCTCATAAAACTGCTCATCAGGATCAGCGTAATCAGTGCCGCCACCAGAAATAAAATGATGCTTTGTCTTTTTGGGCTGTCACCGCCGCTGCCCCCCGGTCCGCTGCCACCGTTATTGTTGCCGCCCCGATTACCGCCCGACCCGCCGGCATCATATTCATTGAGATTGTCTTTATCCATGATTTCCTCCATTTATCATTAACATTGCCTACGGGCAAGCCCTTCGGCAATCCATGTGTCTATTATAGTATAGATTCAGATTTTTTGAAAAGCAATAATAGAATTGTGAAATCCACGCCTGATATATAAAAGTTTTCTAAATAAAACAAATATATAAAAAAAAGTAGCTTTTTTTCAACGGTACTTGTATAATACTTACATATTGGAGGACTGGAGGATAACTAAATTGAAAATCGGTTTTGATAATAAAAAGTATGTTAATTTACAGTCCAAGCATATATTGGAAAGGATTGCCCAATTTGACAACAAGCTGTATCTGGAATTCGGCGGCAAACTATTTGATGACTATCATGCGTCCCGCGTCCTGCCCGGCTTCCTGCCGGACAGCAAATTAAAGATGCTGCTTGAGCTCAAGGATCAGGTCGAAATCGTCCTGGTCATCAGTGCCAATTCCATAGAAAAAAACAAAATCCGTGGCGACCTGGGAATTACCTATGATCAGGATCTGCTGCGGCTGATTGATTCCTTTAACAGCCTTGACCTGAATGTGGGCAGCGTAGTGATTACCCAGTACAGCGGTCAGGCCGATGCCGACCGGTTCCGGCGCAAACTCTCGGATTTAAATATCCGCTCCTATCTGCATTATATCATTGACGGTTATCCGAGTAACATTGAGCATATCGTCAGCGAAGCCGGCTATGGCAAGAACGATTATATAGAAACCTCCCGGCCGCTGGTAGTAATTACCGCTCCCGGCCCCGGCAGCGGTAAAATGGCCACCTGTCTTTCCCAATTATATCATGAACATCTCCGAGGCATCAAGGCGGGATATGCCAAATTCGAAACCTTTCCGATCTGGAACCTGCCATTGCGGCATCCGGTCAATCTGGCTTATGAAGCGGCGACCGCCGACCTGGATGACATCAATATGATCGACCCCTTCCATCTGGATGCTTACGGAGAAAAAACGGTAAATTATAACCGCGACGTGGAAATTTTTCCCGTATTGAGTTCCATGTTTGAAAAGATATTGGGCTACAGTCCCTACAAGTCCCCTACCGACATGGGCGTCAACATGGCCGGCAACTGTCTGCTAGACGACAGTGTCTGTCAAGATGCCGCCCGGCAGGAAATCATAAGACGTTATTACCAGTCTCTCTATGATGTAAAAAAAGATGCCGGCAGCAAAGAAGTGGTATATAAACTGGAACTGCTGATGAAACAGGCCGCCATCGCCACGGATGAACGGAAGGCGATCTCTGCCGCTTTGCTGAAACAGGAAGTGACCGGCCATCCTGCCGCCGCCATTGAACTGCCGTCAGGCGAGCTTGTAACCGGAAAAACCTCAGACCTGCTCGGTGCCATGGCCGCTGCCCTGCTCAATTCGCTGAAAATACTGGCCGGCATCGATCATAAGCTCCATCTGGTTTCCCCTCAGGCGATTGAACCGATCCAGACCTTAAAAATCGATTATCTGGGCAGTACCAATCCCCGCCTGCATACCGATGAGATACTGATTGCCCTCTCTACAAGTGCCGCTTCCGACCCGGCCGCACGGCTTGCCTTGGAACAGCTGCCCAAGCTGAACGGATGCGAAGCTCACTCAACCGTCATTCTTTCCTCGGTAGATGAAAAAATCCTCAAAAGACTAGGGCTCCGGATCACCTGCGAACCGGTCTATGAAACCAAAAGAATGTACCATAAAATGTAGTATGATTGTTGTTATTAGCTATTCAGAGTTCTATATTCAGAGTTCTATGATTGCAATCAATCTGTAACTATAATCCCGTTTTAACCGTAACCTGGTTTTCTATGCTGCCAGCGATCTTATGCAGCAGCATAAATCTTCTGGGATAATTCAGTAAAGCGGTTAACTTATTATAAAAAAAGTAGAAGGCAATCAGGCCTTTATTCCATTTTCCCAACCTGTCTTTGGTGGTATGCCGGTACCTGGCTCCACCATATCGCATCCGAGGCTTGGTTTTTAGGAATTGTATCAGTTCTGATTCATTCTCGATTTCTTGCGGAATTCTGGTAAATCCCATCCCCACACAGCCGATGCTGTGAGCGTCGCTGCCGGCGATTCCCGGTATCTGGTATTGTACGGCCAGACGCTTGGCTGCGGTATTGCTTTTGGTAGATTCACAGGCATTATAGATTTCAATAAAATCAAAGTTTTTTAAGAGCATGACTTTTTCTCCGCGTAGACGGAATTTGGTATTATAAAAACTTAAGAATGGTTCTCCGCAGGGGTGGGCCGGCCCAAGGACGCCGCCATAAAAATGGACGATCTTGACTAATTTTCTTAACGTCAGACCCCTTTTTTCCAAGATCGGGACGTTGCTGTCTTCTGGCATGATGACTAGGAAATGGCCGTAGTCATAGGTGTCGTATTCCAGACCTTTTAATACTTTAAAATCGGGGTATCGCTTTCCTTGGATGTGCTCCTTCCAATAATTATAGCCACTGTAGGAGTCATGGTCGGTAATCAGCATGCCGCCGAATCCTCGTTCGATGAGTCTTTCAATATACTGAATAATTGCAACATGGCCATCAACTGAGCCTTCTATAGTGTGGCAATGCATATCTATTTTCATATCGATTCCTTTCGTATTGGTTCTTTTGTCTTAATTATTGCTTAACTTCTGGTTGCTTGATAAGGTTGCTTTGGAGGTTGTCGCGGGCTTTTTGCTGGTGCCTGGGTAGTCGCGGGCAATATGTCCTGGCGGGACATATTGCCAAATATTTACATGTGTTATGCTTTCGATATAGTATTTCACTTATCTTGAAAATTATTTGGTTTTAGGGGTATGTTAATTCAACGTTATTAGTTAACGAGGCTTTTTTACGCAAATTTCAAGTTTTGTAAGTCAAATCACTTTTTGGCGATTATATTGCTCTTTTTAGCGATTGTATTACACTTTTTAGTGATTGAAGTTAGTTTTTTGCAACGAATTAAGTTATACAATTATTGCATAAAGTTAATGTGGATGGTTTGATGCATTTGGGCTAGGCTGTGCGTACCAATGCCATTCATTAAGCTGGGAACTGCCGATTAAATAAGATAATGATGAAGCAGCACAAGAGATTTGCGCAATGCGACAAAGGAAGCTATAATCCAGGTAAAGTATGAGTAAAATAACTTTTTGTTGCGCTTTTATTAGTATTTGGTAAAATATAAGAATAGCTGATAATTGCTTGTATTGCTTGGGAAATGTTAATTATGCGATATGAGTGTTGACACCACACAGGAGAAGGGCGGCAGACTTTTGGTGCTGTTCATTTCCGGAAAAGGAGACAAAGAATGAAAAAAACAAAATTTTACTTTGCCATCATGAGCCTTGTCTGTTATATGGCCGGGTGTGTTTCACAGCCAAGCGAGACTGTCCCAGACAGAGAAATAGAAATCGCTGAATCGAATGATGAATCGGAGGCTGCAGATCATGGTTCTGTTCCGGCAGGGCAGGATGACAGTTATGTTACTGGGGAGTGGCATGTGGATACGCCCGAGAATCATGGCATGGACGGAGAAAAACTAGCCGATTTTATTGATTCAATAGCGGATGAGCCGATTAATTCGATGATAATTGTCAAAGACGGTTCGATCATAGCGAAATATTATAAAGGCAGCTATGATGCCGACAGCATCTTTGCATTGAACTCCTGCACCAAAAGTATTACTTCTGCTGTAGTCGGCATTGCGATTGATGAGGGCTTTATTGAAGGCATTGATGTGCCGGTTTCCGATTATTTTCCCGAATTGGAAGCTGCTGCGGATGAAAGAAAAAAGGCGATTACGTTTGAGCACATACTTACTATGACCTCAGGATTCGATTGGCCGGAATGGACTGACTGGAATTATCGATTCGGTGACTGGACGATATCCGATAACTGGGTCGATTATGTACTGAACCGCGAAATGGCGAACACACCCGGGGAGGTATTTAATTATAGTACCGGGGATACCCAGCTGGTATCGGCGATCATAACCAAGGCTACCGGGGAGTCGGAGCGTGCGTTTGCCGAACGTTACCTTTTTGAGCCGCTGGGCATCACCAGTGTCCGCTGGCCTGAAGATCCTCAGGGCAATTCAACCGGCGGGTTCGGCATTGAGATGTCGTCAGAAGATGCGGCAAGATTCGGCCAGCTGTATCTCAATAAAGGAAAGTGGGGCGAGGAGCAGATTGTTCCGGAGGAGTGGGTGACAGAGGCCACGGCAGAGCATTCGGAAGGTAGTTTCTATTCCAGTAAGTATGGCTACTTATGGTGGATTGAACCGGCCTCGGAAGACGTTCTTTATGATTTTTATTACGCTATGGGCTTCGGCGGCCAATATATCTTTGTCGTACCTGAACTGAATATGGTAACTGTTTTTACTAGCAGTTTGTGGAATGATACCGGAAGACCCTACCTTTATTTTAAGGAAGATATCTTAGGAATGGCCGTTGTGGATTAGTCTTATTGTTATGCCCCATCAGGTGACAAAGAGATTTTGATGGCCCCAGTATCATGAAATCAGGCTGTGTACAGCAATAATCACTTGAACCATCAATTAGTCTGTGCTATACTGACAGCAATTAAATGTTTTATCAATTGGATTAATACCGGAGCTGATGATGCTTGGGCAATATGACAATGACTGTCAAACAAACATATTCAAACAATACAAAAGCGGAAACCTGGCTACACGTTTCGATAACCACACCCAACCCCAAAGGAGGCTTTATGCAATACAGACACGACAAAAACGGAACCCCCCTCTCCATCTTAGGCTACGGCTGTATGCGCTTCACCAAATCTGGCAGCAAGATCGATCTTGACAAGGCCGAAAAAGAACTGATGCATGCCATTAACAACGGCGTAAACTATCTGGACATCGCCTATATTTATGCCGGCTGCGAAGCTGCCGTCGGCGAGATCTTGTCAAGAAACAGCTGCCGCGACAAAGTCCTTCTGGCCACCAAGCTGCCGCACTACCTGATCAAGTCACTGGACGGCATGGAAAAAATCTTTCAGACGCAGCTTAAAAGACTGCAGACGGATTATATCGATTATTACCTGATGCATATGCTGAATGATGTCGCCACTTGGGAAACCCTTGTCAAGACGGGGATCCTGACTTGGATCGAAGAAAAAAAGACATCCGGTCAGATCCGTAATGTTGGTTTTTCCTTTCATGGAAATTCTGAACAGTTTATCGCACTGGTGGATGTCTATGACTGGGATTTCTGTCAGATTCAATATAATTATCTGGATGAATATTCGCAAGCCGGTGTGACCGGATTAAAACATGCCGCTGCCAAGGGACTGCCGATCATTATTATGGAGCCGCTGCGCGGCGGCCGTCTGGTAAACCATTTACCGGCCAGAGCCATGGAAATCATTCAAAATGAAAAGAAGGGGCGGACACCTGCGGAACTGGCCTTCCGGTGGCTCTGGAACCAACCGGAAGTGACATGTATTCTCTCGGGCATGAATTCCTTGGAGATGGTAGAGGAAAATATTAAAACTGCCTGTGAAGTTCAGGCAGGCGAATTTGATGATTATGACAGGGAACTGATTGAACAGGTTAAAGCGGAAATCAAACACCATATGAAAGTCGGCTGCACCGGATGCGGCTACTGCATGCCCTGCCCCATGGGCGTGGATATTCCTATGGCCTTCCATTGCTACAACCTTTTTGACGATAATAAAGATAATGTCCGCCGGGAATATTTACAGTCAACTGCTATGCGCCAGAATCAGAGCAGCATTTCGCAGTGTATCCAGTGCGGTAAATGCGAGACTCATTGTCCGCAGAATATCCCGATCCGGGCCGAGCTGAAAAATGCGGCGGGAAAACTGGAAACTTTATCTTATCGCTTTATTAGATGGGCTGTGAAGGTATTCAAGGTATACTGAAACTTATAAAACATAGTTTAAATCTTGAGCGGTATTAGGAGATTATTATGATCGGTTTGATTGGCCGTACATGATAATCAGCAGCTGGAAAAAATGATTGTCACTGGTAATTTTCATCTGGCCATGGTATTTTTGGATTGTTTTTTTGATGGAACTGAGGCCAAAGCCATGTATGGTTCGGTCTTCTTTGTCTGACAGCAGGTTCCCTGCCAATCCCCGGCGTATTTCGCCGGCATAAGGATTATGAAGCATAATAGTTAATATATTTTGTGCTATTTTTATTGAGAGCTTAATAGACCGCTCTTTTGCTGTTAATTTGGCAACTGCTTCGATAGCGTTATCAAAGGCGTTGCCTATGATAATCGTAAGATCAAAATCTTCGAAAGGTAAGTTGTTGCTGATATCAAAATCTGTTTGCAGGCTGATATCCAGATCCCGCGCCTTGGTCATTTTGTATCCAATCAGGGAATCTACTGTCGTGTTACCGCTTTTGTTTTCCCAATACGATGTCGCATAACCGCCGATCATGGCATCGAGATACTCATCCATGGCATGATACTGACGCTCTTCGCTGTACCCCTTCAGGCAAATCAGATGTTGTTTAAAATCATGGTAAAGCCTTCTGCTTTCCAGCCACATGGCTTCCCGTTCCTCGCTCTGAATCCGGTACATTTCTGCCTGTTGTTTGTATATGGCAAATTTTTGCAGGCTGTCATTTTTCTTTTTTATGGTGATAAAAAGCTTATAGTTAATAACATTCTGGAATATATAAATAAATATTGCTAAGAAAGTCATGATCAAATTACTGTCACTGACTGACTGCCGGCTCAGAACGATTATAGTAAAGATAATCCATATACTGCCGGCATGAACCAGTATCATTGCTGTCTTTAACATAACATTCACCGTAATTTTATCTGCCGATGCTGTAGTATTCCACTCCTGCTTCTTTCATTGCTTCCGGCTGGTACAGATTTCTGCCGTCGTAAACCAGCGGCGTATGCATGACTCGCTTGAATTCTGCCGGTGATATCTCTTTGATTTCCGGCCATTCGGTAAATATAAAGCATATGTTGGCATTTTCCAGAGCCTCTTTTGGGCTGTCCGAATAAGTAATGCTCCCCTTCATGAAGTTCCCCTCGGGAAACTTCATCCGTGCATGTTCTGCCGACTTAGGGTCATAAGCAATGACATGGGCACCTTGATTCAGCAAGAGGTTCAGGTTGTCGATCGCGGGGGCTTCCCGCATATCATCTGTCCCGGCTTTAAAAGCCAGTCCCAGTACTGCGACTTTTAAATCGCGAAACGTGATCATTCTTTTCCTGGCCTTTTCGAACATGCGGGTTTTTTGCCGCTCATTGACCGCTACACACGCTTCTATCGTCTGCAGCCGGTATCCATGATATCTGGCCAGATATTCCAGAGCCTTGGTATCCTTCGGAAAACAGCTTCCGCCATAACCGATACCGGCATTTAAAAACCGGGAGCCAATCCTCTCATCATAACTCATCCCTCTGGCCACATCGGTAATATCCGCTCCCACCAGTTCACATAGGTTGGCGATCTCGTTCATATAGGAAATCTTTAATGCCAAAAAGTCATTACAAGCATATTTGATCATCTCTGCCGAACGGCGCTTTACTGATACGATCGGAAGCCCGAACGGCTCATAAATCTGCATCAGCAGCTGTTCCGCTTCCTTGCTCTCCGTTCCGATAATAATACGGGCAGCATGCAGGGTATCATAAACCGCCGTTCCTTGCGCCAGAAACTCCGGATTGGATGCCACCTCAACTTTCACGTCATTGACGAGAAAATCTTTGATAAACTGCTCCACCTTATCATTCGTTCCTACGGGAACCGTTGATTTGACCACAACTAGACAGTCTTTTTCCACCGTTTCGGCAATCTGCCTGGAAACACTTGCGATATAACTCAGGTCAGCGCTTCCGTCAGCGAGCTCTGGTGTCCCGACGCCAATAAAAATAACATCTGACTGCCGGTAAGCCTGCCGGTAAGCAGAGGTAAAATGCAAATTGCCGGCAGCATTGTTTTTACGTATCAGTTCTTCTAGTCCTTCTTCATAGATCGGTGATATTCCCTGCTTCATCATGGCAATCTTTTTTTCGTCCACATCCACACAAGTCACATCATAGCCTTTATCGGCAAAACAGACTCCCGCTACTAAGCCGACATATCCCGTTCCCGCAACAGCAATTTTCATTCTTATACTCCATCTCATCTAATTTGGTTACTGTGCAGACCTAGCCGAAGTGCACAAACCACTGCTCCACAGTAACAGCGTTCTGCAAACATTATGCACAAGTTATAAAGAACACAACTAAATCGCTAAAAACATGCGATTTGGCGCTTACAATCTGAACTGTAACCAAATTTGGCCTAAAATAAAAATAAAGTTTTACATATTGTACCATAAAATAAAAAAAAGTGCTATACTAACGATAAGGCTACCGCAACTAAAATCAATTGAAATGATATCCTACCGGAGACTGTATGCATAACCCAGAACATCACAAACTTTCCTTGATCATACCCGCTTTTAATGAACAGGAAATGATCGAAACCTCGTTCATTACCCTCAAAAAAATCCTGGACGAAGCCGGCATCCCTTTCGAACTCATCTATGTGGATGACGGTTCCACTGATGCCACCTATCAAATCATTGAATTACTGTCCCAGAACAACAAAGAAATTGTCGGTCTTTCTTTTTCCAAGAACTTCGGCAAGGAAGCCGCTATTTTTGCCGGACTGACTGCCGCTTCCGGTGCTTGTGCCGCAGTCATGGACTGCGACCTTCAGCATCCTCCCGAATTACTGGTTTCCATGTATCAGCTATGGGAGCAGGGGTATGAAGTCGTTGAAGGCGTCAAGTCATCACGCGGCCGCGAGAATCCCTTCTATGCCGCCGGTGCCAGATTATTTTATCTGTTTATCAGCCATGCGGCCGGTATTGATATGTCCAAGGCTTCTGATTATAAACTGCTGGATCGCAGAGCCGTTGATGCCCTGTTGGAGATGCCGGAACGGACACCGTTTTTTCGGGCCCTGTCTTCCTGGATCGGATTTAAAACCGTTGCGATTCCGTTTGAGGTTCAGGAGCGTACCTCGGGGATTTCTAAGTGGTCTGCCCGCTCCCTTACCAAATATGCCGTTCGGAATATCACCTCTTTTTCCGGTGCGCCATTACAGTTTGTTACTTTTATCGGTTGGATTATGTTTATTTTTGCGATCATCCTGGGTATTCATTCAATTGTCCGCTTCGTAAGCGGTACCGCTCTGGAAGGCTTTACCACAGTTATCCTTTTGCAGCTGATTATTGGCAGCCTGGTCATGATCAGCTTAGGGATTATCGGACACTATCTGTCCCGGATCTATGAGGAAATCAAGGCGCGCCCGCGCTATATCGTCAGACGCCGCTGCGGGAAAGACCGCTGAGCACCGAACAGACAGATCAGCATTTCCGGCAGCAGCACCCACATAAACACCACATATCTGACCAGATAAGTCGGTCCCACTGTCACGGTCAGCCAAAGCAGCAGGGGCAGCAGATAGGGAAACAATTGCTGAACATTTTTCTTCTGCCATAGATAACCTATGGTAAACATCAGGATCCAAAACAAAAATCCGGGCGCAAACAGCATGGATATTACCGGTATTTTCTGTTGGGTAATTTCCAAAGAAAGTCGCCGGTACCATTCATTCAGCCAAGGAAGCTTACTTTCCCTGATCCCCGGCTGCTCCACTTCATATCCGAAGTATGAGCTGTCTTCATAAGTGTACGTAAACACCGTATTCCCGCGATACACGTCAATAACGGTATCCGGATACCACAAGCCATAAGAAGTCATGAACCAGGCATTGAGATAGGTAAACGGATGATCGAGGCCCCATCGTAGCCAAAGCTTCAGAAATGTCAGCGGCTCTTCTGCGAAAACATCATTATTAAATGATGACTTAACCCCGTCAGATAGCTTCGGCGTATAGCGATCCAGCGCTTCTTGGGGAAGGAAACGGTACAGCGTCTCCAGATCCTGCTTATCAACACTTTCCCTGTCATACTCATGCACCCGCGCCAGCTGCTGGATCGGTACCGTAAGAATTTCCTGGCGGCCGCCTTTTTGCGCATCCAGGATCAAGCCTAACCCGCTGCTAAACAGGAGATAAAGGCCGAGGCTGGCAGCAGTCAGGAGCAGGATTCGTTTCCTCTGTCCCCGGCTATAGATAAGCAAAAGCAGCATAAACACCCCCAGCGCATACCTTCCGTTATGGCGGAACAGCATCACTCCTGCTGCTCCGAGGACAAACATAAGCTGTTTCTTCTTTGAAGAAAAGAAAGCTTTCGGATTTTCACATAAGTCCTTGATCACTAAGAAGAGGATTAAAAAGAGACCGGTAAAAAGTCCATCCTTGGCCGAGCATAAGGAAAACATCACAATCACAGGGAAAAAACCGATATAAAGCAAGGTGATCAGCCTCACTGTAAAAGAAATTTTCCTCCGCCTCATAGAAAGTATCGCGCCAGAAAATATGACCGCCAGAACCGCCATCTGAAACATCGTGTAGGCGGCAATGCCTAAATTATAAGAGTCCGTAATTTTATATACTGCCTGTACGATTCCGCCCATAAGCAATACATGGATCAAAGGATGATGATGCGTAAACTCCCTAGTCACTACTTGCATGTATTCTTCTTGGGCGTCATATACAAAAAATCCCGGATAAACTGCCAGAAAGACCGGGAGCCAGCATAAGAGAATAAACAATGCCATGAGAATCAGCTGCCGGAAATCGGTAAGCTTATCAAAACCGGCACCGGTGAAACAGCCTTTGGCCGCTGCATCAGATTTCCTTTCTCGACAGTTGTCTAAGCCTTTCCAAGACAGAAGCACTGCTAAAGAAATAATGATGCTCCATACAAGAATAGCCAGCCACATCTTCCCCTGGATAAAGGAAACACTGCCGGTCTCATCCAGCGAAGAACCAAAAGCCATGCTGATGCAAAGCAAAAAGGAAAGACAACCGGCAATCACCCATTGTCTTCTGTGGCAAAGCATGGCCGTTAGCAGCGCTTTTCGGATCAGGATCAGCAAACCAACGAAAACTGCCACCGCAAAGATACTGTTGGTAAACACCAATTCCCTGCCGTCAAGCCGCAGCATCTGCGGCAGGAAGAAACAACCGGCCAAAGCAAGCAATACCGGAAAGAGCCATTGCCATATATGGTGATAGGACTTACCTGAGTTGTCGGTCATGGCTTCCTTTCCTTTTGGTTGATAATCTCCCGGATGACATATTGGGGAGAGTTATTGATGCAGATATACATCCGGCCAATGTATTCCCCCACCAGCCCCAGCATCAGCATCAGCATTCCGCCCATGAAAAGAACCGCCGACATAAGTGAACTGAAACCCATGACCATATCCGGATAGATGAACAGTTTTTTGATAATTGTATAAAGACCGTACAGAAAACCCACGCCGGCACTGATTGCACCGGTAACGATGGCAATCCGTAAGGGCTTGATACTGAATGACGTAAAACCGTTAAACCATAGCGACATCAGTTTGCCCAAGGTATAGCCGGAAGTTCCGATGATTCGTTCTTTATGCTCGATATCGACATTTACGATATTTCTGGTTGTCCGAAGAATCAGGCCGACTACATAGGGGTAAGCTCCTTCGTAACGCTTGATCTCGTCTACAACGAATTTCTTGGCGGCAAAATAGCTGGATAAATAGAGTTTCTTTGGCTTGCCCAACATTACCCTGGTCATCATGTCGTTGATCCGGCTGCCCAGTTTACGCAGTCCTGAGTGCTGCTTATGGTTATATCTGGCATAAACCACATCCGCACCTTCCCTGATCCCTTTGAGCAGCTTGCCGGCTTCTGTGGCTGGAGTCTGTCCGTCATCGTCAAGGCAGATCACAATATCTCCGGCTGCCTGCCGCAGTCCGGCCATCAGCGCTGCATGCTGGCCAAAATTACGGGACAGGTTGATCCCGGTAATATTCTCGTTTTCACGGCATAGCTTTTCGATGACAGCGAAGGTATCGTCAGGAGACGCATCGTTAACTAAGATAATTTCATAGGGCCCGGCCATAGTATCCTTGATTTCTTCTGTCACCTTTTCAATGGTCTGCATGGACCGGTAACAAGGTATAATAAAACTGATTAACTGACTCATTGATGTCTCCCCTCCTTATCCGTTGCTATCATCAAACAATGCCACCAATACGATGTCCCGATAGCGGCCCTCCAGCTTCACTTCATCCCTTAAATAAGCTTCCTTAATAAAATTATTTTTTAAGCAGCTTTTAATGGACGGGATATTGTCCGCAAAGATACGGCTGAATACCTTGTGGAGCTTAAGGACCTTAAACGCATATTCCGTAATAAGGGTGGTGATTTCGGTTCCGTATCCCTTGTTATGGGCATCTTGCTCGCCGATATACATCCCGAATTCCACCTTGCTGAATTCGTAATCAATATCCCTCAGGTAAGCGCTCCCGACCGGACGAACGTCATGGCTGCTGCCGTTTATCTTCTCACAGACAATAAATTGCTTTGCCTTGCCGGTGTCTATCATGGTATGAAACCAGTGCTGATGTCCTTCCGGCGTAAAAGGCTTCTGATAAATAAAGTTTTTCCTGACAATATCCTTATTCCGCCATGTAACAATTAAATCGGTATCGTCCAGCGTCATTGGCCGGAGAATGATCTTTTCCCCGATGATGTCGCCTGGTTGCCCCTTCTCACTTCCTGTTTGGCTTATCATTTCGCTTTTATTTGCACTTTCAGCACTTTTGGCACTTACTGTTCTTTCGGCACTTTCAGCACTTGCTGTACTTACTTTACTTACTTTACTCATCTTATCTGATATACCTCCAGTCTATCTGCTATGTTGTCAATCGGTTTTATTTCAATTCCCTGCCCATGATCACGATAATAATCTTCCAGCCAAACAAGTCCTTCCTCCGACTCTGCTATCATATAAACCTCATCACGACCGGTCAGCGCCTCTTGCATGGATGTCGCTTCTTTCAAAAACACCCTTAACTTTTTTTCATATAAGGGACTCTTATTGGCCCATCCTCCCATATAATCATAGTTAACCGGATGATTATCAACATTTTTGAATATTTTTTCCGAATAATCAACTGTAGAATACACGTCAATAAAATAATAATTATCACTATGATTGCGGCAATACTGCTGCATCACCTGCCATATGCGGTTGGTTTCTTCTCTTTCTTCCGCCATCCGATCGACCGCGCTCACCATAGCCGGAATATTGGCTCCTGCCATAACCAGTATCAACACACCTATTAATGCCGGAAAACAGCGTTCCATGGTTGCCTTTATTTTAATGATACCAAGCATTTCCTCCCCCAAGGGCGATTTTTCCCCCAAAGGCGATCTTTCTTTTCTGGATAATTTCCCTGCGCCGGACAGGCGGCTCTCCGCCAAAAACATCGCCAGTAAAATACCCAGTTCGATAAAATACAAGGAATGCACGATCCGGGGCGGATACCGGTTGCCCATCAGAATATACAGCCACAATGCGGTTCTGACTGCCAGAAGCAACAGCAGTTTCCCGGTCATCCTGCCGGTTTTTCTTCTTATGATTCCCAGTCCCAGCAGGCCGGCATAGCCGATGATAACCAGCCCGTTCCAAGGAAAATGTCCGCTATCGCTGCCATGGGTCAGCTGATAAATATACAATCTTACATTTTCTGTCAAATCATCGGAAAATGACTGAGCCTGCTTGCGGTTTGCGGCAGCGTAGCCGGCGATCTTGCCCATTATCGTTTCATCAATCTCTTCATCAAGACCAAAATTATAGTTAAATAACAGCGTTACTTCACTTTCCGACATGCCGATGCCTTCGTAAAAAGCCATATGTTCCGCATAAGCCGGTATTTCCTCATAATCATATAATTGTGTCCGGTTATCAAAAAACTCCGTGAATTGCTGCCACTCCCCACTTCCATAAGCAATCATGTGGGTAACCTGACCGACAAACACACCCGCCAAAATGCACCCCAGAACCGAAAAATACTTGATGAAATTCTCTCTCTTAACTATCTGTTTTTCATTACTCCACTTGCATAACCCGGCAGCCGCATAAAACGGCAGTACCAGAAGAAACATCTCCGACCGGATCAGAAAAGCAACAAAAGCCAAAACAAAAACCGGAACATTTTTCAAGAGTAACTGTTGGTTATTTAGCCGCTCATCTGTAGTAATAAACAAAAATGCCGCTGCTGTCGCCAGCATCGTACAGGTAATCGTATATTGAACAAAAACCAGATGCTCCAGCATCGTACCGATGATAACAGCCCCCGCTATCACCAGCAGGCTTATCTTTCCTCTTATGTTGCGGCAAAAACTCAAGCTTCTGTTGACAATCAGGCCGATACTGCCAAGCTGGCCGATACACAGGAACAGACCGTACCAAGGCACGCTGGGAACCATCCGGTAAAAAAGGCTGATAAAGGCACTGATCAGATATAGCATCTGGATGTTTCTGCTCTCAGGGGATCCGGTATAGACTCCGGCTACGATATCTTTCATTAGTACGTCATCATTTAAGTCATAGTAATAATCATAGCCCAGAGCAACCGCCACACCCAGTACCGCTAAAAATAAAGCCGTTAATATTTTATTCTCGTGATCATGGAATGCCTTTCGCAAATCTTAACCCTTTCTTCGCTTAACCCTTTCTTCGGAGAGGCGGCCAAAACGCAAGCTCTCACATATTATCAAAAAATTCCGCTATCGTTCCGGTTACATATTTCACCTGAGCCGCTGTCAGCTGATGAAACATCGGCAGGCGCAGCAGTTTTTCGCTTTCTTTCGTGGTATACTTGTCTACACCATGAAATCTTCCGTGTTCCTTTCCTGCCGGCGATGAGTGCAGCGGGATATAATGAAACACCGCCAAAATCCCCTTATCCTTTAAATACTTGATCAGCAGGTCTCGCTCTTCCCTGTCATTCGCCTTAATATAAAACATATGGGCATTATGGACACAAGACTCGGGAACCATCGGCAGTTCAATCATGCCCCGCTCCGCGATCGGGGTCAGGCGTTGGTAATATTCCTGCCATCGGCTCAGGCGCTTTGCCTGAATCGTGGCGGCTTCCTCCAGCTGGGCATACAGATAAGCCGCATTGATGTCGCTGGGCAGATAAGAAGAACCCTTCGACTGCCATGTGTATTTATCTACCTGACCGCGAAAAAAACGGCTACGGTCGGTTCCTTTTTCTCGCAGTATCTCCGCCTCCGCGATATGAGCGGGATCGCGGATCAGCAGCGCACCGCCTTCTCCCATGCTGAAATTCTTCGTTTCATGGAAACTGAGACAGCCGAAATCCCCGATTGTCCCCAGCGGTTTCCCTTTATACGTACTCATAATCCCTTGGGCAGCATCTTCCACCACGCGGAGCTGAAAGCGCCGGGCAAGCTCCATGATTTTGTCCATTTCACAGCCGACCCCGGCATAATGTACCACCACGATCGCACGGGTACGTTCCGTTATCGCCGCCTCAATCAGTCTTTCATCAATATTCATGGTATCGGGACGGATGTCCACAAAAACGATCTTGGCTCCGCGCAGCACAAAAGCATCCGCGGTAGATACAAAGGTATAAGACGGCATAATGACTTCATCCCCTGCTTGGATATCACACAGCAATGCGGCCATTTCCAAGGCATGTGTACAGGAAGTCGTAAGCAGGCATTTTGCGGTTCCGGTCTGCTTCTCCAACCATTTATGACACTTATGGGTAAATGCTCCGTCACCGCAGATATGCTTTTCCTTGATAGCTTGCTGCATATATGCAACCGCTTTTTTTCCTTCCGGCGGCTCATTAAAACGTATTTTATAGGGTAATTGCATCGCTGATCTCCTCGTTGGCTTCCTGGCCGTCATTCTCTTATACATAGACGATAAACTGTTCATTCTGAAACACTTCCTGATACTGATTATCGCCGATAAATCCGTCCAGCATAGCTTTTTTAGGACTGTCCTGCTTTTCTGCGTCCATCTTCACGTTGAAAATAATCAGCGGCCGTTCATTCCGGTTTTCTGTCATCCTACCCGTCAGCCGGGAAAGATTCTCCTCCAGCTTCCCGATACTTTCCGAATCCAGATCCGGCCATGCGCTGCCGATGGCTGTTTCACGGTCCAGATAATAGGAAAGTGCCGGAATATCACCGTACAGGATCAGCTTGCGCTCCGCCCACTCCGGATGCTCCGCTAGAAATACACTGATTTCCTCCAGATGCACCGCATTGGCGCGGGTCGTAACCATGCCTCTGGCCACGGTATTCTGCGTTATCCGGGTATTCTTTAGCTCGCCGGTTTCGCCGTCATTAAAAACATACAGGCCGCCGACGCCGATGCTTTGCACCAGCAATGCCGCCGCAATTGCCAGCTGCATGGCCTTAAGCGGAAAAAGCGGAATCAGCGTGCTTTCCGAGCCGATGTATTTCTGGCCCCATATAGTAAACTTTACAATCATCCATAAGGTGATCGGAGCCACAAAAAACAGATTGTTGATAATCGGCCAAACATGATTGTTGCTTCCCAACGGTGTGACAAGAATGATGACGATGCCGGTCATGGCAATCAGTTTCCAGTGGACATCGGTTTTTTTGGTATAGAGCATCCATATCATATTGACCAAAGAAAGAATGACAAAAATAACTGCCCATTGTAATGCTGCTTCCTTCTGATAATACCGGAAATTATACATGCCCCATCTTTCCAGGACGGCAAATAAAAACAGGATGGCAAGGCAGTAAACAGCTTTTCTGATCCGCGGGAACTTGTCGCGGCGGATCATGAAAAACGGAATCCCCGGCAAAATACATAGAATCATATATAACAGCCACCTCATCCCATGAAGATAAGCATCGATGATCGCCGCCAGCATCTGTGACAGTGCATAGTCTTCCGCATGGCCGGCGACACCGGTCAGGCCGCTGATCATGTCCACAGGGGCCTGAATGCCATAATGAATGACCATGATCAGCAACATGACGGCAACTGCTCCCACATATCCTGCCATGCAATATAACGTTTCCCGCACTACCGCACGCATCTCTTTGCGGCGGATATAACCGTAATACCACACACAGACGATCAACGCTGCCTCCATGACATTGGGATTGCGCACCAGCACGTTTATCCCTAAACAGACCCCGGCCAGAACCAAGCATACCGCATGCTCTCCCGCCAGACCACGGAACAATAGTATCGCCCCGAGGAGGAAAAAGAAGTAGGTCATATAATTATATAAGATCACCGTAGGACACCAGCAAAGCCCGATGGCCGCCAGCTCTCCTAAAAAAGCCACCCAGGCCGGCATCTTGGTCCTAAAGAAACGATATCCGATCAATGCCATCAGACTGACAAACAAAGAAGTATAAAACTTCATCCCCAGCATCAGCTTGCCAAAAGGCAGGAGCGTAAACAGATATCCCGTCACCTGGCTCAGATAGGTATTCAGCACCCAGGTTCCTTCTGCCGCCGGGAAAAAACGGTAGTTACCTAAGCTATATCCCGTATCTGCCAGATCCACTCCATAAGCCATCTTTACCAGCGGAAATACCGCCAATATCAGCGGGAATAATATTCTTACAGCCGTTCGCGAATAAAACCTTTCCATTTACCTGCTCCTGTCATCCTGCCTGTCCTGTCAACTACCTGCTGCCATCCACTACCTGTTCCTGTCAGCTCACCTGCTTATCAACCACCTGTACTTCCAACTGCCCTGCGTCTGGCCAAAAGCTTGTCGGCCAGACCGAAAAGACGGCTGCGAATATAGTCAATCCCGGTGCCTGTCACATAAACCACTACTACCATAACAATCATGTCTAAAAACAATCCCGGTGCCGTTGCCCTGCCCATTCCGGGCAAAAGCGAAGCAATCCAGATGACCCAGCGGTCACGGATATCCACATGCATCTGCAACAGATACACACCAAAGCTTAAAGGCCCGATCAAGCGAATCAGGTCAGCAGCTTTCCCTTCACGGATCCGGATTCCCAGGAAGCCATAAAATAATCCGACCGCACCCACAAAGCATAATGCATGATTATAATGAAACAGCGTCGTAAAATAATAGGAAAGCCATCCGGTTTCCCGATTTAATAAAAATAATCCGACCGTCATCAGAAATATCGCCAAAGAACTTCCGGCATAAACCAGCCAGCCCCGCTTATCTTTTTCCAAAAAGGGCAGGCCGTGTAACCTAAAATAACCGCCTACGGCATACAGGCACAGAAACCACCCGAAATCATAACCAAAATGATCCGTTGCCAGCTTTACGGGAACCACGCTCTTGATTACACAAAATACAACGAGCAATAAGGCAATAGCCGTACCCAGCTGACGTTTGCTCATCTTTTCACAAGCAACGTTCACAAAAGGACTGAACAGGCATAAAAATACATACTCGGTAGCGAACCAATAATGACCGGTCGAAATCGGCAATACATACTGGATCCAGCCATAAAGGCCTTCCTGACCGGCCAGAATCGGCAATCCCATCACCATCAGGACCAGCGGAATCAATAGGGCATAAAAAGCAACCTGACAAACCAGCCGGACAATACGGCTCACCTTAAATCCCGAACGCACCATAAAATAGCCGCTGGTCATCACATAAACATTTACCGCAACGATGGAGAGCGATTCCACCGCCGTTCCCAGCACCAAACCGGATCCAAACGAGCCGCTCACGCTCGCAAGCTCAGGTTCCGGCAACATCCCGGCTTCCGCAATATAATGCATGGCAACAACCATCAGCATTGCCACGATCCTGAGCAGTTCAAAATTTGCCAGACGTTTTACCTGCATCATCCATTCCTTTCGCTTCGCCTATCTTCCTCTTCAGAATCGCTCGTGCCGGCCTTCTTAAAAATAAACAGTTTACTTAAGAAATAATTACAAACAATGACAAAAAAATTGGAAACCATCTTGGAAATGACATCGTTGATCCCAAGGTTCGTGGCCATAAACAAAATAATCAGCCAGTCCAGTATTCCGGTCGCGACCCTGGCTCCCATAAAACCCGTAAATTCCTTGAGCTGTCCGTTCCTATCACTAGTCTGCGACTTAAATACAAAGGTACGGTTCGTCCAATAAGCGAAGATTACTGCCACAATCCAGGCTATCATGGTCGCCATCGAGATCAGGAACGGGGTCTCCTTCGTTGCGCCCATGGCCCGGGCGGCAATCCAGTAGACCACCGTATTCACAACAAAAGCCAAAACACCAAAAATCAGATAATTGACGGCCTCTTCATACTTCTTATATTGTTTCCAAATATACTCCCACATGGCTGTCCTTTCTTATCCAGATTGATTCCCTGTATATTAATTAAACCAAGCCCCTGACCAGTTCCGCTTTACCGTTCTCAATGCGGTACACCATATCACATTTTTCGATTGTCTGTAGCCGGTGGGCAATGATGACCAAGGTCTTTCGTCCATGAAGCCGGTTAATGGAATCCATAATCGCTGCTTCCGTCTCATTATCCAAGGCGGAGGTGGCTTCATCCAGCACCAGCACTTCCGGGTCTTCAAACAAAGCCCTGGCAATGCCGATACGCTGACGCTGGCCGCCTGAGATGCGGATGCCGCGTTCCCCGATTCCGGTATTCAGTCCTTCCGGCAGGCCTCTGACAAACTCGTCCAGCTGGGCTTCCTGCAAGGCCCTCCATACCTTTTCATCATCGATATCTTCATCAGCAATCCCGAAGGCGACATTTTTGCGGATACTGTCGTCGATCATAAAAATCGTCTGCGGAATATAACCGACATTTTTCAGCCATGACTCATAATGCTCCTGAACATCCACCCCGTCCGCCAGTATCGTTCCGGTTTCCATCTTAAGTAAGCCCAGCATGATATCCACCACCGTGGTTTTCCCGGCTCCCGAGGTTCCGACGATCCCGACGGCGCTGCCGACCGGAATCTCCAGGCTGGCATGGTTAAAGATGAGGACGTCGGTATGGGGATATTTATAGGTAATATCCTCAAGCCTGATGTTGTCCCGGATCTCCAGCTTGTCCACATTTTTTTTGCGGCGATAGACGGCTTCATCATAAATAATACTGTCGTCTCGGATATCCTCCTGAAGATTATCGCTTACCCCCATAAAAAAGGGTTCAAAATAAGCAATCGCTGTCAGATGATTATTAATCCGGTTGGCACAGGGAATCAGCCTCATAGCGGCTATCGCCATCGCCGACAAGGTCGGCATGAAAGCATCCAGTTCGTTACCGTTTAACACCTGCATCATGATATATATGATCATGCCGGCTATCGCCACCGTTTCAATCAAAAGCCGAGGGGTAGCATTGTATAAATTATATTTCTGCACCGCATTGACATAACCATATCCACACTTGGCATACTCATTAATAAAATAATTTTCCTTATTGGCAATCTTGATTTCCTTGATACCCATGACCGACTGATCAATCCATTTATACAAGCCGCTGTAATAATTCTGGTTATCTTCCCCGGATTTTTTCATGATCGGCGAAAGTATGCCCTTGATTACCCCCAGCACGATAAGAAGTAAAAGTGTCAATATGATGGACAGTACCAGATCACTGATCAGACAGATCACCACCAGTCCGGCAAACACGATACTCTCGCTGATAAGCTGCAGCAAGCTTAAGATCAGCCCATACATGTTATTGACATCAGAAGTGATCGTTCTCTGGATGATGGCCGTGTCCGCATTCAGGTAATATTCATAAGGCCGCTTCATAAAATTGATCATCATTCTCCGGGAGGTGGCAAACTGATTGGAATAGACAAATTTAAACTGCATCTTATTCTGTATAAATAAAAAAGCATTCTTAAAAGCAAATACGCCGATCAGTGTGAGCATGACCGCTACCGTAAACTGTGTCACATTCTGAAAATGCAGCACCCGATAGATCGGCCCCAGATACCGGCTCTCCATCACGGCTTCGGGATCCATGACCGCCTGCACCACCGGAACGATCAAGGTGATACCCAAGACTTCCAGAAAAGAGCCGATCAGCATCACGAAGATCAGCAGTACCATAACTCTTTTCTGCTTGCGGTCCAACAATACCTTCAATTTTTTTAATATTCTTCCCATAAATGCCAGTTCCTTACAACTTTGTCAAAATATCATAATATTTTAACACACTTTCTTCATAAAATCCACTGCTAAAGGCGACTGTGCCTTAGTGAGAATAAAGCCTCATGCCGGGTTTTGGAAAAATGCAGCTTTGTTCTTGAGTACAGCGGGCCAGGAAAATACCAAGAAGCGCCAAGAAATATTTGCCGTTATCAATACTATGCAACCGATAAGTGATGTGCTTACACGATCTGTTCATTCTGGCGGTGGATTTCCGGAGCTTCATAGCGATCCATGAAATCTTCCCCCAGGAAGGTCTTCTCCTTGGCAAAACGGATTGACGACGGCACGGTAAATACCGACACAACCCGGTCAAATTCCAGTCCTTTGATGAAATTAAGCACTTCCATCGGAAACATCTTGTCCAGTACTATGTGCTCGGGAAACAGCTGTTCATAATCCAGGATATCCCTGGGATGGGGTTTCAACAGAATCTGCGCCGGACTGCCGTTAATCTGCCCGTACTCCCTGATGATATCCGTAAATATAGCGGCTCTGGTTTCCAGATCACATAAAGGTTCAGTCAACACCAGTACTTTCCGCTCAGAGGCGGCTCCCTCCGCCAGCTTCCGCCGCAATTCTCCCATATCCTCAATAAAAACCGACAGCAATGTTTCTTTGGCCGCCTCATCAAGCCCCTTTACCAGCTCTTCCCTTGCTTGTTCAATATATTTGGGACACGGATAGGGCAGTACTGATATGTCATTGACTTCCATGTCCTGACAGTATTTCCCATAGCCGTTCTGAATAAAGATCAGATTCCGGGCCGCCATCCAGGCTTTCAGGCGAAAATGCCCGCGGTTGTCATAGCGGGCCGTATCATAATACTGGATACAGTTAAGGCCGTCTTCGAGCGCATGATAAGGTATTTTCTGATAACTTAGATAATAACCGATCGGATCAGAGTCACAAAACACATAGACATCCTGATATTCACGGAAATCCACCGGCACATAAGGGCTTTGCAGTTTTCCGAAACGCTTTGTATACCGCATCCGGCCGATCATATTACTGATCAGGTTGCCATGATCGGTATGAAGGGGCGTAAGCTCGGGAAAAAACTTCGCTTCCTTTTCATCGAATTCCACCACTTGCTCAAATAGGCCGGAACGTTCCGCCCGTGCTTTCAGATCACCGAAATTGTTAGACATCAGGCTAAGAACCAAAGTCGCCTTTCCGCTCTTTGGCCGGTTCTTCCATAACTCCTTTAAGCAGGTGATATAAACATGATAATAGGTATGGCATACATAAATCCGTTCCTTCAAATCCTTGTTCCTTCCAATAATTCATCTACGATCCGGCCCGCGCCCTTGCCGTCTACCAGCTGCCGCATGACGGCGGACATCCGGCAGCGTAGCGGATAATCGTCTGTCAGGGTTTTTATTTTTTCCAGAAAAGATTCCTGAAAATTAAGGTGTTTTTCAAAAATTACTGCTCCGGCTGCCGCAAATCCTTTGGCACAGGGTAGTTGATTGGCGGCCATCGCAAAGCATATTGTCGGTACTCCTACAGCACACAGTTCATAGAGCGTAGTACCTGCTGCCGAAAACGCCAGATCACATTTTTGCATCAAATCCGCCATTTGTAAGACGCCTTCATGCAAATGGACTCTTTTGTCCGCTTCTGCTCTTTTACCCAACCAATCTTTATACCTGTACAGCTTTCCCATCACTACATGGACAGCGACATTATCATCCGTTGCCTGCAGGGCTGACTCCAGTATTTTTCTTGTTATATTGGCTTCGTCAGTCCCTCCGGTGGTGATCAAGATATTAGCCACTTTTTCTCTGACCTGATAGGACACTCCGCAAAACTGTCTTCTTAAGGGAGTATATGCAGCTCCTAATAACTGCTTTTCAGAACCGCTGTAACGGCTTTGATATGATGGAAGCTCTTCTTGGGAGATGATATCATAATTAATCACGGTATCCACCGGATAGTCAAACGCTCTTAAGTCATCCAGATAAAATATCCTCGCATATCCCTGCAGCCCCTTGAGATATGCTTCCGTCACATAATAGGAATCGATCAGCAGTGCCTGCGGTTGCTCCTGTTCCAGCAGCGACTGAAAGGCTGGCAGCTCGTCTTCCGGGCGGCGATAGCTTCCCGGCAATGTCCGGATCTGATACTTTTCCCATTCCGGACACAGGGCCTTTAAAACCTGTTCACTTTCCCCGGCCGACAGCACCAGACAAACCGGCACCTGCCGGCCGCTACATTCTTCCGCTATCGTCAAGGTCCGCATCAGGTGGCCGGTCGCAATTATCTGGTCAGCATCTGCTCGAAACATGATCATGCCTTATACTCCATCCCACAATTCCAGTAAACCGTAAAAACTGCCATCCGGTCTATGTTATCAGTTCCCATTGTAATGGTGTTCCCTTTTTTAAATCCACCCGGGCCTTTTTTCCAAGGACCGCTTCATAATGCATGGTATGAAGGCCGTTGCCCGGTCGGATCGAACGGATATTTTCCGGCGTCAGGGTTTCACCGGCGGCAATATCCGCCACCACGAAAAGGGAGCGGGAGCCTTCATGCTCGATCTTCTGAGCCGCGGTCAGTGTATATTCTTCATTGCCCAAAGACTTTTCGATAAGGCGGATATCCCGTACCATGGCCGCAAACTCTTCCGGTTCCATGGAAAAAGCCGCATCCGGTCCGCCGTCAGCCCGCCGCAGCGTCAGATGCTTTTCTACCATCCTGGCGCCAAGGGCAACGGCACCCGCCGCTACAATCCCCCCCATCGTATGATCGGATATCCCGGTCAGACAGCCGTATTCTCTGGCTAATGCGGGAATATTACGTAAATGGATATCTTCATACGGGGCCGGGTAAGAAGAAACACATTTCAATAAAAGCACATCTTCATTCCCTTCTTCACGGCAGACCGAAAGTGCTCTGCCGATATCCTCGGGATAGGCAATGCCGGTCGCTAAAATCATCGGTTTGTGCAGCCGGGCGATCTTGCGGAGTAAAGGAATGTCATTGATTTCATAGGAAGCCACTTTGTAGGCCGGCATCCCTATCGATTCCATAAAATCCACCGCGGTAAAATCAAAAGGGGAAGAAAAACAGACCAGGCCGGCTTTCTTTGCTTCTTCCATCAGCTTAGGCTGCCATTCCCAGGGCGTATAGGCTTCCTGATAAAGCCGGTACAACGTTGTTCCGTCCCATATGGTTCCCTGGGTGATCTGAAAACAGTCGCTATCGCAGTCCAGGGTAATCGTATCCGCCGTATAGGTCTGTAGCTTAACGGCATCGGCTCCGGCTTCTTTGGCGGCATGGAGGATTTCCACGGCACGGCGGTAATCCTGATTGTGATTGGCCGAAATCTCCGCTACGATGAAGGCGGGGGAAGCGGCATTGATTGTATAATCACCGATCGTGATTGACTTGTTCATCGGATTCTCCGTTTTTACATTCTAATTTTTCGTTCTATTTTCGTTCTATTTTGTTCTGTTTAGCTTTGCTTCCAGTCGTTCTTTTGCAGATATTCGTCATTGCCCCATGCCGCTCTGGCAAGAAACAAACCACCGTCCTGTCGCTCTATCCAAACCGCAGGAAAATAATTGATAAACAGTGGATTCAAACATATGGTATATCCTCCCGCAGCATCATATACGATGCGGTCGCCGGGCTTGAGTTCCTTGTCATTTTGTATCTCAAACAGGCGGTCATACTCCATACAGGTAAACCCGCAGACCCATTGGCTGGGTTCCGTCCGCCGTTTATCAAGCGGATAGGTTTCCTCGTCATAAATAATATGATGAGGATAGCTGTGCCGGGTCACCAATGGGTTTAGATTGGTGCGGCTTCCATCAGTGACAAGATATTTATGATTGCGGATCAACTTAACATCCTTCACTGTTGTTTCGAAGACAATCGCTCTGGATATCAGCGAAATCCCCGGCTCGGCAATTATTTTTGTGATAGCCGGGTCAAAATATTCCCTCAGCACGCGGCCGATTTCTTTAAAATAGTCCCGGTAATCCGGCTTGTCATCCCGGCCACCGAAGTATCCGCCGCCGAGATCCACATAGGAGAGGCTCAGCTGATATTCTTTGGCGATTCTTACCGCCATTCCGGCAATAATACCATATACTCCGACTGAGCGGGAGCGTGTGGAGGAATGCAGGTGCAGGCCGGCCACACTGACATTGGGGAGACTCTGTACCCGCCGGATGGCCTGCTCTAAGATGCCGTTCTCATAGCAATACCCAAACCGGCTGCCTTCTTCCTCAGCCAGTTCTTCCTCCGGACAATGGCTGGCAATGTCAAAATTAACCCGAAGCCCGACCTCGAACTGCCTGTCCGGATCATCCCGGGACAGCTCTTCGATCCAGTCCAGCTCTTCGGAAGAATCCATATTCAGATATCCCCCCGCACTGAGAATCCGTTTAAAGATCTCTTTCTCTTTCATCGGGCCGTTATAGATGATCTTCGCGTCGTCATATCCTAAGCGCCGAACCAGATCGTATTCCGTGTGGGAAACCACTTCGGCCCAGAATCCTTCCTGTTTCAGATAAGTCAGCAGCCACGGCAGCGAATTGGTCTTTACCGAATAACCGGCGATAGCATTGCCCCAATTATCTTCCAGTGCCTGCTTCAGCAAGGCGATATCATATTGAAGGTCAGTTTCCTTTATTTTAAAGAACGGTGTCTGCATGGTTGCTTTTACTCCCATCTGTCATGCTCCGGTATTTCATCTCAGCGATTGCCCAATCTTCCGGGGTGTCAATATCCTGTACTTCCATTTCCGGGAAAAGCATCGGAACCAGATCGGCCACATCCGTAGTCCCTGCCTCCATAAATGCTGCTGTCCGGCAGGCATAGAACTGGCCGCAGTCATGATACAGCTTTTCCAGGTCCTGAGAGCGGGCATTGGCAAATTCTGGATATTTTCTCCTGATCCTCCCCTTTTCGATCACAACGCTTCGCTGCGGCGGATAGGCAAAGGGAATCACCGGCATGACCGCATCGGCCTCATCCAGCATGCCCATGGCCTGCTTTAATTTCTGTGCCGAAAGAAACGGCGCTGTCGGATAGATACAGCAAAAACGTTCAAATTCCACACCCGCTTCGGCATAAGAACGCAATACTTCCATAATCACTTCATCTGTAGAAGCAAAGTCCCCTGATGTTGCGGCGGAACGCATAAACGGAACCGCTGCCCCGGACGCTCTTGCCAGTTTCGCGATTCCTTCATCATCGGTAGATACCATCACTTCATCAAAAACCCCGGCTTCCAATGCGGCCCTTATCGAATAGCAGATAATAGGCTGTCCGCAAAATTCCTTGCTGTTCTTCTGAGGGATGCGCTTGCTGCCGCCCCTTGCCGTGATAATTGCCACCGCTTTCTTCATATGCTACCTCATGTATTTTGCCGTCTGCTTAACTTATTATAAAGCCAAAGTCGATAATTTACAACTAACTTAACTTTTTTTGATGTCGGCAAAGAAGGAAGTCGGACTGATGTCCGCATAATCCTGCGTACACATCCCCTCAATCACTGCTCCGCTATGGATCTGAACAGTTTTTGACCTGATATTGCCCATTACGATAGCTGTGGTATCCAGGATGACCGGGCCATGAACATCGACATTCCCTTTCACCGCACCGTTGATTACGGCATTATTCGCAAAAATATTACCGATAACAACCGTATTCTGCCCAATCACAACACTTTTTTTACTTCTTATCTCGCCCTCAATCTTGGCATTGTCGGTAATGATCTCTTCTGCCTGAGAATCACCCTTAAGTCCTCCGGATATTTTTAACCGCCCTAGAATATCGATATTGCCGACCATTTGTCCATCCATGGTTAAAGAACCATCCGCCGTCACATCACCGGTAATCTTCATAGAAGAGGTAAAGATAGCCGGATTTTCAAGTGCCTGTCTGCGTGAAAGGTCTTTTTTCATCTCCTCTGCTTCGGTTGCCGTTAAATAAACCGTATCTGCTTGCCTGAAATTCACATCATTCATTTCGCCAATCTCCTATCTATAAAATTACACTGATAACAAACTTCTTTTAACATGTTTATTCCAGACCTTGCAATATTATAGCTTGGAAATCTATTTTTGTAGTATGACTTCGAGTTTTGGTAAACTAAAAAAGGCTGTCCTTTGACAGCCCAACTCTCAGGATTTATGCAAAAAGGCGCAAAACACCTCGCGGAATCCTACCTACTGAACAGTTACAAATAAACCTAAAACTGCCTCTCCCCCAGATATCAGCTCCGCTTCTGTATTTCCTTTCAGGACAAAATATCCTCTTTTCATAAGCGAATGTCCTGCCGTAACCGGTTCAAGGCAATCCCCAGGGGCTATGTTACATTGCCATTGGATCAGGCAGTTGCTGCTCTTTTCAAGCCTCTCTCTGACGATACTCTCTGTGGGCACGGTCTTTATCCGGCCGGACAGATCAAAATAGCGGATCATCATTTTCCCGATCTTTTCCGGGCGATAGGAATAAAACCGCCCCAGCCGGCATTTGATATATTCTGCCGCCATGTCAATCCCGGCGGCAAGCGGCGTGAAAACATCATGAAGATAATGACCCGAAGGCCTGGCCGATAGTTCGATGACAAATATCTTGTCCGCTTGAATCATCAGGTCGGCATGAAACAGGCAGTCCCGTAACCCCAAAACAGAACCGACCTTGCTTAAGTATTCCTGGACTTGGCGGATCAGCCGGGATCCGGTGTCCGGTGTCACTGCCAGATAGCCGACTGCCTGTCTCGCCGGGGGCTGTGTCAGCAGTTTACGCCGCAATAAGACCACCTGAAGCTGATACCCGTCCACAGCGCCGTCGACCCCATATTCTATTCCTGGCGCCACTTCTTCCAACACATAATCTTCACTGGTATTCCCGTTGTAATTCACCGATTGCAGCGCCTGCTCCGTCTCCTTTTTGCTTTTCACATAAAAGACACTGCGGCTCCCTGAACCAAAACGCGGCTTTAAAATAGCCGGATAAGCTAGAACGCCTTCTTCTTTTCCCACCAGATAACAGCGGCCATCCCGAAGCTGATTGGCGCTGAGTCTTTGATGAAACTCATACTTATCAGTGCAAAGCCGGGCAGTCTCTTTGCTGATCCCCGGCAGCTTAAGTGCGTCATTGGCCGCACCCACACTGGTAAGTACTCTTCCGATCGGCGGCGTCAGCAGATAGTCAATCTTTTCCCGGCGTAATACGGCGATGGTCTGCTGCTCATCAGCAATATCCACATGAATCCCTTTGTCCGCAGCGGTAAGCCCGACTGCCTGAGCATTCCCGTCCAAAGCTATCACTTCCTGTCCCAGCTCCTGTGCTTTATGAATCGTATGAAGGGACTCGCTTCCGGCCCCGATCACTGCAGCTTTCATGACTGTTTCCTCTTTTACTGTTTCCTCTTTTACTGTGTCTCATTTATTGTGTCTCTTCTATGGTTTCCTCTTCTATTTGGAAGTAGCTTTGAGCTTTTTTCTTACGTTACGGTATGTCCACAACAGCTTATAATACACCATGAAATACAGGGTGGATTTCATCTGCATGGCCGCCAGCTTTTTTTCTTCTTCATGGATTCGTTCCTGATAATAGGCATTGTTCATAAATGCCGGGAAGCTTTCTTTCATTTCTTTTCCCAAGGCCTTAACAAATCCATACTTAGGACGTTTCACCCCTGTCATATAAGAAAACAGGGTATTCGTATAAAAAAGTACCGTAAAGCTGAACTCTATTTCCTGGCGGTATTCCTCTAAAAACCCGAACTCCTTCGCCTCTTTGATCATGATCCGTGCCGCTTCCATCCGATCCTTGCATCTTTGCTCGGTGATCGTATGAACCGTCGAAGTATCATGCTGATAATAATAATAAAGCGGCTCCGGTATATATTCAAAATGTCTGGCGCGCAGCATCCAGGAATTGCTGATGGCATTGTCTTCATAAAAAATATCCTCGGGGAAACGATTGGGGAAACCCAAGATGATCTCACGCCGATAGATTTTCACCACCAGGCTTCCGCTGTCAAGAATCAGCGACTGGTATTTTTTCTGGTCAAGCTTCCCCGTCTGTGACAATTTATTATTCGGAACCACCTGACCGACCGCCATACTGTGTTCATGCGTCAGGTGATAATCACAGCCCACCATGTCGGCACCGGTTTCTTCCGCTTTTTTCAGCAGTTTCTCATAATAATCCGCAGTGACCCAGTCATCGCTGTCGATAAAGCCGATCCAGTCACCCTGAGCTATTGCAAGGCCGATATTTTTGGCTCCGCCCTGTTTTTTATTGACCGGGGAATGAATCGCTTTGAATTTTTCCGGATACCGGCTTTCATAAGCCTGCAGAATATCCCAGGAACAATCCGTGGAACAATCATCCACAGCGATAATCTCATAATCCGATATGGTCTGGTTCACCAATGAGTCCAGGCAGTATGCCAATTTCCCGGCGGCGGCCATATTATATACCGGCACAATTACGCTCAATTTCATGATTACCCCCTCAGGTCGGTTTGCGGTTTGCTTATCTTTCAAAATATCCGGCAATCTTAGTCACCCCACGGATGACATCATCCACATCCTGATCTGTCATGCCATAGTAAAGCGGTATCGAAATAATACCCTCATAAATCTTCTCAGCTATCGGACATAGTCCTTTCCGATAACCGAGCTGTTCATAATAAGGATGGAAATACACCGGAATATAATGTACATTGCCGCAGATATTCTCTGCTGTCAGCGCCTCAAAAAACTCCTTCCGGCCAATCGTCAGTTCTTCTTCCAGAACCCGTATCATATAAAGATGCCGGGTGGTATCCGAGTCTGGGTTTTCCTTCTGCAGCCGGATCCCTTTTAATCCCGTAAAAGCCTGGTCGTATCTGGCCGCAATCGCCTTTCTTTGCTCACTGAACAGCGGCAGCTTGTCCAACTGGCTGTTCAGCAGTGCCGCCTGTATGTCGGTCATCCGATAATTCATTCCCAGCAGGATCTGCTCATAATACCAGTTCCCGTGAGACGGATACTGCATCAGCCCAGCCTCTCTGGTAATTCCATGTTCCCGAAACAGTTTCAGTTTTTGATAATATTCTTTACTGTTCGTCAGTACTGCCCCGCCTTCACCGCTGGTGACCGTTTTTACCGGGTGAAAGCTAAATGTCGTCATATCGGCAATTGAGCCGTTAGGCTTGCCCTTATACCTGGTTCCGATCACATGGGCTCCGTCTTCGATCAGCACCAGGCCCCGTTCCCGGCAGATGCTCCGCAATTCATCCAGCTCCACTGACTGCCCGCCGAAATCCACTGCTACCACTGCCTTCGTATAAGAAGTGATACCGGCGGCCACCGCTGTCGGGTCAATATTGTAGGTTTCGCCGTTAACATCCGCAAACACCGGCTTTGCTCCACAATATAAAGCACAATTGGCCGATGCCGCAAAGGTAAGCGGACTCGTTATGACCTCATCCCCTTCGCCGACACCGGCGGCCAGACAGGCGATATGAAGAGCCGCTGTTCCGTTGGAGCATACTACCGCATATTGCGCGCCGGTGATTTGACAAAGTTTTTCTTCCAATTGCGCGATCTGGGGGCCACAGGTCAAGTAATCGCTGCGCATTACCCTTACCACTGCTTCAATATCCGCCTCGTCGATATACTGATGCCCATAAAATATCTTAGTTTCACGAACCGGCTTCCCCCCGCAAACAGCTGGTTTTTCCATATTGATCCTCCTGCCTTGGTCTTCCTGCTTCGATAATTTTCTATAATCAGCTTGCTTATTATCGCTCACAGTATATCACGTTTATTCAGGGATTCCAATGTATATTTACACGTTTTTGCAGACTCCAACACCTTCTTGACCAGTTTCAGCCTTCCAAACTCCTCCCTGTCCTTCTCTTCCAGGGCATTCGTAATCGACCTGACCCGTTCTGCATATAACGGTATCATAATATTCTTCATCGCATTGGCCCGCTTCTGGGTCTTGCGGATATTGACCGCCAGGCGGTATGCCGAATTTTCTACCATGGAAAGCCGGATGGTCAATTCCTTAACACGCTCAAAATTCCTTTTTGCCCGGTCCATCGATTCCCTGGTGGAAAGAAACGTATAAATCATCTTACCCGTCTCCGCGCTATGCTCTACCAGCGGAATCTCTGTCCCCATTATAGACCGGCTTTTGATCCTGATCGAATGTTCCACCGGAGCCGCATGGGCCAGTTCTTCCACATTGCGGATTCCCATCTCAATCGTGGCCCTTTGCAAGGCCTGATAGGCTCTGGTAAAGGTTTCATCAATCTCCGACTGGATATCTTTTGCCTCATCGATCAGCACCATCAGCTCCCGAACCAGAATATTTCTTTTCTTTTCCATCAGTTCCTGACCCTGCCTGACCAGGCCAAGGGAGTTTTTGGCCCGCATCAGATTGCCTTTGGTGGGAAATTCATATGGATCCATTTGTTCCTCCGTACTGTCATAGTGACTGCTTTCAGCCGATCCTATTCGTCTTCGTTTCAGGACTGGCCTTCATAATACTTATTCATGATCCGGTTGTCAATCCGGTCCAGTTCTTCTTTGGGCAGTATCCTTAACAGCCGCCATCCGGTCTCCAGCGTTTCCGTAACCGAACGGTTCTCATCCAGTCTCTGGCCGATAAATTCTTGTTCCAGCGCCGCCCCAAAGCGCAGATATTTTTTATCTTCCTCGGACAGCTCGTCTTCCCCGATTACCGATGCCAGTGCTCTTGCCTCTCCCACTTTCGCATAAGAGGAGAATAGCTGGTTGGCTACATCCTGATGGTCGGCCCTGGTATAGCCTTCCCCGATTCCGTCCTTCATCAGACGCGATAAAGACGGCAGGATATGGATCGGCGGGTAGATCCCCTGCCCATGCAAGCCCCTGTCCAAGACAATCTGACCCTCGGTAATATATCCGGTCAGATCAGGGATCGGATGGGTTATATCATCGTTCGGCATCGTCAGAATCGGTATCTGCGTCACCGATCCCGTGATTCCTTCCAAGATCCCGGCCCGTTCATAAATCGTTGCGAAATCACTGTATAAATAACCCGGATATCCCTTCCGGGACGGAATCTCACCTTTACCGGAAGAGATTTCCCGCAATGCCTCCGCATAGGAAGTAATATCGGTCAGAATCACCAAAATGTGCATATTTTTTTCAAAAGCCAGATATTCCGCTGCCGTCAAAGCTACCTTCGGGGTTATCAGGCGTTCCACCACCGGATCATTGGCCAGGTTCAGATACATAACCACATGATCCGCCACACCGCTTTCTTCAAAGACACGGCGAAAATATTCCGCCACGTCATATTTGATGCCCATTGCTGCAAATACAACCGCAAATTTTTCATCAGAACCAGACGCTTTCCCGCTTTCCCCCAAAGAAGCCTGCTTGACGATCTGAACCGCCAGTTGATCATGGGGCAGTCCATTCCCCGAGAAAATCGGGAGTTTCTGGCCTCTGATCAGCGTCGTCAATCCGTCAATCGCCGATATCCCGGTGCGGATATAATTCCGGGGATATACCCGGGCTACCGGATTCATCGGCTTTCCATTGACATCCCGCCTGCACTCCGCGGCAATGTCGCCAAGCCCGTCCAGCGGTTCTCCGACCCCGTTGAAGGTGCGTCCCAGAATATCCAAGGAAAGACTCATGTCCATCGGATGACCGGTCAGCCTGGTATGGGTATTGTGAAGAGACAGGTTCTCCGTTGTCTCAAATACCTGAACCACCGCCCTGTCATCAGTAATCTCCACGATACGGCCCCGCTTACTCTCCTTCTTATCCACCGTAATCGTAACCACTTCGTCATAAGCCGCGCCCTGAACTCCTTCCACAATGACAAAAGGCCCCTTAATTTCACTTAATCCCAGATATTCAATAGCCATCCTGTTCTCCTAAATCTTTCTCTTGCCCTAAAAGCATGTAGTATACCTAAGGAAACACTGATGCGCCGTAAATCCGGCGCGGGGAAACGCTGCATCAGCGTTTCCCTAAGCGTTACGGGCTATCACATCATCGTAGAAAGCATCGATTTCCTTTTTATACCCGGCAAACTTATGAAAGGCGTCATTTTCCACCTCGTATTTTATCGCAATAATCCGTTCAAAAATAGTACTTTGTTTCAGTACCGACATCGGCATTCCCATGGAAATCAAGACCTTGGCCCTGGTATGCAGATACAGGATGGTTTCCATCATATAAAGCTGCTTCAGCAGCGGCACGCAGGTATCTTCCTTATGGAAGGCATTTTGCTGCAAGAATCCCAGGCGGATAACCCGGGCAATCTCCAGCGTCAGTTTCTGGTCGTCCGGCAGTACGTCGCTGCCGATCAGTTTGACAATCTCCATCAAGCCGGACTCCTGATTCAATATCGCAACCAGCTGGTTCCGGCAGTCCCCGAAGCCGGAACCGGTATTCTCGACATACCAGGAAGAAAGATCAGTCAGATACTCGCTGTAGCTGCTGAGCCAATGAATCGCCGGAAAGTGCCTGGCATATGCCAGAGATTTATCCAAACCCCAGAAACAGCGGACAAAACGTTTGGTATTCTGGGTAACCGGTTCGGAAAAGTCGCCTCCCTGCGGCGACACCGCGCCGATAATCGTTACGCTTCCTTCCGTTCCGTTCAGATTCTTCATCATCCCGGCCCGTTCATAAAAGAAAGACAGCCGCGAGGCCAGATAAGCCGGGAATCCTTCCTCCGCCGGCATTTCTTCCAGCCGTCCTGACAGTTCCCGCAGTGCCTCCGCCCATCTTGATGTGGAGTCTGCCATGATGGCCACGTGGTAACCCATATCCCGATAGTATTCCGCCAAGGTGATACCGGTATAGATACTGGCTTCCCTGGCCGCCACCGGCATATTGGAGGTGTTGGCAATTAAAACGGTCCGGTCCATCAGCGGATTGCCGTTCCTGGGATCGGTCAGATGCGAAAATTCCTCTAGCACGTCAGTCATTTCATTGCCCCTCTCCCCGCATCCGATATAAACAATGATATCCGCATCCGCCCACTTGGCAATCTGATGCTGCGTCATCGTCTTGCCGGTTCCGAAGCCGCCCGGAATCGCCGCAGTGCCGCCTTTCGCAATCGGAAAGAGGGTATCCAGGATACGCTGTCCGGTTATCAGCGGCCGCGTGGCGGGATAACGTTTCTGTGTCGGCCGCGGCCGCCTGATCGGCCATTCCTGAATCATTGTCAGAGCGCACTCGCTGCCGTCATGAAGCCTCAAAACCGCGATTTCTTCTTCGATCCGGTACTCCCCGTCCGCTTTGACACGGATTATTGTCCCGGCAAGACCCGGAGGAACCATGATCTTATGAATAATGGCCGATGTTTCCGGAACTTCAGCGATTACCGTCCCACCGGCCACCGGCATGCCCGGCGCGACCATGACATGCACCTTCCAGAGTTTCCCCCGGTCCAGGCTGTCCACACTGATCCCGCGGTTGATAAATGCCCCTGAGCGCTTCGCCATTTCCTTGAGCGGCCTCTGGATCCCGTCAAAAATATTGCTTAAAATACCGGGGGCCAGCGTCACCGATAAGGGGTGGCCGGTACCTGCCACCGTTTCTCCCGGCTTTAGGCCGGAAGTCTCTTCAAACACTTGAATGGTGGTTAGTTCATTGGTCAGAGATATTACCTCGCCGATCAGTTTTTCTTTTCCGACATAGACCAATTCCGCCATCTTAAATTCACTGCTCCCCTTCACGTAGATGATGGGCCCGTTTATTCCATATATTTCTCCGCTGTTTAACATCGGCAGCTCCTTACTGCTTTTTCTATCTAAGCACTACTTAAGCACTAGCTAAGAAAAAATAAATAATCTTTTTTCGCTTCGTACAGCTTTGTATCAAAAGACTGGTCAATCAGCACCCTTTTCGAGCGGATCACCGCCCGCACCCCTCCCCCAAAGCCATAATCACTGATTCGGATCGCTGCGCCGGTATCCTGTTCCAGTTGCTTATGCAAAGCAACATCTTCCGGATCCAGATAGATTTCAATCGCTTCTTTTCTGGCAAAACGAAGGGCCCTCTTGATATGGCCGGCAAGATAATCATAATAATCCGGCGTCTTCTTAAACTCTGCCAGACGCTGTTCCACCCTGGCGAAAAGAAGCATCTTCATCTCTTCCTGCTTTTCTCCCAGACGCTTCCGTATTTTGATCTGGCATTCCGCCAGCTCCGTGTTGACTTCTTTTTGCAGTTTTTCCCGGCCGGCCTTGATTTCCGCTTCCTGCTTCCGCAAAGACTCCTGGCGGAACGATTCAAAGATAGCATCAAGTCCCCGCTCATAGTCTTCCAACGCCTTCCGGCTCCTTTGATCGGCGTCTTTAACGACGATTTCCATAAAATGATTCAGTTTTTCCCCGGTATTCATGCTACGCCTCCTTTATGACCGATGCCGGCTGCCGATAGCGCCGCTTAATGCCAGTACCTCGCTACATCACAATTTAATCCCGATTGCCTCACTGACATAGGCCGTGATAAAATCCGGTTTTCTCCCAGTACCGTGACGGTCAGGTACTTCCACCACCAAAGGAATCTTTACATCCAGCTTAAGCTTATTTACTTCCTCAGGGTAATCCCGCCCAAAATTCTCCGTAAGCAGTAAGATAGCGATCGATCTATCCGCCAGGACTTTTTCGGTTTCTGCCAGAAATCCCTTCTTATCGTGAACCACCGCCCCTTCCACTCCGGCAAGGCGCATCCCGGTACAGGTATCAATATTATCACTGATTAGATACATTTTCATAAAACATCCCCACTTTTATATTTTTCCCAGGATCATAAAGGAAATAATCAGGCCGTATAAGCAGACACCTTCCGCAAGACCGACAAAAATCAAAGACTTGCCCAGCAAATTGGGGTTCTCACTGATGGCTCCCAAGGCCGCCGATGCCGAACTGGACACGGCAATACCGCCGCCGATACAAGACATGCCCGTGACCAGCGCCGCCGCCAGATAACCCATGCCGGCCGCAAGGCTGCCTGTCGGTGCCGTCCCCGCTTCTATTACTGTTTCCACTGTTTCCGTTTCCGCGGCACTTACTCCGGTTCCGAATAAAACCAGGCTCGACATCAGCAGAATGCCAAAAAACAACGAGACATTCATTGCCAGATATTTCTTATACCGCTTTTTAGTTTTTTCACCCCGGTTAAAAATGAAAAACGGAATCACAATACTAAGTACCAACGCACACATTACCAATCCTTTGCCAATCATCGCTTTTCTCCGATCTTTATTTTACTATTGAATATTAATATAATATTTTAACTGCAAGAGATTTTAGCTGCTATAAAGAAGCACAATCATGAAAGAGCTTTCCGGCTCGGCTTAAATTCTCTTCCGCTGCCCTTATAAAACCTGCTGAAAAACTCATAATACTGGAGCCGCAATACCTGGATTCCGACTACCAGCCCTTCCATGCCGCACACGAACAAATTGCCCAGGATAATGACAAGCCAGTTCGGGCTGCCGTGTTCCGCTCCTGCCAGCATCAAAACAACTTCCATCATTGCCGCATGGCTGACGGCAAAAGCACCGATACGAACAAACGACAGTGTATTGGAAAAATAGCTTAACATCATCTCAAACAGTTCAAAGAAAGCCTGAACGACAAACATCACCTTTTCTTTGGGCACGACACTGCCCTTTCCGGTTAATAAGGCCAGCGCCGGTTCCTTTAAAGCGATCACCAGAAGCGGAAACCCAAACATAAGAATCAGCACGATACCTGCCGGAAGCCGGTTTCCGGTCATGAAAAGAACCGTCGTCAAGGCCAGGCCGCCATAAAATATCAGGCCGGCCATCCCATTGACATCCAGAAACGCCGCTTCGACATCCCTGGCCCGCAATCCGTTAATAATATGAAACAGCATCGTCAGTAAAACAAGGCCCATGCCCAAACCGATGGAAAGCACAAAAACCGTATTCAGCCGCCCGATAAAAGGCAGCTCGGCCATCGCCGATACGGGCCTCAGCCACCTGGCCGCGATCTTATCCTCAAAGCCGAAAACACTGCCGAATAAAAACCCGAAAAATGCCGAGAAAATACCGCAGCAGGAAATAATTGCCGCCAGATCAAGCTTCTTTAAGTAATAAAGGAAAGCACCCCCCAAGAAAAGCACCAATCCTTGTCCCAAATCACCAAACATCATCCCAAACAGGATAGAATAAGTAAGACCGATAAAAACGGTAGGATCCATTTCGTTATAGTCCGGGATCCCATACATCCGGGTAAACATCTCAAAAGGCTTTAGCAGTTTCGGATTTTTAAGCTTGGTTGGCGGCCGCGAATGCCTTCCGGAAAACTCGTCTTCCACCAGACAAGTAATATCCGGTTCCGCCTCCATCTCCTTCTCAAACCGCGCCGCATCCCGTTCCGCCATCCAGCCGCACAATAAAAACAGCATACTGTCTTCCGTCTTTCGGTAAGCCGCCAGCTTTTTGATATCATAGTGAGAGGCATGCTTTTTTAAGGCATTACGCGCTGCAAGGATTTTCCCCTTCTCATCCGACAAAAAGCGATGCTGCTCTTTTGCCAGCTCCTCAAGCTCTGCCTTCACCTCCAGCTGCTGCGACAGATACAGTTCACAGGCCTCTTCCAAGGTTCCTTCATAACCGTCCGGCATATAAAAGCGTTCAAAATAAAGCGAAGTATATACCGCATCCACCTTTTCCGATTCCATGGCCGGAACAAAATAGATGCCATAGATATAATCCGCCGTTGTCTGGCACTGATAAAATATCGTGGCAAGTTCTTGTTCGATATAATCACTGAGACTTAAAAAATACTCCCTCGGTATCTTCCCAAACCGATATTTAACTGAACGAAAATCCAAGATGTCCTGAATATCATGATTGACGTTCCGATAAGGCTGAATATCTGCCAGCGCATTTTCTATCGCCTGCTTCCTGTCCAGCAGCCTTTGCTTCTTCACCAGATAATCGTTATATTGCTCCTCCAGCCGCTCCACGACCACAACCGCTTTTTCGGTTCCCATACCCGGTTCCGGTTGCCCGTCGGGCGTCGCCGCGGCCAGACGCTCCGCTTTCTCCAGAACTTCTTTATAAGGGTCCGACTCTGTATTTGGAATAACATACTTGGAACCTTTCAGTTCAACATAAGAATCTTCCAGCTGTATTTCATACCTGTCAAAGAACTTATCAATCAGATGGTCCAGACACTCATGATTACCGATCAGATGGATAAATCGCATTCTTAAAACCACTTTTCTCACCTCTTATCCAATATAACTCCTTATTTCCTGAGCGCCGATCCCAAATCTTACCCCTTCCAATAAGGTTGTCAGCTTATCCACTTCTTCTTCTTTCCTGGCCAGATAGTTTTCCATACAGGCCGCCGAATAAGGATATTTTAAAATATACAGGCTTCTGATCTTGCCAATCACCTTGCGGTACAATCCTTCAATAGCTATGGCGTTGATTTCCTCATCGATATACCGGGCATAATAGGTCTGGTTCAGTAAGCTCAGGATCTCTTCGGCACCGGGTGCTTCAATGAGTTGCCGGACGGCATCCTCTTTCAGCTTATAATATATCGGTATCAGGATTGAGCGGATATCGTCAGGTTTAAGCCGATAATAACGCTTGGCCCGGTAAATCCATTGAAGGTTCAGCAGATCCATTTCCATTCCCAAGATCTCATGAATAGCCTCCAGATCCTGATTTTTCAAGATTTTTTTATATTCCATGAACATCTTCTTTAAAAAATAAAGGTTGATGGCATTCTCATATTCAAATAAAGAGGTTTTCCCCCCTTCATCTAATGCTTTCAGGAGCGGATAAAAAACCGTATCTTTTAATGCTTCCCGAAATGCTTCCGCACTTCTGGCCTGACTTAACAGTTGAATATCAAGAGCCGAGTGCTTTTGAAAGAAAGCGATATCCTCCTGATATCCATATGAATCCTGTGTCCGTCCGTCAAATATATTCCGCAGATACCTCTTAAGCCGAGCGTTTTCCAGATGCAGATAATAAACATCCAAAAACTTTCTCTGTGCGGTTCCGGCAAACATGTATATCTTATGAAAATCCCTGAACACGGAAAAATTAAGGAGGTCTTCCATACTGCTTCTGCGGATGCCGTCAGCACCTACGATAAACAGATTTTGATAGGACGGAAAGCGGTTTAAATAGGCGGCAACTTCTGAAACGGTTTCCAGCTGTGACATTTCTTCATATTCTTCTTTCTTAACCAGTCCTGCGGACATAGCCCGTATCTTGGCCGACATTCCGCTATATGACAATATTCCCCGCATCTCCTACACCTTTATCATGGATCTGACAAGCTGATCTGTGATTTCCTCAAGCTGCTTCGTGAATTTTTCCTGCATCTCCTTCATTGCTTGATCAGCTTCCTGCTGCAATCGGGTTATTTCACTTTCCATTTGTTCATTCATCCCGTTGCCAAGCCGATTTAGCCTATCGGCAGTTTCTTTAAGAAGCTTTTCATCATATGCTTTCTTCTTTTGCTCCATCCGGTCAGCAAGGTATCTGATTTTATTTTCTGTTTCGTCCGAGATCTTCACTGCTCTTGCTTCGATTTCCGACAGACGGTCTATTACATTATCTACCGATTGATTCATGGGATCCACCTTTACTAAAAATACTGTTTTTGTCATTCCTCGCGCCCTTATTCATTATATACCTATGAATGAATATTACAATGTTAATATGCACAAAAGTGACGCTGTTTATCAAGAAGATTGTGACTAATTGCACAATATTTAAAAAACTGTTTACAAAAGGTTATTCTTATGATATATTAGTTATTATCATATTGATAATAACTAATAAGTAATAACAGAAGGGAGGTGATCGCTATGAAATCAATTTTTCAATATGAACATCCTTTTGTCTGTACCGATGCGGTTGTCTTAACCCTGAAAGAGCAAAAAACCGATAATTACCGGAAACTTCCGGAAACAGAACTGCGGATCCTGCTCTATCGAAGGACAGAGTCCCCTTATCAGGATTGTTGGTGTCTGCCGGGAGGTTTTTTGAATATTGATGAAATGCCGGAGGATAATATCCGCCGCAAAATATTCGAGAAGTCACATGTGAACCGCTGCTATCTGGAACAGCTTTATACGTTCTGCCGGGTTGACCGTGATCCCCGGGCAAGAGTCATTTCCTTATCCTATCTGGGACTGATGGATGAAGATACGTCGGATGCCTTCAAAAAGGAATCGGTCTGGTTTACCGTCAAGAATGTTTCCGGCCAGCCATTCTTTTTTCAGGATAACGACCTTCTGCTGTCCGAAGAGGATATCGGATTTGACCACTGTGAGATCATCCATATGGCAATTGAACGGCTGCAGTCCAAAATACAGTACAGCAATATCGTCTTTCACCTGCTGCCGGAAGCATTCACCTTAACACAGCTTCAGAATGTTTATGAAACCATCTTAGGGAAAAAAGAACAGGCCGCCAATTTTCGTCGCAAGATCATGGATATGGTGGCGGAAACCGGCCATTCCACAAGTGATAAAGGACACCGGCCGGCAAAGCTGTACACCCGGAGACAGAAATAATGAATATGAATCTATCTCATCATACCCCAACAACCAAAGGAGGTCTAAAATGAAAAAACTTTTAGTTGTGATTGACATGCAGAATGACTTTATAACCGGTTCGCTAGGCTCCCCCCAGGCAGAAAAGATCGTAACTCCTGTAAAGGCAAAGATCGAAGAATATCAGCGCAATAACAACGACATTCTTTTTACCCGCGACACCCACTATGAAAATTACCTTTCTACTCAGGAGGGCCGCTATCTTCCGGTAGAACACTGTATTATCGGTACGGAAGGACATCTGATCACCGAAGGACTGGATCTGGCCGGCCACGAAGTCTTTGATAAACCCAACTTCGGTTCACTGGAACTGGCCCGGAAGATTGCCGCTGCCGATTATGCGGCCATCGAGCTCTGTGGCTTGTGCACCGATATCTGTGTGGTTTCCAATGCTTTGATTCTGAAAGCCCAGCTGCCGGAGACGGAAGTAAGCGTAGATGCCTTATGCTGCGCCGGGGTGACGGAAGAAAGCCATAAAGCGGCCTTATTAACCATGAAGATGTGCCAGATAACGATTCTGAACGGGGAGGCTTAGGATGTTTACAATCAATGATATTCCGGTGACTGTGGAACGTTTTCCTGACGAAACACCGAGACTTATTATCTCTGTCGATAGTCCGGAAGTCATGCTGGAATGGATCTATGAAAAAGATGAAGAAATGATTTTATACTTTATTGCCAGACACCTGCGGGAAAAATACGGCATCAAAAAACTGACCCTTAAGATGCCCTATATCCCTCACGCCAGAATGGACCGGGTAAAAGAAAGACCGGAGGTCTTTACCCTGAAATATTTCTGTGACTTTATTAACAGCCTGGCCTTTGATAAAGTCATGGTACGGGATCCCCATTCCTATGTTTCGCTCGGTCTGCTGAACAACGTGGAACCGGAGCCGGTTGACGGAATCATCAGAAAGCTGGCCGACCGGCTGCTTGATACCGAACAGGACATCATCTTTTTTCCGGACGAGGGAAGCTGTAAGAGATACGCCGAAAAAATCGCTTTCCCTTGCGCTTTTGGAATTAAAACGCGGGACTGGAGCACCGGCCGGATACTGGGACTTACTTTTCAGGGAAAACAACCGGAAAAAAGCGGTTTTAAAGTCCTGATGATAGATGATATATCCAGCTTCGGAGGAACCTTTTATCATGCTGCCACAAAATGGAAAGACTTGGGTGCCGGTCAGATTTACCTGTATGTCACGCACTGCGAGAACACCATTCTGAAAGGAGAGCTGATAAAAAGCGGCCTGCTGGATAAAATCTATACTACGCACAGTATTTTTACCGAAGTTCATCCACTGATTGAAGTATTGGAGTTTTAATAGTTATATTGTTTTTATCATTTTTATTATTTTTATTATTTTATTATAATCATCTTATTATAATAATTTTTATTATCAAAAATTGTTATAAATTATTTCGGAGGAAAGCGCGATGCATAAAATCAATCCGCTCTTATTACTTGACTATTACAAAACTACCCACAACGAACAGTACCCGGCCGGAATCACCAAGATTACATCCTACTATACGCCGCGGATGTCCCGCCTTAAGGACGATACTATGCTGGTAATGTTCGGGCTGCAGGCTTTTATCAAAGAGTACCTGATCGATTCCTTTCAAGAGAACTTCTTTAACCGCAATAAGGAAGACGTTCTCAAAGAATACCGGCGAATGATTGACAGCACCTTGGGAGATAATATTGTAGACTACGAAAAAATAGCCAGACTCCATGACCTCGGTTATCTGCCCATCGCGATCAAGGCTCTGGAAGAAGGAACCCGAGTCCCGGTGAAAGTCCCCATGTTTGAGATTACCAATACCCACCCTGAATATGCCTGGCTGGTCAACACCCTGGAGACGGCATTGAGCTGCTCCTTGTGGCATACCCAGGTCTCCGCCAATGTCGGCTACCGCTACCGCCAGATCGTCAACCGTTATTTTGATCTCACAGTAGACGATACTGTTCCCAGAAACCGCGCTCTTGGCGACTTCAGTATGCGAGGCCAGGAAAGCTGCGAAAGTGCCGTCAAATCCAGTGCCGGTTTCTGTTTGTCCTTTTTAAACACCGCAACCGTGCCGACCATATTGTTCTTGGAAGACTATTATAACTGTGACTGCACCAAAGAGCCGGTGGCCTTCGGCGCTATTTCTACGGAACATTCCGTAATGAACAGTAACTTCGCAGTAGACGGCGACGAAACGATCATGGTAAAGCGGCTCTTAAATGACATCTATCCGCAGAACGGTTTCAGCATGGTTTCCGACAGCTATGACTACTGGAACATGGTAGACCAGATCATACCGTCCCTCAAAGAGGACATCCTAAAGCACGGCGGATACATCGGAATCCGGGGCGACAGCGGCGACCCGGTAGCAATCGCCACCGAGACAGTAAGCCACCTGTGGGAAACCTTTGGCGGAACCACCAATACCAAAGGATACAAGGTTCTGGACTCCCACATTAAAGTAATCTACGGCGACAGCATCACGCCGCAAAGAGCGGAAAACATCTACCGGCTCTTAACCGCCAAGGGCTTTGCCTGCAATAACGTCTTACTGGGTGTCGGCAGTTTCTCCATGCAATGCCTCGAACAAGACGGAGAATTCCAGCCTTACACCAGGGACACTTACGGCATTGCCATCAAGGCCACTTATTGTGAAGTAAACGGCAAACCGATACCGATTTACAAAGACCCCAAGACCGATACCGGCAATTTCAAGAAATCCCAGCGTGGCCTGTGCGTAGTATACCGTGATACCGAAGGGAACTTAGACTGCCGCGACGGCTATGACAGCCAAACCGTCACCTCCTGCGAACCGGAAAACCTGCTCCGCCAAGTGTTTTGCGACGGCAAGATGGTCAAAGAACAAACGTTACATGAAATAAGAAATATACTGCACGAAGGGAGTTTCTGATGAACAGCTTTAATGCCAAGAAAGTCAAAGAAGATCTGATCCAATGGATCCGTACCTATTTCCTGAGTAACGGCTCCCCTGAGACCAAGGCCGTGATCGGCATCAGCGGCGGAAAAGACAGTTCCATCGTTGCCGCACTATGTAAAGAGGCGTTAGGAGCTGACCGCGTCCTGGGCGTCCTGATGCCGCAGGGAAGCCAGCATGACATTGACATCTCCTATGAATTATGCCGGACCCTCGGTATCCCTTATATGGAAATCAACATCCAGGATCCGGTTCAGCGCATCTACGAGGAAGTCCAAAAAAGCGGCCTGACCTTAAATACCATCGCCACCTTTAATACCCCGGCCCGAATCCGCATGACCGTCCTTTATGCTGTCTCCGGCATAGTCGGCGGCCGTGTCGCCAATACCAGTAACTTAAGCGAAGACTGGGTCGGCTATGCCACCAAATTCGGCGATACTGCCGGTGATTTCAGCCCTCTGTCTCGCCTGACCGTCACGGAACTCAAAGCCTTGGGCAGAGAACTCGGCCTGTCCTCCCTGTTCGTAGACAAAACCCCCATCGACGGCCTGAGCGGAAAAACTGACGAAGACAACTTCGGCTTCAGCTATGAGACTCTGGACCGATACATCCGCGACCAAACCTGTGATAATCAAACCATAAAAGAAAAGATCGACACTATGCATAAGAATAACCTACACAAATTAAATCCCATGCCGTCCTTTCCCTATGATTCGTTATGATTCACTATGATTCGCTAATAATATGCGATTTGGCGCTACGTAATACGAAGCAAACGGACACTTCATCCTCTGAGGTGTCCGTTCCTTGTCTTATTCTCCTGGCTCTGACAAAGCCTTCTCATAACTATCCAAGATAATCCGCTGAATGCTTTCCCGTGTCTCCGAATTAATCGGATGCGCAATATCCCGATACTCACCGTCTGCAGCTTGTTTACTGGGCATGGCTATGAACATCCCTTTTTCTCCTTCAATAACCTTGATGTCATGAACCACGAAAACATCGTCAATTGTTATGGAAACGATCGCCCTCATCTTTCCTTCCTTAGTGATCTTCCTAACACGCACATCGGTAATCTGCATACTTCCCCCCCCCTTTCAGATTATGAGCTAAATTACATAACGGTCATTTTTTTCAACTACTATCTTAATACCGTCTTCTCCTTTATGATATGAATTCGCCCGAATAGTGTCCCGGCTTTCCACGATACAATTCTCAATATGGGTATTATCGCCGATGTAGACATCGTTTAAAATAATCGAATTCTTTATATAACAGTTATTACCGATATACGATTTCTTAAAAACAACCGAATCCTCAACCGTCCCGTTAATGATACAGCCGCTGGAGATCAGGCTGTTCTTGATATGGGCACCCACATTGTATTTGGCCGGCGGCAGGTCGTCAACCTTGGAGTAAACATCAGGATATTGGCGGAAAAAGAAGTCGCTGGTCTCCTGACGGAGAAAATCCATGTTGGTGTTGAAATAGTCCTCTACCGTGGCAATATTGCTCCAGTATTCTTTTAATTTATATCCATAGATCCGTTTCATGTTCTTATGCCGGATTAAAATATCCTTGACAAAATCATAACGGTCTTCTTCGATGCATTTTTCGATCATTTCGATCAGCTGACGCCTTCTCACTACATAGATGCCGCAGGAAATGGTATTCGTCCTGGCTACAACCGGCTTTTCCTCAAACTCCTCGATCCGGCTTTCTTCATTCATTTTCAGGATTCCGTACCGATCTACATTGATTTCCGGCTCCATGTCCTTGCAGACCACGGTAATATCCGCTTTCTTAGCGATATGATATTCCAAGACTTTGTTAAAATCCATCTTGTAGATACAGTCTCCGGAAGATATCACTACATAAGGTTCATGGCTGTTTTTGAGAAACGTCAGGTTCTGGGCAATGGCATCTGCCGTGCCGCGATACCAGAAGTTGCTTTCCGCCGTTACTGCCGGGGTAAATACAAACAAGCCGCCCTGCTTACGACCGAAATCCCACCATTTGGATGAACTGAGATGTTCATTCAGGCTGATGGCATTGTACTGGGTAAATACCGCTACTTTCTGAATGTGCGAATTGGACATATTGCTAAGAGCGAAATCAATGCTCCGGTAGCTCCCCGCTATCGGCATCGCACATATGGCCCGCCGCTGGGAAAGTTCCCTCATTCTGTAATTATTGCCTCCCGCCAAGATTATTCCGATTGCCCTCATGATTCATCACCTGCCTTAATCAATGTTTTCCCGCTACCCAGATAAGCTTCCGGATAATCCGACGCTGCGGTCACTCCAAATACGACTGTATTCTTGCCGATCGTGACACCTTCGGGAATCACGCTCTTTTCACCGATCGTCACGATGCCGTGGCTATAGATATGAGGTTCTGTCTCATTGGGTAACTCTTCTCCGATTCCCATCTTGACACCGTTTCCGACCGTCACGTTTTCCGCGATGATGGCCTTATTCAGTTCACCGCCGGCGCCGATATCCGTACGATTCATAATAATCGAATCGCGGACTACCGTATCTTTCCCGATGGTAACACCGCAGCCGATTACCGAATTGTAAACCTTTCCGAAGATTCTTGTCCCCTCGCCGACGATGCTTCTCTCGACCCAGGAATCATCCGCTATGTACTGGGGCGGAAGAATCTCGCTTTTGGTGTAAATCTTCCAATATTCCTCATAGAGATTAAACTCCGGTACGATGTCAATCAGCTCCATATTGGCTACCCAGTAGGATTCCAGCGTTCCGACATCCTTCCAGTAACCATTGAACTCATAGGCAAAAAGAGGTGCCTGCCGCTGGTGGCAATAAGGGATAATGTGTTTGCCAAAATCCAGTCCCGGCTGGTCAGCATTCGCTAACAGCGCTTCTTTTAAAGTCTTCCAGCTGAATATATAGATTCCCATAGAAGCCAGGTTGCTACGCGGATTCTCCGGCTTCTCTTCAAAATCAGTAATCTGCTTGTCATTATCGGTAATCATGATACCGAAACGTTTCGCTTCCTCGATCGGAACCGGCATAACCGCTATCGTTACCTCCGCGCCTTTCTCTTTATGGAACTCCAGCATGACTTCATAATCCATCTTGTAGATATGATCGCCCCCGAGAATCAAAACGTACTCGGGATTAAAGCTGTCCATATAGTCCATGTTCTGATAGATCGCATTGGCCGTGCCGGTATACCATTCGCTGTTGACACTTTTTTCATAGGGCGGCAGCACGGTAACGCCGCCGATATTTCTATCCAGATCCCAGGGAATACCGATGCCGATATGGGTATTCAGCCGAAGCGGCTGATACTGCGTCAGGACCCCCACCGTATCAATTCCTGAATTAATACAGTTACTCAGGGGAAAATCAATAATCCGGTACTTTCCGCCAAATGCCACAGCCGGTTTGGCAACCTTGGAAGTCAGGACACCTAACCGGCTTCCCTGGCCTCCGGCTAACAACATGGCAATCATTTCTTTCTTAATCATGTCATCACCTCTTACCTGTCAAATTTTAAAAAAAGAAAACATTTTTTTCCTATGCGCATAGTATATCATATATTTATTTAAAAGTGAATAATTTTTACTAAAAATTTACCAAATTCCTCTTTATTTATGTGAAATTTCTACAAAAACCCGGCAGAACACCCTTATTCAAACATCCTTTCTTACTACATTTTGTGTTTTTTTATTCTTCATGCTATACATTTAGTTCTTACTCTTGTTTCCCTGAAAATTGTTACTGGTTTTTTTATCAAGAAATGCGTATAATGATTATGTATTAGGACGGGACGGCCATTCGGCACATTTCCATTATGTAATATACATTTTACTATTTTGGAGGCTATTATGTATCAGATAAATTTTAATCATCCTATTCATGTATACTTTATGGGCATCGGCGGTATCAGCATGAGCGGCCTGGCCGAGATTCTCCTTACGGAAGATTTTACCGTATCCGGCTCCGACATCAAAGAATCGCCGCTGACACGTTCTTTGGCAGCCAAAGGCGCGGTCATTTATTATGGGCAGTGCGCCGAAAATCTCTCTGAAGATATTGACTTGGTCGTCTATACCAGTGCCATCCGTCCTGATAATCCCGAATATATAGCCATGAAAAACCTCGGCCTCAACTCGCTTTCCCGCGCAGAATTGCTGGGGCAGATCATGAAAAATTACCGGCTTCCCATCGCCATCAGCGGAACCCATGGGAAGACCTCAACTACCGGGATGGTCTCGGAAATCCTGCTACAGGCCGGATTAGATCCAACGCTTTCCATTGGCGGTATCCTGAATGAGATCGGCGGAAACATCCGGATAGGCAAGTCCGATATCTTTGTAACCGAAGCATGCGAATATACCAACAGTTTCTTGTCTTTTTTCCCCAAAATCAGCATTGTCTTGAATATCGAAGCCGATCATCTGGATTTTTTTAAAGATATCGAAGACATCCGCCAGTCGTTTCATCGTTTTGCCGCCCTGCTTCCCGAAGATGGAACCTTGATTATCAACGATGATATTGAAAATGTCGCTTCTGTGACCGACGGGCTGTCCTGCCGCATCATTACCTACGGCACATCCTCAGCCTGTGATTACAGTTTATCGGATATTACTTTTGACAATCTGGCAAGAGCCAGTTTTACCTTGCACCGGAATCACGATAAAAGTCAGCAGTATCCCTCTGCCGAATCCTTTACCTTAGGATCAAAAGGTGAGCATAACGTATATAACGCCCTGGCCGCCATTGCCTTGGCCGACCTGCTTGGCATCGAATCCGGCATCGTTCACCGTTCCCTTGAGCTATACACCGGAACCCAAAGGCGATTTGAAGAAAAAGGCTGTAAAAACGGTATTACTATAATAGATGATTATGCACATCATCCCACAGAAATTACTGCAACTTTAAAAACTGCGAGGAATTATCCGCACCGGATGATCTGGTGTGTCTTTCAGCCTCATACCTATACCCGCACAAAAGCCTTCTTAAGTGATTTTGCCGTGGCTCTTTCTCTGGCAGATAAAGTCCTCCTTCCGGATATTTACGCCGCCCGGGAAAAAGACACACTGGGAATCAGTTCCATGGACCTACAGGATGCCCTGAGAAATCTTGGTACCGAATGTCTTTATTTTCCGACTCCGAACGGATTTGGTGAGATTGAAAAATATATCCTCAAAAATTGTGAAGAAAATGACCTGTTAATAACTATGGGAGCCGGAGATGTCGTAAAGATCGGCGAAAATCTTCTGGCAAAATAATTTTCCACAATATCCACATGGAGTTACTGGTAAAACCGATACCTCCGGTGGATATTTTTTATGAAAAAAAGCGCGGATGGTTACACTTTTTGTATTTTATCCACCCTGTCCACCTTATCCACTGATTTCGGGAAATCCAGTATTTTCAATGGTTTAGGTCAAATTGGCTATTCCTTTTTTGAAAAGAATATGCTATAATTCCTTTACTTTGAATTATAGGAAAATATGGGAAACAGGTGAATATGAATGAGCCCTCTCGCTATTTATCAGGATGATTATGATGACGCCACTGTGGTCTCCAATCTTTTTATTGACGAATATATGAAGGATGCCAATGATGCACAGCTCAAAGTATTTTTATATCTCATCCGGATGATGAGCGCTCATAAGGTTACCAGCATCTCTGACATGGCTGATAAATTTAACTACACCGAAAAAGATATTTTACGGGCCTTAAAATACTGGGAAAAAAACCGGCTCCTTGCTTTAGATTATGATGGCGATAAGAATCTGTCAGCTATTCACCTGCAGCAGATCCGTCACAAAACCGCCCTTGACCAGAAGGTCATGGCTGTTCCGGTGACATCACCCCGGGAAATCATCACCCCCCTTCCTAACGAAAAACTGGCCTATGAAAAGCCTGTTTATGAAAAGCCTTCCTATGATAAACCTGTTTATGAAAAGCCTTCCTACACGCTCGATGACTTAAAGGCTTTTAAGGAAGCGGAAGAAACTTCACAGCTTCTTTTTGTAGTGGAGCAGTACTTAGGCAAAACCCTAAGTGCCTCGGAGATCAAGATGATCCTGTTTTTCTCCGATACTTTACATTTTTCAATTGACCTAATCGATTATTTAATCCAGTACTGTGTAGAACGCGGCAAAAAAGATTTCCGCTACATAGAAAAAGTCGCTGTCAGCTGGGCGGAAGAAGGGATCTCCACCCCTAAACAGGCGGCCAAGGCGGCCGGTAAATATGACAAGATTGTCTATGACATTATGAAAGCTCTGGGAAGAAGCGGCACCCCTACAAAGGCCGAGGCGGCCTACATCCTCCGCTGGTACCGTGAACTGGGATTTTCTGCTGATGTCATCTTCGAAGCCTGTGAGCGGACTGTCATGGCTACTGAAAAACATCGGTTTGAATACTGCAATACCATTTTAGTCAGCTGGAAGTCGCAAAATGTCCGCAATAAAGCCGATATCAAGCACTTGGACTCGATCTATGTCCACAATAAGGAGACAACCCATAAAGAAGCCTCTTTCCCGGCTAAAAATACGGCAAGTAAATTCAACCAGTTTAAACAAAACCATTATGATTTTGACGCTCTTGAAAGTGAAATCCTGAGCAACTAAAGGAGAACAGTGACGTGGGTCTAAGCAATTGGCAATATGATACTATTATCCGCGGTTATGAAGAAGCACAAGACCGCAACCGGCATCTGCTTGAGGAACGTATTGCCTACGTTTACCATCATGTGAAAGGCTACCGCGAACTGGATGCTGACGTTGCTTCCGTTTCCGTAGCTCAAGGGAAGAAATATCTTGACGGTGACGAAAACGCTTTGGACGAGTTAAAAGCTATCCTTAAGGACATGTCCGCCGCCAAAAACAGGCTGCTGACCGCTCATGGCCTGAGCCCCGATTATCTGGATCCGCTTTATGACTGCCCGAACTGCAAAGACACTGGCTATGCCGATGGCGTAAAATGCCACTGTTTCAAACAATTAATTATTACCCTGCTATATGAGCAGTCCGGCATCCGCGAAATGATGAGAAGCGAGAATTTTTCTACCCTTTCTTATGACTATTATCAAGGAGAAGATCTACTACGTTTTCAAAATGCGGTTTCGGCCTGCAAAGAATTTATAGAAAATTTCCGTAACGACTACCAAAATCTTTTCTTTTATGGTACAGTTGGAACGGGAAAATCTTTTCTGTCCGGCTGTGTCGCCCAAGCCTTGATTGAAAACGGCGAATCCGTCATCTACTTCAGCGCCGCCGGCCTCTTTGAAGCATTGTCCCATAATCTGTTCACCAATAAGAATAAAGAAAACCTTCATGATATGTACGGGGATCTCTATGGCTGTGACCTGCTGATCATAGATGACCTGGGAACCGAAATGACCAACAGCTTTGTGGCCACTCAGCTTTTCTCCTGCCTGAATGAGCGCCATATGGCCAAACGATCCACGATTGTTTCCACCAATCTATCGTTGGCGGAGCTGCAAGATCGCTATTCCGACCGGATTTTTTCCCGGATCAGCAGTAATTATCAGTTATATAAGCTCACCGGGCCGGATATCAGGATGGTCAAAAAGCGAGCAAGCTCTTGTCATTTAACAGCACAGAAAGCGAGGCATAAACATGACAACACGTGAAAACAAAAGAAATCTGGAAACAATTCCGGCCGGCTCCCTCGGCATCATCCCTTTAGAAGGCTGTAGAGCCCTTGGCGCAAAAATAGACGACTATCTGGTGCAATGGCGAACGGAGCGTAAGAATGAACATAAAGACAGTTTGGCATTTGCCGGCTATCAGCGCGATTCCTACATTCTTAAGGCCAAAGTGCCTCGGTTCGGTACCGGCGAGGCGAAAGGCATCATCCAGGAATCAGTAAGGGGCAGCGACCTCTACCTGCTGGTGGATGTATGTAACCATAGCCTGACTTATTCCTTATTTGGCAATGAAAACCACATGTCTCCCGACGATCACTATCAGGATCTCAAACGGATTATTGCCGCCGTCGGCGGCAAGGCCAGACGGATCACAGTTTTTATGCCTTACCTTTATGAAAGCCGCCAGAATAAACGAACCGCCAGAGAATCCCTTGACTGTGCCATTGCCCTGCAGGAAATGGTTCATATGGGCGTAGATAATATCATAACCTTTGACGCCCATGATCCCCGAGTACAAAATGCGATTCCGCTTCACGGCTTCGAGACGATCCAGGCCGCTTATCAATTTATCAAAGGACTGCTTAAGAACGTGCCGGACCTGTTGCTTGATTCCGAACACATGATGGTCATCAGCCCCGATGAAGGTGGCATGAGCCGGGCCATCTATATTGCCAACGTCTTAGGACTGGACATGGGGATGTTCTACAAGCGCCGGGATTATACCAAAATAGTCAACGGACGGAACCCCGTAGTCGCCCATGAATTTCTGGGCACCGATGTCGAAGGCAAGGACATGATCATCATTGATGATATGATCTCCTCCGGAGAAAGTGTCTTAGAAGTCGCTACGGCACTGAAGATGCGGAAGGCCAAGAAGATTTTCATCTTTTCCACTTTCGGGCTCTTTACCAGCGGACTGGAACGCTTTGATAAAGCCTATGAAAACGGCATTTTCGACCGGGTACTGACAACAAACCTGATCTATCAGTCGCCGGCGCTCCTGGAACGGGAATGGTACATTAACTGTGACATGAGCAAATATATTGCCTATCTGATCGATACCCTGAATCACGATTCCTCCATCAGCGACCTGCTGGATCCCTATGTCCGTATCCAGGGCGCCGTCGCAAAATACAAGGCAGGACAAAAACTGGATTAAATTATTACGTGTGTTCGCAACATCCACACGATAAAAAAAACTAAGGAGAATTATCATGAAAAATTTAAAACCCATCTTTATCGCCCAGACGGCTATGATAGCCGCACTTTATGTCGTCTTGACCTTTGTCGCCAATGCTCTCGGCCTTGCCAACGGTGCCGTACAGATCCGCTTTTCTGAAGCCCTTACCATTCTGCCATTCTTTACCGCTGCCGCCATTCCCGGCCTGACCATCGGTTGCCTGTTGAGCAACATCCTGACTGGCTGTGCCCTGCTTGACATCATTTTCGGAAGCCTGGCCACCTTGATCGGCGCTGTCTTCACATACCTGCTCCGCCGTTCCAAATGGATGGCTCCGTTTCCTCCCATTGTCGCCAACACCCTCATCGTCCCCTTTGTCCTTTTGGAAGCTTACGGTGTTCAGCCATTATGGTTTTCTTTTATCTGTGTTGCGGCCGGAGAGATTATTTGCTGCGGTATCTTAGGTATGATGCTTCTGTTTACCCTGAACAAATACCGGACAAAAATATTTGGAAACTAAAACGAGCAGTACCCGCTTGGTGTATCACTCGCTTATATCTCCCCAGAAAGGGAGGATGCCAAGTAAATCGGAATTTACTTGGCATTATTATGAAAAAGTTATTAATAGTATTAATACTGGTATTGGCATTCGTATTTTTCAGATGTTACGTATCTCATGTTTTTATTATAGTCAAGAGAAATGTCTAAAGAATGATATGTAAGTAAAATGTTTTTTAATTAAATATGAACAAATTATGAACGGGCCGGCATTTTCATGCCAGCCCGCCTTCATGTAATGGTTTAAGCCTTGTCAATCGACCCGAATATTTCCATCTTTTCCTTAACGGTAGCCTTAATAGCTTCAAAACCGGGAGCAAGCAGCTTACGGGGGTCAAATCCTTTCCCCTCAAGATCCTTGCCGGCTTCTATATATTTACGGGTTGCGGCGGCAAATGAGAGCTGGCATTCCGTATTGACGTTGATCTTCGCTACTCCCAGGGAAATTGCTTTCTGAATCATTTCGGTAGGGATGCCGGTTCCGCCATGAAGCACCAACGGCATGTCCCCTGTCAGCTGCTGGATCGCATCCAGTGTTTCAAAGGAAAGGCCGGCCCAGTTCGCCGGATATTTGCCGTGGATATTACCGATACCAGCGGCCAGAAAATCAATGCCCAGATCGGCTATCGCTTTACATTCAGCCGGATCAGCACATTCTCCGGCTCCGATTACGCCGTCTTCTTCGCCACCGATGGAACCGACTTCGGCTTCGATAGAAATCCCTTTGGCATGAGCTGCCGCAACCAGTTCTTTGGTCTTGGCGATATTTTCTTCAATGGGATAATGAGAACCGTCAAACATTACCGATGAAAATCCAGCTTCAATACATTTATAGCAGTGGTCATAGCTGCCGTGATCCAGATGAATCGCCACGGGAACTGTGATATTCTGATCCTTGATCATACCGGAAACCATGCCGACTACCGTATTGTACCCGCCCATATACTTTCCGGCGCCTTCGGATACACCCAGGATGACGGGTGAATTATTTTCCTGTGCTGCTAACAGAACCGCTTTGGTCCACTCAAGGTTATTAATATTGAACTGTCCGACCGCATAGTGGCCTGCTTTGGCTTTTTGTAGCATTTCCGTTGCTGAAACTAACATATTATTTTCCTCCGTTTATTTTATCGCTCTAACCCCCATCAGCCTGAAAATAGATACGTTTTACAAAGTTGCCGAATGGGATGTCGTTACTTATTATAAACTATTCCTGCCAAAAAAGAAACACTAACTTTAATGTCAAATCTAAGTTTAAAGAACCGGGGGAGGGCTCGGGGGACGGAGGACTGGACGGTCGGATTTCTCGGCGGACGCATTAAGTGCCAACGCAGAGGAAACCAATTCAAGTGGAGCCCCACTGGGCGAGACTTGAATGCTCTGGGTTCCTCGGAGTGCTATAAACGCCGCGTCCAGAGAGAAAATCCGACTGCCCAGCCCTCCGGTTCCCGAGCCCCCCCCCCGCAAAAACAGCGCAAAACGCCGCGCAGAATACTACCAGTGAACAGCAACAGCTTACTTCGATCCTACGCCAAGTATCCGCAAGGCTTTATGAGCATTGGTTATGTCTACCTTTGTATGCCTCCCGCCGAATTCCCCATCCAGCGTCCAAGGAAGTTCTTGATCCGACTCCATGATGATATGAGCTGTTTTAAAGCAATACATGTAATCCGAGTTGATTTTACGATTGATAAAGGCGCCCATTAACATATTCAGTTCTATGGCATTCTGCGGCATTTTAATGATCGTGACCTCAAACATCCCGTCATCAAGCTCAACATGATCTCCGGTAATCCCTTTAAATCCTCCTACCGATACGGAATTGGTGACCATCCCGAACAAAAAATCACCCTCTAACTCCAGCTCTTCTGACCGGATCCGCATGTGACAAGGCTTGATCACCGGCAGCCTTTTCATGCCTTCCAGGATATAGGCCATATGCCCCAGAACGTTTTTCATATCCTGCTTGGTCTCATAAGAAACATCCGTAAACAAACCGAACGCCGCAATATAGACAAAAGTAGCATCGTTGAAAATACCGATGTCGCAGGAAAATGACCGGCCGCTTACGATCCTTTCTGCTGCCCTGATCATATTTTTGGGAATTTGCAGGCTACGTGCAAAGTCATTAGTACTTCCGGCAGGTACATAGCCGACTGGAATCTGCAGGTGGCACTGCATCATGCCTCTTACCACCTCATCAAGAGTCCCGTCTCCCCCGCTGCACACTATAAGATCATAACTCCCCGAATCCAGCTTCCTGACGGCTTCGATAGCGTCACCGGGAGCCTGCGTCGGATGTGCCGTCACCTCATACCCTGCTTTTGTTAAAATATCAATGATATCCAAAAGATTGCTTCGGATCTGTGCCTTCCCGGCACGGGGATTATAGATAAAAAGCAATTTCATCCTCTGCCCTCCCTGATAGCTCTGCTATCATGCATCTGAAGAAATTGTAACATTACTACATTATAACAAGTAGTTCTATGATTTTCAATAATTTCTCCTTGCAGTTCAGCCGGTTCCATGTTATGATTATGTTATAAAAGTAGGTAATTATGCCCTTTTTGGAAATCGTTTTCAACTCTTCAAGGATGAAGGGCTTGCAGATTTCCGGTTCAGACACTGACTACAAATATCTGTATTGCACTGTCTGGAGTTATTCATGGAAGAAAGGAGGGGCAGCCATATGGCATACAGTGCGGCATTAAACACCGTCTATAATCACTATCTGACATCGTATCCGTCTATGCGGCCGTCGCAATACGACTCGCATAAGAAGAGCGAGCTTCGTCACGTATATAACTCCATTGTCAAGCTGAATAAGGAATCCCCTCTCTTTCTTATGGACAACACGAAAGAGTCACATGAATATGCCTTGGGCCTAAAAGAAAATGCCCGGCAGCTGCGCAATACCATTGCATCCTTGGGAGGCCTGGAAGGCTCAGATATTCTGAATAAGAAAACTGCCTATTCCTCCGACGAAAAGATTGTCTCGGCGGCTTTTGTCGGCGGCGATGCGCAAAGCGGCGATATTCCTGCCTTTGATATTACGGTTAAGAATCTCGCCTCTAAACAGATCAATACCGGTGCATTCCATCCGGCCGATAAGAATATCGGACTTCCTCCGGATGCCTATTCTTTTGATATCAATGTAGGTGATTTAAACTACGAGTTCCAGTTTAATATTCATGAAGGAGAAAGCAACCGCGACGTTCAGGACCGTCTGGCAAGGTTATTTAACAATGCCGGCATCGGCCTGACCGCTGAAGTAGTCGATAACAACGGTTATTCGGCTCTGCAGCTTGTTTCCAATGCTACCGGCCTGTCGCCGGGAAAAGAAGAGATCTTCCATATCAGCGACGACAAGACCAGCAAGACCTCCGGTGCGGTTACTTATCTGGGAATTGACACTGTTACACAAAAGGCCGCCAATGCTCGGTTTACAATAAACGAAAACGAACAGACCGCCCTCTCCAATCATTTCACTGTTGAGAAAATGTATGAACTTACCTTGAACGGGATCAGCGATCAAGAAGACGAAGCGATCCGTATCGGTCTCAAAACAGACACGGAATCCATCCATGAGAATATTAACAACCTGATAAACAGTTATAATACCTTTCTGGATTCATCTGCCGCTTATTCGCAGGAATACTCGGGCGGTAACCGTTTACTGGGCGAGATGAAGGGAATCGCTAGTTACTACTATAAAGACATGGCCGCTCTGGGGCTACAGGTGGGTGAAGACGGCCAGCTCCGGCTGGCGGACAGCAGCAAACTGTCCGAAGCCTTCCTGGACGGCGGTGCCGAACGGCTTTCAGCGGTAAAAGACTTTACCAATTCCTTGCTGCGCAAAACGGATCAGATCTCGCTGAATCCGATGGATTATGTCAATAAGAAAATCGTGGCTTACAAGAACCCCGGGCGCAATTTTGCCAATCCTTACATCACAAGCGCGTATAGTGGAATGATGTTTAACAGTTATTGCTAGGGAAATACGATTCAATCGGTGTTTCCCTATTTTCTTGGGCAACAAGCTGTAGAGCGGATTCAATCACTTTGTCCATGTCGTAATAACGATACTGGCCAAGACGGCCGCCAAACAAAATATTCTTTTGTTTGTCCGCCAGTTCTCTATACTGATGATAGCGCATCATATTGTTATCATCGTTTATGGGGTAGTAGGGTTCGTTTCCTTCCTGATAATCCTGGGGATATTCCCTGGTTATGACAGTTCCTTCCCCCTGACCGTAATAAAAATGCTTGTGTTCGATGATTCTGGTGTACGGGATTTTTTTTTCGGTGTAATTGACTACGGCATTGCCTTGCCAGTTATCGCAATCCGGCATGTCCTCCGTCTCAAAGCGTAAGGACCGGTATTCCAGACGTCCCAGCCTGAACTCAAAAAATTCATCGATCATGCCCGTGTAAAGGGTTTTTCCAAAGGTAAAGGAATCCTGGTTTTTGATAAAATGGTGGTAATCAACACCGGTTACCACGGGGATATCTTTAAGCAGCTGCGTAATGATGGCAGTGTAACCTTGCTTCGGTATCCCTTGATAAGGATCATTGAAATAATTGTTATCATAGGTGAAGCGTAACGGCAATCGCCTGATGATAAAAGCGGGCAGCTCCTGACAGGCTCTGCCCCATTGTTTTTCAGTATAGCCTTTTATCAATTTCTCATATATGTCGGTACCTGCCAGCGATAATGCCTGCTCCTCCAGATTGGCCGGATCACCGATATGCAAATCTTTTATCTGATCGGCAATCCTATGTCTGGCTTCTGCCGGGGTTTTTATACCCCACAGCTGATGAAAGGTATTCATATTGAATGGCAGGTTATAGACTTTTCCTTGATATATGGCAATCGGGGAATTGATATAATGGTTAAACTCGGCAAAACGGTTTATGTACTCCCACACCTGCTGATTGGCGGTATGAAAAATATGGGCCCCGTACTTGTGAACCTGTATCCCTCTGGTATCATAGGTGAAAATATTGCCGCCTATCTGCTCTCTCTTTTCGACTACCATGCAAGACTTCCCATTTTCCTTCATCTCGTGAGCAAAGACTGCGCCAAATAACCCAGCCCCTACTATCAGGTAGTCATAGTGCTTCATCATATTTATTTCTCCCTTAGTTCAGAAACGCTGCATTTGCGTTTCCCTAATTATTGATCGTCTCCTCATGTTTCAGAATCTGCCGGGCCAGAAACTCCGCATATAATGCCCTTCCATCAGTATTCAGATGCACCCCGTCTTCTAGGTAATCAGAAGCGTTATAACTGTCTATACCCAGATAAAGATAATTATCGACAAAAACCGAACCTGACTCTTTCGCCACATATTCGCAGCTTCCTTTATAATCAAACAGGGTTCCCTGACCGTTATGGAGCATATTACTGTCACCGACATATCTGTTGTCATCAAAGAACTGGGAATAATGAGGGGAACAGACGATGATCGTAGCTGTGGGAACCAGCTTCTTTAGTTGTGAAATCCCTGCCCGCATCGCTCCGACATAAGTAGTCAGGTCTATGCTTTTATCCGGATTATCCAAAGGCACACCGCGGAAAAAATCATTTAACCCATATTCTATGATAAAATAATCCGTCTTGCTGACATCCAGAGTCTGCATGACTTCATGTGATCTTGCGCCTTCGATCGGCCAGTCGCTTACTTCACCTGCCAACATCAGGGCAATCCCTACAAAACTCCTGGACTCCCACTTTTCATGCTCCTGCGGCTCGCCCGCTTCCACCGAAGCGCTGGTTCCGCCGATTGCAAGATTATAGATATTAGCGCCGCAGGCCTTGCCTACGAGATAGGGAACCCCGGTTCCGTCCCTGTTCGCATCAAATATACTGTCCCCTAAAAATACCATCTGAAGAGCATTGGGATCATCTTCAACCACCTCAAACTCTTCCTCGATAATCGGTTCAAGCTCCGGCTCTTCCAAAGGTTCCGCCAACATAATAATCTCTGGTGTCGGTGTCGGATCTGCTGTTTCGGGCGGTGCTGTTGTTGGGTCTGGCTCAGGTTTTTCCAATATCTCCCCTGTTTCGGTGATGATGACATTGTCACCTTTGCTTAATTCTTTCTCAGGGGTATTCGGAAAATTGCCACAGCCCCATGCACCCATCATCAAAATGCAGGTCACTAATAGTAACGATATTAATTTTCTTCTTTTGAAATGAAGGTTTCCTTTCATTGCTAATTCACCACTGCCTTTCTTTTATGTATCCGGATAACGGCGGCTATGCCGTAATACGGGGACTGAGGTAAGACTCCATTTCCTCTGCTGTTATATACTATCACATTAATTTATTTCTATGTTACTTTCACGGGAATCTTAAGTTTTCTTCCGTTATCCTTAACCAAATCTTAATAACTGTCTTATCTATATAATATTCCGTTTCCTTTCTGTTCATACATAGAACATATTTATGGAACATGTCACTTTTTACCACGTATCAGGGAAGCCTATAATGATGCAACTATTTTGTCCATTTTATTCTTCTTCCTTTACAGTTACCGAATTTACTTTATAATATCTAGACATTGCCTGGTTCCGCCAGTCCTCGCTGTCTGCTGTAATATCATCAAAATAAAGCAGTTCCGGCAAAACCGGCAGCGGCTCAAGCCGGACATCCTCATCTTCGCCCGCCGCCTTAAGAAGCGCGGCACGCCCCTTAAGCACTTCCCCGTACTCTCTTGCACTGCCGTTGGCAAGATCGGTAAGAGCGGAAGAATAGGCAAAATAATGCGGCTCCGGGATCATGCTTAAAACAGAGCCGAACAGCAGAAAAACCCCGCAGGCCAGCAAGACCGTTATCGTATTGGGAGAAAACCGGCGGCCTTCTTCGGCGGTCACCGGTGCTAGTCTTCGGCGCACCCATCCGGTCAGATAGCCGACATTTAAGGTCAAAAGAAGAAGGTATATTACATAAGCCAAAGCCTGTATCCTTTCGGCACTGATATTACCTATCGCATAAAGCGGCGGTGTCAATGTCGCGGACAAAAGGCAATAACTATAGACAGCCACAAGAACCGGATAAGGGAAAGTAAAACCGGTCTGGCCAGCTGCTTTCCAGAACAAGGGGATTAACGCGATGATCATTAGCAATACCACCCAGTTGGTCCAATCGGACAGGGCATACTCCAAAGCATAATGAAAAGAAATCAAAATAGCCTTTATCTGTCCCATCCCGGTCACGCCGGCTAGGCGCACGCTATGGCCCGGGGCCAGGACACTGGCAATAAATGCAACGAAAAAACAAGCCGGCGGAACAAACATACTCCGCTTTATTTTCCCTTTCTTAACAAAGACGGCCAGAACAGTTACCGTAACCAAAATTATCCCGATCACTAAAGCTGTCATATAATTTCCGCCCCCGGCCAAGATACCCATGACGGAAGCCATAGCCAAATTCCATGTGCGCTTCCTTTTTTTATGTTCACATGCGGCTGAAATCAGCCCGCCCAGCATAAAGATCCCGGCACTGTTTAAGAAGATGTAGTTCACTGACCCGCAGAACCAGTAAAATGCCTCTGTTCGTCCGACCATGCACTGAACCATGACGAATAAGGTAATCATGCTGATACTGTGACAGAGATATTTATCTATTTGCAGAACTTTAACAAAACAGGCATGAAAAAGGTAGATGGTAGAAAGGCTGAGCATTGCCAGCATCACCCAAGTTGTCAGGAAATACCATTCCTCCCCAAAGACACCCGGATGGATAGACATGAAAAAAATCGCCGAAAAATTTCCCATCCAATTAAAATACTTATCTGCTGCTGTCAGTGCCGCCTGCCAGACCGTCACAAACAGGTTTCCCGATTCTGAAAAAGCGTGGTGAACCGTTTCCCCGATGGAATAATCATCAGCACTTGGATAATTATATCTGGCTATGATCAGCAGCGGAATCAGGCTGACTCCATACAGAACTGTCAATAACCGGCAAACTGCCTTTGGCGTGATATATTTGGCCGCTGCTTGTGACAACTTTTCCTTCATGTTATCTATTCCTTTCGATAATAATCTAAAAACCAGCGGGCAAATAATTTCAGCCCCGTTTCAATATCCGTTTCCGGCCGGAAGCCAACATCTTTTTGCAGGTCGGTAATATCTGCATAGGTCTGATATACATCCCCTGGCTGCATCGGCAAATATTCCTTGACTGCTTTTTTTCCCAGGACACTCTCCAGCACTTCAATGAAATACTGCAGATTCTCCGGTTTATTGTTACCGATATTATATATTTTATAGCTTGCTCCCTGCAAATCTTCTGCCGGCGGCTTTGACAGAATCTTCTCCATGCCCCGGACAATGTCATCGATATAGGTAAAATCCCGGAACATATCGCCATTATTATAGATCTGGATTGGTTTTTCCGACATGATCTTTTCGGCAAAGCTGAAATATGCCATGTCGGGTCTTCCCATCGGGCCATAAACGGTGAAAAAACGCAGGCCGGTAACCGGGATCCGGTATAAACGGCTGTATGAATATGCCATCAGTTCGTTGGATTTTTTCGTTGCCGCATATAGGCTGACCGGGCAATCCGTCGGGTCATCCGCAGCAAACGGCACTTTCTCGTTGCCGCCATATACGGAGCTGGATGACGCATAAATCAGATGCTCTACCGGATATTGGCGACATGCTTCCAAAATGTTGAAAAAACCCACAACATTAGACTGTATATAGGCTTGCGGGTTGTCAATGCTATATCGGACACCGGCCTGAGCCGCCAGATTAATCACAATATCGGGGCGGCATCGGGCAAATAATTCATTAAGGCCCTGGGCATCCGCAAGATCCCCTAAGACAAAGTTAAAATGATCAAAGCCGCTTAACTGATCTAACCGTTCCTGCTTAAGTGACACGTCATAATAACCGTTCATATTATCTAAGCCTGTCACCGTCGCTCCGGCAGTCAATAGTTTCCGGGAAAAATGATAGCCGATAAAGCCCGCCGCTCCCGTAACCAGATATTTTTTATTACTGTCAATCATTGCCGGTTTTCCTTTCTTTATCTCATGACAATCCTATCAACATAAATCATGATAATACCCCACACCCGCATTCAGGAATTGTCAGGAAAACGCTGATGCATCAGTGTTTCCTTAGAATGTAACTTCCCCGTCATGAGCAATCAATGATGCGGAAACAATATTTTCGATACCCATCAGTTCCGATACCAGCAAGGCTTCCTCCTTCACCTTAACCTCAATGGCCATGTCAAGGTGATCTTTTGTCAGGTTCCTGGCCTTCACCTTATAGAGCGAACAATATTTTTCAATCACATCCGTAATCTCCGCTTCCATTTCAAAAGTACTGGAATTGACTAGCAAAATCTGCGGGGCTTTGGCAATGGGAAGCCAGTCGGCCACCAGGACACCGCATGTCAGCACGATGGAGGCCACCACCGCGATTACGGCAAAGCCGGCACCGCATACAATGCCGATGCTGATCGACCAGAACAAAAAAACCAGATCCATCGGATCCTTTATCGCAGTACGGAAACGCACAATCGAAAGCGCACCGACCATACCTAGTGAAATAATGATGCTGGATTGAATGGTCAGGATGATCGCTGCCGTTAAAATAGCCATGGCCGGCAGAGAAATATTAAAGTTCTTACTATAGAATGCTTTGCGGTTGATCAGCCGGTACAGAATAAAAATATAGGAAGATAACAGGATCGTAATGAGCATGCAGACCACAATGGAATTTACCGACAATGCCTGTGACGCATAACCCTCCAAAAAAGACCGCTTGAAAATATCCATAAAACTCATATTCTTATCCCTCCATAGGTATTGTATTTTCGGCACAGGTAGTATTTCGAGAAACTGTTCCATTGCAATAAATCAAGGTGGATATGATTCTTAATATAACCCGGCAGAAACTCGTCCCACTTTACTTCCATGACCGATGCGCCCGGTGGTAAGATCGGCCGGGATATCATGTAATCGTCAAAGAACCGGGACAGGTCGTTGGATGAAACGATATTTTCATCAAAAGTAATACGAACGTTGCCATTCCGCTCTATAAACGGATAGCGGACATATTCAACAATGACCACCGGACGCATCGCCTTGTGCTGCATCTCCGCAATCAGCGCCCGCTGTTCTGCCGTCATATCGGAAGATAGCTGAATGCCCCTTCCCGACATCATCTGCCGGCAGGTTGCTTCCTCAATCAGGCATGACTGCTTTAACGTCATTTGTCGGTTCTTGCTCTTTTTTTCAAGAACGATCCGGCTGGCGTCGGCATTATAAATACGGATGCGGTATTTCGACCGTTCCCCGCCGGTTCCGTCCTCATTTTCATAGAAGCAGCTATCCGTAGGAGAATCAAAATACAAGCTTCTCACCCGGTAATATTCCCGATCCCCTGCGTGAATATCGGTCTTCATAATCCCCCTGACCGTTGATTTTAACACGGCATTCTGCATCTGATCGATCGTATATTTGTATTCATGGCGGTATTTTCCCGGCTTTCTTTCACCCATATTATAAACCCTCATCCAGTTCCCGGATGCCTTCGCACCGAACCAGTTCCAATACCGCATATAAATCCCATTGACAATCCCGGATCGATACATATTGGTCCGCAGCAATCGCATTCTGCCCGGCTATCACTTTCAGGCTTCCTCCCTGTACTACCACCAGATCCTTGTCACTGTTGGATATAATCCCCGTGCCTTCACATTCTACTTCCACGGCACTGTCATAGATAATAACGCCGTCATTTCCCCTGATCGCATCTTCCTTTGCTTTCACGTAAAGATTGGCCGCAACGATCTTCAGCTGGTCTTTGGAACGCACGCCATCAGCCTGATAGCTATAGACAGACAGATTTCCGCTGCCGTTGATCGTCAGATCACAATTGCTGAAGACACTCGCCTGCCTCTGCCCTTCCTCGCGGAAGTCCCCGCTCAGCACATTGTTTGTTCCGTCCATTACCGTAATAATCACCTTAGCGGCATTTTTCACATAGACAGCAGCGCCATCGTTGGATTCTATGGTCACGTTATCCAAAAACAAATGAACCGTCTCATCCTCAAAGACATCGACGCATAGACGCCCTTCCTCAAGGTTACCGCTGATATAGTAATTCCCGGCCGCCAATATCGTCAGTACCTCTTGGTCATAAGCATAGCTATCTTGGATATTATCCTGTAAGTTACTCAGGTCAATCATTACCACCGGAGTATCCATATTCCCGTTCATGTCCGTGTCATAATCCTGGCCGGTCATTTCATATCGGCTCAGGCGGCTGCTTGTCACCGGAGTTATTTCTGCCGTTTCCGGCGTACCTACCGGCATGACGGCAATGTCGGCACAGCCAGACAATAAGAACGTACAGATGCCGGCCGCAGCACTTAAAAATAATTTATATTTCATTTCGCGCATCCCCATTCCCCAGAATCCGTTATGATAATCATCGCTGACAATTCTGAATGTTCTTTTTCCTATGTCTCCTGCCAGTATATTTATTCATATACCATAGCATAGTCAGTTATAATCTGCAATATAAACTATAGTTACCTTCTTGTGCAACAATGTGATAGTATGTTTCCAGGATACCTTCTACACAGTTATCTTCTTCCGTACTCATAACCAGTATCCATTTGGCTTTGGCACTGCCAAATTCCTCAATGATGAGCCTGCGCAAGTCTTTATTCACAGATGCCTGGGCATCCTGATGGTGAAAATAAGCATAGTAAGGCACGATATCATAGCGCAGATAAATATCTGCTTTGACATTATATGCCACAAAGGCATCACGGTCTGTTTCCGGAATCTCAGAAAGCAGCTGGGCATATTCCGGTTCGCTGCCGGCAACCGCCCAGGAATCACGATAAACCGTAAAGGCTTGATATGCTATTACCAGAAACAGGACGGCCGCTAATAATGCCCTGGCTTTTTCCCGGTATTTTTTTAAATCGGTACATACTGCCGCAACAGCCGGTAAAAAAGGTGTTGCTATCATCATATAATGATAAAAAGCATACCTAGTGAACAGATAGGCCGTCATTAGGATGCCCACCGTCAAAAAATAAAATGCCAGTTCTTTTTTCTTCTTTATGATAGCCATGATGCCGGCAATCATTAATCCATAACTGCAAAGATGGGCAATCATTACATGTGACCAGCCAACCAACGAACGCGAAGTACTCCACCAGAAGTTGCTGACCGACTCCGCCGCCATGATATTCTGTGCAATGGTTCCGTAGTACATCTCATAGAGCGCATCTTGCATATGAAAATAAATAACAAACGGCAGAGCGGTCAGAAATGATCCTGCCAAAACGGCCAAGGTATTCTTACCGACATTTCTCCATCTTTTTTCTCGTATCAAAAGGCACAATATAACCAGAATACCGCTACAAAGCCCTACGGCATTAGTCATCCGCGTTAACACACATAAGGAAAAGGTCACGCCATACCACACCCCCCACTTATAATCATGATCTTTTCCTTGCCGTCCATAGCTTGACATGTATTTCAACTGTGCATAGGCGGAAAAAACCAGAAACGGAAAAACATATTCTTCCGTCAGGTTTCCCCCCTCATAGCTAAGAGACAGAAAACCCAAGGTAACAAAAGTCCAGCAGACGGATGAGCGTTTTTCAAAATAGATACTGCATATCTTATAGATACCAATCAGACTGACAAAAAGACTGATGACCTGAACCACTGCAATGCCTTCCCTGGTTCCGGTAATAAAATAACCGATGGCATCAACCAGAAAAATAAAAGGTCCCTTGTGATCAAATAAGTCCCGATATGGTATCTTTCCTAGTTCCCAGTATTTCCCGATAACCTGAAATATCGCTGAATCAGATCCATAACTCGCATAAAGCGGTGATGTACTGACGGAAAAAAACAGGACAAAAACAAATGCCCCCAACAAAAATAATGCATAGATCAGATATTCTTTCATTCCCACTGTTTTCTTAATATGATTCATTTTTCCATTTTCCTTTTCCTATTAATCCTTTTCCTATTAATTTACTCCTTTTCTTATAATTCCTTTTCCGACCTAGCACTAATAGCGTTCCTTTTCCTGAAATATTTTATCCAAGCTTTATTAACCCTGATTGCTATGTCATGATACCCCAGTACCGCATAAGGGAAAATAATAAAATAATATACTACTGTATACTGTCCCTTAGCTTCCCAAAAACTATGAAATAGGAAGCCTCCAATAAAGACTATGGCAAAAATAAGCTGTTTCCCGCTTAATCGGGAACGAAGAAACAAAAACAAGACCACCCCCATAAGAGATAAGCTTTGCAAAACGTTACATAACTTAACAAGCAAATTATTTACATTTCCAGATAATGCCGATTTTACGAGTCCCGACTGCTCCACCCTGGATTCGCATATCGTATAGATCCAAAAACACTGAAAAGTCGGGTTGTTCCACTGGGTCGCGTTTTTTTGATATAAAAAGCTGATAAATTCTTTGGGATGTCTTATTTTATCTTTCAAGATATCTTTCAATTCTTCTTGCATAACCGTATTTGACTTATTATAGTCACATTCCAGTTCATTATATTTCGACATGACGTAACCATTAAACCAGCCTGGACCTCTGTAACTGTCATTGCTTAATCCCATTACAATATAACCGCTTTGCGGCACCCCTTTTGAGATCGGTACACCAGAAATACTCTCAAAGCCTATATCAATAGCTTTCATTCCCATAGCATAGACCACAATGATGATAATTGGCAGGATCAATTTCACCGGCCTGAAATCAGTCATCATATCTAAGAGCAGCATCACAATAATAGCTACGACAAATATAAGGGCATTGGCTTTGGCACAGACAGACAGCATGGAAAAGAACGCTGCCAGCAAAGAATGCTTCCAGCTAAAGTGTTCCAAACAGCATAAACAATAGTAAATAGCCATAACGGCAAACATCAGGCTCATAATAGTACCGTAAACAAAAGCAATATACATATTGAACGGTATGCACAAAACCATTCCCAACAGTATGCTGGTTCTGTCACTGTCTGGAAATAACTGTTTGAATATCCTGCCAACATAAACCATAACAACTGCCAGAAAAAAAACATTAAGCAATTGCATAAGCAAAAAATTATTTTTGCCGGCTATTTGAAACAAAAGATAATAGATTAAAACGATCGTCCGCTGATGCGGATATCTTTGCATATATCCATATTGATGAAATTCTTCATTAATATGCTCTATTAAGTCCGAAGCAATGCGAACCAAATCTCCTTGGTCAACTGTCGGTATTATCTGTGTCATCGCTATCCAGATGATTCCAGCTATCATCCCTCCTGCCAGCAGCAGCACATAAGTCTTAGGATGAAATCGAATTGCCTTATACTGCAACAAGCTCACCGCCGCGATAAATACCAATAAAAGGATTATATGAATCCACCACTTGTCTTTATTGATATGATTGGCTTCATGAATATCTGTTACCGCACTTAAAAAAATGCTTTTTATCCATATGTAAAATATCAATAGCCCAAAAAGAATTTTTATAAAGACCCCTGCATAAACGCTAATTTTTTTCATTTGTACTCTCCCGAACAGACTTCTTGGTCTTGTTGTTAACCCCCCTCCTCATTTTTAGTATTTTGAAACGAATACAGGCTATATCCCACACACAGCGGCAATGCCGCAAAGAGGGCATATACATATCGGAAATCTCCATACCGGGGAGTTGCCAGCAGAAGTGACAGGATGATGCCCAGCAGCGGCATAAACACTGCGATCTGTTTCCTGTTAATAATGGCTGTCAGAATGCCGAATAAAATCACATAAGTAAACAGGGCAAGACTACCTACCACATGGAAACCATCCAGACAAAGCTTTAGCAGTTTTTCTAAAAAAGCTAATATTCCTTCCGGCAGCTTGCCGTCTCGATAAATGCTGATCTGGTTTTCGGTGATAAAGGTTTCGTGGTAAATCCAGTCATTTTCTTTGTGATGCCAATATCCCTTGGTCTGCTCAATAAAAGCTTCTACATAATAATAAGGATATTTTAATCCGATATCCAGATATATTTTTAGAAAATCTCCCCCCTGTTCTCTGATCACATCCCTGTTTCCTTTTGCACGTATCAGCCTCTTCATCGGATCCGATGTATGGCTTTGATAAGTCTCTGATACTTCGGCCAGATCCACGACCTGCTCCAGTTTTTTAATCGCCTGATCCGGCAACTCACCTCCCTTCGCTACTACACAGGCAATCTGCTGAATCGGAATGGATAGGGATTCTATGATATCCGGCTGGATGACATTCATAGAAGGCAGCAACACTGACTGATAACCAAAGTACAAGCTCAGAACTAATAAGGACAGCGCAACTATCTTATTACGGAATTTGGGGAAATAAAAGGCCATAAAAGGTATCGTAAACAGCCAGGCAAAAATACCATTGCTGCGGAACAGACAAACCAGGGTACTAAATAAGCCAAATTGGATCCAGTGACTGACAGAGGTTCTGTTATCCTGATAATCCTGCGCAAGCTCCAGGATATTTACCATAAATAAAATGACAAATACGGCAAACGGTATATCCTTCCACATTGTTATGGAGTAAATGCCGTTGAACGGGCAAAATGCTAAAAATAGTAAGCTGATAACCCTTATGATGCGGGGAATGCCAGACAGCCGCAGCCAGACACCTATCTTAGCAAAAGCTGCTGCCAGCATCAGCATCGATATCCCCGAGTAGACAGCTACTCCGCTGTTGGCATTTCCGCCGACCGCATAACCTACTTGGTAACAGAGCGCGATAAGTCTTGTATGGATCCAGGGATGATGATTACTGGAAGGCAGTTCTCCGATTACCTGCTGTACCTGAGAGATCGAATCACTGCTTAGTACACCGGGGTAAAATGCCAGAAAATAAGGCAGCCATGCTACTATAAATAATGCGATATATGATATGTAATATTTAACTGGCTTATTTTCACCTTTTTGATTGGATATTTCATAAGTGTCGAGACGCTTTTTTATAAGCTGATACAGTGATGTAATAAAACTCCTCCAAACCGGATACCAGCCCAACATACTGATGAATGTGCCTAGCACTACTCTTTTTCCGGTATGATCCAGATAATCCGATATCTGGATCAGATTCCCCCATGCCATAAAGCAGCTAAATAAAATAGAAAATACGGATATGACAAGCCGGGTTCTTTTTTCTTCCCGCTCATTAACCATAAAAGTCACAAAGCATATGGCTGCAGCAATCCATCCGGTGACAGACCAGACTGATAGTTCCTTCTGTAACTGCAAACCTGGTACCATTAGCAGGCACAAAGCAAGATTTGCCGCTAACGAACGAATGGTAACTCTTTTCCATCCCCGGAAGCTCCGGCATAGATACAAAACTACTGTGCCGACTCCGGCAGTTATTACTAATGCTTTAATCGGCACATGATTAATTCCTTCGCCCCCCCACATGGCAAGGCGAGCATGGCAAACAACAAAGACCATCCCGCCGATGATTCCACCAGCAATCGCCATGCCGAGAATCACCATTGACCGGTATGTTGCTTTCTCAGATTTTCCTTTTGTTATCCCCTCTTCTCCGCTTTTCCCCTTTTCTCTGATCATCCATAAAAGCAATGGCAGTACATAAACAAGTACTGTATCATTATAAAAGTGACCTTCAATGGCTAGCACTAAAGCCTCTGTAGTCGCCAGAATGATAATCAACGATATTAAGGGCCTTTTAAAAAAAATATTATCGACTAACTTAACACACTTCATCATAAATAATTATGCTCCTAATTGTTTTTTCCACTGCCATTGTATCACTGCTCCAGGAAAATAGATAATAAAATACAAGAATTTATTATCTATTTGTCTGCCGGCTTCGATGGCCCGGAGCCCGGCAAAGCGAGAGTAAATAATATATAAAAGAAGCATTTTTATCCTGACTTTGGCACATACGCGCCGGTCATTCATAAACAAGGCCGACCGCAGCATCATTCCTCTGGGCGAACGCACCTTCATGGTTCTTCCGGTTCTGGTCAGCCCGCCTTCTTGGTAATCACAGATATATATCCCTTTGTTAATGTGAACCATATTATATTTTTGGGACATTGCTATCCAGACGGCATCCTCCGGCATGAATTTTTCTCCCGGATACTCTGGAAACGGATATTCTTTTAAGACAGCCGTATAAAAAACTTCTGCTTTATCGCCGCCGATATTGCCATTGATCCGAATGTCCACATAATTCGCCACCTGTTCATCCTGGCGGAAATATGCGGTGTTCACCTTGCCGTCCGAGCCGTGACGTAAAAATGAAAATCCGCAGAGCTGTTCTTTTGAACGGCTGCCTTCATATTTATCGGCATACTGTAAAACCGTTGTGACCGCATCTTTTGTCAGATAGTCGTCACTGTCTACGATAAAGGTAAGGTCTGCCTTAATCATGCCGATTCCGGCATTTAATGCCGTATGTTTGCCGCCGTTTTCCTTCTTAAAATAGGTAAGCCTGACTTTATCCTGCCCGAGCCATTCCCTGACAAGCACTTCGGTTCCGTCCGTGCTTCCATCGTCAACGATCAGCCACGAAAAATCTTGGCAGCTCTGCTCTTTCAGGCTTTGGTAAAGCTTTCCTAAAGTACCCGCCCGATTATAGGTGGGCGTAATAATAACCAGTGAACCGCTGATATCCATCGTTATTTTCCTTCTCTGCTTTTTTCCAAAATCCGGATTACACTATTATAATACCGATCAAACTGAAACTCCCTTGCCACATGTTCATAAGCCTTGCGTCCCATTTCTTTTAGGCCTTCGCGGTTCCCTATCACTAGCTCAATTTTTTCTGCCAGGTCTTCTACTGACCGGTCCCGGAACACATAGCCGGTTTCGCCCGGGATGATATAGCTTGCCGTACCGTTATCCGACCCTCCGATCGCCGGCACGGAAAAGGCCATGGCTTCCAGATGACTGACTGCGCCCGGCTCCCCTGTGCTGGGTATGACAAAAAGATCTGTTTTGCGGTATTCCCGATTCACTTCTTCCTTCGTCAGATTATGATATAAAGTGACCATGTCTGATAGGTCATTCTCGCCAATATACTGCTTTAGCTGTTCATAATACTCTTTATGAAAGCCGTTGGACAGTTCCCCGGCTATCGTAAGCCGGATATCCGGATATTTCTCCCGCAGAGCTGCTGCTGCCTGAAGGATCAGGTAATGATTCTTTCGCGGCTGATACTTGCCGATGGCAAAGATATTGATTTTACCATCCTGAAAATATGCCCTTTTATGCGGCGGAACCTGCGGTTCCATCAGATAAGGAGCAAAAAAAGCATCCTTATCCTCCGTCTTTCCTTCCAGTTTTGTTCCGATGGTCAGGGAAGGCGTGAGCCGGTACTTCGGTGTCAGCTTTCTGACGATCCGGTGCGGCAGATCCTGCACAGGCGGCTCTCCCCACACGGGATTCATTACATAAAGACAGGCAGGAATATGGTAATGCCGGCATAAAGCATAAGTACAGATGGAATAAAGCGAGCGCTCTCGCATAATAACGATATCCGGCCGGAATCTCCTGATCTGGGCGGCCAGTTTCATCAGGGGCGGAAAACCGCATTTTACCTTGAGATCAACCGCCGCCGGGTTAGAGCGGGCGATGATTCTTACATAAATAAAATCAAAGAAACGGTAAAGCAAAGAATAGCCGATGACAACCGGGGTGATTTCCGTATAATCTTCGATCCGGCCGGCATACTGGCTTAAAAACAGTACTTCATCGCCATGTTGCTTCCAGCCCCTGACAATCGCGTTCTGATTGGTGTGATATCGGTGCGACATATACATTACCTTCATACTTTATCGCCTTTCTGCCGCTTTCAGCATCTGATCGGCGATCTTCGCCACGGAATATTGCTCACGTACTTTAGCGGCATTCTGCGACATCCGCCGTCTCAGCTCATCATCGCCGGCTAACCGGCACATGGCTTCTGTCATTGCTTCGGTATCGCCTACCGGCACCAGCAGTCCGTTCACTTCCGGTTCGATATAAGTGCGGCAGCCTCCGATCGGGCAGTCGGTGGCAATGACCGGAAGACCCAATGCCAGAGCCTCCACCATGGAATTGGAGACTCCTTCATAATTGGAAGAAAGGACAAAAATGCTGCTTTCCCGGATATCCCTGTCCACATGCTCAGAAAATCCATGAAATATCACCGCTTCCGATAGCCCCAGCTGCTCGGCAGCTTGCTTTAATTCCGCCTCCAAAGCCCCCTTCCCATAAAAATGAAGGCTATAATCGGGAAACTGCTGGCTGAACCGTTTAAATGCCGCAATCATCATATGCTGGTTTTTCACCGGATGGAGTCGGCCGGCAGTAACAATCGATTTTCTCCTTTCGCCTTCATATACCGGAGCAAGATCGGCAGACAGGGGATTGCCGATGACACAGGCCTTTTTTTGAATGCTTCGGGGAAAGCACCGGATCCCGTCCGCTGTCTGGCAGACTAAACGGGTGGCAAAGCGGTAAAAAAAGTTACGATATGGTTTATGATCGCAGCTTAGCGGATCCGTCCTTTCCGACACCAGCATATCACGTTTCATAAAAAGGGTCGATAATACGATATAACCGGTACCGAAGGTACTGAAGGAAAGTATTTTACAGCCTTTGTTCTGCTTAAAATACTGGCGCATTTTTAACAGGCGCTTGAAGCGTACCGTAAGCTTGCCATCGGAAGGCATGGCCGCACTGAATCTTTCGACGCGGCTGTCCAGCGGGTAGGCATAAGTATTGCCGGCAAAGGTGAGTATCCCTACCGCCAGTCCTCTTCGTACATATTCATTTGCCAGTAACGTAATAACCTTTTCGGTTCCCCCGCCATCCATGTCGGGAACTACAAAGACTAATTTAGAGAATCCTTCCACGCTGAACCCATCCCGTACTCGAATCATTTATAAATCCACTTCTTACTTGATCACCCTTCTGACCTGCTGCAGGTACTCCGTATATCCAGCGGCCCGGTTTTCCTCTTCCGTAACCAGGCCATGCTTTGCTAACGGCAGTTTCTGATCGGTTCCCTGTAAATACCACTCATATTCCATATCAAGATTACCGATGTCGATCACGCGATAGCCTTTTAAAAACAGTTCCTCAGCCAAGAATTTGGCAGTAATTCCTACCGACAGCAGAAACAGCCTATCCTTAGGATAGCTTTCGCAGGCTTTTAAGATACTGTCAAATGACTGCATGGCATTGCTTGGCGGACAGAGTATCCTTTCCACGCTGGCAGCGGCAAGGAAGAGATCATTGCCCGCACCGCTATGGCTTTTCATTCCTTCCACTATCACAATATCTTTATTATCCCATATCATTTTTATTTTATCGATCCACGCTTTACAGGGCTGTTTATCCTGAAACACATAATAGAAACGGGAAAATGAGGTGTTGGCATATATTCTGCTTCGGTTACAGTAACGGTTATAGAGCCGCCGGCAAAATAAAAGATGCTCCTTCCAGAATCTGCGGCTCTGTTCCTGATAGCTTGCAACGCCTTCAAAAATATCTTGCAATGAAACCATCAGGCCATCATACGGATAAGCCAATATGCGTGTCAGCCCGGCCTTAATTTCCTCGGTAGTCTGCTGCAGCTTAATGTCATTGCCTCTTAATACCGTGATTTCACCGTCACCAAAGCGAACCAGGCTTTTTTCCGAATGTAGCAGTTCATCAATCGTTTCCTCTACCGTCATGACCTTAATATGATTTTTAAAGAGTTTTTTCCGATATAAAAAGTCATATAGATCGGCTAAGATGGCTTTTATTTTATTTTTAATTGTGGTTATCGGTTCATTTATCATTTTTAACCCCGTTATTTTTTATCTCTGTTATTTTTATCTCTGTTATCTTTATCCTAGTTATTTTTATCTTCGTTATCAGTTTGATAGAGCAGTATCAGCTTTTGGCAATATTCCTGGACGGTATCAAATTCAACCGACCGGCAGTTTTCCGTATATCGTTCCAGCCGCTCCCGGTCGGCCCATAAGGCGGATATTTTTTCCGCAAGTTCCTTATCGTTCCCGCCTGCAAACAGCTCCCCCGTAACGCCTTCCTCCAAGAGTTCCGGCGTCCCTCCGAGCGCAGAACCAATGACGGGAGTACCGCAAATCAAGGATTCCATAACGGTAAACGGACAGTTTTCATAGCACTCCGACGGAAATATGCTGAAACGGGCGGCGGCAATCGCTATAAACAGCTCTTTTCCGCTCAAAAAACCCATGTTCTTGATATTGCTGCCGGAAGCGATTGCTTCCGCATAAGCTCCGGATCCGGCAAAACAAAAGGGGATATCGGGCAGCGCAGCGCACGCCTTCAGCAAGGTCGTGATGCCTTTTTCCGCCGAATATCTTCCGAAATACAGTACGTAATCCTCTTTTACTGTCGGCTCCTGCTGCTGCTGATCAACAAAGTTAGGCATTACCATCGTCTTATTCCGTAAGACCGGGTCGGTATCCAGCTTTTTCTTTAGAAAATTACTGGGACAGATAATCGTATCGATTTTATCATAGGTCCGCAAGCGCTTATAAAGTATCGCTTCCACAGCCCCGATCAGGCTTTTCGCCCGCGATCCGTGGATACATTTATTTCTTACACAACATAAGCTCCCGCTTTCAAGACACTGGCTGCATCTTTCGCCGGTTATCGGATTCTGCATCAAATGATTGGGACACACCAGCTGGCTGTCATGAGCGGTATAGATAATTTTGATAGTTCGTCCCGATGCTTTGGCATATTTCTTGATTTCATAGAGAATCGAAGGGGTAAGCTGAAAATTAAAATTATTGAGATGAACGGCGTCCGGCTGGAACTGATCAAGAACGGGGCGGAGCTTCCGCCTTGCCGAAGCGGAATAAATGACCGTAAGGGGATAGATCAGTTTCCGCAGTTTTCCCGTATGAAAGTCCATGTCGGCCGTGTAGCTCCCGGCTTGGTTGCCCACCAGCCGCCCTTCATGCTCCATGCCAAAATACTGAACCTCATGCCCCATCTGCTGAAGCTGTTCACCGACCTTAAAAATATAGGTCTCCGACCCGCCGTTGGGGTGAAGAAACTTATTGACAATCAAAATCTTCATGTATCAACCCGCTTTTTCCTGATAATTAGCCAGATAAACCGAAAGTTAGTGTAAATATAACGTTTGAATAATCTCCGGGGATCCTGAAACAGGCGAAAAAGCCATTCCAGACACCACTCCTGCATCCAGCGCGGCGCCCGCTTGACGGTACCGGCGTGAAAGTCAAAAGCGGCCCCGACGCCGATCATGATCCCCCGGAACATTCTTTCATGGCGATACATCCATTTTTCCTGTTTCGGGGCTCCCAGGCCGACCCAGATATAATCGGCATCAGCAGCCTTAATCTGTCCGGTTGCAAGCTGATCTTCCGCTTCGGTCAGTTCCCGGAAAGGGGGCGAATACATTCCCGCTATCCGGATACCCGGATAACGGGTTCTCAGTTTTTCCTCCAGCATCTGTAAGGTCTGCTCGCTGCTGCCGTAAAAGTAGTGGCTGCGGCCTGTTTTAAGCGATTCTTCCAATAAACGCGCCATCAGATCCGGACCGGCCACCCTTTGCGCCTCACGGAACCCCCGGATGCGGCACAGCAAAGACAACGGCTTTCCATCCGGTATCGCCATGGCCGCATGGTTCTGGATCTGGCGATAGGCCTCATCATCATAAGCCATCACCGCTGTATGTACATTGGCAACACAAATATATTCCCCGCCGTAATTCGCTAAACCGTCAGTCAGGTAATGTACGGTCTCTTGCATATCGGTTACAGCAATGTCTGTTCCCAATATATTATTGTGTTTCATCGGAATATCCTTTTTCATGCCGACTCCCATGCAAAACTTTTTTCTTATCCCTCATAACGATCTTGCCATCCTCAACTTCAAAGATGACGTCAACGTTCCTGATCGTTGATAACCGATGCGCAATAATGATCATCGTTTTGGTTCCCTGAAGGTTTTCTATCGATTCCATGACCGCAAGCTCCGTATCATGGTCTAACGCTGATGTGGCTTCGTCTAAGACAAGCACTTCGGGATCATGATAAAGTGCCCGGGCAATCCCGATTCTTTGACGCTGCCCGCCGGAAAGACGCACCCCGCGGTCTCCGACAAAAGTATCCAGGCCGTCAGGGAGTTCTTCGATAAACTCAAATAGCTGCGCTTTCTTAACGGCTTCTATCACCGCCTCTTCCCTAATCTCGTCTTCACAGATGCCAAACGCAACATTATTGCGGATGGTATCATCCGACAGATAAATCACTTGCGGGATATAGCCGATCTCTTTATGCCAGGTATCCATATTTTTATGAATGTTTAATCCGTCCGCCTCAACTTTGCCGTAACTGGGCGAAAGCAAGCCCAAGATAATATCCGCCATAGTGCTCTTTCCGGCGCCTGAACTTCCGATGAAAGCCACGCTGGTTCCTTTTTTTATCTCAAAATCAGCCCCGTCGATGACCATGTCCTCCGAGTCCGGATAATGATACCTGACATTCTTGATTTTAATACTGTCGGTAAACTTCCATTCTTCATCCCTGGTTCGGTTTTCTTCGCGGAGATTTTCTACTTCCTTCAGGTCATGATAGATCAGTTCAATGGAAGGCGCCGCATACATTACATTGGTCGAATGTTCGTTAATCCGGCCGACCGACGGCAATAACCGAAATGCAGCTACCGCGAATACAGCCAGCTGGGGAATAAACTCTTCAAAATCTTTTTGCCCATAGAGCAGTTTTACTATTACTGCCGCCAATAAGCCCGTCATGCTGAACATCTCGACAAAATACTTGGGAACTACCCCAAGCAGCCGGCTTACTTTTAGTCCATGTGCGTATTTTTTAAAATAATCGCGGTAAGAATCAATGAAAAATGTTTCCCGGTTCAGGATCTTGATTTCTTTAATGCCGCCCAGGGACTGATTCATCCACTGGTACAGCTTCCCCTTATACTGCTGGCTCTTCCTGCCAAGGGTGGTGGAAAACTTTCTTGATATCAGAAAGAAAGCGCCGATACAAAGAACCAGCAAGATAACGACGATAACGGTAATGGACTGACTGACATCGAATAAATAGATTCCCAAGGTTATACATACCGTGATTTCTACCAGCAATTCCATCGCGTGGATAATGGCCTTGGTAAATAAATCAGCATCTTCCTGCATGCTCCTTTGCAAAACAGCAATATTTTTATTGAGATGAAACGTATACGGCTCCTTCATATAAGCTTCCAGCAGGCCGGTGGATAATTTCATCTGCGTCTGATAGGAAAATCGATAGATAATATTTTTTTCAATGATAAGATAAATATTCTTAACAACATAAATAGCTATGATACAGCCGGCCAAGGCCGCCAGAAAATATTCCGCTTGGCCAAATCCCAAGTAGTCATAAAAAAACATCAGGTAACGGTCTTCATAGATCTGGGAAGAATCCATCAAGACTTCTATAAACGGCATAAAAAGTGTTACACTCAGCAGTTCCAGAAAGCTGCCGATAATAATCATCACGATCAGGATTCCGATCTTGATCTTTTCTTTCCTTGAAAATATGCAGTTTAATTGTCTCAGCATCTTTCGCTCCTTTACATTATCAAAAGCAATTATGGGAATCCATACAGCTCAAGGGTCTGCTCCGTCATTTTTTCCCAGCTGTATTTGCCACATATATAGTCGGAAGCCGTATTTTTATAAGCAGCTACCAGCTGTTCATCCTCAATCAAGGTCTTAAGCTTCTCCCTTAAGTCTTTCACTTCTCCCTTTTTAAAGACCGCTGCTTTATCGCCGGTCACCTCAACGTTTTCGGCGATGTCGCTGACCAGGCAGCAATTCCCGTAACTCATCGCCTCCAATAAGCTGATCGCCATCCCTTCCGTATCGCTGGGCAGCACGAAACAATAAGCATTGGAATAGAGTTCCTCCAGTACACGGCCCTGTACAAAGCCGGTCATTATGACCCTGCTGTCGCGGCCAGCCTGTTCCCGAACTCTTTCCATATACTCAAAGGCATGGCTGCTGCCTCCGGCAATCACCAGCTTTTTGTCCGTCTCCAGGCCGGCAAAAGCTTCCAGCAAATAATGCAGGCCTTTTTCCGGCACCAGCCGGGCCAGAAATAAAATATAGCCATCCCTTTTAAGGCCGTAATATTCCATGATCAGCTTAACCTCCCGGTATTCCGGTTTGCTGATTCCGTTGGGGATGTAATGGGTATCCCGGCCATAGGTTTCCTTAAAATAAGCCTGCACATTGCGCGACAGGACAATGACCTCATTGGCCTTGCGGGCCGCCATTTTCTCTCCGAACTTTAGCACCCGGGAAGCAAAATTTCCCCATTTGGCCCGCTGCCAGTCGAGGCCATGGATGGTCGCGATAACGCGGATGCCGAAAAGCCGGGGCAAGAAGAGGGTGGCGCACGGACCCTCGGCATGATAATGGATTACGTCATAGCGGCCCCATAAGGCCCGCAGCGTTGCCAGCGTCGAATACACGATCGCATTCAGCTTGCCGTTCTCAAAAGTAGGAATCACAATAAGCCTAATACCTTTATAATAGCGGCTCTTTCCTTGCCGGTCATATTCTTTCCCGGAAACATGATAACCCGAACGATTATAGGCATCTACGGCATAGCCTTCTGCCACCAGGCGCTCCGACAGCTGGCCGACTACGACTTCCACGCCGCCCTCGCGGGAAGGGATGCGTTTCTGGCCGATCATAGCTACTTTATAGGGATTTTTCTGTTTCTTGTTTTTGTTTTGCATAGAATGCCGCATCCTTATTTAGTTCTTTTATTGATTAACTTTACCACGGTGCTTCCTGCCAAAAGAATAACCATACATGCCGCAAAAACAATAATAGTTGTTCCCAGAAAGCTGCGCACACTTTCGACGGTAACAATATTTCCGCTTACATATTCCATCGGCATAGCTGGATCCTTTGCTTCATTGCCCAATATCGCATAATCCTGATACTGCTCCTCTTCCGACTCGTCAATATAATGAAGTTCCTCCGAAACCGTATCACTAAAAATCCGCGGAACAATATAGCCTGTCGTAGCGAGGCCGGCAGCCAAGTGGTTTCTTCCGGCCAGCAGGCCGATCAGAAGACTGAATAAAAAAATGTATTTCCCGTAACTTCCTAACTGCTCTCTCATGCTGCTTTTGCATCGGCCCACCCAGCTTGTGTCAAATTTCCATGACCGTACTTTACCTTTGCGGCTATTCCTAAAAAGAAGTTCGCCGGCAAAAAGAAAGGACAGGTTCTTAAAAGAAGTATTGAATAAAAAAGGCTCGGTTAATCCGGCAAACAGGATACATAAGATAATGACGATCTCAATATTTCGCTGTTCTTTTCCATAGACATAAAGCAGCAGGCCATACAAGCCAATGATCATAGTAAACAGGACTATGCCGTAGGCCGTCAAGGCAAAGACATAGGCATTATCCAATGTGAGCTGGGCGGTAAAGATATCTTCCAGTCTGGTACCAAACAGGCTGAACCCTTGGTTCTGCAGAAAATAATGGGCAAGATACAGCCGGTCATTCAACAGCTTATCCAAGACCTGAAAAAGACGGTTGTCTGGCGACAAAACCAGCGGAAATACCAACGAAATGCCTACACAGGCAAGCAGCATTCCTTCTTCCAGGAACCGTTCGGTTTTCGATAGCTTGCCCCGTTTCTGTACATAAACTATGCCGGCCAGGAACAAGGCCACTACAGCAAAGCCAGTATAACTGACGGAGTACAGAAAGACAACACAGTTTCCTAAGAAAAGCAAGCAGACGGTTTTCCAGGTGATTTTGCTGCTGATGAGATATACAACATATACAATAAGTATGGCCAGAATCAAGTAAGAGATATGTAACACATTAGGATGTGAATAACCTAGCCCCCATCTGAAGATGCGACCAAGGCCTAACTTTTCATGAACTACATAAGGGGTATCATGCAGGCGGAAAAGGGAAATAAGTACCAGACCGCCAAAGGCGGCAATCCAGACGGCCAGTCCCACTTTAAAAACTCTCTTTATCGGGATGTCCTTCATACCGACAATCAGTAAGCCATAAAGGAACATTCCCTTGTCACCGGAAATCAGATAGGAAATACTGGTTAACCCCAGAATAAGCAGGATAATCACCAGTTCTTTCGCCCGGTACTTCGCCATGCACAGCTTCACCGCCATGCACAAAAGCGCCAGAATCAAAAACAGCTTGAATCCGGTCTGTCCGTCATATAAGCCAATTCCTTTCGCAAATAACAGCAAGCCGAAAAAGATATAATAAAGTATTTCTGATAATGTCAGCTCCATCGGTTCAGACATCTGTGACATTCTCCTTCTGCTCCTTGAAATTTTGCTATCCCTAACTGTCTTCCCATTCCTCTGTCTCCATCAGAGCCTTTCGGATCGCTTCCAGGTATCCATAGCCATTAATTTTATCCGGTTCCAGCATGGAGCCTTCGGCCCATTCATTCCAAGCCGCTATAAAGAGCATGTCCTTTTGATAGACTTCTCTGGCCCTTCTGATCTGTAGCTTCAGATATTTTTCGAACAATTCGGGGCTGGCATTTCTGACTACCAGACCGTGTTTCCCTTTTCTAGGTGTATTGTCCCAGCCGGAAAATGCTCCGGGAACCCTTTTTTCATCAATCGGCACCCGTTTTAAGATCTTTTCCCATAACTTACTATACTCCATAAATTCTAATTTGGAAACATCCATTTTGATTTTGATTTTCACCTTCCGTTGTATGAAGGACAAGAATTTATAGCCATACTGCCGAACCGCCATCGTCAGCTTACTACGGTAGTCATAAAAAGCATAGGCCGGCTGATGCTCAATGCCATATTGAAAACGGCTGTCATCCTTATTTTTCTTCATCCCATAATAATAATTCTGATAGGCAAAGGCAATTCCCGGAAAGCCCTCCTGAACAGCCCTTGCCTGCCAGTAATCCAGCATCTCATCTAAACGGTCAATATCTTCCGGATTAAATAGTAACAGCAGGGGCTTCTCATCAATGCCGATATAGCGGCTGTCCTTAAAAAAGGGCAGGAGATACTCAAAATGGGCTTCCCAGTCCTCCTTGCCGCCATAGGTCTGGGCGATCAGGGTGGAGTTATCGCCTCCCCATGAATCAGTCCAGCTATGATTCGCCCATGACAGGCAGAATCGCAGATCAATATCCTTATTTGACAACAGCAGTTCTACCGGACGTTCCAGCAATTTCCGGCCTTCAATCCAATAGTGATAGATACAGAAACCATAGATGCCGAATTGCTTGGCTAAGCCTGCCTGCCAGCGCAAAGTATCAGGCTCAAGCAGGTTGTAATAATGATCCATATAGGGTTCAACCGGCTGGTTATGCCCCTCATACAGCGGTCTGGCGTTTTTTACATTGGTCCATTCGGTAAAACCTTTTCCCCAGAAACGGTCATTTTCCGGGATCTCATGAAATTGCGGCAAATAAAATGGAATGATCTTCATAGTTATATATAATCCTTTACACTCACACTGGCAATAAGCCGGAGCGATATCTTGTCATCCTGCGTCTTGGTCACTTTAAAAACCGTTCCGTCAGCGATCTGGCCGACATCTTCAAAAATCTCTTGATACTGTAACTTAAATAAGGCATCGGCATGCAATATGAAAACATACTGATATTTTTCGTCCAGCTGGCTGCTCCATTCAGCCACGGTGACTAACGTTCCTTTGGAGCTTTTCGTCGTATGGATATTCTGCTTCAGATAATCGGTATGAACCGGAGCAATCGCGTTTAAAAAAACCAGGTTGGAATAGCCGCCGGAATCATTACAGATAAAATAAACATGATCCGACCTGTCGGCAAACCCGCGGAATGTTTCCGCTATTTCGTCATAGCCATAAAGGGCATCGGGATTGGATAGGCGGTCGACCGGCTTATAGTAAAAACCCTCTGCCGGTGTCACTATCATCAGAGCAATCAGCACTGCTCCTATTTTGTATTTTTTCGGATATAACTTTTTATTTTCCAACCCTTCAGCGGTTTCCGTCAGGGAAATGAACAGCAGGGAGATAAAAGCAATCAAAGCAGCCAGCAGATAAGTCCCATGGTAACGATAAAAAGAAGAAAACTGCGTCGGATGCGGGAGAATAAAAATATAGAAAAGCATCAAAAAACCAAAATATCCCGTGCTTCCTATCGTCAATCCCATCATCCCCCGGTACAGCCGGCTGGAATTGCTTTCTGCCCAGTTCTTTTTGTAGATCAGGTAAGAAAACAGCAATAATACCAATAGCACCCCGACAACCGAAAACGTCAAGGGACCGACATGATAAGCCGGACCACTGAAGACTTCCGTGACATAGCGCTTCATAATCGAATACTGACTTTCGGTTCCCCTTCCCGTCAAGAAATCCCCGAACTGTAACTCAAGACCAGCTTCGATCAGGCCACTCACCGCCTTTTTGTCCGCTGCTTCAGTCGCCCCGCCACTTCCGTAATGATTCATTATGCCAGGGATAATGCTGGCAATCGGGGTTTTTAAGTATAATTGCCATGAGACGAAGGAAATCAAAAAAAACAGCAGCAAGAAACTGGTCTTTTTGATTGCTTGCATCAATTTCTTTTTATCCTTGTGAATAAAATATTGATATAGTACATCTCCGGCTATAATCAGGACATTGATACCAGCTAGTACGATTCCGGTCTCCTTGGTCAGACTCAGCGCAAATATCCCCAACGCTATTCTGAGCCAGTTAAACACATTCATCTTTTCGGTAAAGTAACAGACCAGGATATAGGCCATCAAGATTCCCAGAATACTGTCCGCATAAAGGCTATGGTAAGCAACTCCCACGAAGACAATCGGGATCATTACCAGATATAACCCTCCGGCAAGAGCGGTCTTAAATCTTTTGAAGGAGGTATTCTTCAATATGACCGAGAGCAAACTGATGATCAGAAGCTGATTGGCTATATAAAGAATATTGTCGGTAAATACATTATTCAGATACATCATAAGATATTGAAGGACGCCCAAAAAGGGCGGGTAACTCGGCATCAGGCTGTTGGTTCCGGCATAACGGGCAAAGGAATCAGAATAAAACATGTCCTTGACAGAGAGTCCCCAGTGTGAGAACTCATCCCATTCTGCCCGGAATACTCCTTGATTACGAAGAATAACCCAGATAAAAAGGACAAGCCAGATCAGCAAGGCCGGGGTAAAGAAAGCCGCCAGATTGATTTTCTTCTTGAATATATAAGCAAACTCTACCGCCAGCAGCAAGAAAGCACTAAAGATCATAAACCGGACGCCGGTCTCCAATATCCCTAAGATGCCGAACAAATAAATCACAAACGCGATGGCAATGAATGACATGCCAACCGTATCCGCAAAATTCTTTCCCGATAACAGCATGATTCCCAATGTTACCGACAAAATCAAAGATAGTATTAGGTAAAGCCAGAATATCCGGCTGTTTTTCACATATTGAATCCCGATTCCGGCCGCTTGTTCTGTGTCCCGGCCATCAAGAAAGCAGCCGTAGTGATCAGCATCGGCATCAATCCTAAGAATCGCCGGCCCGGCAGCACTTCCTGTCAGAAAGACATCGTAACGCCGGCCCGGTTCGACCGTGATCGGACGATCAAAACGGAACTCTAGCTCATTGGTGCTCCCATCTTCCAGCGACAACTCATAAGGACCGGTTATTATCGTCTCCCCCTCGGCCAGATACATCGAGAGCTTGCCGGATAACTCGGCACCGTTTTGAGTCGCGATGCGAACTCCGGATATCTTTTTCTTGCTGGCTTGCCATGATTGTTTTAAGACGCTGCCGTCTTGCAGCGACAGCTCAATTACCGAATCGCAGTAAGAGGCAACCGCCTCGTAGGATACCGTATCTTTCATCAGCAGAGAAATCAGGGAAACCACTAAAAATACGGAAAGAAATATGATATTCGATCGGCGGCTTAAGGTTAAGGTAATCTTACTTAACTTACTTAACTTCATTATCATCCTGCTCCTTGACTTCCAGCTTATTTTCCATAGCCTTACTTCTTAAGGCAATCTCAGCGGTCAGATTCTCTACTTTATCTTCCAGCTGCGATACTTGAATCGATAAAGTAAAGGTTTTTTCCAGTAACAGGAAAATAATAATTAAAAAGACAAAATTAGCCGGAGACTGAATCCCCAGAATGTCTGCCATGATAAACGAAACATTCGGCACAATACCCAGAAAGATTAAAAGAAAAGATAACGAAACCCAAAAAACGGCATCATAGACCTTTACTTTACATCTCCGCACTTTGCGCAAGATCCATACACTGGTTACTAAAGCAAATATAAGCAGGGCTATTTGTAATGTAACATTCATTTCTGTTTATTTTCCCTTTTCAAGTTATTAGTGTTACTATCGCCTGAGTTACTTTGTCTGAGTTACTTTGTCTGAGTTACTCTTGTGTTACTCTTGTCTGAGTTACTATTGTCTGAACCATTGGAATATCAATATAGAAAATAACATGTGAAGCATATACCTTGCTGCTCTGCCGACTGTCAGATAACTGCTGCCTGCGATCCGCTCCCGCATCTCCACCTGCACTTCTTCAATCCGGATATTTTTATTAATTAAAAAAGCCAGGGTGTCCGGTTCGGCAGTATATTGCATATTATAGCCAAATCTTTTGATCATCTTCTTATTATATAATCTCATTCCCGACGTTGCATCGCCGAGATATTTGCCTTTCGTGGTCAGCCATATTGCCAGCGTGATAATCTGACTGCCGATCATTCTCACTGTAAATGGTTTTTTCTTCGTCTTGTATCTCGACCCGATAATAATATCAGCATCGGTTTCCTTCATTGCTTTCAGCATATCCTCAATATATTCCGGAAGATGCTGGCCGTCTCCGTCAAATTGAACCACATAATCATAACCATAATAATTGGCAAACTTCATCCCGCTTCTGACTGCACCGGTCAGGCCGACATTTACCGGCAGATCCAAAAACTGAAACTGATTGTTGCGGCAGATTTTCCTGGTATCGTCGGTGGAACCGTCATTAATAATGATATAATCATATTGCGGAAAATTGCTTATTAAATTATTGACTACCGACACAATATTATTTTCTTCATTATAAGCCGGGATAATCAGCAAGATCTTGTTCATGTTTCATTCCTTATATTTTCAGTTTAGTCTTCCCCACACCAATACTACTATTAAACCTTCCCCAAAACCATCAGTACTCTGATCGCAATTTCCGAGGGTATCGACGGCCTCCATCTCTTGTAATAACATGCTTTCTTCAGAGCATCCTTCATGCAATACTTGTCATGATCGAACCATTCTAATATTTTTCGGTCGGAAACACTGATTTCATCACCAAACACCCTCAGGAACTCTTTTACGGTGGTTGATATTTCCGTTTTACCCTGCAGCGCCTTCATGAACCAAGCCGCTCGATTAGACAGATTCATCGCTGAAAGACTGTTCTTCAGACGCCGGTGCTTTGCCGTAATCCTTGCATCAAAGAAAACGGTCCCGAATTGTTCCGCAATCATTCCGGCCATCCAGTCATGGGCGGTAAGACGCTCTATATCGCAGCGCCGTAATAATGAACGCAGTTCCCTGTTGATCACGACGGAAAAGCCCTGATAAACACTGTCCGTTATCGTATTGTAGAACTTGATTTTGCTTGTCGGCCTGGTATATTCACCGACTTTGACCGATAAGTCTTCAGAATACATGTCATAAGAGCCATGATAAAGGGCCGCCCTCCCCCTCTGCTTGTCCAGCCATTCGACCGCCCACTCCAGTTTCTGTGGTTCCCAGACATCATCCTGATCGCAAAAAGCCCAATAATCTCCCTCCGGTGTATACTCCAGCAGTTTTAGAAAACTCTTTCCATGGCCGATATTGCTATCCTTATAGATCGCTATGTCTTTGTATAAAGGATTGGCTTCAATTAATTTAACCGTACTGTCTGTAGAACCGTCATCACGGATTATGATTTTGATATTCTTATAGGTCTGCTGCAGAATGCTATCGATTTGCTCTTCGATGTATTTTTCGCCATTATAGGCACTGATCAGTACATTCACTGTTCCGCACATATTATAAGCACTCTTTCCTGATTATAGACTTTTCTTGTTCTTGTAGACCATAATAGCATATGACTGCGACGATATCAATGTTGATGCGTATTTTACCCTCATTCATAGGTTCACTCCCTTTTTATCCCAAAGAGTTTTTTATACCCTTCAAAGTCTTCCAAAAGTTTTTCTTCAACAGTTTCAGGCATTCTCTTGTGTAATTCATATTCATCCGGTAATATCAAAGTAACATTATCAGGCACATACTTTTCTATCGCTTCAACCAACATGGATACTTCATTTTCATAGACACGCTCAGCAACGGCATGAAATGTGTCCGTATCGTAGACATCAATTTTTCTTCGTTCTATTATATCACCTGCATCAATGTATTTTCCAATAAGATGCGTTGTTACGCCAATCGGTTGTTTTTCATGTATCGCCCATTTAAAGGCATCTAGTCCTCTACAATTGGGAATGTATCCCGGATGAGCATTTATTATCACATGACTTCTTACAAAGTCATCTGGAATTATTCCGGCACCAGCTACTAATACCACTCTATCGATTTCAATCCCAAAGGAATCAAGCGACCCCTCCGCATACTTATAATTCAGGTTACGGCATAACTCACTTAACTCTGGAACATTGTAATTCATTTCAGGGCGATGCTGATATATTGGGAATTTCTTTTTTTGATAATGAAATGGTATTGCACAGACGCATACGTCAGTATAACCATTCCCTTTTAACAAACTCAACAAATCGAACGTTTTACGATGTTTCACCGGGTACGTCAAAACCGCTATTTTTCTCATATTTTCACCCCATCTGCGGCTCTGCCGCACCCAAAATCAATAGTTGAAAGTGCTTTTCTTTCAATCTTTCACCTCTCCACTCATAAGATTGTATCCTATTTTATAAGTTTTCACAATATGGCGAATAAAAAAACATAAAATAAAAATGACAAGTTGGCAAATTATATTTTAATATGCTATACTTACAGGGTTATGGATAATGTAAACAGTAAAACAATCAAAGCCGGAAGCTGGTATATTGCCTCTAATTTTCTGCTACAAGGTATTGGATTCCTGACTATGCCTCTTTTTACCCGGATCATGTCGCAAGAGGATCTGGGCTTTTATAATAATTTTAATTCTTGGCTAAGTCTCCTGTCTATTATCGTCACTTTGGAAATGTATTCTTCCATAAACAGAGCCCGCTTTGATTACGAGGAAAAACTGGATTCTTTTCTTTCATCAATTTTACTGTGCGGTACTGCTTTCACCGGAATCTGTTATCTTATTGTGCTAACCTTTCAGGATTTTTTCATTTCCCTGTTTAATATGAATATCGTGTATATTCATGTAATGTTCACCCATCTGATGATAGTGCCAGCCACAAAACTTTTAGCAACCAATAATCAGATGCTGATGAAATACAAAAGTGCCAGTTTTTTTTCGATTGCACCCGCTCTTGCCGCAACCCTGATTTCACTTTTACTGGTGATGGTATCAGACGATAAAGCATGGGGTAAAATTATCGGCGGAACCGGATCATTGACAATTTTTAATCTGGCACTCTATCTGTTCATCCTATATAAAGGCCGTAAGTTTGAATGGGAATTTTGTAAATATGCATTACGGATCGCAATACCGCTGGTACCTCATTTATTATCCAGCAATATCCTGGGAACGACAGATCAGATCATAATTACCAGGTACTGGGGTACAGAATATACGGCACTTTACAATATTGCTTACTTATGTTCTGTCATTTTCATGATATTGCAGTCATCCGTCAATCATGCCTGGGTACCTTGGCTTTTTGAGCAGTTACACAGGCAGAATCATAATTTGATTAAGAAAGTCAGCAGACCCTATATTTTTATTTTTTGTGCAATCAGCATAGCGATTATGTTATTTGCCCCAGAATTAGTCCTGATTATCGGCGGTGATAATTATCGGGAAAGTGTCTTCCTCATGCCACCGCTTATTGCCGGACGTATGTTCGCATTTCTTTATACCTTCTATGCCAATGTGGAGTTTTATCATAAAAAAACCTTCGGAATCGCTAAAAATACTATTATTGCCGCAGCTGTAAACCTGATCTTGAATATCTTATTGATCCCGGTTTGGGGATATATTATGGCGGCATATACGACTTTGATCGGCTATCTGGTTCTGTTATGTACACACTTTTATTCATGCCGAAAATTAAAAGTCAAAGAGTTTTATGACAATAAATTTATATTTTGTACAGCCGCAGTTCTGTTTATCATTTCCATGATGATTATTCCGTTGTATCATTTTCCGGTCGCCCGTTATCTCTTAATCGTAGCTTGTGCCGCCATATCAGGATTGCTGATCTATTTGCACCGTGATAAACTAAGTATAATCAGACAATCTTTATCAGGAAAGCACTGAAAAGGAAAGGGAAAGTTTTATGGATAGATGCGAGGAATTTTTATTGACTGAAAAAGAAAATAACTTCTTTCATTTTCAATATAAAGGCATTTATTTCTGGAATTTAATCAGAGATGGGATTTTTACGTCTTATGTGGAAAAGCTTGAAAATATTCACCCTGATCGAACCCAGAACCACTATTTGTCATATTTAAGGCTACTGCGTCATATCCCCAAGCAGATCGTCAATAAGATATCCGCCACTCCTAAAGAAATCTTTGTTGACTGCAAGAACTATTATCGTGACATAAGCGGCAAAAGATTACAGCCCTATTTGGACTTTTTACAGGATTCAGGTCTGCCGGTGCAGTTTCATACCTCTTATAACCCGCTTTTGTCTAAAGATATATTATACAAGGGCACAAATGATGTTTTCTGTAATATAAAAGAAGTTTTCCTGGGAGCAGCCTTCAAATTTATTAAAAAATATCGTTACCCTGCAAAAGAAATTGTCAGCTACCTGCAAATGATTCAGGAAAAATTGGATATTGTATTAGACGATGACTACGCCTACTCGGTTATGTTCCTGGTGGAAGATTTCCGGTTAAGAAAAGATTATTATTCAAAAATACTGAATGTAAAAAACAAATGTGTTATTTTAGATGAATACTATAGCAACCGTCATATGGCATTAATTCACGCTGCCCACGAACAAGGGATACCTGTCATTGAAATGCAGCATGGCCTGACCGGCTCCAAGCACATTGCATATAACTGCCTTGACACAAGCTCCGTTAACAAATATTTTCCCTCATATATATTTACTTTCGGTGATTACTGGACCGCTGAAATGAGGATGCCGGAATGTACCAAACTGATCAGCAGCGGCTATCCCGTGATGGATTATTCGATTGATTCACTTAAAGAACTTCTTCCGAACCAAAAACAAATTGTATTTTATTCACAAGGATCCATCGGCAAAAAACTAAGTCAAATGGCAGTGGATTTTGCTAAAATAAGTAAGGCCGAAGGATATTCAATAAAATACAAGCTGCATCCATCGGAATGTCAGTACTGGCGGACATTATACCCCTGCCTGATGGATCACCCCGACATCGAAGTAATCGATCGGAATATAAATGTGCATGAAATCATGGCGGTTTCAAAATACCATGTCGGAGCCGGTTCCACAACATTATTTGAAGCACTGGCTTTTCAAGGCAGTATTTTAATATATAGCACTGATGAAAATTATTATGTTGATGACTTGGTGGCGCGTGGATTTGCTACTTATATTAACAATGAACAGGAACTGCTGCGGGAAATAAGGAGGTTTTCTGCGAAAGATTCTAAGGAGTTTTCAGAAACATTATTCAAACCGGATTCGTTGAACAACATAAAAAAAGAACTGCTAAAAATTATCTCTTGATCTTTTCATATTCCTCTTTCATGATACGATACCATTTCAAAGAAGATATGCCATTAGCTGTCATCAGATGATCCAAAAATTCACCTTCATATTGAAAGCCAAGCCTCTGATATAGCTTAATGGCATTTATGTTATCGGCTAACACGTTTAGATAAACCCGCTTAAGATTCAGTGTAAAAAAAGCATAGTCCAAAATCATCACTGTTGCCGCAGCACCATATCCATTTCCTTGCCATCGCCTTCTTAAGACGATGGCATATTCTGCTTTTCTTGCGCTATAGTCAATATCTTTCAGGCTTACTGTCCCATAATATTCATCGCTTTTTGCATCTGCGATCGCAAAATGAATGTTTTTGCCTGTATTTTGATTATCCTGAATAAACTGTTTTATACTTTCCATGGTTGTCATATTTTGATCAAATCTAAAATATTTTGTAATGTCTGGATCCTGCATCCATTCATACATCAAGGGGGCATCTTTATCTTGTAGACATCTAAGTAAAACATGCCCTTTTTCATATGACATTTTTATACCATCGTTAATTACCGTCATTTTTTTTACCCTTTTTACGATGCTCATGCACTATCATAATTATCATCATCAGAAAATACCCGCCGGAAACCACTGCCCCCACATAAAAATCCCAAGGAATAAATCGAAATCGCACTTCATGAACTCCCGGTTCCAGTTTTGCTCCCATGAACAAACCATTGATCAGGCTGATTTCTTCTTCCGCCCCGTCCACATACATATGCCACATAGGATACATAGACTGCATTAATACCAGATATCCGGTATCTTCATTATTCACTGTTAAGCTGATGTCATTAGGCAGAAACCATTCCACCTTAACATTATCTGCCTTGCGAATCCGCTCTCCTGCAATATAATAGGACTCTTGTATGCCCACACCATCGTCATGAGGGTTTATCACGATCTGAGAATAGGACTTGTCATCCGGCATATATACGTTAAAATACTTACCTCTGTCATCCTCAAATACGTAATATATCTGTTCCTGATAGGAGCTCCCATCTTCCTCTAATACAAAGCTGATATCAACCATCACGACATCCGTCACGCTTCCAGAAACATATACTCTCAGTTGGGTAAATTTTTTTGATGATGCGTTTGGAAACTCGCCAGACAACGTATAGTTTCCGTCATCCACTGATATTCCAACTGCTTCTTCAGTCAAATTCTGAGCTTCCCCTATGACTGTTTCGGTAAAGCCTTGATTGATCCCACTCTCTTCCATATATATTTCTGAAGGGTCTGCCGTTATCTTCTGCAGCCATTCTTCCAGTGATATTTCTTGATTATCTACTACATTGCCGGTAAAATATGCCACCGGATTCTGCCTGGTAATAAAAGCATTGACAGAACCTGTGTATTGAAGTTCATTGGGTCTTTTTATTACTGTATATCCTTCTTCATTCAGGGTTCCTTCCAAAGTGGGGGTCGTATGACTTATGGAATCGGCATTGCGGCTCCTGATGGCATCCTTAAAGTCAACCGACCGGACACGGTTTTTATTTTTTTCTGTTTCCGATTCAATATGATCTGATACCGTACGGCTATTTAGCGAATCCGTGGGAAATTTTTTTGTTATGGTAACCGGTCCGATTTCATAGCGATAAAACGAAACTTCGAATATTACAATTGCCAGGATACATAGGATATGGATTTTGACATTATTTTCTTTAGCACGGGCCATGACATAAAACAAAGCACTATAGGCAGAGATGATGATACATGTTATCCATAAATCACTTGTTATTTTTTCGCTAAATATCTTATCACCGGATGGAATCTGAACTTGGCCGATGATCCCGATCAACACCGCCAAAAAAAACAAGCCCAGGGCCGCCTTGCCAGCCAGCCGGGAAACCGTTCTTTGCTCGTCAGCATCCTGCAGCAGATGCAGCCATGACTCTGATAAAGCAATCAATAAAAACAAGGCGACAATACATCTCCATAAAGTGGGAAAACGAAATGTATCAAACATGGGGAAAAACCGATAAAATAAACCATGAAAAAAAGTTTTGTCTCCCAGCATCATCAGAAAACCAAAAGCAGCAATCGCAAGACACCATATTCTGTTCTTACTTTCTTTCCGAAAAATGACCGGTATCGTCAGTATGCTGAACAAACCGATATAACTGCTCATCATAGAGATATCAATTGGTTTGGCGGCATTTTGGATATAGGTAGTGACGTTGGGGAAAAAAGCCGATAATATTAACTCAAAATTATAAGAACTCAATTGCATCCCTAAATCTCTTGTCATCCTGTCAAAGTTATTGATTCCTATCAAAAAAGGAAAAAGGGTGACAAAGGATGCCAATACCGTGCTGATCCCGATGCTGCAATACAAGACAAAGGCTTTGCCGATTCTTTTTTTGATAGGGAGTATTGCTTCATATTGCCAGATACAATAAGGAATTAAGACCAGGAACATCGCTACCCATAATTCTGGATACCCCCCTAAAACACTGAGGCCGCTGCAAAAACCGGCAATCAGAAGCAACGACTTCTTTTGGCTTTGCACATAGCGGCGGACAAAATACAGCACCATGGGGATCCAAGCGGCACTGATAATAATCATTATGTGCTGCGCATTGGACATAAATACCCCGGAAAAACCATAAAAAATTCCCGCCATTATGGCAATGACGCGGCGATAACGCCAGCTGGACTGATCCAGTAATGACTGGATCAGCAAATACATCCCAAAACAAGCTATGACAATGTGAAAACTATATTCAATCCCCACGCTTACCAAGGGATAATCAAACAATGCCAATATAACTGTAGTCGGATACCAGACTGGTCCGCCTATGGTAGTATAGTATGGTATCCCATACCGAATCTGCGGATTCCAGAGCGGGAGAACACCGTTTTGCAGGCAATTAGATAAAAACAGCGAATTAGGATAATGAGCATCCATAATATCATATTTCATTAAGTTATTTCCTAGCAAGATCGACCAGTTGGAAATAAAAACTATGGCACAGAATAGCAAAAAGACTATGATATTACTGCTTTGCTCTTTTACAATTTTCTTCATCGATTAATTCCTCTTCATTGTCTGTCTTAGGGGTTTAGACTTTCCTAAACCCTCGGAAGGAAGCATCCCTGTTTTTATATAAATTGTCAAGTATTTCTTTATTGCGCATGCCTGAATGATGGTAATAATTATCTAACAACCGCATATTGGCTTCGTGAAGCGCTGAATAGAACTCTTCCTCGGACAGATCAGTAAAATTGACGGTCATCAGGTCAGAATTGCTATGTTTATTTTCATAAAAATCCGCAATGTCCTTAATCAGGCCTTTTTCAATGGCAAGATAATAAAGCGGCGAACCCGGATAAGGAGTAACGGGCCGGATCGTCCGAAGCTGGGCATGGTCGTCATATTTAATCAGGAAATCGACACCTTTTCTTAGGGTTTCGGCAGTTTCGCCGATGTTTCCAAAAATAATATTGTAACCCGGCGAAATACCTACCGACAATGTGTTTTCAATGCCCTCGATAATCTGTTTTACGGTCAGAGCCTTGTTCATATTCCTAAGCGCAGTGTCATCCAGCGATTCGATGCCATAATTAATAAACACACAGCCGGCCTTCTTCATCGCTGTGAGCACTTCCTTGGTAGCAAAATTCAGACGGCCGCTACACCGCCAAGTGAAATTGAGCCCGCTTTCCTCAAAAGCCCGGCAAAGCGTCAGTGTCCTTTCCTTGGAGCTCATTAAAAGTTCGTCTTCAAAACAGATATAGGAAATGGCATAGTTATCCTGAAGGTATTTAATCTCGCGCAGAATCGACTCTGCGCTCCTTGGCCGGAATCCTTTGTCCATCCGGTAACAGAAATTACATTGGAATACACAGCCCCGGCCGGAAAGGATAGACATGGAACGCTGATTCCGTTCTTGATTCGGATGCATATTCAGTGAATAATGGTCAATATTAAATAAGTCATACGCCGGCATGGCAATTTCATCCAGGTTCTCAACCAGAGGACGGCTTTCGTTTTTCACGAAATTGTAGCTTCCGTCAGACTGCCTGTCCAAGTAAGCGATTCCCTTTACAGCTGAAATATCTGTTTTATTTTCTATCGCGTCCAGCAACTCGACAGTTGTTATTTCACCTTCGCCCATGCAAACAAAATCGGCTTTGAACTTCCGCAGAAAATACTCCGGATCAGGCGTGGGAAGGTGCCCACCTAATATAATCAGCGGCCGGCTTTGCGTTTCGTTTATGGCATTGCATATTTTCATTATTTTACGATACTGGTAATATCCTCCGCAAGCGCCTATACCCACTATCTGGTAATCGTTGCTGTCTATATGTCGTTTTAGGTGCTCTTCATCATAGTGGTAAATATCCTGACTGTATATTTCTACTTGATGCCCCGCATTCCGTACGGCGGCGGCAATGTAGGCAGTGCCCATATTAAAGTAGGAAATATGGGAGTCATTATCATAAGTAATCATGAGAAATTTCAAAGTATTAATTAACCTCAATTCATTGTTTTTATAAAGTATAACATATAATAATAAAAGTACAAATAAAAGTTCTATTTTCTATGAGAATAGTTAAGCTTCGGTGTTACTGTTCAGACCCTAGCCGAAGTGCATCAAACCACTGCACCACAGTAACAACGTTCTGCGGAACAGCGCAAAACACCTCGCGGTGGTCTGAACTGTAACGCCCCGGTTACTATAACCGTAACAAAGTATTGATTACCCGATCCTGATCCGCTTCCTTTAGATAGGCTGAAAAAGGCAGTGCAAATGTCCTTTCCGCATAGCTGATCGTATTTTCGTATGTTTCCTCAAAATAATTCCCATTATGCTCAAATACTTTCATTAAATGAAGCGGATTGGGATAATAAACCAGCGTCGGTATGCCAGCGCTTTCCAGCTCCTTTCGTATATAATCACGATGCGCCTTATCCTGCGCCAGCAAAACGTATTGTGCATAAGAAGAGACTGTGTCTTCTTGTATCGCTGGGGTAATATACTTCCCCTTACAGGCCTCGTCATATCTTGCAGCAAGATACTGACGCCTAACTATTTCTTCCTCTAAACGTTTTAATTTAGGCAGCAAAACAGCTGCCTGCAGGGTATCCAGACGAGAGTTCAGGCCTATCCGGATATTCTCATATTTACTGCTTCCTTTTCCATGCACCCGCAAAGACTTAAGAAGTTCCCACATTGCTTCATTATCGGTAAACACCGCACCGCCATCCCCATAACAGCCCAAGGGCTTTGAAGGGAAAAAAGAAGTAGCGGCAATATCCCCAAATGATCCGCATTTCTGTCCTTTGTAGGATGCTCCCATTCCTTGGGCGGCATCTTCTGCTAAAATAAGGTCATAACGCAAGGCAATCTCCCGAAGAGTGTTATAATCTGCCGGATTGCCAATAAAATCAACGGCAAGGATCATCCGGGGAACCAGTTCGCCTTTTTTGATCACATTCTATATCTGCCGCTCCAGGCTCGTCGGACAAAGGTTATAGCTTTGACGGCCAATATCACAGAAAACCGGGGTTGCCCCCAGCATACAGGCCGGTTCAATAGATGCAACAAAAGTCATATCCGGACAAAAAACAGCATCACCCCGGCCGATCCCATAGGCCATATAAATCATCTGGAGCGCGGCCGTTCCGTCTGAACAGCCCACGGCATACTTTACCCCTACATATTCTGATAACTGTTTTTCCAGTTCTTCAACCTGTCGGCCCAGGATATAATCCGATTCATTCAAAACCGCTTGCATGCTGCGATCGATATCCTGCTTTAAGGTCTGATATTGAGACTTTAAATCAATAAATTCCATTTGTAATCTGCTCCTATTGATAAAATCGATCAATAAAATCCGTAGTAGCGCACTCCTTCATCGGCAGCTGCACCTTTTTGCCAGTTGCTGCTGACTGATAAATTGCCAATACCAGCTCCATTGCCCGTTTCCCAGCCTCGGCGTCAACAAATGGGGGCCTGTCTTCGATAATTGCCTCAATAACATCCTTGTATAGCTTGGAATGACCATAGCCATAAATATTCGGCGGGACTTCTTGATATGCTTTAATAACTTCCTCAGGTATGTCGATATAGTCGGAAAATCGCCATTCTTCTATGATATTTACCGACTCTCCGCCAGCTTTGACGGTTCCCTTATCACCAAATATGTAAAGATTTTCCTCCAAATTGCGAGGATAAACATCAGTAGTACCTTCTATAATCCCATAACTGCCATTTTTAAACCTGATCAACGCTATTCCCATATCCTCGGCTTCAATATAGTCATGCTTCAGCCTGTCCGTGAAGCCGACCACCTCAATAATTTCATCACCCATCATCCAGCGCAACAGATCAATGTCATGGATACATTGATTCATCAATGCTCCCCCATCTTGAGCCCACGTGCCGCGCCATTTAGCGCGGGAATAATATTCATAATCCCTGGTCCATCGGATATGGGCGGCTCCATATAATAATTTTCCGAATCGGCCCATCTCCATAGCCTCTCGGATTTTTTGTATAGACTTATTAAACCGGTTCTGGTGGCAGGCACATACTTTTACATTCTTTTCTTTGGCTTTCGCAATTATGGCATCGGCATCAGTCAGGGACAAAGCGATCGGTTTCTCAATGATGAGATTACAGCCTTCTTTTATACAATCCAGCGCAATCTGCGCATGCTTGCCTGATTCAGTGGCGATGGCAACTAAATCTGGTTTGATTTCACTTAACATAACTTTATAGTCGCTGTAACACGGGATGTCCGCATGTAATTTCAGCTTCTTGACCTTATCCGTCATATTCGCCGCTTCCGTATCACAGAGAGCCGCGATTTCCAGCTCATTTTTGACAGCCGCAACAATGTGGTTGGGAGAAATTCTGCCACATCCGATCAATGCAAATTTCATAATATATCCTCTATGATATAGATTATATTATTAAGTTATTATTTTAGATGCCCAAAATAATAATCAATAACAGGTTGCATAAATATAGTGACATCACATTCTCCTATCGCACGGTTCCTTATCATTTCCGCTACTTTTTCCTTGCCCTCGTCAATATATAGACTGTCGCAATACGCACATAGAACCTCGATATCAATCGGTATATCCGACCGCGGAACATATAGGACATATTTAAAATCGTCCGGAAAGATATCAATATTAGAAGCGGCGACTATCGGAAGCCCTTTGGCAGCATACTCACGACTTTTAAGCTCACTAGATCGATGAACCCCTACTCGGTGAAATCCCAGAGCGCATACACCAATATCTGCAATATCATATAATTCATCAAGTTCTTTGCCCGATTTTCTGCCATAAAAAATTACATTTTTCTCCAATTGATACTGCTTGACAATACCTTTATATTTAGTTCCTTCCGCACCTTCACCGACAACATGAAAAACAATCTTTCTCTTCCCGCCGCCGGCATAATATTCACCCATTCCCTGAATCATTCTTTCATAGCCATGCCAAAGCCCAAAATTGGCAACAGCTAGCATATGAAGAGTTTGATCGTCATGATGGATGTGATTCTTGAGAGAAACCGGCTCAAAGTCATATCCATTTTTTAATGTTATTACCGGAATCCCCCATATCTTATTATCATCAGAATAGGTAGCTATTATATTCACATATAAATATAGCCTCTTAGTATAAAATATATCCATAGCCAGATTGATTCTATTCTTAATCCCTTTTTTCAATTCATTCCCATAGGGATAAGTCGGTATTTCAATTACTATCTTGCTTTTATTTCGCGAAATCTTTTTTAGCAACGATAAAAAAGCAAAGTCAGACAGTGCATATCGGAGAAAAAAATATTGGTATTTTCTTAAATCAACCTTACTTTTAATTTTGTTAAAAACATCAATTTTTCCCAGTAATTTACCGCGTCTGCCCAAATCTGTTTCCTGGCTGTCTTCATTTAAATAAATCTTTCCGTTCCTAGTGTAAGTATACGCAACCTGAAATCCGGCGCGACTAAACGCATTTATCTGCGTCAGGAGTTTTTTATAGATTCCGCTGCTTTCTTTATTATCGAAATTTTCTGCAGTAATTATCAGTAAATTCATTTGATGCCCCTTATGATTTATTTATTTCCTTTTTCTGCCAAGCGGTACAGCTTGGTGATTAACAACGCAATTCTCTTTGGCCAGAACAACTCAAACATCAGACGATCCTCATTAGTCCGGATCTTGCTATTAATAATCTTCGTCGTCGTCGAGCTTTCATGGATACGGTGTCCGGTCAGCTTTCTGTTGATATAAATAAATTCCCCTTTTGACCTGGATATCGTCTCCCAAGCTTGCCAGTCAATATTACTTTTGAACCGATCTTCAAAAAAAGGCTGCCCGATATTTTTCTTCACAAACGTTACGGAAGGGCAGCAGATGGAATTGCCCAAAGACAAAATCCGTCTCCTAACCCAAATACTGCTGCCAAACAGTGGTGACCGCAACGGTGACAGCAACACTCTCTTTATAATTAGATTCTTATTATAATAAGATCGCTTCCCGCCACGTATCTCATAACTGTCCGTAAATAACAACAAGGGATGCCGCGCATGATTACTGCGTTCTAAAATCAATTTGGTATAATTCCGCTCATATATGTCGTCTTGATGAGCCAGCGTGACGAGCGGCGTCTTTACACGGCTGACCGCATAATTCCAGTCATCAGCCAGACTGGTCTTCCCTGTATTGACGAACAGTCTAAGACGGTTTCGCCGGCATATATCCTCAATATACTCACTGGGTGTGGAAGTCACCACAATGATCTTCGTGGGAATCTCCTGACACCTTAACGAACGAACACAGTCTTCCAAATAAGGGCTGTTTTGATAAGCACATATTGCGAACGTATGTGAATCATTATTATATATCATTCTTTATTTTCTCCCCAGATGAACTTCCTTCCACTGGTTATCATATCACTTTATGGTAAAACAATCAATATGATTACATCTGCTTGGTAAATAATCATACGTTATATTCGGCTGAATAACATTACTTACAAAAAACAAAACTACTTCCTCCTCTTTTTCAGAATCTCTACTGAATCCCCACATCTAAGAACATTGGCCTGGTGAGATACCTTATCTGTATGTTTTTACTGAAATCACTCAGAGCAATTTCAATTTCTTTATTCATTGTTTCAAAGTATTTGGGAGATGCCGAAAAAGACATCTCTTCATTAATAAAGTTCTGATTTCCGCTGTATGCATAGCCATCCAGGCCAGCAACAAATATTTCCCCAATTCCGCATTTGGTTAATAAATTTATCAGCATCAGCATGGAATTATCTCCAACGATATCCGATTTATTCAGTAATTCACCATAAGGTATGGTGGCAAATACCTGGTCATCTCCCTCAATATTAGATGTTATGATTATTTTTCTCTTATCTAAGTGAATTTTGTCCATGTCTTGGTATCTTCTAATATTGCTGATAAAAATAAAATCACAGTCGACATAGTCGTAAATAAAGTTAATACTAAAACTTACAACATCTTCGTCATTGGCAAACTCTGCTATTTTTTCTTTTTCTCTCGCGGCGCTTTTGCCAGGTGCAATTATCAGCACTTTCTTATCTTTGACGCTGCTTTCTATATTTTCCATACCAACACTAACGCCATGACTGCTCCGTGACATATATCGGCTATAAAGATTCTGAATATACTGCGGGTCATAAGTATTTGCTTTGTCAGGAGAAATCATTTTAAAGATCTCATCCATGCCATCGACCGTAAGCATTTTCTTCTCTTCCAAGAAACCAGCATAAGAAGGATGACAGTTATTTACTGCCGAAAGATAATTGGGCAGAGAATATCCCCAGGGATTGTCAGGATAAAACCGACTTATCACTTTATCGATGGTTATTAATAGTGGTTTCAGGACATAATTTTTGCCATAATTCTCATTTAAATAATCAACAAACAGCTCTGTATTCAAATTGCCGCCCCCCCGGCCCATACCGTAAATACTGGAATCTATGATCAGATTCCTCCTCAGATTCCCATCAACAAAAGTCTGGGCATTGGAATATGCCATCTGTAAATTATTGTGGCAATGGTAACCGATATCAATATCTTGTTTTAGATTACGATCCACTAAATGAAATAAACGGATCAAATCCTTACGCTTCATCACGCCAAAACTGTCAACAATATAAAAAGCATAGGGGGTAAATTCATTACAGCGGCTGATCAGTTCCAAAAATTCTTCATCCGTATAATTTAAAGACAACATCGGCTGTACAAAGACCAGATAGCCTTTATTACCAATTTCCTTACAAACCTCTAAAGCTTTGACCATGTTATCCTTGTGGAACGCAACACGTATTCCGTCTATCAGTCCCTCATGATATTCCGGCAAATTTGCTGCTTCATATTCTCCATAATTGATCATGCAAACAAATTTTTGGTTCCCCTGTCGTTTAAAGTATTGAGAAAATTCTTCTAACTTATCATGTTTCGTTATATTATTGTCATGGGGTGTGTGATCCGTCAAAAATCCGCATTCTATAATATCTATCCCGGCTTCTGACAAATTATGTATTATTTTTACAATATTCTTTTTTTCAAATTTCCAATTGTTACAATAGCCGCCGTCACGCAACGTACAATCCAAAATACGAATATTCATATATACTCCCCCTAATAAACAATCTACTTATAAAATCAATCTGATTGCTCCATTTATGTTATCATTTTTTTATTATGCAGACAATATTATTCATAAAAAACCAGTAAATTATTTTTGTGAAAAAAATGTCGATTTATAGTTGTGTTCTTTACAACTTGTGTACAACGTTCGCAGAACGTTGTTACTCGGGAGCAGTGGTTTAATGCACTTCGGCTAGGGTCTGAACAGTAACCTGAATTGTACTCAATTAGTCTGAATTATTCTCAATTAGTCTGAATTATTCTCTACTGTTGTAAATAGATAAGAATACTGATATAATGCAATGAGAGGCGCAAAATACACCGGAATTTCTTGAATGTGGTGTTTTACATAGGGGAATTAATCTACGGGAGAGATTTATGAAAACGGGTATTTTGACATTTCATAGGGTTATTAATTTTGGTACACTGTTACAGGTATATGCTCAGCAAAAATAATATGACAGATCTTGGAGACAGGCGATGAATCAGAAAGAGTCTGGTATTATCCTATCCTGGACCACCCAGGGAATATTAGTTTTGTCGGGGCTTATCTATACCCCTATCGCTTTGCGGATTCTAGGCCAGAACGAATATGGATTGTATCAGCTGACCGGCTCGGTAGTTTCCTATCTCGGTCTACTGGGCTTTGGTTTTTCATCATCCTATATCAGATTCTATTCGAGATACAAGGCCGTCAATCATGAGGATGACAGAGAAAAACTGGCAAGATTAAACGGAATGTTTTTAACCGTTTTCTTATGCATAGCTGGTATATGCCTATTGTTCGGGATGATTTTGGCAGCCAATGTAACCATTTTTTTTGGAGCGGGTTTTTCCGTTACAGAATATACCAGGATGCGAACTTTATTAATATTGATGGTTATCGGTATGGCACTGACATTTATCGACAGCACATTCAGTTGCCAGATCGCAGCACAGGAAAAGTTCTTTTATTTGAAACTGATTGATTTATTTCAAGTTATCTTGAATCCGTTTATATCGGCCATTTTATTATTTTTAGGTTTTCAGTCGATCGGACTGGCGGTAGTCACAACGCCATTTCTACAATTCTTATGTATTGGTCAACAGGTTCCAAAACATCGACGCAGCAGTCTATGATATTTATATCAGAGAGGCTGATAATAATTTAGAGCGTATAAGACCAACTGGTCATGAAAATGGATTTGACCAAACTTTATACGGCAAATATATTTATACTGATGGGTTTTTTATAGATCACAATATGCGAGATACTACTTTTTTAACAACTCCAAGCTACGTGATAACAAATAATTATTGGCTTTCACATCTGCCCACGGCCTTGGGGCTTTCCTTGGGCCTAATGATAGGATTGGAACCTATTTATCTCTTTATTATGGGCAGACTGATACAATTGCTGGTATTTTGTCTGGGAGCATATTATGCCGTCAACAAAATGCCGGTCGGAAAAGAATGTTTAATGGCTATCTTACTGTTACCGATCACACTCCTGCAAGCAAGCACCTATTCCGAAGATCCCTTATTGATTGCGGCCGGTGCTGTTATCATTTCTTTATCTCTAAAATGGACACTCATAAAAGACAATAACAAGAAAAAAATGATATGTGAGGGAATGATCTACTTTATTTCATGCTTTTTTATAGTAATGATAAAATATGGTATATATATTCCACTTTGCTTTCTGCCTGTTATCCTGATGAATCGAAAGCAAATTACCAACGGTATATTAAAATACAAAAAAGTGATCATACCTATTACAATATTGGTAATTATAATAATTATTGCCGTTTTTTCAAATAAATTTGATGTGATATATCAGATTATGAATGGCAATCAATTAGCCCGAGGGGGACTCGGCTATTCTTTAGGCTACATAATCAGCCATCCTATCGAAATAGTTCCGTTGGCGGCAAATACTATTTTTAGCCAATCAAGAATCTGGCTAGGCATGCTCTTTAGTTCGTTTTTTACTCAAGGATATATCGTAATGCCCAATTGGTTAGCTGTCGGATTTTTCATTCTGGTCATCTGGGGGATGCTCATCACCAGGGAACATAATATCTTAACCAATTTACAAAAGAAAAAGCTGCTTGCCATTTTTATTATGATGTGTCTGTTCCTAAGTGCTTGTTTCTTATTTTCTTACACAAGATTATCGCAAGCTTATATTTTTGGCATGCAGGGGCGATATTTTTTACCTGGTTTGGCTTTGCTGATCATTGCCCTGCCGCTCAAAAATCTAAAGTTAATTACGGTTAATAAGTACAAGTGGTTGGGATTTTTTGCCTTTTGGCATCAAATATTTATATACAGCTTTTTGATAAATATCAAATAAAATATCAAAATGGAAAGATGGCGAATAAAATAAGGAGCAATATGTTCAGAACTTCAGTAAAATACTTTTTAATATTGATAAGCATTTACATTTCCGTGATTGTATTAGCACTGGCTGCTAACAGGATCCTGACTGGAAAATACATTGAAATTAACGATGAGATCATGCTGACTGATGATATTTTATTTGAGGTGTCGGATATTTTTATTAACGATAGACTATTGCTCTCCGGCTCGGTTCATACAGATATTCGTAACATTGACAAGATCTATATTGTTATCTATAAACAAAATAACGAAAAATTTGAAAGGTATTATGAAGCTGAAATTACCGAAACCGATGAAACGGTTTCTCTTTATGCAGTCATAAACCTTCCTGGATATCATATTAATGAGGCGATTAAAATGACAGTTGCCATACAAGAAGGAAATGACATTAAACTATCTTCTCAAAAATATTATTTGTCTCCTGAGCACACGCGGAGACTCTTAATGAAAGAAGAAACATTTGAAAGCTTTTATAAGGAAAAATCAGAAATCTACTAGATCCATCATTATAATATATATTTTATTCAAAAATTTACAGTAATTCAAGAAATAATATATTACCGATGATAACATAATAATCTGGCATTATAAAAATACTCTTTCAAAGGAATATATAAATGCAAAGTTTTGAAATAATACAAAATCTTATGTTTCCGGAAAAGGGTATTTGTACGGAGCTAGATTTATATTACCGGGGTGAAGGCTTTCAATATGCCGATTCCGGGATAAAGCTGGCAAAGAGCGGGTATCTGCTTACAAATACCTATTTTAACGCCTTTTCAATTGGCAAATGGAAAAAATATACTACTCTAGACACCCTGGCACTTATGATCCATTCGGATGGTCTTTTTAACTTGCATATCATGTACCAATGTGAAAATGGCAATGAAAGGATGCTGAGTGAAGCATTTATAGATGGAAGCAGAACGCAGTATCTTATCAAAATCGATACAAAAGAAATAGCTGAGGAAATAACCGGCATACTATTTGTAAAGCTCCATGCTATAGAAGATACTGACATCGAAAGTGATTTTCTTCAATTTATTCATGAGAATACCTCATTTGATTTAACGAGGGTACGTCTGGCAATTGGGATATGTACTTATAAACGAGAAACAGAGATTAAACAAAATATCGCATTACTGCAAAAAAAATTAGATAAAGGCGCAAATAATGTAAACTACAATGTTGAGATATATATATCGGACAATGGTCAGTATCTTGAAGACGGAGAAATAGAATCCGAAAAAATACATATATACAAAAATCAAAATAAGGGCGGCGCCGGCGGGTTCACCCGTTGCCTGATAGAAGCTGTATATAATAGCCCGGAAAAAGAATTTACTCATGTGATTCTAATGGACGATGACGTGATTTATGATCCCGATATTGTTAAGCGATTATATGTATTCTTACAGTTTCTTAAAGATGAGTTTAGTACCATGTTAGTCGGCGGAGCACTTCTTGATATTGAGAAACCATATTGCCAGTTAGAAGCTGGCGGATACTGGAATAACAGAAACTCCAAAAGAAATAATGCATACTTAAACTTGAAAAAACCTAAAAATGTCATTATCAATGAAAGAGAAACCGTTTCTAACTGGAATGGCTGGTGGTTTTGTGTGATTCCGACAGAATTGATCCGGCAATATAAATTACCGCTGCCGATTTTTATTCATAATGACGATGTGGAGTACGGGGTTCGCATCGGTAAACCCATTATTACGATGAATGGTATTTGTGTCTGGCATCATAATGCCTTGGCTTTTACTTCAAACACAAATGCATATTTTGATACCAGAAATTATCTTATTCTTAATGCCGTACACAATAAAAGATTTAATAAGTATAAAGCGAAAAAGCAATTATTAATATTTTACCTCTATAATATCGTGAGATATCAATACACGGAAATAAAAATAATGCAGAAGGCAGTAAAGGATTTTTACTCAGGTTTTGATGCTTTTAAAAATCAGGATATTGACATAATTCTAGAAGACATTAAAAGGTTTGATACTGAAAAATGGCTTCCTATTAGCCAGACCTCTTTTAAACCAAAGGATATTATAAAAGGAAAAGGGAAATTAAGTAAAAATTCTTTATCTACTGTTTTACTAAGTTTAATCAATTGGATATTACCGGCCATATTCACTGAAAAACTGACACTTGTTTCCAGCCCGCATATCAATACTTTTCTAGCCAAAAAGATATTCCGCTATGATGAATACTCTGGAAAGGGATATTATTTAGAAAAAAGCTATTCTCTATTTATGGAAAGTCTAAGAATACTAAGGCAGATTTTAAAGACCACCGCTCGGCATGAAACAGTCACCGCCGAATGGAAATCAAGAGTCAACGAGGTTAATGGTTTATCTTTTTGGACACAATATCTTGGATTAGACAAATTAAGCGTACCCGAAGAAGATAAAACAGAGTGAGAAAATCATGAAAATTTTATTACGCAAATTAAAGATACTGCATGGTATGTTATGGAAATCGGTAGGAACCAGTTTTTTCATCTGGAGACTTTTTCACAAAAAATCCTATCACCATCTGATTAAATATAAAGATATCCATGCCGGTAAACGATGTTTTATTGTTGGCACCGGGCCGAGCTTATGTGTGGAAGATGTCGAAAAACTTCAAGGAGAAATCAGCTTTGGAGTTAATACCTGTCTGAAATTATTTGATAAAATAAATTGGCGGCCTGATTATTATTGCATTATTGATCCAGATACATTTAATAATCTTAAGGAAGAAATCAAAACTTACGAAGTTAATAATTTATTTATTGCCGATAACCGCATGCATGTAGAACATGATAATATTGAAAAGTTTCCTCTGGATTGTTCCCGGTTCTTCTGGAATATGTTTCCCAAGCTGTTCCCAGTAACGAAGTTCAGTAATAATATTGTCAAAAAAATATACGACGGCTGTTCCGTAGTATACGCATGTTTACAGATAGCGGCATATATGGGATTCTCTGAGATATATCTGTTAGGAGTTGACTGCAATTACTCTGATCCGGACAAGCTCCATAGCAAAATGACTGATTATGTTAATTATCAGTACCACTGGGACCAATCGACAGGCGAGGGAATGATCCAATCCTTTAAGGTGGCTTTTGAGTATGCTGAAAGAAATAATATAAAGATATTGAATGCAACAAGGGGCGGTCTGCTAGAGGTTTTCCCCAGGGTGGAGCTGGATGAGATTTTTAAGGAGGCATAGGCCATGGATAAAATAAAAGCCCTGTATCTTTATGTGCGTTATCATTTATTATTTATGCTGACAGGAACAATAAGATCAAAGGCAGGGGTTCATTTCAGTGATAACCTAAAGCAAATAGCCCATCTCAAAGGGATGTATGAAGGCAGGCGATGTTTTATAATAGCAACCGGTCCGAGTCTGAGGCGGGAAGACGTGGAAAAATTAAAAGATGAAATCACCTTTGGCCTGAATACCCTTTTCCTTTTATACGATCAGACCGAGTGGCGGCCAGATTATTATGTTTTTACAGATTCGCCATATCTTAGTAAGATTTTGGACCATTATAAAATTGACGTGGGTACTCTTGGAAAGAAAGGGGTAATATTTAATAAAAGCCTTAAAAAGCTAAAAAAACTGGATCACAGCCTGAAAATCAAATACCTTTCTATGTCGCCTTGGAATCGTTTATGCGATTTTAAATATTTCCGCTATTCTCCGGATATGGTAGCAGGGGCCTATGCTTTTGGAACAGTTACTACGGTCACGATGGCCATTGCCCAATATATGGGCTTTAAAGAAATCTATCTGTTAGGAGCAGATTGTTCCAATATGAATCAGCATTTTACCAATAATGTCACCGATCAGGAAAAAACCAACGATGATGCAGTTAAGAATGCTACAGCACAACTAAAAGGCTATCGGATTATGAAAAAGATATTGGACAAGCAAAAAGTAGCGGTTTATAACAGTACCCGAGGCGGCGCACTGGAGGTTTTCCCCAGAAAAAGCTTAGAACAGGTACTTAGTGAAGATAACCGACAGGAGGAATTATGAAGATAGTTGCCGTTATACCGGCCCGCTACCAGTCGTCCCGATTTCCGGGGAAGCCCTTGGCTGACATAGCCGGCAAACCGATGATCTGGTGGGTATATCAGGAAGCCCAAAAAGTCAAGGAATATAGTGAAGTCATCATCGCCACAGAGGATGAAAGGGTAGTGAATGTCTGCAATGAGCTGGGGATGCGAGTCATGCTTACCTCGGATGATCATCCCACCGGAACCGACCGTGTCGCCGAAGTGGCACAGAAAGTCGCTGCCGATCTGTATGTAATCATCATGGGCGATGAACCGCTTATCACGGCTGAAGACGAGCGGCAGCTGATTGAAGCAATCGCCAGTGACCCGGAAGCGGATGCGGTTATGTTAAAGGAAGCCTTTCAGCAACCGGTCGATGTCGTAAATACGACTACCATCAAGATGGCCGTCAACGATAGCGGGTATTTATTATTTATGTCTCGATCAGCAATTCCCTTTCCAAAAGCAGCGCTCGGCTTTCCGTATTATAAAAATGTCGGCTGTTACGCTTTCCGGAAAGAAGCGTTAGATTTTTATCTTATCACGAAGCCAGGCAACCTGGAACAGGCAGAAGAAATAGAGCTACTACGGCTATTGGAGAATTTCAAGAGGGTTCTGACCGTAACCGTGGATTCGGAATCCATGGCAGTCGATACCCCCAAAGATCTTGAACGGGTCAGGGATGTGATCGCAAAAAGAGCTTAGGGAAACGCTGATGCATCAGTGTTTCCTTAGATAAACTTATTCTCTGCCAACGAATATCTCCCGCCCTTCAGGAACTTATGCTTAAACACCCACCAGGCCGGAACCCAGATGTATTTATGCATCGCCGGAGAAGCACTGCCGATCATCCAACAGTTGCGCTCACAGTTTCTGGTGCATTCCCGCACCTTCTCAGCCTGTTTTGACTGCCACAGCGCTTCCCACTCCTGCTCGCCGAGATTCCCCATGACTGCCTTCTGTTCCATGCCGTTACAGGGAATCACATCAGCGAAGGGGTCAATGAAAAAGGCGTTCGTTGACATGTCGCAGGGCAGCAGGCGCTGATTGCCGTAGATATAATTGATCAGGCCATGATTAAAATAAGCCCGAAACCATTTCTTCGGCGATTTGCTCCTTAACAATTCATTGATCAGTTCCGCAAAGGCTTCCGCCACCTTACGCTTATCTTCGATCTTATTATCGGTCTTACGGAAATAAAAGGAGTTGTGCAGCGTCGCGGTAGCAAATTCCATCTTCAGCTCATCAGATATCTTATATAAAGCCACCAGATCCTTGCTGTTCATATCCTGGACGGTCATTCCAAAGCCTACATCGGGATGTCCCATGTCCACCAAGGTTTTCAGGGTCTGATAGCCCCGGTTAAAACCGTCCGGTATGCCTCTGATCGCATCATTGGTCTCTTTCAGGCCTTCAATGCTGATCCTTATCCCTACTTGGGGAAACTCCTTGCATAAAGCGATGATCCGGTCGGTAAAATAGCCGTTGGTTGAAATGACGATGCGGTCGGATTTCTTGTATAGCTCCCTGACGATATCCGGGATATCCTGACGGACAAACGGTTCTCCGCCGGTAATATTGGTAAAAGCCATCTCCGGTAGCTTCCGGATGACATCCAAGGCAATCTCCTCTTCTGGTCTGGTAGGATCCTTAAAGCAGTCGCACATATTGCAGCGTGCGTTGCAGCGGTAGGTTACGATCACGGTCCCATAAAGGGTTCTTTTTCTTTTCAACGGAATACCTCTCCTTTATTATTTAAGAAAGTCCAGCCGCGCCAAAGCTGATGCAGCATATCTGAATCACAGATCACGGTGTTTTTGTGCTGGGACGGCCTGATCATGATCTTGGCTTCATGGCCGTTCAGCCTCGCTCCCCAGAAGCTGAACGTGGAGTTGGCACAGATATTATGCTTACACTTACTCATCAGCCACATATCATAAAAGCTGTCTTTTCCCTGATTCCAGTCGATGACCGTATATTGCTCGCCTTGATATTGCCGACGGATATAACTGCTGTCATCGGAAAACAGATAAAATCGCGCCTGCGGATACCGCTGTGTAATATAGGCCATCGCTCCTTCATAATACTCTTCCGTGCAGATATTCCCGAACAGTTCCTGATTTTCCGGATCCAGATAATCGCCCCGGCGGACATGGATACTGACCGACTCCGTCTTCTGCATCGCCGCAGCGATCTCCTGATTCGCAGCTTCGGTGCCGGGCGGAAAACGGATTTCTTGGCGGAGGAGGGGGAAAATATCGGCATAATAGTAATCACAGGCAAAGTAACCGCTCAGGTACATATCCTCAAAATCAAGCAGCTCGGCATGATAAGCCAATTCTTCCTGAAACCGGTGGACGCTCCATGGCAGCAGCTTCCGGCGGAGCTTCCCTGATAGCCCGGCCCGGCCGATCAACTGCCGTTTTTCTTCTTCTGTGCAGGTGACATATTCCAGCCGGTCAAAATAATCCAGTTCCAATACTCTTTTGGCAAGAACCCTTTCCTGCGTCTTCGGATCGCTGAACCACGACGTGTCCAGACGGGCTTCCCGGCCCAGTTCCAGATATTTACGGTATAAAGCATACTGCTGCAGCTGATTCCCTAAACCCCCTGCTACCTGTATGATTACCATCGACATTTTTCCTTTCCGCCGGCTTATCCGGTTTTCTATCTGCAGTGTTTCCCTATCTGCAGCGTTCTCATTATAATTCCATTCATTCCACACCTATGGTAAACAGCGCGATTGCCGGCCCCAATGACCATGGATAAGCACCGTATTGCTGCGGATAAATACCAAAGCCGCCGCATTCGGCCATGCCGCCATCCAGCTTTCCGTCCTTTATCATGGCCAAAAGCGCTTCTTTCCCACGCAGCAGCCGGGAACGGTGGATGCCGATCAGAATATTATGTTCCAGCCCTCTGGCAATGGAATAAAGAATCATGGCCGTCGCCGAGGTATCCGCCGGTCCTTCTCTGGCGCTCAGCTGCCAGGCATACAGGCCGTTCTCTTGCTGATAAGCCTCAACCTTGTCCACCAGGCGGCGAAAGGCTTGTTTGACGGCAATATAAGCTTCCGATTCCTTATCCATGTAAACCAGGCTGTCTGCCATCCCCATCATCAGCCAGCCGACAGCGCGTCCCCAGCCGATGATTCCCTGTTTTATCCCGCTGAGATATTCATATCCATGGTAAGGCAGGCCGCTCCGGTCATCCATACCGTGGGCCGTAAAATTAAGGATCTGCTTTACTGCCAAGTTCAAAGCATTGGGGTCATTATATGTCATCCCGTATTTACACAGGAAAGGGCATATCATCCCAATGCCGTCCGCATAGATATGACCGTTCTGCTGGGACGGACGATAGGGCAGTGAGCCTTCTTTGTCGGTTTCATGGTGATACAGATATTGCACCATCTTCTCCAGCGCCTCTTGGTACTTCGCCTCTCCGGTAAGCTGCTGATATTCGATCAGGGCCAGGCCGCAAAGAACATCGTCAATATAATGCAGTTTTTGACGGCGGTTTATCCACCGGTCAAAGTATTTTCGCAGAGCCCTCATAATCAGTAAGGACTCTTCGGAATTCAGGTTATTTTTATAAAAGACGATCAAGGCATTGGCCAGCAGGCCGGTAGGCCAGTTAATCTGATCCAAAGGCTCCGCTGCCCGGCCTGTAAGCAGCTTGACAGCTCTTTTGACATGCCAGCCGGCACTTCGCTTCGGATAATGCAATAAATCATATAATGCTACATGAACCATCTCTTTTGTCTTCACTGTTTTTCCCTCCCGGCGATGATTTTTCCCGTAAACAGCTTCCATACATACATAAACTCGTTACTTTTCCTGAATAAAGCGATAAAGATCCCGTTAAAGATAACGGTGACGGCAATCGCCGTCAAGACAAAGCCCGGCACCGTCACCTCGGGCATCAGTCCGGCCCCAGCCGCCATACTGAATGCCAGCGTTACGGCTATGACGGCCAGATATTTCAGCAGATCCATAAAATAACCCGTCGCTTTTCGGTCAAAACAGACCCGGTAAATAATCAAAGGACGGACAATATTGGCAATCAGGCCGGATACTAGCGTTCCGATAAACACGCCGGCCAAACCGATGCGCTGTACCAGAGCAATGGATATCACCAGATTGACCAAGCCTTGGAGCAACGGCAGGTATTTATCCTGTTCAAAGATGCCGGCTGCCGTCTTAAAGTTGGACAGTACAATCCGGTCGCCCTTAAAATAATAATCAATCAATATCCATGAGGTAACCGCCGTTTCCAGGACTTTTTCCTCGCCCAGCCACAGCCGGACCAACGGCGATAATAAGACAAAGAAGCCGACCGCCGAGAACCCATAGATCCAGCAAGCGGTAAAGCGGTATACCTGAAACATACCATACTGCTTTTCCTTTGATTCCGTGGCAATCAGATTGCCGAAGCTGGTCATGACCGTGTTAAAAATAATGTTCACGAAGTTAGACACAAAGGAAATGACCAAGTTATAATTGCCTACAAAGCCGGACACTGAAACGTCGATGAAGGAAGAAATTATCATACTGTCGGTCTGTAGCCTCGCAACATCACCGATTTTATGCAACATCAGCGCCTTGGTTTTCGTCACGATCGTGCCGGTTTCTTCTTTTGAAAGTTTCCCGCTTTCGCGCTGATACGAATGACCGGTTCCGTCAGCCTCTGCCGTTCTATCCTTTAAATAGGGGTAGAGCCTGTCCAGATAGCGGCTGACAAAGATCTTCTGGAACAGTTCGATGACTGCTGCCGAGATCAGGTACCAGAAAAAGTCATGAGTCAGGTAGATAATCAGTATCTGTACGGTTACTGTGATCATCTTGGTCAGGGTGATCACATTGGTCTGGATGTAGTTCTTTTGTTCTGCATTGACCAGGCTGTATTTATAGGCCACGAAATAAGTACTAACCGTATTGAATAAGAAAATAAAGTAGTAGACCGTAAGATCCCTGACGGCAATCTCAATCCCTTCTGGCATGGTCACCAGATAAGGTAAAAAGGGGGCGACTCCCGCCCCTAACAGGGCTATGATGCCGCCAATGGTGATATAGGCTTTCTTATAAAGCATCATATAAGCCTTGATCTTAGCATAGTCCTTACGGGCTACCGGGGCGTAAAGGCTGTAATTCAAAGCAGTTCCGATTCCCAGTTCGGCCATGGAGAGTACGGAAAGGATATTCGTGTATAGATCGTTTACCCCGTTCAGGGCATCGCCGAGCTGGTTTATAATAACGGTCCGGAGGAGGAAGCCCAAGAGACCCGTGATGACATTGCTGATGTAGCCGAAGGCGATATTTCTGGCTGCTAGTTTAACTCTGCCCATAGCTTTTCTACTTCTTTCCCTTGTTGTAAGGCTTGATGGCGGTATTCCGGCATGATGGCGGTCAGTTTATGGCGGATGGCATCTTCTTCCTGCATAAGCCATTGGAATGCGGCGGTCAGGTCGGTTTCCTGGCGGAGTGACTGAACCGGGATGACGAAATGTTCGTCGGTACCGAAAAGGTCTCTGGCAATTCCCCGCGCCTTCACGGAGTATCCGACCGTCAGTGTCGGGATGAGGCTGGAATACGCGGCTATTGTCGCGTGCGTCCGGGCGCCGACAAACAGGCGGCAGCGGGCAATATAGCCCTTTAGTTCTTCGCAGCTTGCGTCTGGGATCATGACTACCCTGCCAGTGTGGCGGAAGGCAGTGTAAAGTTCCTGGAGCGGGCGGCGATCATCATTGCGTTCCCATACGACGTGGGGGATTAAGGCAATCTGCATGTCGGTGTTGGCGATGATGAACTGCAGGAGCGTCCGGTAGGCGGTCATGGTGACTCCTGAGGTTTCTTCTTTGTCTTGGATCATCGGGCTGATATTGATGCCGACGGTGTTATGGTCGGTGAAGCCTTGGGGGAGCGGCAGATCTTTTCTTGCCAGCGTGAAGGCTGGGTCAGGGTATAGGAAGAGCTGCGTTTCTTTGGCCAGGATGGGTTTCAGGGCTTCGTAGGTGATCGATTCCCGGGCGTAGATTGCGGTGTAGGTGTTCATGTCACGGATGATTGCCGGGTCGTGTAACAGCTCTGGTTCTATGGAGCAGCCTAGCAGGACGGTTTTGGTTCCTTGTTTGTGGAAGGCGCTGTTGGCTAGGATCAGATCCTTTACCATTATATCATAGCAGTAGTTATCTCCGCCAATGGAAATTGCCAGAGGGGGGGCCGGGGGGGGCTGGGAGAAAACTTTGTGATAGCGGTAGCGGATGAAGCTTTCTTTGTCGCCGGTCAGCTTGCGGTAGAGGTAGTATAGTATGTGGGCGGCCCGGTGGTTGGAGAATTGGCGCTCTTGGAGGAGGTCGCAGGTGTTGCGCAGCGAATAGGTGAGGTCTTCTTGGACGCTGTTGGTGATAACGGCGGCGGGGTGGGGGAGCATTTTCAGGATGCTGTTGAGGATGGCTTCGCAGCCGTGGTTGCCGCTGCCGGCGTGCATGTAGAAGATGATTTTTTCCATGGTTGGGGCTCCTGTCTGGGGGGGGATGTTCCCCGGCCCTATGCAGCGGGGGAAGGCGGGGCGGGCGGCGGCGGGAGCTGGGCTAACTGGCTTTGGCTCATGTGTCCGCGATCTAAGTGATCCTAAGTATCCCCTCTCCGTGATCGGTAGTTCCCGTAACCGTCAGCAAGCGCCCTCCTTGGCGCGTGCTGACTTGTGCGGACATCCGTGTCCGCACATTACTGTACTGTGGTGGGGGCTACTAAGGATCGCTAAGATCGCTCCCAAAATCGCCAAAGCCAGTTAGCCCAGCTCCCGCCGCCGCCCGCCCCGCCTTCCCCCGCTGCATAGGGCCTAATCCACATATTGTTTTGGACTGGTAGTGGGGATTGTATTAATTTGTTTATTTGTTTATTTAACTATTTGTTATCTATTTATTTTTTATTTGTTTTTTATTTGTTTTTTATTTGTTTAATTATTGGGTTTGGTATGTTTTAGGTTGTGGTAAAGGTTGTAGGCTTTTGTATATATTTGGGGGAATCGCTTGAAGATGGTTATTTTTAAGCGATAGCTTTTGTTTAGGGAGGGGTAAGCTCCTGGGGTTTTTAGGGTTTGTTTTAGCTGGTGGTGGCAGTGGGTGAGTTTGGTTTGGTGTTGCTTGCGTAAGTGCTTTGGTAGTTCGGCTATTTTTCCTACAGTGAGCATGATGGAGATCAGGATGATTCCGGCGGCTTTGTAGTTTAGGTCGGGGCGGAGTGTTGCGATTCTTTCTGTGGCTATCTGCCAGCAGGTGATCTGATCCATGTAGCTTTCCTTGAAAATACGGTTCATGGCTCCGTTGGGGTTTTGGAAATAGGCGTATCCTTTATAGTCGGTGGTGGTTATTTTGTTTGCTTGTTGAGTGGCGGCTAGGAGGAAGAGCATGTCTTCGCCGATGGTCAGGTTTTCTTGGAATGTCAGTGCGGTTATGCATTGGCGGCGGTAGAGCTTGCCCCAGCAGCGGGTGTCTCCGTTTAGGATGCCTTGGTCGATGAAGTGCATCCCTGTATATGATAGCTCTTTATGGTGGGGAACGTCAATATCTTCTTTTGGTTCTGTGGGGCTGGGGTGAGGGGGGGTGGGGTTTTGGGGGAGGTCTGCTTCGTTGTGCCAGGCTGTGAATCCGCAGCCGGTGATGTCGCTGTCTGTGCGGACCGACAGTTCCCATAAGTAAAGAAGGGTTCCTGGCAGGAGGCGGTCGTCGGCATCAATGAAGGTAATATAATTGCCGGTGGCTTTTGATAGGCCGGCATTGCGGGCGCATGATACTCCGAGGTCTTCCATGGTGATGATTTGGATGTTTTGATGGTGTTCTGATAGGGAGTGGCAGATGGCGGCGGTATTATCCGTTGAACCGTCGTTGATAATGATGATTTCCAGTTCGGGGAGGGGGGGGGAGGGTTGAGCCGTTATGCTTTCTATGCAGGGGGTGAGGTAGGCTTGGCCGTTGTGTACTGGTACTATTATGCTGATTTTGTCTTGTTGGATTTTGTCTTGTTGGTTTTTTTGCACTGGTGATAGATCCTCCGCTCTTGTTATTTCTTTGTGGGTTTTGGGGTGTTGCGGGTGTGGTAAAATAATTTTGTCGCTGTGCGTAAGAGACAAATGAGGGGGCGGTAAGGGTATTTTAGGACTAGGTATAGGAGTTTGTCCGATTTTTTCATTACTCGGATGGGGTGGCGGCGGATCAGTTGCGGGGTTTTTTCTTGAATACATATGGTTTTGATGTTTCTGAGGTAGGTTCTTTGGGGGTTGCCTCGGGCTTCGTTTTTTAGAGCCAGCATCAGCAGGAAGAGGTACTCCCTGCCGCATTGGTCTTCTATGGACTGTTTGGGGACGGGGAGTTGATTCAGCCGTACTTTGTCTTTGAAGACGTTGTTCATGACTATTTTGAGCAGGCGGATGTTTTCATATAGGCCGTGGTCGTAGGCATGTACTATGGACGAGGGGTTGTAGAAATAGTGGTAATAATAAGCGTCTTCCATGATGACAATGCGTTTGCTGTCCAGCAGGGCGGGCAATATGATGTTGAGGTCTTCTCCCATTTTTAGTTTTTGGTTGCAGTAGTGGAGATTGTCGGTAATCAGTTCGCGGGAAATCAGTTTCATGCATCTTGACAGGGAGATACTGCGATTTTCATTGCCTAGGATGCGGGTGAAGAGATTTGCGGTGGCGGTGTGGTAGTTTCCGGGGGGGAGGCCATGTTTTTGTTTGGCCGTGCTGTCGGTTCGGTCTATTACATAATTGCAGCAGATGATTTCGCCTGGTGTGAAGAGGAGATGGTTTGCCATTTCGGTAATCATGCAGGGATCGATCCAGTCATCGCTGTCTACAAAGCACAGGTAGGCGCCGCGGCTGGCACTGACGCCCGCTTTCCAGGCTGACATCAGGCCGCCGTTTTTTTTGTGGATGACTTGAATACGGGGGTCGTCCTCGCCGTACCAGTCACACATGGAGCTGCTCGCGTCTGTAGAACCGTCATCGATCAGGATAATTTCGATGTTTTGGTAGGTCTGTCTCTGGAGGCTGCTGATGCACCTGTCTAGATAAGGCATTACATTGTATACTGGTACTATAATACTGATCATTTTATTTGGCATGATATACTCCGCAGGGTTGTTGTACGTTTTATTATAGCATATTGCACTGGATCAAACTATTTTTTATAAACGGCTTTATTGCTTTAGTGCAGTCCTGTTACACTTATCAATTGGATGAACATATATTAACATTGGCCGAATGGCCATCAGTATCATGGAAGCACTGCTTTAGTGCAGTCCGGTTACACTTATCAATTGGATGAACATATATTAACATTGGCCGAATGGCCATCAGTATCATGGAAGCACTGCTTTCATGATACCGATGGCAAAGATCACGTTATTCCTTCCAAAATTGGCATAGGGTGTCATAGATTTTTATATTTACGGTTCGGTAGTCATATTCTTTGGCGCGTTGAAATGCGTTTTGCGCATAGCTGTCGTAATCGGCCATGATATGTTCGGCGGCTTCTTTGATTTTTTCCGGGGTACCGTCGGTTTCTTCGCCGTCCAGGCCGAACCTTACGGCATCGCCGATAGCGCCTACATTGGTGGTAATGACAGGAAGGCCATGGCTTAATGCTTCCAGTATTGTCATCGGAAGGCCTTCAAAAACTGAATTCATGACCAGGATATCGGCTGACTGCATATGGTCTTTTACGGCTTCGGGGGGGACGGCGCCGATGAATTTCACTCGCTCTGACTGATAGCCGATCAGGTTGTCGTAGTCTTCGCCGTTGCCCACTACTGTCAGGCGGCAGTCGTCGGTCATGGAGAGGACGGCACGGATAATCGGCTCGACCCGTTTGTCACGGGATAATCTTCCGACGAAAAGGAAATCGGTACCTTCATGTCTCTTTTTGGTAACAGTGGCCGGGCAGATGATGGAATTTTGAACGCGTTGGAGATTTTTATTGTATTTTTTATATTGTTCTTCGCTGTCGTCATCCATTATGAAGATTGTTTTGGCATTGCGCAGGATCCATTTTAAGTAAAGCTGAAAGCCTTTCAGGATAAGTTTGTTTTTGCGGTGAAAGCGGAAGCCTTTTTCCATGTTAAAATAACTGCCATGGGAACATAGGAGGCAGATGGCCCTTGGGCAAAGCAGTTTTATTATGCCATAGGCTTCCGGAGTGTGGATGTAATGACAGTCGCTTTTGGTTAATTTGAGGGTTTTACGATGAGTAAGCAGTCCTTTTGCATAGCGGAAACGGAGGGATTTCTTGATGTTGGCCAGATCCTTTTCCGCTGTCGCTACGGGCAGGAAACGGAGCTTTTGACCGAAGATGTCCAGCTGTTTTATTTGTCCGGTCAGCTCTTCGTCTGTAGTAGTCCCGACTAAGAGGATGTCTTTTGTCCTCTGGGGGTAGTGTTCACAGACATAACGTAAAAAATTGCGGATGCTGGTCAGCTGGCCGCCAATCGGAAAGTCTATGAAGTTGGTGGTGTCATAGATAATTAGTCTACTCATCGGAATAATTCCTTCTCATATAGCAGTCCCTGGCTGTCCCATGTAAACCTTTTGATATTGTCATAGCCGGCGGCGATGTAATTTTCCCGGGTATCGTTTTCTTGAGTCATTTTCCGGATGGCGGCGGCCACGGCGGCGGCATCGTCCGGATCGACCAGTATCGCTGCTGCTCCGGTTACTTCCGGAAGGGAACTGCGGTTGGAGCAGACGACCGGCACTCCCAGCTGCATGGCTTCTAAGGGAGGGAAGCCGAAGCCTTCCGCATAGGATAGAAAGAGAAATATTTCCGCTCCGGCGATCAGGGTACACATGTCTTGGAATTTTCCGATATATTTGTGGCAGTGGATGTGTTTCAGAACCTGAGGATCCTGAACCATCTGTGCTGCATCGCCGATGCCAACTATTTTCAGTTCCAGCGGATCGGTACCGGAGCGCCAGTATGCTTCATAGGCTCTGATGATGCCGCGGGCATTTTTATGGGGCAATTCCGATGTGACTGCGGCGATATATTTGGGTGTATGTGATGATGGGACTGGCGCGGCGGTAGCGGGCTGCGGTATTTCTGAGGCGGGGGCGGTTTCTATTGCTGGCGCGGCGGCGGCAGGCTGCGGTTCTGCGGCAGAAGCGGTTTCGGGGCGGGCACTGACGTGATTCAGCCCATTATAGATGACGGTGATGCGGTCGGCTGACTGCGGAACCTTTTTCATGATTTCCTGCCGTGAGGTATCTGAAATGGTGATGATCCGGTCGGCATGCTTGATCGATGCTTTCAGCCGGTTCATGATGTAGGCATTTTCTAATCGGTTAAAGACTTCGGGATAGTTCTCATGGTAAAAAAAAGGAATCATATCATGAACGATGATGGTATCCCTGACCGAGCAGTGTAAAGGTGCAAAGCCCCGCGGAAACAGGACTCGGTCGGCGTGATGCTTCTTTAGGCGGGCATTAACTCCGAACAGTTCCCATAGAATGCAGGATAATTTATTCAGCGGGTTCTTTGTTATCTCTACAAATATTATGCCGTCAACGGCAAAATCCGGGCGGTTATGGCGGTTTCCTAATACGATGATGCGGTCGTTGCCGGCCGCGCTTTTTTCCGTCTGCCGCCGAGCCAGGTAATCGACCAGGCTTTTGGTCAGATTGTAGATTCCGATGCTTTTACCGGCACCTTTGACTAGTTTAAAACAATCAATCACCAGGTTCATTATTTTGCCCCTCTTCTGAATAAAACCACGCCGATCGTCTGGAACAGGATCTTCATGTCCAATCGCAGGTTCCAGCTGTCAATGTATTGGAGATCCAGTTTCACTACCTGGTCAAAATCATCTATCTCACTGCGTCCGCTGACCTGCCACATCCCGGTAAGTCCCGGTGTCATACTGATCCGGCGGCGGTAGTATTGGTTATACTTCTCGAATTCATCGACGGTAGGCGGCCTGGTGCCCACCAGGCTCATATCGCCTTTCAGGACGTTAAAAAACTGCGGCAGCTCGTCAATACTGGTCTTTCGCAGAAAAGCGCCGACCTTGGTGATCCGTGGGTCATCGGTTATCTTGAACATATAGCCGCCCTGTATCTCATTCCGGTTTTCCAGCTCTTTTCTTTTTTCTTCCGCGTCCTGATACATGGAACGGAATTTGTAGATCTTAAACCGTCTGCCGTTGCGGCCGACCCGGAGCTGGGAGAAGAAAACCGGGCCTTTGGACTCCAGCTTAATCGCGGCGGCTACAAAGGGATAAAACAGCACGGTAATCGCCGCTCCGGCTAACCCGCCGGCCAGATCAATAAACCGCTTCACCAGCAGACGCTTATAGCTTTTCTGGAAACGGGTGTAGGTAATGACGGAATAGGAACCGAAGGAATCCAGCTTGCTGCTGCCCAGCTGAATATTTTCCCGCTGGAGGTTATAATGGCAATTTATCCCCATTTCACCAAAAGCGATAATTAGCTTGTCAATTTCATTCTGCGGTGTCCCGGGGGCATTGATAAATACTTCGTCCAAGGCCATGGCTGTCGCTGTCGGGATCAGATTCTCGGCAGACGCCACGATGGGAATGTCATCTTCGCTGTTTCCCTTCCCGCCGCCGTCGATACAGGCGATTCCAACGATCCTGTAGCTGATATCCAGCTCCTTTTTCAGCCGTTCCAGCGTCTTATCCAGCAGGTCGCTCTGGGTCACAAGCAATACTTTTATCATGCTTTTGTCGGAAGAAAAGTGGGTACGGTAGATTTTTTTAAGGATACCATGGACGGACAAAGTGATGCCGAAGTTCAAGGGAATAAAAATCAGCATGACCACCCTGGAAAACGGATCCGACCATTTCAGGAGAAACATGACAAAGCCCGCCACCGCGATCAGGACTCCCTCATAGCGGGCGATAGCGAATAATTCTTTCCCGATGTTCCGGCGGACAAAATCCCGGTTCCAGTCAATAAAAAAGCTGTATATCGTACAGGATAATAGCATGCATAGGGCAACTTGAAAATGGATTTGCCTGTCCCCCATGTCACGAAAATTGCCGAACCGGATATAGGTTGATAACACAAAGGACAAGATAATGCTTAGCAGATCCGCAAACCAGAGTCCATATATTACCGCCACCTTATTTTTCTGTTGCATCTGTTATCCTTTCCTTTCTGAATCTCTGAATATGAAAGTCGGAGCCTCTGATTGCCCAGATGTTTTTGGGCAGGTTTTCTTGGTTTGAGCCAGCGTGAAAAATATCGCTCCAATATGCCCCGAATAACAACAGAAGGTAGTTCCTGGCCAAGTAAACCGAGATAATATGGGCTTCAATCACGGTATAGATGATCAGGGAAACAATCATGACCAGACCCATATAATCTCGTTTCCGATAGCACTGCCAAATCAATAAAATCAGCATAACGGCCAGGATGCCGCCGGGAATGATGCCAAACCAGTAAAACAGCCTGACCCAGCCCATATCAAAATAGTATTCCAGATGCACAGGTGCCGAGAACAGGGTCCAGGTCTCGATTGCTCCCGCATGAGCATTGTTATCCCAATAAAGATTGATCATCCGTCCGGTCAGAAACGAATCTATCTTAAACAAAGTCGGGTTATGCCAGGTATTAATGCTGTTAGCTGCGGCCCAGACGGAAAACCCGATAGCGATCCCAAAACCGGCTATCCCAAGAAGATAGATCGGCCGACTGTCCCGCAACCGCGGAAACCCCTTCATTACCCCCGCCATTAGTATCGCCATCGCGGTCACCGCCATCCCGGTCTTGGAATCGGTGAACAGAAAGAAGATGCCGTTGGCAATAAACAGGGCCGCTAAGACCCCGACGGACATTTTCTCTGAATAGACATAGAGTGCCAGTAGTATAATCATTAAAAACATCGTATGGACGGCATTGGAATGTCCCATACCGAAGCTGTAAACACCACGTATAATGCCCTCGCGGAACTCATCGGCCATCGTAACTGACCCTAAAACTCCCCCAAAAGCCAGGAAAACAATCAGAATGCTTCCAATCAGCGTCACTTGCAGGACATATTTCATGACCGGCTTGAGCTGCAGTCCTTTCATGGCTGCCACGAAAACAGCCGCCCGGATCATGACATTTTCCCCGGTACTTAAGTATACGGCTATGCCGGGAAGGATCATCGCAGCGATCCAAAACCACTCTTTCAGGGTAAATTTTGTAAAGAAAATCTTCAGGGCGAACAATAAAAAGGTCACCCGGAACAGCTGCCCTTCCCAAGGATTGGTCAACGCACTTTTATCAACCAGAAGAATCAGCAGTTCTAACGTAAGTCCGGTAAAAAAAAGCGCGACGGAAAATCCGGTGAGATTTATGCGGTTTTTAATTCCTGCCATACTTTTCATTCCAAATCCCCCTGTCAATTGCTATTACGCTGTCTTTCCCATAAAATTCTTTCATTACCGTATTGGTCCAGGCGGTTTCATCACCGGTTGCCGGCATATGCATCAGCGGTCCCTGAACGTCATTGATAAAGGGAATCACGACATCCTTAACATCCTCATCCAGCAGGACGGCCGTCTGGATATTCATTTGTTCCCGGTAGTCGCCGGCCTGTCCGGAAACAATATAATCAAGACACTGCCAAAACGTTGTATCTTTGATGTTGCTGCGGAACACTCCGGTCAACAAAAGGCAAACCGCCAGCGCCGGCACCACGGAGCGCGAAATCGGTAATTCCCTCAGCCGGCCTTGGTATTTCAGCCAGCCGCCGGTATAGCAGCTGATTATCAGAACCATCATCACAAAAGCCTGAAAATATATATTGTCAACACCCCGTGAAACATCCGTTCCCGCATATAATTCCGGTGCCCACAGCGCACAGTATATCCCGAATGACGTTACCGCAACCAGACCTGGATAAGGGTAGCGATGTTTGGCCTCGGTCCGGCTCCAGACGTAGAAGACCGTCACCGCCATCAGGATTAAGCCGATCATGGCAAGCGGTTTTTCCGTCAGGTAAACGCCGATCTGCCGGCATCCTTCAACCAATGACCGGCCGATTGTCTCCGCCGCTTTGGCCAGGCTGAAACCAAAATCCTGCCCGCCCCGGACCTGATTCCCGGGTGCCTTCATACTGATTATAAGCCCCAGTATCTGGACTGACAATGGCAAGAATAATAAAAATATCGTTTTTCGCTTCTGTTTCCAATATTCTGCCGCTATATAGCAAACGGTAATGATCGGTGCAAACAAAGCCGCCTGATAGCTGGCGCCGCCCAGTATGGCCATCAGCAACAGGATGCCGGTAAAGCATCCCCAGCCAAAGGAACCGTCCTTGTAATTGGCAAAGCTGTCCAGCAGGTAAACTAATAACAGGCACAGGGTATAAGGCAGCAGGTAATGGATGATGCCGTTATACCAGAACAGAGAAGATTTGGTTCCCGGAATAAACTGGATCTGGATCAGCAGGAACAGGAAGCTGATGGCCACAAAGCCACTCTTGGTAAAACCCGCTTTCCGGACCAGAAAATAATGTAGAACCAGTGCCGTTACTCCTATCCACATCGCCAGAGCCAGTATCGTTACGACAAAATAAGCCTTCTCATGAAATACTTCCGGGTGGAAACCAAATAAAAAAACCGAAAGCCATGTGCCTTGCCAGCCATAATAATACTGTCTTACCGTCCGGCCTGCGGCCTTGATGACCTCCAGCAAAGAGCAGCTGTCAACCCAGGCTTGTCTTGTCAGGCTTCCATAACCATAATCATCACCGGCTGCCCTGTTTATAAAGCTCAGATAAAACTCTGGCAATAAACTGATGATAAACCCCATCAAAATCCCCGCCGCCATGATGCTCAACTTGAATTGCTCCGCTGCCTTTGTATAGATTCTTCCCGACTTCCTTATTGCCTTCCGGGTAAACCTTTTCACCTTCATCGCTGCCTTGGTAAACCCAGTTTTCCCTTTTCCGATATGAGGCATAATCAAATGCGCGTATTCTTCCTGGTTTTCCCTGAGATAAGCCGGAAAGCTGTCATCAATCTCCACGCGGATAAACTCCGCTGCTCTCCCGAAGATATCCTGGCCCAGAATCAGCTTATCCTGTGCCTCGGCAAGGAAATCACGGCTATTGTATTCCTGATGCGCGGCGGCCTGCACTTTTACGCCGATGCGTCTAGAAACATCCTTTTCTCCCTTACCGCCCATATAACCGAAGTGCCAGCCGCCGTCAGGCACACGGATGCTGCACTCATTGTCAGGATCGGCTTCCCTGATATCGACGATACCGCTGTCAGGAAGATTTTTCACAGAAAAAATCTTAGTTCCCAGCCATTGCTTTTTTTCCACTCCGGCAAATTCACCGGTAATGGACAGCAGACTGCCGGATATTTCCTCCATGTTCAGATAGCAGTAAAACATCCGCTGGGCCAGATGATAGATTTTATCGGGATCAAAACCGGCAATAATCTTTTGCAATACCGCCGGATCAGGGATTTCATCAACATCACTGAAAATAATGATGTCATTTTCATTCAGCTTATTTAATCCTTTGATGAGATTGTTTTTCTGGTATTTGTCTCTTTCGTGAGTAGTGGCTGCTTGCGGGGAATCGTCTACGATGATATAGTCGATCTTCGGTAGGAAATCTATAAAAAGCTCTTTGTTCTTTTCAAAGCAAAGTTCCTTGGGCTCCCCGGAAAAGGTAACAGTGGCCTCTTCAATTACGAAGCGGTCCACGTAAGGAGATAAGGTATGAAGACGTAATTTCAGGATATCAAGTTCGTTAAAAAAGGGGATACAGTCGTATATCATGTCAATCTCTTTCTGCGTGATTTATTGTTAACGGCTATTCTGTGCTCACAACAATGTCAACTATTGCCAACTCTATTAGTATCGACATTGTGGTCTGTTCTTATTTTTTGAAAATATATTTTCTGATGAGAGCTTTCAACCCCAGCCAGCGTTTCGTGAGGGGATTCACAAAGCGGGGGTAAACGGCATTGGGACCGCGCCATTTGTGGAAAAGGAAAGGGGCGATGCCCGCAGTCTCCGGCAGGGGATGTTCGTGGCCGAAAAACCTGGCTGTCTCCAAGGGAGCGATTTTCATCCCGGCTGCTTCGATCCGGTGCTTGTTCATGCAGCAGAGAAAAATATCCTCGTTGTAAGTGCCGTCTTTAGAAGGCTCCCATTTTAAATCTGCTTGACGGGGAAAGCGAAGCAGTTTGCTGCTTCTTAAGGAAACACTGTTGCCTACGCGGCAGAGGTTGCCATAAGCATCCCGATAACCATGCTCCCGCTCCGGTAATGGCCATGGCGAGCCGATGTAGTCATATTCCAGGAATTCCTCGCGCCAGCTTTCGGGATGCACTACAAAGCCGTCGTAATGGATCAGCAGCACATAAGGAGTATCGATGTAATCGGCCAGATCATAAACCATCTTGTAGTTGAAGTGATCGATCTCCGAAAGCCTGGTGGTTTTCTTCCAGGTAATGCTATGAGGGAGAAATATCGGCCTTCTATGGGTAATCAGCACTACTTCACCAAAATCAATTCCCCGCATACTGTATTGCAGGGCTTTGATTGTCTCATATAGCTTCACGCTGGTCATGGCCGCAAGGGTTAGCTGCGGTAATTGTAATTTCTTTGTTATATTTTTCTTTGTTATATTTTTCTTTTTAAGCTTCTTGGTTATTTTCCCTGTTGTTTTGTCTTTCATATCCTCTACATCCGCTATCCCCTGTCATTTACTTGACATGCGCCTGATCCTTCTGGCGATGCCCCGAATCCTTTTTAAACAATAATACTTTCCATATAACATCCGACTCCTTAATTTCTGCCGGCCCAGTCTTAGCCCTGATAGTTTCCGGCCGGCCCGTTTGTACTTAGGGCTGCTCAGCTTATATTGTTCCAGCTCATGACGGCATTCCTCGTCACTGTATAATTTCCCTTTCCGGTCTTGGTAATGCCAGCCCTGGTATATATTCTGCTCCGATGCCCAATACCCGTCAGACACATTATATCTGGCCCAATATTTCGGCGCGATCACATACTGCACCGTTTCACTGATAAATGCCGCAAGGCAGGCAAATGAAGAATTGGATAACAGTAGATATCTGGCATTTTTAAGCGTCACAAAATCTTTCCCCATGTCAAAGTGATGAGCGGGAATGCCCGGCAATATTCTTTCCGCCGTTTTTACGTCGTCGGTGACAATCATAAATTCCATGTCCGGGCGAATCGCCTTCATGTTTTTCATGCCCTTAAGCCAATATTTTCTGTTGATCAGAAGCTCCGGGCTGCCGGTGTACTCTCCTCCGCGCATATTGATGATGCACAGGTTGTCCCGGCTGTATTCATAGGAATCGTATTCCGGTTTAATCCGCAGCCATTGCCGAATCTGCTCCCGGTATTTCCTGAAATAACTTTCATCCTGCAGGTTACCATACAGCAAGGTATTGTCGGCTAGATTCCTGATATTTTCATCGGCACCGCTAATATAGCAGCCATGCTCCAGGTCATGCTTAGAATTGCCGATATATAGCCGAAGCTCAGCTTCATCATATCGGTTAAACCGTTCTTTTTCAGCCTCCGTGATTTCATAGCCAAGATCGACATCCATAAAGTACATGCCGCGGTTACTGTGAATATTATTGGCAAACTGCTTCTGATTAGCCGTTCCGAACCGAAATCCCTTTTCTTCAGCGATTGCCCTCGTCGTCACATAACAAAATAATTGATTTCCCAGTCCCTGTCCTTTTAAAAACTCTGTTCCAATCATGATAGCTCCTGCCCATTTACTTCACGCTGCCGGTATGTCAGTCCAAAACCGTTTTGATCAGCTTCCCGTCTTCCACCTTATAAATAATATCACACTTAGCAATCGTATTTAGCCGATGTGCGATAATTACCATCGTCTTCTTCCCGTGAAAACTATTTATGGCATCCATAACCGCTTTTTCCGTGTCATTATCCAATGCCGATGTCGCCTCGTCAAACACCAGTATCTCGGGATTATGATACAAAGCTCTCGCAATCCCGATCCGTTGCCGCTGCCCTCCGGACAGCCTGACGCCCCTGTCGCCGATGGTCGTATCCATACCATCCGGCAGGCTTTCGACAAATTCTTTCAGCTGGGCTTCTTCAAGCACCTTCCAGATTCTTTCTTCATCGATTTTGTCGCGATCAATCCCAAAGGCAATATTGTCCCTGATCGATTCGTCCACCAGATAAATCGCCTGCGGGATATAACCGATCTGTGCCAGCCATGATTCATAGTTTTCAAAGATATCCCGGCCGTCGCAGGTAATGCTCCCTTTCCCGGCATGCAGAAGACCCAGCAAAATATCCACGATAGTCGATTTCCCGACGCCCGACACCCCGATGATGCCGACCGACTTCCCTTTTGGCACCTGCATAGAGGCATCGCTGAAAATATTCCGCTCCGTGCCCGGATAAGCAAAGGTGATACCTTTCAGTTCAATTTTTTCCTGCAATAACAGTTTGGGCGAGCTTTGCTTTTCTTTTTCTGCTGCCATATGAGCATCGGTTTTCATGCCTTCCTGCAGGTTCTGGTACAGAAAATCCAGACTGGGCTGCGTATAGGAGATTTCTGTCACATACGTATTGATCCGGGTAAAACTGGGCATGATCCGGATCGCCGCCAAGCCAAAGGCACTGATAGTCGTAATCAGATAATCCGTATTCCCCCCGTTTTGGATATATAGCAAGATAAAAGCAAGGATACTGACGATAAAAACCGTTTCAATCAGCAGCCGCGGCACATTATTCAGAACGGCATAATTCCTGGCCACATTGGCACCGATCTTGCCGCTTTCATAATAATTGCGGACGAAAAATTCTTCACGGTTCAACACCTTCACATCCTTAAGCCCGTATATGGCCTGAATACGCCATTTGGCAATCCGTGACTGGATGGACTGATTCTTCTTCCCGATCGCGTTCAGCTTGGGCTTCAGCACCTTGATAATCAACAGGGTCATCCCGCCGAAAATCACCATGATAAACAGTGTCATCCGCCAGTCAATTATCACCAGCATGGCAAAGATCAGAACCGATACCGTCAATTCGCTGGCCAGCTGCAGCAAGGCCAGAAGCAGGGAAAAACTTTGCGGGATATCACTGTCCGTAAGCCGGAAAACTGTAGGGATATCCGCCCCCAGATAGTCTTCATAGGGACGGTTCAAAAATTCCCGCATCACCCGGCTGATCATTCGGTTACGGGTACGGGTTATAAAGCTATTTTGCCGATAAACCACCAATAAACTATAAAGGTTCTTAATCACAAAGATTGCCATCAATGCCGTCAGCAGGATCACTACCAATTGACCGCTATATTGAATATTCAGAAACTGATAGATATTTTCCAAAGCTTCATATTCACGAATCAACTCGGTCAGCTCTTCGGGGTTCATGATAACCGACACCGCCGGTATCATAGCTGAAACACCGAGAGTTTCCAAGATGCCGCCGATAAAAATCATGATTCCCAGCACAAAAAACTGCCTTTTCTGTTTTTTATCCAATATGCACTTCAGTTTAGTAAACATTCCCGCCTTCGCCATAGGTATCATATCCTCTCTTCCGCCATGACCGTATTGATGACCCCTCTGCTTCTTTAGCTGCATTAGCCGCATTAGCTGCATTAGCCGTATTTGCCGTATTTGCTGCATTCGCTGTATCAGCCGCATTCGCTGTATCAGCCGCATTCACGGCTTTTTTGCCGATAGGGAAGCAGATATTTTTCATACAGCTTTACGGCCCGGTAATACCAGCCCGGAGCCTTGAGCATCATCTTCATCCTGACCCGGTCTCCCTTGGTACTCCATTCTTTCTGATAAACCGCCATAATCTTTTTTTCCTCGCTTTTTAGCAGCTGTACCAGCCTGGCGGCAAAATCCTGCTGATCCGCATCTCTGAACTCTATATAATAAAAAAGCATCCGCCGATAAAAATAATACGCCGATTTGTCCGCTAACTGTTCCATTCCCTGCTTTCGCAGAAAGGCTTCCTGCTCCTTCCACATCGGTATCTCAAAGGCAAAACGACGCTCCCCGGCCTCCTTGTTCATGATACTGTCAAAACGGTCAACCACATAATTATAACAGGCGACATCCACATAAGCACAGCGTTCTATCCCACAAAAAGCTTCGATGGTATAAAGAATATCTTCCGATGTTTTCCCCTCCGCAAACCGTAACCCATCTACCGACTCCCGCAAAAACAGCTTGCTCCAGACCGCAGGATAGATCCGGTACTTCCGGTGACCACAGATATAAATATCCAGCGCTTCCTCCCTTGACAGACCAATTACTTCTCCCGTTGTCACCCGGTCATGGCCGCTGGCTCCCAAGTGCTTATACTCACATACCGCCGCCTGGGCCTTCTCAGCTATCAAGGCACCAAGCATTTTCTCATACATATCCGCATCAATAAAATCATCCCCGTCCACATATCCGAGATACTTCCCCCTGGCAATCTGAAGTCCGGCATTGCGGGCAGACGAAACTCCGCCGTTCTTCTTATGAATAACCCTGATCCTTTCATCCTTCCCGGCATATTCATCACAGACCTCACCGGAACCATCGACTGATCCGTCATCGACCAGAATAATCTCCAGCTCCCGATATGTCTGGGCCATCACCGATTCCACACAGCGCGGCAGGTAGTCCTTGATATTATATACCGTCACGATCACCGATATCAGTCCGTCAACCCCCATCACGCCTCCTGCCTGTCAAACCTAATAACTAAACTACTAAACTTCCTCTCGTCCGCCTACACTAACCTGCCGTCCGCCGCCACCTTGATCATCCCCGGTGTAAAAATATCATTACACTCGTGGTTATTGAACCACTTCGCCGGCGCGATAATACACTTATCCTTCCGATGATTAATCCACGACGCCCACCAGCTGAAACTGCTGTTCGCTATTATATGATGATGGCACCGGCTCATCAGCATCATATCCAAAAACCCGGTATGTTCAGTAGTCTCCTCAATAATAGTAAACTGCTCCGGCAATTCCGCCTCCCCAGGCTGTCGATACCGTGCCTCCAGCCAATTTTTCGCCCATTTCACATCATTGCTGAACACATAAAAATAAGCATTCGGATATCTGGTCTTCATATAAGCAATCGCCGTCTCATAATACCGGTCCGTGCAGATACCCCCATACCGCTCGTCCGCCAGCAGATAATCACCCCTGCGGATATGCACGCTGATCGCTTCGCTATTGTCAATCATATACTGATACGTTCCGATATGCTGATCCAGATCCGCCGGAAGATGCATAACGCTCCGCTCCGGAAACGTAAATACCCTCCGAACCTCATCCTCAATATCCTTAAAATATTTCTCACTCTGAAACCATCCAGACAGATAAGCAGGATCATGCTCCAGCAGTTTACTGTCGAAATTGTTATCTATTTCCTTTATCTCCAAGCTTCGGCGGCCAAATAACTTTCTGCGGATCCGATGAGACATTTTCAGAGAGCCATCCGTCATCGCCGTAATCTCATCCCAAGACGCCCGCGGATAATCAATCCCAAACACCGACAGCATAATCGGTCTCGCATTATCATGCCGATATTCCTTGATGTCATCAAACTTCACCGTCTTCCCTTGCGAGCACAGTTTCAAATACAACGCATATTGAAACATCTGATTCCCCAGCCCGCCCGACATTCTAATTATAACCATACCTACTCCCATCCTCGCTAATTACTTTTCGCTTTGCCATTGTTGGAACATGAGAATATACCAGATCTGGATCCGCCATTCGCCCTTTTCAATAAAATCGTTCCATATCTTCCAGACGACATCCGCATCCAATATCCCCTGCCGCTTCAAGACATCCCTGTTAATCAGCATTTCCGCCCACTCCCGCAGCCGCGGCTGCTTAAGCCACTTGTCAATCGGAATGCTGAATCCCTTCTTAGGACGTTCCATCATTTCTTTGGGCACATAGCGGTACAGCACGTCCCGCAGTACCCTTTTCCCGATACCGTCCGCCCGTTTATACTCGATCGGCAGGCTCCATGCAAATTCTACCACATCTTTATCCAACATGGGAACCCTTGTTTCCAAAGAAACCGCCATGGCGGCCCTGTCCACTTTTACCAGAATATCGTCGGGATGATACATCAGCATATCAAGAAGCATCATGTTATGATTGGATTCGACAAAAAAACGGGTGTCCATCCCGTCAAACAGATAGGGGCGCTTCTCATGATTCAGGCTGATTTTCCTGACGATCCCGTCCGACTTGTAAGAATCGATATAAACTTCCGCAGGTCCTTTGGCCCCCAGCAGCCCGCCCTTGATACGGATAACCGGCTTTCGTGCCAAAGGGCTGTGAAGGACCAGCTGGCTGACCGGTTTGCGAATGAAATAGGGTACGTTTTTCATTTTATTCCAGATACGTTCTACCGAAGCATAAGAATTATAACCGCAGAACAGTTCGTCCCCGCCGTCCCCGCTTAACGAAACCGTGACATGTTCCCTGGTCATTTTACTGACCAGATAAGTGGGTATCTGAGAGGAATCGGCGAAAGGCTCTCCGTATATCCGTCCCAGCTCCGGGATTACTGCTTCAACATCTTGTTCCGTTATATAAAGCTCTGTATGCTCTGTGCCCAGATGGGCGGCTATCTCTTTGGCATAAACCGCTTCATCATACCCGCTCACATCCATTCCGATCGTAAAGCTTCTGACCCTTCCACTGTCAAGCGACTGCATCAAAGCCACGATGGTACTGCTGTCGATTCCTGCCGAAAGAAAAGCACCTACCGGCACATCTGCTGCCATCTGTTCCTTGATCGAAGCTTTTAGCAAGCGTTCCAGTTCATCGGCGGCTTCTTCCCGGCTTCCTCCAAAAAGCGACTCCTGCCCGCGCTTTGCCGCCTGTTTCATCGACCAGTAAGGATAAGCTGCGACCTCCCGGTAGGGATGCCGAACCGCCAGAATCTTTCCTGCCTCCAGCTTAGATATGCCCCGGTAAACAGAATAAGGCGCCGGAATATAGCCATGCAAAAAATACATATCCAGGACCCCGGTATCAATAGGGTTCTGGAAACCTTCCAAGGCCTCTATGGAGCCGATATCCGAAGCAAACACAAAGGTGTTCCCAACAAACCCATAATAAAGCGGCTTCTCTCCAATCCTGTCCCTTCCTAAAGACAACGTGCGCTCCTTTTTATCATACACGGCCAAGGCAAACATCCCTTTACACAGGATAAGTGCTTCCTTCATCCCATATGCCTCTATGGCCTCCAGTAATACTTCCGTATCGGAAGTCCCCCGGAACTGACGCACCTTCTTTTCTTTCAGCAACCGCTCCGCTATCCTTTTGTAATTGTAAATCTCCCCGTTAAACACCATCACCGACCGTCCGCTGTGTGACTCCATCGGCTGGGCTCCGCCCTCACTGAGATCGATGACAGCAAGCCGTCTGTGCCCAAACACCACATCCCGGTCTGCCGATATCCATATGCCTCCCGCATCCGGGCCGCGATGAAACATCCGCTCCTTCATCCGCTCGATATTCTTCTGCAGATCCCCTTCAAAATTACAAAACCCAGCTATCCCGCACATAATCACTCCATACTCTCAATCTTCACCAGTGCTTCGGCAACTTCCTTTTGATACCGCTGATAAGCCTCTTCCCATGACGGATATGACTTGAACGTGCTTTCCTGACCTTGCCGCTTATTCTCCAAAGCAAAATTCCCACATAAGACATCACCCAGAAAAGCCGTGCATTTCGTTGCTCCCAGTGCATTTACATGCCCGCCGCCGTCATAATAATCCGTCGTAAAATCAATCCCGATTTCTTCATAATAATTATTAAGGTTGATAAACCGGAACCCCGCCGTTTCAATAACGCCCGACATGTAATTATACATCATCTGCTCTTCTTCTTCAATTCGGTATGGCGATACGATAAATAAAGCTTTCTGTCCCCGCTCCCGCAGATAATCCAGCAACTCGGTCAGCCGTTCCTCCTGCTCTGCCGGTATCGGCATCGTCTCCGTTATATGGCTGCATTGCGGTATTCTTTCTTTCTCCAGAGGATCAACGCCGGCTTCCATCGCAAAGCCTTTCAAAGGACTTTTCTTTTCATATCGATAACAGGCAAGCTGATCCACCAAGACTATGGTCTTCCAATTAGAATGATACTTGAATATATCAAAATAGTAAGTATAACGTTCGCTCTGATCCGCTACCAGCCGGTTGATCGCATCAACACGGTTCCATGAATACTTCAGGTTATCGGTAACCCCTCTGGCATAGGCCATATTCGTTGCCATGTCCCCGTCTTCCATCGTAAACATCCGCATCTCGAATACCACCACTTCCGGGGACTGGGTTTTATAAGCTTCTTTCAGAAGCGGAAGCGCCGCACTGGGACGCTGGACATGGCTGGAAAGAGGATAGCTGGTAATCCCATATTCCCCCCACAGCTGCGGAGCCGCATAAAACGGATAAACCGGGCTGGAGCCGATCATAATGACATCAAGCGAATGATCCTCTTCCGCATAGAAGCCCGTGAAAATATCTTTCACTTCCCCGTTGACCCGAAGGATATAGGTCAGCGATATTAAGACAGAAGAAAAGAGAAACAGAAAAATAACCGCTTGTATGCTTTCTTTTAGCCTCATGCTAACCCTCCTTGCTTATTACACTTTATCTTTATTATGATTATCTTTATTGCTTTACTTTTATTGCTATTACCTTTATTGCTATTACCTTTATTGCTATTATCTTCTATTTCGATTATTTTACTTCGATTATTTTTTATTACGGTTATGGCGTTTCAGACCTAATAAATAGTCTTCCCATTGTTTCCCGATTTGCTCCGGAGCAAAATCTGTCTGTAGCCGGGCAGCTTCAATCCCGATAGCCTCAGCTTTCCGGGAATTGCTTAGCAGCTCTCGCATGTTTTCTCGTAGTTTTTCTGTCTCCCGCACCGGAGTCAGCAGGCCGTTTACCCCGTCCCTGATCAGATCAGCGGGACCGCCGCAGGGACAATCGGTCGCTATCACGGCTAACCCTGAAAGCATGGCCTCAATCAAGGTATTGGGAACGCCCTCCGTATCGGAGGTCAGAACAAATAAGCTGGCCTTGTAGATCAGCTCCGGTATATGATCCGAACTGCCCGGCAACAGGATCCGCTCTTCCAGACCGATTTCCTTTGCTTCCCGAAGCAGGGTTGTCCTCAGGCTGCCCTCTCCGTAAATATACACCTTATATTGCGGAAATTCATCGGCAATGCCGGCAAATGCTTGCATCAGCATGCGATGGTTTTTATTTTCATCCACTCTTCCCACGGCGACAATCGACCGCTCACGTTCCCCCTCATATCGGGGGCGGAAAAAAACCGGATTTACCGGATTCGGTAATATCTTCGCCTTTTTTCTGACAGCAACCGGGAAAAACAAACGGCTTGCCTGCGTCTGCAGCACCACGCCGTCCGCATAACGGAACAGCCATCTGACCGCGAAGCGCATGAAGCGGCTGTAATATTCCGCATCGGGAGCTCCTCGGACGGCAACAGCCCTTGAAACCGGAAGAAAAGCGGATGTCAACAGCGCCATCAAATTATTCTTACCGATAAAAGACAAAATCACATCGGGTTTTTCGCTCTTCCAGATTCTTCTAAGCTTATGAAAACGGCGAAGGAAATTAACCATGCGGTTTTTGCTGGTCTCCTCCGGTGTAATGTCAGAAATTATCCTTTTAACGCTCCGGTTCAGCGGATATTCATTTTCTTTTTGATATTGCGTAACCAGAACCACCTGATGGCCGTTCTTAGTCAAAAAATCTGCAAGATTTACGATTACCCGTTCCGTTCCGCCTTTGGTCAGCGACCCGCTTAACATGGCTACACGCATGGGAGTCTCCTCTATATTTACCGTTACATTATTTACTGTTAGATTATTTAACGTAACATTACTTAACGGAACATTACTTAACGGAACATTACTTACCGTAACATTATTAAACGTTATATTATTTAATGTAATATTATTAACCTTATATTCCATCCTTACCGGATGCCATAGGACTGATACCATTTCTGAAACATAAAAAAAGCCCAGGTAAGCCTTGAAAAATTAGCTCCGGTAGCCGGACCGCCGTCTCCCGAACGAAGATAGGCTTCAATCATACCCGCCGTATAGTCAGCATGGAATAAGCCTTGATCCTTAAGATAATCCCTGCTGCACATATCCAGCAGCTGCTCCTTAAGCGGACCTCTCAGCCAATTATCCAAGGGCACGCTAAAACCGGTCTTAGGGCGGTCCAAAAGCTCTCTGGGCAGATAGTCATAAGCAATATCCTTTAAGATTTTTTTCTTTTCGTTGCCGTCAAATTTAAAGCGGTGGGGAAGCCGGAAAGAATACTCCATCACATCCTTGTCCAGAATCGGGCATCTGGCCTCAAGGGAATACTTCATCGAAGCCCTGTCCACCTTACACAAAATATCAGCCGGCAAATAGGTATCCATATCCAACAGCATCCTGCGGATCTGCCAGTTGTTTACCGAATATTCGCTCTCCACGGGATAATTACAGGCAAGATCCTGGCCGCCGGAAAAATCTTCACGGCTGACCATGTTAACCGCCATCTCCGTGTAACTGCCGGCACCAAACTGAACCTTGGTCTCCCGGTTACGGTTTTCCGTGATCGCCCGCACCCGGAAGGGCAGCTTGTCCCGCAGATGAAGACGCCGTATTCCGGGCAGGCTGTAAAGCGTATGGAGGATAACTCCGGGAACATCCAACAACTGTGCCTGCCTTACCTTTTCATAAATATTGTAGCCGCAGAAAAATTCATCTCCGCCATCCCCCGACAAGGCCACGGTCACCGCTTTCCTTGCCAGCCGGGACACCAGCATCGTGGGAATCTGTGAGGAATCCGCAAATGGTTCATCATAATACTGGGGAATACTTTCCACCAGATCAAACATTTCTTCCTCTGATATATAGTTTTCCGTGTGGTCACAGCCAAGGTAATCGGCCACTTTCTTGGCATATTCGGCCTCATTATGGCTTTTTTCATGGAAGCCGATGGAAAAGGTCTTAACCGGCCCGGCCGCGTTTTCGGCGGCTATCGCCGCCATCAGCGACGAATCATACCCGCCGCTCAAAAATAAGCCCACAGGCACATCGGCAATCATGCGCAGGGAAACGGCTTTTTGCAACAGGCTCTTTAGTTCCATTTTAGCCTGCTGATACTCTTTTACCGGATATTCTTGCTGTTCGGCATAGATGGCTCTGACATCCCAAAACTTGCGGATCTTAATAGACAAACCCTGCTCCGGTCGGCAGCTGCAGGTCAGGACACTGCCTGGCGGCAGCTTATAAACCCCCTCAAACACACTGTCCGGATGACAGATATACTGCTGATACAGATAACGGGAAATGACATCTTTTCTGATATTCTTCCGGAATCCGGGACGCTGCATCAGCGGCTTTAGTTCGGAAGCAAAATAAAGATTCCCTTCTTCCTCCTGATAATAAAGCGGTTTTTTACCGATCCGGTCGCGGATCAGGTAAAACATTTCCGCCTCCCGGTCCCATAGGGCAATGGCAAACATGCCGTTCAGCTTGTGAAGAAAGTCGATCCCCCATTTCAGATAAGCCGCGATCAGCACTTCGGTATCACCGTCTGACTGAAAAGGATAATCTGCCAGTTCCTTCTTTAGCTCGGAATAATTATAGATTTCACCGTTAAAAACGACACTGATGCACCGGTCTGCCGAATGCATCGGCTGATGGCCAAGCGCGGAAAGATCCAGAATCGAAAGCCGCCGCTGTGCCAGGCCGATCGTTTTCCCTCCCCGCAGCGGATAGATCTCCTCACCGCTGTCATCAGGACCACGGTGAAGCATCGCATCATTCATTATTTTCAACTGCGCCAAACCGATGTTCCGATCGGTTATGAAACCGCATATTCCGCACATTTATTGTCTCCTGCTGGCACTGACTTACAATATCATTACTAATTCGTATCTAAGGAAACACTGATTAAATCAGGATTCCTTAGACGCTCCGCGTGATAAAATAATCCTTATATTCACCGAAGTCCTTGCATTCATGGTCGATGCTTTCGATCATTTCCTGATATTTTTCCCGGACAAGCGACTTATAATTATCAAAATTATCAAAACCTTGCTTGGTCCAGGCAAAAGGATGGGTCAGGATCTGCAGTTTATCGTAGCTGTGCAGGGTTTTTTCATCCGGATAGCCATAGCGCCAGATATGGTTGGCATCGGACAGGTATTTGACCGCAAGCTCCTCATCTCTGGGGTGGTTTTCGGCAAAGGTGAAAAAATCATCCTGATAAGCATTCAGTATGCCCGGCAGCTTGATATTGGCCCGCAGTACATCCCGAGAAGGACGGTGGATGGAAAACTGGGTGATCTCAAACCCCAGCATTTCATTAAGGATGTTCATTTCCTTCCCAATCTGCTGTTTAATCATTTTAATATCCGTCAGGCCGTTTAAGGCAAAATGAAGCCCAATATTATGACCGCGCTCATGCATGTCACGGATCATCGCCGAATTCTTGCGGGAAAGAATGTTATAAGAATTATTGGTCCACTGAAAGAAATAATTGGCGGTAAAGTCCAGGCTTTCTTCCACCTTGGCCAGGTCATGGGCCCGGTCCACGCTATATTCCACGTCGTGACGGGTAATAATGAACTTGCTTTGCGTAAGGGCCTTGCGATAATCGGCGGCAAGGCCGGTCGCCCGGATTATCCTGATAATATCTTTGTAGTCATTAAATGAAAACATATGCTTACCTTCATCCTATCTGTTCATGGATATATTCCCGCCACTGGCTGATGACGATCTGGCCGCTGGCCTTTTCGCTGATGCTGCGGGCTTCTTCCCCCAGCCGTTCCGCCAGGTCTGGATCTTCAATTAACCGGCACATGGCTTCCACCAAAGCTTTTTCATCCTTAATCGGTATCAGCAGGCCGTCCACCCCGTCAGTCATGATCGTGCGGGGCCCGCCGCAGGGACAATCCGTAGCAACAATCGGAAGACCCAGGGCCATGGCTTCCATCAGCGCATTGGGAAGCCCTTCCCAGTCGGAAGTGAAAGCAAAAAGGCTCGCATTTACCAAATCCCGTTCCAAGGTATCGCTGGCCCCCATCAGCTTTACATATTCACCGGCATTATTAGCCGCAATCAGATTTTCCAGAATCTCTTTTGTTCCGTCACGAGAATCCCCGCCATATATTTTCAGTGTGTACTCGGGATAGCGCCGGTGTACCTTGATAAAGGCACTGATTAACAAGGGCTGGTTCTTAAAGTCTACCAGTCGGCCCGACTGAACGATTTCCTTTACGCGCCGTTCCGGTCTTGGCACCCCGATATACTTGGGATTCAAGGGATTTAAGATAATCCGCGATTTTTTACGGACAAACCGTGGGAAAAAATCCCGCTGCCCTTCCGTCTGGAATACGCAGCCGGCCACTCGGGGATATAACAGAGGGATCAGGAATTTGTCGGCAAGACCGTCGTAATGCCCTACGGGATCAGTTCGCACCGATATGATGACTGGCGTCTTCATCCCTACTGTCGCCGTAAGTGCCCGATAATTGGCCTTGTGGCCAAAGGCGATGACAACATCCGGGTTTTCTGCCCGGATCGCCCTCCGTAAATATTTAACCCGCAGCAGTGCCTGACTGACACGGGCTTTCTTTTCATCTCCCTGAATAAGTCCTACATGAAGGCGGCGGACTTCTTTCTCTAGCTTAAATTCATTCTCGCCCTGCCATTCGGTTGCAATGATTATTTCATAATCTTCACCGGCAAAGTGATTGGCCAGGTTGGATACCACCCGTTCCGCTCCGCCCTGAACCAGACAGTTCAGGTGAAAAAGTATTTTTGTCATGCTTGATCTCCAATTGTGTTATTGTAACATATTCTTAATATTTGTTCAAACATATCTTTATTCACTCCCTAAAAGAGAGCAGGGGGAGGGCTCAGGAACCGGAGGGCTGGATGGTCGGATTTTCTCTCTGGACGCGGCGTTTATAGCACTCCGAGGAACCCGGAAATACTGATTTAATCAGTGTTACCTTAGGACTTGGGTTTTTCGGCTGATGGCAAAAATTACGGTAGTCGCAATTTAAATCTATTTATATTACCTATTGAACAGTTACATTAGCGGCATCGAACAGTGACATAAGATGATTGACATAAGCTTCGTAAGTAAAATCCTTGGCGCGCAAGGCGGCTGCTTCTTGATATTTTTTTAAGAGTTCCCGGTCGTCCAGCAGTTTAAGCACTGCCGCGGCCATATTCTTTTCTGCTTCACTGATATGGATATCATAGTCTTCTTCCGCATCCATAACCGGCAGCAGCACCCCGTAGTCACCCCAGATTATTTTATCCTCAAGATAGCGTTTCTGTCGTTCTGCCTCTGTCGGCGGCTTCTCCAGCAGTATTTCCGCCGGTCCGGTCCGGCAGTCTACACTGACGGCGGCAAGGCCCAAAGCCATGCCCTCTACAATGGCATTGGGGAAGCCTTCATTGCGGGAGGTCAGCAGATAAACTGCGGCTTTTCGTAAGTAAGAATAGGGAGCCGTCTGCATACCCGCAAAGCAGACATGGTTTTGTATGCCCAGTTTTGCGGCCAGTTCGCGGCATTCGTCAAAGCTTCCGGCACCCAGGATTACCAGCCGGGCATCTGGAACATGATCGTGTACCAGCGAAAACACCTTCAGCATATGCCAGAAACCTTTCACTTCAGCATCCCTGCCCATCGAAATCAGACAGATGGCCTCATCGCCCCAAGGCAATATTGCCTCCTGCGCGTAAGCCTCGCGCTGGATGGCCTCTATATCAAATAGATTATATAATGTGGTGGTTTGATAGAATTGATAATTATCATGAAGTTCTGTTTCCATCTGACGGGTGCAGCAGATCATTAGATCAGCCAGCTTGACAAACAGGCGCATTTTGATTTTGTCACGGACATCGTCATAACTGCGGAGCCCCAGCCATACCTTAGCGGTCTTGGTACGGGAAAAGGCGTTAACCATATTGGCTGTCGGGCCGAAGCTGTAAACAACCTCGGGAGCTAGTTCCTTTTTCAGCTTCCGTACTCTAAGCGTGCGGCGGATAATATTGATGATCTTGGATAATTTCCTTTTTTTGACACCCAGACCGATGTCCACGATTTTAAGGCCCGAAACATCATAGGCTATGTCGGCAGAATCAAAAATAACTACGGTAACATCGCAAAAAGGTTCCAGCACCCGCGCCGTAGTCAAACATACCCGTTCATATCCGCCCTGATGAAGCATGGGTACCATCAGCATCATTTTCCTTTTCAACTTAAGTCTCCTCATTCACAGTTAATCCGGCCATATCACCGGTCAGGTAAAAACCGGCCATTTTGGCCGCCTGACGGTTTACGTCAAAATCACTCCTGATTAACTCTTCTTCCCGGTTTATCCTGGGATAATCCGCTGTTTCAAGAATCTGTGCCGCCCACTCTGCGGCCGGCCGTTTAATGCTTTTCATCTGAACTAAATCCGTAATCCTTACTTCCTCTGCTATCGCATCGGAAATAAGGCAGCGTAACCCTGCCGCCTGGGCTTCGATCACCGTGCCCGGAAGCCCTTCATAACGGGAAGGAAATACGAAATAATCCATGGCCTGATAATAATCCTGAATATTACGCTGATTTCCCAGAAAACATACCTTTTCCGCCAGCCCGAATTCAGCCGCCAGCCCTTTTATCGTTTCCATTCCGGCGCCTTCGCCCAATAAAACCAGCCTGGCCTCCCGGCAGAGCTTTTGAACCTCATAAAATATATCGATCAGGTATTCATGATTCTTCTGATAATCAAAACGTCCCACATGGCCGATCACCAGCTGACCATCCAGGCCCAGTTCCTTTCTTATGGAATCCCGCATCCGGCTGTTAAAACAGAAGCGGGAAACCTCGATCGCATTGGGGATATATACCGTCCGCCCGTCCGAGACCGCCTTCCGCCCGAAAACTGCTTCCCCCGCCATTCTCGAACAGGCAAACAGATAATCGGCCTTTTTATCCAGATTCCGGCGCAGCAGGCGGGTCATCATGCCCTTCATCCCATTATCGACGCCGGCATTGCGGGCATGCGCTATCGTAATGGAAACCCCTGAAGCTTTGGCAATCGGCAGATAAATCGATGCCGTACTGGTCATATGTCCCTGAACAAACTTAAACTCTCTATGAATTGTAAAAAAATCCCAAAACGCTTTACGGTAAGCCGACAGATTACTCCCCCGAAAACGCGGAACCCGATAGACATGGCCCCCCATATCCTTTATTTCCTTTTCAAAATGCCCTTCATTGTCTGTATGCACCAGAAAATCAAACTGGATTCGCTCCCGGTTCATTTTCCGGTACAGATCCATGATACGGCTTTCCGCGCCGCCGCGGTTTACTGTTCCCAATACATGCAAAATACGGATAGGTGCCGTCATGAATGTGTCCTTTCCTAATACAAAATACAAAGGTATAAGTGAATTATAGTTTAAAAAGCGTAAAAGGACAAGAATTTTGAATAATTCAACTTTTCCCGGAATCGAATTGGAAATTAATTGTTTGAAATTACAAAATCTTAGCAAAATCCGTTAAATATATTACATAAAAATAAAATAATTATTAGTTTTTGAAAGGTTATCTTGCGTGGTTTTTATTCCTGTGTTACTATATGTTTAGTGTTAGTGTTAATTAAACAAAGTTCCGCGCAATTTTTCGATTTATAAAGTACAGGAGGTACCCTGTGAAATTAATCAGAGAAAACTATCTGAAACAGATTCGTCCATATTATGACGTTGACTTAATTAAAGTCCTAACCGGTATCAGACGCGCCGGAAAATCAGTATTATTAGGAACCATTCAAGAAGAATTGACGGCTCAGGGCATACCTTCCCATCATATCATTTATATGAACCTGGAAGATCTGGATTATGCTTTCATTGAAACAGCAAAAGACCTTCATGATGAGATTAAGACCAAAGTAACCGATCATGACAAATATTATATATTTTTAGATGAGATACAACACATAAATGAATTTGAAAAAGCTTTGGCGTCCTTCCGGGCAACCTTAAATGTCTCCTTATTTGTAACAGGAAGCAATTCCACCCTTCTTTCTGGCGAACTTGCTACTTTGCTTACTGGCAGAACCGTCGAATTTGAAATCCTGCCATTTTCATTCTCAGAGATGAAGGACTTTCTTGTGCTTAACGGGCGGGAATATAACGATGAATTATTTTATAATTATCTGAAATGGGGGGGATTTCCCTTGCGTTTCGAATTCACAGAAGAGGTATCTATACGCAAGTACATCGATAACCTCTATGACAGCATTATCAACAAAGATATTATCAGCAAAAGCAATAATATGAACCGTAAGTCTTTCCGAGCGATTTCTCTTTATATCCTGGCAAATGCCGGCAAAGAATTCTCTGCGGAAAATATTATGAATTATTGTAAAACCAATAATTATTCAAGCATTTCCGAGCGGACAGTGCATAATTATATCAACAAGATGCAAAAGGCCTTTTTAATACACGCGGTCAAGAGATACCATATTTCCGGAAAGGAAGCTCTAAAATCAAGAGAAAAATATTATGCAACCGATATCGGCCTACGAACTATAAATACCAATACGATTCAATTGGAAGATACTTTCTTTTTAGAAAATATCATTTATAATGAACTTATCCTGCGGGGATTTACTGTATTTACAGGAAAGACCTATAAGGGCGAAGTTGACTTTGTTGCAATCCGAAACGGGAAAAAATGCTTTATCCAAGTCACCTATCTGCTGGCAAGCCAAACCACCATCGAACGCGAATTCGGTGCATTCAAACCGATAACAGATGCCTCCCCCAAATATGTATTATCATTGGACAAAACCGACTTTAGCAGGAACGGCATCGCCCATATAAACATTATTGATTTTCTCTTGCACCGGTCAGAACTGGCCCTGACTTAGATTTAGGAGTCAACTCAAAACATCATGAATAAAAACTTCAGTCCGGCATTCATACCTCTCAATCAATAAAGATCCATCTACGGTACGGATCACCATTTTTCCGTCAAACACATCGACGACCTCACCGGGAGCATAAGCTGAAAAATCCATGATCTCATCAAAAGGATGGGCCTCCCAGATAATCATTTTTTCTTCCCCCAGCATGGCAAAAGCGCCGGGAAAAGGTGCCGTGACCCCGCGAATCAGATTATAGATCTCTCTTGTCCTTTGCCGGAAATCAATTCTGCCGTCCGCCGTCGTCCGTTTATCAAACCAAGAGTCAAAATCCTTCGAATCCCTTCTGATAACAATATTGCCGTCCCGATATGCCGTCAAAAGCTTCCGGATCAGCCGCTTGGAACAAATCATGTTCTTATATTGTGCAGTTCTGATAGTGTCATGCACTGTAATCGAAAACATCTCCGTCGCAAAGATATTGGGGCTGTCTGCCTTTTCATCATAACGGAAAAGATTCAGGTTAAAGCGGGTATCTCCCTGGATAATCGACCAGTTAAGCGGAGAACGGCCCCTACCGAAAGGAAGGTAGCCGCAGTTACCATGAAAACCAAATATCCCGCAGATAAACTTGTCTAATACGGCCTGCGGCACCAGTCTCTGCCATCCCATGGAGATGCCGATTTCAAATTCATTCTCTTCTAAAAATGTTTTGGTTTTCTCGTCAGTAAGAGAATAGCTGTCTGCCTCAAACACCGGAATCCCATATTTTTCCGTCAGCACGGTCAGTCCTTTATAGCCGGATATTTCATTTCTTTCCGTCACCGCCTTAGCGACAGTTATCACCAAATCCACCGGACAGATCTCTTTATGAATATACTCCACGATATTTTCCGTAGTATCTTTTACGCCAAAAACAGATACTTTAAACTTCATTGATAATTCTTATCCTCCTCCCTGCGTATTGGTTTGTCTCATTATAAATGTTCCTTATACCAGTCAATTGCCAGGGCAATCCCTTTCGCAAAGTCATACTCCGGACAATATCCCAGTAATTGCCGCGCTTTGGAAATATCCGCATTTGAATCCCGGATATCTCCCTTGCGCTCCGGCCCAAACACCGGTTCAACCTTTTTTCCTAAAGCATCACACAGTCCATGATACACATCGATTAAATGTTCCCTGCCGCCGGCACCGATATTGAAAGCTTCGCCCGCCGCATCCGAAGCCGCCAGGCAGGCACGCAGATTCGCCTCGATGACATTGTCTATATAAGTAAAATCCCGCGACTGCTTTCCGTCCCCGTTGATAACCGGAACCTCACCGTTGAGTAGCAGCTTGATAAATTTCGGAATAACGGCGGCATATGCTCCTTCGGGATCCTGCCTCCGCCCGAACACGTTAAAATACCGCAAGCCATAGGTATCCAATCCATACAGTTCCTTATATAACCGGCCATATTCTTCATCTACTTTCTTAGTCAGCGCATAAGGGGAAAGAACCTTCCCTTCTCTTCCCTCCCGCTTGGGAAGCTCAGGATGATTCCCATACACCGAAGAGCTGGAAGCGTAGACGAACTTTTTTACCCCATTTTGCCTTGACGCCTCCATCATATTCAGCGTACCCATAATATTAATCCCTTCATACAATAACGGCATCTCGATACTTCTGGGAACACTGCCCCAAGCCGCCTGGTTCAAGACATAATCTATTCCCGCTGTCGCCCGCATGCAGGTATCTAAATCACGGATATCACCTTCTATAAATTCAAATCCCGGCCGGCCGACAAAAGCCTTGATATTCTCATATTTGCCGGTAGACAGATTGTCCAGGCATCTGACGTTATATCCCATGCCGAGGATCGCTTCACATAAATTGGAACCGATAAAGCCGGCCCCGCCGGTTACGAGAAAATTACTGCTCTGGTCGAATCTTAGCTCTTGGTAGCTCATTTTACGTCTCCTGTTCTGCTTTTTGTATTCCTGTGCTTTATTTATTATACAGCCAGCTATTCTGTAAAGCAATGCTTTCGTAAGTTTATAGAAATGAGAGGGGGAGGGCTCGGGGGCCGGAGGGCTTGGGTTTTCGATTGCCTGAGCCTCAGCGCAAGACCAAGACCGCAACCGCGATAAAAATGCTCGCCAATTGGAGCGTCACCAAAGATTTACCAGTCGAGCATATTGCAAACAACGTCTGGCGTGTGGGAAGCGATTATATGCTGAAGTGATTTAATGTAAATCTATTGCCTGATAACTTATAATATATACATCCTGCTCTGCCTTAATGTCCACACCTTTATAAATTTCTTCTACTTTTACTAATTGCCTACTTGTTCCACCGATGTGTTCTACATTATCTAGGGCGGATGCCCTTATAATAATAGGAACCGCCGGCAGGCTTATTGACATGTATTCCGCTTCACTAAGACACAAATTCTCTGGAAGCTGAGCCACATGGATATCATCTAAATATGACAAGTCTTGTGATACATCGGTATATGTTCTTTTTTCATACATACCGAATACCGTTATTGCTAAAATAGTTATTGATGCTAGGCATATCCCCCATCTGTATTTCACAGCTCTGCCTCCTTTCTTTCAATGCTGCCATCTACTATTTTATAAACACAATCGGCCAATATTCTCATATCATCCTGATTGTGGCTGGCTAAAAGTATTAAAGCACCTCTTTCTTTTTCCTGTTCAATTAATTGCCGGAATCAACCTTCATCAGTCCCGATAGCGCTCGGAACAACATGGTTTTCCCAGAGCCGTTGCGCCCCCAGAACCAACCAAATTACAATTCATGCTGAATTCGCCTCTTGATCCGATCAGCTGCAGTACCAGCTCCGATAAAGTTATCACCTTCTCAAACGGCCTCACAAAGCCTTACACGCATCCTGACACAGCTAACCGGCGGACAGATTGCCTCGACACTTATCAAGACCAAGGTTTATGCCGTATTGTCATTTCATGGATATATCCCAAAAGCGAAGTGGCGGATTTTTACCCTCAGTTTGATAATCAAGTATTGGCAGAAATAAGAAATGTGGCAGCTGTTGAGCATATATACGCAATGGGCAACGCTATTAATTATCAAATGATAAATTCTGCTAACGGAGAATATATTGAAATCAGCGTTTACAACAATGACCTGTTTACGCTATTTTGTCAACCCTATATTTGAACAGTTCCGTGATTACCGCTATGTCAGCTTTAAAGTCAGCTTATCGCCGGATATGATGCAGCTGCTGGCTATTTTGGTCATCCTCCTGCTCTCCGCATACGTCACTATCATTTTGCTGCAACTGGAAATCGGTGCGGTTAAAACCAATGTAACCATGTATATCAAAGAATATTCCATCCACCGAGCTTTGGGAGCCACCCTGACAGCGAATTATATGTTTTGAGGCGCTGGCAGTATCTGCGGTTGCGGGACTCATATCAATTTTCTTAAGCCTTCTGTTTAACATCGCCGTATATGGCCAAAGCTGTTGAGGAAGTTATTTGGCGGTGATGATGATTTATATATAGCGGGGCGTAATGTATGAGGGGTACATTCCGCTCCATATTATATTATGTCTTAGAGCAGTTTTTAAGGGTTGCTTTACAATTTTCGGTTTTAAAATGTCTATTTTTGGACTTGTATGGATAACCATAAAAAAATTTGCTATAATGATGATTCATTACGGCGTCAGGCCACG